>OFTY01000061.1_pt1 | contig 128544 bp, 122 predicted proteins | sample 1775061 | NCBI WGS metagenome assembly OFTY01 (sample SAMN08195773, study PRJEB24354) | sludge metagenome | isolation source: sludge from phenol fed wastewater aerobic bioreactor B | place: India: Nagpur | collected 2016-09-16 | reverse complement strand
ACAACTGGACTGAAGGTTAGGCCTTCTACTGCCTCCTGCAAATTAAATATCAAGCCCTGACCTTCGCCCGTGCACTTAATCAGATCTTCAAGCTCCCGCTCTAATATAATCGAATCGAAATACTCAATCTTGATGGGAAGAGGATTTATAACACAGTCTCCTGTTCCTTTATTTCCTAATTTTAATCCGTACAAGCCGCTTTCGGTTACCAGATAAGATGAACCGTTGGCTCCTACAATATCCACCCCGTCACGAGTCCACTGGAAAGTGTATAAATCGGGGGCAAGGTTAGAATCTATCAAAAAAGTATCACCGGGACACAAAGCATTAGAACCTTCAATTACCAAATCTTGCCCCAAACTTAAAGATCGACCAAAAGCAGAGAAAAAAGCGGACATAGAAAACCCGACTCCCTGTTGTACTAAACTAGTTGTCAAAGGCATGTCAGAATAAAGTACAATTTCATTAGGATTATTAATTTGAACATTATTAAATGTTAGCATATAAAATCCTGATGTCCCTAACGGAACTCTCATATTTCCCGTTAACGTTTCTATATTATCGTTGCCTAACATAACTGGCTCTGTAGCACTTTCAATAATAGTAAAGCCGAAATACGGCAAATTATTATTATCATATCCTATAAACTTTCTAGTTTCAATATGTGTTGATCCAGAGCATCCTCCTATCGGTAGTACTGTAGATATATCTGTTTCACAATCGACTGCTGTTCCTGAGTAAACTATAACAGGTTTATTCGATTCTATTAATGAAGACGAAAATTGGTTTTGCCCATCACCATGATAAAAAGAATAAAAAGAACCTGCTGCCATCAAATTTTGTACAATGGGTGCTCCTACAATTCCTCCAGACGCATTGTAATGCTGGATAGTCACTTTAGTATTGTCTTCTGCAGCAACAATTATACTTTGTTCAGACCCATAAAATAAATTAGCTTGTGAAGATGTTGGAGCAGTCCCATTCCCTCTCACAACTAAATATCTCATCCCCAAAACATTGACTGGAGCAATCTGATCAAAAGTTCCATCTTCACCATTACTCCCACATGTTTGAGGAGTATCCCCCCAACTGCCTACATTCATAACTACTGGTTTATCTGCTGTTAACAATGAGCCTATGGGAGCGTAAAACAATCTACTCATCCCTTTTTGGAGAACAATCGTTGTTGGAGTAGGAACAGTTGGTAAAACAACAGTAGTTTCATCTACTGTAGCCATAACAGAGTAAACTACATTTCCGCTATATAAACCTAGTGTGCTTTGCCTATAGTATCCTAATCTGAACTCTGTCCCCAAACCTTCATTCCCAAAGCTAACCAGAGATGCATTTCCTTTTATAGTTGAGGCCGTCAATAATGAAGCATCTGATGCTATATTACGCATATTAACCAATACAGGTTCTTCTGCTTCCACAAACAATCCTCTATCCGTATAATTTTGATTTATTTGATTTGAAGTAAGAGCAGAAGCTGTTCCTTCAAATCGATATGAAATGGGACTTCCTGCAGAAACTGTTAAAAAAGTCAAAAGTGTTCCATCACTTTTTCTTAATTCTACATCTACAGGGGTTGGAGAAAGCGTTCCTATTACTATTTCATTAGCGGTACTCCAATATTGCCAAGGAGCTGGCGCTATATAATGTTCCTTATAATACTGAGCATTAACAACTTGTATAAAAGTAAAAAAATAAAGAAACGTACATATTATCTTTCTCATAAGTTAATTTATGTAAAAAATTATTTGTAAATATATAAAAAAATCTCTTCAATATATTCTAAACAATTCAATTATTATACAAATATTTTCTATGTATATTATTGATTAAGAATACAAAATACAATCCCAGAAAGTTTTTTAGTAAAAGTATTAGCTTTCTAATAGACAGGTGATTAGATCAAGGTTATAAATTATCAGCAAAAATTAGCTATTTATTCGTTAACAATTATCGTAAAGTTTTAATTATCTTGTCTCGCTTATTTTAACTTCAATCAAGAATGAAATTTTTAAAAAAAATAAACCTCAGTATATTAATCTTGTCATTTTTATTTACAATAACTGCTTTTTCTCAAACAAAGTACACTTTACAAGGAACAGTACATGATAGTTATGAATCATTGATTGGAACAACTATTTACATCCCTGAAATTAACAATGGATTGATGACAGATGAAAAAGGCTTTTTTTCAATCGAACTTTCTCCGGGAATATATACATTAGAAGTAAGTTATTTAGGATACGAAGACCAAAACATAAAAGTAAATTTAGATTCTGACCAATCTCTAAACATCACCTTAAAAAGTAATTCTGCGGAACTAAAAGAATTAATTATCGTACAAAATTCCCAAAAAACAGACATTAGAAAGCCTGAAATGAGCGTCAATAAACTTTCTGTAGAGGAAATAAAAAAAATGCCCGTTGTTTTGGGAGAAACCGATGTGCTAAAAACTATTTTACAGCTCCCCGGTGTAACAAATGCCGGAGAGGGTGCTGCCGGATTTAATGTACGAGGAGGAAGTGCTGGTCAAAATCTTGTATTATTGGACGATGCAGCGATTTACAGTTCATCCCATCTATTTGGTTTCTTTTCAATTTTTAATGCTGATGCCGTCAAAGATTTAAAACTTTACAAAGGTGGAATTCCCGCCCGATTTGGAGGGAGAGCTTCTTCTGTTTTAGAAGTTTTTCAGAAAAGTGGAAATACAACAGAGTTTCACGGAACTGGGGGAATCGGAGTTATTTCGAGCCGGTTAATGCTTGAAGGTCCTATCCAAAAAGGAAAATCTTCGTTTCTTATTGCCGGAAGAGGCTCCTATGCTCATTTGTTTTTAAAATTGGCAGACAATGACAACTCTGCTTATTTTTACGATATTAACACCAAACTATCTTTTGACATTAATGACAAAAATAAAATTAATTTTTCAGGGTATTTCGGCAGAGATATTTTTAGTTTTACAGATATCATGAAAAATTCTTTCGGAAATCTTGCCGCAACTCTTAATTGGCGTCATTTATTTACAGATAATTTAATCGCCAGTCTTTCACTTAATACAAGCCAGTACATTTACGATTTAGATCTTGATTTAATAGGTTTTAGCTGGAAATCAGGAATCAAAAGCTATCAGCTAAAATATGACTTTACTCACGATATAGATCAATCTCTGCAATTAAAATACGGTTTAGGAGCCATAGCCTATAATTTTGATCCCGGCACTATAAAACCTACAAGAGCAGATTCATCCATCAACTATAAAAAGATAGATGATAAACACGCTACAGAAGCTAATATTTATATTGAAGCCGAACAAAAAATAGGACAACATTTCAGCATGAATTACGGAATACGATTTTCAAACTTTAACGCAACAGGTAAAGGGATAGAACAGATTTACGAAAACAATCAGCCGGTTTTGTATGACAAAACTCTTGGGGTGTATAAAATGGCTGATCCTATTGACATCCAAACTTACAGCAAGGGAAAATCCATCAAACAATTTAACAATTTAGAACCTCGATTGGGAATTGCATATATAATAAATGATGATCAGTCGGTTAAGGCAAGTTATAATCGAATGACACAATATATCCACCTTATGTCAAATACTTCTGCACCAACTCCATTAGATATATGGACGCCTAGTGGTACATATCTCGAGCCCGAACTTGTTGATCAGGTAGCCCTTGGTTATTTTCAAAATTTAAGTAATAGCGAATACAGCCTTGAAACAGAAGTTTTTTATAAAAAGGGAAAAAACAGTATTGATTATATTGACGGAGCCGAACTTATCGGAAATGATGCTATTGAACGCGTTATATTGACAGGAGAATCCCAGGCTTATGGTTTGGAATTTCTGCTTAGAAAAAACACAGGTCAATTAACAGGCTGGATCGCTTACACACTCTCTCGTTCCGAACAAAGAACTCCCGGAAGAACTATTGAAGAACCTGGCATAAATAACGGTGAATGGTACCGCGCGGCATACGATAAACTACATGATTTAACAGCTACTGCTATTTATGATTTTAACCCCAAATGGACGTTTAGCGCAAGTTTTACGTTACAATCCGGGAGACCGATTACATATCCGGAAGGACAATACGAATATTTAGGATTGCGTGCACCAAAGTTTGGAAAACGACATGCCAACACTATGCCGGCATTCCATCATCTGGATGTTTCAGCTACTTATACTCCTAATCCCAATAGTAAAAAACGCTGGAAAAGCGAATGGGTATTCGGCATCTACAATTTATATAGCAGATATAATGCAGCCTCTATTTCATTTCGGGAAAATGAAGATATACGCGGTAAGAATGAAGCAGAAAAGCTATCTATTTTTGGAATGGTTCCAAGTGTTACGTATAATTTTAAATTCTAAAATGATGAAAACATTCAAGCTTATTATTTTTATACTTTGTTCTTTAATTCTATCAGCCTGTACTAAAATAATAGATATAGACTTACCAACAGCCGAACCTCGTTTAGTAGTAGAAGGAAACTTAGATTTTAATCCTTCTAATACGATAGATACTGTATACGTAAAATTAAGTTTAACTACAGATTATTTTAACCCTGATATTCCAAAAGTAAGTAATGCTGTTGTTTGGGTTGAAGATTTTCAGAATAATCGCTATCCTTTTCAGGAGTTTTCGGATACGGGAATTTATTTTTCTACTGAAATACAAAAACCGCAAGAAGGAGATTCGTTCAAACTCCATATAGAATATGGTAATGATATATATGAAGCAACTGAAACCTATATAAAAAGCCCGAAAATTGAAGAAGTAATTCAAACAAGAGAAAAATTTTTCGACGAATCGCGATACGTTCTAAGAGTATATTATCAGGATGAACTTCAGAATAAGCAGAAATACAACTATTACTATCTGATGTTTCAAAAAGATTCACATTCGCCTCAGCCAAGGGTCGTATCTAACGAATTTTCAGCAGGCAATAGAATGGAGACCTTATATATTGCGAATGAAAATACACAACCCGGAAATTTGATCCACATACAACTTGGACAAATATCACGTAATTATTACGACTTTATCTATGCTTTTTTTGATGCTATCAACAACGGAGGTGGTCCTTTTCAAACTCCTGCCGGACAAATCGTAGGTAATGTAAAAAATATGACTTCGCCGGAAAAAGAAGCTCTCGGGTATTTCAGAATACTGGATCTACAAACAACACAACACGTTATTTATGAACAGCCTAATCCTTAAAAAAGTAAGCAATAATTTTAAAATTATCTAGTCAATAACTCTTTAGCATGCTGAAGGGCAGAATCGGTAATATCTTTTCCGGACAACATCTGAGCAATTTCCCGAACTCTGGTCTCTGCATTCAGTTCTACCAATTTAGAAGTAGTCGTATCCTCGTCAGATTCTTTAAATACTTTATAATGATGTTTTCCTTTGGCTGCTATTTGCGGTAAGTGCGTAATTGAAAATACTTGCATATAATTACTCATATCACTCATAATTTCTCCCATTTTATCCGCCACTTCACCAGAAACGCCGGTGTCTATTTCATCAAAAATAATTGTTGGCAAATGAGAATATCTTGCTAAAACCGCTTTTATGGCCAACATTATTCTCGACATTTCTCCTCCTGAAGCTACTTTTTTAAGCAGTCCGTAACTCGTTCCTTTATTCGCTGAAAACAACAGTTGAATTTCATCCGTCCCGTTGGACAAATAATTAGCAGAAAGATTAAATTCAAATTTAAATTCAGCGTTAGGCATTCCCAATTCTTTCAGGATATCTAATAATTGCTTTTCCAACCCGGGAACTGCTTTTTTTCGCATATCGGACAGTTTTTTAGATAACTCTCTCAATATCTTTTCCAACCTTTTTATCTCCTCCTCCAAAGCCTCAATTTTCTGTTCCAAGTCGGTTGCCAAAAATATTTTCTCACTTAATTGTTCCTCAATTTCTAGTAATTCATCCACGGTAGATACCTGATGCTTTTTTTGCAAAGCATAAAGCAACTGCAAACGCTCATATACATAGCTTAACTGTTCCGGGTCATAAATTACATCCTCTAACTGATTTTCCAATTCAGCCGCAATATCGGATAACTCTATTTCCACACTGCTCACCCGATTGTTCAGTTCATTATAGTCTTTAGAAAAAGAAGCCGTCTTCTGAAGTAAATTCTTAACTTCTTTCAAACCAACAATTACTCCCAATTGCTCAGCGATCAGCAAATTTAGAGATTGTCCAAAGCTTTCCCTAACAAATTCAACATTATTCAGCTTTTCATATTCTTCTTCTAATTCAGTTTGATTTAATTTGATTAAATCTGCTGCTTGCAATTCTTCTAATAAATAATTGCTGTAATCCTGTTCTTTTATCAGCTCAGTCCGTCTCTCTTTTAACGATTTTAATGCCGAATTATTTTTTTTATACTTCTTTAAATTCGATTGATAGTTTTCCAGTAATTGACGATTTCCTGCCACAGCATCCACAACCTGAATCTGATAATTTTCATCTGAAAGTTCAGCTGTTTGATGTTGAGAGTGAATATCTATCAACGACTCGCTTAATTCTTGCAAAACATTTAAATTTACTGGACTGTCATTGACAAACGCACGGGATTTTCCTGAAGGCAATATTTCACGGCGAATAATGGTCAGAGGTTCATAATCTAGGTCTAAATGACTACATAACTCCTGCAGGTTATAAGATTCTACATTAAAACATCCTTCTACAATGCATTTCTGCTCTTTGTTTTTCAGTGAATTTAAATCTGCTCTTTTTCCTTGCAGTAATCCTAATGCCCCTAATAAAATAGATTTTCCTGCTCCCGTTTCTCCTGTAATAATAGAAAACCCGGCCGAAAAATTTATTTCAAGTGATTCAATTAATGCAAAATTTTTGATATTTAGCAAGGTCAACATAGACAAATAAAATTTACAGTCTTATAAATTATTCCATTTAGAAGAATTTAGCGGAGATATTTTATTCAAAGTTTCAACCACTTTTTTCTTATTTTTATCCATTACTCCTGAGTAAATATTTACTATTTCATCAGTTTTGGCATCAAAAAAGATTCGCATCAAAAATGAATTAGGTCTTGTATTGTGAATTTGCACTAAATCTGTCAATGCAGCATAAATACCGTCTCTTCCATTTTCAACTTTATCTGCCATCAAATCCATTCCTTCACGATGATAGGTATACAAAGCTTTTCTGAAGGAACGTCCTGAGCCTGCTAAAATATCATTTACAAAATAATATCTTGTATTTGTACCATCCCCTTGTTTCCACCCTTTATAATTAGATTGTTGTGCTAAAGAAGCTATGCTTGATGCTGCCTGATAATATTCGGTTCCTCCTTCTAAAGCAAAAGTATCGGCATCCATCCCCATTATCATATTGACATAAAACCCCATGATTGAAAGCAAATTAGAATCGTAGGAATTGGGATTATATCTCAAAGATTCGAATTCTGTATATGAAAAAGAAATATCTTTATCATTAAAGTTTAATACCGGCGATGTATAAGTAGAGTTGTAAACTGGACGAGTAAACTGAACCTGCAAAGTTCCGCTAACTGAATTATTTTCAAAAGAATTTACGTTTAAAAGAAAAACACAATCTATCTTTTCGTTATTTGAAAATTTTGTGGATGTCCAGCTGGTATTGTTCAACAGCTCTCTTAATGCATTCTCAAGCGTCTTAAAATAATTTTGATTGCTATTGCCAATTTGGCTATGATTGATACTAACAGTCGCTTTTAACTCTTGAGTTCTCCCAAAAGTAAAGACAAAAAAGAAACCAATAAGCCAAATAAACTTATGCATAATGTTCAATTATTTTATTCACAATATCTTTTGCAACTTCTTCCTTTGATTTCAGTTCTTTTGGTTCCAGATTAAAATCTTTATCTATAAAAGTAACTTTGTTTGTTGATTTTCCAAAACCAGCTCCTTCATCATTCAGTGAGTTTAACACAATTAAATCTAAGTTTTTCTTCTTGATTTTTTGTTTAGCAAACTCCACTTCATTTTGAGTCTCTAATGCAAAACCAATTAAAAACTGTTCTTTCTTAATAACTCCTAAAGATGCTAATATATCCGGATTCTTATCCATTTCAATAATAAATTCCTCAGCGTTTTTTTTAATCTTTTGATCCGCTACTATCTTAGGTTTATAATCTGCAACTGCCGCTGCCGCAACTACTGCATCAGTATCTTTAAAATATTCATGGCAAGCATCATACATTTGGTTGGCAGACATAACGGGTATTACTTTTACCCGAGGATGTTGAATTTTTTGATGGGTTGGTCCCGAAATCAATATTACCTCTGCCCCTTTATTTGCCGCCTCCAAAGCAATATCAAATCCCATTTTACCGGAAGAATGGTTACCTATAAAACGCACGGGATCTATTGGTTCGTATGTCGGACCCGCAGTAATTAGTATTTTTTTTCCTTTGAGCGGTAAAAATTCAGTAAAAGCATTCTTGAGAAACTGTATTATATTTTCAGGTTCAGCCATTCTTCCAACGCCTACTAATCCACTTGCCAATTCTCCTTCTTCTGCCGGAATGATTAAATTACCGAAACCAGACAACGTGCTTAAGTTTTTTTCTGTGGTAGGGTGTACATACATATCTAAATCCATAGCCGGAGCTATAAAAACCGGACATTTAGCAGATAGATATATAGCTAAAAGCAAATTATCACAAAATCCGCCAGCCATTTTTGCCAATGTATTAGCAGTAGCCGGAGCAATAAGTATAAAGTCTGCCCACAATGCTAAATCTACGTGATTATTCCACGTTCCTCCTTCTTCAGCAGAATTAAAAAACACTGTATAAACAGGTTTCCCTGATAAAGTTGATAAAGTATAAGGAGTTACAAATTGATGAGAAGCAGGCGTCATAATCACTTGAACCTGAGCACCTGCTTTGATAAGTAAACGCGCTAAAGCTGCCGTCTTATAAGCGGCAATACCACCAGTAATTCCCAGTATTATCTTTTTTCCGCTTAACGCCGTCATTCTTTTTGTGTTAAATTATTTCACAGCTTCTTTGTAAGCTATTTTATGATGCAACCACTCTTCTACAGCTAAAGCATGTGCTTTTGGTAGTTTTTCATAAAATTTAGATACTTCGATTTGTTCTTTATTTTCAAATACTTCATCTAAACTATCATTATTTGTAGCAAATTCATCTAACTTATCAATCAATTCATTTTTGATTTCAGTATTGATTTGCCCTGCTCTTTTTGCAATAATAGTAATAGCTTCGTAGATATTTCCCGTTGGCTCTTCTATTTTATGTTTGTTGTAGGTAATCGTATTTACCGGTGCAGTTGTTTTTTTTAAGTCCATTACAAGCTTAGTTATTTTGAATTTTTTCTAATTCTTTATTGATATCAGCCAACATTCCGTCAGCTTTTTCTTTATATTTTGTATCCTCTTTAAAGCGAATCAGCGTTTCATACATTCCCTTGGCATTCTTTAAGCGTTCTTCCATTTTAGAATAGACACTGTTCATTGCCAGTTTATATGCAGAATCAAACTTATAATACAAAGCATCTTCTTTATAAATCGTACCCGGATAATCATAAATAAAATTATCCAAAGCGATAATAGCTGCTCCGTAATTTCTGGTCCACCCTCCGATTGTATTCAATTGTTTTGCATTTTCAAACGCTTTTTTCTCTATTTTTCTGTTCATTTCAGACATAATAGCATTGGCTTCAAAAACAAAATCCGATCCCGGGTATTCGTCAATAAACTTTTGCAGTTTATCGATAGTTTCATAAGTAATCATTTGGTCTAAAGAATACACTGGTGATAATTCTACTCCGCATTTTATCTCTTTCAGCAAAGCTTCTTCTCTTCTCTCGCTTCTCGGGTATGTTGAAGCAAACAATCTAAATCTCGGACCTGCCAAAATATAATCCTTTACCTGATAAGTTGCTTCTGCAAAATTGTAGTACATATCTTCTGCATCAGGACGTGCGCGATAGGTTGTTTCTATCTGCTCATACAAGCGGATTGCTTTTCTGTATTTCTCTTGTTCATAATATTGGTTTGCCACCTCCATTTTATAGTCTGTATCCTCTGACTTTAATGCTTTTTGCAAGGGACTGCACCCTGCCATTGCAAGCACTAAAAGAGATAAACCTATATATTTTTTCATATATTTATTTCTGTGTTTAAATAAAAGCCTTCCCGAGATAATACTACGAAAGCAAATGCAAATTTAGTTATATAATTGCATTATACAATAATCTTTGTTCACAAAAAAGAAAAAGATGCTCTTTTAGCATCTTTTTACATTTATTTTATTCATTCTTAAACAGTTTCCACACCGTTTCCTCCTTGCTGATTAAAGCTTTTCATATCGTTATCAAACAAATACAATCCTCCTTTATCATCTCCTATCAAATTGATTTTGTCCAAAATTGTACGCGCCGTTGCTTCTTCTTCAATTTGTTCAGAAACATACCATTGCAAAAAGTTATGTGTCGCATAATCTCGTTCTTCCAAAGCAATGTGTACCAATTCATTAATACTTTTAGAAACAAAAACCTCATGCTCAAACAATTGTTTAAAAAGCGTCTTAAAAGACGTATGATCTAAATTCGGTTTAGTAATTTCCGGAATTAATGCTTCACCTCCTCTTTGATTGATATATTTTACTAGTTTAAGCATGTGTTGACGCTCTTCATCTGATTGGGCAAACATAAAAGTAGCAATTCCTTCAAAACCCTGAATTTCTGCCCAAGACGCCATTGCCAAATATATTTGAGAAGAATCTCCTTCAATCTTAATCTGCTCGTTTAATGCTTTTTGTAACTTTTCTGATAACATAGCTCTTTATTTTTATTGGGTTACTAATTTCCTGTATTCTCTTTCTATTCTTCCCGCCAGATTTCCATCCACGTTAACCAGCGGTAATCTGAGTTCATTCCTTATAATTCCCTCTAATTTAAGAATTTCTTTTATTCCTGCCGGATTTCCCTGCTCAAAAATCATATCAATAATCGGCATAATCTGATATTGGATTTTGAACGCTTTTTTGTTTTCGCCTTTCAATCCCAAACGAACCATATCCGTAAATAATTGAGGAATTCCCTGTCCGATAACAGAAATCACTCCTGCACCACCTGCCAAAACCAATGGCAAAGCAATAGCATCATCCCCTGAAATGATTAAAAAATCTTTTCGGGTAGACTGTCTTATCAACTCCATCCCTTGCACAATGTCTCCTGCCGCCTCTTTAATACCAATGATATTTGAAAATTCATTTGCTAATCTAATTACGGTTGACGGCATCATATTACTTGCTGTTCTTCCGGGAACATTATACAATAAAATTGGAAGCGGACTATGTAAAGCAATTTGCTTAAAATGTTGATAAATTCCCTCTTGAGTTGGTTTATTGTAATAAGGTGAAACGGTTAAAATAGCGTGGAAGCCTTCCAAATTTTCTGAATTTAACTCCTCTAGAACAGTCTGAGTATTATTACCTCCCACTCCTAATACTAAAGGCAGTCTGTTTTTATTGGTTTCTATAACAGTGCGCTTGACAAGCTGTTTTTCCTGTTTAGACAAAGTTACAGATTCCCCCGTTGTTCCTAACACCACAAGGTATTCCACTCCTCCATCAATAGAAAATTCAACCAATTTCTGCAATGCCTCTACATCTACAGAAAGATCACTTTTAAAAGGGGTTACCAGAGCAACACCCGTACCAATAAATGACTGCATACTTGTATGTAATTACTTTTTAAAATTATTTATATATTTTATTAGGTTTTCGATATTCTGTTTAGCATCCATTGCAGTAACTTCCAACGTAAAATGATTTACTCTTGAAACTACAGGAGAAATTCCTACTTTAAAGCGAGCTTTAGACTGAGACGTAACCCACAAAAGCGGAACTGCATCTTTAGCATAATAGCTGATTAACAAATCGTATGGCTTTTCTATAAAGTTACGAATTTCTTTTTTATCCGTATTCCCTGAATTATCAAAATCGGATAAACTAAAAGATTCGGCTTTCACGTTTTTGAGCGATGCACCTGCATTATAAACTAAAAAATCAACATTCTGTAACTTTACTCCTATCTTTTGCAATGATTGCTGCATTTTTTCCAAAGCAATCACTTCTCCTTTTTCCAAAACTACTCCAACCGTTGAAAAGGTATAGTTGTAATCCGGATTCAGGGCGGCTAACTGTGTTTGTACCACAGCCTTCTTTAGTGCTTTTTTCTTTAATGCATTAAAAATCATAGTTAATTTATTTGTGTAAAATTAAAAAAAATGCAAAACAAGGCACTTCATTTAACACCAATTTATTCAATCATTGCCAAAAAGTCATCTTCTGATAAAATTACAATTCCAAGCTTATTGGCTTTTTCTAATTTTGAGGGTCCCATTTTATCTCCTGCCACAACAAAATCTGTTTTAGAAGTAATTGAACTCCCCACTTTTCCGCCGTGGTCTTCTATCAACTGCTTTAGTTCATCTCTGGATACTTTTTCAAAAACACCAGAAACAACCACCGTTTTACCAGTCAATTTATCCGAGATAACCGTAGACTCTCGCTCTTCTAATACCAGCTGCACACCGTACTGTTTTAATCTCTCTATAATTCGCTTGTTTCGCTCCTCACAAAAGAAATCCATAACACTTTGTGCTATCCGCTCTCCTATTTCGTCTACTAAAACCAAATCTAATAAGGTTGCCTGAGCCAGTGCATCTATACTTTTATAGTGAAGTGCCAGTTTTTTGGCAACAGTTTCGCCGACATACCTTATCCCCAATGCATACAGCACACGTTCAAACGGAATTTGCTTCGACAGTTCTATTCCTTTTATCAGATTATCTGCCGATTTTTCCGCCATTCTTTCCAAAGGCAGTATTTGTTCTTTTTTCAGCTCATATAAATCAGCATAATTTTCAACTAATCCGTTTTTATAAAGCAATATCACCGTTTCTTCTCCCAAGCCTTCTATATCCATTGCTTTTCTGGATATAAAATGTTGAATACGCCCTGCGATCTGGGGTGGACATCCATATAAATTAGGGCAATAATGCTGTGCTTCTCCTTCTTTTCTTTCTAAAGGAGTACAACATTCCGGACATTTATCAATATAAAGCGTAGGCAGAGAATTTTCCTGACGTTTATCCAGATTAATACCGACAATTTTCGGGATAATTTCCCCTCCTTTTTCAACATACACGCTATCGCCAATGCGAATATCGAGTTTCTCAATTTGATCAGCATTGTACAAAGAGGCTCTTTTTACAATTGTACCTGCCAGCTGAGCAGGTTCTAAATTAGCTACCGGAGTTATCGCTCCTGTCCTGCCAACCTGATAGGAGATTGAATTTAAAATTGTTTCCGCTTGTTCTGCTTTAAATTTATACGCCATTGCCCAACGCGGGGATTTTGCGGTATATCCAAGTTCTTCCTGATAATGAATAAGATTAACTTTTACGACTACTCCGTCCGTTTCATAAGCCAGATCATGTCGATGTACATCCCAGTAATCAATAAAGTCAAAAACTTCATCCATATTTTTTGCGAGTTTGGATGCAACAGGAACCTTAAATCCCCAACTGCGGGCTTTTTCCAAACTTTCATATTGGGTAGCAATAGGCAGATTTTCGCCCACGACATAATACAGCAAGCATTCTAACGGACGTTTTGCCACTTCTGTACTATCTTGTAATTTTAAACTTCCTGATGCTGTATTTCTGGGATTAGAATAGGGTGTCTCTCCTATTTCAATCAAATTCTGATTCATCTTCTCAAATCCGGCAAAAGGCAAAATTATTTCCCCTCTGATTTCAAAGTTCTGCGGATAGTCTCCTTTTAATCTAATCGGAACCGATTTAATCGTCCGAACGTTGTTGGTTACATCATCTCCCTGAAAGCCATCACCACGGGTAATTGCCTGCTTAAGCAATCCATTTTCATAAGTAATACTGATAGAAGCTCCGTCATACTTTAACTCACAGGTATATTCAATTTCTACTCCTCCCAGATTGCGCTGAATACGCTGTTCCCAATCCAGTAAATCTTCTTTAGAATAGGAATTATCTAAAGAATACATGCGATAACGGTGAGGAACGGTTTCAAAGTTTTTAGTAATTTGCCCACCTACGCGCTGAGTAGGAGAATCAAGGTCAAAATACTGCGGATTTTCTTTCTCCAATCGCTCCAATTCTTTTAATTTTTGATCAAATTCAAAATCAGATATAATTGGATTATCCAACACATAATAATTGTAATTATGCTGATTCAATTCCGTCCTAAGAGCTTCTATTTTCTGTTTTACTTCCATAAATAATAGATACGTTAAAGCTTCAACATCTCTTTAAATTGATTATACAGGTTTCCTTCGCTTAAAATAGCTCCTTGTTTTATAATCTCAAACACTTCAGCATTTCTGTCTTCTCCAAAAGGTTTTCCTCCATGACGAATTTCTACTTTATCTGTAAAAACGGATTCGGTCAACCACTGCAGTCCTTTTTCAGTTAAAAGATTGACATCAGACACTAAACTTCGAATCACAATAGTTTGAATATCCGTATTATCAAAGGCAAACAAAAAAATATGTGTAGGAGAATAATGTTCTAAAAATTTAGCATTATTTAAAACTCCTTCCCAAATTAAATCCGAAAAAACATCCAGCTCTTGTTCTGCAACTTCCGGTTTTTCAGTTTTGATTTTATCCCATTCCTTTTTATCTATCTGTTGAGAAGCTAAAAATTTTGTAAACTCCGGATGTAATTCCTCAAACTGTTCTTTTGTCAAACGGCTGTATTTCATATTGGCTTATTTAAAAACTCAAAAATACTAATTATTAAACGTTATTTTCTAATGATATACCTAACCTCCAGAAAAAACTTATCAAAACAAACATCAAAATCATCCATACTTCAAAAATAATTTAAAAAACGTAAAATCTACTGTCAAACCGTTGTCAGTACCTCGGTATACATTTGCTGTAAATCATAAATATATATACAATATGAAAACTGAAATTTTATCAAAACAAGATTTACTAAAGTATTGGCAAGGACAAAGAAGTCTGACCAGAAAAGTAATTGAGGCTTTTCCAGAAAGTGATTTATTCAATTTTTCAATCGGCGGGATGCGTCCATTTGCGGCAATGTGTTCAGAATTAATAGGGATAGCAGTACCCTCTTTAACTTCTATCACAACTAATAAACCAATAAAACTGGATGAAAAATCTAAATTCACAACCAAAGAAGAATTATTAATGCAATGGGATAATGATACAGCAAACATCAATGCTTTATTTCCTAAAATTTCAGACGCGCAGTTTCAACAGCGTTTTGTACTATTTGGTGAATATGACTTTAAAATCCAACAACACCTCTTCTATTTTATTGACAATGAAATTCACCATCGCGGACAAGCTTATGTTTATTTAAGAGCTTTGGGTATTGAACCTCCATTTTTTTGGGAAACGCTCTAAAAAACAAAAGTCCTTTCGCGTTTCTCGAAAGGACTTTTTATTTTTTATGTTTCGTTAAAACACTCTCCAAAAGCTCACCCACTTTTTCTTTTAACTCTTCCGGTTCAATAATTTCTGCTTTATCGGCAAACATTAAAAACCAGCGCGGGAATCCATTCTCAAGATTTTTCATTTTAAAATGCATTTCTGTTTGTTCTGCATGTTCAATTTCTTTTATAAAGCCATAGTATTTTCTATCCCATACCAAATAAGGTGCTATCTTTTTATCAACCAGAATCCGGACATCCAAATTCAAATCAATCTGTTTAGTCGGCAAATACTTATCCAAAGTTCCATGTTCTGCATGAAACAAATTTTCCAATAATTCAATAGAATAAACTCGATCTGATCTAAACTGGCGGTACGATTGACGCAAATGGCAATATGCCATAAAATACCAGTAATTATTTTCATAAAAAACACCTATGGGTTCAACAATTCGGCTAATGGGTTTTTCTATATTACTTTTCCGGTATTTAATCTCTATCTGTTGTTTTAACGAAATACTTTTAAACAAAGTCAACAAAGCCGACGGAACTTTTTTATTAAAAACCGTTCGGTCTGAACGCATAAGAATAGAAGGCTCCATAACAGAAACTTCAGCTTTTTGAGAAGAACGCAAAACAGCTTTCATTTTAAATAAGGCTGATGTAAAATGATCACTTAACTCCTGATCAACATATACCTGCATAATCTTTTCTGCAGCAGCAAAACTCAATGCTTCTTCTCGTGTAAACAACGTAGGAGGAATTTTATACCCATCCACTAAGGAATACCCTACACCCGCTTCGCTATAAATAGGCACTCCGGCTTGTTCTAAAGAACGAATATCTCTATAGACTGTACGCAAACTAACGTTGAATCGATCTGCCAGTTCTTGAGCCGTTACAATATGCTTTGATTGCAAATGAATAAATAAGCTTAATATCCGATCAAATCTTTTTTTTATGTCCATTCTCTTTTAAACAAACTACAATATTACAAAAAAGCTCTCCTGATAGGAGAGCTTTTTGCTTATATAACCTTAAAAAGATTTATTATTATGCTTGTTCAGGGATTACTTCGTAATCAACTTCTACAATTACATCGCGGTGTAAACGAACGTTTGCAGTATATTTTCCTAAACGTTTGATAACACCTGAAGTAATGTATTTTTTGTCAACTTCCTGACCGTTTTTAGCAAAAACCTCAGCAATATCTGCATTCGTCACCGAACCAAATAATTTTTCACCACCTGCTTTTACAGCTATTTTGATTTCGATGGCTTTTAATGCTTCTGCAACAGTTTTTGCATCAGCAACTAATTTAGCTTCTTTGTGTGCTCTTTGCTTTAAGTTTTCAGCTAAAACTTTTTTAGCAGAAGGCGTAGCCAAAACCGCCATTCCCTGGGGAATTAAATAGTTGCGTCCGTACCCTGGTTTTACTGTTACGATATCGTCTTTAAAACCTAATTTTTGAACGTCTTGTTTTAAGATAATTTCCATTGTTGATGTCCTTTTTATAAGAAGTTAGGTTTCATAAGCATGAAAACCAACAACTTTTTTAATTATATATTATTTTAATAAATCGGCTACGTACGGCATTAAAGCTAAATGACGAGCTCTTTTAATTGCTACAGATACTTTTCTTTGGTATTTTAAAGAAGTTCCTGTCAAACGGCGAGGCAAAATTTTCCCTTGCTCATTTACAAATTTCAACAAGAAATCAGGATCTTTATAATCAATATATTTAATTCCTGATTTTTTGAAACGACAATACTTTTTAGTTTTGTTAGTTTCTATATTCAAAGGCGTTAGATATCTGATATCTCCGTCTTTTTTTCCTTTTGCAGATTGCTCAATACTTGACATAATAATTAAGCTTTTTTAGTTTTTAATTTCTCTCTTCTTCTTTCTGCCCAAGAGATAGCGTGTTTATCTAAACTTACAGTCAAGAAACGCATCACTCTTTCATCGCGTCTGAATTCTGTTTCAAGATTAATGATTACATCTCCTGATACTTTATACTCAAACAGGTGGTAGAATCCACTTTTTTTGTTTTGGATTTCATAAGCTAATTTTTTTAAGCCCCAATCCTCTTTAGCTACCATCTCAGCTCCTCTTGAAGTAAGAAATTCTTCGAATTTCGTTACTGTTTCCTTTACCTGAGTTTCAGATAAAACGGGATTCAAGATGAAAACAGTTTCGTAATGATTCATAAATAGAATATTTATTTGTTATAAAATTGGGTGCAAAAATACACATTTTACTTATACCACACAAACTGTAAGTGATTTATTTTTGATAATCAGCATTTTTATTTAATTTAAATATAAATCTACCAACAAAACAACTCCATTATTTCGTATCTTACAAACAAAACACTTATCCACTAACCGATTAATTTATTTTTCAGCATTAAAACTTATAATACTTCAACTCAATGAAATCTATATTACATTTTATCAAAATAACAGTATTCTTTTTTGCTTTTTTTTGCACAACGCAAATTTACGCACAAAGACCTTTTATTACGGTTTGGAACATTAATACTCTTTATTTAACAATATCCTTAAACGGACAATACACTTATACTTGGGAAAACACAGAAGACTCCAAAATAAAAGGCGAAGGTTCAGGTATAGATAACCTTTCTTTACGATTTCCTAAACCAGGTTTATATCGTTTAAGTCTTACCCCCACAGGAAAAACATCATTACATAGGATTCAAAGTGAATATGGACATTATGATGGATATTTAAATCGAGGATTACAAAATATCGAACAATGGGGTGATGTAAAATGGAGTTCAATGCAAGCGGCTTTTGCAGGACAAAAAGATATGATAATTACTGCAACCGATGCTCCTGATTTAAGTCAAGTAACCGATATGAGTGAAATGTTCTCAGAAGCAACAACTTTCAACCAATCTATTAACCATTGGAATGTCAGTAACGTAACCAATATGAGCAGAATATTTTGGGAAGCAAAAGCCTTTAATCAGCCTTTAGACAAATGGGATGTCAGTAACGTAACAGACATGTCCAATATGTTTGCCAATGCAATTGCTTTTAATCAACCTGTAAATAATTGGAACGTCAGTAAAGTACTCAATATGTACTCTTTATTTTATAATGCTGAAAATTTTAATCAGCCTTTAAACAAATGGGATGTCAGTAATGTATCCACCATGTCTGATATGTTTAATGGCGCACAAGCTTTCAACCAACCTTTGGAACAATGGGATACAAGCCAAGTAGTTGGAATGGAGAGAATGTTTGAAAATGCGAAAGTTTTCAATCAACCTTTAAACAATTGGGACGTAAACAAAGTAATATATATGCACGAAATGTTTAAAAACGCAAAAGCTTTTAACCAATTACTTACAAAATGGCATGTTAATGAAAGCGTTTATATTTCTGAAATATTTTTATACAGCGGTTTGAGTTTCAACAAATCCATCAAAATTATAAAAAAATGGGAAAAAAAATTCAATAAAAAACTGAAGCCTAAAAAATCCTTTATCACGCTATGGTATTTAAATTCCTCAAACGTCCCCTTATGGCTTTTTCTTAGAGGACAATATTTTTACACTTGGGAAAATATAGATTTTCCTGAAATAACAGGTAGTAGTATAGGAGAAAATGACTTAAAAATCACTATTCCTAAAGCAGGCACTTACCGTTTAATTTTAACTCCAATAGAAATAACTCCATTGCATTTTATCAATTATGATTTCCCTAACAGAAACAGTACAAGAGAAGATGTTCTTTTAGAAATACAACAATGGGGAGATGTTCAATGGAGCAACTTGGAAAATGCTTTTAATTCAGCCGCTGAGATGAAACTAACCGCTGTTGATATACCTAATTTAGACAATGTAAGAAATATGGCTTATATGTTTGCTCATACAAGAAATTTTAATCAACCTATTAATCATTGGAAGGTAAGTAAAGTTACTAATATGAGAGGAATGTTTTTAGGAGCACAAACTTTTAATCAACCTTTAGACAAATGGGATGTAAGCAAGGTGTATGATATGTCTGATATGTTTAGCAACACCGAAACTTTTAATCAACCTCTGAATAATTGGGATGTCAGTAACGTAACCAATATGAGCAGAATATTTTTTAATGCAAAAGCTTTTAACCAACCTTTAGATAATTGGAAAATAAATGAAAAAGCAGAAATGTACGAAATGTTTAAAAACGCCAAAGCTTTTAATCAACCTTTAAATTCAGAAAAATGGAATAACATTAACAAAAAACCAGAAGGAATAGAACCAGAATCATTAATAATCTGCATCCCGCCTGAAAAAATTCCTTCTGAAGAACTTTTTAAAGCAGATATGTAAATTTAATAAAAATCAACATTAGCAGTAACTTTTACTGAGCGATAAGCTCCGATACTTTCAAAACTTTTCAATATTTTTTTGATGTGCTTTTTAGTGCTGTTCAACGGTTTGTTTTGTGGAATTTTTATCAAAACAACTCGAATATACTGATTTCGGATTCTGTTAATCATCGGTTCTTCCGGTCCTAAAACGGGTATTTGCAACTGAGCTTTCAAATTGTTGTATATCCAAAACGAAGCTTCTTTGAGCTTGTCAAAATCGCGGTGGCGCATCGTCAAACGGATTAATCGGTAAAACGGCGGATATTTAAAATTATGCCGTTCATACATCTGTTCCTTATACATGCCATCATAATCGTAATTGGTTACTTGCTGAATGATGTTGTGATACGGATTAAATGTCTGAATATAAACCTGTCCTTTTTTTTCCTGTCGTCCTGCTCTACCTGCAATCTGTGTCATTATTTGATATGCTCTTTCGTGCGCTCTAAAATCGGGATAATACAAACTGTTATCCGCATTCATAATTCCCACCAAGTTAACGTTATCAAAATCAAATCCTTTAGACAACATCTGCGTACCTACTAAAATATCTATTTTTTTATTTTCAAAGGCTTCAATGAGTTTTTCATAACTATATTTGCCTCGGGTTGTATCCTGATCCATTCGGACAATATTTTTCTCAGGGAAAATAGTTTTTAATTCCTCCTCTACCTGTTCTGTTCCAAATCCTTTGGTATTCAAATCCACACTGTGACAGCGAAAGCACTGTTTGGGCATCGGTAAAGTATATCCGCAATAATGACATCGCAATTCATTTCGATATTTGTGATATGTCAAACTTACATCGCAATGCGGACATTCGGGCACAGCACCACAAGTCATACATTCAACAACAGGAGAAAATCCTCTTCGGTTCTGAAAAATAATTACTTGTTCTTTTAACGTCAAAGCATTGCTCACAGCCTCTATCAAAATATCGGAAAAATGTCCGGTCATTTGTTTTCGCTTGTATTTTTCTTTGAGATCAATCAGAACAATTTCCGGAAGCTGTACGTTGGAATATCGTCTGGCAAGTTTTACCAAACCATATTTCCCTTGGGTGGCGTTATAATAACTTTCCAAACTTGGAGTAGCCGATCCCATAATCACCTTTGCCTTATTCTGCATTGCCAACACTACAGCAGAATCCCGGGCATTATAACGGGGTGCCGGGTCGTGCTGTTTATAATTAGATTCGTGTTCCTCATCAACTACCACCAGTTTTAAATTTTGAAAAGGTAAAAACACAGATAATCTCGTTCCGATAATAATTTTGGCGCTTTCAGAATTATTCAGCACATGATGCCATACTTCCAATCGCTCGTTATGAGAATATTTAGAATGATAAACTGCTACCTGATTGCCAAAATAATCCGTTAGTCGGGCAACCAACTGTGTACTTATTCCTATTTCGGGCAGTAAAAACAAGATTTGCCCTTCCTGAGTCAAAAACTGCTCGATGAGTTTGATGTAAATTTCTGTTTTACCCGATGCCGTAACGCCGTGTAATAGTACAATGTCTTTTTGTGTAAATAATTGCTTTATTTCTTGCAATACGCTGTTTTGGTCCGCTGTCAAAGAAATATTATTACGCGATGCTTCATTAAAAACCACCCTGTCCTCATTTTGGTAATATGTTTCCAAAACTCCTTTTTCTACCAATGCGTTGATCACTGCCTGACTGCTTTCAGTTTCCTCCGCCAGCTGTTTGGTACTAATTGGTGTTTTTTGCGTTGCCTGAAGCTGAAAGAACTTCAGCAGCAGTTCTCTCTGCTTAGCTGCACGGCTTACCAGTTCCATCATTTTCTCCAAACCTTCATCTCGCAAATACTCTTCCGTTATGCGTACATACCGCACCTGTTTGGGTTTATATTTCTCTACCATTTCTTCCTGCAAAGAGATTATCCCTTTTTCCAAAAGAGAATGAATAACCGGAAACACTTTTTTGCGATTTAAAACTGCGATTATTTCATCTACTTTTAAAACCGCCTGCGTTTGCATAGCTTCATAAACCAGGTATTCGGTATCGGTTAAATCTTCTGTACGAACAACAGCTTTAGAATTAAACTGAATGAGTGTTTCACTTTCCAGCAACAATCGCGACGGGACAGCGCTTTTATATACTTCACCCAGCGTACACATATAATAGTCAGCAATCCAGTACCACAGGGCTATCTGTTGTTGAGTTATCACAGGAACAACATCTATAATTTCGTGTATTTCCTTTGCCTCATACAACTGTGTAACCCGATGGTGTTTTTCTGTTATCACAGCTGTATATACCTTACTTTTTCCAAAAGGCACTACTACTCGCATTCCAGGTTGCAGATAATTAAACTCCGCTTCACTTACCTGATAAGTAAATGTAGGATCCAGCGCCAGTGGAACAATTACCTCAATAAAGTACATCATGTTTGCCAAAAGTTTTTTATACGGGATTACAAAGATAAGTTTTTATTAGTTTTTAATACCATGTGTAAGATGTGACAAAGTTTGCCCTCACGATCGGTTTGCGATTTATTTACGGTTTCAAAACCAAGGTTTTCATAAAACTCTCTAATTAAATTAAACTTATTCTGTATATTGAAAAAAACGACTCCGTTCCATACTGCTTTTTCTACAGTATGGAACGGAGTTGAAAAAGCTTTAAATATAAAAATACCTAAAGTGCTTTTCTATTATCATAAGATCGGGTGTCAATCAACTTATTGTAAGGATCGATTCCCACCTCAGTAGGTTTTTCATCTACAATAACCGTAAACTCATTGTCAACAGAAGTTACTTTTACTTTTTGTAAATAGAGGACTTTTTCTTTACTGGTTTTGTCCTTTCCTGAAAGATTTTCTTTAGCAAAAACTCCTATTTCTATATAATCTTCCAAAGGCAATGATTCTATTTTTACCTTCTTTTCATTTTCATAAACCAGCGATTTTCTATTTTCGTCTTCATACATTTTTTCTCCTTTTTCTCCAGCTCTGTATTTACTCACTACTGCTTTTATCTTTACTTCGTATTTTCCGTTTTCCAGCTCTTTTACTTCTGCTTTATCCACATAATTATCGTAAAGCGTAATGGTTTCAAACATATCTTTAATCATGTATTTTAAAGAATCGGGAGTAGCTGCCTTCAAATCTGCCACAAGCTCAGCCGTCGTGGTAAATGGGGCTTCCTGGAACGCGGTTTTAGCAATATATTTTTTCAACACACTGTTCATTTCTTTTTCTCCCATATAGTCACTCAAGGTATAAAAAACCAACGAACCTTTATTATAGTGAATATATTGTTGATTTTCGTTATACATCAGCGGTTTTTCTTTTTTGTTCTCCATTCCTCTCCCGCTCAGATAACTATCCAGAGCTTCTTTTAAAAATTTGCGCATCTGTCCTTTTCCATACTCGTGCTCCAATACTTTAAGCGAACTGTATTCGGACAAACTTTCAGATAGCATCGTCACTCCCTGCACATTAGCGCCTATTACCTGATGTGCCCACCATTGGTGTGCAACTTCGTGAGCAGTAACCGCAAATGGATAATCTACCGCATCTTCATTTTCTTCGTCCACGTCGGCAATAAAACCAATAGATTCAGAAAACGGAATAGTATTGGCAAAAGACTGAGCAAATGTTCCCATGGTATTCGGAAACTCAATTATACGAACCTGTTTATGCTGGTAAGGACTGTACTCGGCAGTATAATAGTCTAATGATTTTTTTACCCCTTTTATCATTCTGTCCACATTGTACTCATGCCCTTTACGGTAATAAATTTCAATATTGATATCATTCCATTTATCTCTTTTAACTTCATACCTCGCGGAATTGAAAGCATAAAAATTCAACATTTTCTGATCCATTTTATAATGAAAATAACGTCTGTCACCTTCTTCCCATTCTCGCTGCAAATATCCGGGCGCGATTGCCGTTTGATCTTTAGAAGTACTTACGGTCGTTTCAAACGTTATCCAATCCGAGTCATGGTTGATGTATGTATTCTGCAAAGCTTTTTGATCTGTTTGTTCTGCCATGCGTTCTTTAGGAGCTAAACCATATTTTTTGCGGATTTCATCGTCAGTGAACTCTCCGTCTGCGGAATACCCCAAAGAAGGGAAAAAACTATTGTTGATAAATGTTCCGTTTTCCAACACAGGAGAATTATTGCGCAATATGGTGTTAGGTTTGTTTTTAATCACAAAACTCAACTTTACTTCTTCGTTTGCTTCTAATGGCTGATCAAAACGATAGAAACTAAATCCATATATTGTGTCTTTGGACAAAAGACGAGCTCCTTTAATTTCTATTTCACTCTGCATATCTGTATTAAAACTCACCAATACGCTATCTACAGCCTGCTGATTTTTATTTTTTAAGATATATAGTCCTCTAGCTTCAAAGTTTCGCTCTTTAGGATATAAATCGACATCCACCTTGACATCTACGATACGAGGTAGAAGCATGCCTTCATATTTTTTATATTTTTTTTCGTATTCAACTGTTAACTGTTCTGTTTCCTTTGCAGAATAAAAAGTATTCAAAACCGTATTTTCATAATATAGATAACTTCCCAAAGCAATAAATCCAATCAAACAAAGCAGCGATGGCACAAGAATAGAAGCTTTTGCTCGTTTTTTGGCAAAGTAAAAGCGCTCTTTTAAACTGCTAAAAACTCCCCTTCTCCAAAATAATAAAGATAAACCACTTAAAAAGCCGATAAACAGCAACCAGTAAAAAGCGTAAATAAAATACTTTGCCATACCGCTTCCAAAGCCATTCATATCTGAATAATTCATCCCCGGAAGCTTATTGAAGAAAAATATCTGTTGTTCTATTCCCAGCTTAGATAACTGCCCGCCAAACATAAAGAAGAGCAATAACACAAAAAATCCAACCAGATAATTCTTAAAAAATGTTTGTACTGCTAATGCCAAACCTGCCCAAATAATATACCAAATCCAGTCAATACCCAAAAGTGTTTGAAGGTATAAGCCTATTTCAAAATTGTAATACCCATGATATGACTGAATCAAAATTCCGCCTGCCATTACTACTAATAATAGCGTTGCCTGAATACACACCAAAGCCAGCAGCTTAGAGGTAAACAACACCCAATTTGGCACAGCCGTAGAGTCGACCAACAAATCCATCTTTGTCAATTTCCCTCTATGAACCAATAAGCCTGCTCCTAAAAAAGTAATTACTAAAATGACGATTTTAAAAGCAGAGCCTGGTAATAATAACATCACCCTTGTTACAGGGTAGATAGATGTACCGAACAACATAGAACTGGAAGAAGATACTAAAACCATCATCAAAATACCCAATCCCACTAAAATCATAAAGACTTTATTTTTTGCCAGGTATTTAAAATCCAATTTAGTAAAATTAATCACATTTACCCATTGGGTCTTTCTTGAAAAATTATAATCAACCTTAGGAAGTACAATACGAGCAAGTCCTACAAAGTTGTTTTTTACCAAACGTTCTCCTTTTTGTTTTTTTCTAAAACTAATACTCACCGTTTGCTGTGAAAAGGCAAATAATTTTCCTAAAACAACCAAAAATAAAACAGCCACTCCCATCCAGATTAAGCGGTTTAAAATATACCATTTTTCTAACGGAAGATTGTTGAAGTTATACTCATCAACAGTCCAGTATTTTGTATAATAATTAATTGCTTCCATTCCCGACGGTTCAAGCAAAGCAGCAAGCTGTTCATTATTCATATCTCCGGTTAACCCGTTAATTATTCCTTGAAGAATCAACAGAATCACAACCGAAACAAACCCCACATAAACACTTCTAGACAAAGTAGTTACTACAAAAACGATTACGCCGATAAATATCATGTTCGGAATCACATTCATCAAATAAACCTGTACATAACTCCACAAATGATTTGTTCCTATCAACTGTTCATTTGCCCACGGTAAAAAGGTAGCAATAAAAATCCCCGCGCCGATTGACAGACTAATAAGCAGCGTTATTAGAAAAGAGCTTAAAAACTTACCCAGTAAATAGTCTGGTTTGGAAAACGGATAGGAATACAGAATATGATGTGCGTTATACTGATAATCTCTATATATTGACGCTCCGATAATAGAGGGGAATAAAAAATACAACAGATTATTAAATCCTTCTATAAAGCTATTGAGCATATAAGGCGAATTCATATGCATTAAGGAAGTAGTTGTAACCGTAACTCCATCAAAAACACCTACAGCACTTGCCATTGCTAAAAAGCCCATTGCAAAAAAAACAGCCAGATACAAATAAAAAACCCAGCTCTTAAACCATCGTTTAAGTTCAAAAGAAAAGATAGTTCCAAACATAATCTAATCGTTTTTAAGTGCTACAAAATAAACATCTTCTAAATTGGGGTTAACCTGAACAAAACCATCTTCGGCAAGTGATTCTTTGGAATATGCTCTAATTATCAACTGATTATCCTGATTGTATTTCCCTGATAAAATATTCAATTCCTGATTTAAAATTTCTGCCTCTTCCCGCGAAGTTTCCTTACTCCAGATAGTGCCTTCCAACCTTTGCTCGGCTTCTTTTGGCGTACTTCTTTCCAGCAGTTTTCCACCGTTTAAAATTGCCATTTCATGGCATAATTCATTTACATCATCTACAATGTGAGTCGAAAAAATAACAGTGTTATTATTTCCTATCTCTCTTAATACATTGAGAAAACGGTGTCTTTCGGCAGGGTCTAAGCCTGCGGTCGGTTCATCCACTATAATCAATTTTGGATCGTTCAGCAATAACTGTGCTATACCGAAACGCTGTTTCATTCCGCCGGAATATCCACTTACGTTTTTTCGCCTCACTTCGTATAAATTAGTTACTTCCAATACGCTATCGACAATTTCTTTGCGCTGATTGGAATTCGCTATTCCTTTTAATCGTGCAAAATAATCCAATAAATCCATCGCCGACATATTGGGATAAACTCCAAAATCCTGTGGTAAATATCCCAATATCTTTCTAAAATCCATTGGTTGTTCCAACACATTAATGTCGCCAAAAAATATACTTCCACTGTCCGGTTTTTGCAAAGTGGCAATGGTTCTCATCAGTGATGATTTTCCGGCACCGTTTGGTCCCAATAAACCAAACATCCCCGATCCTATCTCAATATTTAAATCATCTATTGCCTTAACGCCGTTTTTATAGGTTTTGCTCAAATTTTTAATAACCAATTCCATATCTTTATTTTTTAATCTTTATTTATTGGTAGCACAAAGCTCTTTTTTGTTACACTTGTTTTTAAATAAAAAAACCGAAGGATTTTACTTCGGTTTTTTTGTTCTATTCTTTGAGCCAGGTTTGCGTTCTTCCAATAAGTGAAATTCCTACATATCCTCGGACATCTAATTTATCTTTTCCGTTAAGTTTTATAGTACATTTATATTGTTTTCCTGACTGTGGATCTGTTATTTTTCCTCCTGTATATTCATCTCCTTTTTTTTGTAAGTCTTTTATGATTACTAGTCCTTCTATTGGTTTTCCTTTGTCATCTCCCGGACATGCATCACAAGTTGGATTTTTCTTGGTCGGATTTAAAAGCTGAACTATCTTGCCAAAATACTTCCCGTTTTCTTCATAAATTTCAACAATCGATTTTTCTTTACCAGTATTATCATCAATTGTTCTCCATTTTCCTGTCACGCTTTGTGCACTCACAAATAAAACAGAGCCGATAAAAACGGCTGTCGTTATCAAAAACTTTGTCATATTTTTCACTTTTTTATTGGTTATAATATATCAAATATAACTATTTTTTTGACTTTAATTTACTTATAGCCAGATTTAGCTCAAATCCCATTAATAAAATCATACAGTTTATCCAAAGATAAAACATCACTACTAAAAGCGTTCCTATAGAACCGTACAACTCGTTATATCGGGCAAACCGCAAAACATATACACTGAATAAATAAGAAGTAAGCACATAGAGAATAGTAGTAAAAACAGAGCCTACAGAAATAAAGGACATTCCCTTGGTTTCTTTTGCTCCGAATTTGTACAATATGGATGTGGTAAACAGTACTACGATTAAAAGATAAACACTCCGAGACCACTGAATTAACATAGAGTCTATATTAGATTTGTACATCAAAATTTCTAAAAACACGTAAAAAGCTACTGAAAAAATTAAGGTAAATGCCAGCAAAACAGAAAGTCCCAAGGCTACTATATATTGCCGGATAATATTTCTGGAAATCGAAATATGATAAGAAGATTCAAATCCCCCAATAATGGCAAAAATACCATTCGTCATCAAAAATATAGACAACAGTACCCCCGAGGACAATAAAGAGCGATAACTGTTGTTCATGATATCGTCCAAAATAGATTCAATTGCTCCAAATGTATTCGGAGGAACCGAATTAGCAATAAACTGCATAAAATCATGCTGAAAATTGTCAATCGGGATATAAGGTATTAAATTTAATATAAACAGCGCGAATGGAAAAAGCGCCATAAAAAAACTGAACGCAATAGAACCCGCCCGATACGAAAAAGCGCCTTTTACTATTCCTAAAATATAAAGTTCCATTAAATCGTAGAGCGAATATCCCTCCAACATCGAAAAACGAACGCCCTTTGTCAGCCGAACCAATTTATTGATAACGGGAATATGCTCTAATTGTTTTTCGATTTCTTCGGACATCCTCTATTGTTATTTACATCACGGCTTTTAAGCTTAAATCCATATTATATACCGAATGAGTCAATGCTCCAGACGATACATAATCCACACCGCAAAGGGCGTATTCTCTCACTGTATTTTCATCAATATTTCCGGAAGATTCCGTTTGGCACTTGTTTCCTATCAAAGCTACTGCTTCACGGGTCATTTGATAGTCAAAGTTATCTAATAAGATTCTGTAAACATTATCACAAGCAAGGATTTGGCTCACTTCATCTAAATTTCTAGCCTCTACAATAATCTTCAAGTCTTTATTATTGGTTTTCAAGTATGCATTTGTTTTTTCTATAGCTTCTTTTATCCCCCCAGCAAAATCAATGTGATTGTCTTTCAGCATAATCATATCGTACAGAGCAAACCTGTGATTTTCTCCTCCCGCAATTTTTACTGCCCATTTTTCTAGGGCTCTTATACCGGGAGTTGTTTTTCTTGTATCCAAAATTTTAGTTTTTGTTCCTTCAAGCAAGTCGACAAAAGTTTTGGTTTTAGTAGCAATTGCGCTCATTCTCTGCATTGCATTTAACACCAGGCGCTCGGCTTTTAAAATAGATTGAGAGGCACCGGATACAAAAAACACGAGGTCACCTTTCTGCACTTGTTTACCATCGGAAATAAGTTCTTCTACAACTAAATCAGGATCTACATATTTAAAAACCATTTTAGCAAACTGCACACCGGCAATAACACCTGCTTCTTTTACCAAAAGTTTTGCTTTGCCCTGCGCTGATGCCGGAATACACGCCAAAGAACTATGATCGCCATCTCCGATATCTTCTCTTATCGCATTTGTAATAATTATATCCAGTTCCTGTTTAAATTGTTTTTCTGTAATCATATATAAAAAATTTGCGATGCTAAAATAAGAAATGTTTTATTCACTTCTTATTTATCAACACCGCATATCAGCTACTTTGGTTATACTTTAAGCGATAGTAATGCCTAAAATCCTATAGAATTCCTTTAAAATCGCAGGATGTCCAGGCCATGCCGGCGAAGTTACCAGATTTTCATCTACTACAGCTTTATCTGCATCCACTTCTTTATAAATACCTCCTGCCACGGTTATATCCGGACCAATTGCAGGATAAGCCGTCAGCGTTCTTCCTTGTAATACATTTGCAGGCGTCAATACCTGAATTCCGTGACAGATTGCTGCTACAGGCAGTTTCTTTTCAAAAAAAGACTGAACTATTTCAATCACTCTCTTATTCAAGCGTATATATTCCGGAGCGCGTCCCCCGCATACATATAATCCGTTGTAGTCTTCCAGTTTTACATCTTCAAAAGTTTTATTAATTACAAAATTGTGTCCTCTTGTTTCTGCATAAGTCTGAAAACCAACAAAATCGTGTACTGCAGTTGCTATTACTTCTCCTTTTCTTTTTCCCGGACAAACCACATCTACTTTTACGCCTACAGACAATAATGCCTGATACGGTACCATAACTTCATAATCTTCAACAAAGTCTCCTGCTAACATCAATACTGTTTTTCCCATAATCTATCCTTTTTAATTCTTATTCCACTAATTTACTCTTTTTTAGGCAGAACAGACAATAAAAAAGCTTGTTTTTTTTATTTTTTCACTTTTAGAATCTGTATTTCGTCATATTTTAACGTACCTTTACGTTTATAATCTTTAATTGCTGAGCATCATGAAAACCAATTTTTTTTCAGTTTGTCTGATCCTTTTTCTAACTGTTAGTTGTAATCAAAAAGTTCAACCTCCTCAAACTGTAGATGTGAAAGATCTGTACAGTATCGAAATACCCGGTAACCTCGCAAAAATGGAAGACCTATATGAAGGTGCTGATTTACAATATGGAAATACTTTTTTACAAACTTATTTGGTTGTAAAAGACGATCCAAAAGAAACAAATATGGATTTTAACACCTACGTTGCTAAAGCAAAAGCTACGTATGAAAAAAGACCTGAATATGAGGTTTTAAAGGAAGACAACGTAAAGATAAACGGCTTAAACGGCAAACTCTTTGAATTAAAAATGAATCAGGGAAAAGCCGTCATGTTTATGATTCAGACTATTATAGAAGGCAAAAAAGCAAATTACCAAATTATTTCTTGGACTACTGAAAAAAACAAAGACTGGCAAGGTACAGAAATGATGAATGCTATTTCTACTTTTAAAGAAATATAACCTATTTATTCTTTTATAAAATTCATAAATTCTTGTTTTTAATCGTATCTTTATCAATAACTATATTTTTAATTAAAATAGCATGAAAAAATTAAATTATCTTTTATCATTCGCACTAGGTGCAACAATGCTTATTTCTTGTGGTGGTGACAAGAAAAAAGACAATACAATGACCACACCTGAAACGCAGACAGAAACTCCCGCCAAAGAAGAGAATCAAGGAGTTAAAATTACAATTTCAGGAGACGATCAAATGAAGTTTAACAAAAACGAAATCCGCGTTCCTGTAGGAGAAAAGGTCATCTTGACTTTAAAACATACAGGTAAAATGGATAAAAGCGTAATGGGGCACAATTGGGTTTTGCTTGCGCAAGGCACAGATATGACCGCTTTTGCTACAGAAGCTGCCCAAGCTACAGCTACAGATTACATTCCTGAAAATGGAAAAGAAAACGTAGTTGCCCATACCAAAGTTTTAGGAGGCGGAGAATCAGACACAATTGAATTTACAATTACAGAAGCCGGTACTTATGACTTTTTATGCACTTTCCCTGCTCACTTTGCTCTAATGCAAGGAAAATTGATTGCAGAATAATAATATTTTAAAATTATGATTAAGCCAGCTTTTTCACCATGCTGGCTTTTTTTCTATTTTACAACGTATGCAATAATTTAATAGTACAAAATCTTAATCTAGATTAATTAAATTGTTATTTTCTCTCAATTAATTGCTTATTTATTTTGTCTATTGTATTTTCGCTTCACAATAAATTAATTATAATATGAAAAAAATTGTATTGTCGCTAGCTGTTTTAGCTATGGTTTCTCTTTCCTCATGCGGAAATAAAAATGCCGACAAAGCTACCACTACTACAGAACAAGAAGTAGCGGTTGAAAAAGGAGACAAATTTGCTGTAAATCTTACAGAAAGCTATGTAACCTGGAAAGTAGGGCACAAAGGAGGATTAAATCCAAGATGGGGAAAACTTGCAATCGAATCTGGAGATATTGCCATTGACGCTTCCGGATTAAATGCAGGCTCTTATGTTGTAGATATGAATAGCATTTCTCCGGACAGAGCTTCTGTTGACAAAGACGAAGATGTTGAAAAACTTGGTGGACACCTAAAAAGCCCAGACTTTTTTGATGTTGAAAAACACCCTACAGTTGTTTTTAAAATAACAAAAGTTGAAGATTTTGATTCAGCTTCAAATCAAAGTGCTGTTGAAGGGGCAAACAAATTGGTAAGCGGTAATTTAACTATTTTAGAAAAAACAGTTAATATTACATTCCCGGCAAAAGTGACTATTACTGACAATAAAGCTACAATGGAGGCTAATTTTATCGCTGATCGTTCCGAATGGGGATTGGTGTTCGGAACAACAGATAAAGATTCAGGTGCAGCATTAAATCCGGCTGAATGGGGAATCAGCAAAGATATGGAAATCGGCATTTTCCTTACTGCTGACAAAATCACAGAATAACAATATTTTTATATAGTATAAACAAAGCGGCTGTAAGAGCCGCTTTGTCATTTACAATAAACTCATCCAAAATTATTTAAAAGATATATTTTGTATTCATTATAAGCTCTTGTAAAAGTATAAAAATGGAACATTTTGATATTGTCATCATAGGTGGCGGACCAATTGGAATTGCTTGTGGTTTGGAAGCCGAAAAAAAAGGATTATCTTATCTTATTATAGAAAAAGGCTGTCTGGTTAATTCTCTATATAATTACCCTGCCAATATGCAGTTTTTTTCTTCTTCAGACTTACTAGAATTAAATGAAATTCCTTTTATCAGTATTGAAAAAAAACCCAAACGAAATGAAGCTTTAGAATATTATAGAAGAGTCGCCGTATCTAATGGTTTAAATATTCACTTGTTTGAAACGGTTATAGATATACAAAAAAATGAATATAATATATTTGTTATACAAACTTCCAAAAACACTTATACGGCTGCTAACACAATTATTGCTACGGGATTTTACGACATTCCTAATCTGTTAAATATACCGGGAGAGGATTTACCCAAAGTATCTCATTACTACAAAGACCCTCATTTTTATGCAGGAATGAACGTAGTAGTAGTTGGTGCAAGCAATTCTTCTGTTGACGCTGCTTTAGAATGTTACCGAAAAGGAGCAAAAGTAACTATGATAATCCGGGATTCTGCTATAAGTTCACATGTAAAATATTGGGTAAAACCAGACATCGAAAACCGAATTGCTGAAGGGAATATAAATGCTTTATTTAACAGCAACCTGACTAAGATAGATATTGACACTGTTACTGTTGATAGTCCGACCGGAAAAATCACTTTACCCAATGATTTTGTACTAGCTCTTACAGGATATCGACCTGATTTTGACTTTTTAAGAAAAATAGGTGTAGGAGTTGCTGACTTAACAACCAACATTCCGATATATAATACTGAAACAATGGAAACCAATATCTCCAATTTATATTTAGCTGGAGTTGTTTGCGGCGGTTTAAACACACATACCTGGTTTATTGAAAACTCAAGAATTCATGCGGTTAATATTATTGAAAACATCTCTAAAAACCGTTAATTACAGTTCACAGTCTGCACAAACACCTTTAAATACCATTTCAACATCATCCACTACAAAGCCCGCAGGCACTTCAACGTCTGGAATTAAAACCTGAGTTAAACAAATTGTCTGTCCGCAATTCCGGCAGATAAAATGTACATGTGTATCACGGTGCTTTTTTTCGTTACAATCAGAGTGGCATAACGCATACTGTGTAACATTATTAGAAGTTATACTATGAATCAGTCCTTTGCTCTCAAATGTTTTTACCGTTCTGTAAAGAGTTACTCTGTCCGACTGATCAAAACCCGCTTCAATATCTCCTAATGTAACCGCTTTATGCTGTTGTTTAAAAAATTTCAAAACCAGCAAGCGCATAGCTGTAGGGTTTATATTTTTACTGAGCAATTCTTTTTCTAATACATCTGCCTTCATCTCGTTCAAAATATATAATCTGTTCACAAAGATAAGCTTATTTTTAGTTAGTATATACCTTTCTGCTCAATCAGTAAAGATAGATTCCTAAAAATTTTGTATCAGACACAAAAAACCGGAAAAACTTCCGGTTAAAATAACTCATTTTACTATTTGCCATTATTCTTTTGATAGAATATAGCGTACTACGTATTCCGCAGAATGCAAACCAAACAAGGCAGGAATCCAACTGTTGGTTCCAAAAAATGATTTTTTAAAATTAGTTCCGTCTGTCATTTTCAGACTGCTTTCATCTGGTTTTTCTTTAGAAAACACAGCTTTGACCCCCGAAGAAATTCCTTCTTTCTTTAAGCGTTTTCTAATTTGTTTAGCCAATGGACAAACGTCTGTTTTAGCAATATCTTTAATAACTATTTTAGATGCCTGCATCTTCCCTCCTGCTCCCATGGCACTGATAACCTTTACTCGTTTTCGCTTTGCCGCCAAAATAAGGTTTACTTTAGGAGTAATACTGTCAATACAATCTAAGATATAATCAAAATCTCCAGTTATAATTTCATGTGCTCTTTCAGGCGAAATAAATTCTTCTATCCTTACTAAATTCAATTCGGGGTTGATATCCATCAACCGATCTCCTACAATTTGTACTTTAGCCTTTCCGATAGTAGAATGCAACGCCGGAAGCTGTCTGTTGATATTTGTAATATCCACAGTATCGCCATCCACAATGGTCATGCTCCCAACCCCTGCTCTTGCTAAAAATTCTGCTGCAAATGATCCTACTCCTCCCATTCCGACAACCATTACTTTTGCTTTTTTCAATTTTTGAAGACCTTCTTCTTTAAAAAGTAATTCTGCTCTTTCTTGCCAAACTGCCATTTTATCTATTTTTATCTGCCTTTTTTAAATTTTAAAAAGTTTAGAAAAGTTTTTTTCTATCAGCATCTCTATATTGGGCTTCAACGCAATTGCCTTTTCATAAACAGCTTCTATAGTTACTTCAGAATCATCCGTTTCCAAAAAAACATGATTCTCCGGAGTATTCAAAAACGCTTCCTGCACCTGTTCATTATCAACAAGAGCTTTACCAAAAGACAAGTAAAATCCGTTTCTCCAAAGTGATTCTGCAACCTGTTTTTTCTTGTTAAATCCATGAATAATCAATGGGTTGCTTATTTTCATTTCCTTTTTCAAACTGATAATTTCCTGATACGCTGAAACGACGTGCAAAATTACTGCTTTTTTATATTTTTCTGCAAGTTTCAGTTGCTTCTTAAATACTTCGACCTGTATTTTTAACGGTAAATCAATTTTTTTGTCTAATCCGCATTCTCCGATTGCCAAACAATTAGGATGATTTAATGTCTCTTTCATGAGTTGCAATTCTTTTTCTATTTTATTTTCAACGATATACCAGGGGTGAATTCCAACAGAAAAATATCTGATGGAAGTATCTAATCGATCAGGATATTGATTAACGATCTCAATACCATTTTTACTATCAGTAAAGGTGTGAGTATGCAAATTAATTTTCATAACATCCGAAGATAAAAAAAAGAGCTGTATTTGACAGCTCTTTTTTATGTTTTACTTTAACCCTGCCAAACTATGCTCGATAGTTGCAATTTTTGCCAGTGCATCTGCTTCTTTTTTGCGTTCGTTATCTACCACCTGAGCAGGAGCTCCGCCAACAAATTTTTCATTGGACAGCTTTCCCCGTACTGCTTTTAAAAAGCCTTGCAGATATTTTAGTTCTGCTTCCAGTTTTTCAATTTCTTCTTCTACATTTACGCTTCCTGTTACAGGAATAAAATATTCATTTGATTTTACTCGATACGACAATGCTCCGCTTACCTGCTCTGTTACATACTCCAAAGAAGCAATATTTCCTAGTTTTGAAATAATTACATCAAAATAAGACGGCGATTTTTCGTTATTCAGTACTTTAAGCTCAATTGTTTCTTTAAACGGAATATTTTTGTCTTTTCTGACTGTTCTTATACCTGCAATAACCTCAGTTACAAATTCAAATCCTTTAATTAAATCTTCATTAAACGACTTTACTTGTGGCCATGCAGAAACTACTAAAGCTTCTTTAGCTGAGCGCTCTTTAATATGCTGCCAGATTTCTTCTGATAAAAACGGCATAAAAGGGTGTAATAATTTCAGGTTTGCTTCCAACAATTCAATTGTCTTAGCATACGTTACTGCATCTATAGGCTGTTGATATCCTGGCTTAATCATTTCAAGAAACCATGAACAAAAATCATCCCAAACTAATTTGTAGATAGACATCAATGCATCTGAAATTCTATATTTGTCAAAGTGATCTTCAATTTCAACCAGTGTTTTTTGCAACTTGGTTTCATACCATTCTAATGCTACCTTAGCGTAATCGGGCTGTGCAATAGCAGAATCAACTTCCCATCCTTTTATCAGCCTGAAAGCATTCCACACTTTATTGGTAAATGCCTTTCCTTGCGCGCACAATTCTTCATCAAACAGAATATCATTTCCTGCCGAAGCGGAAAGCAGCAATCCTACTCGTACGCCATCTGCTCCAAATTTGTCAATCAAACCTAAAGCATCAGGTGAGTTTCCTAATGATTTAGACATTTTTCTTCTCAGTTTATCCCGTACAATTCCTGTAAAATAAACATTCGTAAAAGGTTTTTTACCGGTATATTCATAACCTGCCATAATCATACGCGCAACCCAGAAAAAGATAATATCCGGACCGGTTACCAGATCATTGGTAGGATAATAATAGTTAAACTCTTTATTATCGGGACAGGAAATACCGTTAAAAACAGACATAGGCCAGAGCCATGCAGAAAACCAGGTATCCAATACATCTTCATCTTGCTTTAGGTTTTCTATCGATAAATCTGAATTCCCCGATTTTGTACGTGCCAGTTCCAAAGCTTTTTCTTTAGTTTCGGCTACTACAAAATCCTCCTTACTATCTCCGTAATAATAAGCTGGAATCTGATGTCCCCACCACAATTGACGGGAAATATTCCAATCGTGAATATTTTCCAGCCAGCTTTTATACGTATTGTTATATCTGCTCGGATACAATTTGATTGTTTCTGTATCCAGTACAGCTGCTAATGCTGGTTTTGTCAATTGTTCCATTTTCAAAAACCATTGGTCAGACAGCCTTGGTTCAATAACCGCTTTTGTTCTCTCGGATGTTCCAACATTATTGACGTAATCTTCTACTCTTGCCAAAGCACCTATTTCAGAAAGCTCTTTTTCAATTTCCTTGCGAACCACAAAGCGATCTTTTCCTTTGTAATGCATTCCGAAATCGTTTAAAGTAGCATCAGGATTAAAGATGTCTATGATTTCCAAATTATGGCGTTCCCCCAGATTTTTATCATTGACATCATGAGCCGGCGTTACTTTTAAGCATCCCGTTCCAAATTCTACATCCACATACTCGTCAAAAATAATAGGTACAACGCGATTGCATATCGGAACAATAGCTTTTTTTCCTTTTAAATGGCTGTATCTTTCGTCGCTGGGATTTATACAAATTGCAGTATCTCCCAAAATAGTTTCGGGACGTGTAGTAGCAATAGTCAAATATTCTTCGCTTCCTTCAATTTGATAATTGACATGATAAAGTTTCCCCTGACGCTCTTCATAAATAACTTCTTCGTCAGATAGGGTTGTTTTAGCCTCCGGATCCCAGTTTACCATGCGATAACCGCGGTAAATCAGTCCTTTGTTATACAGATCCACAAATGTTTTGAGAACTTGCTCAGACATTTCCTGATCCATTGTAAATTTAGTTCTGTCCCAATCACATGAACACCCCAGTTTTTTAAGCTGTTCCAAAATTACTCCACCATATTCACGCGTCCAATCCCAGGCATGTGTCAAAAATTCCTCGCGCGATAAATCATGTTTATTAATTCCCTGCTCTTTCAATTTAGCGACGACTTTTGCTTCGGTAGCAATAGAAGCGTGATCCGTACCGGGCACCCAACAAGCGTTGAGTCCTTTTAATCTTGCACGGCGTATCAGCACATCTTGTATTGTGTTATTTAGCATATGCCCCATATGCAATACTCCTGTCACATTTGGCGGAGGAATTACAATTGTATAAGGCTCTCTCTGATCAGGCACTGAGTAGAAATATTTATTTTCCATCCAGTATTGATACCACTTTTGCTCTACTTGTTTAGCGTCAAATTGCGCAGGAACTGTCATCTAATTACTTATTTTATTTATTTTTAACACATCAGCTATATCAAAAAAGAATTAACAACTATTCGTTTTTATCTTTTAAAATAAAATCTATAATTCCTTTTTTTATATATTTGTAACAGGCAAAAATAGCCATAAGTCACGAATTATGAAAGTAATCTGACAGAAGGATTACAATAAAAAATTTGTTTTATTTTTAAAAGTTTATAATTTTACGAATCAACAAAAAGATTTTTACAATGAAAAAATTATTTGCATTATTAGCTTTAGTATTGACCAGTGCCATTTCTTTTGCACAACAAGGTCCTAAAATCGAGTTTGCAGCAGAAAACAACACGATTGATTACGGAACTGTAGTTAAAGGTCAGGACGATGGCTTAAGATCGTTTGAGTTCACTAACACAGGAGATGAGCCTTTGATTATCACAAATGTTCGTTCTACTTGTGGTTGTACAGTGCCTTCCAAACCAACTGAACCGATTTTACCGGGAAAAACAGGTAAAATTGACGTAAAATACAATATGTCAGTAGGAAGAATCAGCCGTACAATTACCGTTGAATCTAATGCTGCTAATTATGAAAAAGGAATAGTTCCTTTAAGAATTAAAGGTGAAGTTGTTCAACAATAACAACTAAACAAAGATGATAAAACAAAAAAGCTGCCAATGGCAGCTTTTTTGTTTTTAAACGAACTCTTACAACATAATTATGGCATTCTGTAAGAGACCAATTGAATAATTCCTCCGGAATTATACTTTAATTTTTTGATGCTTCTAAAGAGGTTTTTCTAAACTCTTTTAACAACTTTTCTAAGTTTAAGGTTGCTTTTCGTGCTCTTGTACCTGCGGCCTTGTTTCCTTTTTCTGCTTGTTCTCCCGATTCTAATTTGAATGATTCAAATTCTGCATTAATTTTTTCGATCAGTTCTTTCATTTTTCTATTTTATTAATTGAATCTCAAAAATAAACTTTTTTATTCAATTTAGACCAACCAAATTGCAGTAAATATGCTTATTTATCACGTTTTACACCTTCTTTTTAGACAACTATGCTTCCAAAATATTATAAATATCTAACAGTTAAAACGTTGTTTTTAATTATTAAACGAAAACGTCTTACTAAAATTTACGCAATAGAATTTATTATTTTTCATAGCCAATCCAATTAATAAATAATGACAATGGTAGTTTTAAATTAAAAACAAACCCGTACCGTTATTATCTAATATAAAGTTTATATTCTAAAAAATTGATTGTTCTGGATTGCTTTTTCAAAATTTTGTACATTTTTAATCTGTACCTTATTTTCAAATGCTTTAATATGCCTTACATGGTGAATATCGGAACCTACAAAATCTATCATATCGCTACCGAGCAGATGATTTGCTGCTTCTAAAACGTGATTTCCGTAATAGCCAGTTACAGATAGGAGGTTCATCTGGAATTTACAGCCTGCCCGTTTTAATTTTTTATAGGCTTCTTCATTTTTATGGTAAAAATTATAACGTTCTGGATGTGCCAATACAATATCATAACCTCTGGATTTTAACTGAAATAAAATATCGTATAATTGAACCGGAGGATTCATATAGGACATTTCTACTAGAACGTAATTGTCTTTTAACGTCAATAGGTTTTCACTTTCTAACCGATATAAAAAACTTTCGTCCATCAAATACTCCGAAGCTACTCTCAAATTTAAAGCATCCGTTTCAACAGACAAAACGCTTTTTACTTCTTCATATTTTGCTAAAATCTGTTCTTTACTGTTATCCCATACCAATGGAGTCGTGTGGGGAGTAGTTATTGCTTGTTCAAAACCCAATTGTTTTAGACTTAAGAGGAGTTCTTTGGTATTTTCTTTATCTTTTGCTCCATCATCGATTCCAAACAACAAATGAGAGTGTATATCTACAAAATTTTGAGGAATCAAATCTTTTAAAAGCGGCTTTGTCTTAAAAAACGAAAACATAATTCTTTATTTAAGTATTATTTCTTATTTGTCTTAAATTTAAAATCAAAAAAATGTATTTCAAATAATAAACTAAACAAAATTAATAAAATTACCGGTAAACTGACCCAAAGTTTTTCTGAAGTAATATTAAGAGTAATAAAAAGCAAAAGTGGAATCCCAAAAACAATACTGTATAATTTTTTATTCCATTTTAAGAAAGGTATAAATACCAAGAGCGGATTACACAACAATATACTGTTGTTATCAAGCAGTTCCTTATGCAAAGAATAAAACCCAACAGCAAAAAAGAAAATGCCCAATAATCCAAAAATGATAAAATAACTGTAACGAGCTGCTTTATATCTTCCCAATACGATCAACCCTCCCGAAAGTATCAACGCAAAAATAAACGTATTCCACCAAGCTGTGTGGTTTTGCTGTCCGGCTTCAAAAACGGTCAGTGTTTCTTTTACTAATGGTTTTCCGGCTACTGAAGTCAATGCCAGCGCATTCATAAACTTATCGGGTAAAAACAACAAATCTGATTTTTTGTCCACTTTTGAACCAAATATCATATTGATTCCCAACATTTCAAAATACCGATTATGCAAATATGTATTCAGTATTTTCCGATATGAAGCGGTGTTTCCTTCCACTGTCGTACGCAAAGGCACGTCCAGCGTATTATTGACAATATCTACTACTTTAGTGGTACAGTTTTGATCGATAAATTTATAAATGTAATATTTATTGTTTTCAGATAAAGATTCATTTAATTCATTCCAAACGATTTGTTTTTGTTGATCGTTCAAATCTAAAATCTGTTCATAAACAGTTCTGTCGTCGTATATATAGCTTATTAAAAAGTTTTTGTATGTATCGTAATCTACAAAATATAACAAATCGCCTTTTACGAATTTACCGTAAAAATTAGGGGTACGAAAATCAAACAACCCATAGTTATATACCCTATCAATTCCCTGCATCGGATCAGAAACCCGAATAGCAGTATGTCCGAAAAGAGCGTACAATTCTTCTCCCGTCCCACAAGTTAAAATACTAATTTGGGCAGTATCAGAAAGCGGTTCTTCATTTTTTGCACTCCAAATCGGCGAGCACAATAGAAGTAAAAAAAACAATATATATCTTTTCATTTTTTATTTGCTAAAAATATCTAAATCCAGTTTTAAAGAAAAAATATTGGAATATATAGCAGCACTTTGATCTCCAATATCCGTTAAAGCATAATCTATCTGAATGCCTTTGTAGTGAAATCCAATACCGATATTAGGTTGAAATTCTACTTTTTCCACACCGTCGAGCTGCATATTTTTTTGAAAATTACCAATTCCTCCTCGTACATATACCAAATCCGTATATGCAAACTCTACTCCAAAAGTTGGATAGAGACTAAATCCTTTAGTAGATATTATTGCTTTGGTCTCTGCAAATTCCACATTCACCCCTAAAGCAGTGAGAACAGAAAAATCTTTATTAAAATAAAACTTTCTTGCTCCCGCTAATTGAAGCTTAGGAAGCGTGATTTCTGTTGTTTCGGGTAATTCTTGATTTTGATCAGGAATAGCATTGCTTATTTTTTCAAATTCTTTTTTATTAATGCTCCACATATTATATGTAGTGGTTATATCCCTTGCCATTACTCCCAGCTGCCATCCTGATTTGGAATGATATTGTAATCCTGCATCAAATCCAAATCCCCAAGAATTAGCAAATTTACCAATAATCCTTCTGACTACTTTTGCATTGGCTCCATAACTCAACCCTTCAATTGGCGTGTTACGCGCATAGGAAATGGCAAATGCGTAATCTGCTGCCGAAAACATATTTATTCTATTATAATCAATATTTCCGTTTTGATCAATCAATTCTGTAGTATCCATAATATCGTCTACTCCAAAGCGGATTATCGAAAATCCAACTGCACTCTTTTCGTCAATAGGCATGGCAAATGCTCCGTAATCATACTGTGCAATATTAGCAAAATAGCTCGCATGCATCAGAGCTATTTGCTTGCTTTGAAGCTGCATTAATCCTGCCGGATTCCAATACACCGCATTTACATTATCCGCAGATGCCACAACACTGTTTGCCATCGCCATAGAAGCCGCATCTACACCTATATTCAAAAACTCATTGGAATATTTGCGCGCTTTTTGAGCAAAAGCAGGTATAAAAAACAAGGATGACAAAATCAAAAATACTATCTTCTTCACGATCTTTACATTATCTTACAAAGATTAAATAAAATTATTAAAAACTAAACCTCTGTCCATATTTAATTATTCTAAGTTTTATGATACATTTGTAAGTACAAAAATGGTTAATTAACCTGTTTGGTCATCTTCTAAAAAGACACTTATGAAAAAACACATTCCCAATTTCATTACCTTACTCAACTTATCAGCTGGTTTGATAGCCTGTATATATGCCTTTGACGACAACATCCAAATGGCATTTTTATGGGTTTGTTTAGGTATATTTTTTGATTACTGGGATGGTTTTTTAGCCCGGGCACTGAACGTAAAAAGTGAAATAGGATTACAATTTGACTCACTTGCAGATATGGTTACCAGCGGAGTTGTTCCCGGATTGGTAATTTATAAGCAACTTGCCAATATTCAGGAGAATCAGGAGTTGTACAACCTAACGCCTGAAACATATTATATGGCAGTAGTACCTTATATTGGTTTTATTATTACATTGGGCGCTGCTTACCGATTAGCTAAATTTAACGTAGACACACGTCAGACTGATTCTTTTATTGGTTTGCCCACGCCGGGTAATGCTTTATTTATACTGAGTCTTCCGATGATAGTCAGCACTACACACTCAGAATTCATAATTTCTTTGCTGAGCAATCCTTACGTTTTGGTTGTTATCAGTTTATTAAGTGCTTATATTATGAATGCAGAAATCCCGCTTTTTTCTTTAAAAGTCAATCCAAAAAATCTATCAAAATATACTCTGCAAATTACCTTTATTATTTTATCAGCTATTTTACTGCTTGTTTTAAAATATCTGGCTGTACCAGTTATTATCGTTGTTTACATCCTTTTATCTGTAATAAAAAACAAGACTGCATCTAAAGAAGCGTAGGAAAAGAAATTTCCTAGCAGAAAACACCTGCTAACAAGCTCCTTGTCACTTTAAAACCATGTCGGTAAAATCAGTTTCTTCACATCCCATATACAATACTCAGTTCATCTTAGTTTGTTTGAGCTCTCTGTTGTTTTCAGCGAGTTTTAATATGCTTATTCCCGAACTGCCCGACTATTTATCGGGACTGGGAGGTGCTGAATACAAAGGTCTAATTATCGGTTTATTTACTATAACCGCAGGCATTTCTCGTCCTTTTAGCGGAAAGCTCACTGATAAAATTGGTAGAGTTCCCATTATGGCAATCGGTTCGGTCGTTTGTTTTATCTGCAGCCTGCTTTACCCGATCCTGACTACGGTATCCGGCTTTTTATTTTTGAGATTACTTCACGGTTTTTCAACCGGTTTTAAACCTACAGCTACAGCAGCTTATGTAGCCGATATCGTTCCCAAAGAACGATGGGGTGAGGCACTGGGACTTCATGGTATTTGTTTCAGTACCGGTATGGCAGTAGGTCCGGCAATAGGAAGTACAATAAAAATATATACTTCTATCAATTTTTTATTTTATGCTTCTGCCCTTTTTGCTTTGCTGTCAATCATTATTTTACTAAACATGAAAGAAACCCTTTCCACAAAGAGTAAATTTTCTTTCTCGTTACTCAAATTATCGCGAAATGATCTGTTTGACTTTGCTGTTTTTCCGGCTGCACTAGTCACCTTTTTATCCTATATAGCCTACGGAGTAATTCTTACGCTTATCCCTGACTGGACAGCGCATTTAGGCATTGAAAACAAAGGAATTTTCTTTATGATTTTTACTATATCTTCTTTGCTAATCCGGTTTGCGGCAGGTAAAGTGTCTGATAAGTACGGAAGAGTTCCCATTATTAACATTGGACTTTGCCTATTAATTATTTCTTTGATTATTATTGGTTTTTACGATGGTATTGGAGGTCTGTATCTCGGAGCATTCACCTACGGAATTTCGTTAGGCGTATTATCGCCTGCACTAAACGCGTGGACTATAGATTTTAGTGCTCCCAGCCAACGTGGGAAAGCAGTTTCTACTATGTATATTGCACTGGAAGCAGGTATTGGCGGAGGTGCTTTTGCCGCCGGATGGTATTACCAAGACCATATCCAAAATATTCCTTTAATTATGTATGCCAGTGCTTTTATCGTTCTTCTGTCATTGCTGTACATGTGGTATCGGAAAGTAAAAATCACTGAATAAAAATATCCGATCTTAGATTCAGATTTATTTTTTATTCAAAATAGTACGAACTCTTTTTTTGAGTTCAGGAATAACTTCCTCTTCAAACCACTGGTTTTTAGCTTTCCACATAAAATTGCGAGGAGAAGGATGTGGCAATGGAAAATACAGGGGCAAAAAATCTTGATAATGTGCTACGTTTTCTGTTAAAGTTCGCCTTGCCTCTTTTTTTAAATAATATTTCTGTGCATATTGTCCTACAAGCAAAATTAATTGTATTTCGGTTAAGTGCTCTAAAAGCTGTTCATGCCATGTAGGTGCACATTCTTTTCTCGGAGGCAGATCTCCCTGCTTTCCTTTTCCCGGGTAGCAAAAGCCCATGGGAACAATAGCAAAATTATCAGGATTATAGAACTCATCTACAGTAACATCAAGCCATCTCCGCAACTGATCCCCACTTTTGTCGTGAAAGGGAATCCCGGAGAGATGAACTTTTATTCCCGGTGCCTGTCCGATGATCATTATTTTTGACTTTTTGCTTGCCATCAAAACCGGATTTGCTCCTAACGGCAATTCAGGCTCACATATTTTACATTGTTTTATTCTTTCCAGCAGCCTTTCCAACGTTTCCATATTGTTATAATTTCCACAGAGATTTATGACAATTTACTCATTTAAATTAACTTTTAGTATGATTACACGCATATTATGACTTTCATAAACATTAAAAAAGCACTCTATCAAGAGTGCTTCTATCTGTACAAATCAATGATTATCCTTCTTCATTATCTTTTTCCTTAGGCTTTAAAGTGAGTTGAATTTTTTCGATCGAATTGCGATACATATTCAAAACAATTCCTTCATAATCACACAAATCAATTACATCTTGCTCTTTAAACTCATCATCCGGATAAGTTTCTGCAATTAAACCAGCCAAAGTATCATAGTGCTCACTTTCTTCAAATTTATAAGGCAATAAACGATTAATATCTGATAGATTATAATGTGCATTCACGTGATATACTCCTTCTCCAACTGCTGTTACAATAGGCTCTTCATTATCGTATTCATCCTGAATTTCTCCTACCAATTCCTCCAAAATATCTTCCATCGTTACTATACCGGAAAACTCTCCCACTTCATTAGTAACCACAGCCATTTGGAGGTGTTTTGCCTGAAATTGTTTTAATACATTTTTAATCAGTGCATTTTCAGAAATAAAAATAGGCTCTCTCATTAACGGAGCAATTTTTTTATCCTCCATATTATTCATCATTGCCTTCATTAAATCTTTTGTATAAATAACCCCTTTAATGTTATCCAGAGAATCTTCATAAACCGGATAACGGGAATACCCTTCATTGATAGCATAATCAATAGCTTCTTTTACCGTAGTTTCAATTTCAATAGCTGACACATTTTTACGTAAAGTTTGAATGTTGTTTACTCTTCTGTCATCAAAATCAAATACATTTTGAATTAACATACGTTCGGTTTCTTCAATCGCCCCACCTTCCTGACTCTCGGTAATAATCATTTTTAATTCTTCTTCGGTATGAATATCTGAACCGTGAATCGGAGTAATTCCCATCATCCTTAAAATAGCATTGGCAAAACCGTTCATTAACCAGATTATGGGTTTAAACACAAAGTAAAAAATCCGCAACGGTAAAGCAATTGTAAAAGTTGTTTTTGTAGGAAAATGAATTGCCAATGATTTAGGAGCTAATTCTCCAAATACGATATGTAATATAGTAATTATAGCAAATGCGAGAGGGAATGATATATTTTTAGCCACAGCATACCACTCCGGACCTGTCATTCCAAAAAACTCAAACATTTTCATGATTACAGGTGTAAGAGAACTTTCTCCTACCCAGCCTAACCCCAGGGAAGCTAATGTTATGCCCAATTGTGTTGCTGCCAAATAAGCATCTAAGTTTGTTACTATATTTTTGGCAACCCCGGCTACTTTAGAGTTTAATTCTTGATGTACTTCAATCTGAGAGGAACGAACTTTTACGATGGCAAACTCTGCTGCTACAAAAAATCCATTTAACAGGACTAAAAAAAGCGTTAGTAATAACTTCGCTATAGATATTTCTTCGTGTACAATGCCAGTGCTAGCCAACATTGTAATGATCTGGGGGTATGTGTCCATTTTTAAATTAAAGAAAAGGTCATAGTTAATCCGTTTTTAAGACCTCTTTCAGAATTCTGACTGATACTATCGCTGAATCCTCTACCAAAAATAATCAATTTTTATATTATTGCATAACAAAAAATAATTTTATTTAGTTATACTGATTTTCAAATTAATAGTACCTCTTTACATTGAATCCTTGTCAAAGTAAAAAGGTAGCATATTAACCAAAGAAGGCGAGTAGCAAATTTTTCCTTCTGCTCCCATAAAAAACATTTCTATAAATTGATTTTGTTTTGTTTCATATTCCAAAATACTTTGTCGGCATGCGCCACAGGGAGGAATCGGAGTTTGTGTCAATTTTAAGTCAGAAGACGCTGAAATAGCAATCTTCAAAATCTTTTTATCAGGATACAGTGCTCCTGCCTGAAAAATTGCTGTTCTTTCAGCACATAAACCAGATGGAAAAGCTGCATTTTCCTGATTGGATCCTAATATCACCGTTCCATCCTCCAACAGCAATGCTGCGCCAACTTTAAACTGAGAATAAGGAGCATACGCATTTTCTCGGATTTGTACTGCCTGATTCATCAGCTGTTTATCTTCTAAAGCCAATTCGTCTATAGAATCATATTCTATAAATTCGGTTTTTATTTCTATCTTTTTCATGTGATACAAGGTCAGACAAAAAATCCAAACTTCAAATGGAGTTTGGATTTTTATCATATAAGTTTCTTTATGTTTATCCTCTGTACGTTTTTTTACCCAGATCAAAGGTTAATGAAAAACGCAGGGTATTTTCTAATGGGTTAGTAATTTTTGATGTTGAAAACATATAGGATAAATCTACCGTTATCATACTGTATCTAAACCCTGCTCCTAACGTAGCATATTTACGAGCTCCTTTATATTCGTTTTCATTAAAGTATCCTGCCCTGAAAGCAAAAACATTGTCATACCAATATTCTGCTCCAAATGACCAAACCACTTCTTTCATTTCTTCGCTAAAGCCGCCCGGAGCATCGCCGAATGATTTAAAAACGCCTTTAAACCAGCCGATGTCATTATATTTCCTCTGCTCTTCTGCATCATAGCTTTCAGGCGGAGTAGGAACCATCAATTTATTAAATTCCGTAGTAACCGTTACCGTATTGTACTGATCCAATATAAAGTCAAATCCAGCTCCCAACTTCAAATTTGCCGGTAAAAAACTTCCGTATTGCTCATCTCCATACTTAATTTTAGGTCCCATATTTTGAAAATTAAACCCAAATCGCCAGCGTCCTTCAAAGCTTTCAAACTGCTTGACATCTGATTCATAAAATCCGGAAACATCTACTGCAAAACTGCTTGCACTTGAGGATTCGCCATCTCCTGCTTCCGGATACTTTAAACTTGAATTGATAAACCTTCCGGCAACTCCCATACCAAAATTATTACTCAGCTTTAAGGAATACGACACATCAATAGCAAATTCATTTGGTTTTTTAGCTATAGGCATATCGTTAGGACCTTCTCTAAAGTTCATCTCCCCCATTCCAAAATATCTCAAACTGGCACCTATCGCACTTCGCTCATTAAATTTATTAAAATAAGTAAGCTGTCCTAAAGACATATCGCTTGCTATTTTTGCCATATAAGGCGTATAGCTTACTGAAAAACTTTGGTCTTTTTCTGCAAATGCATATTTAGCAGGATTGTGCTGCTGTGAGAAAACATCAGAAGTTGTAGCAACTCCCATATCTCCCATTCCGGCAGATCTTGCATCGGCAGCAATTGTTAAAAAGGGAACTCCCGTAGTAATGGGATTCATCTCTTTTGTCTGTGCCCACAGGGCTTGCCCTCCAAAAAAGATCACTAATAAGGCTGTTATGTTTTTCATTTAACTATAGTTATATTGATTATGCAAATATAATTGTTTTTTAAAGTACAACTAATTTTTCTATTTTTTCTGCTTGGTGTCCTGTTTGATTTGATCTTACTGTCAGTTTATAAATATATACTCCTTTTCCTATTCTATCGCCAAAATCATCTCTTCCGTCCCATACAATTTCTCTGCACAAATTATTTTCAGTGGTCACCTGCTGATTTATTGTTTTCACAATTCTTCCGGCAACTGTCATAATCTGTACCTGAACATCTAGAGTTTCATAAGGTCTGTTATGGGTAAACCAAAACTCTGTGTAACTCACAAAAGGATTCGGATAATTTAAAACATGTTCCAATTTTAAATCTTCCTGTTCTGCAACCACAAACTGCAATTCGGCACTAGAAAGGTTATTATATACATCCCATGCCTTAAATAGCAACGTATGCATTCCTGGTGCAAGGTCTTTTAAAGGATACGTTATCTTTCCCTTTCTAAAATTATCCGGTTCTGTTTCGTAATAGTCATTCATTACAATCGGTTCTCTTTCATTGTCGTCCAACACTGCGACCAAATCATGTCCGATACCACTGGATGTATTAATGCCGCTTTCATCTTCTAAGAACGCTAAAAAAACCGGATTATTATCTGTCAAACCTCCTGAAATGAAAGATTCGTTATCCATATAGAGTTTTATCACGGGCGGCGTCTTGTCTTCCGGCGCATCTTTGTTTAATCCGCCTATTTTTAAACGATCATTGCTTCCTGTATAATCTATTGCTTCATTATTAGCATAAAAACTGATTCTTCCCTCTCCAACAGCTATCTTTACGTCTTTCGGCAAGATAAAATCAAATGCAAATTTTCCTTGATTTACGGATGCATTTCCTCTAAATACCGTTTCCCCTAAAATCGTAAAATCCATCAATAACAATTCTCCGTTACTTGTAACTCCATCATTGCCCAGTGTTTTTTTATCAATAAACTTATCAAATACCTGAACTGCTAAATTGCCGTTAAAGCTATGAATCAGATTATTGTTTTCGTCTTGTATTTCTCCTCCTATTTTCACATATCCCAGCGCTTGTAGTTCACCGTCAAAAGTATTTACATCTTCATCGTTTACGGTTGTCAGCTCAACTTTTAAATTAGGGATAGCCAGCTCAAGAGCGGGATCTCCAATATAAGACACCACATTTTTATCTCGGGTAGTAGTCGCATTTTTGGTATTCATTAACGCTTCTGCAATAGTTAAATCCGTTTTTGAACGGAACAGTTCCTGACTAAACTTCTTATTTATCTGTCGTCCAGTAGCAATCCCTATTTCTCTGGTAGTCGCAACTAACGCTATAGCGCCCCCTTCTTTATTTTTATACATAGCTTCTCCTCCCGTAGCCTGTAAAGGACTGTCAAATCTTGTAAACTCACATGTAATTGTTGTAAAGAGAGGATATTTCTTATAATTTTTCAGATTATTTGCATCTTCGATCGTAAAAACGCGCTCTTGAGTAAGCGCATCTTCTCCTCCATGTCCTAAGTAATTAATATACAAAGCTCCTGATTCAATAGCTGCAATAAAATCTTTTTGTGCTTTAAAATACCTGTTTCCGCCTGCCGAAACATCTTGCACATAAGCGTCTAAATAAATTTTTACGGGATTAAAATAAGGGCGCTCCTCAATTATTCCCTTAATTATCTCATCACTGTCTAACTCCAAAACATAATCGCTCTCTCTATCCACGTCATCTGCCATTGCTACTATATTATTACGCCATCTTCCTTGTGTTTCTTTCTGATTATAATCCAGCACTTTGCTAACCATAGCATTGGCTTCTTCTGTATTTTTTGCCAGCATGCGACCAACCGCAACATCAATTCCATAGGCAGAATTCGTCATTTCTCCTTCTCCAACATCCATCTGCCCATAATAATCATCAGACATAAATGTAGTGTACATTGAAAAATTAGCTCCGCTATTTACTACTTCTCTTGTTTTATTCATTCCATAAAAAGTAGGAACTATATTCGTATTATTTTGAATTCTATCTTTGTAATCAAAAGAAGTATCTCCGAATAAGTTAACAAAGCGAAGTCGTCTGCTTTCGTCCGAAGGGTTTTCATACACATACCGAACAAAGTTTCTAATCGCTGCCACATCCTGTTTACCTGACGAAAACTCATTATATATCTTTTCTAGCTCTACTACTTTTACTTTATAACGGTGTTTACCCGAGCGATGAAAATTTGCCAAGCGCTCTGCGGCTCCTCTCAGCTGTTCATTAGTAATAATGAGATAATCTACGTCTCCATCTGAAAAGACACTCCCTTTTACATCTTGATTTACTACACGGGAATTTGGAAGAGCAATGGGGTTGTAATAGTCGCTATCTGACAGAGCGTGAAACTTGCGAACCGTTCCTCCCATTACTTTAAAGGAAAAAATATTTGCTGAATTAAGTGATATATTCTGTATATTTTCTATGTCATCCACATACCATATTTCCTTTAGCTGGCTGGCATTTTTGATCTGATATTGAACAACACCCGATTCTTGTGCCAAATCGGAATTATAAAATCCAAACTGTTTATTTCCTCCAGACAAATCAGCTTTATACTCTATTTGAATATAGTCCAAATATCCTTCTGCATTAGGTACTCCCCCATTATTATAAGTCAATGAAACGGTCGGATTTGCTGAAGTGATTGTGGTTTCTTTAGAAAAAAAAGTTTCATAGGCTTTCACAGTCGAGCCTTGTATAGATGCAAAATTAACACCTCCCAGATAGTTTCCGTTTAACTCAAAACCAAAAGAAGAGTTGCCATAAGAAGCCGATGCCGTGTTAATATTTACTTTTATAGGAAAAGAAGAGTTAAAGTTTAATAGCGAAAACGAGAAATCCTGTTTGTTTTGTATATTAAACTTTTCCCCAAACCATTTTCTCCCAAGTTGAGCTATGTTATTTAAATCATTCTCATGAAAGGCAATAGCGTCATATGTATCGTATATTTTAACTGCTCCGCCTGACGGTTGTTGGTATGGAATAATGCGCTTACCAAAATCGCCATCATAGGTCAAAAAATAAAAGGCTTTATCTTCAAATAAATTTAAATGTGTCAGATTATCCCTATCCCATTGGTCGACACCAACAGCATATAATAAGATGTAATCTTCATCATCAAACACCCCGTCTTCCCCGCCAACCACTTTGATTGCATTTTCTTTTAAATCTTTTTCAAATTCGGCAGTATTAGATACAGACAGCATTTTTCCGCCTGAACCATATATCTTTATAGTTCGCGGATCTACTGACGCAGGTACTCCCAAACTCTGCAAAAAACTTTTTGATATTCTATATATACCTGTTTTTTCCACGGCAAATTTAAACCAGTTTCCACTCCTTAAAACAGATGATTCTCTTCCTATCGAAGCAGTTGCATATCTGCTTTTTATCTGGGGACTTTGCCCTGTTTTATAGGACACTCTTATACTTTTAATGCGTTTAATGGCATTGCCTTCTCTTATAATTGGGTAAAAATTCAAAATATTTTTAATCCTGTTTCTTGCATAAAAAGATTTTACAGATATTTCTGAGGCTGCAGGCAGACTATTTTTAGACAAAACACCCAATTGGTTTTCATTGATATTTTCATAATTTATACTCTCAACTTTTAAAGATTTCTCATCTACAAAAGTCCCCTCTTCCAAAACCGTTGAAAAAATTAACCTATTATTAACAGCATCGAAATTATAATTTTCTCCTTCAAAGTAAGGTACTTTCTCTTTTAAGGCAGAATTCACTACCTCTTTTGTTCCATTCCACTCCAAATTAAACGTTTTTTGTTGCCCAAATGAGGTAAAATAAGTAAAAAACAGGAGTACCAATATTAATTTTTTCATATATATTTGCATAAAAAGCAGGTTATTAAAACGCAAAAAAACATGATTTGCTACACAATAACCCTGCTAAAATAAGCGTTATAGAAGATATCGCATAATATAATCAGAAAAAAATTTAAGTTTTTTTTAAATATTTGTTCAATAAACATTGCTAATTAATCGTTAATTCTTATATTGCGTCAAATTATTTACCCGTTTTTAACATGAAGATAAATAGACTTATGACATTGCAACTGATCGCTGGCCTTATCGCTTCAGTTGGTTTCACTAGTTGTAGCAACACAAACAACGGACTTACGTCAAGTGCTACCGGATGGAAAATAAATGATAAAAAAGGAGGCTTCCAGTATAATTCAAACTTTTCTCAGCAGACTCCGCAGGGTATGGTTTCCATTGAAGGAGGTACCTTTACCATGGGAAGAATTCAGGACGACATTATGGCTGACTGGAACAACAATCCAAAACAGCAGTATGTGCAGTCTTTTTATATGGATGAAGCTGAAGCTACCAACTTAATGTACAATGAGTACTTGTATTGGTTAAAATTAGTTTTTCCGCCTTCCAATGAAATTTATGCAGAAATCTACAGAAGTGCCCTGCCAGACAGTACAGTTTGGAGAAGCTCTGCCGGATATAACGAAACACTTATCTCAAGTTATTTACGCCACCCTGCTTATGCAAACTATCCCGTAGTAGGTGTTACGTGGCTACAGGCAAATGACTATGCTAAATGGAGAACAGATCGTGTTAATGAGTTAACTCTGGAAAGAGCCGGCTACCTTAAAAAAGATGCTAAGATTCTTGAAGCATACGGAGACGCTCATTTTAGTACCGAAACATACCTGACTAATCCTGAAGCTGTTTACGGTGGAAATAGTGACATTGTTCGCAGAGGAGTAAAAGGCAAAGCTAAAGAAGGAGAAAAAAATATTTACGCTACTTTAGAGTACGGTTTGTTTACTGCTGAATTCCGGTTACCGACAGAAGCTGAGTGGGAATATGCCGCTATAGGAATGGTTTCTGACAGAGAGTATAACAACTATAAAGGACGAAAAATATATCCTTGGGAAAAATCAAATAAGAAAAACAGTAGAAACAGAGGAGATGCGATGACTCAGTTTGCTAACTTTAAGCAAGGACGTGGGGATTACGGGGGTATTGCCGGATGGTCTACCGACAATGCTGATATCACAAATGCAGTTAAATCCTATCCTCCAAATAACTTTGGATTATATGATATGGCAGGAAACGTTGCAGAATGGGTAGCAGATGTATACGATCCAAATATCGACAATGTATCTGATGACTTCAACTTCTTCAAAGGAAATGTATATTACAAAAATCAGATTGGAAGCGACGGAAGAACTCAAATTGTTACAGACCAAAGCGTTGCTTTTGACACATTATCTACAGGTAAACTACGTGTAAGAAATTTACCGGGACAAGTAGCTCAAGTTATGTATGACAACGGTTCTGAAAAACAACAAGCTGTAGAAGAAACTGAAACAGATTTTATGGCTGCTGCTCCAAAAAAAGCGGACAACAGAGCTACTTTATTTGACAGTAAATCAAGAGTAATCAAAGGTGGTTCATGGAAAGACAGGGCTTATTGGCTAGATCCTGCTACCAGAAGATTTTACCCAGAAGATCAAGCTACTGACTATATCGGATTCCGTTTAGTAATGACAAAAGTTGGTCAAAAAGAAGCTAAGAGAAAAACCAAAAATTAATTTTTCATTATACTCATTTTTTAAAAAAGCTCTAATTTAATTAGAGCTTTTTTTATACATTTGATTTATGAATATAAAAGAATTGTACCAGTGTTTTTTATTGTGTGACGGCGTAAGTACCGACACGCGACATATACTTCCAAACTCTTTATTTTTTGCTTTAAAGGGAGACAATTTCGATGCTAATGAGTTTGCTCAGGAAGCTTTGGACAAAGGTGCCTCATATGTAATTATGGACAATAACAAACTGGTTACAGACACCGAAAAAATGCTTTGGGTTCCCGATGTTTTATCTGCTTTACAGCAACTGGCAAAATTCCACCGTCAACAATTGGGGCTTCCTATAATTGCACTAACCGGAAGCAATGGAAAAACAACTACCAAAGAACTTATTCACACGGTACTTTCTAAAAAATACAATGCAAAAGCCACTGCAGGAAATCTCAATAATCATATAGGAGTTCCCCTTACGCTGCTTTCTTTTGACGAAGAAACTGATTTAGGTATTGTGGAAATGGGAGCAAATCATCGCGGCGAAATTGCACAGCTTTGCGAAATTACACAGCCTGATTTTGGTTACATTACTAATTTTGGAAAGGCACATCTTGAGGGTTTTGGAGGTTTTGAAGGGGTAATCAAAGCAAAAAGCGAACTCTATGATTATCTTGAAGACAATCACAAAATGGTATTTTGTAACATTGACGATCCGAGACAAGATGCAAAGACCTTGACATTTTCCAGATTTTCATTTGGCAAAAATCCTGAAGCAGACGTTACAATAGACAAATACACAGCCATACCCAATGCAACAGTTATCTACAAAAGTGAAATAATAAGCTCAAACCTCACAGGAATATACAACACTGCAAACATAGCGGCAGCTCTTGCTTTTGGTCTTTTTTTTAATGTAAATTTACAGGATATAAAAGAGGCTCTCGCCCATTACACCCCAACCAACAACAGATCGCAATGGACAGAAAAAAACAGTTCAAAGATCTTGCTAGATGCTTACAACGCCAATCCCAGTAGCATGGATGCAGCTATTTCAAATTTTAGCCACCTGCCGGAAGAACATAATCTATCTACAGTATATATTTTAGGCGATATGTTTGAATTGGGCTCTGAAAGCAGACAAGAACATCAAAACATAGTAAAAACAGTTTCTGCATATAACCGTCCGGTTTATTTTATCGGAGAAGAATTTTTTAAATTAGCCGAGCAAAAATCGAAATTTATCGATTTTTTCAAAACCTTTGATGACTTTAAAATATTTCTGACAAAGAATAAATCACTTTTTTTACAAAAACAAATACTGATAAAAGGATCCAGAGGAATGGCTTTAGAAAGAATTCTCGATTTTTTATAGCTATAACTAAATAAAGAAGCTTGTTTTTTCTAAAAAACAGCTTCTATTTTTCTTTATTCAATGTTAATCGCGTAATTATCGGGAAATGATCTGAGTTTATAAAATCACTGTGGGTTACAAAAGATTTTACATGAATCTGATCATCGACAAACACATAATCAATACGCATGGGATAATAAGCAAAATCATAGCTTTTCCCAAAGCCTTTTCCGGCTTCTACAAAAGCATCTTTTAAATTGCCTCTTATATTTCTATATACATATGAAAAAGCACTGTTATTCATATCTCCACAAACAATTTTAGGAAACGAAGCATCATTCATGTGAGATTGGATAAGTTCGGACTGAAGTTGCTGTTCCTTAAATGCTTTAGAAATCCTATTGAATATTTTTCGGGATTTTGTCTCGTCAATTTTTTCGTGAATATCCGGACTGATACTGATTGATTGCAAGTGAATACTGTAAACCCGAATCGTATCTTCTTCTTTTAAGATATCGGCATATACTACATTATTGTTAGAATTTGGTAGTTTTATTTCTCCCTTATCAATGATTCTGAACTTTGAAAAAATAGCCTGACCTGTTTGAATTTTACTTCCATGAGAAATAATATGCTGATATGGGTATTGCTTAAACTTCAACTTGGTATTTTTGGAATATTCCTGCAAGCACAAAACATCTGGATCGTGTAAATCAACAAACTCTTTAATCTTATCCGAAACCTCCTCATCGGGAATCCAGTTAAAGAGGTTAAACAATCTTACATTATAAGTCATCAACACAAAATCGCTCTTGGCTTTCTCTTCATCTGTTCCTGAAAATTTATAAAATTTATTAATATTAGAAATTCCAATCACTAAAATCAGCAGCGGAAGCCAAATCTGTTTTTTAAACTGAATAGCCCAATACAATAAAAAAAATAAATTGACTATCAAAAAAGAGGGCAAAAATAATGTAAAAACAGATAATAGCGGAAAGATCTTAGGTGCTAAAAAAGACAAAAAATAACCTGCTATGGTCAATATCCCGACAAAGATATTTCCCACAAAAACAATTTTATTAAACCATGACAGATTTTTCATGTTCAGTCTTTTCCAGTTCTAAACAAAAAGTCCTTCTCTTCTTTTGTCAAACTCTCATATCCGGATTTACTTATTTTATCCAAAATACGGTCAATTTTTTGCTGCTTATCCTTATCTTCTGTTGCTGCTGCTTTGAGATCAGTTTTTTTATTGACATACACCTTTTTAAATTTTGCTCTCTGACGACGCTTAAAAAGATTAGCCAATTTATCAAAAATACGACTGAGGTCGGTTCCCTTCGTCAACAATCTGATATATAGTATTCCGCTTAACGCGCCACCTAAATGCGCTAAATGTCCTCCAAAATTGGATGAAGAAAGCTGAAAAATATCCAGAATGACTATAAAAATGGCAATGTGCCACATTTTTACCCTTCCGATCAGCGCTAATCTTACCTCCATATGCGGAGCATAAAACGCCAGACCAATTAAAGGGCTCATAATCGCAGCAGAAGCACCTACAAGAATACCCATCCGCCAAAAAAGGGAAGCGAAAATGTAAAATACCCCGCCTCCTACAGCACCTAATATATAAGCAGTTAAGAATTGTTTTTGATTAAAAAACGTCAAAAACAAATTGCCTATAAAATAAAGAACAAGCATATTAAATATCAGATGCCAAACACCTGCATGAGCTACGGCATAGGTCAAAATTGTCCACGGTTTTATCAATGCCGAAAACCAATTGCCCGACAATCCGATATAAGGTATAATCAGACTGTAAAAAGTAGAAAATAACCCCTTTAAAATAAACAGGAAAACAGAAATTCCTACGCTCCAAAAAATTAATTTTTGAACGATTCCTCCATATTTATATTGCTGTTTTAAATCTTGTATAAAACTCATCTATAAATCCCAACGATTGTGTTTAAATTGATTTTTTTTCCAATACCACATCAATAAATACCCCATCAAAGCCCCTCCAATATGAGCAAAGTGTGCAATACCGCTACCTCCTCCAAAAATACTGAATCCTCCAAAAATACCTCCATATAAATCTAACAGCAATATTCCGGGAACAAAATATTTTGCTTTAATCGGAATAGGCAGAAACATTAGCATCAGCTCAGCATTAGGAAACATAAAAGCAAAGGCTACCAAAAGTCCGTAAATAGCGCCAGAAGCTCCTACAACAGGTACATTAAGCGCTGAAGCAGCATTTGTAATTTGTTCCATAGAAACATAATTCAGCCATCTTGTATCGTATTTAAAACTGCCCGTATTGCTGTAAATAGTTTCGAGAATTGTTTGTTTAGAAATGCCGTGCTGTCCTAAAGTGGAAATAAGTTCATGCAAGGAATAATAATTTACCCCCGTATGCAGTGCTGCTGCTCCAAAACCGCATACCAGATAAAACAACAAAAACTTTTTGCTTCCCCATATGCTTTCTAATGTGGAGCCAAAAGAAAACAGGGCAAACATATTAAAGAAAATATGCATCATTCCGCCATGCATAAACATATGAGTCAACGGCTGCCAAATATAAAAATTGGGATTTTCAAAATTGTACAATGCCAAATACTGCATTGTGGCAGGCACAAAATACGTTCCTATAAAAAACAAGGCATTTATTATAATCAGCTGTTTAACTGTTTCTGTCATTCTCATCATAAGGTAAATTTTTTCTCTATATCTTCTACTTTCATTGTAATAAAAACAGGCTTCATAAATGGCGAAATTTGTGGATCTTTACAGGCAAATAGCGAGTTAACCATATTTTCCTGTTCCTCTTCGTTTAAAATTGTTCCCGTTTTTACTGCCAAACTATGTGCCAAAGACTTAGCAATCCTGTCTCCTTGACTAAATGTCGTATCGGAAAGTCCGTTGTGAAAATCAGCGATTAAATCTTCCAGCACAATCGACGCTTCACTTTCGGATACATGCACCGGCAGTCCGGAAATAACTATATAATCTTCTCCTGTTTGTTCAAATCCAAAACCAATGCAAATCAAAAGCTCCTTTAGTTCTTTCAGCATTTCTACTTCATAAGGTGCATAATATAACGTTAGGGGGAATAGCAATTGTTGTGATGAAGCTTGCTGGCGAACCGTTATATTCTCCATAAACTTTTCGTATAAAATACGCTGATGCGCCCTTCCCTGATCAATAATCAGCATTCCTGACTTAATCGGACTAACAATATATTTTTTATGAATTTGAAATGTTTTGTTTGCTGTCGTATTGTCAGTTGCAACATCAAACAATACTCCTGTAACCATTTCACTTTCAACATTCAGTTGGGAAACATCAATATTCTGTCCTGATTGTTTCAAGTTTTCATACATCCTGTTCCATTCCCCTGCACTTCCGTCTGACAATGGTTTATTGACATTTTGCTTACTTCCTGCGTCTTTACCTTTAAAAGAAGGTGAGGATATTTTACTCTTAAATACTTTTTGCAAATCAAGCGGAACCGTATCATTATTCATCAAACTGCCGTACAAGCGTTCCTCTATTTTAATCGACTTTTCCTCTTTTAAATCTTCATCATCTTCAAACGGATTATAGCTGTTTTTAGAATTATTATCCTGCTTAAACGGATTGTAAAGGGCATCAACAGCTATTGTTGGTGTTTCAGCCTCTTTGCCTTTAAATTCATAAGGCGTATCCAGAGAAGCATCTCTTTGAAAATCCAAAGCTGCCGTAACATTAAACTGCCCCAAGCTATGTTTTACGGTAGACCTTAAAATACTGTATAAAGCCTGTTCATCATCAAATTTAACTTCCGTTTTGGTCGGATGAATATTAATGTCAATTGTATCGGGAGGAAGGTTTAAATAGATAAAATAAGTGGGGTGTACTCCCTCTTTCAGCAATCCTTCGTATGCCGATAATATAGCGTGATGCAGGTAACCGCTCTTTATAAACCGATCGTTTACAAAGAAAAATTGTTCTCCCCGGCTTTTTTTTGCATATTCCGGTTTTCCAATAAATCCTTCCACTGTTACAATGTCCGTATTTTCTTTAACCGGTACCAATTTTTCATTTGTTTTTCCGCCAAATACATTCACGATCCGCTGGCGCAAATTGGACGCAGGCAGATTAAACACTTCGCTGCCATTGTGCAGCAATACGAAATGAATATTGTGATGTACTAAGGCAACACGTTCAAATTCATCAACTATATGTCTAAATTCTACTGTATCTGATTTTAAAAAATTACGCCTGGCAGGGATATTGAAAAATAAATTTTTGACAGAAAAACTCGTTCCTTCCGGAACCACGGCCACTTCTTGAGAAACCACTTTAGACCCTTCTATGACAACATGAGTTCCCAGCTCAGCCTGCTTAAGACAAGTTTTCAGCTCCACATGTGCAATGGCGGCTATAGATGCTAAAGCTTCTCCTCTAAACCCCTTTGTTTGCAAAGCAAATAAATCTTCTGCCGTAGAAATTTTAGAAGTAGCATGACGTTCAAATGCCATACGAGCATCAGTTTCGCTCATTCCCTTTCCATCATCAATTACCTGAATAAGCGTTTTACCTGCTTCTTTTAAAATTAATTTGACTTCAGTAGCTCCTGCATCCACCGCATTTTCAATCAGCTCTTTTACCACAGAAGCAGGTCTTTGCACTACCTCTCCGGCTGCTATCTGATTAGCTACATGATCGGGTAATAAACGGATGATATTAGACATTTACGCTTTTAAATTGTTTGAAAGTTTAAATTTATGCACAAATACAAATTTAATGAAATATGTAGGATTACTGCTTTTCTTAAAAATTATTCTACAAAAAAAGAGGTTATCTCTCAAAAACCTCATTTGTTCAAATTGAATTTACTTTCGATTTCTCTCCGGCTGAGTATACATCAGCTTTATGAGCTCCTGAAGTCAATTCATCCTGACTAGTTTGGCAATTGTAAGACAACCTCTTTTTAAAGTTGTATTTCAGAATATTAGTATTTTCTGTTTAATTCTATCATTTTTAAAGCGGCTATAGCAGCTTCTGTTCCTTTGTTTCCGTGAATGCCACCGCTTCTTGCGATAGACTGCTCCTGATTGTTATCTGTCAATACGCAAAAAATAGTTGGAATATCTGCCATCAAATTGAGGTCTTTAACCCCTTGTGTCACTCCCTCACATACAAATTCAAAATGCATCGTTTCGCCTTTAATTACACAACCAATTACGATTACCGCATCTAAATCTTCATACGTTTCAATCATTTTTCTGGCTCCAAAAACCAATTCAAAGCTTCCCGGAACATTCCAACGGATTATATTTTCTGCCATCATACCACAATCTGTCAAAGCTGATTGTGCACCGGAAAATAAGCCTTCGGTAATCTGATCGTTCCATTCCGAAACTACAATCCCTACTTTAAAGTCCTGTGCATCGGGCAGTGTGGATTTATCATATTCTGATAAGTTTTTATTTGCTGTAGCCATTTATTATTGTGCCATTCCTATCAAAACATCAACTGCATTTGCTTCTGCAGACTCCTGATAGTTATTTTTTATTTCATTAAATAATTTCAAAGCTTCTTCTTTTTTCCCTAAATCTAAAGCTGTTAATCCTGCCTTGTTTAAAAATCTTGGAGCTGTAAAATCATTTTTGTTATAAGCTGCTGCTTTTTTATAATAATCTAATGCGTCTTCTTGTTGTCCCAGTTCAGAAAAAGCATCTCCGATTGCACCTAAAGATAAAGCGCCTAAAACTATATCGTTAGCTTTAAATTTTTCTAAATGCTGGATAGCTTCTTTAAATTTTCCTTGGTTCAAAAAAGTAGTACCCACATAATACTGAGCCAAATTTGCTGCTTGTGTACCACCATAATTATCTATAATTCCCAAAAAACCTAATTTTCCTTCTCCTCCATTTAATGCCAGCGTATATAAAGAGTCACTTATTGCCGTGTTTGCCATAGCGTCGTTATAATACGTCTGAGCCTGAAACATTTCATTAGCAGCATCTTCGTTTTTAGGTTCTACAACAAACTTACTGTATCCTACATAGCCAATTGTAATTAAGGCGATTGCTCCGACAAAACCAAAAATAGCTTTCTGGTTGCGAGCCACCCAATTTTCCATTCTGTTTGCATTTTTATCTAGCGTATTAAATACCTCCGCTGTTGTACTGTTAGAAGTATCTACGTTGCTAAATTGATCAAATTCGTTTTCCTCTTTTGGTTTTGGGGCTTTATAACCTCTCTTATTATAAGTTGCCATGTATAAAAAGTTTAATGATTGGCAAAAATAGGATTTTTATTGTAATTTAAAAGTGCTTTTTATCTATATTTTTGATAATTTGCACCGAAATTAGGCAGAAGTCTCTCCAAACCATTAAAATCTTAGATAACTCCGTGTATTTAAAAAGCTTAAACATTCTGAATTTTAAAAATATTGAAGACGAAAATTTCCAATTTAACCAACGAATCAATTGTTTTGTCGGATTAAACGGGGTGGGAAAAACAAATATTTTAGATGCTATTTATTACATGGCATACGGAAAAAGCTATTTTAACCCTATTGCTCTTCAAAATATCAAACACGGAACAGATTTTTTTGTCATAGATGCTCATTTTGTAAAAAATGACAAAGATGAACACATTGTTTGCAGCCTGAAAAAAGGACAAAAAAGAATCTTAAAGAGAAATGGCAAAAATTACGATCGTTTTTCGGATCACTTCGGGCTGATTCCCCTGGTCATTATTTCACCTTCTGACACGGATTTAATCACTGAAGGGAGTGAAACCCGCAGAAAGTTTTTAGACAGTGTAATTTCGCAGATGGACAGCCAATATCTGCAACAGCTCATTCAATATCAAAAGCTGATTGCACAGCGCAATGCCTTGCTCAAAAACTACGCTTTAAGCCATTTTTTAGATCAGGATACACTTGCTGTTTACAATGAGCAGCTTGAAATACTCGCACACCCGATTTACGAATCTCGCCAGCAGTTTATTCAGGACTTTTTGCCCATTTTTAATTATTATCACCAATTGATAACAGACAATAAAGACGAAGTGCAGCTCATTTACGAAACCCAGCTCAACAGTAAAACAATGAGTACGCTGTTGACCGAAAACCTCAACAAAGACCTTGCTTTACAATACACTTCAGTGGGTATTCACAAAGATGATTTGTCATTTGAGCTAAAGGGATATCCGATTAAAAAATTCGGTTCGCAGGGACAGCAAAAATCATTTTTGATTGCGTTAAAAATAGCTCAGTTTGAATTTATCAAAAAGCAAAAAGGCATCCCTCCTATTTTACTATTCGACGATATCTTTGATAAGCTGGATGAAAACAGAGTTCGCAAAATTTTGGAACTCGTAAATCTTGATACATTCGGACAATTATTTATTTCTGACACCCATGCTGAACGGACTGAGAATTTGCTGAACAGCATACATCAAGATTTTGAAATTTTTAAAATTCAAAATCCTAATAATGAATAACCACCGTTGAAAACTATGAAAATAGAAGAAAATATTTCTTTAAAACCGTATAATACTTTTGGCTTTGACGTAAAGGCAAAATACTTTGTTGAAGTAAACACAATAAACGAATTAAAACACGTTGTCCAGACTCACAAAAAAGAAGACCTTTTTATTTTGGGAGGCGGGAGTAATATGCTTCTTACCAAGGACATCAGTCAAACCGTTGTCAAACTCAACATACGAGGCATAGAAATTACTAAAGAAACAGATGATTTTGTTTGGGTAGAAGTTCAGGCAGGAGAAGTTTGGCACCAGTTTGTGCTCTGGGCTATTGAAAACGGATACGGAGGCATCGAAAACCTGTCTCTTATTCCGGGAAATGTCGGCACTACACCCATCCAAAATATTGGCGCTTATGGTGTTGAAATAAAAGATGTGATGGTGAACTGTAAAGCACTTTCCCTCACCACGGGCAATATACAAACGTTTTCCAATCAGGAGTGTCAATTTGGTTACCGGGAAAGCATCTTCAAAAATAAACTCAAAAACCAATTTATAATTGTTTCTGTCACTTTTCAGCTTACTAAACGAAATCACAATTTAAAAGTAAGTTACGGAGCTATACAAAATACACTGGAGCAATCCCATATCACTTGTCCTACTATAAAAGACATTGGTAATGCTGTAATCGCTATCCGAGAAAGCAAGCTGCCTAATCCGGCAGAAATAGGCAATAGCGGCAGTTTTTTTAAAAATCCTGTAGTTGACAAAAAAGTATTTGACAAATTATACCAAATATATCCTGATATACCATTTTATGCAGTGAGCGATGCTTTGGTCAAACTCCCCGCAGGATGGCTTATTGAGAAAAGCGGTTTTAAAGGGTATCGGATAGGTGATGCCGGTGTACACAACCAGCAAGCTTTAGTATTAGTAAACTATGGTAAGGCCAACGGAAATCAAGTAAAAAAACTGGCAGAAATTATCCAGCGCGAGGTCAAAAAGATATTTGACATTGCTATTGAAGCGGAAGTAAATATATTCTAAAACCTCTCACCATTGCAGATTAATTGATAAATTTGCCTTTTCAAAAAACAAGGCTAACTTACTACTATGCTAACGATACTTTTTTATATTTTTATTGCTGTAATTTTTGTTCAGATTTTGCATTACACTATTTTGTACGGCAATATAGCTTTCGGAAGCAGCAATTCGCAAAAAAGTTCAGAAATCATCCCGGTTTCTATTCTGGTCTATATCAAAGATCAGGAAAACAATCTGCCTGCTTTCCTTCCGGCACTCTTAAATCAGGAACATCCGAAGTTTGAAATTATTTTAATCAATAATGCTTCTGAAGATAACAGTCTGGAAATTATAGAATCTTTTGCTGCCGGCAATCCAAAAATAAAAATAGTTAATGTAATCAACAATGAAGCGTTTTGGGGCAACAAAAAATATGCTTTAACCCTGGGCATTAAAGTAGCTTCTTTTAATCAGCTTCTTTTTATCGAGCCTGATGCTTTACCAAGCTCTCCTTTTTGGGCACTGGAAATGAGTCAGAAATTCTCCTCGTCCAAAGGGGTTATTTTAGGACATACTCAAATAAGAAAAACACCAAAATCTTTTATCAGCCAACTCCTGCGCTACCAAAATACTTTTAAAAGCACCGACCTGTTTGCATGGAGCCATTTTGGAAAACCCATCCACGGAAATGCCAGAAATCAAGGATACAAAAAGGACTTATTCTACAAAGTAAACGGCTTTATCCGTGAAATGAAGATACCCTATGGCGATGAATATGCTTTTATTGAAGAAATCGGAACAAAAAAAAATACCGCTGAAGCTATTTCAGCAAACAGTTTTACAGTCATGGATATTCCCAATACATTTTCAACGTGGAAAGAGATGCTTAAAACTAACAACCTGCTTCTAAAAAGCTCTAAAATCGGACATCGGATCAAAATTCGGTTTTTTAATTTTATACAACTATCATTCTTTATCCTTTCTGCCGTTTTATTAAGTTTTCTATACCAATGGGAAGTTGTTTTAGCATTGTTTTTATTCCGATATTTAATCGTATATTTTTACAACAATAAGCTATTCAAGATTTTTAATAATAAAGATTTAATATGGACACTTCCTTTCTTAGAAATAATCCATATTTTTACGGTTAGCTATTATAGTTTGATACATTTTATCTCACGCAAAAAAATTTGAAAGAAAACATTTTTTTATCCCATATAAAAGCTGCCCAAGAGGGAGATCAGGCTGCCTTTACTTTTTTGCTAAACCATTACTGGAGCGAAGTTTTCAACTTTATTCTTAAGAGGAGTAACAATGAAACTGACGCTGAAGATATCACGATCGAAACTTTTTCAAAAGCTTTTAGCAGCATTCATAAGTACAATCCCGATTTTGCTTTTAATACATGGCTGATTTCGATTGCCAAAAACGTTCATATTGACATGACGAGAAAGAGAAAGAATTTTTCCTTTCTTGAATTTAACAATGAAGACAGCGAATCCTACCAAAATATTGCAGACGAATCGCCCAACGTAGAGGATGAGCTTATAAAAGAACAAAATCTGCTCATTTTTAAAAACTATATTAAACTTTTAAAACCGCATTATCAAGAAGTTATTGAATTAAGGTTTTTTCAGGAAATGTCATACAATGAAATTTCGGAAGCACTTAATGAACCTTTAAACAATGTAAAAGTAAAGATTATGCGGGCCCGAAAACTTTTGGCAGAGGTCATTCTTAAACAAATTGACAGAAATTTCACTCTATAAATATTCTAAAGAAAATTGATTCCCTTTGCAGGTCATTTTTAAGCAATCCTATAAATTCAACTATTGCGGTAATTATGCATTATCTTTTTAAACAAATCCCCGTTAGAAGGAGGCGTCAAAACCACTCCGCCGACTTCTTTAGCTATTACTTCTTTTAAATCGGACATTAATTTTCCTCCCGTACAAATAAATGGTATATCTGGGAAATTTTCTTTGATATGCTCAATTATCCGCGTTGTATTTTGTCCTCCTGTAATGTGGAAAAAAGAAACGCCTGATTCAATTCTTTCCTTAAAATTAAAATTAAGAGCAGAAACACTTGATAGAATAGGAATACTGATTTTTTTCCTTATTTTTAATATATCTGAGTTTCTAAAAGGCTGATTTACAATAACGGCAGAAGCACCCAACTGTTCGGCTTCAACAGCCATATTTAAGGCAATACTGCCTTGGGTTATCCCTCCTCCTATCCCGCATATCACCGGTTTATTGCTAAACTCTATCAGCGATTTCATAATTTTTTTAGAAGGCGGAAAAGGGTACACAGCCAAAATAGCATCGCAATCATTATTTTCTATCAATGCTAAATCTGTAGAAAACAAAATAGATTTTACCAATTGATTGTCAAGTAAAATTCCTTTGCATTTTTCACCTATAATCAAAGGAGTATAAAGGTGTTTTTTAACTTTATTACTTTGATTCCAAAACAGCAAATACCTCAAAATACGCTTCTTTTCATTAGGCGTACTCCAAATAGAAAAATTATCCTTCATTTCTACAACTTTTACAATCTAAATTTACTACATATAATGTATTTACTTATATAAACAGCAACAGTTAAATTAAAAAATGAAACCAAACAGTGAAAAATTGTAATAAAATAATATAATTGATCTTTTTCTATATCAATACGATAAAGGACAGCCGTTTTAGCACTTTTTCCTATCCTTTGAGTTATCTAAAAAACTCATGTCATTTAATTTAAACTAAATCAATATTAAACTAAAAAACAGCATATTAAAGAAAAATATTCAAAAAATTAATACTTTATACTTATTTTTATTACAAAAAACACCCGATGATTAATTTAAAAACCACCCACACAAACTATCACTTTTTTGAGAAAACTGATAATTATCATAATAAAAGACATTTTAGTCTTTTATATTTGTATATATAAATTATGAAATATCACAGACTATGAAAACAAGAAAAAAACTTTCGACTACAGCAGCCTATTTTTTACTTTCTGCTTTACTCATTACCGGACTTAGCAGCTGTAAAAAAAAGGAAACAACAGCAGATCAAAAAATGACTACTGACCTTGCTGAAAAAATTGTTGCTCAAGGAACGATTGAAGCGGAACTCACCTCTCCTCCTAACGTCCCTAAACCAATAGGCAAGCGAAAAGCCTCTAAAATCAACGTCAGCCTTGAGATTTTGGAACAGGAAGGCGAAATGGTAGGCGGCGTAAAATATATGTATTGGACTTTTGGCGGATCAGTACCGGGAAGTTTCATCAGAACCCGTGTAGGAGATGAGGTGGACTTTACCCTGAAAAACCATCCGGACAACAAGCTCCCACACAACATTGACCTGCACGCAGTAACCGGACCGGGAGGAGGTGCGGAATCATCATTGGTAGCACCCGGACAAGAAGTTTCATTTTCTTTTAAAACGCTTAATCCCGGACTGTACGTTTATCACTGTGCTACAGCTCCCGTTGGAATGCACATTGCAAACGGGATGTATGGTCTCATTTTGGTTGAACCGGAAGGAGGTTTAGCACCCGTAGACAGAGAATACTACATTATGCAGGGAGATTTTTATACCAAAGGAGATTATGGCGACAAAGGATTACAGCCGTTTGACATGCACAAAGCTTTAAAAGAACAACCTGATTATGTGGTTTTTAATGGAAACGTAAATGCGCTGGTAAACGACAATGCTATTACGGCAAAAGTAGGAGAAACGATTCGTTTATTTGTAGGAAACGGAGGACCTAATCTGGTGAGTTCTTTCCACGTTATCGGAGAAATTTTTGACCGCGTACACGTAGAAGGAGGCGATTTAATAAACGAAAATGTTCAAACCACCTTAATCCCTGCCGGTGGTGCTGCAATTGTTGAATTTAAAGTTAATACCCCGGGAACTTTTGTTTTGGTTGACCATTCTATTTTCAGAGCATTTAACAAAGGAGCTTTGGGAATGTTGAAAGTAGAAGGAGACAAAAATGAAAAGGTATTTGCCGGAAAAACCAGAGAAGGGATTTACCTGCCTGAAGGAGGAACCATTCAAAAAATGCCGAACGGTACAGCTAAAAAAGAAATCATTGAAAATAAAACACTCGCCCAGCAAATGGCAGACGGTAAAAATATATTTTCACGAACTTGTTTTGCGTGTCACCAATCGGAAGGACAGGGAATTGAAGGAATTTTCCCACCGCTGGCAAAATCAGACTACCTCAATGCAGATGTTAAAAGAGCTATCACTACTGTAATACACGGTTTACAAGGCGAAATTACAGTAAACAACGTTAAATACAACTCCATCATGACAAGTCAAAACTTGTCCGATCAAGAGGTTGCCGACGTACTTACTTATATATACAACAGTTGGGGAAATAACAAAACAGTGGTTACTCCTGAAATGGTTAAACAAAACAGATAGAATGTCGTTAATCAAAAAATTATACCTTGCCATTTGGCTGTTTTTAACTGGACTGATACCCGTCGTATCACAAAATCGAACAGCAATGCGTACTATCCAAAGCGGAACTTTCGTTCCGCTTTACGGAAGTACAAAAGAAGGATACGTAAAGGTAGAAGCTTTTGAAATAGATCAATACCCCGTCACTAATCAGCAATTTGTAGCATTTTTAAAAGAAAACCCGGATTATCAGCGTTCCAGAATCAAATCACTTTTTGCCAATAAAAGCTATTTGTCACACTGGAAAAGCGACTTGGATTTTGGCGATCTTCCAGCCAATGCTCCTGTCACTAACATTTCCTGGTTTGCTGCTAAAAAATACTGTGAATGCCAAGGCAAACGCCTCCCGACCATGGACGAATGGGAGTATGTGGCAATGGCAGATGCCAAAGATATGGATGCGCGCACTAAAGAAGAATACAACAAATATATTCTGGCTTGGTACGAAACGCCAAAAACTTTTAATAATCCTGTGGGCAGTACATTCAAAAATTATTGGGGCGTTTACGATATGCATGGTTTAGTTTGGGAATGGGTATATGATTTTAACTCCATTTTTTTGTCCGGAGAAAGCAGAAAAGACAAAGGAAATGATACCGATTTATTTTGTGGAAGCGCTTCTGTTAATGCTTCCGATTTAATGGATTATGCCGCTTTTATGCGATACGGTTTCCGCGGAAGCCTAAAGGCTTCTCTAACAACCAAAAACTTAGGATTTAGATGTGCTAAAAATTTAAAAAATTAATTCCTATGAAAAAGTTTATTTTAATGATACCTATATTTTCTGCCATATTTTTTATCGGCTGCAAAAACATAGAAAACAACAATCAACCCCTTACAGTTGAAACAAAGACAGAAACAACAGAGACTAAAGCAATCAGCGATTTGTCCATCTACAACTTGCCGTCGGTGTGGACCAATCAAGAGGGGCAAGATATTGAATTAAAAGAGTTAGACGGAAATGTACTGGTCATGGTTATGATTTATACGTCGTGTAAAGCTGCCTGTCCACGCTTAGTTGCTGATATGCGGAACATAGAAAAACAAGTAGCCGCGTCCGGCAAAGCACCAATCAAATATATTTTAGTAAGCATTGACCCTGAAACCGATACTCCCGAACGTTTAAAAGCCTTTGCCCAAGAAAATCAAATGAATGGAAATCAGTGGATTTTTCTGAGATCTACCGATGAAAACACCAGAGAATTCGCAGCTACACTGGCAGTAAATTACAAACGGATATCTCCTTTGGATTTTTCTCACTCAAACATTATAAGCGTATTTAATACTCAGGGTGAACTCACTTATCAACAGGAAGGTTTAGGTATTGACTACGCTCCTACTGTAGCCAAAATCAAAGAAGAATTAGCAAAAGCTCACTAATTATGAAAGGATTTCAACACATAGTCATAGTCCTTATCATTTCTACTTTAGCCAATTTGTCTCTTTTTGCCCAAGAGTTTGAAGCAGAAATTCAGCTGCGCCCTCGCTATGAATACCGGCACGGCTACAAAGATTTTTTACCCGATGGTGAAAAGCCAGCTTCTTTTATTTCGCAAAGAAGCAGAGTAAACCTCAGCTTTATCCAAGAGGATTTAAGCGTTTATTTTAGTGCACAAAATATCAGCATCTGGGGCGAAAGACCCATTGCTTCTGCATCAGATGTAAACGGAACTTCTATTCACGAAGCCTGGGCAAGCTATCATTTAAATCATCATTTTACTGCTAAAGTAGGCAGACAGGTAATTTCCTATGACAATCAAAGAATTTTTGGAGGATTAGATTGGGCACAGCAGGGACAAAGCCACGATGCCTTTCTTTTGCAATACAATAATTCAAACCATCTATTAGATCTGGGACTTGCCTTAAATAATGCCAGCGAATCAACAAAAAGAGAACACTATACCGTTCCAAATTATAAAGCCATGCAATATCTGTGGTATCACACACAAATCAGTGCTTTACAAATAAGTCTTTTATTCGTCAACACCGGATATGAATTTGAAAAAAGTGATGCTGATTTTAAAACAGATTACTTCCAGACTTGGGGAACTTATTTAAATTATCAAAAAAAGAAATTAGAAATTAATGCAGGGGTTTACGGACAAACGGGAAAAAGTACAGGAAAAACAAAAAAAGCGTGGTATGCTAATTTAGATTTTGCCTATCGATGGAACAGTGCTTTTGACATGCGGTTAGGCTATGAATTTTTGTCGGGAAAAAGTCACAGCGATACTGGTAATGTAGACAAATCATTTACCCCCTTATTTGGAACCAGTCATTCCTTTAACGGCTATATGGACTATTTTTATTCCGGAAATCATTTAAATACCGTAGGACTTCAGGATATATACTTAAAAATGAGTTATCGACAAAACAAATGGAATTTTGGACTCCATCCTCATTTATTTTATAGCGCTGCTGAAATCCGGGATAAAAATCTGCAAAAAAGGAATTCTTATCTAGGAACCGAATTAGATTTTACAGCAGATTACCAACTGCGAAAAGACATTAAGTTATCCGGAGGCTATTCCCAATTATTTTCTTCCAAAAGTTTAGAATATTTAAAAAACATCAATAACAACAGAAGCAGCCAATGGGCTTGGATAATGATAAGCATACAGCCAACACTTTTTAAAACAAACAAACCATCTTAATTAATAAATTTGTTCTTTTCATGAAAAAGCGGTTAATTCTATTGTGATGGATTAACCGCTTTTTATATGGTAAAAGAGAATATTGATTGTTATTTTTTCAACCAAAATGCATCTTCATTATTTTCTACAAATATCTCTTCATCATCTGCTGCTCTTATTTTTTGCAGCTGTTCTAAAGTTGCTTTTTCCTGTATTAGCGGAAACAATACTCGTTCTTCAAACCGAATGTGCTTGTTTAGCAAATCTTGAATCTGTTTAAGATTTTCCTCAATATCCTCCTGACTTTCAAATAATTTAATTAGTCTTTGATGCTCATCTAAAGCCTTTTTTACCTTGGGATGAGCATTGCCTAAAACTGAAAAAACTACGGCTTCTTCTACCTCAAAGTGATGTTTTAGATAATTTGTAAAAAACCAGTCGCAATATTTTTTTATTCTTTCTGCAGAAATACCTTTAGCAAATCCAGTTTTAATTTTCCAGCACAACAACAATCCGTGATGGTGGTCGTGACTCAAATACCTCAGTTCCTCTATTCTTTTTAAAGGTTTTGTTTTTTTAGATTCCTCCATAACGCACAAAACTTCCTAAAATTAACATTGTAATACTCAACAGCGTAACCAGCAAAACGTGAATCGTCATGAGAGGCAGCATTTTTATATTTTTTTTTAAAGCAGGCAAAACATAAAGCTGTGCACTCAATGCCAGCAACACTATTCCAAACAAACACATCAGTTTTAAAGATACAACTTTTTCTATAGGAAACGAAAAAGAAAACCAGTTTCCAATCCTGACATTATACATATACGCCATCCTTATTCCCGTTATTACCAAAAGCAATAGCGCCGGCATACCTATTTTTTCATATTTTTCTTCAAAATTGAATAACAAATCTGTGTCTTTGTTTTTCCACACTTGCGGTAAAACCATACCACTAACCAAAATATGTCCGCCAACCCAGATCGTGGCACACAGCAAGTGAATAATCAGTAAAAGGTGTAATTCATTCATAATCTGATTTTTTTATTAAGCGAATTCAGTGTAAACAAGATTCCCACAGGGAATCCTATCGAAAATAAAAACAATAATCCAAAGTCGTTTTCTAAAATAACTTTCCCTGTCAGCATTTTTATTCCCTGCAAAAACAAAATTATTTCTGTTGCTATAAATGCTGTCAGCAAAAAGAACGCTCCGGTTTTGATATTGAAATTTACCCTTATTTTTTGTAGTTTAATCATAAACCAAAAGCCTAATCCCGTTAGTATTCCAAGCATGTTTAAGTGTATAAATCCAATAATCCAGCTTCTGACTACTTGTGTTTGCGCAGCAAATACTTCCGAAGCTGTTATCATCTGTATCAAAATTCTGAATACAAAACAACACAATGCCAACAGCATCCAAATATACCCGTGACCGAATTCTGTTCGTTTTTTTACAACATCCCAAAAGTTTTTACTCAACACAGCAAAAGCCAGCAACTGTAGCGTTACCCCACCTGCATTGACCCAGTAAAATTGTGCGATATCAAGATACCACGCCAGGATTAATCCAAATGTCAAAACAACGGAGAGTATCCACAGTACGTAAAACAATCCAAAATATTTTACGCGTTTACTGCTTAAAAACCAATTAAAAATCAAGGTGAAAAAAGCTGTAAAAAACCAGCCATTAAATTGAAAATGCAAGAAAAACTGAATACAAATCTGATAAAAAGCGCTTGTTTTACCCATCATACCTACAGCAGGTCCTAAAAACCATACCCCCAGGGTAGATATAAACATAAATGCCAAAGCTGTTTTTAAAAGCAATCCCACCTGTTTATTTACAAGGCTGTTATTTTTCCACAAATGATAGCCAAACAAATATGAGCATATAATATGAAGAGTAGAAAAGGTAATAGATGCCGCAGCATATCCCTGAAAGGGAAAAGTAAGTGCCATGCCTAATACTGCTGCTTCAGTAACCCAAAATAAACGGACATAAAACCGGTTCTCCTTGTCGTTTTTGATACCAAAAAAGTGGACAAACAAAACGTATACCAGCATATATAACCACCCTAACAAAGCAATATGTGAATGGGTATGCAAAATGTACAAATAAGTTATACTCTCATTTATAGAAGGATATACAAACGCCGCCCTTAGCAACAACCCGAAACACGCGGCTAACAAAAAGTTAAACAACGGTACAAAGAAGAATATTGATTTCATACAAAAAGACTAAAATATCCTGTTTTGCTAAAGTACATTTTTAATCTAAAAAAAGACTTAAAAAAACCTCTTTTTTTGTGTTTCAAATAAGAAAATTTTCTTCGGAAATCAGTACATAGAAATAAGCTCCATCAAAAAAGAGATTTAGTTTTACAGGCTATCATGTATAATTAAATTAATCTAAATAAATACAAATATAGCTTTTTAGATCAAAAATCTTAAAAAATAGATTCACGATATTAAAAATAAATAACAGTTTTAAAAATAATTTTAAGATAAAATATTATATATATAAAAATAAATAAGAACAATAAGTAAGAATACTACTAATATTGTTAAAAAAAACAGATTGAAATAATAATTATCTTTATTTAGATTAAATATAAATAATTAATAAGTTTGTAAGAATATTTTTTACTAAAAATCATTATAATAACTAACATGTATAATTTATCTCCCATATACTTAAAACTATTACTCACTACATTCTTGCCATGTTTCCTTTTTACAACTAATGCCCAGCAACGATTGATTAAAATTATTGATTCGGAAACCTTATCTCCTATTTCCTCTGCAAAACTAGTTTTAACAGATAATCCACATCAGCCCTTTTATACTGATGATCAAGGTAAAATTATACTTACAGAAACCGGGAATCTTTCATTTTATATAGAAGCTTTTCAATATCAGATTGTCACAGAGACACTTTCCAGAAATGAATCTACAAAAACAATAGCAATGATTCCGGACAATAAGATAATAGACAATATCGTAATAACAGCTTCCAGCACAGAAATTAAACGTATTAAAGATACTCCTATACTTATTCAGGTTATCTCCGGCACAAAAATTACAGAATCAGGTTTTACAGGTATACAGGATGCATTGATGAGTGAAATTCCCGGTATGAATTTTCAGAAAGTAGGCTTCGGAACCGATGTAAATGTTGCCGGTTTAGATGCACGGAATATATTATTTCTGATAGACGGAGAAAAACTGACCGGAGAAATGGCAGGTAATCTCGATTATCAAAGGTTTAATATCCATTCTATAGATCATATAGAAATTATAAAAGGAGCCTCCTCTATACTTTATGGCTCTATGGCTTCAGGAGCGGTTATTAATTTAATTACTAAAAAAACGGACCAAAAATTTTCGTTTACTGCCGGCGTTCGCTACGGAGAAAAGAATCAAAAAAATTATAAAAACCCGAAAAAATCAGATTTCCTGTATATGTACGAAAAAAATGTTGATAAGCCAAACCTTCAGAGTTGGATATCTATAGGTAGTAATTTGGGTAAGTTTACCCTACAAACAGATATTCAATACACAAGCACAGATGCTTATTATTTATTTCAGTCTGGATATGACGAAAAAACATTCCGAAAAAACCCTGAAATAGGACTGATGCAGGATACCGTTGTAAGAAGTTATATTGAGCGACCTCCACTTGGAATAGAAGGAGATGAATTTGTAAACATATCGCAAAAAATTTATTATGATCCTCTCGAAAATTTACATTTTCAAGCTTATGGAACCTATTTTTTCATGAATACCTACGATCTGATTCAGGATTTAATTTTTAACCAGACCGAAGATTTTTCAGGAGGTTTTAAAGCCGATTATACCTTTAAAAATATAGGTCAATTATCAGCTAGCATACACACTGATCATTATAAACGTTTTAAAAGGCATGAGCGCATTGACGAACAAAAAAAACTGTACGATTCTAAATTATTGCAACCCAGATTAAAATTTACTTCGCGCTATTTTAACAAACACGAATTGACATTAGGTATAGAACAAAATGTAGAAAAACTGATTAGCGATCGGTTTGGAAGAAAAGGTACCCTAACCGAAAGAGAATCTAAAGAAATTGAAACCTATATTCAGGATGAATATTCAGGAGTTAACAATACCAAAATTGCTTTAGGACTGCGTACTTCTTATAACGAATTATTCGGAACAAATATATCTCCAAAATTTTCTGTAAAATATGACTTAACAGATGAGTTAGGTCTTCGCTTTAATTACGCTTCGGGTTATCGCATTCCAACAATAAAAGAAAAATTTTTTGACTGGGATCATCTCGGCATGTTTCAGATAGTAGGCAATCCTGATTTGAAACCGGAAAAAAACAATTATTTTTCCCTTTCTACGGAATTCCAAAGCAACGGAATCTTTATAAACTTTAACGCCTATGCAAATTATTTCAGAGATAAAATAGAAGGTGTATGGCGAGTATTTGAATTTCAATACAATTTTGAGTATCAGAACCTCAACAAAAGCAATATCAGAGGATTTGATGTTTTAGGAAAAGGCAAAATAAATAACAGCTTTGGTATAAACTGGTCTTACTCTTATGTAAATGTCAGCAAAACAAACGGCGTACAACTCAATACCGCATCGCCACACAATGCCAATATACAGCTTGAATATAGCTTTAAGCGCCAAAATTACAATTTAAAAGCATCTTTAAGTACCAACTTAATAGGAGCCAAAAAGTTCAACGTACAAGACAAGCTAATGATTAACAGTAAGCCTACAGATGCTTATTTTGAAGTTGATTTGCCTACCTATTCCATGACCAATCTGGTTGTTAATCAAACCTTTTATAATCATTATAAACTGACGCTGGGAGCAGATAACATTTTTAATTACAAACCCTCTTTGTTAGGTGCCGCCGTATCGATGTTCAACATCCCCGCCACACCAGGCAGAAGAGTATTTGTTCAATTTGAATATAAATTTTAAGTCTATGAAAATCGATTTACACGCTATACAAAAAACAATATTGATACTAATCATTGCTGCGCTGCCTGCTGCTTGTGTAAAATATGATGCCTTGCCTTACGATGGAAAAAATCTTCCCCGAATTACAGAATACAGCAACGACTGGCTGTATTATAACCTCAGAAAAGATGAGTTTTTGAATCCTTTTTCTTCAGGTGATTCGATTTTCAGAACTTCCGATCGCCCTATTGTTGAAGGAGAACAAAAAGACCGGATGGACTGGGACATTGCTTTTAACCGTTTTAATATCCGAACCAACAGCGGATTAAGCGGGAACGGCAAAGGAGGTGCATATGATATGGGGCTTGTGGCTTACGAAAACGTTAACTCTATATCACAAATACCAACTGATGCCGTTTTTGTTACCGATACAATCATAAATATTACTATGAGTCAGGAGCAATGGATACTGGAAAGCAGCAAAACCGGTAATACTGATCCATGGTTTAACCCCAATAGCGGTCCTCAACAAATGAAATCGACGGCCAATCCACTACTGGCAAATGCTCTGCGCTTTTCCGGTCCGCCACCGTCTTATCAGCCCTCATTTCACGTGTATATTATCCGAAGTGCCGACGGTGTCCGTTTTTTTAAACTGTTAATCATAAGTTGGTACGATGCCGAACTTGAAATTGGCGAAAACGGCGGATTAATCAGCTATAAATGCGATGAAATTTTTTAAATAACTAAATAATAAATAATCATGAAACAAAAAATTCTAAGTTTTGCAACTATTGTTTTTTTGGCAGTACAGTTTATTTCCTGCTCTTCTGATGACAATACAAAGATTGATAAAGAACCGGATGATAAAGAACCGATAGAAACCGTTGCAATAAACGATACTAAACTGATTGCAGCCCTTAAAGAGCTGGGATACGAATTTGAAGGCAATGCCATAAAGGTTGACCAAAAGGTAAAAGAAACCCAAACACTAAATCTGTCTTCCAAACAAATAAGCGATCTGGAAGGAATAAAAGCCTTTGAAAACCTGAACGAAATAAAACTGGCAGATAACAAACTTGATATGGCGTTTGACTTTAATCAGCTGCCCGAAACCGTAACCGCCATAGAGTTGCAGGGCAATGATTTGTATGAGTTTTACAATCTGGCAGAACGCAGCATTGACAAACTGTACCTGCCCGAAAAAGCACGGTTTAATATGGAAGATGTACTCAACTTTTACAAAACCAATAAAGATGCCGTGGACAACGGAACCATTGATATGAAAATGACCGTAAAAGGAGAGCTTAAAACCTATACAACCCTGAGGGAAATTCCCGACCCGATTTTGAGAGAATACATGCAGGAAACTTTTCCTTCTTTATTTCCCAACGCCGGCGATTTACTCGATATAGCTACTCCGATGAGAATCCCCGAAAATACAGCGGAGTTTCAGTTAGGGCGAGAATTTAATCAAAGTAAGACAAAAGATCCAAATTACGACGAAACAAGAGACCCGGATTCTTATGACAACACTTACCTGTGGATGGATGAAACAAAAGAAGAATTTAAAACTACTAAAATAGAAAATTATGAAGGAATACAATATGTGCTTCAGCATAAAGACTATGGAGCCACCTGGATTAATATCAACAATAACCATCAGGCAAAAAACACGACTATTGAATATTTAAAAATCCCGGACAACGGTATAAGCTGGTTGTGGATGCGTAATTTTCATATTGCCAGAGGAGTTAAAATTACAAACACCTCGCTAAAACAGTTAAATTTTACATTTATGTCGGGATTCAAAACGCTTGATTTAAGCAGCAGTGCCGATTTGTTTGTTGGCGGTTCACTAACCATGTCCGGGCTTAATATAACAAATAATCCAGATCTGGAAGAAATCATAGTACCCAAAAGCAAATTGTCCGATATGCAATGGGGGCAAGTTCGGCTGATGTATCTTCCTAAACTGCAAAAAGCAGATTTTTCTCACCTGAATTCTTTCTGGGGGTATTCTTATTTCAAGGGACTACCTGTATGGAATGTTGCATTTCCGAAAACACTGACCGAAGCTGATTATCAAATTAATATTGGATTTGACGATGTAATGCTTACCACCCACAAAGAAAAATGTATTGAATTGATGCACAAAGTAGAAGCTTCTACACCTAAATACTGGTTTTTATACTGTGGTATAGATCCTAAAACCGGTAAGTGGAACAATACAATCTTTATGGATAAAGACGGAAATCTGTTGTAAAAGAAAACGATTATGAAACAATTTTTATATTTTATGTTGCTGCTGACTGCCTTTGTTTTTACAGGGGCATGCAGCACTTCGGAGTCCGAACCGGAACTGGAAGAAGAAAAAGAAAATCTTTTTGAACAAAAGTTCAAAAACAAAGAAGTGATTATCTATACGCGGGCGTTCCGTGCCAACGGAGAACGAACCGTAGGAGAAATGGGCATGCCCGTAAAGTTTAAATTTAACTACGACAAAAACGAGCCCAACAAGCTCTATTTTGAGATGCCCGAATTTCAGTTTGGCAAAATGCCGCTGGCGGCAACCATCAGCGGCAATCTGGATATCATCAACAAATATGTAGATGCCTATCCCGAAAAAAAAGACTGGATTTATTTTGGTACCCGTAGCAGCAAAGCCACCGCAGGCTCTTATGTTTATAACGACAAGGGCGAAAGAATACAGCATGATTCCAGTCCCAGCGCAGAGGTAAACGGATATTACAATCCCGATACCAACGAGATTTTTATGGACATTAACTTTAAGCTGATGAGTGTTACTTCTATCTCGCCCGATCAGGCTTTTGACATCTATCCGCTGGAACAGTATCTGGAGCTGCTGGACAGCTATTATGACGTTCACCGCCAGATTGACAAAGTGCGAAACAACATGTTTAATTTTTCCGAACAGCTGTTTAGCTGCACCGTAACGGATGCCGACGGCAATAGTTCAGAGATAGACATTCCGCTTACTTTTAGTTACGACATTGCCCGTCCGGATCACACCCGGGGAAAAATAGGTCCGGTGAATTTTGAGCTGGCAGGCAAAACTTATACCGCCTCCTTTGAGGGAGATATCAGCTTTTTGTTTAACCCCGACCCGCCTATATATGAAACGTGGAAAACCCCTATCCATTCCAAGCTGCTGCAATGCAACCAGCCTGATACGGCTTACATAACTGTAAACGGACAACGTACCGAAGGAGGAACGCTCAGCGGCATCTGGCGTTCTACAGACTGGCTGGGCGATCATTACAAATACGCCAAACTGAGACTGACCGAAATGGACATTGTCTTTAACCAGGGGGTAAAAATAAAAATCAATGTTGGAGCGATAAGAAATTGATTAAACATTTTTTTTGAAGTATAGCATTATAGCACAGATATCCATTAATAAAAAAATACTAAACACAAAACACATTATTTAGTAATCATTTTTAAATTAAGTAAATATGAAATATTTTAAATTTTTATCCGTTTTTGCGCTTTTTGGAGCGCTGTTTTTGACGTCATGTAGTACAGACGACAAAGATACCCAACCAACCGATCAGCAAATAGAAAACAAATCGTTTTTTCACGATTTGTTTCATCCCGACGGCTTGCAAAGCAACAGCCGTTATACCACTTTTGCTGCCGGTGATTATGCCGGAACCTATACCGGAACCTATGTAATCAACAGCATGCTTGCCGGTTCAGGCCCGGGCGATTATGATGATGTGGAGGACAAATCTATTACTATAACGGTAAACGAAACCGCACAAACCATCGATTTGGAAATAGAACCTTTTAAAGTAGGATCAATGCCCGCTAATATTGATATCCTAATGGAAAACATCCCTTATACTGAAAGCGGAAACACCGTACATTTTCAGGGTACAGATCCTGATGGATTCAGTGTTTTATGGGTAACTACACCTATAACTGTGGACGGTACCATTACCAAAAGCGGCACTACCTATACCATGACGTTAAACTTTCTTGCCAATGGCTCATGGGGTTCTATGATCATTAATGCAGACGTAGATTTTACAGGAACCAAGTAATATAAGTAATAATTGTAATAGTAATTTTCGTGATTTTTTCACAAATGTATTGTGTTTAGTTAGTAATTGAAGCGGCTTTTCAGCCGCTTCTTTTTTGATATAAATATCAGTTTCCGGACATTATTTTTTTCTCCAACTCCACCGAAGCCGGAAAAAGAATATTATTTTCCAGATGAATGTGCTTGTGCAAGTCTTCCTCAAATTCTTTCAGCATGGCAAATGTTACCCGATAGGTGTTGCACGCATCGGCAGGCGGATTGTAGTTATCTGTCAGCGAAGCTATTTCCCTGAAACGCTCTCCTTCTCCATCGTGTTCGTGCATCATCATTGCCACAGGATTTTGTACTGTACCAAAATGCGGTTGATCCAGTGGTCTGCCTGTAATAGAAGCATCTACCATTTTTCGGATAAACGGAAACAACATCAGTTCTTCTTTTTTCATGTGCTGTGCCAGTTCTTGCGCACACCCCACAAATAATTCGTGAATTCGGAACAATTCCGGATGTCTGTCGCCGTGTACTTTGCACAGTTTATCTAAAAACTGCAATAAAACCGGCGTTTTTTCTTCTACATAGCGGTGATGTGTTTTTTGCACATAATCTGCCAGCAAATCCAAAGGCCACATTCTGAAATCGATACTGTTATCTGATTTTTGAGCTAATACTCGTTCAAGTTCCTGCTCTAAATCTTCCTGATTTAGCTTCTTTTTTTCACACACTTCGGTCAGTGTTCTTCCTCCTTTACAGCAAAAATCAATTCCGTATCGGCTGAATACTGCTGCTGTTCTAAAATCTTCGGCTACATAAGAGCCCACTGTTTTATTTTCCATAATTATTTCTTTTTTATTGTTAGTTTAAATACAAATATTGCTGTTGCTACAATTCCTACTGCAAAAATCACATCGCCTATTGTTCGCAGCCATTTTAATACAATCATCATCGGCTGCTGCATCAATTCGCTTGATCTGGCATACCACATGCCGTGCTGAATACTCTCAACCGCCTGCCATATACCGATAGGCAGCAGACTTAAAAATGCCATGAGCAGCAAACCGATGTTTAATCCCCAGAAACTTATCTTTAACATTTTTTCGTTCCACTGTATATTTCTGTAAATGCTTCTCAATACAAACAGCATTAATCCTATCCCAAGCATGCCGTACACTCCAAACAAAGCAGTATGACCATGCAGTGGCGTTGTATTTAAGCCCTGAATGTAATAAAGTGCTATCGGGGGATTGATAATAAAACCAAAGACCCCTGCTCCTAAGAAGTTCCAGAAAGAAACTGAAATCATAAAGTAAATAGGCCATTTATAATCTTTTAACCAATCTTTTCTACCAGATAGCTGATAATTTTCGTAAGCTTCATATCCGATGAGTGTCAACGGCACAACTTCCAACGCGCTAAATGTTGCTCCCAATGCCATTACTGCTGTTGGTGTACCAGAAAAATATAAGTGATGAAACGTCCCTATTACTCCTCCGGACATAAAAATGATTGTAGAAAAAAGTGCTCCGTTGGTGGCGGTTCTCGATTTAATCAACCCCATTCTCACAAATATAAATGCCAATACCACAGTAGCAAACACCTCAAAAAATCCTTCTACCCATAAGTGTACTACCCACCATCTCCAATATTCAGCAATGGCAAGATTAGTTTGTCTGCCCCACATTAATCCGGCACCATAAAACAACGCAATGGCTGCACACGAAATCAAAAATAATACAATGAGGTTTTTGTGATTTTGCTCTGTTTTAAACACCTGCAGCAATGGACGAACCATTAAAGCCAACCAGATAAACAATCCTGCAAACAGGAATATCTGCCAAAATCTACCTAAATCTACATACTCATATCCTTGGTGTCCAAACCAAAAGTTTTGTGCTAAATCTAATTTTTGCATAATCCCGAGCCACTGCCCAAACATGGAACCCAACACGATAATCAAAAGGGCATAGAACAAAAAATTCACTCCTAACACCTGAAACTTCGGATCTTTTCCTCCTACTGCAGGGGCAATATACAGTCCTGTTCCCAGCCACGCAGTAGCAATCCAAAAAATAGCCAGCTGTGTATGCCAGGTACGGGTAACGGAATACGGCAAAATTTTGTCCAACGGAATACCGTAAAGTCCTTGTCCTTCTACCCCGTAATGAGCGGTTAAAATGCCCAACAATACCTGTAAAATCATCAGCAGACATACTACCCAAAAATACTTTTTAAGCAGCGTCATACTTTTTGTCGGTTTTCCGTTGCTCAGCGGATCTTCTTGAGGGATAGGCAATTCGCCGTGTTTTTTAGAAGCAACGTGATAATAAATCAATACGCCGATAAAAAAAATCAATAAAATAATACTCACCCCCGACCATGCTAATAAAGGAGTCGTGGCTTTATTGCCAACTAAATCTTCTGCCGGCCAGTTATGAGTATAGCTGATGTCTGAATCCGGACGATTAGTAACTGTTGCCCAAGTTGCCCAAAAGAAAAATGCGTTCATTTGTTTCATCCGAACTGGATCTTTGACTGCATTAACCGGAATGGCGTAATCTTTTCTCAGCTGATCAAATTCAGAATCATCTGTAAAAAGTTTTGAATAATACGCATCCATATACTCTCTTGCCAAATTTCGCTCATTAGAAATAGTCAGTGTCTTGGATGTTTTATCAAATGTATTTTGACGAATATTGGTCTGCAGCCTCACTACCATTGCTGCCTGTTGTTCTGCATTTAAGTTATCATAACTTTGTCCATATTCTGCATCGGCATAATAATCCAGTAAAAACAAGGCTTCTCTGTGTAGATAATCTGCGGTCCAGTCGGGAGCTACATATGCTCCGTGTCCCCATATTGAACCTACTTCCTGTCCGCCAATACTTTGCCATACATTTTGTCCGTCCTTAATGTCTGCAGCTGTTAATACAACTTCTCCGTTTTGATTAATTACTTTTTCCGGTATAGGCGGCGCTTCCTGATAGATTTCTATACCAAAATACCCTAGTACTCCGAATGAGAACAGCATCACTATTGCAAATGCTATCCATAGTTTTCTCTGATGTTTATTCATAATATTTAAATAGAAGACTTTTTTATCTTTTATTGTTTTAAAATAAAAGGGAAATCTCATTCCCTCTTCTTTTTTACTATTGTATTTTTAAAAAAGTATCGCCTGATTTAATTCCCATCGAAAGCTCTTCAATAGTAGTTGTTTCAAGCATCTGTCTCAAATTTTCGCGTATTTCTTTGAACTTTTCGTGTACCGGACAAGGGTGCGTTTCTGAGCATTTTGGCAATCCCAACCCACAGCCTTTGTAAATCGAGTCTCCGTCAATAACGTTTACAATTTCACAAAGTTTAATCTCCTTTAATCCTTCAACCGGGATTTCAAATCCACCTCCCACACCTTTAATTGATAAAATGATACCGTTTTTAGCTAGCTTTTGCAAAATTTTTGCTGTAAACGCTTCAGGAGCTCCAACTTCTTTTGCAATCTCTTTAAACCCGACTCTTTCCCCTTTCATAGACGAAGTAGCTACAAAAATAACAGAGCGTATTGCATATTCACAAGCTTTTGAAAACATACCTTTTAATCTTTAGGACAAATATACAAAGTAATTTTTATATAAAAAGACAAAAACATCTTTTATTGTAAAAATATTCTATTAAATGTTACACGCCTTTAATAACTCTTTTTTAGTTTTAGAACTGATACCTTTCATTTCTTTGAGTAAGACATTATTTTCATCAACTATAAAAAATGTTGGTGTTGTATCTATATTTAAATAAGTATGAGTAAACCGATATCTATCCCAAAAATTTGTCCATTGGATTAAGTTTTTTATTTCGGGTATATGGTGCTGCCATATTTCATATGACGAGTCATCCCAAACGGTTATAATTTCATATTTATCGATATCTATTTTACTCTGAAGTTCTGCCAAAAAAGCCATCGAAGGCTTGGAATATCCACATCCGGTTGAAGTATAACATATTATCTTCTTTTTGTTGTTCTGTTCAATCAGGCTTGTCAATTTTAAATCCTTATTAAATAGTTCAACAGGCATTAATTGTTTACCTTTTTTAACAGGAATTTCCTTTTTTGCTTTTAAAAAAGTATCTAATAATTTACCGTAATAACTTTCTGTATAGTCTTGATCTAATCCTGCTAAAATATCTTCCAGAAAAGCCAAATCTTTATTTTCTTTGAAAAAATAATCATTATACAAAAAATACAAGGCAGGAAAAGAATTGCTGTTTTGTTTTATCAGCTGTTTTCTCTCCTTTTTATCTGCGTATTGTATTTGCTCGGATAACTTCTGATCATCCATGATGGGATGAAGCTTATATTCGTTCTTTTTTGACAAATCTATATTGAGCTCTACCTCGCCAGATTCTACCCATAAATCAGGAGTATAATAATTAATCTTTCCTGTTTTCATATTAATTCCTGCAAGCGAAATTTTAGCTGGTAAAACTGGAATGTCGACCTCTTTAGCATAGGTATTATCTTCTGAAACATCTAATGAAGTTAGGAAATCTCCGCTACTAATAAAAATCTGACCAACACTTTCTGCTTTTAAAATTGTTCCTTTAATCGTGATTTTATTTTGTGCATTACAAATTGTCACTATCTGCAAGAAGGCAAATACGATAAAATATAGTTTTTTCATAGTCAATTTTGGTATAAATTATGGGTACCTGCCAATATAATCTTTTTTATCTGCTTGGTGATAATATGGCAAATAAAAAAATCGGGATATTCCCGATTTCTTTTTATCTCAACACTAAATCTTTGATAACTTCTTTTCCTAAATCTTCATTAATCATTCTTATGATCTTCTGCTTGCCATAACTCAGCTCTTCTCTGAGGATAGGAGATGAAAGAGCCACATATAGCACTTCTCTTTTTAAAACGACATCCAGCGTATAGTTAGCAATACCGGGACCTAACAAGTTTATCCATGCATTCCTTGCATCAATATTATCTATGCCTTCTTCTAATCTGTTTTCGCGAATAATTAACTTTAAAACGTCTTCAATACTGTTTTCTTCTCTAAGCCTCTTATATTCGTTAAATTTTTTCATTCTGCATCCTCGCTATTTACAGCATCTGTTCTTTTGTAGTAATAAATAATATCGTGTTCGTTTTTCAATATTAACTCATCCTTTTTAATTGTCATCAGCTGCTCTTTCCATTCGGAGAAATCAGTTTTGTAGTTAATCCAAAATACGCTGCCTTCTTGTTCAATTTTTATTTCTTCGGGTATATCATTTGTTAGATATTCTCCGTTAAACTGAGGCATTAATTTTTGTCTGAATCCTATACCTTCTTCATTCACTTCAAAATAATCAACGGAAGCATTAAAACTGTAATCTTTTTCAGTTCCGTCAGGTAATTTTGCTTTTTCTATCTCCCAATACCCGGTTAAAAGAGAATAATCATCCACAGAGATTTCTTTCTTACACGATGACATCCATACAATCAAACTGCACAGAAGTATGTATTTGATTTTATTCATATAGCTTTTATTTAAAGAAAGAATCTACAAATTCATATTTATTAAAAACCTGTAAATCTTCTATTCCTTCACCTACGCCAATATATTTCACAGGAATTTGAAATTGGTCTGAAATACCGATCACCACTCCTCCTTTTGCCGTTCCGTCCAGTTTTGTAACTGCCAAACTGGTCACTTCTGTTGCGGCAGTAAATTGTTTCGCCTGCTCAAACGCATTTTGTCCTGTAGAACCATCCAGTACTAACATAACATCATGAGGCGCATCACCAATAACCTTTTGCATAACGCGTTTTACTTTAGAAAGCTCATTCATCAGGTTAACTTTATTATGTAAACGTCCTGCTGTATCTATAATCACAACATCTGCCCCCTGAGTTACGGCAGACTGCAAAGTATCAAATGCTACTGAAGCCGGATCACTCCCCATATTTTGTTTCACTATCGGAACGCCCACCCGATCCGCCCACACCTGAAGCTGATCGATGGCTGCTGCTCTAAAAGTATCGGCAGCCCCCAACACCACTTTTAATCCTGCTTTTTTAAACTGGTAGGCAAGCTTGCCTATCGTTGTTGTTTTTCCTGCACCATTTACGCCAACCACCATAATTACATATGGTTTATTACCGTCCGGAATTTCGAATTCAGTAGACTCGCCCGATTTTGTTTCAGACAAAAGCGCAGCGATTTCCTCTCTTAAAATCTTATTCAATTCATCCGTACCGACATATTTATCACGGGTAACTCTTTCTTCAATTCTTTCAATAACTTTAAGCGTAGTATTTACGCCGACATCGGAAGTAACCAATACTTCCTCTAAGTTATCTAAAACGTCATCATCTACTTTGGACTTTCCTGCCACTGCTTTGGTGAGCTTGTCAAAAAAAGAAGTTTTGGACTTTTCCAGTCCTTTATCCAAGGTCTCTTTTTTTTCCGATGAAAATAAACGCTTAAAAAAACTCATAACAATACAATTATAAATACAAATATAAAGAATATAACAATATGCTTCAGCATGTTTGGCAGAACAAAAATAGCAAACACGGTAAAAAAGAAAAGCCGTCTAAAGACGGCTTTATTCAAGATTGTTATAATGGTAAAATTACTTCTTATTCAAGAAATCATCTACAAAATCAGGAGCCATAACAGCTTCTACAAAAGTGTAAGCACCCGTTTTAGGAGATTTAACCATCTTAATCGCTTTAGTTAACTTCTTAGATGAAGTTCTTAAAGTTGCTACGGTTTTCTTTGCCATGACTACTAATTATTTAATTTCTTTGTGAACTGTTACTTTTTTCATGATTGGATTGAATTTTTTAATTTCCAATCTATCAGGAGTATTTTTCTTATTCTTAGTTGTGATGTATCTAGAAGTTCCTGGTAAACCAGACGCTTTATGTTCTGTACATTCTAAGATTACTTGTATTCTGTTACCTTTCTTTGCCATCGTATTCTATATTTTATGGTCTGATTATTTTACTAATCCATTTGCTCTTGCATCTTTCAACACAGCAGCAATACCTTTCTTGTTAATTGTTTTTAATGCAGATGTAGATATTTTTAAGGTTACCCATCTGTCTTCTTCAGCAATGTAGAAACGTTTTTTAACTAAGTTTACAGAAAACTTTCTCTTAGTTTTATTCATTGCGTGAGAAACGTTGTTTCCAACCATTGCTCTCTTTCCAGTAATTTCACAAACTCTTGACATTATTACTTATATTTTATTTCAATATTCAAAATCAGGGTGCAAAGTAACGAAAAAGAAAATTACTAAACAAAATCTTTTCAGATATTTTTTAATATTTCCTTATACATCAACTCCAGTCCTTTTGAAACAGCATTATTCACTACTCTTTCACGAGGCGATGAAAAAACAAATCGCCCGGCATACACCTTTTCGGGAGTTGCAATTCCGATATACACTGTTCCTACTTCAGCTTCAGAGTCTCCTTTGGCAGGACCGGCATTTCCTGTAGTAGCAATGGCATAATCTGAGTTAAACAACACTCTTGCCTGTCTTGCCATTTCCATAGCAACGGCTTCACTTACTACGCTGTTTTCTTCAATTAATTGAGAGGCTACCTTCAATACATCTATTTTTGCCTGCGTAGCATATACTACAACTCCACCTTTAAAATATGCAGATGCGCCGGGGCGTTCGCTAAACAGCGCTGCCAGCTTTCCTCCTGTACAACTTTCTGCAAAGGAAATAGTTTTTTCTGTTTCCTGCAACCTTTTTGCTACCACTTCGTTTATCTCAATATCTTCTTCTGCTATAACGTATGATCTGGCATTAACGGGCAACAAGTCAATCTGATTTTGGAGTGCCTGATCTATTTTTTCTTTGTTTTTGCCTTTTAGCGATAATCGCAAGCGCACTTTTCCAAAGCCGGGCAAATAAGCAAGGTGAACATCTTTAGGCAGATTACTTTCCCATTCATTCAGATGTTCTGCCAGTAGGCTTTCTCCTATGCCGTAAGTAACAATTGTTCGATGTCCGTTGTAATTTCCATTACTTTTTTTTTGTAATAGTGGAAGGAGTTCTTCTTCAAAAATAGTCTTCATTTCAAACGGAACTCCCGGTAATGATACGTAAATCGTATTTTCTCGCTGCATCAGCATTCCCGGAGCAGTTCCTACACGGTTAAACAGAATATGTGCTTGCGAAGGAACCTGTGCCTGCAGTTTATTTATATCTGAAATAGGTTTGTTGTAAAAAGCCTCTAATAGCAGGGTCACGTGATGAAGAATCTGCTCATTTTCGATTAGTTTATCTGAAAAGAAATCGCAAAAAACTTTTTTGGTTACATCGTCTTTTGTAGGACCAAGACCACCTGTCATCACCACTAAATCTACTTTGTTGAGCTGATTCTGAAGTGCGGTAAAAATTGCCTCACGATTATCAGCAACAGTCAGGATTTCTACTACTTCAACACCCACATTGTCCAAAGCTTTAGCCATATAGACAGAATTAGTATCTACAATCTGTCCGATCAAAATTTCATCTCCAATGGTTATCAAGCTTGCTTTCATTGCTTTATACTTTAAAGTGAAAGGTCTTTTTTAAGTTCTTTCACTGCGTTTTTTACGTGGAGCTTAAATGATTTAAAAATTTCTTTTACTTCTTTTTTTTTGCCTTCACGCAAAATCCATGCTTTAATATCATGAGCTTCCTCTAAAGCAGAATCCATTCCTAAAAGTTCTAAAAAAGGCATTATAAAATGGAGCTGTTTTTTTACTCTATTGTATTTTTTTTCTGTAATCCCCATTTTCATCTTTAAGAGACTTTGGGGCGCTCCTTCTATAAAAACAAGTAATTTTTCTTTAATCGCTTCAGGATTTTCTTTACAGTTTTCATACAACGGTCCTAAATTATAATACAATGCCATATATGCTATTTTATTGATAACCGGAATATTTCTTTTCCATTCAGCTCTCCCTCCAAAACGTCGCCGGGTACTACTCTTCCTACCCCGGCAGGAGTTCCAGTAAAAATCAAATCTCCTGTTTTTAAGGTAAAGTACTTCGACGCCTCTGCTATTACCTGATCTATATTCCAGATCATTTGAGCCGTAGAGGCTCGCTGAACTATTTTTTCATTCTTTTTTAGTAAAAAAGAAGTGTCAAATATATCTTCCAGTTCTGTTTTGGAAATAAAATCTCCGACAAGGGCTGAATTGTCAAAAGCTTTTGCCTTTTCCCATGGCAATCCTTTGTCTTTTAATTTTTGCTGTACGTCTCTTGCCGTAAAATCAATTCCCAAAGAAACCTGATCGTAATACTTATGTGCAAATTTAGGATTGATATATTTCCCTACTTTATTGATTTTAACAACTACTTCTGTTTCATAGTGAATATCGTCTGAAAAATCAGGAAGAACAAAAGGAAATTCTCTGTTTAATAGAGCCGTATCGGGTTTGATGAATAAAACAGGTTCATCCGGACGTTCGTTATTGAGTTCGGAAATGTGTTCTACGTAATTTCTTCCTATGCAAATAATCTTCATAAATCGGAGCTATACTAAAATTTAGTATTCAGTTTTCTCAACTTAATACCTGTCAATACTTTTTTGGTATAAAGTGGAAAATCAGCATTCTGAATCCATCCATAATATCCTGGCTCATTCGTTAGCACATCTTCAACTAAAGCCCCTTTGTGCTTACCGAATGTAAAAATCTCCTTCCCTTCATTGTTAAGTGCTATAAATCCTGCAAAATCCACTGACTTTTTACGAGTCGTAAATTCAGATAAAATCTTCATATCGTTTTCCAAATCGGTATATCTGTCCAACTGGGCTTTTAAAATTTCGTAGGTTGCATTTGTATCTGCAGCTGCAGAATGAGCATTTTCAAGGGTTTGATTACAGTAAAAGCGATAAGCCGCGCTTAGGGTTCTCTCTTCTTTTTTATGAAAAATAGTTTGTACGTCTACGGATACTCTATTACCCATTTCAAAATCCACTCCTGCTCTCAGCATTTCTTCTGCCAAAAGCGGAATATCAAAGCGGTCAGAATTAAATCCTGCCAAATCTGAATCTTTAATCATATTGTAGACATGAGAAGCCAATTCTTTAAAAGTAGGCTCGTTGGCTACTTTTTCATCTGTAATACCATGTATTTCCGAAGCTTGTGCAGGAATTGGTCTTTCGGGATTTACCAACCATGTTTTACTTTCTTTATTGCCATTCGGATAAACTTTTAAAACAGCAATTTCTACTATTCTATCTCTAGCAACATCCACACCTGTTGTTTCTAAATCAAAAAAACAAATGGGTCTGTGTAATTTAAGTTCCATTAATTTTACTTTTATTTACACAAATATAAAAAATGTTAGACAGTATAACTTACGATTCTCAAAAGTTTTACCTTTATTACATTTAACACAATAAACTATTTCTAAAAGCAACAACTACACAAAAAAACATCTCAAAATAAACACAGTACTTAAAAAATGTTTTGTTTTGTTGAAATATTATTTTATTTTAGCCTTGACTAAGCATCAAAAAACTATCATATGAAAAAGCTAATGCCGTTATTTTGCCTGTTTATTCTAACAAGCATTTTGATTAGTTGCCAAACAACGGAAACTATTGTTTCTTCACCTTATAAACTTAAAAACAACAATACTACGGTTTATTCCGCTAAAACATTTATGTTCAAAAATTACTTTTTTACATATAAAAATGGCGAAGCAACTTTAGTATATCAACAAGATAAATCATTAAACAAGCATTCTGAGCCGGTTTATCTGACTTTGTATGAAAACAAAAATGCTATCCATTATCAGGAATTCAGAGACTCAAGCAAAAAGATTATTGTAAAAATTCTCAATGAAAACGAAGTAAAGCTGCGTATCAACAAAGCAACGCACACACTTTACAATCCTGATTACATACAAGAAATAAATGCTGACACTGACAAAATCCTTGCCGATATTGCCATCTGGAAAGAGAGTAAATATTAATACCAAACTAAATTAACTATAATAAAAGAACTTCGATCGGCTTGCCCTGTATCGAAGTTTTTTTTAATCTAATTGCTCAAAAGTTTTTACTTCAAGTTTTAGCCAATCCGGAATCTCAATAGATTTTTTGCTCTCCAAATCAATCATTACCTGAACGCTTGAGCCATGGGCGTGAATTATCGGAGAATGATCCTTCTCTTCACTGAGGATAACATAATCTATTTCAAAACTTTTAGTTCCCATTTTAGAAATACGAACACCTATTCTAGGATTCTTGACTTTTAAACCAATTTCCCGTATGTAATTGCAGTTTATATTAGCTATGACAAACATGTGCTTGTTCCAATTCCATGTCTTACTCACCTTTGTCATGTACTTTCCTCTGCCCGTTTGAAAATAATCAATGTACAATACATTATTTACGTGCCCTAATGCATCCAGATCATTCCACCTGATTTCCAGCGAATGGTAAAATTTAAAGTCTTCTATTTTAAAATTCATTTTTCTATTTTAAATATATGCAACAGACAATTTAAAAAATCCGTTTATCTCCCAAAAGGTTTTAACGCAACTTTAAAATATTTCTGTGTTGAGCAATAAGTTTTCTTCGCAGGATGCGATACTTAAATATCAAACGATCATACCACAAAGCAAATAATAGCAACGCCACAGGAATAAACAATGTATAAATTTCTAATTGCTGATAAGCGAGCCCTCCTAAAATACAACCTAAGAAAAAACCTCCTATGATAGAAATTTTCAACCATATACTCCTCCTGAGGCTTCGCTTTTTGTAATGCTGTTTAAAAAATAAAAAAGAAAGCTCTATTCCCAAATCCGTAAATAACCCTGTAAGATGAGTTGTTCTGACAACAGATTGAGAAACTCTTGTTACTAAAGCATTTTGCAACCCCATGGCAAATAAAAGCATCGATGCAATAGCCTGATCGACACCTGTATAAAACAGACTACAGACCATAACCAAAATAAAAAGCGCTATTTCTAAAAAAACAGGCAAAATATAAGTTGATCGAAATCTTATACGCTTTGAAAAATCCATCAGTAAACTGGATATAAAGGCTCCTCCCAAAAAAGAAAAAATGTAAATTAAAAATAAACCGGCAAGACTATAGTCCTTAAAGAACAGTTCTTCAGAAAAAAAAGCAAAATGCCCCGTCACATTGGTCGTTAAAACCTTGACAGATAATACACCTACAATATTTACTATTCCTGCTACTGTTGATAATATGGAAGCCAATTTTAAATTGTGGAAAAAGGTTCTTCTTCTTCCTTCATGTCTTAACATTGCATATTAAAATAAAAGAATTTAATATCAAATTTAACAACAAAATCAACATATCATCTCAATGATATAATATATATTTTTGATTTAAAATCATACTCTTCCTGTTTTCCTTTTAAACACATGATAAAAGTCATTTTACCACAATTAAACTCCTCCTATATTTGTCACATGAAGAAACTCATAGTATTCATAGTAGTTTTATTTTTTGCAAAGCCTATTTTCCCCATATTGGACTTTGTAATTAACTATGATGTTATACAGGAACTGTGCATAAATAAAGACAAACCCGAGATGCAGTGCAACGGTTCTTGCCACCTCAAGAATGAACTGGCAAAAACAGCTCAGGATGACAATCCGTTTACCCACAAAAAAACCACTACTTTTATATCAGAAATATTGTTTTTTAACCCTTTTCAATGGGAGCTGCAAATACCTTTAATTGCAGTTTGCCAAAAAGTAGTTAAGGGCATGTATCAAAATAAATATGCCTATCTTCCCGTTTTTGATTTATCGAAACCACCTCTCACATAATCTTAAATCTTTATCGAAAAAAACAGCACATTTTATACTAAATGAACGTGCTTATATCTCAATTTTAATTATTTAAGATTTATAAAAATGAAAAAAATAATATATTTTACCCTTGTCGTTATCGTAATAGGGGTTACAGCTGCATGCAGCTCAGATGACAATTCAAATGAATCTAAAAACCCTCTGATTCCTTCTGCAAAAGAAATAATTTCCAAAACAGAAGGCAATCTTACATTTGCCATAAAGAATAAAGAGGGCAAATTTACAGGTGATGTCACCAATAAAGTTATTGTAGAAATAACCGACAATACCGATTCTAACAACAAAGCATTCACCAATACCCGTATGAGAATTACAATGCATATGACAATGGCAAACGGTCATAAAATGTCTCATTCAGCTCCTATTACGCAATTAAAACCTATACCGGGAACAACGAATTTTTTTGAAGGCGAATTAATGTTTACCATGGCTGGAACAGAACCAGGTGTCAACTATTGGGTATTGGAAATAGAAACGCAAACCAAAAGACAGACTATTAAAACCGAGATGGATTTAATGGTATATCCAAAAGGTGAATCTGAGTTAAAAAGTATACAGAAATTCCAATACGACGGAAATACCTATGTAATTGCAATGCACGAAATAGAGAATATAAAAGCAGGTGACAACTCATTTTTATTATCAGTATATCAAAGTGACAATAACGGAACAGAATTTCCATATGCCAAAGATTTTACAATCGAAATAGATCCGCGCATGCCAACTATGGCAAATCACGGCGTAGGAAAAGTTTTGCCGCCGTTACAATACAGTTCTGCCACAGAAAAGTACGAAGGCATTATTACTTTTAACATGACAGGGTACTGGTATATTAATTTACTGGTTAAAAACAGTGCCAATGAAATCATCGCAGGGCAATTTGTTGAAGCCGACAGTCAGATAAACAGCGACCTCTATTTTGAAGTTGATTTTTAACCTGCTGAACAAACCAAAAAATGAATCTTTTTATCATCCCCTTAAAGATGTTAAAGCACTTATTATATACAACTGGTGTATTTTTTGCCCTGCAAGCAACTATTGCAGGGCAAAATACCTCAGTGTTAAAAGATACCCTCCAGAATAATTCGCTTAATGAGGTAATTATCATACATTCTAAAAACAAAAAATCGACAACCCCAAAATCACTCGGTTCTGTAGATGAATATCTGGCAAATAAAGAGGGAATATATCTCATCAGAAGAGGCGCCTATGCTTGGGAACCCATGCTTAACAATATGGCTATTGAACGTACCAGGCAGACTATTGACGGAATGCAGGTTTTTCATGCTTGCACCGATAAGATGGATCCTATTACTTCTTACGTAGAAATCAACAATCTCGAAAGCGCTGATGTCACTTCCGGATCGCAAGGCTCTTTATTCGGCGCTACCTTAGGGGGAAGCATCGACTTAAAGACCAAAAAGCTTTTTTTTACAGAAAAAGACAGCTTTAAGGGAAAAATAAGAACAGGGTATGAAACCGTTAGTAAGCACAAAATAATTGGTGGAGATTTAAATTTCACTTCTAACAAACTATATATCAATGGTTCTATTCTTTATCGGGATGCGGACAATTACAGAGCAGGAAGTAATACGGAAATAAAAAACTCCCAATTCAGCAAATTAAATGCCTCCGGAAATATTGGTCTTAAATTTAACTCACGCAATACTTTAGACGCTGCAGTTATTTACGACAAAGCTACAGATGTAGGATACCCGGCTCTTCCGATGGATGTTTCGCTGGCAGAAGCTCTCATCACTTCGCTTACACATACTTCTACTCCGGATAATCTATGGATAACAAAATGGGAAACCAAACTGTATTACAATGCCATCAATCATCGTATGGATGATAAAAACCGTGCAGAAGTATTTATAAGAATGGATATGCCTGGTTGGACCAATACCTACGGTGTGTATTCTGCCGTTTCAGCAACGATCTCAGAAAAGCATCATATCCATGCTGTAGCAAATGCATTTTACAATAAATCTCTTGCCGAAATGACAATGTTTTCAAATCAGCCTCAACGGAGCGACATGTTTGCTTATACATGGCCGGATGTAAAAACAGCCTACGGAGGAATTACTTTCAAAGACCACTGGCAAATTAGTGATGATCAAAGCTTGCTTATTACAGCTGGAATCGGAACAAACAGCAATCATGTAAGCAGAGAAGGTATTAACCAATTGAGTATATTTTTAAATAACGATACCTTTAAAGCGAATAAAACAAGATTAACAGGTAATTTAGCGGTCAATTTTGAGAAAACAGATAATACATGGCTGTACGGAGCGGGAATTGGCTATGGCAACCGGGCTCCTTCTGTATCTGAGGGCTATGGATACTACTTATTCAACAGCGGAGACCAATATGATTATATCGGAAATCCGAATTTAAATAATGAATCCACTTACGAGGGTAACGTATTCGTAAAATACCTTACTCCTGCCTTTTCAAGCAAACTCTCCGGTTCGTTCTTTTACCTCAGCAACTACATCATAGGAGTAATCACTCCCCCGTTCAATGCGATGACACATGGCGGAAAGGGAGTTAAAATTTACAATAACATTTCGTACGCTGTCCAAGCTTCAGCAGACTGGAATTTTACTTATAAAATTACTCATCAGTGGATACTTACGGGTGGATTAAGTTACAGTTATGGCAAGGATAAGGACGACAATACACTGCCATTCATAGCACCTTTTGTATACAAAGCTGCAATCAATTTTAACTGGGAAAATTTAAAAACTCAGTTAAATTTAAGAGGAAATACCGTTAAAAATGATGTTGCAAAAGTGTATGGAGAAACCCGTACTCCTGCATTCGCTGTTTTAGATTGGAGTGCAAACTATGATTTTTATGCAGTAAATAATGTATTGAATACTTCCATCGGCATTGAAAATATCTTAGATACTGCTTATACTACTTATTCTGATTGGAATCACATTCCCAATCCCGGCAGAAATTTTTATATTCATCTGACGTATTCATTTTAAAGTTGAACTAATATCTGTCATATCAACAACATACGACAGATATTAGTTTTTTATTTCGAAAACAAATCTAAAAACCAAAATCCATATTTCTCTATTTCTTTATTCTGTTTAGGAGCATTATACGTTTTATAAACAACTTCTCCCCTCTGGTAGGATACTGTTTTTTTAAACATAGGTCCGTCAAAAACAAAGGTGTGAAACTCTCCGTTTTCTCCACAAGGATCAACTCCTTTTGGCAAATCGCTCACAAACTGCCGATCTATTATACGTCCGACAAAACTTTTATCTAAATACTGCTCATTTACACAAACCACTATTGCTTTTAAGCCGCTTTCAATCATTTCATGAATCAATTGAAAAGTATTTTTACCCCATAAAGGAAAAATGCCCTTCATGCCCACCTTACTGAGTTGCTGTTCTCTAAAAGCTTTTAAGTCTTCCAGCAAAATATCTCCAAAAACGCTGTATTTAATTTTTTGTTCTAAACATTGATCCAGTTTTGCTGACATGATTTTTTCATATTCCTGCATCGAAGTATTCTCAGGTAAATAAATGATTTCTAAAGGTAAACCCAAACAGTCAGCCTGGCTTTTCAAAAGTTCTTCTCTAACACCATGCATCGAAACTCTCCCTGCTTGCTCGTTTACTGTAGTTACCAGCTTTGCAATTTCAAACTCTCCTTTTGCTTGAATCTGATACAAGCTGTAAGCCGCATCTTTTCCACTACTCCAGTTCAAAAAAGCCCTTTTTTTGTTCATCTGCATTCTTTTATTCTGTTCAAAAGTGTTATTCCTCCTTTTTCTTAAATATAGAACCGATTTCTTTCCCGATTTTCTGAACTACTTCTATTCCTTTAGTCAACGGTTCTGTCGAAATATCTATATAATTCTCTTCGTTAAAAGTATTGATCTGCTGCGGATAAATAACAAAATGGCTGTTAAGCGGAAAGTACTTTTCAAGTTTTGTAGGCAAACCATCCAAAATCCCCATATGCGAAGCTGCTCCTTTTCGGGCAGAAATCAACACGATTAAATCATCTTTGTGAATCGCACCAGACAATACAAAAAAGTCTTCCCACTCTGTAAACAGTATCATGTGGACGGAAGCACTCAGTTTAGTTTCCTGCAGTAATTTTTCAACTGCATTTCTAGTGTTTTCATTACAATACAACGAAATAGAAATACTCAGTTCCTGAGCCAGTCTTGCCATTTTATCAACCCATAAGGCAAATCCTTTTTCTCTTTCTGCCAATGGCGGAGCTACAATGACAATTTTTTTATGCAAAGCCAGTGGTTTTTCCAAATGGCAAATAAAAGTAGTTTTTTCTGTATTGTTTAAAATACTGTTTATTTTTTCTCCGATTAACTTATCAAAAAAACCAGAACGGCGAGGCCATCCCAACACTATAAAATCTGCCATGATTTCTCTCGAAACCCGTGCAATTCCGCTTGCCGTATTATGATCAATTGTCGTTATCACATTGACATTGGTTTCGGATGCCGAAGCTTGTTTTACAAAGGCTTCCAACTTATTTCTGGCTTTTAAAATATTAATTTCTGCTTCATCATTATTTGATACGACAGAAAGGATAGAAATGGGGTTAGTTGATTTTTTGTCTTTGATAAGTATTGCAAACTCTAAAAGTTTTTCAATATTGGACATATCGGCAATTGGCAACAGGATATGTTCATCAGATGCGCCATTTGTTTTAATAAGCTCCTGCGTATCGTCTTCCGATGCTAAAATTATTTTTTTACTCGCTTTTTCTGTGGCAAAGGAAGCTACCACGCAAGTTATCAAAATCAGAATAATGGTTCCGTTTAAAATATTTTCATCCAATATCTCTGCTTTATATCCAACTAAAATCACCGCTAATGTAGCTGCAGCATGTGCACCGCTCAGTCCGAAAATAAGCTGTCTCTGAGCTCCGGAATACTTAAATGCTAATTGTGTAAACAAGGCGGCAAACCACTTACCGAACAATGCTACAACCGATAGAGTCCCCGCAACAATCAAAGCCATTGGTCCACTTAAGATAACACTGACATCTACAAGCATTCCTACACTGATAAGGAAAAACGGAATAAACAGAGAGTTTCCCATAAACTCAATCCGATTCATCAACGCAGAGGAATTAGGAATGAGTTTGTTTAACGCCAATCCAGCAACAAACGCTCCAATAATAGGCTCAACACCTGCCACTTCTGCTAAAAAAGCAGCAAAAAACACAACAGATAATACAAAAATATAATGAGAGTGTTTTTCGCTTTCCAATTTTTTAAAAAACCACTTTGCCACTTTGGGAATAATCAAAAACATAATAGCAGAAAAAATAGCTAACGATACAATTAATCTTACCCAGAATTCCTGATTGAGACTTCCCTGACTGTTTCCCATAATTACAGCAAGAATGATTAGTACGGCGGTATCTGTCAGAATAGTTCCTCCTACGGTAACTGCTACTGCCTGATTTTTTGAAATCCCTAGTTTACTGACAATAGGATAAGCAACCAACGTATGTGTTGCAAACATACTGGCCGTTAAAAAACTGGCATTAAAATCATACCCCAAAAAATAATAACAGACCGGAAAACCAACTCCCAATGGAATAATAAATGTAAAAAAACCAAAGAGCAAACTCTTATTTCGATTCGATTTAAAATCGTTCATATCCAATTCAAGTCCTGCTATAAACATAATATACAGTAATCCTATCGTTGAAAATAAATCGATCGCTGAGTTTTTTTCAAGCATATTAAGTCCATACGGACCTACAATCACTCCGGCAATAATCAATCCTATAATCCCCGGAATATTCAGTTTTCTGAGCAATATAGGAGACAGCAATATGATAAATAGAATTAACGAAAAAACTAATACCGGATTTTCCAGAGGAAATTGAAATTCGTGTAATAAATGCTTAAAAAAATCTATCATTATGTCGTTTTAGGTTGAGTTATTTTCAAAAGTAATAAAATATTTTAAAGAGATTTATTTCCTCTTCTAAAAGTTTATTGTCTACAGAAACTTTAAAAAGTATATTTTTAAGTCATCTTCATTGTCCAAAAACACTGCAACAACAGTTACTAATAATTAAAACCCTACCAAAAAATATTTGCTTGATGAAATACTCTTGTATTGATTGTTTACTTTTTTATATTGTAGGTAATTATTTTTAATATATTTGATTGGTCTTCTTCTGTTTTGACTAAAGAGTATGATGTAATAATTCTATTTGATGAATCAAACGCTTATCAAGAATATTTTTGAAAAAATAATCAAAGAAATTCAATCCGTAATTACGATACTTTACCTCTTTACGGTGGGAATCGGAATGCTTTTCAATTATTATAAATACACCGAATTCGGTATCAACATTTTTGATTATGCCGGTATATTTGATTTTTTAATTGCTCCTTTTGCGGATATTAAAATTGTATTTTTTACTTTTTCAACTGTAATCATTACAGTCCTTATTTTTTACTTCGATCGCTTTTGGGAAACAAAATATCCAAAATCTTATCTGCGCTTTTCCTTAAACATGAATAACCACCCTTGGTATAAAAGAACAAAAATGTTTTTTTCTCTCTTGATTTTTATTATTTACCTTTTTTTATCCGCCAATCTTTATGGGAAAAAGGTTAAAAAAGAAATTTTAAACCACACCCTCATTGAAATTAAATTTATAGACAATGAAGTATCAAGAGGTATTCTAATCGGAAAAATCGGTAATGTGATTTTTCTGTATCAAGACAAACACACCAAAGTGATTCCGGTTTCTTCTTTTGTTAAAGAATTTACGATTGAATAGGTTATTATTTTACAGGATAATTCTTGTCTAGCCAGTCTACTTTTATATTCTGAGGCAAATTAAGGAGTTTAGCATTTTTAAACCCCGATTCTGTAAGCAGGGTAAAAGCAGGGCGTATATTCGGACAATTGGCAAACGGACAGCAGCCGCAATATATAATCACTTCGGTATCCTTCGGTGTTTTTGCAAGTAACGCTTGAAGCTGCTTGATCTTATGAGGCTCTGATACCGGTCCAGCATTCACGGATCCTTTGATCAAATCATCCGGACCTACGGATATAATTAATGTAGAAGTAATTTGAGAATTATTGATTTTATCTGCCAAAACCTGAGGTGCCATCAATTGGGAAATAGTCCACGGTTCTTGCTTTTGCTGAGCATATGAATCAGTTGTCATAAAAAGTAGCAATCCCAATAATAATTTAAAATATTTCATATCTACTTTATTTGTGTATTCACAAATATAATTCTTTTTGCTTTTTAATGACAGCCTTAATTTGAGACCCATTTTAATAAACCGATCTAAAGTTAGCGTGCTGGGTAGCAGTAAAATAATCACAAAAAACCTGATAAACTGAATTATCTGTATGCGAAGCTCTAATTCCCAACTGGGTATATAATTCAATTATTTTACAAGACAGTTCCTTTACCGATATTTCTCCAAACTGATGGATTTCCTGCTGTTTTTCAATTCCTATTTCAGTAGTATTATACAGTATTTTTTCTATCTCCTCAGCAAAGCCATACACTTTTTCTTCCCTTTCTTTTATTGTCCTAAAAAAGACTGTCAAATCTAAATTCGGACGAAGCTTGAGCGCTTCTTCTCCAAAATGAAATGCCATTCCCAGATAATTGGTGAAAAGTGTCAAATCAGCAAAAATCCGAAACGGTATTTTATCTAAAGGGGAATCAGTAAAAAATTCATTATAAATAAAACTATATTCTTCAGGCACTGCGATATCGTGAATTTCAAAAGAATAAGTACCCGTTGCTCGCATACCCATCGCCTTCCAATCTGCTATAATTTTAACCTGATGTTTCGGTATAATAAACGAACGGATAAGTTCATTTCCTTCTTCATCTAAAACCCTTTGTCCGTTCTCTAGAACTGCGGCATTCAGAGTAAAATGGCTTAAATAAGGAGCTCCGGTTGCAAAACGCCAGATCCCGTTAACCAAATATTCATTGTCTTTTCGTTCAGCAGTTCCGCCAATCATTCCGCTGCCGCCAAAACAGGCAGTTGACTTTTGGAATAGCTCGAATGCTGTTTCGGGCTTTAAATTGCGTGAAAAATAATTGGCCCCCGCACATAAAGTCACCATCCACCCCAAACTTCCATCTGCCTGAGCCAGGTTTTTTAAAACCTTTAATCCTTCCTTAAAAGACAATCCCAAGCCACAATATTGTTGCGGAACCCAAATTTGCAGCCAGCGCTGTTTAAAAACATACTGCATCACTTCAACAGGCATGTGAGTAGCTCCAATAAGTTTATCTTTCAAAATAGCACTATGAAGCATAATGAGTTTGTTTTGCAATTTTATTCCAATTGATATAACCAAAAATAGCTACTATAAACAAAAAAGCCGTTAAAGCCGCATACAGATATAAATCTTTATGAATAAGTAATGGAACAGCAATAAAATTACTTATATTTAAGAGAACCCAATTTTCAACCTTGCGCTTTGCCATCAGCCACATCCCCGCCCAGGCAAATGCTGTAACTACTGAATCCCAAACAGGTACATCACTGTCTGTGTAATGTGTCAAAAACAAATAAAACAACAAGAATGTTCCCAGTACAATACCGATGGCTTTATATTTTTCTATCCGCGTTGTAAGTGTAATCGGCGTTTCCGATTGTTTTTTACCATATTTCCAGAAAAGCCAGCCGTAAATACTCATTGCCAGATAATATAAATCCAACGTAAATTCAGCATACAGCCTGGCATTAAATTTAACGTATAAAGCGAGTAAAATACCCGCAATACCAAAAAGATAATTGTGAATGTTGTTTTTTTGGGCTAATAAAACCTGTACAACTGCAAACGACACGCCAAACCACTCCAACCAAGTAGTTTTGCTTAAAATTTCCTGCATCATATAACTAAAAATTAAATGATGAGATGACAAGATTAATCCCTACGCCGGCATTATCCGGATCAGGTGCAGAACCAATGTTCTTGGGTATCATCTCAGCCGATAAAATATCAGCACCCCATTAAGAGTTCAAAGTTGAGACTTTTTTTTGAAAAGAGAAAGGTTTTGATTCAAAAAGAACTTTTTTAGTTTTAAAAACAAAATTAATTAAATAAGCTTTTAACTTTATAAATAATAATATCAATTATATTTATTATGTTTATGCCATTATATATTTTAAAAGCTGTTTTATGACTGCAAACCGACCAAAAATAAAATTAAAGCTTACAAAAACAGATAAAATTATTGAAGGAATAAGCACACTGGGCATTATCACCCTTTTAATACTTCCTTGCTATTATTATGATCAATTACCAGAAAGTATTCCTACCCATTTTAACGGTTCGGGACAGGCAGATGCTTTTGGAGACCGAAGCACCGTTTTTCTGATTCCTGTTTTTGCGTTGATTAGTTATATCAGCTTAACCGCTTTAAGCAGATTTCCTCATATTTTTAATTATCCGACAGAAATAACAGAAGAAAATGCTGCCGAACAATATGCTAAAGCCACCTCCTTAGTCCGCATACTTAATCTCATTGTCATTTTTGTAATGGGATACATTACCCTGCAAACTATTCAAACGGCTTTGGGCAACAGTGAAGGGCTGGGAAGTATGTTTTTAATCTGTTTTATTATAATTATGCAGATTCCTGTTTTTTACTTTGTATTTTCCAGAAAGAAAAACAAAACTAAACAGACAACAAATTAATTAATAGCCTGTTCAATAAAAAAAACAGGCTGTATTTAAAAATACAGCCTGTTTTATACAATAAAACTTATACTATATTTCTCTGTTAACGTCCCAAGCTTCTAAAATATCCGCTACGCGTTTTACAAATTGTCCTCCTAATGCTCCGTCAACCACGCGGTGATCATAGCTGTGCGACAAAAACATTTTTTGGCGGATTCCGATAAAATCTCCTTCCGGAGTTTCGATAACCGCAGGTACTTTTCGGATGGCTCCCAATGCTAAAATCCCAACTTGCGGCTGATTGATAATTGGCGTGCCAAATACACTGCCAAAAGTCCCCACATTAGTAACCGTATACGTTCCGCCTTGTGTATCATCCGGTTTTAGTTTACCGGCTTTAGCACGATTTCCTAAGTCGTTTACCGCTTTTGCCATACCCACCAAATTTAATTGATCGGCATTTTTAATTACAGGAACAATCAGATTTCCGTTCGGCAATGCAGCTGCCATCCCCAGATTAATATTCTTTTTCTTGATAATGTAATCGCCGTCTACAGAAATATTCATACCCGGAAAGTCTTTCAAAGCTTTTGCAACGGCTTCCATAAAGATCGGGGTAAAAGTCAACTTTTCTCCTTCTCTTTTTTCAAATGTATTTTTTACTTTATTTCTCCATTTAACGATGTTAGTCACATCCACTTCAATGAACGACTGAACGTGAGCTGAAGTTTGAACAGACTGCACCATATATCCAGAGATAAGTTTTCGCATACGATCCATTTCTACAATCTCGTCTGCGCCGTTTACGGAAACAGGAGCAGCTTTACTTGCAGTCTGTACGGCAGGAGCAGTTTTTGGTGCCTCTGTTTTTACTATTGCCGGTTGTGGTGATTGGCTTCCTCTGTTTTTAACGTATTCTAAAATATCATTTTTAGTTACTCTTCCTTCTTTTCCAGTTCCGTTAATTGCTTCCAGTTCAGACAGAGAAATACCTTCTTCTTTTGCTATATTTTTAACCAAAGGCGAAAAGAACTTATCCGATTCTGAAAAGTCAACCAGCGCAACTGCTTTTTGAGCTGTTTCTATAACTTGCTCAACAGCTTTTGTAGCTTGTACAGCTGTTTCAGGAGCAGAAACTGCCTCTCCTCCTTCTGTTTCTATTATTGCTATCGTTTGTCCTACCTGAACAACATCGTCTACTTGAAATAATATTTCTACCAAAGTACCCTCTACTTCTGACGGAACTTCGCTATCCACTTTATCTGTTGCTATCTCTAATACTGTTTCATCAGCTTCAATATGATCCCCAACATTCTTCAACCAGTTTGTAATCGTTGCTTCAGCAACACTTTCACCCATTTTGGGTAATTTCAATTCGAACTTTGCCATATTTATAACCTAAGGTTGTGTTTTCTTATTCAGACTACAAATTTAGTAATATTTTGGATTTCTAATAATTAATCTGCAAAAAAGCACCCCAAAAAGACTTTTATCTTTTTGAGCATTCATACTTATACAAGTTACGTTCTTCATGAACCGGATAAAACGCAGAAGATAATATTTTTTACAACAGAACCACTTCTCCCCGACTATTTCTGTCGTTACTCCCGATCAAAAAATCAGCTTGCTCTGGTTTAATCTTAAAAAAGATATTAGATTTTTGATATTCTGTCATAAAAGCAATAATTTCTTTGTTGGACAGATAATTTCCGTCAAATATAATTTCAATATTCTGCGGCTTCTGATGTAAATGAAGATCGCGTAAAGCTTCTGTATTTTCAACACAATAAACTTTCGTTTTACAGTCATTTTTCAGTTTGTGCTGTAACTCATTACATCGCGTAACTACATAACATTCCGCAGGGGCAATTTTCATTTTTTGCTTTTTATCCTGCTTGGTTATTAAAAATGAAAAAGTTATCGTTTTCATCAATAACTCAAAAAAGAGAGACGCCTTAAAATGCTTTTGATAAAAAATTTGAGTCCCCGAGTGAAACCGCTTGACGTATTCCTTGTCCTTTACGGTACTTTCGCCTTTATAGTGAATAATTGCCGTTTCGGGAAAATAATAATTTACCTTGCCCTGTTTTAAACTGCGATAAGATAAATCGGTATCTTCTACATACATAAAAAACTGCTCGTCAAATCCTCCCAAATCCAGATAGAGCTCTTTTTTCATCAACATGAACGCACCCACCAGTACTTCCACTTCTCCCTGTTGATTGTTGCGCAAATGGGATGCATAATATCTGTTAAAGTACTTGCTGTTGGGAAATAGCTTATGCATTCCGCAAATTTTTGTCATCGAGCGCCAGACAGTGGGGATCCCTCTTTTAGATTCCGGCAAAAAACTGCCTCGTCCATCAATTAATTTGCAACCGAGAATTCCGATATCATTTCGGGTTTGAATAAAATGTAATGCCTTTTCAAAAGTATCTTCTGCCACAACTGTATCGGGATTGAGAATACAGATATATTCTCCTTTTGCCATACTTACCCCAATATTATTGCCTTTAGGAAAACCAAGATTAGTTTGGTTTTGGATATACCGGATATCCGGAAACAGCTCACGCATCATGGCACTGCTATCATCCTGCGAGTTATTATCTACAACGATAATTTCCCCCTCTAAGTTTTTTAAGGATTTTTGAACAGACTTAATACATTGTTCTAAAAAGAAGCGTACGTTATAATTAAGAATAATAACAGATAATTGCATGGGGCAAATATAAAAGGTTTGCTGTTATTTTTATTGTAATGCCAAAGATTATTACTAAAAAAAGAGTCTTTATCGAATGATAAAGACTCTGGTATATGTTTTGCCTTGTTTAAGCTAATTTATTGCGTTTTCTGTCCGTTTCTTTTAAGAAAATTTTTCTCAAACGAAGCGATTTAGGCGTTACCTCAACATATTCATCTTTTTGGATATACTCCAATGCCTCTTCTAATGAAAACTTAATGGCGGGAACAATTCTTGCTTTATCATCAGAACCTGATGCTCTAACGTTAGTCAGCTTTTTCGTTTTTGTTACGTTTACCGTCATGTCATCGCCGCGAGAGTTTTCTCCGATAACCTGTCCTTCATAAATGTCCTCGTTGGGATCAACAAAAAATTTACCGCGTTCCTGTAACTTGTCAATTGAATACGGAATTGCTTTTCCGTTTTCCATAGAAATTAAAGAGCCATTTGTACGTCCGGCAATTTCTCCTTTGTAAGGTTGATATTCCAAGAAGCGGTGCGACATGATTGCTTCACCTGCCGTAGCTGTCAGCAACTGATTTCTCAAACCTATAATTCCTCTCGACGGAATCAAAAATTTAATGATCATACGCTCGCCACGCGGTTCCATACTGGTCATTTCACCTTTTTTAAGCGTTACGTATTCAACAGCTCGTCCGGATAAGTTTTCAGGAATATCAATAGTCAGCTCTTCAATTGGCTCACACTTAACTCCGTCTATTTCTTTAATGATAACCTGCGGTTGTCCGATTTGAAGCTCATAACCTTCACGTCGCATAGTTTCAATCAAAACAGACAAATGCAATACACCTCTACCAAAAACCATAAATTTATCTGCACTGTCCGTTTCGTTTACGCGTAAAGCCAGATTTTTCTCCAACTCTTTCGTTAAGCGGTCTTTGATATGGCGAGACGTAACGTATTTTCCTTCTTTACCAAAAAAAGGAGAATCGTTAATAGTAAACAGCATACTCATCGTTGGCTCATCAATAGTAATAGTTGGCAAAGCTTCCGGATTTTCAAAATCAGCAATTACGTCTCCGATTTCAAATCCTTCTATTCCCACTACTGCACAAATATCTCCTGCGTGAACTTCGGATACTTTTTTTCTTCCTAAACCTTCAAAGGTATGCAGTTCTTTTATTTTTGATTTAATCGTTTTTCCATCGCGTTTAATCAAAGAAATGTTCATGCCTTCTTTTAAAACACCACGGTGTAAACGTCCAATCGCAATACGACCTGTAAAAGTGGAGTAATCCAGTGATGTAATCAGCATTTGAGGCGTACCTTCTCTCACTTCTGCTGCCGGAATATGTTCTAATACCATGTCCAGCAAAGGTTCAAAAGAGTCTGTTGGCTGTTTCCAATCGGTAGACATCCAATTATTCTTTGCCGAGCCGTACACTGCCGGAAAGTCCATCTGCCACTCTTCTGCACCTAATTCAAACATCAGGTCAAATACTTTTTCGTGTACTTCTTCCGGCGTACAGTTTTCTTTATCAACTTTGTTTACAACCACGCAAGGTTTTAGTCCCAAACTGATTGCTTTTTGCAATACAAAACGGGTTTGCGGCATAGGCCCTTCAAAAGCATCTACAATCAACAAAACGCCGTCTGCCATGTTTAATACACGTTCTACTTCTCCTCCGAAATCCGCGTGTCCGGGAGTATCTATAATATTAATCTTTGTTCCTTTATAATTTACCGAAACGTTTTTAGACACAATAGTAATACCTCTTTCGCGCTCGATATCTTCATTGTCTAAGATTAATTCTCCAGTATTTTCACTTTCGCGAAATAGCTGACAGTGATGTAAAATCTTGTCAACCATTGTTGTTTTACCATGATCCACGTGTGCAATGATAGCAATATTCCTAATTGGTGTCATATAGGGATTTTAAAATTAATTTTTTATTTATAAAACGTATAGCTTCAACAAAAAAAGCCCTCAGAGGTTTGAGAGCTTGGTGTATTTTTTTTTAACTCAAAACGAGTTGCTATTATAATGCAGCAACGTGTTTTGTAAGCTTAGATTTTAAGTTAGAAGCTTTGTTTGCATGAATGATATTTTTCTTAGCTAATTTATCAATCATAGAAACCACTACAGGTAACTTATCAGCAGCCTCTTTTTGATCTTCAATCAAACGCAAAGCTTTAATAGCATTACGAGTTGTTTTATGCTGATATCTGTTTAATACTCTCTTTTTTTCGTTACTTCTAATTCTTTTTAAAGCTGACTTATGATTTGCCATTTCGTTTAAATATTTTATTAAGTCTATACTGTTTTTTCTCTGTAGTCCGTAGGGGAATCGAACCCCTGTTACCAGGATGAAAACCTGGCGTCCTAACCCCTAGACGAACGGACCAAAAATTTGTGTTTGCAATTCTGTTTAAAGAACCTGTAGTCCGTAGGGGAATCGAACCCCTGTTACCAGGATGAAAACCTGGCGTCCTAACCCCTAGACGAACGGACCGTGTTGTTTATTCAACGCGGATGCAAAAGTACATCTTTTTTTCAAATCCGCAAGCTTTTTTTATTTCCTGCGTAAAAAAATATTTAAAAATTCTTATTCAACACAAAAACAAGAGGTTGACTTGTCAATGTTTTTCTGATTTTATCAGAACTAAACATCATTGCTTTATTTTTTTACAACTTTCCACAAATTCGCCCGATTTTGCTGTTCCGACATATATAAACCTCTCCTTATTTAAAAGCCTTATTTTCAAAACCTTCCCTGGATTAGCATTATATAAAATTCCATCCTTAGCAAATCGTATTCCAACACCGTAATACCACGGCGCATTTGATATTTCTATCTTGCTTAAATCTAAATCAGTCGTTTTAAACTTTTTTTTGACAACACCCACTCCATAAGATATAATTAATTTACTTGAAGTCAATGTTGTTTTCATTCTATAAAACAACAATACAGGAATAATCAATATCACCAAAGCTCCTACAAGCACAGCAAAAGATATTGCATCGTAATTGTCCACTGAAAAACAAACAATCAACAAATAAAGCATTACAATCCCAAAAGTCACATTAAACAATGTACATCTTTGAGTTTCCGAATACAATATATTATCCTTCAAAGTTTGTAAAAGTTTAAAATTACAATCTAAATTGACCAATATTTTTCAGAGCGTATTTTTCAACGTTTTACTTTGTACTAATACGCTTTAGCGAACAATACTCTTCCTTTTGATGGTTTTCCGGTCAACACACATTTTCCTTCTTCCTCTTTTCTATCCATTGGAATACATCGGATAGTTGCCTTGGTCAGTTCTTTTATTTTCTCTTCCGTTTCAACTGTTCCATCCCAATGTGCAGATAAAAATCCGCCTTTGGTTTCCAAAACTTTTTCAAATTCGTCAAACGAATTTACTTCGGTGATGTGTTCAGCTCTGTATTGATGCGCCTTTTTATACAAATTAACTTGAATCTCCTCTAAGAGATTTTGAACATATTCAACTAACCCTTCTTTAGCAATCACTTCTTTTGTCAACGTATCACGTCGCGCCACTTCAAAAGTTCCGTTTTCCAAATCTTTCGGTCCTACTGCCAAACGAATCGGTACGCCTTTTAGCTCATATTCATTAAATTTCCACCCTGGTTTCAGTGTAGTTCGGTCGTCAAATTTAAAAGAAATATGCAGTTTTTTAAATTGATCGGTAATTTTTTTCACTTCTTCGCGAATCGCTTCCAGCTGTTCGTCATTTCTGTGAATCGGTACAATAACAACCTGAATTGGTGCTAAATTTGGAGGCAACACCAAACCATTATCATCAGAATGGGTCATAATCAAAGCTCCCATCAATCGGGTACTTACTCCCCATGACGTAGCCCAAACGTATTCTTGTTTTCCTTCCTGACTGGTAAACTTTACGTCAAATGCCTTAGCGAAATTCTGTCCCAAGAAGTGAGAAGTTCCCGCCTGCAATGCTTTTCCGTCCTGCATCAAAGCTTCTATGCAATACGTTTCTACTGCTCCGGCAAAACGTTCATTTTCTGTCTTATATCCTTTTACAACAGGAATAGCCATAAAGTTTTCTGCAAAATCAGCATAAACATTCAGCATTTGCTCTGCTTCTGCAACAGCTTCCTCTTGGGTAGCATGTGCCGTATGCCCTTCCTGCCACAAAAACTCTGCTGTTCTCAAAAACAAGCGCGTTCTCATTTCCCAGCGCACCACATTTGCCCACTGATTGACCAAAATAGGCAAATCGCGGTAAGATTCAATCCACTTTCTGTAAGTGTCCCAAATAATTGTTTCTGAAGTAGGACGCACAATAAGCTCTTCTTCCAATTTAGCATCCGGATCCACTTCTATTGTTTTTCCGTCTTCTCCTGTCTTCAGGCGGTAATGAGTAACAACGGCACATTCTTTGGCAAAACCATCTACGTGACTCGCTTCTTTACTAAAATAAGACTTGGGGATAAACAGCGGAAAATAAGCATTCTGATGTCCTGTTTCTTTAAACATTCTATCTAATTCTGCCTGCATCTTTTCCCAGATAGCATATCCGTACGGCTTGATAACCATACACCCGCGAACACCCGAATTTTCTGCCAAATCTGCTTTTACAACAAGCTCATTGTACCATTTCGAATAGTCCTCCGCTCTTTTAGTAATACTTTTACTCATTCTTTATATATTAGCCCTAAAATATTGTTTAACTCTTAATTAACTAGAATAATCGACAAAACTAATTAAATTTGTTTGTACGAACAATTAAAAACACAACGAAATGAAAACAATTCTTGCAAAACTCAACTTATCAGGTAAACTGAGCTTTCTGGTTATATTAGGGGGATTGGCTGTTTCTTGTAGTACCTATCACAGCGCATCATATTACGATGACGGAATTTACGACAAAAATAGAACATATACATATAATACAACAAAAGACGCGGATTATTACGAAAATTACTTTAAGTCCCGAAGTGAAGAATTAGAGTATTTTACAGATGTAAACACCTATCAATCTCCTGTAAACGATAGCGTTTTAAGCTACCAGCCTATCAGTACCACCGGGTATGGTTCTTGGGGCAGTGAACCTAGCAGCTTTCAGGTAAACGTTTTTAACAGCGGCTATTACGGCTCTCCCTACTGGTCTTATTGGGGCGGATATTACGATCCGTTTTACGATTCCTTTTATTGGGGTTCAAGTTTAAGCTTCGGATGGGGATGGGGCTATTATGGTTATTACAATCCATGGAGATATAATTACTGGGGATATGGTTATCCATACTATTACGGAGGGTATTATCCTTATCACCGCTATTATGCGAACACAGCCTACCCGGCAGGAACACGTTCGTCTTATTATGCCACCCAAAGAACGCAGTATAACAGCAATGCCCTACGAAATAACTCCTATTATTCGCGTACTGGCACAAATACTGCAAATGCACGTTCTTCGTACAACACACGCAGCAGTTATCAGGTAAGAGACAACAATTACAGAACGGGCAGACCGATTTATAATACGAATTCAAACAATCAGCAAAATACCAATTATAATCGCTCAAGAAGTTCGTACAACACTAACTCAAATTACAACAGCAACCGATACAACAATTCGAGCTATTATAATAACAGCACAAGAAGCAACAGTACCAACAGCTATAATAATTCCAGAAGTTCTTACAATTCTTCCAGAAGCAGTTATTCAAGCCCTTCTTCTTCCAGAGGAAGCTACGGCGGAAGTGCAACCGGCGGAAGTTCTCGCAGTAGTTACAGAAGATAATTTTCATTTTTTATTAAGCAAGACTATTATATATGAATAAATATTTTTTAAGTTTAATCGGATTTTTAGCCCTGAACAGTTTCGTGAATGCACAGGAACTTTCTCCGGGAGATGTGATGAGATACAACGAATCCGACCTTAGCGGTACAGCTCGTTTTAGAGGAATGAGCGGTGCTTTTGGAGCTGTAGGAGGAGATTTATCTGCTTTAAAAGTCAACCCGGCAGGAAGTGCTATCTTTAATTATAATACTGCTGCGTTAAGCTTGTCGTACCTCAACAGAAATAACAAATCCAATTATTTTGGCAATAACAATTCTGAAAGATATTCAGGTTTAGATCTTGGACAAATGGGCGCTCTATTTGTATTTAAATCCAATAATCCCAATGCTACAATGTCAAAGTTCACCATAGGCTTGAACTACGAAAGCACTAAAAATTTACGAAATGACATGTATTTTTCGGGCAATAGTCCGATGAACAATACCGGATTAGGCGATTACTTTTTACAAATTGCCAATCACGGAGGGCGCAATGGCGGACCCATCGGGATGAATGTAGTAGATCAGGGAAATACAAACCATACCGACGGATACATTAATGCCGGATACCAAAACGGATACAACGGACAACAGGCTTATCTTGCCTATCAGGCAGGTTTGATAAATCCGCTGAACAACAGCGATGGTTATGAAAAAAACTTTGACGGACGTTCTGCTCAAGCACGCGCTATCAGTACAACAGGCTATACGGGACAATTCAGTGGAAACTTTGCTGTTGAATTAAACGAGCGTTTTTACATAGGTACCAATCTTAACCTTCATGTGGTAGACTACACACAAAACAGCAGTAGTCTTGAAACGTTTAATTCTCAACCAACAACCCAGAACAACAACGATTTACCACCCGTTACATCGGCTGTGTTCAACAACTATCTGTACACCTACGGAACAGGTTTTTCATTTGACATAGGGACTATTGCAAAAATCACAGACGATTTAAGAGCCGGTCTAACCTATCATTCTCCGACCTGGTATACCTTAAACGACGAACTTACCCAGTCTTTAAATACTTCTTTTACAGACGGCGAACGCGGCGGTGTTTATCCGAATGTCGTCAACCTGTATGACCGTTATAACCTCAGAACCCCATCTAAATATACCGGAAGTTTAGCCTATATTTTCGGAGAACGAGGATTAATAAATGTAGACTATTCCTTACAGGATTACAGCAAAAACGAATTTAGACCTAAATATGACGATGCCTATAACATGCTGAACCAAAGCTTTAAAAATAATATGAAAACTGCCAGCGAGCTAAGAATAGGTGCAGAATACAGAATTAAACAGGTAAGTATCAGAGGAGGATACAGATATGAAGAAAGTCCATATAAAGATGTAAAACTTGCCGGAGACTTAAACAGTTTTTCTGCCGGTATCGGATATGATTTTGGCGGTTCGCGACTTGATTTATCTTACAGCTATGCCACAAGAAGCTACAAAAGAGGTTTGCTTGATACATCGTTCATGGATAACTTAACCAGCCTCGCAAACATAAAAACAAAAGACAACTGGATTAACCTAACTTACAACATAAATTTCTAGTTTTTAGAATATTTAGCACTAAAAATCTCTTCATTCCCAAAGTATGAAGAGATTTTTTTATTGTACCTTTGCACCACATTAAAAACAAACGACTAATAAGATTGGTATTATGAAATATATCACTAGACTATTTGGCGTAACAGCTTTATTCATCACCTCGTTAGGATTTGCACAGGAAGCAGTAACCACACCGATGAGATATACCGATTCCAACAAAGGAAAGTTCTATATTTATTGGGGAGGTAACAGAGGATATTATACAAAATCTGATATTCGCTTCCGGGGAGAAGATTATGATTTTACGTTAGAAAATGTTCATGCACACGACAAACCTAAAGGCTGGCATGTAGACTACATCAATCCCGGTCGTATGACTATTCCGCAAACCAATTTAAGAATCGGGTATTTTATCAGCGACAAATACAACATCTCTATAGGCGTTGACCACATGAAATATGTAATGTCTCAAGACAAAACCGTAAACTATACCGGATATTATCCAAATGAGGGGTCGTATGACGAAAAAGTTCCGGGAAACCCCAATCAAGTTCTGTTAACAGAAAAGTTTTTAATGTTTGAACACACCGACGGTTTAAATTATTTAAATTTTGAACTAAACCGCGTAGATGATATTTCCAAACTATTCGGAATATGGAATACGGATAAAGTACAGATTAATTTAACGGAAGGAATTGGATTTGGAATTATATATCCTAAAACCAACACTACGCTCTTAGGTAAAGAACGCTATGACGAATTTCATTTAGCCGGATTAGGTACTTCTGTCAAAGCCGGGCTAAACATTACCTTTTTTAAACACTTCTTTGTTCAGACAGAACTAAAAGGCGGATATATAAATATGTATGACGTACGTACTACTGCCAGTAAAAAAGACAAAGCCATGCACGATTTCTTTTTTGGCGAAACTGTGATTGCTTTTGGAGGCATATTTAGATTATAAAGATTGTACATATAGTGTAAAAGAGCCGTTTTAGAATATCTAAAACGGCTCTTTTAATATATTCCTTAATAAAATGTGCTCAAATTAAAAGCTATTTTGTACTTCTTAAAAATAGTGACAGTAATTTTTTATACAGTTCAGGCAAAAGCACTTTAAGCTCAAAGAACTTAGCAGGAGAGCTAATAACAAGCTAATTACATCAAGCCAAACCCTTTTTATTTCAATTTTATTCGACCAAGTGTCTATTATAAGATTGTGTCTCATGATTATTAGATTTTATAGCAAATAATGCTGTTAGGAAAAATCTAATAACCACAGTTTCAAAAAAGTTAATAAAGAAAAAAAAGCTGAACTTGGTTCAGCAGGATAGAGAATAGACTGAGAGAGATTCTGACTCGAACTTGCGAATTGTACGAAGTAAAGCAAATTCAGCAGAACAGGAATGGGGTGTGCAATAAATTTCATTCCGCATTTCAGTATTATCAAAATCAGTTGCAAGCGATTTTCTTCAATGGGTTTTTATTGTCACATTTTGGGCAATTACCTTCTCTTATTTAAAATATTTAACCAAATCAAGATATTGATATACAAACACTTGTGTTAATGGCATGCTTTTTCTATCCAATAAGGCGAACCATAAAATTTTATATTATGAAAAGAAGATCAGCAAGCTTTAACGGCAACAGAAACTCGGGCAGCAAAAGCTCTCATTCAAACAGAAGCGGGAACAATCATCATTATGGAGATGATGATTATACTTCTGCTTATGAAGAAGGTTACGAAGACGGTTATGAAGACGCTTCTAATGAGTACCATGACCATGATAATTATGATGATTACGACGATGATCATTATGATGATTATGAAAATGAGTACGACGAAGATTACGACGATGAGGATTATGATGATGACGAAGGTTATGATGACGAGGATTACGACGATGATCAGGGAAGACATCACGGTTCGGGCTATAGATCCGGAAGAGGCAGAACAAACCGAAGCAGTTCCCATTCATCCGGCTCGCAAGGAAGTCAAAACTCATCCTCAAGCGGAAGAGGCAGAAGCTCATCGGGCTCAAGAAGCACCAGCTCTTCATCAGGCAGAAGAAGCGGAAATTCATCCGGTTCGCGCAGTAACCAGAGTTCTTCATCCAGCAGCAGAGCAGGAAGCTCCAACAATTCCGGCACATCCAGACGAGGATTTGCAGCCATGTCTAAAGCTAAGCGCACGCGAATAGCTCGCATGGGCGGTAAGGCATCCGGAAGAGCCAGAAGAGGTTTCGGAAGCAACAACCGTTAAAGTAAACAAAAACTGCTTGCATATATTTTCAATACGTTTTGACTTGATTAAGTCAGATGTTGCAAGCAGTTTTTACTATTAAAAATCTAAAAAATTATATACTTATGAACGCATCATTGAATTTATCGAAAAAAATATTAAAAAATAAATATAAACCTCTTTTTCAGTTTTTTATTGACGGGATAAAAGATTTATACTGGGCTGAAAAAGCCATTGAAACGCTATTAAAGAAAAATAAATCACTGGCTTATACCGAAGAATTATCGGATGCTATTGAAAATCATGAAAAGCAGACCCAAAAGCATGTCCTACGGCTAGAAAAAATCTTTCATGCCCTGAACATAAAACCTGAGGCAAAAAAATGTGAAGCTATGGCAGGCATTATCAAAGAAGATGAAGAAGTGGTTTCTAATACCCCTGAAAACTCGATGACCCGCGATGCCGTGCTTATCATTTCTGCTCAAAAAATAGAACACTATGAAATAGCCAGTTATGGAGGTTTGTTACAGATAGCGCTTACTTTCAATATGAATCACATCGCGGATTTACTCGAAAAAACTTTACTGGAAGAAGAAGAAACCGATCTGTTATTGTCAGATATTGCTGAATCTCATATCAACTTAGAAGCAGCGGAAGAAGAAGATGACGAAGAAAGTGAAAATTCAGATTCCAGAGAAAATAAAAAAAATAAAAGCGCCGGAAAAAAAGACTAATACCTCAAATACAAAACTTTAACCCGGTACAGATTAAATTCTTCTGTTCCCTGTTCAAATAAAAACGCGCAGAGATATGTTTTAAAAGAAAGAGATGCAAATCCCGTTATGTTGTAACCACGAATTTCAAAAAAGAAGGATAAATATTAAAAACCAAAAATATGTCAAATATACTATATACGATTGCTGTCATACTAATCATCCTATGGATATTAGGGTATTTTGTGTTTAGCGTTGGAGAAATTATCCATGTACTGCTTATTATAGCAATTGTAACCATCTTACTGAGAATTATAAAAGGAAAAAAAAGATATTAAAAGGAATAATTATGAAAAATACCCATTTAGCAATCGGCATTGCAGGCAGCCTCGCATTAGGAGCAATAATAGGCATATTTTGTGCACCGGATAAAGGCTGCAATACCCGGAAAAAAATCGTCCAAAAAGGAAAAGATTTAAAGAACAATATCAAAGAGAGCATAGATGAAATTGTATCTTCTATTCAAAATACAGATGATAAACTCGCTTCTAAGATTGCAGCAAACGCTAAAAGGGATCAGCAATCCGGCGATCCCTATAAATAGAATCAATTAACAACCTAAAACAAAGTATTATGAAGACTTCAAATTTAGTAATGACAGTTGTTGTTGTAATGCTAACAATGGCATCTTGCAAAAATTCAGAAAAAGAAAATCCCTATGCCCAGGTAGATGCGTACGAAAATTATATAGATTCTATCAGTAATGTAGGTATTCAGGATATTTCGGAGCGGTGGGATGAAGTAGAAAAAGCAGTAAAAGAAAGAAAAAAAGAAGCAGATCGCGAATTACAGTCGCTGAAAGATAACGATAAACGAATAGATCAATACCGACAAAAAGTTTATTCGACAAATGAAAGATATAAGTATTTTCGATTAAATGTAATGAATGAAATGCACAAAAGGGAAACAGAAAATACTATACAAAACCTTAGAAATTCTCTTTTCGAGAACATGGTAATTGGAAATGACTATAACTTTGACTGGGTCAATAAGGACAATATTTTAAACACGTACGATTACTTCGTCAATACCGTAAGTGAAAATAGGAATAATTACACCCGCGAAGAGTGGGATGAAATTAAAATGCTGTACGAAGCTCTTGACAGCCGAAAAAACACAGTTGAAAATGAAGGTTTGACCAGCGGGGACAATGCAAAAATAGCGGCATTAAAATTAAAATTTGCTCCGATATATACCACTAAAAGGTTGGAAACAAAAGTAAAGGAGAATAAAGAAAGTAAAAATAAATAGTCCAACCCCTATATTTATTACCTAAAAAACATCCTATCGGATGTTTTTTTAATTAAAATGAGGCTTTTTTTCCCCGCTCATACGGATTATTTCCCCATGCTTCTTTTCTATTTTTTTCTTTACAAATGTAACACATTAACAATCAGTCATTTAATTTATTTACAAAATTTGGCTTAAAATTTGTGTTATTTAAAATTAATTATGTTAATCCAAAAAACAGACACAATATTTTAAAAGTGAGCACATATATTTTTATAAATATTATATATTAAGATAGCAAACGAATAAAATATATTGCAGTCTGTTACCACTAAATCTGTTTATCTCAAAAAACCATAATCTCATGAAAAATTATTCTAAAAAAAGTAAAATAGAAGAACAGCCTGCTGAAACAAAGGAGATGGAACAACCGCCCCTAACTTATCAGCAAACCAGCCGACCTTTAGGTTTGAACCTCAAAGGAAAAGTTGCCATAATTACCGGGGGCGACAGCGGCATAGGACAAGCAGTTGCTTTTATATATGCCCAGCACGGCATTAATTCTGTCATTATTTACTATGATGAAGACAAAGACGCCCAATACACCGTAAGTCAAATTCAGGCGTTTGGTGCAGAAGCAGAAGCCATAAAAGGAGATATTAGAGATAAATCTTTTTGTACTGCCGCAGCAGAATATACAATGAATCGATTTGGAAAAATAGATGTACTTGTAAACAACGCCAGCGTTCAATATCCGCAGGACAGCATTCACGGTATTTCTGAAGATCAGTTAATACAGACTTTTTCTGTCAATGTTTTCGGCATGTTTTACCTTACCCAGTCTGCTCTGAGATATATGAAAAAAAACAGCTGTATTATTAATACCGCATCTATTACAGCCTTCCGCGGCAGTGGACATCTTGTTGATTACGCAGCCACCAAAGCAGCCATAGTTGGCTTTACCAGATCCCTGGCACTGCAATTGTCTAAAAAGGGAATTCGCGTCAATGCCGTAGCTCCCGGTCCTATCTGGACGCCTTTAATTCCTGCATCCTTTAGTAAAGAACAGGTAGAAGAATTCGGAGAAGATACCCTTTTAGGACGAAAAGGACAGCCTTATGAGGTAGCCCCCTCCTATCTGTTTTTGATTTTGAAAGAAAACAGCTATATGACCGGACAAGTTCTGCATCCGAACGGAGGAGAAATTGTAGCCTGATTTCATTAACACACTTGATTACTCTTTTCAGTTTTTAACAATATTAACCCAATCACTACTCCCAATGCTATAATTTTAGTTTAATATTTAGTATTGTGTTTATTCGCCCGCAAAAGGCGATGATAAAGCTCTAAACTATGAATAAAATATTATTATTAAGCAATGATGCACTGGTGTGCAGAGTTTTTAAATCTACCGCAAAAAATTACAAAGCAGATATTATTTTAAATTCTACTTTACAACAAGGAAAAGAAATCGTAAAAAAGGGAATGTGTGATGCAGCAGTCATTGACATTCCTTTAACTCACGAGTCCTGTCCTCATAAAATCTTAGAGGCTTTACAGGAAATAAACCCTTATATTCCCTTCTTTTTTCTCATTGATGAATTAGAAATTTCCCAGGTGATTTCTTTAACCAAATTAGGCGCCGAGTACTGCTTTTCCAAGCCATATATGCCTGAATTTATATTTGAATACATTCAGAAAACCACTAAAAAAATGCCTCGTCTTCCCGGACGCGTCAAGGTCGTTCAAAGCGACAAGCCTAGGTATTTAGAAGCTAAAAGTCAGGCTGCCAAAAATTTATACGCCCAGATAGATCAGGTAAAAGATACTAATTTTAAAGTCATCATCTATGGAGAAACCGGATCGGGCAAAGAATCTGTTGCCCGGCGCCTTTGCAATGGGATCTTTAAAGACAAGCCCTTTATCGCTGTAGATTGCGGTTGCTTAAGCAAAGAACTCGCAGCCAGTGAATTGTTTGGACACAAAAAAGGAAGTTTTAGCGGGGCTTTTGAAGATAAAACAGGCGCTTTTGAAGCAGCCAATAATGGTACGTTATTTTTGGATGAAATCGGCAATCTGGATTATTCTGTCCAGATTTTACTCTTACGGGCTATTGAAGAAAACAAGATAAAAAAAATAGGCAGCAACCAGGAGATCCATACTAATGTGCGAATCATTACGGCTTCCAATGAAAAACTATCTGAAATTGTTAAAAAAGGAACCTTCAGAGAAGACCTCTACTACCGCTTAAATGAATTTGAAATCAATATTCCTCCTTTAAGGGATCGGATGGAAGACCTGGAATCCTTTATTCACTTTTTTATTGAAGAAGCTAATCGCGATCTCAACAAAAAAGTTACCGGAGTGGAATCTTCGTTGCTCGAAAAGTTTTATAAATATGAATGGGAAGGCAATATCAGAGAATTAAAAAACGTAGTCCGGCGGGGGTGCCTGATGGCTAAAACTAAAATAACGAGCTCCTGTATGTCTAAAGAGTTTGCCAATAAACTGGCATACTATAGTAAAAAACAAGGTTTTAATGAAAAATATACTTCAAATACACCTATACCCGGCGAAGACCTCAAGCGCAAGAGTATATATGCAGAATACCTGGAAATTATGAAAATACTCAAAGAGGAAAATTTTAACCGTTCCAAAGCTGCCAAACGGCTAAACATCAATCGGAAAACTCTGTACAATAAGCTCAAGATTTTTAATGCGATGAATGAATTAAAGCACACATAAACAAAACTTTTCTTGTCAAAAAACTCTCAGTATTACTGAGAGTTTTTTGTTTCAGAAGTCAAAAGCTCATTCCTTCTGTACTTTTCCACTATTTCAATGGCATTGGAAACCACGTCACTCAAAGCCACAATAAAGTCATTGTCTTTTGCCATTAAAAGAGCATGCTGTATCGCTTCTGTTTCCTGCGGGATAATTTCATACGACAAATCCGGTTTTACTTCTTTTATGCCCTGGGTCAGTAAATCCGAAATTTCGTTAGCGGTTCTGCCTCGCAAATGACGTTCCTGCCGGATAATTATGTGGTCAAACATTTCAGCAGCCAGTGCTCCGCAAGCTTTGATGTCCTGATCTCTCCTATCTCCCACGCCTGCTATAATTCCTATTTTTCTGCGGGCAGAAACCGTCGCAAGAAACTCTTTTATAGCCGTGTATCCGGCAGGATTATGAGCAAAGTCAATCATGACTTTAAACTTGTTAAACTCAAAAATATTTATTCTTCCGGGCGTATGCTCGCTGTCCGGCGTAAATTTCTTTAAAGCTTTTTTTATTGTTTCAGCGTCAATTCCCTGTAAATAAGCCGCCAATACTGCTGCCAGCACATTTAAGATCATAAATCCAACCGTCCCACCTATGGTAAGCGGAACTTCTTTTACCGACAGAATTCTCGTTTTCCATTCTCCCTGCTTAATAGTCAGGTATCCGTTTTCACAAACTGCTACAAAAGCTCCTTCTTTGCTCAGCCGCCGTACTTGTTCGCTGGTTTCGTTCATAGCAAAATAAGCTATGTTGCACGTCAGCCGTTCTCGAACTTTCATACAATAAGGATCATCTGCATTTAATATCGCCCATCCGCCTGCTTTGACACTTTCTGCCACTACTGATTTTACGCGTACCAGATCGTTCAGCGTATTAATATTATCAATTCCCAGATGATCTTCCGTTATATTGGTAATTATTCCTATATCGCAGGCAGTATAGCCAAGTCCCTCGCGCAAAATACCGCCTCTTGCCGTTTCCAGCACTGCAAAGTCAACAGTTGGATCCTGCAATACATGGCGGGCACTCCACGGACCGGTGGTATCTCCCCGCTCTATCATTCTTCCGTGAATATAGATACCGTCAGAGGTGGTAAGTCCCACTTTAAAGCCTGCTTCAGATGCGATAAACGCAGTAAGGCGAGAAGTCGTCGTTTTTCCGTTTGTACCGGTTACGGCTATAATGGGAATCGCAAAAGGTTTGCCAGGAGGATAAAGCATATTCATTACCGCCGCTCCTACATTGCGCTTAGGACCAACTGACGGATAAAGGTGCATCCGGAATCCCGGCGCAGCATTTACTTCAAGTACAGCTCCTCCGGTTTCTGAAAGAGGATGGCGGATATTTGCAGCGATAAGATCTATGCCGCAAATATCCATTCGCATCAGTTTTGATATGCGCTCTGCTACAAAAATAACTTCGGAGTGAAGCTGATCAGTCACATCAGTTGCCGTACCGCCGGTACTGAGATTTGCAGTTGTTTTTAACCACAGTACTTTTCCATTTTCGGGTACGGAATCCAGCTGCATTCCGACCTTTGCCAGCAACTGCCGGGTTTCTTCATCAATGGCAATTTTCGTGAGTATATTTTCATGTCCCTCTCCGCGGCGGGGATCACGGTTAACCTCCTCTATCAGCTCTTTTACACTTTGTACCCCGTCTCCCGTCACAGCGGGAGGGCTACGCTTTGCTGCAGCAACCACTTTGTGATTAATAACCAGAATTCGGTAGTCGTCTCCATTAATAAAGCACTCTGTTATCACGGTACTGCCATATTGTTTCGCATGCCGATAGGCACTCTTCAACTGTTCGGGTGTGGTCAGGTTGACACTTGCTCCTTTTCCCTGATGTCCGTTTAAAGGCTTGATGACTAAAGGAAAGCCCAGTTCTTTTTGAACCGCTTCTACTTCTTCAAAGGTTTTACACGCCGCCCCCTGAGGTACTTTCACGGAAAATCGCTCTAAAAGCTCTTTTGTTTTTTGTTTGTCGCAAACCGTTTCAACAGCAATATAACCGGTATTTCCGGTAACGGTTGCCTCAATAAGCTGTTGGTGTATACCGTAGCCAAACTGTATCAGTGACCGATTGTTTAACCTGAACCACGGAATACCTCTTTCGGTGGCGGCATCGACTATATTTTGGGTAGAAGGTCCAAGCCGGTTATCCCGGTAAAGGTTTCGCATCAAAGACAAGTCTTTTTCAAGGTCGTAAGCTTCTCCTTTTATCAGCGCCTGTGCAATCTCCACAGCTGCTTTTGCGGCATAGTGCCCCGCCTCTTCCTCAATATAGCTGAAAACCACGTGATATACTCCTCTGTCCGCTGTTTCGCGGGTTCGTCCGAAACCTGTTTCCATTCCCGCCAAAGTCTGTATTTCCAAAGCAATATGCTCTATCACGTGCCCCATCCATGTTCCCTCTTTTACCCTGCTGAAAAAGCCTCCGGGGACTCCTTCGGAACACCTGTGCGAATGCATCGACGGCAGAAAAGCCGTCAATCGGTCATAAAAACCTTCAATCTTATTTGTGGGGAACTCTTCCAGTTGCTCAAGGTCTAACAGCATTTGAATAAGCTGTTTTCTGCGGGAACTCCAGATATTGGCTCCCGTTAGTACATTAATCTTTTTAATTTGCATTTTTTATATGAAATTATCAATTTTATTTTTAACAACCTAATTATCAAGTTATTTATTAGCTTTTTTTTAGATAAATCAATATTATTTCGTAATTTCCGTGTATAAAAAGACAACTATGAGTATTAAAGGAAAATTAATTATCGTAGGAGGGGCTATTAATTTGGGAACTACTGCCGAGAGTCCGTCCGGTACTAAAAGTACAAAAAGAGACTTTTTTTTTGAAAACGGAATTCTCAAAAAAATACTGGAAACATCCCATACGCTGGGGAGTTCAAAAATAGAAATCGTCACCACTGCTTCTCAGGCGCCAGTTGAATCTGCCAAAGCTTATATAAAAGCTTTTCAGCTTTTAGATGCCACCAATGTTCACCACCTTCCGATTGACACGCGAAAAGATGCGGCAGATCCGGAAAATATCAAACGCTTAAAAGAGGCAGAAGTAGTTCTTTTTACAGGAGGAGATCAACTGAGGCTAACCTCTACCCTTGGAGGTACGCTGTTTCATCAGACGCTTTTGCAAAAATACTATCACGAAGAATTTGTATATGTAGGAACCTCAGCCGGTGCAGCTGCCTCTTCTTCCAGCATGATTTATGAAGGAGAAAGCTCAAATGCGCTTTTAAAAGGGTCTGTGGAAATTAACAGCGGACTGGGATTGATTGATTCTATCATCGTGGACACCCATTTTATCCACCGGGGGCGGATCGGCAGGCTTTTTCAGGCAGTAGTGGGGAATCCCATGAAAATAGGTATCGGTTTGGGAGAAGATACCGGCTTGATTATCGAAAACAACAATAAAATGACAGCGATAGGTTCAGGCAATTTAATCCTTGTGGACGGGCGCGAAATTTTAGATACCAGCCTTACCCAAGTGGCTATCGGACAACCTATTTCTATCAGCCATTTGATTTCTCACGTAATGACGCGGAATGACATTTTTTACCTCGAGGAAAACAGAATCGTCATCAAAGATTCGCAGTATAAACAAAGAAAGGAAGAAGTATGAAAATTATAATTCACGGCGGCTTTTTTTCGGAATCGACTACTGATCCCGAAACAAAGGTTAAAAAACAGCAGGCTTTAAAAACACTCGTTACACAGGGCTTTGCCTATCTCCGACAACACTCAGCTGTTGAAACAGCGGTTTATACCGTTGAATTACTCGAAGACAACCCCTTGTTTAATGCCGGAACAGGTTCTCAGATTCAATCTGACGGCACCATACGGATGAGCGCTGCCTTAATGGATGGTCATGCTTTAAAATTCGGGGGAGTAATCAATATTCAGGGCGTTAAAAACCCGATTCGGATAGCTCAAATACTTCTTCCTCTGGAGGATACCGTATTGAGCGATACAGGGGCTACTACTTTTGCCCGTGCCAACGGCTTTAAAGTTTTTAATCCGGAAACTCCAGAAAGACGAACCGAATTTAATCAGCGAACAAAAGGTACGAAGACCAGTACGGTGGGCTGTGTCTGTCTTGACTCCCGTGGACATATTGCAGCAGCTACTTCTACCGGAGGCAAGGGTTTTGAACTATCGGGACGCGTATCCGATTCGGCAACCGTGGCAGGTACGTATGCCAATGCCTTTTGTGGGGTAAGCCTCACGGGAGTGGGAGAAGATATCGTGCGAAATGCTATGGCTGCAAAGATAGTTACTCGCACCACAGACGGCATGCAGCTGTCGCAAGCATTTGATAAAACTTTTGCCGAATTAAAGAATATTCAAGGGTTTGCCGGTGCTATTGCCCTAGACGGAAAGGGAAATATATTTTATCAGGAAAGTCATCCTCTAATGGTTTTTGCCGCATACGACGGAATGGTTTATACCCTTTTTAAATAGTGTATAAGCCAATAAGCTTTATCCGGATTCCCCGAGTATTTCCTCAGGTCGAACGGTTTTAAGAATAGTCCCTTCAGCAGGGTCCTTATGATTGCAAGGCAAAAGCCTCTTCCCTGCGGTCTGAGGCTTTTGGTGGGAATTACAAAGTTTTATCCGTATATGCAGTGTCCCCATTTTACAGATTGTCATAAATGTTTTCTGCATGCTTTAAATGCTGCTGTAAAACGGGCAGTGTTTTTTCTGCCCAGGTACGAATTTGCTCATTTTGTCCATTTTTTGCCTCCTCTTCAAAAAGCTCAATTACTTTTTTATGATCTTCTTTCATCTGCTTCATATAAGCTTTTTCAAAATTCTGATCCGATTTTTCCTTTAAACTGCGGTAGTCATTTTCCATTGCCGAAGGAAGTTCAGAAGGCAAATTTATATTGCTTTGGCGAGCCAGCTCACGGAGTTCTTCATTGGCTTTTGCATGATCTTTTTCCATCATTCTACCGTATTCCTTCACGGATTCAGACTGGCTTCGGCTCTGTCCCAGCCTGCCAAGTGCCACTTCGGAAAGACCAGCTTCCATAGCTTTTTTTACAAATTTTTCATCCGTGGACTTCACGTGTGAATCTGTCGTTGAAGCAGACTGAACGTTCTGCGCTGACAGGGTGCTTATTGATGTGCTGCACATCAATAAAGCGAGAAATAAATGTTTCATATTCTCCATTTTAAAATTTAATAATCTACTTTTATATACTCCGGAATATAGTAATACACAGACAGGAAGATTCTAAAACCGTACCAAAATAATTTATAAAGAGATACTCGTATTTTTTACCATGGTATAAAAATTGCGATTAATAAAACCAGCGGACAGGAAATTGATAAAAGTAACGGGGCGAAAACACCAATACACCGTTACCGTCTGTTCATTCAAAAAGCAGACTGACAGCAGCAATTTGTAAAAAATATAAAAAAGAAAACACATCATGGCACTTAAACATTATCATAGCAAACGAAACTTTAACCAAACTTCTGAACCGGAAGGCAAACGAACGGATACAACATCCAATCATCTTGTTTTTGTCGTTCAGCGCCACTATGCCAGTCATCTGCACTATGATTTCAGGCTGGAAGCGGATGGTGTGCTCAAAAGCTGGGCAATACCCAAAGGTCCCTCGCTGGATCCTGCAGACAAACGTCTAGCTATAAAGGTAGAAGATCATCCTTATGCCTATAAGGACTTTGAAGGGACTATTCCGAAAGGGAATTATGGCGCAGGTACAGTGGAAATATGGGATCAGGGGACTTACCAACCGATAAAGGGACAGGATTCTTCCGATGAAAAAGAAGTACTGCGACAACTCAAATCCGGATTATTAAATTTTGCTCTTCACGGCAAAAAGCTAAAAGGGGAATTTGCACTGGTTAAAATGAAAAATGCAAAAGAGAATGCATGGCTGCTCATCAAACACGACGATCATTTTGCTCAGCATCCCTACGATGCCGAAAAAGACAAAAACTGATCTATCTGTTTAATACAGTCAGTCTCCGCACAGTTTATCTTAGGACTATGGTCTTATTTAAATCACAAAAACAAAAGTTTATGAAACCTCAAAAAAGCACTCTCAAAACAACAGCAGAGGAAACTCTGCTGATCGGCAAAACCAAAGTAAGCATTACGCATCCCCACAAACTATACTTCCCGAAGGAACAAATTGCCAAAGCTGATCTCATTGCCTACTACCAATCGATAGCAGAGTATATACTGCCTCATTTAAAAAATCGTCCTTTATCGTTAAACCGCTTTCCGGACGGAATTGAAAAAGATCATTTTTACCACAAAGACGCAGGTGAAAACACCCCGAAATGGGTAAAAACGGCAGCCATTTATTCGGAGTCCACTGACAAAGACGTCAACTACATCATTTGCAACAATAAGGCTACGCTGGCATACCTCAACAATCTGGGATGTATAGACTTTAACCCATGGAACAGCAAGCTGAGTCAACTCGATTTTCCGGATTACCTAATTTTGGATCTGGATCCTTCACCTAAAAACAATTTTGAAGAGGTAATGGAAGTTGCCTGGCAAATAAAAGAGATTGCCGATGAAATTAAAACAGCTGTTTATTGTAAAACCTCCGGAAGCACGGGTATTCACCTCTATATTCCCCTAGGAAAAAAATACGATTACGAACAGGTAAAGGATTTTGCATACGCCTTTATGCACAGGGTTTTAAAGCAACTGCCTCAGCTCACTACTTTAGAAAGAAGCTTAAAAAAAAGAGAACCCAATAAAATTTATCTGGATTACCTCCAAAACAGCTATGGGCAAACGGTTGCCAGCGCATACAGCGTCAGACCGACTGAGGGTGCACCTGTATCTATGCCTCTGGAGTGGAAGGAGCTCAAAAGGGGGCTTGTGCCATCTGATTTTACTATACATAATGCAGCGGAAAGAATACGCGCAAAGGGTGATCTGTTTTTGCCGGTTTTACAAAAAGGCGTAAATATCGTTCAAGCTATGCGGATTTTAGCGTAAATAACCTTAGCTTCGGTTAGCATCCCAAGGTATAAATCTAAGATACGACTGAAAAAGAGCTAATTATACAGCGTATTCATTGCCCTGCTCCACTCCGTTTTACCGCATCGTTCGCATCGCTGATCCGGATATACCTGCGTTTTGATATTTCCGCAAAACATACAGGCATAGGGTCCGGTTGTCGTTAACGGATTTGCTTTTTTATAATCTAAAGGAAATAAAGGCAATCCGTACTTTACCTCCTCCTTATCATAACGCAGAATACTTATTGTGCCGTCTACTTCTAGCAAAGCCAGCCTTATCTGTCCTAAATGCTCTATGGAATGATTTCTCAATTCGGAAAAAAACTCGCGTTGTGAAAAAGTAGATTCCTTGCTTTCTTCTATACTAAACATACCGTCTTTGACGATAATCATTTCCCTGCCCTCCATACATCTGCTTACCCATTTGGAATGTGAAGCCCAAAAAGTAATCCCCTTATAGAGGAGGATAACAGAAAACAGGACGATGACCGAATAGATAACCGGTATATTTTCCTGAAACATAGGATCTCCGGCTGCCGAACCTAACCCCAGAATAATCGCTACTTCAAATAAAGTAAGCTGCTTTACTCCCCGTCGTCCCGACAGTCTTAAAATAATCAGAATCAGCAAGAACATAAAAAGAGTACGGCAAATAATTTCAAGTGCAAATCTATAGTTTGCTCCTTCAAAGAATATTTTTGGAAAATCAATCATACTAATTTTTCTTATTTAAGAATATAAAACCTATAACCAAAAATTATTCCATTGTGTCGGCTTCTTTTGCCCGATCGCGTTTTTACAGATCAAAAAAAGCAAAGGCTAACTTTGACCTTTTTAATTTTGGGTCATTTATTGCTCATTTTGCTACCAAATTTTCCCATTGAAAATAACTTACACACAAAAACCCACTAGTAATCAAAACATTAGATTAACGGCATTTATTTTGTAAAAGTTTAACTGAACATTTTTAAACCAAGAGATAAAACTGTTCTTTCTCACTATTTTTTTTAACTAAATAAAAATAACTATGGAAAATGACAATCAAATTATGGTACTGAATGACCTGATCAGAATAAACAACGACCGAATTGAAGGATATCGCAAAGCATCGGAAAACTTTAAAGACGACCACATGGAACTACTCTCCCTTTTTAGCGGATGTATTATAGAGAGTCAGGACAACAATGTTACCTTAAGCCATCAGGTTAGAAGATTGGGCGGAACTCCTGACAATGGAACTACGATGGGCGGAAAAATATATCGTGCCTGGATGGATTTTAAAGCTACTTTTGGCGGAGATAACGCCAAAGGAATTCTTGAAAGTTGCGAACGAGGCGAAGACGCTGCTAAAAAAGCTTACCAAACGGCGGTAGAATCAGGGGATCTGGACAGTGAGTCTTTGTCTGTTGTTACCCACCAGAGAGAACGACAGCTTCAATCTCACGATAAAGTCAAAGAATTGAGAGATCGATTTAAAAAATAGGTTAATTACTTCACTTGTATAGAGGCCGTCACCACCTCTTAGACGGCTTCTATAATTTAAGGACTTTATTTTCTTTACTCTTTTGTCGGAATGGAAGAGATTCCGAACCAAGTTCAGCAGGACAAGGTTCCCTTCATTTTGTCTTAATACAACTATTTGATTTTTACAGTAAAATAAAAACGCTTAAAATCAAATCATCACTGAACGTCTCTAAAAATAGACACAAAGTGGAGTAAAACTAGTATCAAGTTTCTTTTCTTTTATCTTGATATAAAAGAAACAAAAGATCAAGACTGCATTTCTCTTATCGGTCTTTCTAAGGTTTGTTTTGCAAACTATATGACGGTGGCTTCGCCCATATAGTTTTATACAAAACTGCACCAAGAAGACACTCGACAGAGAAATGAGGTCGTTGGAAAGGCATTAAACAACATTTTAAAGTAAAAA
>OFTY01000058.1_pt1 | contig 133425 bp, 117 predicted proteins | sample 1775061 | NCBI WGS metagenome assembly OFTY01 (sample SAMN08195773, study PRJEB24354) | sludge metagenome | isolation source: sludge from phenol fed wastewater aerobic bioreactor B | place: India: Nagpur | collected 2016-09-16 | reverse complement strand
AAGGAAGTGGTTTAATCAGGGAGCATATTCAATCGGCGAATTTTCCTCCCAATCCATTAAATCCAATAAATCATGGTTCAGACAATTTGGTAAATCCTCCCAAAGACTTTTTCTTTGCCCTAGAATTCATCAATATGGTAACTATTTCGCCTTTCAGAGCGCTTCGCCCGCAACCAGCCAATGCACAACAGGTAGCATCACGTCCTTATGATGTTTTGAATAGCAAAGAGGCCAGGGAAGAAGCCGCAGGTAATCCGGGCTCTTTCCTGCATATCACCAAATCCGAGATCGATCTGCCGGATAATATCGATATCCACTCGCAACAAGTATATGATAAGGCCAAAGAAAATCTGAACGCATTCATTCAGAAAGGTATCCTGTTCCGCGAAGAAAAACCCTGCTATTATATTTACCAGCTCGTGATGAACGGACGAAGCCAGACGGGCCTCGTGTGCGGCAGTTCGGTAGACGATTACGAAAAAGACCTGATCAAAAAACATGAATTCACCAGGCCGGAAAAAGAACAGGACCGCATCAATCATATCAAAACAACAGGCGCTCAAACCGGCAATGTTTTCCTCGCCTACAGGAATGTGACGGAGCTCGATAAACTGATCGAAGAATGGCAGGCCACTCATCACCCGGAATACCTGTTCACTGCGGATGATGGCATCAGTCATACCATCTGGGTCATCAACGACGATCATACCATCCTTACCATCACTGACCTTTTCGCGAAATTGGTGCCTGCCACCTATATTGCAGACGGCCATCATCGCGCGGCCTCTGCCGCCAAAGTGCGCAAAGCCCTGGGAGCAAAAGCCACGGAAGACGCCAATTATTTTCTCACCACCCTCTTTCCTTCCAACCAGCTTTATATCATGGACTATAACCGGTTGGTAAAAGATCTGAATGGCCTCAGTGAAGCCGGGTTCCTGCAAAAACTGGAGCAGGATTTTAAGATCGAAAAGATCGATGGGGCTTTGTCGCCCAAAAATCTGCACGAATTTGGCATGTACCTGGATGGAAGCTGGTATAAGCTCACGTCCAAAGAAGGCGCCTATACCGAAGATCCCATTGGTGTGCTCGACGTGACCATCCTTTCCAATAATGTGCTCGACAAACATTTAGGCATCCACGATCAGCGAACCGACAAGCGCATAGATTTTGTGGGAGGTATCCGCGGACTTGCCGAACTGGAAAAAAGAGTGAACAGCGGTGAAATGAAACTGGCTTTCAGCCTGCATCCTGTTACCATTCAGCAATTGTTCGATATCGCCGACAGCGGCAATGTAATGCCCCCCAAGAGCACCTGGTTCGAACCTAAACTGAGAGATGGCCTCCTTACACACCTTATTTATTGAACCGGAACAGCTATAACTCATTAAACGGTTGTTAATCAATTCCTATTATTCCGCAGCCGGAATTGCGGCATGGCCATTGTAACAGCCAAACACTTATCTTTGACAGATATGAAAAAGTTATTATTTGCAGTTAGCATTTTGTTATCAGCAGGTATAGCTGATGCCCAGGAACAGGATTCCAAAGCATTACAGGAAACCGCCAAGAATTTTATGAAGCAGGGCGATATGTCCAATGCCATCCTGGTATTGAACAGGGCCCTGCAGAAAGATGCCGATAACCTGGAACTGAAGAAAGACCTTGCCTTTGCCTACTACCTGCACCACGATTATGCGCATGCGATCGAAGTGGCCAAACCGTTGACTGATCGTAGTGATGTGGACGTGCAGTGCTACCAGATCCTGGGAATGGTGTACAAAGCGATCGAAGAAAGAAAGGACTGCGAGAAAATGTACCGCGCCGCCCTGAAAAAATTCCCCAGCAGCGGAGTATTGTTTAGTGAATATGGTGAGATGCTGTGGGCCAAGAATGAATACAAAGACGCCATCAAGACCTGGGAAAAAGGCATCGAAGCAGATCCCAACCACTCCGGCAATTATTATAACGCTGCCAAATACTATTATTTCACTACCGATAAAGTATGGGCCCTGGTCTATGGTGAGATCTTCCTCAACCTCGAAAGCTATTCCAAACGCACACCGGAGATCAAGACTGTTCTGCTCGACGCCTACAAGAAACTTTTTACCGATGCAGATATGTCCAAAGGCCAGGATACCAAAAATGAATTCGTGCGCCTCTTCCTGGATGGCATGAAAACACAATCCGGCTTCATCGCCACCAATGGGATCACGCCTGAAACGTTGTCGGCTATCCGTACCAAATTCATCGTAGACTGGTTTGCAAAAAATGCCAGCCGTCATCCTTTCCGCCTGTTCGATTACCAGCAGCAACTCCTGAAAGGAGGTATGTTTGAAGCCTACAACCAATGGCTGTTCGGTACAGCCACCAATTTGCCGGCTTATGAACAGTGGACAAAGACCCACCAGGAAGAATATAACCAGTTCAACAATTTTCAACGGAACAGGATCTTCAAACTTCCTGTATCTGGCCAATATTACCAGACCGCTCAGAAATAACAGATTGATATTATCAGGGCCATCCCCGCTGCCATCAAGCCGGAGGATGGCTTTTTTTATTAGCACATATTTGTTAATTTGAATAGGATTTGTGCATCTGTGCTTCCCGTTTTAAACACTAACAACGATTGTATGACCGAGCTCAGACGATTATTTGATTGTATCGACTATCAACTCCAGCAGAACTCTTTACCTGATATGCTGACCGCCAAAGAAAACGGTCAGTGGAAGTCCTATAGTACACGTGAAGTGAGAACGCTGGTAGACCAATTGAGTGCCGGCTTGCTGGCACAGGGAATGGGCATGGGCGACGGTTCCATCGAAGGGCGTGATAAGATTGCGCTGATCTCCAAAAACCGGCCAGAGTGGATGATCCTCGACCTGGCCGTTCAACAGATCGGCGCCGTGCTCACGCCGGTATACCCTACCATCGGCGTCATAGACCTCGAATTCATCCTCAACGATGCCAAAGTGAAGACCATCTTCGTGAACGATGAAGATCTTTTTCATAAAGTAATGAGTGTTAAAGACCGCGTTCCCACACTCGTCAATATTTTCACTTTTGAACATGTGACCAATGCCCGGCATTGGCGCGAATTGCTGAACCCTGCCGATGAATCAGGCATTGCCAAAGTACATTCCATCGCAGCCTCCATTCAGTATGAAGACCTCGCCACCATTATCTATACATCAGGCACTACCGGTACGCCCAAAGGCGCCATGCTATCGCACCGCAATATCCTCAGCAATGTGGTAGCCTGTATGCCTGTATTTCCGCCGGGCTCCAACCTGCGCGCACTGAGCTTCCTGCCGCTCAATCACGTGTTCGAAAGAATGGTGACTTATGTATACCTGTTCCGCAGTGTACCTGTTTATTATGCGGAGAGCCTGGATACGATCGGTGAAAATCTCAAGGAAGTAAGGCCCAATATGTTCACGACAGTGCCGCGCCTGCTCGAAAAAGTGTACGACAGGATCATGGCCAAAGGAGCAGAGCTCACAGGCATCAAAAGGAAATTATTTTTCTGGGCGCATGACCTCGCTACGAAATTCGAGATCAACAAACGCCAGGGGTTGCTCTACAGGATGCAACTCGCGATCGCCAATAAACTCGTCTTCAGCAAATGGAGGGAAGGGCTTGGCAATAATATCCTTTGCATCGTAACGGGCGGAGCTGCCGCACAGGTCAGATTGATCAGGATCTTCACGGCAGCCGGCATTCCTATCATGGAAGGCTATGGCCTCACGGAAACCTCTCCGGTGATCAGCGTGAACCGCTACCAGGTGGAAGGAAGAAAATTCGGCACCGTTGGGCCGCTTATCGATGGCGTGGAAGTGAAGATCGCCGAAGACGGCGAGATCCTTTGCAAAGGGCCCAATATCATGATCGGTTATTACAAACGCCCGGACCTTACGGCAGAATCCATCATCGATGGATGGTACCATACAGGCGATATCGGTATGATGGTCGATAACCGTTTCCTCAAGATCACCGACCGAAAGAAAGAATTGTTCAAAACAAGCGGTGGAAAATATGTAGCACCACTGCCGATCGAGAACAAGCTCAAGGAATCGATGTATGTGGAGCAGGTGATGGTGGTAGGCGCGGAGCATAAATTCGTGGGAGCCCTGATCGTGCCTGCTTTTCCGAACCTGAAAGACTGGGCACGCAAACAGGGCATCACTGATCTCTCGAATGAGGCCCTCATCCGCAATCCACGGGTAATGCAGTTATTCAAAGACCTCGTGGAAAACTTCAATAAGTACTTCAATCACGTTGAGCAGATCAAAAAATTCGAATTGCTACCCGCCGAATGGAGCATCGAAACAGGCGAGATGACCCCCAAGTTGAGCGTGAAAAGAAAAGTAGTGATGGAAAAATACAGGAATGCCATCGACAGGATCTACCAATAAAAGTTCCGTACTCCGTCTCAACAAATAGATCTCCCACAGAATAAAATTCGGTGACGCCGCGCATCAGGGCCATCAGTGGCTGAACATCATCTGGCAGAAGCCTCTATTGATGCGCATTCCCCACCTGCCGAATGGACTTCTGCCATTGCCTTCTTAACAAGATATTATTCTGATCCAGTCATTATTTCAAAAACTGAATCTGTTTTTTTTGAAAAAATTGGGTGAATTTTGTTAGCTGACAACTACGGACCGGCCAATTCCCGTATAGCAAGAAACAGGTTGTTTCCCGTACCCTGTTGTTGCATCTTCACTATTCATTTTCAAATCAGGCATTATGAACAAGGAAGCCATTATACTCGAAGAATCGACACTCGACCCTGGCAATTGGGAAGCGATGAAAGAACTGGGCCATCGCATGCTCGATGATATGTTCGCCTACCTGCAATCGGTGCGTGGGCGTCCGGCCTGGAAAAAACCATCGGCTTATGCCGTCAGCAGCCTGCAGGCGCCCCTCCCTCAATTACCGCAGGAGCCATCCGAAGTGTATGAGGATTTTTTCACACAGGTATTACCCTACAATACCAACAATATCCATCCCCGCTTCTGGGCCTGGGTACAGGGCGGCGGCACTCCATTCGGGATGCTGGCCGATATGCTGGCCTCAGGCATGAATGCCAATGTGAGCATCGGTGACCATATTCCCATGCAGGTAGAGAAGCAGGTGATCGAATGGTCGAAGGAAATGATGGGATTTCCATCCACTGCCGGCGGCCTGCTGGTAGGTGGTTGCTCACTTGCGAATATCACGGCGTTGATCGTGGCAAGGAATCATTTCCATCAGTCCGTCAGGCAAAAGGGATTGAGAGCAGTACCTGCACAGATGATCGTGTATGGTTCGGCTGAAACACATAACTGCGTGGTGAAAGGGGTGGAAGTGATCGGGCTTGGCAGTGAAAATTTCCGAAAAGTGCCTGTGAACGACGACTACCGTATCGATATAGACGAACTGCAACGTATGATCGACGAAGACAGGGCCGCAGGCCATCTTCCATTCTGTATCATCGGTAATGCAGGCACTGTCAATACCGGCGCCATCGATCCGCTGGAATCACTGGCAGCCATTGCCAAAAAGGAAAAATGCTGGTTCCATGTCGACGGGGCATTTGGGGCCATCCCCAGGATCCTTCCGGAATTCAATGACCGGTTGAAAGGCATCGAACTGGCCGATAGCCTGGGGTTCGATTTTCACAAATGGTTATATGTAAATTATGAAGTGGCCTGCGTACTGATCAGGGATGCCTCCATTCATCGGGAAGCATTCGCCACATCGGTGAATTATCTCCTGGGCCATGAACGTGGACTTTCCGGTGGACCGGATCCGTTCAACAATTACGGTATGGAATTATCGAGAGGCTTCAAGGCATTGAAAGTTTGGATGTCGCTGAAAGAACATGGGATACAGAAATACCGGCAGATGGTACGCCAGAACCTGCGCCAGACGCAATACCTGGCCGGACTGGTAGAACTCGATCCTGAACTGGAGCTCATGGCGGATGTGCCGCTGAATATCGTTTGCTTCCGTTTCAATCCCGGTAATTTCGATGATGAAACACTGAACAGGATCAATAAAGAAGTGCTGATGCGTTTGCAGGAAGAAGGCATCGCAGCGCCTTCCTATACGCTCCTGCATGGCAAATATGTGATCCGTGTGGCCAATACCAATCATCGAAGCAGACTGGAAGATTTCGATGTGCTGACCGCCGAAACTGTTCGCATTGGCAGGGAAGTGGCAGGAGAAATATTGTAAAATAAAGAATATCAAAAACGATAAACTATATGGAAGGTATAGTTGTAGTAGAGTACGACAAAAAATATCAGCAGGATTTTGAACAATTGAACAGGGCCTGGATCGAAAAATATTTCAGGGTAGAACCTGCTGATGAATATGTGCTACTTAAGCCTGAAGAGAATATCATCAACAAAGGCGGTGCAATACTTTTTGCAGTGAGTGATTCAGTAGCCATCGGAACGGCAGGCCTGCGTAAAGTAGATGCCGTTACATACGAACTCATCAAGATGGCAGTGCATGAAAACTTCCAGGGAAAGGGGATCGGGGAATTGTTGGGTTACGCAGCGCTGGAGAAAGCAAGAGAGCTTGGCGGTGAAAGGGTGATATTATATTCCAATACCCGTCTCAAGCCGGCCCTGTCATTATACCGGAAGCTGGGATTCAGGGAAATAGAGATGGAAGCCTCTACGGGCTATGTGCGTTCCGATATTAAAATGGAAGTTTCATTGAATGATGTATCGCTCAAACATCACCCCTACAAAATGTTTATCTGAGGCGCCGGGTACGATTCCCGGGGGAACAAAGTACCACCTCCGCGAATTGAACACTGTGTTTTAAAAAGGATCCACATGTTTATCTCATGTTGGAAGGACCGGACGTTTCTACGTGTCGGTCCTTTTTTATTCCTTAGACCGTACATTTGTGGTTCAATTGAATACCATGCCTAAGACCATCCTCATTACAGGCGCCAACGGCGGTCTCGGTACTGCCGTGGTAAAAAAATTCCTCGATGCCGGCCATACCGTGATCTCGGTAGCTCATACGGACCATCAACCTGATTTTACCCGCGGTAACCCGCATTTCGAGCACCATGCCGTGAACCTGGTGGATGAAGAGGAAACAGGTGCTTTCATTGCCACCATGATCTCGAAGCATCGGCAAATTCACGGGGCATTATTGCTGGCGGGGGGATTTGCCATGGGCAATATCGAATCGACCGACGGACAGGCATTGCAGAAAATGTATTCACTGAATTTCGAGACGGCCTATTTCACGGCCAGACCATTGTTCACACACATGATGCAGCAGGGGTATGGCCGTATCGTGTTCGTGGGGTCGAAACCTGCCCTGGAAAAAGCGGCAGGAAAAGGAGTGGTTGCCTATGCATTGAGCAAGGCTTTGCTGTTTGAATTATCGGCTTTACTGAATGAAACGGCCAAAGGAAAGAATGTTGTAAGCTCTGTGATCGCACCGAGCATTATCGACACTCCCACCAACCGCAGGGACATGCCGGATGCAGATACGAGTAAATGGGTAAAGGCAGAGCAGATCGCCGACCTGCTCGAATTCATCTGCTCGGAGAAAGGCGAGCCGTTGAGAGAAGCGGTTTACAAAATATACAACAATGCCTAATGGCATAACCCTCAGTTAATGGTCAACACGCTGTTCCATCCTGCCACCCCGTCGGGTTCGCGCAATTGATTCTCGATGTCTTCCGTCCACATGCGATCGTCGATAAAAAATTTATAATGGTACCTGCCCTGCGGCAGCATCGGGATCTCGATCAGCCATACCCCATCCTTGCCGGGCTTCAATGGCAATTCGTCATGCGCCCAGTGATTGAAACTTCCGGCCAATGTGATATGATCTGCACAACTGTTGTGAATGCAAAAGCAAATGGTCTTCTTGCGCTTGTTGATGTAAGGATATTGATGAGATTTCATGATCGCTCCTTTTTAAAGCGGTGAGAGAAATTGATTTATGCCGGTACACTACCATCCGGAATTTCTACGGGGTGAGAGAGAGGTCAACAGTAAATCAACAAGGTTAGTAAGTAAAAGGCAGGCAATCAGGACTTGTTTCTTATTCCATCCACTTTAGGAACTAATGTTCTGCTAGTCCATAAAAGTTACGACCTTTTTATCGATCAGCAGAAATTTTTCAGTTGTTTTTTTGAGGGCTGTGGAAAATTCAACTACGGGTGCGTTGCCGGCGCCACGGTCATTACCGGGATCCGGGATTCATTGAAAATAAACCTGGCAAAAAGTCGGTTGATGAAACCTGATAACAATAATTCCTTGCCAGGGTTCACTACGATCAGGTCGGCATCTATCTGGCGGGCAAATTCCAGTGTGGTGTCGGCAATATTTTCCCCAGGCATGGGATGACATTCCACAACAAGATTGGTATTGTCGCGCAACAACTGGTACGTTTTGTAGAGATAAACAAGCTCTTCCCGTTCAGTAGGGGCATAAGGCTCCGTGAGGGCCACCAAATGGATCTTTGCGTTGAAGTGTTTTGCCAGGTAGCTGGCGAACATGATCTTGCGGATGGGCAGATGTGCGTCTACCGGCAACACGATATTGCGGATCTTTTCCAGATCGGCCGATGCTTTTACACTGAGCACAGGACATCCTGTTTTTCTCGAGAGCCGGTTGATATTGACAGGGCGCAGGAGCTTGCCGGGGAAGAGCCCGGAAGGGCGCCCGATGATCACCAGGTCGATCTGTTGCAGCAAAGCGTATTCTGCGATGTGCTGCTCTTTATTCCCTTTCCTTAAAGCAGTGAACAGGTGAAGGCCATCTTCCAGCCGGGGGCCGAATTTATTTCGCAATTCCTCCAGCTTTTCTGCGTAATTGACAGGTTCTCCTTCGCTGAAGGTCTGTAACAGGGCCTGATCAGCTTTCACGATCCCTTTGCTTTCTACATGCAACAGGTGAAGATCACATTGAAAATGATTGGCAATGATCAATGCCTTTTTGATAGCGCTGTCAGAAAGTTGGCCGAAGTCGACCGGAACAAGGATATTATTGAATAATTTCTTCATGCTACGCCAAATTCCGCGATGAATAAAGCTACAGGCCGGCAATTAAAACCCAGTTAAGGCCCAATTAAATAGGTATTAAAGTTAGTCCTCAATGCTTACCCTGTAGACTGTCAAGGGTTTGGCGGACCTTCAGGAGATTTTTTTCCAGCAGGATATTGACGGAGATAATGGAGTCATTTTGCAGAATGAGCAGGTTATTCCTCTTCTTCAACTGATCATTTTTCCGTTTCAGATAAAAGCCTGCCACTATCAGTACTATCAAACAAAGCAAAGGGACCCATTGGAATAGCAACCGCTTGTTCATATTGGATGATAAACGCCAAATATGCTTTCATTCAGTTAAAGGTGCATTAAAGAAAGATTAAAAAAGAATTAAATCAACGGGTGAAGATCTTTACCGAAGGCAGCACGATGGTGAAGATCGTTCCTGTAACGAGGTCCGACTGTACCTGGATGGCTCCCTTGTGCAGACCAATGATCCTTTTGGCGAGTGCCAGTCCCAGTCCAAACCCTTTGCTCTTGGTGGCCGCCGAATGGGTCCGGTAGAATGGCTGGAAGATATGTTCGATCTCTTCCTCGGCGATCGCATCGCCCTGGTTCTTTACGCGGATGATGATCTGCCCGTTGAGGAAACTAAGGTCGACCCAGGAAATATGATCGGGAGAATATTTGCAGCCGTTCTCCACGAAATTCTTGATCGAGCTGTACAGCAGGTCGGCATTGCCAAAGATCAGGAACTCTTTTTCATCTTCCGGGAAATCGCCAAAATGCAGTTCCACCTTGTATTCGGGGCTGATCTTCCTCACATCGCCCATGACCTTAAACAATACTTCATCGATCCGGACATCCTTCAGCTCGATGGTGCCGTGCGATCCTGTCTTGGCGATCTCCAGCAGGCTTTTGGTAAGCTGCTGCATCTGCTGCACATCTTCCCGGATCGATTGCATCACCTGTCGGTATTCATCGATGGTCCTGTCTTTATGCAGGGTCACCTCCAGTTGGCTCGAAATGGAAGTGAGGGGGGTCGACAGCTCGTGGGATGCATTGGAAACGAAACGTCTTTGAATATTGAACGATTCCTGCAGACGGTTGAGCAGTTCATTGAAGGTATTGGCCAGTTGATGCAGCTCATCATGCCCGTTCCCTGCTTCTATCCTGTGCGAAAGGTTCTGGGAGGAGATATCATTGACCTCATGAATGATCTGTGCAATAGGTTTTACGAGCTGCATGGAAAAAACATAGCCGCCGATGAGCGCAATGGCGATCCCGATGAGCAGGCTCAGGAGCAGGATCCGGCGTAGCTGTGCCAATCGTACCCATCCGTCGTCATCCGCGGCAGCTACCACGATCACTATTCGGCTATTGGTATCCGTATGATGGAATGCCAGTGCTTCGCGGTCGCCGGTTTTGAAATAGACTTCTTCTTCCAGCCTCGATCTTTCCAGGACCTCCGGCGGTACCTGGGGAGGTGTTTCTCCTTTTGCATTGAACTCATAGGTGATATGGCCCAGGTAATCGAAGATAAGCACGCTTTTGCGCGGAAGCGTATTCACGGACCCTGAATCGATGCGGGTCAATACCGACCTGCTGCTATCGCCGAACAGCGAATAGATCTGCGCATTGTTATTGGCGCGTCCTTTCAGTCGTCTTTTGAAAGCCTCCGACCTGTCGAGGGAAGTAAAATAATAAACGGAGATGCTCAGCAGGAGCATGATGACCGTAACCAGCAGGGCGAAGAGGACCGTTATTTTATATTTGATCTTCACTAAGTGGTTTCTTTCAGGATATAGCCCATTCCTACCTGTGTGTGGATGAGTTTGGAATCGAAATCCTTATCGAGTTTTTTACGCAGGAAGTTGACATATACGTCGATCACATTCGTTTTGGTATCGAAATCGATATCCCATACATTGAGTGCGATGTCGGCGCGTGAGACCACCCTGTTCTTATTGCGGACCAGGTATTCGAGCAATTGAAATTCTTTGGCGGTGAGGGAAATGGTCTTCTCTGCACGGGTCACTTCCTTGCTGTCGAGGTTCATCACGAGGTCGGCCACTTTCAGCATATTGCCGGAGGGAACATTCTGGTAGATCCGCTTGAGCAGGGCGCGGATGCGGACCAGCAATTCCTTGAAATCGAAAGGTTTTACGATATAATCGTCGGCGCCGGCGTCGAACCCTTCGATCTTATCGTCCGTAGCATTCAGGGCTGTGAGCATCACTACCGGTATGCGCTCATCGCGTTTGCGGATCTCTTTGCACAGTTCATACCCATTCATGCCCGGCAGGTTGATGTCCAGTATCACGAGGTCGAACTTATAGGTCTCGATCACTTTTTTTCCGATGAGACCATCGTAAGCTACTTCCACATGGTATTGCTGCTCCATCAGGCCTTTCTTCAGGGCCTCTGCGATTTTCTTCTCATCCTCTACGAGTAAGATTTTTACTTCATCCATAGTATTGACTTGACTGCTTGATGCCGCAAAATTCTGAAATAAACCACTCATAACCACAAGCAATATAAAGATCGGATTAAAATGGAATTAAATCCATCAATTCCCGAAGTTGGCCGGGAAGGACCTGCGCAGGATATTTTCGATCATGAGGTTGTTCAGTGGTTTGTTCTCGAACCCTGCTATCTCGGGGATCGCTTTCGCACGAATTTCATCATCGGGGTTGAGGGAAGTGGTGAGCATCACCATAACGGTATTTGCTTTGCGGTCCTCTTGCAGTTCCTTGTATTTTTCCAGGAATTCCCATCCATCCATGCCCGGCATGTTGATATCGAGAAAGATCAGGTCGGGACTGGGATGGTGCTGGCCTGCCAAAGAGAAATGACCGCTCCTGGTAAGATAGTCGAGCGCTTCCTGGCCGCTTTGTACCACCTGGATATGCTCGGCACAATTGGCCTGTTCCACCACCAGTTGATTGAGGTAATTGGTGGGGTCGTCATCATCGATGAGCAGTATGCAGTTGAGCTTCCTTTTCATCTTTTAATGATTTGTTTCGATTTTCTCATGTATAAGGATCATGTATCGTAAAGTAAAAAGTGGACCCTTTTGCCATATCCGATTCCACCCAGATCTTTCCTCCATGCAGTTCCACGATCTTCCGGCAATGCGCCAACCCGATCCCACTTCCTTCATACTGGCTTCTGCTGTGCAGACGCTGGAACAATACAAAAACCTTTTCCTGCTGATGTTCTTCTATCCCGATCCCATTGTCGGTAAATGCAAAGAGCCAATCATCCGCCTCCTTCATTGCATTGATCTCCACCACAGGTACCTGGTCTTTCCGGTGGAACTTGATGGAGTTGCTGATCAGGTTCTGGAACAGGGATTTCAGTTCCGATGGATACCCATTCAATACGGGAAGGACCGACGAGCGGATGCCAGCCTTCTTTTCTTCTATCGCGTTCCTTAGATCGGCCAGCACTTCCTGCAGGAGCAGGTTGCAGTCGACCGGCATCAGGCTGGTGTTCCTTCCGATGCGTGAATAGTTCAGCAGGTCATCGATCAGGGTACGCATCCGGTCCGTGGCATCCACGATGAACCTGATGTACTTGTCGGCATGTTCATCGAGCCTGCCTTCGTATTGCTGCCGCAGCAATTCAACGAAGCTGGCAGTTGTGCGCAAAGGTTCCTGCAGGTCGTGGGAAGCCATATACGCAAATTGTTCCAGTTCCTTGTTTTTCAATTCGAGCTCCCTGGCATGGCGCTTTTGCTGTTCTTCAGCTTTTTTCCGTACTGTGATATCACGCAGGAAAGCGCAGAAGAAAAGAATGCCATCCTGTTTGATGGGGATCACTGTAAGCTCGACCGGGAACTCCTTACCCTGCCGGTTAAGCGCTGTGATCTCTATAACCCGGTTGAGCACAGGGCCCTCACCTGTTGCCAGGTAGCGCTGCATGCCTTTCTCGTGCATAGTGCGGAAAGGTGCGGGTATAATGGTTTCTGTAAGGTGTTTACCTTTGACTTCTTCAAATGTCCATCCGAACATTTTTTCTGCCTGCGGATTCCAGACAGTGATGGCGCCGGTGAGATCGATACAAATAATAGCATCCAGGGCTGAATGCATGATCAACCTGGTGGTTTCTTCGGTGTACCCTTGCAATACGTGCTGGTCCTCTTGCTTTTCCGGCATTGTATCTCTTTATATAAAATATAAGGCGATCCTGACGGACGTTGAGCTAAGCTGACTTGCAATATACAAAGAGCAGAGCTTAAATAAAACCATGATTTTTGAGGCCAGTAATTGAGGAAATAGAAAAGAGGCCTGGCTTCGGAAAGCCGGCCTCTCTAGGGATACGTTTAAATGGGTTTTCTGAGGCAGCACCTGTAAGATAGGGTACGGAATTAACATAAAGCATTCAGCGTGAGCAGGCACTACGTTACCTGATCGATATTTTCAACAGCCGTTCGTTGACCGGTCCCTGCTATGCACAGCCAGTAAATACCGCCGCGCCATTTGCTTCCCGCCGGGCCGCATGGCCCTCTACCGTTGCTTTTTAGGGCAGCACCGGCTCACTCCTGCCGGAGGGAAAGTGATCATGTTGACCTGGTAACCGGTTCAATGATACGAATGTCAAGGACAAACAAACAGGTTCACGGCTATCATTTTCAAAAAGGTAGCGGACCGGAGCGACAAATAATGTTGCCAGGAAAGGCTTGGGTGACGGAATCTTTCGACTGGTTTCAAGGGATTGGATCGTTGGGATATGATTGGTTTTTCAATTGATGACGAATAAGTTCAGTTGAACACGATCAACAATGGTTTGAGCCTGAACGAAAAGTCATTGATAACGTTGGGTTGGGGTGTACTGAGCAGAGACTAACCAGTGAAGTTGCTTGAAAAATCTGAATTGATATTTGATCAGCAAAGCTAAACAAAATTTCTATTGTTTGCAATCAAGAACTTTGAAAAATATTTTCGACTATATGTATTAGTTAGTTCAAATAATAAAATCCACGCGTTTTTCGTGGAAAAGAATACCCAGTTTCGATCCTTTATTGCGCGGTATTTACTTATTATTGCCGGCATTTGATCTGATACAAGTATTCAGGAGCGCTTTATAGGCCGACTATACTCCTAAAGGCTCAACCTTTAATTAAACCCTATAAGGATAAATTATCCGTCATTTCTATAAGCTGGTAAACCCCCGTTTCTTGATACTTCCGGGCGAATAGCCATGATGTTTTTTGAAGATGTCGATAAAGTTGCTCACCTTTTCATATCCCAGTATCTCTGCCGCTTCATTGACACTGAGTGGCTTTTCCATCAGAAGATTTTTAGCGAGCTGCATTTTTTTATCCAGGTAATATTCATATACGCTTTTTCCAAAGATCACTTTGAAATGGCGTTTGAGGGTCGATTCACTCAGGGCCACCTGGTGCGCGATATCGCCTACGTTCGGAAGATTTTTTTGCAGGTGGGCTTTAAGGATCGCTTCAGCTTCCATGATCTTCTCGAAATGGACATCATTATTGCCCGGCATTTCCCTGGCATGATGTTGAAGTGCTTTTTCCAGGAAACCTGTGATGAGGGCGATGGCCATCGTACTGAGCTGCGCTATATTTTTTTCAGGCCCGATACTGGCATCGAATAGTTCATTCACGGCCAGTGCGAGCGTAGCAGGGCAGGTTTCGATGAGGATCAGCGGCACATTCACCCCATTGATCCTTTCCCAGAGTGTTTCCAGGGGCAGGCCCGCTTTCTGGAATTGCTGCGCCAGCCAGAAAGCCGTTACATTCATGTGAAGGATCTGCACGGGATGATGAGGGGTGATCTCGAAATCGGCCTGCACACTATCGGCGATCAGTAACGTACTGCGCCCACCCGACCTGTTGAATTGCCTGTGCTCACCGATATTTTTAAGGACACAATATTCAGGAGTGAGGATAAAGAAGATGCCGAAACTATTGTCGGCCCCCGGTATCGCCGGTCTGTACAACTCAACCGGATCATGCAATACCAGGTTCCATGAGCTCATGGAGAAAGCCGGTTCGAACTGGAAACGTTGTACTGTTCCCTTGCCCAACCTGCCGGAGATCTGTACAAGATCATTACCGGTAAGGTCGGCGCCTAATTCGTTGGTGAGCTGGTGAAATGCTTCATCCAGGTCCATCACAGGAAATTTAATTCGATAGTTTTTCATTTGGTCTAGGTTGACATTGGCTTTATGAAGCAATAGAGATCATCTTGCTGGTATAGCAGACATACCAACATAGAAAGGGTTCATCATTTTCATGCTGAAGCTAAAAATCAGAAGTGCCTTGAGTCGATGATCGCAGGATGAGGTTTGGGGCTGGATTGGATCGGGGGAGTGCTATTCAAAACTATCAGGCGTAAAAATATTAAATGTTTTGAATTTTTTGCCAATCGTTCCGATTTAGTGTGCGGGTTACCGTCTTATTTCTCTGAAAACCATCTCCAATTCTGTTTATATTTGATTTATGTCATCATCCTGCAGCCTTGATCATCGCTCCTGCGACTTAAAATTCTGCTTAGCAACCAATTCCAACTTTATTTTCCACTGCAAAGAATATACACAACTGCTTCACTAAGGGTTTATTGATCGGTTACAGGTATTTTATGAATCGTTACGGGTACTAAGAAACATCCAAATGCACCTACTTTTACTTTCGGAAATCGATAACCGGATTATTGTCCAATTCAAGTCCCAATCCTGCTGAAGAACTGCAACACTCTCCCACACTTTCCAATACCTGTTGAATGACTTTCTGGATATGCTTCAATAAAGTAACAAGCAAGTAGCATTATTGTATCAGTGTGTCAGGAATTATTTTTCCCTTCAGGAAAAATAACCGGCCATAACTCGCAACGATGTTGTGAGCGGAACTTTATTGCATCTGCATTCAGGAAGTTAGTGATCCAAATCAATGTGAAGGCTTCTGACAGTAGTTGACCCATTCACCTATTACTGTCATCATTAAACAAATCTACCGCTATGAAACCCCAATTTTACACTCTTGTACCTGTATCCATTTTACTGCTTACCGTTTGGACCAAGGCCCCGGCACAATTCAAATCGGGAACTCCTCCGGCGAATTCACTATCACAACAACAAGTACAAAAACTGGTAGCTTCCCGCAAATCAACGGGAGAACTTCCTCAAGGCGTTTCGGCCGACTGGTATTCGGCTGCAGTGAACCAGATACAGCAAATGGAAAGCGCATTCTACCCGGAAGCCCCCAAAGGTTCTTACCGCGTAGCCAATGCAAATAACAGGCTTGGCTTCTCCATTCACCAGGCAGGTTACCAGGTCTATAACGTGCGACAATCGAATGAAGAAGCATTGTGGAAAGTCAATTTCCAGGTGCTGGGCGCCGGAAGGCAGTCCATTCACTGGAAACCTGGTAAAAAATTCAACGTTGATAATAGCCAGGATATGCTGCGCTATATCTATCCTTCCATAGAGATCCAATACACCAATGGTAAAGATGGATTGCGGCAGAATTTCATCGTGAAAGAAAGACCCACAGGCAAAACTCCTTTGACGATCCAAATCCGATTGACCGGCGATCTTAAACCCCGGCTGCTCTATGGTCGCAAGCTGGTCTTTAATGCCCCCGGCGAAACCGGGAAGGCCCAATTACTCTATGAAGACCTCAAGGTTTGGGACAATCACTATTCTCCTTTGAAATCATCCATGAAACTGAACAAAGGGGTACTCACCATCGAAGTCGACGACAGAAATGCTGCGTACCCAATCACGATCGACCCGGTGAACAGAACGCCAGACTGGAATACTGAAACCAGTGGACTGCTGACAGGGTTAGGCGCAACTTCCGGCCAGATCCTCACTTCACTCTATGGCTTCACGGTAGCCGGCCTCGGTGATGTGAATGGGGATAACTTCGGCGATGTGGCTATAGGCGCACCAGGATTGATCAATATCTTCAATGGCAATACCACGGCCAGCGCTGGCGCCGTATTCGTCTATTATGGTTCCGATACCGGCCTCTCCAAAATCCCCAACAAAACATTGCAGCCGAATACGCTCGTTGCCGGCGCCTTGTTCGGCACCAGTATCGATGCCGGCGATGTTACCGGCGATGGGATCAATGATATCGTGATCGGCGCACCTATGGATACCTACCAGACAAGCGCGTCCGCCCTGCTCGGAACAGTGAATGTCAATGTGCAGGCAGGTAAAGTGTATGTATACCCAGGCGGATCACTGGCGGCCCCCAATCCTTCCAATTTCACCGATCTGAAACTGACCGGCACTGATTTCTTCAGCAATGGCGTTGCAGGCCTCTTGCTTTCCAATGTAGGTATCAAGGGCCTTTTCGGATTTTCGGTAGCCGTCACGGACGATCTGAACAATGACGGGAAAAAAGATATTGTAGTGGGCGCTCCAGCTTATATGGGCGTATCACTGGGTTCTGTGCAGGCAGGCGCCGCATTTGTAATGCTCAGCGATAACACCAATTCATTTACCACTATACAGAAACTCGACCCACCCACTTTTAATCTGCTGGGATTAAGCATACCACTCGTAAGCGGTATCAATGGCCTGCTATTCGGCTTCAGTGTCGATGGCGCAGGAGATTATAACGGCGATGGAAAGCCCGATGTGGTGGTAGGCGCCCCCGCGGGTGTTGACCTTTCCAGTCTCACCGGCATCATCACCGGCCAGGTGCTTGGCGGAAGCGCCCTGGTGTATTTCGGAAAATCGGACAACAGTGGCGTCAACACCAGCTTCGGCGCCAGGCTGCAGGCTTCTTCCACCGGGCTGCTGGGCAATGCCGCCAACCTGTTTGGCTTTAAAGTGAAAGGAGTGAAGAATGCCAACGGTACCCGGAATGGGAATATCGTGGTAGGTGCACCGTTAGGAGGACTACTGGCCAATGCCCTTAGCCTGAGCATCAAAACCGGTAACATTCATCTGTTCAAGAAAAAAACAGGCGCCATTACCAACCCGGTATCTTCCGATCAACGGATCGAATCTCCCCGAGACAATAGTGTTCTTCAATTGCTGAGCGGCACGCTTCAACTGAACCTCCTGTTCGGCACATCCATCGATAATGCCTATGATGTGAACGGCGATAATTTTCCTGATCTCGTCGTGGGTGAACCACTATCATCAGGGGCCAATCTGTTGGGCCTTCAGGCGAATGCCGTGGGCGGATCTGCGTATGTGTATCTGGGTGATGGGGCCGGCGGATACCTCAGCGCTCCTACCTTCAATGTATCGTCCACTTATGGCGGCGAATTCCTGAGCGTGAATGCCACGGCATTGCTCGGCTTCAGTGTGGCCGGCGCACCCGGCATCCGCGGGCCCGGTACACCGGCCCGTGTGATCGTAGGCTCGCCGCTGGGCGCACTGGATTATGGCGCGGGCCTGCTCAATCTCGGAAGCACACTTGGCACCACCCTCAATTTCGCGGCGGGGGGCAATGGTCTTGGAAAGGCATATAGTTTCGATGCGATGGCGACCCCGCTGCCGGTAACGCTGGTCGAATTCAAGGGGGCTGAAAAGAATAAGGCAGCCGATCTCTCCTGGAGCGTCCGGGAAGAATCCAATATCCATACATACGAAGTGCAACGCAGCAGTGATGGCACACATTTCGAAAATATTGCCATGGTGCTCCCCTGGGATAACCACCAGGTGAGCAATGATTACCGGTATACGGACAAGAAAGCACAGGAAGGGATTAACTTTTACCGGTTGAATATGGTCGACCAGGACGGTTCACATAAATATTCTGCAGTGATCATCGTGCGGATCGGCACTACCGTCAACGGGCAGATACTCATCGCGCCCAATCCTGTAAAAGACAGGATACGCGTGGTGTTGAGCGGACTGGCCAATGGTTCCTACAGGATCGAGCTACGCAATACGAGCGGACAATTGCAGCAGACCAGGTCGGTCAGCATTTCGCAACGCGACCAGGTTGAATACTTAGACAGATCAGCGTCGCCGATGGCAGGGATCTACTGGCTGACCGTCTACGATAGAAACAATCAAAAGATTGGTACAAGCAGGGTTATCGTTCAATAGGGTATCAATTCACACAGGCGGGTCCCGGGAGTTTTCCCGGGACTATTTTTTTGGGGGAATGGGGAGCGGCCACGAAGGCACGAAGCCACGAAGAGAATATGGGTTTGAGTTCGGAGAGATGATGAAGGGGTGGATCAGTCTGTTGCGTCGTGATAAGTTCCAGATTCAGATAGTCAAACATTATCGGGCATCAGGCGCATTTGAGCAGTCTGTAACAAAGGCACGAAGATGGCTTCAGCCCTTGGCATCACCTTGGAGGGAGGGACTGATTGGCGACCTTTGTGCCTTTCTCCCCCGAACCATTACCTGTTATCTTTCTATAATGCACTAACCAACTTCCTTACTATCACCAGCAATTTGATCCTTATCTCCACTCCTTCCCTTTTCAATCCCCATTTCCTTCGTGGCTCCGTGCCTTCGTGGCTAAAAAATCAACTACTTGATATTAAAATCCCTTTAAACCGTGAAAGCCTTGCTAAAAAAAGATTTTGTATAATGCAATCTTGTAATTTTGCCAATCGTTCTTACGAGAAAAAATGCCGGCTGCCAGGATGTAGTAGAACTGCTGACAACTGTATGATTGGTAAACAAGTCTTGCTATATGAATAAAATATATTGTTATGGAATCTAAAAAAGTAGAAAAAATCTCCAAGGCACTGGCTGACCCCAACAGACTGATGATCCTGAAATCACTCCGCAAAAATCAAAATTGCCTTTATTGCTCCGATGTTTCCGAATTCATCGACCTGGCCCAGCCCTCTATCTCGCATCACCTCAAGCAACTGACAGATGCAGAACTGATTATCTCCGAAAAAGAAGGCCGGAACATGAAGTATACCATGAACAATAAGATGATCGACCAGTATATCCAATTTTTGCAGGCCCTCAAGGCCTAACAATTTTTTTACAATTAAAGTATCGATATATCGAAATGTTTCGATAAGTTTGCATCCCGTTTCCTTTTTCGATGAAGGATTTTTTTAGCGGAAATACATCGAAATATTTAAATATATCAATTAAACAAGACGTATGAATCGCTTTTCAGCACCAACACAAAGACCATTGAACGGATCTCTATCTAACCGTTCCCCGAGGCTGGCGTCTTCACCAAGCACTCTTATCCTGCTTATTACGCTCAGTCTGCCCATACTGCTCTTCCTGCAAGCCTGCGCCAGTAAGGCCAACGAGAAGTCCAGCTCTCCCATCGCAGCCGCTGCTATGGCCATACCAACTGATGGACATATCGTTCAACCCGCTTCCTTCAGCGAGGCCATCGAAATCACCGGTTCACTGGCAGCCAACCAGGAAGTGAGCATTGCCAGCGAGCTGATGCGCAAAGTGGTGAAGGTCCATGTCAAAGAAGGTAACAACGTACAGGCCGGCGCCCTGCTCTTCCAGCTCGACGATGCCGACCTGCAGGCACAGCTTGAAAGGCTCCACCAGCAGGAAAAGCTTGCTGCCCTCACTGAAGCCAGGCTGAAAGACCTGATCGAGCACGACGCAGCCGTTCAACAGGACTATGACCAGGCTGCTACCAACCTCAGCGTATTGAAAGCCGAGATCCGCCAGTTGCTCACAACCATCGATAAGACCCGCATCCGCGCACCTTTCAACGGAAGGATCGGCATCATCAGAACATATCCCGGCGCACTGGTTTCACCCAGCACCGTTCTGACCAATATCGTCGATGATGACCGCATCAAACTGGAATTTTCAGTGCCGGAAAAATATGCCCACCTCGTTGAGCTTGGTAAGCCGCAGGTCTTCAGCGTAGAATCCGATACCACCAAATACGGTGCTACCGTGATCGCCAAGGAATCGCAGATGGACCAGCAGACACGTACCCTGCTGGTAAGGGCCATCAGCGTCAATCCCCGCCATGCACTGGTGCCAGGGCAGAGCGCCCGCCTTATCCTTGCGCTGCGTACTGCGGCCAATGCATTGAAGATCCCTTCACAGGCATTGATCCCTTCCGCCCAGGGATATAGCGTTTTCGTTGCCCGCAATAATAAGGCAACCATCGCACCCGTGGAGATCGGGCAGCGCGGCCCGAATGATGTACAGATCAATAAAGGGCTGAATGCGGGCGATACCGTTATCATCAGTAACCTGCTGAGGCTCGGGCCCGGCGCTCCGGTCCAGTTCGTGACCATTAAATAAACGCTGTTGGTTTCGTGTTCATGTCATATAATATGCAATACAATAAATCCAGTTTGCAGTTGGCAGTTTGCAATTGGCAGTTGGGTGCTGCAATTGCCAATTGCAAACTGCCAACAGCAAACTAAAAATTCTTTGCTCACACAACGCTAGTCAGTTACTACTTACATTCCACAATTCATATTTATGAGTGCCATTTCACAAATGAGCATCTCCAGGCCCGTATTGGCCGGGGTGATGTCTGTCCTTTTGATCCTTTTCGGTATCGTTGGCTATACTTTCCTCGGTACCCGGGAATATCCCGTCACCGATTCACCGATCGTTACCGTTACAACCGTTTATCCCGGCGCCAGCGCCGATATCATTGCCTCCCAGGTGACCAAACCCCTCGAAGAAGCCATTGCAGAAGCGAATGGCATCAGGGCCATGTCTTCCGTATCCCGCGAACAGGTGAGCATCATCACCGTAGAGTTCAATCTGAGTGCAGACCTCGAAGCTGCAGCTAATGATGTACGTGATAAAGTTTCCAAATCACGGCAACAATTGCCAACGGATATCGAACCTACCATCGTGGAGAAATCCGGCCCACCCGATTTCCTTGTGTTTCTCACCGTACAGAGCGACACGAAGAGCCTGGAAGATATCACCGATTTCGTGAACATCAATATCAAGGAACGCCTGCAGTCCATCCCCGGCGTTCGCCTCGTGGATTCCTATGCTGGCCGCAAACGCGCCATGCGCCTTCGCATGGACCCTGTGAAGCTCGCAGCTTATGGCCTTACTCCATCCGATATCCAGGGCGCCCTGCAACGTGAGAACGTAGATCTTCCGAGCGGGCGCATCGAAGGACAGAATACGGAAGTGACCCTGCGAACACAGGGCCGGCTGGTGACAGAAGAAGATTTCAATAATATGATCATTAGCCAGAAAGGTGGCGCCATCGTACGTTTCAAGGATGTGGGCCAGGCCATCATGTCGTCCCAGAACGAACGTACCGCCATGATCGTAGCACAGGGCAAAACCGCCCGCTATGGAGTGGGAACGGGTGTGCAACCGCAACGTGGCGCCAATTCGCTCGCTATCGTGGATGAATTCAACAAGCGGTTCGAAGAGATCGTGAAGACGGCGCCCAAAGAATTCATCGTTTCATTGGGTAAGGATTTCACCGTGCCGGTAAAAAATTCACTGGCCGAAGTGGAAGAAACACTCCTCCTCGCTTTCGGATTGGTGACACTGATCATCTTCATCTTCCTGCGGGACTGGCGCAGTACGCTGATCCCTCTCGTAGCCATTCCCGTGTCGATCATCTCGGCCTTCTTCATCATGTATATCGGTAATTTCTCGATCAATGTGCTGACCTTGCTGGGGCTGGTGCTGGCGATCGGGCTGGTGGTAGACGATGCGATCGTTGTGCTGGAAAATATCTACAGCAAAGTGGAGCAGGGCATGAAGCCTTTGGAAGCTGCCCGCAAAGGATCGAATGAGATCTATTTCGCGGTGATCTCTACTACCATCACGCTTGCGGCAGTTTTCCTGCCCATCCTCTTCCTGGGTGGTATCACCGGAAGGCTCTTCAAAGAGTTCGCCATCGTGGTATCAGGTTCCGTATTGATCTCTGCTTTCGTAGCCCTCACCTTGTCGCCCATGATGAGCGCTTACCTGCTGAAAGCAGGCGCTCACCACGGATGGTTGTACAGGAAGACAGAGCCTTTCTTCATAAAGCTGAATAACGGCTATGAACATTCGCTGAAATTTTTCATGCGCTTCCGCTGGGCCGGGCTGGCGCTGCTGCTTATCTCTTTCGGTATCGCCTATTATCTCGCGCCCAAACTGCCGTCTGAACTGGCCCCGCTGGAAGACCGTTCCATGGTAGGGCTTGCGGTGATAGCGCCGGAAGGCACTTCGTATGAGAGCATGGAAGAGACCATGAAAGAGATCAGTAATTATGTAGCCGATTCGATCCCCGACCTCAACAAGAGTATGACCTATGCCGGTATTGCAGCTACGGTAGGCACACTGGTACAACCGGTGAATGGCGGATTCCAGTGGGTATTCCTGGAAGACCCGAAAGACCGCAAAAGCAAGATGACGCAGGCGCAGGTGTACCAGAAACTGATGGCCGCTTCACAACGGTTCAGGAATGTGATGGTGATCCCCATCCAGATCCCGACCATCGGCGGTTTCGCTACCAACCAGCCTATCGAATATGTGATCCAGGCCCCTGACCTGAAAAGCCTGGTGGATGTAATGCCGAACCTGATGGGCGCGGTCTACCAAAGCAACAAACTCAGTTTCCAAAACCCCGACTTCAAAGTGAACCGCCCTGAGATCAGTGTGTCGATCGACCGGCAGCGGGCTGCGCAGCTCGGCATCTCCACCCAGGAGATCGGCCGTACCCTGCAGCTTGCTTTGAGTGGAAGGCGTTATGGTTACTTTATCTATAATGACAGGCAGTATGAAGTGATCGGGCAGTTGGACCGCCCCGAAAGATCAACTCCTGAAAATCTCCGTTCCCTGTTCCTCAAATCTGCCAGCAATGAAATGGTTTCACTGGACAACCTCGTGTCGTTGAAAGAAGGGATCAGTCCTCCCGCCATTTACCGGTATAACCAGTCGTACAGTGTAACCATTTCCGCCACGCCTGCGCCGGGAGCCAGTATGGGTGAAGCGATCAAAGAGCTGGACAATATCACCAAAAAGGTATTGCCTGCAGGATTCAGGACCACACTGGCCGGCCAGAGCCGCGACTATGCGGAAAGCAGCTCCAGTCTGGTATTCGCCTTCATCTTCGCCATCATCCTCATCTACCTGGTACTGGCGGCACAGTTTGAAAGCCTGATCGATCCGTTCATCATCCTGCTCACCGTGCCGATGGCCGTAACAGGCGCGCTGCTCAGTCTGTGGATCACGCACCAGTCGATCAATATCTTCAGTCAGATCGGTATCATCATGCTCATCGGTCTGATCACCAAGAACGGGATCCTCATCGTGGAATTCGCCAACCAGCGCAAGCATGAAGGTCTTAGTGTGAAGGATGCCGTTATATCGGCAGCCGTATCGAGGTTCAGGCCCATTCTGATGACCACGCTGGCCATGATCTTCGGCGCCTTGCCGATCGCATTATCATTGGGCAATTCTTCCGGCAGCCGTACCTCACTGGGCATCGTGGTAGTAGGCGGGCTGGTATTTGCCGGTGTTCTCACCCTGTATGTAATACCTTCTGTGTATTCATACCTGTCGAGGGCGGCACGCAAAAAACCGGCCGGTGATTCCTCAACCGGCATACCTCCTGCGTCAGAGCCCATTCCCATTCACCCAAATACAGCATTATCATGAAGAAAAACTATGTCAATATCGGAATACTGACCGTGGCCCTCAGCATTGCAGGGAGCACGGCTACGGCGCAGGAACTGCCCCTGTCTCTACAGGATGCAGTATCCCTGGCCATCAAACACAACCGAAGTTTAAAAGCGGCCAGCCTGGATGTAGCTGTGGCCGGTGAGCAGGTGAGAGTAGCCAAAAGCCTTTCATTGCCGGCAGCCAGCCTTGGGGCACAATATGCCCACTATTTCGCATTGCCGGCATTCTTCGGGTTCGGCGAGAGCAGCAGCGATAGCAAGATCCCGTATTCGAGGATCGGGGGAAGAGACCAGTTCTCTGTTATCGTTTCAGCATCGTACCCCATTTACAACCCGGTAGCCAGGCCTTCGGTCCGCCAGGCGCAATTGCAGGAGAGGGCTGGCCGGATCAATTACAGGGGAAAAGAGATCGATGTCACTGCTATGGTGAAACAAACCTATCTCGGCATCCTTGTATTGAACGAGCGACTGAAACTGCAACACGAGAGCCTGCAACGTAACCAGAAAGCATTGGCCGATTCGAGATCGCTGCTGGCGCAAGGCCGTGGATTGAGAGTAGATACCCTGCGTGCTTTCACTTCCGTGCAAAACCTTCAACCGGATATCCTTAAACTGACCTACGCGATCGATGTCGGCAAACTACAACTGACAACGCTGCTCGGGCTCGATTCCCTGCAACAGCTTCGTCTCACAGATTCCTTAACGGTGCGCGAAAACGAACAGCTTCCTGTTGAAGGAGAAGTATACCAACACGCCAAAGAACACCGGCCCGACCTGCAAGTGTTGAACCTGCAACAACAGATCACCGAACAGCAAACTGTGATGGCAAAGGCACAGCGACTGCCGGTAGTATCCCTGCTCGGTCAATACCAGGTGCAGAGCCAGGCAAGGAAATTCGATTTTCTCAATGCCTATTGGCCTTCTGCCTCTTTCGCCGGTGCGCAGGTAACACTACCATTGTTCACAGGGTACAGCAACCAGGCAAAGATCAAACAGGCACAACTGCTCCGTCAGCAGTCGGACGTGCAATTGACCGATGCACAGGAACAATTGAGAACGGAAGTACGGCAGGTGGTGGCCAATCTGCGCGAAACATTTTCGAGGATGCGTACACAATCGCAGGTCAAAGAAACTGCTAAACTCAGTTATGACATCATTCAATACCGTTATTCGAAAGGAGTGGCATCAAGGCTGGAACTGACGGATGCGGAGCTGGCATTAACAACGGCACAGTTGAACTATCTCGAATCGGTATTCGATTATTTATCGGCCAGGATAGAGTTGGATAGGACTAAAGGGGGTGAATAATTTAGATAGGATGAAGAATGAGCCCATTCCGGTAGACCGGGATGGGCTTTCTAATTTTTGTTGAAATTCAAGAGTGGGGGGAAAAATATTGTGGGAGGGATTGATGAGGGGAATCTGGAATATATTTATCTTCGTATAAATATGAGCGTTATAAAAAAGGCTCATACATGAAACACGAAATATACAAAGAGCGTAACAGCACGGATGATTTTAATGTCGTTGATTTTCTAAGCAAGGGGCAAAGTCGCACCATTCCTAAAAGGATCACATTCATTAAAACTGAACTAGAAAATATATACAATCTTGCTTTCGGCGATATCGAAGAAAATGGAGAAATAAATGATAGTGTTATAAGTGACAATGGGGACCGTGATAAAATTTTAGCAACGATCGCAGTTGTCATTGACGATTATACATTTCGATATCCTGAGCGGTGGATATTATTTAGAGGAAGCACCAATGAAAGAACGAGGCTTTACAGAATGGCCATAAGTGCGAATTTGGAGGAATTGTCAATGAAATTTGACATTTACTCCTTTGAAGGGGGAGAATTAATACGATTTACTAAAAATATGAACATCAATACCTTTTTAATCAAACGAAAAAAGGTATAATTTTATACTATGAAAAAAATAATAAAAATCCGCAGTGAATTATTTCAGGTGGAAAGTACTTATACTATAAGCGAGGAACTTAATAAGCTCAAAGGTAAGGTACTCGCACCCAAAAAACTGGCAGAAGCCAATGAATTATTGAGACAGCTTAAAAAGCCGCTACCGAAATAATATCCTTGGCCTTTTCCTCTCATCCCTCCTTCAGAATTCATACAGAATTCCCCCCGATCTTGAACCCGTTTTCCCCTCTGCGCATTAACCAATCTGTAACTCATTACCGTGATGAAAAACTGGATAAGTTCCCTGTTCCTGATCATTTCTACTATTGCAGCATCCGCACAAACACCATTTAAGGCCATTATTAAAGACAAAGCCACCGGTCAGCCTTTGTCCGGCGTATCGGTTTCTTCACCATCCGCCAAAGGAACGGTCAGTAATGACAGCGGCCAGGTAATAATTAACGGATTGGCTGCCGGAAAACACACTTTCCATTTCTCCCATGTGGGTTACGATCCTTTGGACCATGATATTACTCTCCCCGATACTTCCATGCATATCATCCTGTTGACAGCCGCCGGTGCGGCGCTCGAAGAAGTGACGGTGATCGCCTCTACGCGGAACAATCAGCGCATCGAGAACTCTCCCATGAAAGTAGAAGTATTGGGCAAAGAAGAAATGGATGAAGAGAATACCATCAAGCCCGGCAATATCGCCAGCATCCTCGGCGATATAAGCGGCATCCAGATCCAGCAATCTTCCGCCATTTCCGGCAATGCAAACGTACGCATCCAGGGGCTCGACGGCCGCTATACCCAGATCCTCCGCGATGGTATGCCGCTCTTCGACGGCTTCAGCGGAGGATTCGGCATACTCCAGGTCCCACCACTTGATCTCAAGCAGGTGGAACTGATCAAAGGGTCGGCCTCCACGTTGTACGGTGGAGGGGCCATCGGAGGATTGATCAACCTTATTTCCAAAAGGCCACGCTACGAACAGGAAGGGATCGTTACTATCAACCAGACCACACTAAAGGAATCGAATATCAATACCTATATCAGTAAACGAAATAAAAATGCCGGTTATACATTCTTCGGTGGCTATACCCATCAGAGAGCAGTTGATGTGAACAGCGACGGGATCTCTGATGTTCCCGATCTCGATGCCCTTATCCTTCATCCAAGGTTCTTTTTCTATCCAGGCAGCAGGACCACTATCGCACTTGGGTACACCGGCACTTTTGAAACCCGCAATGGTGGAGATATGCAGGTGATCAGAGGGAATAAAGATAATGTTCATCAGTACTTTGAAAAAAACAAGACCGGACGCCATACCACCGATCTGCTGATCGAGCATCAATTGGGCAAAGACCTCAACTTCAATCTGAAGGCCAGTGTCAGCTCTTTCGATAGAAACATCACTACGAATACCCATTTCTTCAAAGGCAACCAGTTGAACTATTTCACGGAAGCTTCTTTCCTGATTTCAAAAGAACAATATAGTTGCGTTGCAGGCGTGAATATCGTCGGGGACCGTTTTAAAAAATTAGCTTCCGATCCGATCCTCCTCAATAATTTCGATAACAATACCTTTGGCATCTTCACTCAGTTTACTGCGAACCTCCCGGCAAATACCATACTCGAAGCCGGTTTACGGGCAGACCATCATACCAGGTACGGCAATTTCGCATTGCCCCGCCTGGCCCTGTTCCATCGTTTCAATGAACAATTCGCCACCAGGCTGGGAGCGGGTTTCGGATATAAAACGCCGAACCCGTTGGCTGTCCAGAATGTAGATTATGCGATTGAAAATATAGCACCCTTGCCGGATGGTATCAAAGCCGAGAAGTCTGTCGGCTATAATGCAGAAATAAATTACAAGAAGGAATTCAACGAGCATACTTCCCTCTTCATCAACCATGCATTTTTTCTCACACAGATCAATGACCCGGTGATCGCTACAGAACAAACGAACGGGCAGGTCATTTTCAGCAATGCCGGTAAACATATCATCACCAAAGGATTCGACACTTATGTTCAACTCAAAGCCGGCGAATGGGAACTGTATGCAGGCTACACTTTTACGATCGCGGAAAGAAAATATCTTCCAGACAACCAGTTCATGCCCCTGACCCCGAAGAACAGGATGGCCTTTGTGGTGGTGTATGAATTGGAGGATGCCTGGCGTTTTGGATTGGAAGGCTCCTATACCGGCCCTCAATATCGTGATAACGACAGCAAAACCCCCGGATATATGTTCATGGCCGGAATGGTGGAAAGAAAATTCGGCAAGACCATCAGCATCGTGCTGAACTGTGAGAACCTGCTCGATTACAGGCAAAGCAGGCATGAAGCGCTTTACACAGGCACTATCACCAACCCTTCGTTCAAACCGCTCTGGGCGCCGATCGATGGCAGGGTAGCCAACCTCTCTGTTCGATGGAATTGGGGAAGAAAATAAATACAGGGAAGATTGATCGAAAATATTCTTATAAGAACCCAAGCTCCAGCTTTGCTTCTTCGCTCATCATATCTCGGTTCCAGGGCGGATCGAAGGTGAGCATGACGTTTACGTCCGAAACATTTTCTACCTGTCGCACTTTATTGTCGACTTCCATAATGATGTCGCCGGCAACAGGGCAGCCGGGCGCTGTGAGGGTCATTTTGATATTTACATACCCATCATCACCGATGCTGATCTCGTATACCAGTCCGAGTTCCCAGATATTGACAGGGATCTCCGGGTCGTGCACCGTTTGCAGCACGGCGATGATATCGGCCTCTATCTTTTCTTTATCGATCATGGTTCACTGATTGTTGGGCACTTTCGATTGAAGCGCCAGTGCATACATCTTCATTTGCTTGATCATCGACAGCAGTCCATTGGAGCGGGTAACGGAAAGATGTTCCTTCAAACCGATCTTATCAACAAAATACAGTTCCGCCTGTACGATCTCGGCAGGAGAATGGTCCGATAGTACGCGCACCACCATGCTCACCAGCCCTTTCGTGATAATGGCATCACTGTCTGCCGTAAATAAAACCTTGTTGTTCTGGTGATCGGCATGCAGCCATACCTTCGACTGGCAGCCTTTGATCAGGTTATCGTCAATCTTGTATTGCTCTTCGATCAGGGGCAGTTCTTTCCCCAACTGAATAATGTACTCGTACTTTTCCATCCAGTCGGTGAACATAGAAAATTCTTCTACCAGTTCGTCCTGTATCTCGTTAATTGTCATGCCTGAAATTTAGGTCCTATACCAACATGCCCACAGCCTTTTTCACGCCGGCCACCAGTTGGTCGAGTTCTTCTTTTGTATTGTAGAATGCCAGGGAAGCTCTCACAGTGCCTGGAATACCGTACCAATCCATCAGGGGTTGTGTACAGTGATGGCCTGTGCGCACTGCAATACCGAGCTTGTCGAGGATAATGCCGATATCGGAAGGATGCGTGCCTTCCACGATGAAAGAAATTACGCTGGCTTTATTGGCGGCCGTACCGATGATCTTCAACCCTTCTATTTCCTGCAGTCTTGGAGTGGCGTATTCGAGCAGTTCATGTTCATATTGCTGAATATTCTCCAATCCAAGCTCATTGATGTAATCGATACCTGTACTGATACAGATGCCTGCTTCTATATTGGGAGTACCTGCCTCGAATTTAAAGGGCAGTTCGTTATAGGTCGTTTTAGCAAATGAAACCGTTTTGATCATTTCACCGCCACCCTGATATGGCGGCATGGCATCGAGCCATTTTTCCTTGCCGTACAATACACCGCTGCCGGTGGGCCCATATAGCTTGTGGCCGGAGAATGCCAGGAAGTCTACGTCCAACTCCTGCACGTCGACCGACAGATGCTGTACAGCCTGCGCAGCATCGAGCATTACGGGGATACCGCGGCGGTGCGCCATTTCAATGATCTCTTTTACCGGGTTGATGGTACCCAGTGAATTGGAAACCCAGGCAACGGAGATCAATCTCACTGTGTCATCGAGCAGCTTTTCGAATTCATCCATCAATAATTCCCCTTTTTGATTGATGGGTATCACTTTCAGGGTAGCTCCTTTTTCTTCACAGAGCAGTTGCCAGGGAACGATGTTCGAATGGTGCTCCATGGTGGAGATGATGATCGAATCGCCTTCTTTCACGAATTTCCTTCCGTAGCTGTTTGCCACCAGGTTGATGCTGTCTGTTGTTCCTTTCGTCATGATCACTTCATGATCATGCTTCGCATTGATGAACAGGGACACCTTTTTCCTCGACAGTTCGAAAGCATCGGTAGCCTGCTGGCTCAGGAAATGGACGCCACGATGCACATTGCTGTTCTCCGATGTATAATAGTGCTCGATGGCCCTGATCACAGACCATGGCTTCTGGGATGTAGCGCCATTGTCCATGTAGATCAGGGGTTTCCCGTGCACAGTGGTGGAAAGTATCGGGAAGTCGTTCCTGACCTTCTTTATATCAAAGGAGTAGCGGGGAGCTATCGTGGTGTCGTTCTTCATGATTTCAATCCTTCTTCTATCAACTGATTAATATGTGCCTGCACTTCAGGGATCGGGATCTTCTCCGTGACATCGTAAGCAAATGCATGGATGAGGAGGGCTCTCGCCTTTTCATCTCCGATGCCTCTCGATTTCAGGTAGAACATAGCCTCCTGGTTGAACTGGCCAACGGTGGAACCATGGCTGCATTTCACATCGTCTGCAAAGATCTCCAACTGAGGCTTGGAATCGATCACTGCTTTCTTACCAAGCATCAGGTTGTTGTTCTGCTGAAAAGCATTTGTTTTCTGCGCATCTTTCCGTACAAAGATCTTTCCATTGAATACACCGGTGGCCTCATCTTTCATCACCCCCTTGTAGAGCTCATTGCTCTGGCAATGGGGTTTACGATGGTCGACAATGGTATGGTTGTCTACCAACTGGTGACCGCCCGACAGGTAAAGCCCGTACAAATGGCTTTCCACATTCTCTCCATCCAGCGCTACATTGAGGTTATTGCGCAGAAGGCTGGTGCCCGGAAAAGATGCTTTGTAATTATTGTATACGCTCGATGCTAACTGGTATACTTCGGTATGATGTATGTAGCGGGCTTTCTCGTTACCCGTTTGAATGTAATAATGCTGCAACTGCGCATTCTCGCCCACTACGATTTCCGATACATGGTTGATGAATACGCTGGCTTCATTATCGACAGTAACATAGCTTTCAATGATGGTGGCAGCAGCGCTGGTACCCACTACTATCAAATGCCGGGGTTGCAAAAAGGTATGGTCATCGGCCGCTGTGAGATGTACTACCTGCAGGGGTTTCCCCAGAACGGTATTGTTCTTTATCTCCAGGAAAAGGCCATCGCGGAACAAAGCTGTGTTCACTGCCGCGAAGTGGTTCCTGGAAATATCGGTATACTGTCCGAAATGCTTTTTGAAAGCTGGTCTGCCGATAGCAGCCGATAACGGGAACAGGTATACGCCCTCATGAGGGATATTGTCTGACAGGTCGGGCCTGTATACCCCATTCACCACTACGACCCTGTAGCTATCAAGGCCAGGGACCATCGCCTTTTCGACCAGGCTTTCTTCCACAGCCACCAGGTCACTCTCCTGTTCTGTTATAAATTCTTCTTTGAGAAAAGGAGTGAGGTTGGTGTATTTCCAGTCTTCTACTTTGGTAGAGGGGAAGCCTGTTTTTTTGAATTGCTGAAATGCTTTTTCGCGCAATGCTGAAAGCTCTGCAGGTTCCGCCGTATCCTTCGAAGAGGAGCGCAGCTCGTAATCAGCGATGCATTGCGAGTATAATGAGTTCGATATTTGTGTAATCGTGTTATCCATACCTGGTAGTTCTTTTTACAGGTGCTTACTGAAAGCTGGGCTTCAGTGTAGTTTCCTGTGCGTCTTCTTTTAACCAATCATATCCTTTTTCTTCCAGTTCCAGCGCCAGTTCCTTGGTGCCGGACTTAACGATCTGCCCGTTGTACAATACATGCACATAGTCGGGCACGATATAATCCAGTAATCGCTGGTAGTGGGTAATGATGATAAAGGCGTTTTTGGAAGAACGCAATTTGTTCACCCCTCTCGATACGATCCGCAGCGCGTCGATGTCGAGACCGGAATCCGTTTCATCGAGGATAGCCAGTTTGGGTTCCAGCATGGCCAGTTGAAAGATCTCATTCCTTTTTTTCTCACCACCGGAGAACCCTTCGTTCAGGGAGCGGTTGGCCAGTGTGGTATCGAATTCCAGTAATTTTTGTTTTTCTTTCAGTAAGCGCAGGAATTCTTTTGCTTCGATGGGCGGCTGTTTCCTGTATGCCCTGATCTCATTCAGCGCTGTTTTCAAGAAATTGATATTGGAAACGCCGGGAATTTCTACCGGGTACTGAAAAGCCAGGAAGATACCTTCCCTGGCACGGTCTTCAGGTGAAAGCTCCAACAGGTCTTTTCCTTCAAAGAGCACTTCACCGGCTGTTACTTCATAATTCTCTTTCCCGGTCAGCACAGAGGCCAGGGTACTTTTACCGGAACCGTTGGGCCCCATGATCGCATGAATCTCGCCGGGCTTCACTTCCAGGTTAAGGCCTTTCAGGATCTCCTTCTCCTCTACAGATGCCTTCAGATTTTTTATACTTAACATGATTCGCTTTGTTGTTATGTTGTTTTACTGATAATTTTTGTTCGCTCATTACTTACTTGTCGACCGATCAATTTTTCAACCTGTAAAGATCATCCCACGCTTCCTTCCAGGGAGATGGCCAGCAGTTTCTGGGCTTCTACCGCAAATTCCATCGGCAATTGGTTCAATACTTCTTTCGCATAGCCGTTAACGATAAGGGCCACTGCTTTTTCCGTATCGATACCCCGTTGATTGAGGTAGAATATCTGGTCTTCCCCGATCTTGGAGGTGGTAGCTTCATGCTCCACCATAGCGGTATTGTTCTTCGATTCGATGTAGGGGAAGGTATGTGCGCCACATTCGTCGCCGATCAGCAGGGAATCGCACTGGGTAAAGTTACGGGCATTCTCTGCGCCGCTGCCTATCTGCACGAGGCCACGGTAGCTGTTCTGTCCATGACCGGCTGATATCCCTTTTGAAATGATCCGGCTGCGCGTATTTTTTCCGATATGGTACATTTTGGTACCTGTGTCGGCAATTTGTTTGTTCTTGGTAAGGGCTACGGAATAGAATTCACCGGAGGAGTTGTCGCCCCGGAGGATCACACTGGGGTATTTCCAGGTGATGGCCGATCCTGTTTCTACCTGTGTCCAGGAGATCTTGGCATTGACGCCTTTGCAGATCCCGCGCTTGGTCACGAAGTTGTAGATCCCGCCCTTGCCTTCCTTATCGCCGGGATACCAGTTCTGCACGGTTGAGTATTTGATCTCGGCATTGTCCAGCGCGATCAGCTCAACGACGGCCGCGTGCAATTGGTTCTCATCACGCATGGGAGCTGTGCAACCTTCGAGATAGCTGACATAGCTTCCTTCATCGGCAATGATGAGGGTTCGTTCGAACTGACCGGTATTTTGTGCGTTGATGCGGAAGTAGGTCGACAGTTCCATGGGGCATCTAACACCTTTCGGTATGTAAACGAATGAGCCATCGGACACAACGGCTGCATTCAGGGCCGCAAAAATATTATCGGTATAAGGCACTACGGTGCCGAGATATTTTTTTACCAGTTCCGGATGCTCCTGAACTGCTTCACTGAAAGAACAGAAGATAACGCCCAGTTCCTTCAGTTTGGTTTTGAAGGTAGTGGCCACGGATACGCTGTCGAATACAGCATCCACGGCAACTCCGCTCAGCATTTTCTGTTCGGAAAGGGGGATGCCCAGCTTTTCGAAAGTGGCCAGGAGCTCGGGGTCAACTTCATCGAGACTATTGTATTTGGCTTTCTTCTTCGGTGCGGCATAGTAAGAGATCGCCTGGAAATCGATCGGAGGCAGTTCGAAATTCTGCCAGCGGGGCATTTCCAGTTTCAAAAAATGACGCAACGCTTTCAGCCTTGATTCCAATAACCATTCGGGCTCATTCTTTTTTTGTGAGATGAACCGCACAATATCCTCATTGAGCCCTTTGGGGGCAATGTCCATTTCGATATCCGTAGTGAAGCCGTACTTGTACTCTTCCGTGGAGACATCTTTTAATATATCAATATCAGTGCTCATAATTATTTCTTGTAATGCTACAGTTTAGAGGGCAAAACTTTCGCCGCAGGCGCAGGTCCTGGAGGCATTGGGGTTGTTGAAGAACAAGCCTTTGCCATTCAGTCCGCCGGAATAATCCAGTTCGGTGCCATACAGGTACAGAAGGCTTTTCATCTCCACGACCAGTTTCACGCCCTTGTCTTCAAATACCTGGTCATTTTCTTTCATCACGGTATCGAATTTCATTTCGTACTGAAGTCCTGAACAGCCACCACCTTTAACTCCCACCCGCACAAAACTGCCTTCAGTCTGGCCTTCTTTTTCCATCAATTGATGGATATATTTCTTTGCATTATCTGAGATCGTGATCATTTTTCTGGATTGACGTTTGATTTAATAAGTATATAACAACCCGCCCGGTCATTGGTTCCCTTGGCGAGCAGTCGCTATATTGTCTTATTGTACTGATTTACAGGCCGGATCGAATCAAGTGGCTAAATATTTCCAAACTCGAAAGCCCGGAAGGCCCTGGTCAGATTTAGCCCACAAAAGTACTGGGAAAATCTAAGGTTTTCGAGGATTGCCCACACGAAATAGTAAAAATGCAAAGATTGATTCATAATTGGCAAAACACAGATAAGCCGGAGGGGTCCCCCGGCTTATCAAAATGACATTATTTAATTGATTATCAATTATTTATACTCTTTCCTTCCCTGGTGAATTTCAGGTGGGTTGGCAGAAAGCCATTATTCCTGTAAAATTCCTGGGTGGCGGTCCTTTTCATATTGGTGGTCACTTCGAGTGAACGGTAATCCCGGGTTTCCAATATCTTTTCCAGTGCTTCGATGAGCGATCTGCCTATTCTCTTGCCCCTGTATGCCTCGTCCACGAACATTTCCTGGATCTCGAATACTTTGCCGAGATGATGCAGGAGCACCTGTCCATGGCAACTGAGATAGCCGACCGGGTTGCCACCGGCCTCTTCTGCCACCAGGTAGATATGATCGGGATGGGCGATGTTCTGTTCATAATATACCAGGAAGGCCGGATAGTCGAAATCCGTTTCCTCCAGCTCACAGATAAATTCATGGACCTTTACAGCATCCTCTAACCTGGCTGGTCTTATCGAAACTGTCGTTTCCATTGCAGGTGGAATAAATGAGCGAATACAAATCTTCTCCCAAAGAACGCATTTGTTTATGAATCCAGCATCAGTTGCCTGATCATTTTTACGCAGTGATGGTGATCATCAGTGAACTGGTCCTGCCAGGCCAGTCCCATTTTCTTCAGATCGTAATGCCCTACGATGGTCCCGACAGGGACCGGTTCACCCTTCTCATCTTTCGGATAGCCGATCACGTAAATGGAATCGGCCAGTTCCACTGCCAGCTCGATGTCGTGCGTACTGAACATGATGGTATTGAGCTCATGGCTTTGATTGATCAACTGAAAAGCTTTTTTTACACTGAGGATATTCCCTACATCGAGGCTGGAGAAGGGTTCATCCAATACCATGTAATAACCTGAGCTCAACAATTGTTCGAGAATGGCAGTACGCTGGCGCTGTCCGCCCGACAGGAATACCGGGTATTGGTCCTTGCATTTTTCAAGCCCCCAATCATGGATATATTGCATGACTTTCCCGTGCCTTTCTTTTTTGGTAAGGCCCGATCTTCTCAACGCGAAGAGCAATGACTGGTAAACTGTTTTGTGCCTGAACAAAGTGTATTGCTGGTTTACAAAACCTACATCGCCTTCCTGCACTTTTTTGGCAGGCTGGGTATTTTTCGGTTGTTCAAAAACGTTATCATTTCCTGTTGGGAATGTAAATTGTTCTTTTGCCTCCTTTTTGGGCAAATCATCGCCTGCTGTTTTTACAAACAGGCTTTTCCAATTTTTGATCATAGTTGTATGGTTGGTCAGGACCGGGATGAAAGGTTGACGCATGATGGTCCCAAAAGCCTCATGAGCTTTGCTTCCCGGTACTGGCTGTAAAATTTCTGCTAATGGTTATGGATGATCACTAGGGTTGGATTGAATGCTACATCCGGATACGATGTGCCTTGAAAGAAGTGCCTGGAGAGGCTGTGATCTTGTATTGGAGATTCATTGTTAGCGTACAATTTGCTTATATATCATTGGTAGTGGATGGATCAAAAATGTTTCAGGCAGCAGAAAGAAAATCTTAACATAATGGTGGGGTATATACTATTGAATTTACAGCAGGGTCATAAACAGCAAGTTCCGGGTTTTCGGGAGGTATCCGCCCAATTAGTTTTGTGTACCATAATTATTATATATGAAAGAGGTAACACGAAAAATAGCATCGCTCCACTGGGAGGCCATTTCCGCGGAGATGCACGACAAGGGTTATGCACTGGCTCCGCAACTGATCACAGCCACGGATTGTGCCGGCCTGATCAATGAGTATAATAATGCATCATTGTATCGGAAAACGATCACGATGGAACGGTACCGGTTTGGATTGGGGGAATACAAATATTTCAATTACCCGCTGCCTCCGTTGATCGACACGATCAGGCAGGAAGTGTATCCGCATTTGTCTGCTATTGCAAACAAATGGATGGAGGTCTTGCAGACAGGTATTTCCTATCCACCGGACTTCGGCGAATTCCGGAAGCGCTGTCACCAGGAGGGGCAAACGAAACCCACCGTATTGATCCTTCAATATGGGCAGGGCGGGCACAACACTTTGCACCAGGACCTGTATGGTAATATTTTCTTTCCCATACAGGTAGTGCTCTTTCTTACCGAACCGGGAAAAGATCATGAAGGAGGCGAATTCGTGCTGGTTGAACAACGTCCGCGGGCGCAGTCGAAGGCGATCGTACTGCAGCCGGGTAAAGGCGATATGCTGATATTCACTACCAACTTCAGACCGGTGAAGGGAAGCAAGGGATATTACCGGGTGAATATGAAACATGGCGTGAGTGAAGTGAGAAAAGGGAATCGTTATACTTTAGGGATCATCTTCCATGATGCGGCATGATGCTTTGGGACGAAATGGAAGAAGGCTCAGGAAAGGCTTCGCCATAAATAGAATACCAGGTAGCTTTCCCAGCCTTTGTACTTCCTGAAATACGATTGGATTTTTTGTGCTTCGGAGCGTTCCCTGATGATATGATGGGCTTCCAGCGCTTTCAATAAACCAACATCTCCGTGTGGAATGGCGTTCGGTTCGCGCAGGGTTTTCATCAGCACATAATTGGCTGTCCAGGTGCCGATACCTTTGAATGCAGTAAGCGCCTGGTGTCTTTCATCATAAGTAGAAAGAGATTGAAGCTGTGACTTGCTGAGTTTGTTGTCTGCAAATGCCTGCGCCACACCTACCAGGTAGCGGGCTTTGCTCTCTGAGAATTGCAGGGACCGAAGGTCAGATGGTGAAATGACTGCGAGCACGGCCGGCTTCGGAAAAAGGTGATGCACTTCATGGTTTAAGTTGATCGCCTCTCCATAAGCCTCCACCAGCCTGCGTTTCAGCCTATAGGCAAAATTGAGGTTGATCTGCTGCCCGATGATCGACCAGGAAAGAGCTTCAAAGAGGTCTGCGATACTGATCAGCCGGAGACCGGTATATGCCTCGCGCATGTAAGCGAGCTTTTTGTCTTTTTGCAATAGAGTATAAAAAGGCGAGAGGTCTGTGTGCATGTCGAACCATTCCATCACATACGCTTTGAGTTCCGACTGGCCCCGGAGTGTTACCCTGCCGCTCAACGGTTGGATGACCAGGTCTCTTCCTTCTTCACGAATGCTGAACAAAACCGGGTGACCATCCACCAGGATGGCTTTACGAACTTCCTGATCGCCTACACGGAAAAGGCAATCATCGTAGCCTCTATCCAGGAACCACAAACATTCACGGAAACTGAACAAAGCCGGCTTTTCGATCCTCAGTATTTCCTGCTGCATGCAACAAAATTACGGAGGGCTGATATCATGGCAACCCGGAAATTGCGGTTGAGTATTTTTTTGCCACGAAGACACGAAGGCACAAAGGAAAAGAAGTATAAGATTTGTTTAGCACTACCGAAGGTAGCTTCGTGCCTTGATAAAGGATGCTGGATTCTTGTAATGTTGGTCACTTTATCAAGGCACAAAGGTATGCTGGTAAACCAGTAGGTTAATCGTTGAAAATGCAACTCCATTCCCTTTGTGCCTTCGTGCCTTAGTGGTTAATATCAGTAGTCGTTAATAAATATATGTTGCACGAAACAATTATGAAAAATTCAACTATCCTGTGCGGTCTTTGTTATATTCAATAGAAAGCGCACCAGTAGGGCATCTCTTCACCTGGTCGATGATGGCCTCCGTAGTAGCGCCCTGCATATTGACCCATGGTTTTGCCTTTACATCGAAAACCTGCGGCAACTGGCTTACGCAACGGCCGGAATGCTTGCAGAAATCGGGTTTCCAGACTACAGTGACATCGCCATTGGTATACCGGATCTGTTTCTCATCATTCTCTTCGTGGTATACGAAGGTCCTCACCTTCAGATTCCCTTCCAGTATTTTGGAAATTGGACAGTTCTTTGCGATCTCCTGCAAACGGTCTTTCTTCTCCTTATCGACCGGTTCGGGAAAAGAAATATCGCGGTCGATGAATGTATTCGCCTCCTCACCCTGTTTGGTCTGGAATAAATTGGCATTGACAACGATGGCAGGAATATCCCATCCTTTATAGTCGATATACATGCGTAGCGTAACGAGGGTACAGCTTACCAGCGATGACAATAACAAGGTGTATGGGTCAGGGCCAGTATCTTTACCTCCATTCTTCACCGGCTCATCAGCTATGAATTGACCGTTGCGCCATGTGATAGTGCATTGGTATTTCTCCTGTCCGATACTGCCCCCTACAGGTTTTTCCATTTTGTATTGCATGCAAAACTTGTTTTAAGTCTAGGGTTGATGGAATTCCCCATCAGCCTGAATACGCACTTCATCACTTACCATGGCAGACGGGAACTTACCGCCTATCCCGAAATCCGATCTTTTGATAACACCGGTGGCCTGGAATCCTGCAACTGGTTTTTTCGTTTGTGGATGCGTGATCGTTCCGCGATAGGCGAGATCGAGGGTAACGGGTTTGGTAACGCCATGCAGGGTAAGATCGCCGGTGAGAATGTATTTATCCTTTCCGTTTGGTTTCAGGCCGGTGCTCTTGAAGGTCATTGTAGGGAATTTTTCGGCATCGAAAAATTCAGCGCTCTTCAGGTGGTTATCGCGCATCTCTACTTTGGTATCGACCGATCTCACATCGGCGGTCAGTTCAAACACGGCATCGCTGAAATCCGGTTTGGAAGCGGCGATACTCGCATCGAATTTATTGAAGTGGCCTGTGACATCGGAAATGCTCAAGTGAACGGTAGTAAATGCCAGCCTGGAGTGAGCGGGATCGCTTTTCCATGTTTGGCCAATTCCAGGAATGCCAATACAAAAAAGCAGCACTGCTGCCAAAGCGTACTTCTTCATAGCTTGTTTGTTTTAGTGTATGAATATTATACATTCTTAACCCCGTCTGCCAGTACCCTTTTCCATTCGGGGTGCCTTTTCAGGTAGGCTACCACAAACGGACAGATCGGCACAAGCTTCAGGTGATTTTTTTCAATGTAATCCAGGGTCTTCTCCACGATGGCTGTGCCTGCACCCTTCCCTTCCAGCGCCGGTGGCACTTCAGTATGCAGAAGGGTGATCTGCACGGGCGACTGCCTGTACTCGATAATGGCGGTAGAACCATCGATTTCCAGCTCGAACTGTTGCTTTTCAGTATTGTTCACCAACTCCAGGCTTTTATAAATTTCCTGCATAAAAAAATATTGATTTGTCTAATAATTCAGGGTCCCGAATGCGCCATTTTTTGCATCGGAAATAGCCTGTTCCACTTCTTCCTGCGTATTCATCACAAAATTATCCTTTGCTGCTACCGGTTCATCGATGGGTTCGGCAGAGAGGAACAGGATATGGCTGTCTTCATTCGCTGTAATAAAAAATTCATCATTCTCCTTTTCAAATACCACGAGGTTATGGGCTGCTACGGTTTGTGCATCGTTCACGGTAACGGACCCTTTCGATATGTAGAGTAAAGCCCAGTACCCGGCGATGGCCGGGAACCGGACCTTTGTATTCGCTTTCAGATCTCCCAGCACGGATATAACGGGCGTAAAACTTTTTAACGGGCCAGTTTTACCATCATAATTCCCACTGGCCAGCCTGAGTTGAATGCCTGGCTGTACCAATACAGCCGGCATATCCTGCCTCTTCGCATATTGATAAAAGGGAGTATCCCATTTATGGGATTTCGGAACATTGACCCAGATCTGGATCAATTCCTGCACGCCTCCTGCCGACAGCATGGCATCAGTAGGTCCTTCGCTATGCAGCAATCCTTTTCCGGCAAACATCCATTGAACATCGCCTGCACGAATGATACCATCGTGCCCTGCACTGTCTTTATGGTATCCTTCGCCCTGCAACATGAATGTGACAGGTGCAAAGCCGCGGTGAGGGTGTGGATGGATGCGTTGGGCAGAGCCGGGAGAAATGGTTTCCGGGCCCATGTGATGGATCACTATGAAAGGATTGGCAAACCTGAAATCCTTATGGGGCAAGGGCTGGCGCACACTCTCTTCTTTCGTGATCTGTTTTTCCCTCGCTGCCAGGATATGCTCAATAGACTTTTTCATGATGATGATCTTTTGATCGGCTTGATTACTGAAGTGCCCCGAATTTTCCCGATTGAAATTCTTCAATCGCTTCATACAGTTCTTCCTGCGTGTTCATGACAAAGGGACCATACTGGGCAACGGGCTCATTGATCGGTTCACCGCTCAACAGAAGGAGTACACTATCTTCTGTTGTTTTAATTTGGATCTCTTCGCCTTCGTTCTTAAACAATACAAAACTATGCAAAGGGGCGTGTTCACCATTTACTTCTGCGCTTCCGTTCACTACTAATATAGCTGAATTATGGGAAGCTGGAATGTTGGTCGCCAGTTCAGCATCTTTTTTGAGCCGGATGTCCCAGAGGTTGATCGGGGTGAAAGTGCTGGCAGGGCCGTTAACACCGTTGAAGTTACCAGCGATCACGTTCACCACACCTTTATCGTTCGGCAGAACGGCTTTACCCATTTGGGTAGCTGTGATGGCCTGGTACTTCGGAGGCGTCAGTTTATCTTTCTTCGGCAGGTTCACCCAAAGCTGGACCATTTCAAAAGGGCCGCCTTTCTGGGCGTACTCCTGTTCATGGTATTCCTTGTGCAGGATACCGGCGCCGGCCGTCATCCACTGCACATCGCCCGGATTGATCACCCCGCTATTGCCTGTACTGTCGTTATGGGCCACACTACCTTTATAGGCGATCGTGACCGTTTCAAACCCTTTGTGCGGGTGTACGCCCACTCCCCGCAATTTGTCGGTAGGCGGGAAATTGTATTCCGCATTGAAATCGAGCATGAGGAAGGGGCTTATCTTTTTGGAGAGGAAAGCGCCTGAGTTCGGGAAATAATTATACACCCTGAACCCATCGCCCACCATACCCGGTCGGCCGGGACGGTGCATTATTTTTTCGATCGTTTTTTTCATAACTGCTCCTTATGTTTTACAAATGCTTCTGTAAAAATGTTTGGAAGGATCACAAACTGGCATGAAATCCCCTGAATATGTCGTCGTTGAACGTATAGCTGTTTTTGGTCTTTGCGGCCAATTTCTCTTCGATGGCTGTTATCAGGGTGGTGCTGTCTTCTCCATCATATTGATGGATAATGGCATCGGGTTCCTGGTAACCGGTCAGGACACGCAGTTTCCTGTTTTCGGGATCCGCGGGACCGCTGGTCAATACGATCGCGTTCACGGGTTGCCGGTGCAGGTATTCGATAGCTGTTTCGGCAGCAAAAGTGATGATGGCCTCCCATCCGGCCCTTTGTTGCAGGTCGTTCTGCAGGCTTTCAGCAAGGGCTTTATTATTGCCGGAGATCAGTACCGTTATTCTATTCATATCCACTCCTTTTTTAAATGGATACAAAAATACCCAGGGCCAGGGCGGTAAAAAATAATCCAGGTTAAGAGTAAAAGTTAAGGGGTCTTAACAGGGATAGGATTGGGTCAGCCGGCTTGTTTGGTGATGGGCATATTGAGCATCTTGCTCAGGAATTCAGGGGTAACGCCGATATAGGCTGCCACTTGTTTTTGTGGAAGTGTTTGGATGAGGGTGGGGTAACTGCGGCAGAAATTATCGTAGCGTTCTTTGGCGGAAAGGCCCAGGTTGTCCATGAGCCTGTTCTGGTGACTGATCAATGAATTCTCGGCAAGGACCCTGAAATAACGTTCGAATTTTGGAACGGCCTGATAGAGCTTTTCGATATCGGTGCGCTGGATGGTGATGATCTCGCTGTCGAAAATGGCATCGATATTCAGGTTGCCGGGTTTCTGGGCCACGAAGCTGTACATATCGGCGATCCACCAGTTGGCCGGTGCGAACTGCATGATATGTTCAAAGCCGTTCTTATCGATCGAGTAGCTGCGAAGGCAACCACTGGTAACGAAGGTGCAGTACTTATGGATATCCCCTTCTTTGAAAAGGAACTGTTTGCGTTTCAGTTTTTTCAGTTGAAGCAGGGATATGAAAAAGGATTCCTCTTCTTTGGAAAGATGGATATGTTTGGCGATGTTGGAGAGGAGGAGGGTGAACATGGGGTAAAGGTAAAAAATTATGCCGTTGCAATTGAGCTATTTGCTAAGAATGTATGAGATTTTATTCTACTTAGTAACCCATATATAAAAATTTTTCTTTTCCGTAATCTTATTAATCTTGCGCTCTTATCGATAAAATTAGTGTATTCATGAGTGTTAGTTTTTTGATTGATAAGATAACCCGGAGTATTGAAGATAAATTCACTGGCAGAAGCCTGGAGACCAGCCTGCTATTGGTTTCTGATAGCGATATCAAAGGCACCTTGAAAAAAGACGGCTGGCTATTTAACTGGAAAAAAGAATTTAAAGAACCAAACCGCCAGGTATACAAACTGGTGATTGCCGGTGAAAAAATAATTCAGGGGCTTATCAGTATTGAACCTATCAAAAATGAACAATTTATAGAATTGCACCTGATTGAAGTAGCTCCTCACAATTATGGTAAAAAGAAGAAATATTTAGGGGTAGCCGGAAACATGGTTGCTTTTGGATGTAAAATGAGCTTTGAAATGGGATTTGATGGATTTGTCGCCTTTACGGCAAAAACAGAGCTTGTTGAACACTACATGGATACTCTGGGGGCACGCATCATATACAATAATGATCGCATGGCTATATTCACACCGGAAGCAAAAAAATTAGTACATTCGTATTACAATAATTTCTTCAATGACCAGGAAACAAAAATATTATAAACTTGACGATGTCAGGGTTCTTGGAAAACAGGAAAAGAGATCAGTTACATCCCGCAAAAATCAAGAACGTAAAACTGGTGAAGCTATTCGTGCAGCACGCACCGCCTGCGGAATAGAGAAAAATTTGAAACGGCCTGGGGGATATACCTTCAATAGTCCTTGCTAATTCTTCCCCTTCTTCCTGCTCCCCTCTATATTCGGCAAAAATCCTGTCAGCAATCCTATCAGTGGCAGATAGGCGCACACTTCATACACATAGCGAATGCTGGTATGATCGGCCAGTTCACCTAACAGGGCCGAACCCACGCCGGCGATCCCAAAGGCAAAGCCGAAGAACAAACCGGCGATCATCCCTACTTTGCCCGGCATCAGTTCCTGCGCGTAAACAAGAATGGCCGAGAAAGCCGATGACAATATAATACCGATAAAGATGCTCATGATGCAGGTCCAGAAAAGATTCACATGTGGCATCAGCAAAGCAAAGGGAGCTGCCCCTAAAATAGAGATCCAGATCACATATTTGCGGCCGATGCGGTCGCCCAGCGGGCCGCCGAGAAAAGTGCCGGCCGCCACGGCAAACAGGAAGGCAAACAGATACAATTGCGCACTCTGTACAGAGATATGGAATTTGTCAATGAGGTAAAATGTATAGTAGCTGGTCAGACTGGTCATATAAAAATACTTGGAGAATACCAGCACCATCAGGATCACCAGGGAGATCACAACGCGGCTGTTCGAGAGATGCGCTCTCCCCGCAATGGCCTGTGCCTGCTTTTTAGGCCTGATACGATGCGTGTTCTGCTGATACCACCTGCTGATCCGCAGCATCACTACGATGGCCAGCAACGCAGCGAGAGAGAACCAGATAATATGGAACTGCCCCAGCGGAACGATGATCAGGGCCGCCAGCAATGGCCCGAGAGAACTGCCTGCATTACCTCCAACCTGGAACAGCGACTGCGCCATTCCATGCCTGCCGCCTGCCGCCATGTAGGCAAGCCTGGAAGCCTCCGGGTGAAAGATGGCTGAGCCAACTCCCACCAATGCTACCGAAACAAGCACCATCGGAAAACTATGCGCCAGTGAAAGTGAGATCAATCCCAGCAATGTGAAGCTCATGCCGATGGCCAGTGAAAAAGGCTGTGGTTTTTTATCCGTATACAATCCTACCAGTGGCTGCAATAACGAAGCGGAGAGCTGGAAGGTGAGGGTGATCAGTCCAACCTGCGAAAAATCAAGATGCAGGGAGCTTTTCACCAATGGATAGATGGAGGGTATCAATGATTGCAGGGTATCATTCAGCAGGTGTGTAAAGCTCAATGCCAGCAATACGGAGAACGCAGTGCCTTCGGCAACTTTTTGAACGGTCTTTTGTTCGTTTTCCTGGAGGGTGGTTTCCATGTCTTCCTGAATTAGAAATCAGATCATCTGATGTTTATGCACAAAAAAATTATTTATTGCCGTGCATGCTGATGCGTGTGGCCATGATCAGCGCACGGGCAGGGTCCTTATCGATGATACTCTGCAGCAACCCTTCATGAAGCTCCTGTGTATCCTTGAAGCTCTGCGTGTCTTTATAGCGCTGTAAAAAGGACTGTTTCAAATGAGTGGCGATGGTTTTGTAGAGATCAACCATGATCTCATTCTTCGAAGCTTCTGCAATGCAGGAATGAAAATCGATATCTGCCTGGATACAGGCTGCCGGGTTGTTCTCCCTGGCGAATGCAGCCCGCTCCTTCAGCAATTCCTTCAGCTTCCTGATATCCTTGGCGGTCCTGTGCACTGCCGCTTTTTCGGCGATCTTCACTTCCAGCAATAACCGCACTTCGTTGAGGTCCTGGAAATGGGCCCGCTGCAATCGCTTCACCAGCGGCTCATTCATGGCTTCCTGGGAGAGAATGAACGTACCCAAACCCTGCTGCACTTTCACCATGCCGGTATTCACCAATATACGCACTGCCTCACGGATGGTGGACCTGCCCACGCCGAACTGCTGCATCAGTTCAGGTTCCGTAGGCAATTGCTGCCCGGGCTTGTATTTTCCGGAACTGATCTGCTGCTGAAGCCGGCCGGCCACTTCATCGGCCAGGCTCTGGCGCCTGAGAGGTGTATCGGTGATTATCGTCATATCATCTGATGTTTCAAAGATACGGCCAAATTTTATGGAATCTCGAATTTTTTTTCTCTTATCATGGTTATCATGATCTATGCTAACGTTTGCGTTTGATGGAGCAGGTCAGGACAGTTGTGTAAAAAAACGAATGTGTATTTTATTTAACAGTTCCTCAACTTGTTTTATCGACTAATGTAAATATTTTGCCAGTGGATACCATTAACCCACCGTCATGAAAAAACTGAAAACGCCACTGCTGATCGCCGGTTTACTGATCGCCGTTCTCGCCATTTACTTTATTTTTTTCCGAAAGACTGCCGCCGCCAGCGAGCTTATCAAATCCGTGAGGAAAGGGGATTTTGAATTGCTCGTAGTCACGTCGGGCGAGCTTCGCAGCAAGAGCAATACCGTTATTTCCATTCCAACCGGCCTCCAACAGGTCAATATCTACCAGATCAAGATCGGCGATATGGTAGCAGAAGGGACTACCGTGAAGAAAGGGGACTTCGTTGCCAGCCTCGATAATAGCGCCATCACAGAAAAGATCAGCCAGCAACAACTGGAGATCGATAAGGCCAATGCCGAGATCAGGCGCGCCAACCTCGATACCATGCTCGAGCTCCGGGGCCTGCGCGATGAGATCGTTAACCTCAAATACGATCTCCGGCAGAAGCTATTGGAAAAGGAACAAAGCAGGTATGAGGCTCCTGCCGAGATCAAACGGGTTGAACTGGAGTATGAGAAAACGGAAAGGTCCCTGAATCAAAAAGATGAAAATTATAAAACGAAGACCATTCAGGCCCAGACCAAATTACAGATCCTGGCCAGCGGGCTGGCCCAGCAGCAGAACAGGCTGGACAATCTCGTGAAGGTGATGAGCCAGCTTACCATCACCGCACCCAAAACGGGTATGGTGATCTATGAGAAGAACTGGAACGGTCAGAAAAAAGGCATAGGCTCCCAGATAGAGGTCTGGAACCCCAGTGTGGCCACCCTGCCCGACCTCGCCCAAATGGAAGTAGTGACCTATGTGAACGAAGTGGATATCCAAAAAGTGAAACTGGGGCAACAGGTCGATATCAGCCTGGATGCCATGGCCGATAAAAAACTGAAAGGCGTGGTGAAGAGCGTGGCCAATATCGGGGAAGAAAAACCCAACAGCGATGCCAAAGTGTTCGAAGTATTGATAGATGTGCTCACAAAGGACGATGCCCTGCGGCCGGCCATGACAGCAAGCTGTAAGATCCTCACAGGCAAGTACCAGAATGTTTTGCAGGTTCCTCTCGATGCCATTTACACCAGCCAGCAAACCACCTATGTTTTCAAAAAAGGGGACGGAGGCCTGGTAAAACAGGAAGTGAAAGTATTCGCCGTGAATGAATCTTCCGCCCTCATCGTGAATGGCCTGAATGAAGGTGACCGTCTCTATTATTCACTGCCTTCCGATACCACCGGCTTGAAGATCAACCATATCGATTCATCGAAATCCATTATCCCTCAGCAAATGGTGAAGATCGATTCAGCGCTGGTGAAGCAGTTGAAGCAACAGGCGGAGAAAGAAAGCCGCCAGGGCGCTGCTGAATCAGGAGCAGTAGTGATAGAAGAGTAGTTTCAATATTCCATTATTCCAACCCTCACTATGAACCTTAATCGCTGGTTATTCAATTTCAGGATCGGCATAGAAGCGCTGCTTACGAACAGGGTACGCGCCATCCTTACTTCACTGGGTATCATTTTCGGTGTGGCTTCGGTGATCGCCATGCTGGCCATTGGCAAAGGAGCAGAAAGAGAGATCCTGGAGCAGATCAAACAGGTAGGATCGAATAATATCGTGATCAAGACCAGGTCAGTGGCGGATATGAACAAGAAAAAGAACGCCAATTCCCAGGACGACAACGGTGGCGGCGGCTCTCAAAAGAACAACCAGGAGAAGCGAAATGTATCTCCGGGCCTCACACTGGCCGATGTACAGGATATCAATACCATCCCTTCCGTCAATTATACAAGCCCTGAGATCGAGCTGGACGTTCAGTTACTTTATAACGGCCTGAATAAAAAAGCCTATATCATCGGCGTCACGAATCATTTCTTCAAAAGCGCCGGGACTACCCTTCTCGAAGGCAGCCTGTTCTCTGAAGCACAGCTCGAAAATTCAGAGCCCGTATGCATCATCGGGAAAAATATCCGCACAAAATTGTTTGCCGGCCGCTCGCCACTGGGAGAATATATCAAGTGCGGCAATATCTGGCTGAAAGTGGTAGGGGTACTCGATAATAAGAACGTGAGCAATAACGATATGGAGAAGTTGTCGATCCGCAATATCAACGACGATGTTTTTCTTCCGCTGAATACCATGTTGCTCCGGTTCACCAACAGGTCGCTCGTTTCAGTGCTCAAAATAAAGGCCAGTCGCAGGGGCGACCGCTCCCAGAGCGCCAACTATAACCAACTCGATAAGGTAGTGGTGAATGTTTCCAGCAGTGATCTTATCCTCCCCACCGTTGAAGTGCTGAGCAAGATGATGGCCCGTCGCCATAGCGGCATCAATGATTACGAGATCGTGGTGCCGGAACTGTTGCTCAAACAGGAACAGAAGACCAAAAACCTTTTCAATGTGGTGTTGGCGGTCATTGCCTCCATTTCATTGATCGTGGGAGGTATAGGGATCATGAATATTATGCTGGCTTCAGTGCTTGAGCGGACCCGTGAGATCGGGCTGCGGTTGGCATTGGGCGCCACGAAGAAAGACGTTACCATGCAATTCCTGGGAGAAGCCATCAGTATCAGCATTACCGGTGGAGTGATCGGGATCCTGCTGGGGGTTGGGATCAGTATTGCCGTACAGAAACTGACAGATATCCATACCATCGTGTCTGCCTTTTCTGTGCTGATCTCTTTTTCCATTTCAGTGATCATCGGGTTGATCTTCGGCCTGTTCCCTGCCCGCAAAGCTGCTGCCAATGATCCGGTAGTAAGCCTGCGCAGTACCTGACCTGTTCATTCTCATAATATCTATAATAACAAACACCTTCATGCAAGCCAAATCCCTGTTCCTGCTGCTGGCCCTGTGTCCGCTCACCCTGTTCTCGCAACAACCGATGCGATTGTCTTTGCAGGATGCACTCGATATTGCCCGCGACAAAAGCGCTTTGTCGAAAAATATCAAAGCGCAATATGAAAGTACCCAGTATGGTTTCCGCTCTTTCATGGGCAGCCTGAAACCGCAGTTGTCGGTAAACGGTGTGTTGCCCACCTACGATAGCCGGCTCGACAACGTGGTGCAGCCGGATGGTTCCTATAAAGTGCAATCCTTCAGCCGTTCGAGCATCAGCGCTAATTTTTTACTGGAACAAAATCTTTTCTGGACCGGCGGCTCCGTGTTCGTAAGTTCCAACCTCAGCCAGTTCACGAACAGGCAACCTTCTTTACAACGTCAATGGCAAACCACTCCCATCGCCGTTGGTATCAGGCAACCACTCAATCTCTACAATTCGGTGAGGTGGAACTATATCCAGCAAAAGCTCAGGATAACCAGCGCCACCAAGCAACAGATCGAGAGTTTCGAAGACCTGAGCATCCAGATCGCCCAAACTTATTTCGACCTTTACGTTGCGAATATGGAGCTTCGGAATGCACGGCAGAATGTAGAGACCAATGATACCCTGTACAAGATCTCTACCGGCCGCTTCAATGTGGGAAAGATAGCGGAGAATGAATTATTGCAGATCGAATTGCAGTTGATGAATGCCAGGAACGCCGTTACGCAGAGCGAAGTAAGGGTTACCGTCCACACTAAAAAACTGAAGAACCTGCTGGCGCTCGACAATGTAGATCCATTCGACCTGGCGCCTGTAACAGAAGCCCCGCTGGTAGATGTGGATATGGGTATAGCCATCAAAGAAGCCAAAGAGAACAGGAGCGATATCGTGAACTTCGAAGCACAGGAGAATGATGCCAAGATGCGGCTGAAAAGGAGCCAGGGCAACCAGTTCGCCAGTGGCGACATCTTCCTGAGCTATGGCCTTAACCAAACAGCGCCCACCCTCTCCGATGCGTACAGGAACCATCTCAATGCCCAACAGGTAAATATCGGTTATTCCATACCGATAGTAGGGTGGGGCAAGAACAGGAATGAAGTGGCCAGCAGCAAAAAGAACCTGGAGGCTGTTCAAGCCCAGTTGGAATACAACCGCAGGAATTTCGACATCGAAGTAGAAAATAATGTGAACCAGTTCCTGCAACTGCAAACAGCCTTGCTCATCGCCGCCAAAAGCGATACCATCGCCCAGAAACGTTATGATGTTGCCCGGAACCGCTACCTGCTGGGTAAGATCAGCATAACGGACCTCGGCCTTGCCCAGGATGCCAAAGACAAGGCCCTGATCGATTATACACGCACCCTCCAGCAATACTGGGTGTCATTCTACAATTTGAGAAGAGTGACCCTTTTTGATTTTGTAAGAAGAGAAAAGATCAGGTACTGATCAGGCGGTTTCAACAATCCTCTTGATCTCAGCGACGATCGATTCCCATCCGCCTCCATCAACCGCATGTTGATAACGCTTCTGGCCTTCGGCCACTTTTGAATAATCACCCTGCGTTACGGTAAGCGTGGTCTGGTCATTGATCGATTCAAGATGGTAGGTGACAGTGAGATAATTCTCAGGCAGGTCGGGTATGTCATTGTTATTGGGATCGATGACAGTATAAGCAAGGTATTTGCCCGGTTCGATGGCAACGATATCCCCTTTTACGGCTATCAGTTCTACCCCATCGAAAATGCCTTTCCAGATAAGCGGGCTGCCGGGCTTCCAATCGGAGAGCGCTTCACACCCATACATATATTTTTTGGTTTGCACCGGGTTTACCAGCGCGTCCCACACTTTGAGAGCTGGCGCATCGATGGTGACCGAACTCCTGATCAGTAATGGATTGCTCATGATGACTGTTTTTTATAGTTGAAATAAGTGAACAACTTTTACACAGCCAGTTTTTGTAGCAGTAAGAAACAATAGCGAAACACTAGCCGAATATACAAAGTCTGACCCTGTTTTCAATAATAAAATCCATTATTAGGAGAAGAATCTCTATCTGCTGCAGGCAATGATGGACTATTTTTATCAGGCATAAACCATGAATATGAAAGCCTGTGTGATGCTTTCCCTGCTTCTCCTTTCCGGGTTGCCGCATTGCGCCTGTTGCCAGGAATGGGATGCCATCCGGCAACAACAAGCAAACAGGAATCTGCATAAGATCTATATCGATGGAAAAAAGACGGGCAGGGCATTTGAGGGCTTCGGTTCATTAAGCGCCGGCGCTTCTTCACGCCTGCTCTATGATTACCCCGAACCATATCGCAGTGATATCCTCGACTATCTTTTCAAGCCGGGGTTCGGCGCCAACATCCATCACCTGAAAGTGGAGATCGGCGGTGATATCAATTCCACCGATGGCTCCGAACCCAGCATTGCAGCCACCAGGGAAGAGTTCGAACATGCGCAACCCGGTTATTTCCGCAGGGGATATGAATTCTGGCTGATGGCAGAAGCAAAAAAACGCAATCCCGCCGTCATCCTCGAAGGTTTGCAATGGGGCGCTCCCGGATGGATCGGTAATGGCAGTATCTATTCGCAGGATAATGCCGATTTCGTTTGCGCCTGGATCAAAGGGGCAGCTACCTACTGGGGACTGACTATCCAATACCTGGGCGGCTGGAATGAACGGAACTATGATATCCCGTATTTCAAATTATTAAGGCAAACCCTCGACAGGCACGGTTTGCAACATGTTCGTATCGATGCAGGCGATCTCTGGCGCTTCCATGAAAAATGGATGATCGCCGATGACCTGCTGCGCGATAGTGCGCTGATGCAGGCAGTAGGCGTTATCAATTCACACACTACGGAAGAGATGAATTATTATGTTACGGAGCAGGTGAAACAAACCGGCAAACCGGTATGGGCCGGTGAATCGCATTTTTACGGAGGTGATTGGTATGCTGCCGCCAGTTGGGCAAGGGCTTACAGAAGTTATATCACGGGCGGCATTACCAAGGTGATCAACTGGAGCCTGGTGAATGCGTACCACGACTGGATGGTGGTGCCCCGGTCGGGATTGATGAAAGCCAACACGCCCTGGTCGGGCCACTATGAAGTACAGCCTTCCATCTGGGCGCTGGCGCATATCAATCAGTTTGCAGCACCCGGCTGGAAATACCTGAACACCGGCTGTAAATGGTGGGCGAGTGAGGGGAGCTTACAGGAAGGACTTTCCATGATCACGCTCAAAAGCCCGGATACCGATGATTACAGCATCATCATCGAAACGATGGACGCCAGGGAGCCACAGGTATTGCAGGTAAAGCTATCAACCGACCTCTCTTCAAAAGACCTCATCCTGTTCCGTTCTCAATTCAACAAGGAGGAATTCATACGCGATACCAATATCCGCGTGCAGGACAGACAGTTCACCATAACGGTATTCCCCAACGCTATTTATTCTCTCACTACCAGTGGTACCCCATCGAAAGGTAAAGCAGCTCACCCCATACCTGCTCCTTCACCGGTGCCGGCCGATTACGAAAATGATTTCGAAGAACAGGAACTGCATACGCCGGCCAGATATTTCAGTGACCAGCATGGAAGTTTTGAAGTAGTGCAGCGGCCCGACGGCAAAGGAAAATGCTTGCAGCAAATTGCGTTGACATCCGGAATTTGTTGGCGGTGCGACTGGAAGCACCCGCAAACTGTTGCACCCATGATCGATGCATCGAACTACCGTTTCAGCGCCAGCCTCCTGCTGCCCGATACCGGAACAGTCGTACTCTGGGGCCGTACCAACAGGTATGCCAGCTACAGCAAAACCCCGTTTACCGGCTATGGGCTTAGGTTTCATGCGAATGGCAATTGGGAATTGATACTGGAAAGTGGAAAGGAACTTGCTTCGGGGCCGATCAAAAAATTTGCCGGGAAATGGCATCAGGCGGAATTATTGTTCAGGGATGATATGATCGGGATCAGCATCGACGGAAAAAAAGTATCAACGATCAAAGACGCTACTTATACGAAAGGAGCACCTGCACTGGGCACTGGCTGGAACAAAGCATTTTTCGATGATATCAGGATAAGTGCATACAAGTGATAGAGGATGCTCAAGATTCAGTACTTTTATCGGATCAGCATTCTCTATCAAATCCATCATCAAGATGTCTATCCGATCGTTTTTTTCTATCCTGGCAGCAAGCATTTTTTTATCCGCCTGTTCCTCTTCCAAAAAAACTACTACAACCACATCAACGACCATACAACAGTCACCCACAGCCGACAGGGAATTCAGAGCTGCCTGGGTAGCAACAGTGGCAAATATCAACTGGCCCAGTAAACGGGGGCTCAGTACGCAGGAGCAGCAAGCCGAAACTATAACCTTGCTCGACTTCCTCCAATCGCATCATTTCAATGCAGTCATTTTCCAGGTACGGCCACAGGCAGATGCTTTGTATAGGAGCACGCTCGAACCCTGGTCTTATTACCTTACCGGAGAGCAGGGCAAAGCGCCCGATCCTTATTATGATCCGCTTGAATTCTGGGTGAGGGCCGCACACGAGCGCGGCATGGAATTGCATGTATGGTTGAATCCTTACAGGGCCCATCATACAGTGGGAGGGCCTGTAACGGATAGTTCTATCGTGAAAAGGAAACCGGAGCTGGTGGTAAAGCTGAAGCAGGGCAGCTACTGGTGGTTCGACCCTGCCAAACAGGGAACACAGGACCATGGCGTTGCCGTAGTGATGGATATCGTAAAAAGATACGATATCGACGGCGTTCACTTCGACGACTATTTTTATCCCTATCCTGAATACAATCTCGGGGAAGATTTTCCCGATGAAGAAAGCTGGAAGGCATATACGGCAGGAGGTGGTACATTATCGAGGGGCGACTGGCGTCGTCAGAGCGTGAACCAGTTCATCGAAAGGCTTTACAAAACGATCAAGGCAGAAAAGAAATATGTGAAATTCGGTCTCAGTCCGTTCGGGATCTACCGGCCGGGCCATCCTGCGTCCATCGAAGGATTCGATCAGTATGATAAATTATATGCAGATGCATGGCTCTGGTGGAACAAAGGATGGGTGGATTATTTTGCGCCGCAATTGTACTGGCCTATCAGCCGGATACCGCTCAGCTTCCCTGTTCTGCTGGGATGGTGGGCGCAGGAGAACGATAAAGGACGGCACTTATGGCCGGGCATCAGTGTGGGAAGGGACACAGGTACGCGCAATACCACCGAGATCATCAATGAGATCATGGTCACCCGTGGCATGTTGCCGAAAGGCAGTGGTGTCATTCACTGGAGCATTTCTTCACTGACCAGGAACCCCGCTCTTTCGCAGGCCCTTCTCGATGGGCCTTACAAGCGGGAAGCGCTGGTGCCGGCCAGCAATTGGTTAGATGACAAAGCACCGGCGATGCCTGGTGTTCAAATGGCCGCAGCAGGAGATTCACTCTCGGTCAGTTGGACACACCCCGATGAAAAAGATGTTTTTCGTTGGGTGGTATATTATCAATATGGAAAGAATAAATGGGATTATGTTATTCTCAACCAGGGAAGCAATAACATCAAACTGAAACTGATAGCCGATGATAAAACAAAGGCGGCACTCAATCAAATTGCTGTTACTGCAGTTGACCGGTCGGGCAATGAAAGCAACAAAAAAGAAATGCCTGTAACGCTAAATGCTGCTACAGGCAATGGTCCGCATTAACGATGGAATGAAAATTCCACCGGCGTACTAATCAGAAGTAACCATGGTATCACTTATTTTTCAATATAGTTCTTCAGGGATGTACCGATGATAGAGGTCCAGCCTTCTGCGAAATTCTCTTTGGCAAATGCATTGTCTTTTGTAACAGGGAAGGTTTCCAGACCTGTATGAGTGAGGCGCAGCCTTGTCTGCTCGCCTTCGGGAAATAATTCGAATGTCACTTCCGAATTACCTTCGTATCCTTCATACCGCCAGGTATAGGCGAGCTTCTTACCTTTTATCACTTGCGTAATCTTGCACAGGTGAACATAGCTCTTATCATCAGGGCCGGCCTCGAACCTGAATTCAAAACCTACTTCCGGTTTGAAATCACTCAGGTCGAAGTACCATTCTTTCATCTGGTCTTTGTCGGTGATCGCCTTCCATACCCTGGCCGCCGGCGCATTATAAGTTCGCTCAATTACAAAAGGCTCGTTTTTCATTGCACAATTTTTAATACAGTTAATTATGTAACCAATCAATTACAAATCTATAAGAAACCGATCAGTTACACAAATTTATTTTGCGTACGCTCCTGCCCGTAAAAAAGTTTATTTTTAGCCTGCAATCCTGGATCCATGACATTCAAATTTTTCGTGAAGTATCGGTCGATCATTCTGTATGGCGTTTCCATGGCCATTTTGTTGTTTCTCCTGAGATGGCTGGAACTGCGCCTGGTGATCATTGATCATGCCTTCGAGATCTATGTCGGCGTTATCGCCCTCATCTTTACGGCATTGGGGGTATGGCTGGCCCTGAAACTGGCGAAGCCGAAGATCAGGACAGTGGTGGTGGAAAAGGAGGTCTTCATCGATCAGCGGCCCGACTTCCAGCTCAATGATGTGATCATGAACGAGCTCAACCTGAGCAGGAGGGAACTGGAAGTATTGCAACTGATGTCTGAGGGATTAAGCAACCAGGAGATCGCCGACCGGTTATTCGTTTCACTCAATACCGTCAAAACACATTCTTCTAACTTATTTGAAAAACTGGAAGTGGGACGAAGGACCCAGGCTGTTGAAAAAGCCAGGAAACTAAGTCTCATCCCCTGAAATCGATCACCTGTTCGGGTGAAAACTGCCTCATAAAATCAAAATCACCCGAAAGTATGAGGGGAAACTGCCCCGGAACCTTCATTTTTGTCCTGTCACTAAAGGAATGCCGACTGCAAACCAAAACATTAAAAAAATTATCAGATGAAAAGAAATGTACTGGTCTTTGGACTAATGTCCGGCCTGATCATCACCATCATGATGGTCGTCACCATCAATTATTGTGTCAAACATCAGGATTTCGAAGGTAACAAGGTATGGGGATATACGGGCATGATCGCAGCCTTTGCCTTTGTTTTCCTGGGCGTAAAAAATTACAGGGACAAGTATAATAACGGGATCATCAGTTTTGCAAAAGCCCTGAAACTCGGCTTCCTGATCTCGCTGGTAGGTTCCACGATCTATGTGGGTGTTTGGCTGATCGATTACTATGTCTTCATTCCTGATTTCATGGACAGGTATACAGAGCATGTTCTGAATGCTTCCCGCAAGTCAGGGGCCTCTGCCGCCGAATTGGAAAAGACCACGAAGGAAATGGCCAGCTTCAAGGAATGGTATAAGAACCCGCTTTTCGTGATCCTGATCACCTATGCAGAGATCCTGCCGGTAGGATTGATCGTGTCCCTCATCACGGCCCTGCTCCTGAAGCGCAAATCCAAAGGGAATAATGTTTAAGATCAGGTATTGCCTGTAAGCCGGGCCGGCAGGGGGTGTGAATACGACATTCTACGGGTGGATTGAGACAGCCTTTTGGCCTTGCATCCTGTTTGTAGTAGTTTTATTATACAACATTTTTTATGAAGAATATCTCCGTTCTGGTTTTGCGAGGGGCCGTCCTGGCAAGCATGGAAGGTCCGCGGTTAGTGCTGGCAGAGGTGAACCAGTTTTTGCGCTCCATGGAAAGGGAACCAGCATTCAATGTGGAACTGGTTGGCCTTACGAAGGAGACGAAGTTCAACAACGGTATGGTCTCCGTTACCTGCGATAGGTTGATCAGCGAAGTAGAAAAGACCGACCTGATCATCATTCCCGCCCTCGGCGGCAATTTTGCCGAAAGCCTGGAAGCTAACAAAGAATTCATTCCCTGGATCCGTGAACAATACGGCATGGGAGCTGAAGTGGCCAGTGTTTGCCTCGGGGCTTTCCTCCTTGCTGCCACTGGTTTGCTTAATGGAAAGAAATGCGCCACACACTGGGCGGCGGCCCATGAATTCAGGAAGATGTATCCTGAAGTTGATCTGGTGGAAGAAAAGATCATGACAGATGAGAGCGGGATCTATACCAGCGGCGGTGCATTCGCTTATCTCAACCTGCTTTTATACATGATAGAAAAATATGCTGGTAAGGATATTGCCGTCATGTGCTCAAAAACATTCGTTCTGGAATTTTTAAAACCTTCACAGTCGCCTTATATCATCTTCAACGGGCAAAAAGACCATGAAGACGAACCGATCCGGAAAGCGCAGGAAATTATCGAGAAGAACCTGTCGGAGAAGATCACAGTCGACCAACTGGCTTCGATGCTGGCACTGGGCAGGAGGAACCTGGAACGGAGATTCAAGAAAGCCACTTCCAATACCGTAATAGAGTATATGCAAAGAGTGAAGATCGAAGCAGCTAAACTGAGCCTGGAATCTTCGAGGGCCAATATCAATGAAGTGATGTACCAGGTGGGGTACTCCGACAACAAAGCCTTCCGGACAACATTCAAAAAGATCACGGGCCTATCACCCATACAATACCGCAACAGGTATAACCGGTTGAATTAACAGATCTTTCATTTCTTCTTCAAAATACAATCCAAATACGCAGGCATCGGGCACTCCTTCGAATGTATCGATAAGAGCCGCACGGTTGGTATATTCTTTCATTGTTTGTACTTTTTTTGCTGACAGGAACTATGGATAAAAGGTAGAATGCAGTAGTGCTGAGGATCGGCAGTCCGGCAAATTATGCTTAATTTGTAACTGCGATCTTCAACACGTCAAACATGAAACGACTAGCCATCTTGCTCACGAACCAGCATCGCCTGCTCAGTGTAGCCGCCATGCTGGATGTATTTGAAAGCGCCAACCAATTGCAGGGTGAAGCTCGTCCCGTTTTTTTTTCGATCTCGCTGATCTATCCATCCAACGGGCAACCGGCCGTTTATTCGAAGCAACCTTCTCTTGCATTGCCCGATGCCGGGCAACAGGATATCATCCTCATTCCTGCCTTTGGCGCCAGTGACATCAACCAGGCTGTCCAGGACAATGTAGAATTTATACCCTGGCTGCAGCATCAATACAAAAATGGTGCGGAGATCGCCAGTTCCTGTACCGGCGCCTTCTTGTTGGCAGCTACCGGTTTGCTCAACAATAAACCGGCTACCACGCATATCCAGGCGGCCGGTTCATTTGCCAAAGCATTTCCAACAGTGAAGCTGAACTCCAGGGAGATCACCACTTTCGAAGGAGGCATTTATACCAGTGGCGGCGCCACCAATAGCTTTCATCTTCTGCTTCGCGTGCTGGAAAAATATTGCGGTCGTGAAGTGGCTGTCAGTACAGCAAAATATTTTGCGATAGACATGAACAGGAGCCAACAGGCTTACTTCGGGACCTTCCAACCTGTCCACAATCATAAGGATGAACTGGTAAGCGATCTTCAGCGGCGTATCGAAGCCCGGTTCGATAAAGCAGGCACGCTCGAAGAACTGCTGGCCGAGATCCCTGCCAGCCGCCGCAACCTGGCCCGCCGCTTCAAAGCCACTACCGGCGTAACGCCTATCGAGTACCTGCAGAGAACCAGGATCGAAGTAGCCAAGGGATTATTGGAAACAACGGACCACAGTGTCCAGGAAGTGATGTTCCAGACCGGATACAATGATCAGAAATCCTTCCGGCAATTGTTCAGGAGAACCACCGGCATGACACCTACGGAGTACAGGGAAAAATTCACGGTGTACCGTACGCAATAAATTTTAACTTTACGGCCTTCCGCCAACTTAGCTCAGCTGGTAGAGCATTTCATTCGTAATGAAAGGATGGACTTTCTTGAACAGATAGGCAATTAGGTAAATAGCTTGCACTATTTTGATTAACTTGGGTGCCGTATGGTAGCCTTTTTCGACAAAATAACTGATGTACTCAATGCACAAGCTATTCCATATATGCTTTCCGGAAGTGTGGCGATGAGTTTGTATATTATTCCCAGAGCCACCAGGGATTTTGATTTTGTAGTTCTAAAAGATAGTCCATTCAGGAAAACGGAGTTTGATCGAAGAGTACAAATGGATTATTTCGGAAAGAATATTTATGTGGTCGCACCTGAAGATCTTCTTATTTCGAAACTTATATGGATACAGGAAATTCAATCCGCGGTGCAAATGGAAGATATTAGAAATCTCACAGAGATAGAAAGCCTGGATTGGACCTATATCGAAAAATGGATTGAAGAATTAAATTTGAATACATTCAATCTTCTGCATCATGACTGATACGCCCTTAATTATTAAAAAATTGCAGTTAAAGGTTTGGCTTTCCAAGACCCCAATGGAAAGACTTAAAAAGATGATGGAAGATAACGACGCTATGCTTCAATTTTGGAAGACTATGCGAAAACCGGATATGGGTTTTCCGGAAAAGAAACCTATTGATAATTCTTCACAATCAATTTAATTTTGCTTTGCCCGGCATCTAAACGATCTGTCATCAGCCAACTTAGCTCAGCTGGTAGAGCATTTCATTCGTAATGAAAGGGTCGTCGGTTCGAATCCGATAGTTGGCTCTTTTCCCTCCATAACTTCTAGCTGGTTCAGTTTCATTACAGGGCCTCATCCACCAGCTTCTTCAATGCCTGATAGCGTTCCTGCTTCCCCTCATTTTTCAGGTAATATGTCATCAGGAAAGCGCAATATTTTTTTTCATTGTCTACCCAGGGAAAACTGCCGAACAATCCCGGGCTGCTCACCGTTTTGCTCAGGTTATCGATAGCGGACGTTTCCATCACCCATTCCCCATAACCATATCCAACCCCACCGGCTTCTGCAGGTGAATAGGCTATCCTCACTTCCTTCGAGAGCCGGTTTACCTGCATCTCGGCAATACTTTTCTCGCTGAGGACCCGCTTACCATTATATACTCCTTTGTTCAATACCATCACCAGAAAGTGCATATAATCTTCCGGGGTGCTAAAAGCCCCACCCGCAGGCAGAGGCACTTTCCCTCTCCCGAAATCGGTATTTTTCATTTCCAGTGGCCGGGCGATCCTTTCTGCGAAAAGGGTCTCGAAGGACTTACCGCCGATCTTCCCGATCACGGCGCCCGCGATCTGAAGTCCTGCATTGCTATAATGAAATACCTTGCCGGGCTCACCTTCCATCGGCATTGTAGCAATTTTTTCAATGGCCTCATCCATACTGCCGATCGCTTTCATTTCCTGGATACTCTCTTTCAGTGAAGGCGCTTTGATACCGGTGGTATGGGAAAGGCATTGCCCGATAGTGATCCGCCCTTTTCCATTTTGGGCGAGCACGGGAAGAAATTTACCTACCGTGTCCGTGAGTTGCAGTTTCCCTTCATCCACGAATGTCATCACGAGGGCAGCGCTCAGCCATTTACTGCAACTGGCAATCGGTTGGCGGGTGGATAGCGAATAGTCGTCCGTATTGGCTTTCTTGCCCTGCCGCTTCGCTATGAATTTCCCGATCATTTTTTGACGCGGGGTCATTTCATTGAAGGCTTCGGAATAAACGAACTTACCATCTTTATAGACCACCAGCATGGCCCGGCCGCCCATGTCCTTCACATTATCGGCCAGCCAGTCGTCCACTTTATTGAAACCGGATTGCGCCCTGGCGACTATTGCCAGTGTGGCCATCAGTAATACCAGGGAAATGCTCCTGCGGATTGGTCCCATACTACAAATGATTTTTTTTGAGATATGCCGTCTTAGATAACCGAATCCACCACAGGTTTATTGCTTGCCGCTATTAAATTCATCCCAGGTAGTGCTGTTTGTCCCAAAAGCATGCACCCGGGCCCAGTTTTTTGGAAGGCCCTGCCCGCCAGTCATAGTTTTGAAAAAATGAAGAGATGACCGCAAAATTAGTTTGGCTCATGGCAAGTATGATGGTTTCGATGAATATATTGGCGCAAACCCCCATTTCGGGACGGGTCACCGGCAGCCACAACCTACCGGTGGCAGGAGCAAGCATTTCTCTCGAAAATACTTATTATGGAGGTACCTCAGGGGCCGACGGAACCTTTGCTTTCAGTATGCCGGACACCGGCCGGTTCAACCTGGTGATCACCATGATCGGTTACAAAAAATTCGAAAAGATCATTACTGCTTATGGACCACCGGTGACTATTCAGGTCATTCTGAAAGAAGAGATCTCAGAAATGCAGGCAGTGACCGTATCGGCCGGCAGCTTCGAAGCAACCGATAAAAGAAGAAACACCGTTCTCAAGCCCCTCGATATCGTCACCACCGCCGGCGTTCAGGCCGATGTGGTAGCCGCTTTAAAAACATTGCCCGGCGCTCAGCAGGTGGGGGAAACGGAGGGGCTTTTTGTAAGAGGGGGTACTGGTACGGAAACGAAAGAATTTATCGATGGGATGCTGGTGCCGAATCCCTTTTTCAGCAGTGTTCCCAATATTGCCCAGCGGGGTAGGTTCTCTCCGCTCCTGTTCAAAGGCACCCATTTCAGCAGCGGTGGATATTCCGCATTGTACGGCCAGGGACTGTCTTCTGCGCTCAGCCTGGAAACCCACGATCTTCCCACCCGCTCCGAGACCAATCTCATCATTTCCTCTGCGCAATTGACCCTCACCCGCCAGCAATTGAACAAGGCAAAGAATGCCAGCGGAGGATTTACCATCAATTATAATAACCTTCAACCATACTATAGTGTGGTGCCCCAGAAGCCTGATTACAGCAAAGCGCCTGAAATGCTCAATAGTGAATTGTTCGGGCGATTGAAAACAAAAGGCGGTATCCTCAAATATTATGGTTATGCCAATTACAATATCATTGCTTTCAGCAGGCCCAATATCGGTGATGAAGCCCTGCGGGATTATTTTCATCTCACCAACCATAACATTTTCTCGATCCTTACCTACAGCGGCAAGCTGAAAGATCAGTGGAAGATCAATGGCGGTGTGGGCTTCAATTACAACAAGGACGATATCGATCTCGATACCCGGCAGGGTAATAAGACCGTCAATTACTTCTTACCCCGACTTACCAACTATACCACACAGGGAAGGATGGTGCTGACGAAGAATTTTGCCGGGCTCGATAAAATACAACTGGGCGCCGACTATCAATACAGCATCGACGAAATAGTGGCAAAGGACAGCATTCCTTTCATTACACGGCGGGACAATTACACAGCCCTGTTCTCCGAAGCCGTCATTTACTTCAATACGCGCCTCGTCGCCAATATCGGGCTCCGATACGAGTATAGCTCATTGCTCGGTAATGGGCAGCTATCGCCACGGATTGCATTGGCCTGGAAGCTACCGGGCAAAGGCCAGCTTTCTGCCGCCTATGGCAATTATTATCAAAAACCGGAGACCAACCTGCTGTTCCGCAAGCCCGACCTGGCCTTCATGGAAGCGGCCCATTATATTCTCAATTATGAACAGATCACGGAAAGCCGCGTGGTCCGCGCCGAGATATTTTATAAAGAATACAGGAAGCTGGTCACCTATCCTTCCTCCAACCCGATGGACATCGGCAATGACGGAAGTGGCTATGCAAAAGGATTTGAAATTTTTCTCAGGAATAAGAAACTCTTTAAAAAATTCGATGGATGGATCGCCTATTCCTTTCTCGATACCAAAAGAAAATACCTCGATTACCCTTTCCAGGTACAGCCGAATTTTGCGGCCAAACACACTGTCAACCTGGTATTGAAACGGTTCGTGGAAAAGATCTCCACCAATTTTTCAATGACCTATACCTATACTACCGGCCGGCCTTATTATAACCCCAACCTTCCACTCAAATCTTTCATGAGCGAGAGTACCATCGACTTCCATAACCTGGCTTTCCAGGTCAACTACCTTACCATGATCGGGAAAGCCAACACTGTTTTCATCTTCAATGTGAACAATGTGATCGGGAATAACCAGGTATATGGCTACCAATACAGCTCACTGCCTGGTCCTTCCGGTTCGTTCAAAGCTCAGGAGATAACGCCCATGGCAAAGCGCTTTTATTTTATCGGGGCCTATCTCAGTATTGGGGTCGACAGAAGGAAACAGGTCATCGATAATTAAACAAATCATTCAACACTAAAAACATACATCAAATGAAACAGTCATTCTTCTTTGCAATTATCTTTCTCTGCGTTATCCGTACCGGAAATGGCCAAACCACAGGCTCATCGTCATCATTGGACCCTGCTTTTGTATCGGTCATGGAATCGAACCTGAAAGTGCTGGATACGGCACAGTCGCTCGTTACCTATCAATCCCTGGCCAACAGTTTCGAGCGTATCGGTAATGCCTCCGGGAAATACTGGCAGCCTCATTACTATGCTTCTTTCTGTTATGCCATCCTTGCTGTTAAGGGTGAGCAGAGCGCCATCGATGCCATGACCGATAAGGCACAGGATTTTCTCGATAAGGCCAATGCGCTCCATCCAAATAATTCAGAGATATCCACCTTGCAGGCGCTGATCATCAATACCAAGATCCTGGCCGACCCGATGAGCAGGTGGAGGGACTATGGCATTCAATCTGCCGAATGGTTGAAGAAAGCCCGTGAACAGGACCCTGCCAATCCCAGGCCCTGGTATATCGATGCAAGGGCCAAGATGCGCATGCCCGCTATGATCGGAGGAGGTACAGACGCGGCCCGCCCGCTCATGGATGAAGCTATCAGCCGGTTCCAGACCTTCAAACCGGAAAACAGTATTGCTCCGAATTGGGGTGCAGCACAGGCGGCCAAACTTGCTGAACAACTCAAAAAAGGGTAAAGCTTGTTGATCGATCATTGAATTATGCCACAGACCATGCAGGCGATCTATCGATAAGACCATAGATACCTGCACGGTCCCTTGCACAAAACATCCCGTGATGCTGCTGCCTGTTGTATATTTGCCGGCAGTATATGGGATTATTCAACCAACCGTTTCCGCACAATATCAATATCGGGAGCCGCCTGAAAACAGGCGGGGCCTTTGCACTTTTCGTCTCCACTTTTCTTTTGATCTTCCGGCCTTTCAATATGGATTCGCTTTCATGGAGCAGACTGGTGACCGCCTGTGTTACTTATGGTATTATTACATTTATATGTATACCCGGTGTTACTTACCTGCTGAAATGGTTGTTTCCCCGGTATTTCAATGAAAAGAACTGGACTACCGGCAAGCAGATCATCAACATCGCCTGCGTGTTGGTATTGATCGGCACCATGAATTTTCTGACAGTCCCATTTCTATTCGGTGACCCGCTGATCTGGACCAGTTTTTTCCGGCTGCAAGCCTTTACCCTTTCCGTTGGATTGATCCCTATCAGCATCTATACCTTATACAAACAAAATACCTGGCTGAAGCAATTCAGGGAAGAAGCGGCCGTATTACAAAAGAAACTGGAAGAAAAAAAGAAGGAGCAGGAAGAAAGCACGCAGCCGGAGCAGGATAATCCACCGATCGTTTTGATGGGCGAAAACCAAAAGGAAACGATCGAGTTGCCCGACAATGAGCTGGTATACCTTGAATCTGCCAGCAATTATGTGAAGGTCTTCTTTGAGCGGAACAGCAAAATATCTTTTACCATTCTAAGGGCCACTATGAAAAAAATGGAAGATGCCCTGGTCGACAATGATATCTTCTTCCGCTGTCACAGGGCATATATCATCAACCTCGATAAAGTGGAACAGGTGGAAGGAAATGCCCAGGGATATAAACTGAAGGTCCGGGGAACTGAAGAAAGAGTGCCTGTGTCGAGAAGCCTGAACAAAGAATTTTCCGACAGGCTCTTGTCGGTCAGAGGCACAATGGCCAGGATACATTTACAGTAGCTATTTCCCTGTGCTTCTATTTCTTCTTTAATTGTTGCAGTTGTTTCAATTTCAGGATAGTTTCTTCTGCGAGCTCAAAGTGCATTGAATCGACAGAATCGCCGGAGAACTCTGCTCCCCAATACCATCCATGATTATTGAAATAAGGGAATAGCAGGTAAACTCCTCTTTGTGTTTGCTGAACGCCCTGTGCTACGGTCTTTCTTCCAAAATAAATATCGATGGCTGTGCCCCAGCTATGGTTGGAATATCGTGCGGGATTTGTTCTGCGTGCCCTCACACAAAGCACACCTTCTGTTTTGACTGCATTGTAGACATCGGGTTTCTCCTGTTTCACCTGGTCGAATAGCTGCTTCAGGGATTCTACAGCATAATCGAGACCCGAAACTTTGAATGGGCCAACATTCACACCGAATTTTATCCTTTTCTTGAATGGGCCGGTAGGATCGGAGCAATCCCTTGAAAGGGCTCCGGGCTTGCCCAATACGCGGAGCATGGTCGATTCCCTGGCAGCGCTCAGTCCTTTGTTCATGAGCTCCTTTGCCGGGATCGGGATGAGGTCCTGTAAATTTTCCATGGAGGTTTAATTTAGGTTAATGGTTTAAATAGAAAACTACTAAGAGGACGGGGATCGGCCATACCTTTAAGTTAATGAAAATTGCCGATCCGGTACATTTTTGGGGATAACCATATAGTCACAGTGTGAAAGGTCGGGCAAAGACGCAAAGGCGCAATAGTACAAAGGAATCGAACCCTTGCATCTATGCGCCTTTTCATGGATTAATAATGTATTGCTTTATCTGCTGTCAGGATGGGAAGGACCCGGCCTGTTCTAAAAAGAAATCAATGCTCGCACATTTCCTTCAGTTTCGCCAATGCTTTGGGCATACCACTGGCGAACATGTCTATCCATTCCGGGTATGTATTCACCTCTACCTTGAGTGTAGTGATCCCATTCTTCTCGGTAAAAGTATAAGATTCGGTGCTGCCGATCCAGTTTTTCGCACTCTCGCTATCTCGGTCTTCTGTACCATCTGAATTGATCGAGGCGATATGTTCGGCCAGGCTGAATTCATACGGCCTGTGCTCGACAAGCCTTGCCAGTGTGCCGCCCATGCCTGGCGCCAGGAACCGCAGGTTTTGCCCCTGCTTCCATTCGCCTTCGTAGTAGGAGCCAGGCCAGGAAACATCAACCCATTGCTTATACGTTGCGGGGGCCAACATGGTCTCCCATACTTTCTGCCTGCTGGCAGCAATATCGATTTTCATCTCCAGCTTTTTCATGATCGCATTTTTTGGTTAAGAATTGCGATACAAAGATGGGATACTTATTTTCTAAGCGAGGGGGTTCAATACGACAATTTGGGGGTCGATTGCGTCAGGATCAACTTTCTGCGCCATGCGTCCTGAATATTTCTATGATGCGTTCTTTGAGAAGAGAGGGAATTTTGTCCTGCCTCGACAGCCATCCGATCGTGCCAGGCTCTATCTCAGTACCTGCATCAAGGAGGATTTGGATGATCAACGCAAAATCAGTGTCGGTCTCCGGCCAGCGGTAAACTTCATCGCTATTACATACAGCCCATAGAGCAGCGCCTAAAGGATTCCCATCATAGATATTTTTTATTTCCAGCGAAGCGCCGCGCTGTATAAGGAATCTGACGATGTCGATATGACCGCCCATGACTGCCCAATGTAACCCAGGCATACCATCGACCGGCTCATCCGGGTCTATCCCTTTATCCATCAAAAATTCCACGATTGCCTTATGTCCATATTCGCAGGCCCATCCAAAGCCCAGTTCTGCCTGTCTCCAGGTTGCATGGTTGGTCAGACTTCCATCTCCATTAAAAAAACTTTCCACTACATCGAGCCGGCCAACACCGGCAGCGCCTTCGAGGTTTAACATAGCCCCATGACGTGCAAGGAAATCAGCAGCTTCCGGGCGTCCATTATGCAGGCAACCAATCACAATACTATGCCCATTGCCAGCGGTCCCGGAGGGGCCGATATCGGCCCCTGCCTTCAGCAAAGTTTCCATCAATGGAACAAGCACTTTCGCTTTGGCGGGCCAGATACTGGTTGCCACCAACCCCAATGTTGTTGATCCGCCGCCGTACATGTCGGCCTCTGCGTCCACTTCGGCTCCTGCTTCCAGCAAACAGTTCAATATGTTTACCGCATTGGCAGGTGACCGTTGACGGTAATTCTCGACACCATTGGCCCCAACATAATGTAACAACATGGAATGATGCACACGCATCGATCGCATACGTACCAAACCAGGGTCTTGTTGCAGCAGGGACCTGAGTGTTGCCAGATCACCGTCGATGATCGCTTCGATAGCAAGCTCGAATTGGAATACCCGTGAGCCTTCATTATCGATGATCTTTACCCATTCTTCCAGTTTTTGCCAGTTCTCAAAATGATACCAACAGGTCAGTGAAAGGTGTATATCATCCAGCGTGATAGCGATCCCCGGGAATTCAGATCCGGGTAACCTCGATATCTCCCGGTGATTTTCCCTTACGAACTGAATCGTTTCGCGGTCCCCTGCCTTATAATCCCTGTACAGTCTTTCCGCCATTTGCCGGTAATCTTCCAGCCTTGCTGTAATTGGCAATGGGTCGATCTTCATATTAAAATATAATATGGAGATAAGGTACAAAATAAAAAAAAGGCAGGCCAGAATTTGTGACATCTGTCCAGGTATGAATGGCATCAGGGCGTTAATGCCTGAAATCCGGTTGGTATTTAGCCGGGATACTTCGCTTCGATGGTGCTTACCGGGTAGAGTGAATTCATCATCATTAAATTATTGAATACAGGATGTTCCTTATCATTCAACCGGTCAAATACAGAGCTGATCAGTCTTTGCCTCTCTTCACCATTCATGTTTTCAGTCAATGGCGATAATTCACCCAGGTGGTCGACCACCATACAATTATTCTCCTGGAATATCTCAGGGAAATAAAGCTCATATACCATTCCATTTATCAGCTTTTCAAAAAAACCAGTCAAGGGAAGATCAGTATGATTTTTCAGATAAATGATGTACTCGGTAATTACAATAAATGGGCGCTGGTCTTCCGTGCTGATCTTTTTTATTGGGATGAATTGCAGTGGTTCGAAATATAATTCCAGCATATCCCCCTTTCGTTTACCCATCCAGTAAAGCCAGTAATATATTACCCGGCTGTTCAGAACTGCGAGAATATATTTCAATGAATATCCAATCTTGTTGAGTGATATATAATATACATCGGCAGATGCATAGGTTTCACCTTCGTGGTAACCGAACAGGTTCCACCGGCTTCTCTGAGGGCAGATGATGACGGGGTCCCTGATGATCTCGACCGGAACAGCATGGATAAGGGCCCACCATTTACCTTTTTTGTAGGCCGATTGCAGCACACCATTGATAAACCTTTTGGAGAGTGCATCCCGGAACCTGGAAAAGTGTCTCGCAATGGCCGGTAATTCGTTGAACGCTTCTTCCGACTGAACTGCATCCACATACAGTATCCAATACCCGGTATCATCCTGAACATAATAATTGCCGATATGGGAGTTCTTTATAAAAGGTTTAATATACTTCCTTTCGTTTGTGCTTAACCCAAGTTCCTGCAGCTCCTCTTTTGTGAGCACATACACGCCGGTATTGATATTATTGGATCTGTCCCTGATCCTGTCCCGGCCTGTGATGATGCCCTGGTTGATATTACAGATCCCATTCGTGATCTTTTTGCCGGCCACTGTATTTGCTTTCTTCTCGCCTTTCGATTCATTGTCCGAGAGCTTTTCACAGCCGCGGTAAAGCTGGTTGATGATATCCGATGATTCAGCAGGTAAAAAGTGAATGAACCCTGTCCAGCTATTGTAGAGCGTTCGCTGGTCCGCATAAAAATTCAATTCCTGCTCCCGGTAACTGAAAATATTCCCTGCATATTTATTTTGGTAGATGGTACAATTGATCTCCGGGTTGGGAGGTCCCCCTTTTTGTAAAATGAAGATATTGGTGTGCACTCCTGCCTCAAAAATATTATTCTCATTGAAGTTGATATAGCTGGCGATCCTGTAATCCTCCATTATCCTTTTCCTGATCTTTTTTCCGCCCCGTGCAGTGACCCAGTAATTAGGTGTAATGAAGATATTGATGCCGGCAGACTTTGTAATAGCGTACGACCTATGCAGGAAAAAATACCAGTAGTCCATTTTCTTCTCAAATCCGGGATCGCTGTTCAGCGGTCCAAAAAGCTCTTTGTTGCCTTTTTGCCCGATATAAGGAGGGTTGGCAATGATGATATCAAATCCTCTATTCCCGTCTGTAATATGGGGATTGAACACTTCCGGAAAATGGAGGTTCCAATCGAAATTCAAAACACTATCGCCCGTAACGATCTGGTGGTTCAGGTTGGGTAATTCCGCAGGATTATCTTCATCCACTATCAAACTTAACCAGAATCGTAACCGCGCAATAGCCACTGCTCCTTTCTCGATATCCACACCATACATGGAGTTGCGGATGATCTTCTCCTTCACATCGGAAGGTTTCCATTCTGTCCCCGTTTCATAACTCACCAGTTCCCTGATGGCATGGATCTCCTGCAGGAGGCCGACCGGAAAGGCGCCCGACCCGATGGCCGGATCACAAATCTTTATTGTATCGAGTAATTCATCCACGCGCAACAGTTGCTCCCTGGAATATACGCTGGCTCTTTTTTGCGTTACCAGCTTTTCGACGTCTGCACGGTTTACAGGATACTCCTTGCTTAAATGGGAAAGCAGGAATTCAACCAGGCTCTGCCGGCACATATAGTGCACGATCTCTTTGGGAGTATAATACGTGCCTTTATTCTTATTGTCTTCAAGCAGGTTCTCGAAAATATGTCCCAACATTTCAGGGTCAACGGCAAGTGTCTGGTCATCCGGGCTGTTCTCATGCATCGTAAAATTGAATGCATTCAGAAAGTCGAAAAATCCTCTGTGAGCAGGATCTTCGGGATAATCGGTATTGTGAAAAAAAGTAGGTGGGAACTTCAATGAATATTCATCATACTCTTCTTTTTCGAACAGGCCGCCATGGAGGAATGGCACTTTGACCGTCTGACCACCGGGCATGATAAAATCATCATGGGCCCTTTTCTTATTCAGGATATCGAAGAACAAAGGTGATAACCAGTCATTGTAAAACGATTCATTTCCACCGGAACTGGTGAACAGCCTCATCATAAAATCAGGCGGGCCGTCTTTATACTCAACCGAAGAAGCGCCGAGCCATCCTTTTTTCTGAATAAAATATAGGAACACCATACGGCCCAGCAGCTTTTTGGTGAAATCCCTGATTGGTTTGAAAGATCTATCGGTTCCCGGTTTGGTGGAATGCGCAGGCGATACGATCCTGAAGATCTCACTCCAGTAATCCGATCCTTGTAAATAATCGCAAAATTTCAGGTAATGCCGCCTGTACTCATCAAAGAATGACCTGGCCAGCTTCCCGACGGAGAATGCACGTATAAGTGCCTGAAGATCGATTGTTGTTTCCTGGCAAAGTGTTTCTAACCGGGAGGCCGGAATTTTACAACTTTCGCACGGCCCCAATAACCAGGTGAACTGTTTTACAGTTTTATCAGAGAGCCCTTTCACAGTTACCTCATTGCTTCGGGTGATCAATGTTAAACGCCACGTACCAGTGTTTTCGCCCGATACAAAACTGATCAATGCTGCATCACCGGTAGCAAGCAGCCTATCGATATAATGTTGGATAAAGACCTTATTGTGTTCGATCTGTTTACCAGGCATTAACCGGACCTCATAGCACAATATGCTGGCGCCATCTTCCAGGTGAATATTGCCGTAGATCAAGGCGCTGTCGATGATGGAGGATGCAGCTTTACCTGGAACGGAGATAGCTTTGGGGTTGGCATTCAAAGAAAATCCAGACTTGAACAATGGGATCAGTACTTTCCTGCTGAACAGGTCCCTGTCAAACGGCTTTTGCAATTCAGCCAGTATTTTTTTTCGGTCCACAGCCATCCTTACCAATCGTTGAATTCATACAATTTTAGGAGAAATAATCGTAAACTTCTTGCAACGGAGATACTTTCTCCGCAAAGTCCGAAGAATAAATAATCAGGGCAATAAATTATCATCGACCTGATCGTCAGATCATCGAAAAAAGGATTCTGTAAAGTGTGATTTTATGGACCCTTGTACGAATAATTAAGAGAACATAATTATTCTAACAAATGGCGCTCAGGATGGAGGGCCCGGATGGATGAATATAAATAATAATGGAAAAAACGAAGCTTACCATACCTGGTAAATTTCCCTCGAACCGGTGAGGTACATTTCCTGGTATCCTTTCATAACCTCTTCCATTTTCTTCATTTCCTCACTATTCTCTTTGTATTTCTCCCAGCTCTTTTCATAGGCCGTGAGATTCTCATATTTAGTGACCATTATCACCCTGTTGTATTGACCGGTCATATCTGTCATAATATTGACCAGATCGCTGAAACCGGACATTGCCTCCTTGAATTTCTTGGCCAGTTTGGAAGCATTACCAGGTTTACAGATAAAAATGTCATGAACGATGATCATAACTTATTTTTTTAATGGTAAGGAGAGATCACTTGGTTGTTGTACCGCCCTTTGCCGTAAAAACGCTATCTATAGGTTCCCATAATTCTATCTTATTCCCTTCGGGGTCCATGATATGAACAAACTTTCCGTAATCGTAGGATTCGATATCGTCGAGGATTGCCACACCGTTTTCCTGCAACTTTTTCACGAGCCCTTCTATATTCTGAACTCTGTAATTGATCATGAACTCTTTGGTAGAAGGAGCAAAATAACTGTCGCCGGCCTCGAATGGGCTCCAGCGCAGGTAATTGATCTCATCGGGCCGGTTCGCATTCCTGAACTCGAAAGGGGAACCATATTCATCTATGGCTAGTCCCAGGTTCCTGCCATACCACTCCCTTGTTTCCTTTGGGTTATTGGAACCAAAAAAAATCCCACCAATGCCTGTAACTTTGGGTGTATTGTCGTTGACCGACGTTTCTTTTTCCTGAGGAAGGTTTGATGTATTGTCCATATAGGTTATAATATTTAGAAGTTGGAATTACGCACTCGGAAAACAGGTAATTTAACGTTGCGAGGGAATTACAGTTCGTCAAATGCAACTATCAGCTAATCGGGTAATCGAAGTTAAACAATTCCGGCCTAAATCGTAGCTCTATTCTTTCGGGGAGTATAGAAATAAAAGATGGCAATAAAGATGATCATGATCAAAAGGTAACTGATCCATGCGTTTCGGTTTACCACCTCTTCAAAACCCTTGTCTGCAACCCCCTGTAAAATACCTCTCTCGTTTTTGAAACCCCAGCACCATTGTCCAAAATTCCATGCTGCGTGAAGTCCGATAGGCAATGCAATCCCATTGGTCCTCAGGGCGGCGAACCCGAATAACAAGGCGCCGGTCCCTGCTCCTGCAAATGCCTGGACCCAGGTCATGCCTCCCACAACATGCTCCAGGGAAAAGATCACAAAAATAATAAGTTGTGAAGCCCACAGTCCCAGCTTGTAATTCAAACTAAATAACGGATAACCGCGAAAAGCCAGTTCTTCCCGGATCGCTACGAGGATATATAGAGTGAGGTAAAAAAATATTGGACGGGGAGAAAAAGGATACGACTGAACCATTTTATAATGCCCGAGTAATAAAACAAAGACGGGTTGAAGCGCCGTCATGATCAACCCGATAGCAAAACCTATCAATACTTTCTTTAAAGTGGATTTGCCGGCCACTACTCCAACGTTCTTCAATGGGATTTTCTCCCATTTCGTAAACAATAGTGTGAGAGCATAAGTAATGATTATGGCGACAACAAGCATTAAATGCTGGTTCCATTCGGAGGGTACATTCTTGAACAGCCCTGAAGTGATGGCCAATACGACAGCACAAAGCAGGCAAAAAAGTACGACGCGGAAAATTGTCAGCCTATTATTCATCTTCTTCTATTTAAAATAAATAACAAATCGATCATTCGTTCTCCCATTCGGGCATATTCAACTTTTGTGGCGATGGTACCATTCCAGTGCTTTCACGCTTGCCCCGCAGGTTTTCATGGTACACCAGCGCCGCTTGCCATTCTTTGTGGTGTCGAGGAAAAGCCAATGGCATTTTGGGCATTCTTTCACTTTTTCCAACAGGTCTGCCGAAAGCAGTAACTCATAGCTGTCATCCACGATCCCGGCAAGTATATGTTTAAAGCTGCCTTTTCCGAAATGCCAGCCCGATACCAGTTCACTATTCAATTGTTCTATTTTTTTGCAGGAAAAGTAATCCGCGAGGACCCTGTTATAACCGTCAAGCAGGGCTGGGGTAGCTTTTCCTGTTTTGACCGTCGTATGAAGTACCTGGTAAAGCAACTCCCTGAATGCTATCGTTTCCTTGAAAAAGGCAGATGCCTGATTTGGATGCCTGGTAGCATGCTGTAATAATTCTTTATACGACCGGACATCAATTATTTCCAATCGTTTTGCCCAATATAAGAGATCTGCAAAATCAGACAGGTAGTCCATCATTGGGTTGCTTACCCTGTCTTTCACAGTATTGATAAAGTCGATACACAATGCCCCGCCACAAATCGTAATCCTATCAATTTTATCATTTTTTACCATCTATTTTTATTTTAACGGTAAAGTATTATTTTTACCACCATAACCGGTTTTACAGGCAAAGTAAAAATAATACTTATCCTACGGTTTTAACCATCGAACCAAAATCTTTAGCTATGAGAGCAATTATCGCTATTTTATCGGTCTTCACTTTTTTGATCACATCAGGTTGTTCAACTATGAGCCATCATTCTATTAACCCTACAGGTGCTTCCTTTTCGCAGGCGTATGAATTAAGGAACTATAAGCGGTTGGTATTCGTGAGTGGGCAGGTGCCGGAAGACGAAAATGAAAAAGTTCCCCCGGATTTCCGCTCCCAGGCGGAGCTTGCGTGGAAAAATGTAGAAGCCCAGTTGAAAGCTGCGGACATGAACTTAAAAGACATTGTCAAGTTTACCGTTTTTCTGTCCGACAGGAAGTACAGGCGGGAGAATTTTGAGGTCAGGCATAAAGTACTTGGTGACCATCAGCCAGCCATGACCATTATCATCACAGGCATTTATGATGAGCAATGGCTGTTGGAAATTGAAGCCATTGCAGGAAAATGAACGGTTTCCGAAAAAACCATTCAATCATTACTCCCGTTGATCAAACAGGAACACTCACTAAAATAAAAAATATACAATGGCAACCGGGTCCAAAAAAAATGAAATACAGACAGTGGCCGATTACCTGGCCAACCTTTCGGAGAAACAACGTGCAGGAGTACAAAAGCTGGTGCGGATCGTAAAGTCTGCAGCACCGCAGTTGGAAGAAGGGCTTAACTACTCAACTCCTGCCTACAGGTTGAACAATAAACTGGTAGTTGGCATTGCTGCTGCAAAAACGCATACGGGGTTCTATGTAATGAGTGAGCCTGTAATGGACCAATTCAAAAACGAGCTGAAAGGTTATGACATTGCCAAAACAAGTGTCCGCTTCCTGCTCGATGAAGAGCTGCCTGCTCCATTGATAAAGAAAATCGTGCTGGCAAGGATCGCGGAGATCGATTCGACAACGAAAAAAAGTGTCGGGAAGAAAACGAAATAAATATTGCATGAGATGGTCATTGGCCAAATATCCGGTATCAACCAGATCGGACAGCAATTGATTGCAAGATACCCTCCTCCTGTTCCGGGATCAACAGTGGGGAGAGTACCGGCCAACACAGGTCCTTAATAATTATTGTTTGACCTCTTTACGGTTCGGATGTCCTTTACCGGTGGTTATAAAGCTCAATAGACTGCCCTGCAGGTAATAGTTCCATCCATTTGAACAGTCGCGGTAACATTCGATTTCAGGTACCAGGCCCAGGTGGGAGAAGCGGACCTGGGTTTTGTCGCCTTGACCAGAGATCTCAAAACTGATCCTGGTATCCGTCCATTCGCTTTTGTCGTTGAGGAAATTGAGTAGGCTATCTGTAACGAGCCAAACGACTTTCTTATCAGGAATGACTTCTACCAATTTTTGCCTGGAATAATGTACATCCCCGAAACGGACCTCAAACTCATCATGCAGTTTTTGTGAATTGCCTTTAAACTCTTCCGACCACCAACCGCTTATATTATTGATGGCATGAAAGGCTTCTGCCGGAGTTTGATCTATCAGCAGGATGGTAGTGAAATTTTGATTGGCCATGTATTAATTTTTTAAGAGGTCTGCGTGTCTTTTAACGTACTACTCCAACTTCCATTTTTTGACTATTTCCGCATTGAATCCCTCACCTTCCTTCGGATTGGGCTCTCCTTTACCGGTAACTATCAGCTTGCGTAAACTATTTTTGATATAATTGCTCCATGCGTCCCTGCACACATCGAAACATTCGTACTCGGGAACCAATCCCAGATGAGTGAACCGGACTTGCGTTTGGTTATCTTTTCCGGATATCTCAAAAACGATACGTGTACCCTTCCATTCACTTTTATCCCTGGTAAATTTGAAGTAGTTGTCCAAAACTGACCAGACTACTTTTTTACCAGGAACGACCTCTATCAATTTCATTTTGCAATAATGAACATCCTTGTAATGATAAATGAACTCATCATCGAGTTTGTCAGTACCTCCTTCGATTTCTTCTGACCACCATCCGCGAACGTTATTGATGGCGTTGAATACATCATTTGGAGTTTGCTCTACCAACAGGGTAGTGGTAAAATCTGAAGTAGCCATTTTCTGTATGTTTTTTGGTGATCGTGCATTGTACGTAGCAAATGTATTGTCTAAATATTGCATCAACGAGGTGTAAAATAGACTTTATGGCGGGTTAATTTAGACAGTTCAAAATTCTATCTTTGCGTAAGGTTCCCGGAAAAAATGAACTATCTGCAGTACCCTTATCCCAGGTATTTGAACATGAAATGATATAAACAATAAACAGATGAAACATCTTACCATCATAGTCCCAGACGGGCAGAACAACCTGAGCAGCATAGTAGGTACTTATAAAATATTCACCAGGGCCAATGAACATTGGAAGGAAATCAGCGGAAAAGAGCTATTCAGGATCGAATTGGCAGGTATTTCAAAAAAAGTGGAATTCCATGGTGGATTGTTCACCGTGAAACCACATACCCATATCTCCGCTGTTACCAGGACCGACCTCATCATTATACCTTCTCTGAATCATAATTATCAAAATGCCGTAAAGGGAAACAAATTGCTGATCGATTGGATAGGTAAGCAGTATAAAAATGGGGCGGAAGTAGCAAGTATATGTACCGGCGCCTTCTTGCTTGCTTCCTCAGGATTGCTTGATGGGAAAAGCTGCTCTACCCATTGGGCTGTTGCGGACAACTTCAGAAGTATGTTCCCGAAGGTAGATCTGCAAACTGATAAGTTGATCACCGATGAAAATGGGATCTATACGAATGGTGGGGCTTTTTCTTTCCTAAACCTGGTACTTTATCTTATAGAGAAATATTATGACAGGCAGACGGCCATCTTTTGTTCTAAAGTATTTCAGATCGAGATGGACAGGCTAAGCCAGTCGACCTTTACAATTTTCAAAGGACAGAAGTTGCACGGGGATGAAATGGTCAAAAAAGCGCAGATATATATCGAGGACCATCTACAGGAAAAAATATCTGTTGAACATTTGTCTTCCAAATTCGCCACCGGCAGGCGAAACTTCGACAGAAGGTTTATCAAAGCAACGGGCAACACTCCTGTCGAATATTCGCAAAGGGTAAAAATTGAATCTGCCAAAAAAGCATTTGAAACCAGTCGTAAAACGATCAATGAGGTAATGTATGAAGTTGGTTATTCCGATGTAAAAGCATTTCGTGAAGTATTCAGAAAAATTACGGGGATGTCGCCATTGGAATACAGGGGCAGGTATAATAAGGAGGCGTTGATGTAGTGGAAGGCTGTCCTGCAGTCCATCGGTTTCCCTAATGAAATGGCATAGCGACTATCGGGTAACAATCGCCCTCAAACGGTCGATATCCTGTTTCTGTTCGTATTTGATAGGAATTTCCTTTGAAAAGCCCGATTTCTTTACAAAAGCACGGCCTTCGATACGAACCAATGCTTCTTTCTTGTTGTAAATATCGGTATGGTTTTTAATAGCTCCGATATTGTCGATCTTGATAGTGACAGGAAGTACAAACTCAGACCTTTTCTTTACCTGGGTTTCCTGGTCCATCGAAAAGCTCCCGAAATAAGCATTGTCGATGTACACATCACCTCTTGCAGAGGTAAGCTGGAGGCCGAAATTGTTTGGATTATAGTAGATCATATTAGCGCCCACGGTTGTCTTTAGTACGCCAGTTTCAAGGAGGCGTACATCGCTGATATCACGGAACTCTGGTCCACTGACATTTCTTGCACTTTTACAAGCGGAAAAGATCAAAACAAACGCGGTTAGTAGAGTCAAAATGCTTTTCATACTTATAGGTTTAGACATTCTATAATAAGCTTCTGTTCTTAGACAGGAAACTATCGCGCCAGTTTACGTTAAAGCATTATGAAAACTCTATTTTAACAAGATGATGATAACAAAGGTGGCCTGCGTTTAGTCCGCTGCACAACCTCAACTCAATCATTCAAAGCTTTAAATACTTCTGTGGGGTCAGAAAGGAATAAGTGTAACCCGATCGGGTTCGACATCTCTGATTTTAGTAGTCCCAACCGGCCAATTCCTAATAAAAAAATTGCTCTGATACAATCTTCCCATCTTTCACTTCATACAGCATTATCTCATTGAATTGTATCCTTCCATGTGGTTGCACCGTAATATCCATTTCTCGTCCCACTGCAAAATGATTGCCGGTAACAAGGGGTACGGTTGTATAAGCTCTGTGGACCGCCGTTATCTGCTTTACAAAGTCTTCCCCTTTTTTACGGACGTTGGCCTTGCCTTCTGCATACCCCATATACGGAGAATTGGGAGGGTCTATGCTCCTGACATTTTCTGCAAAGAATTCGTGCTGGATCTCAAACCATTTTTCTTGTTGGGCAAGTTCATGAAATCGGGCTGCAACTTCCTGAGTAGTCAGTATTTTTTCGGGATGTGTTGTCATTGTTTTATTATTTAACAGTTAATGTATCCGGTTGTGGCTATTAGAACTGGATCATGTCGGATTTCTGTTATGAGCTTGGTTTTATCTCCTTGTAATGAAATATTATACAACAAATGTATAGACTGGATTTTACGCCGTCAGGGTGGGAAATAGACATTATAATGGGTTGATTTGGACATGGCAAATTTCTATCCCTGAATAAGGATCTAGCACAATTGAACGGCAGCCTGGCAGTTTTGCAATGTCATGCTTTTCTCTGTTGCTTTGAGGTCTAACCTCATTTTTGTAGAGCCTTGTTTTGAACTATTGTCCAGGCTATAATAAATAATGCCATCAACTCCACGATTGCCCGCATAATATGAAATGACCACCATTTGTCACGCAGCGTGGTCCAGTTGTCGGGGAGTGAATCCACCGTCCATTTAAGCATCTCGTTTTGAATAGGAACGTTGCCAAATCGTGTAATGACTATGCAGGAAATGAAAAAAACAGCAGCTAAAAGCAGCGCGATAAAGATGGCTTTGTTTTTCCGTTGAAGAAAAGCAGAAATCAGTGTAATGGCAGTAACAATTACCACCAACGCAATCATCAATGTATTGAGTGAATGAACAAGATTTTGTTGCTGTTCCACATAAGTAGAAGCGGAATAGTGTGCAGGATCAAAACCGAACCAAATCCCAAAACTTGTTCCAGCAAGCAATGCAGCAAATATGATGTTGAGAAACCGTATCACTGGAAGTATCATATAGCAAATTTTACAGGACAATATCTAACCTAAAATAAAGTTAGAGAATTCCGGAAATGTTATTCCTGGATATTTATTGTTGGGATCAAGCCCTTGAACTTTACCAACCTATTCAGGAACAAATTTGGTTATGGATGCAGGATCCCAACCATTGCTTGAAATCGTGCAATAGAGCTTTTTGAATATGATACAGTGTCAGTGCGATAATGATTTTTTTTTGTCTCTGCACGGCCCTAACATATATCGAACCTTTAAACACTTGATTATAATAGATTAAATGACTCACTTAGAATATCAAAGCTCATATCGAACTATAAAACTCCTTTTGGTAGAACATTTCAGGAAGCAGTACCGACAGGAGAATTATCTAACCATCTACTGACTGATTTAGTAGATTTCAATGGATTATGGTTGCTTCCCACTGATTAAACACCTTCATATAAAATACTGATCTTCAATAATAAATAGGCTTTATTATTGGTTATTGCGCAAATCCCACATTTTATGTTAAATTTGCACATGATTAAGCGACGACTCGAATCACAAATTATCGAAGCATTGGAACGCAGCCCTTCCGTAGCATTATTAGGGCCGCGTCAGGTAGGTAAGACTACCATCGCTCATAATATTTCTGAAACAACTCCTTCCGTTTATTTAGACCTGGAAAACCGTAGAGATCTGCAAAAAGTACAGGACATTGAAGCCTTCCATGGAGGAAACAGCGACAAATTAATCGTTCTCGATGAAGTCCAACGTCTTCCTGAAATATTTGCTCCATTAAGAGGTATTATTGATCAGGAACGCCGCAAAGGGAATAGGGCTGGGCTATTCTTGTTTTTAGGCTCCGCATCTATTGATCTCCTAGAACAATCCAGTGAATCCCTTGCCGGACGAATTGCCTACATGGAACTCCATCCCATAGATGCAACAGAATATGCAGAGAATAGCCTGGATAAATTAAATAGCTTATGGGTCCGTGGCGGTTTTCCGGAAAGCTTGTTGTCGGCTTCAGATCAAAACAGCCTGAACTGGCGTCATGATTTTATCAAAACCTATCTTGAACGAGACATACCTCGATTAGGGCCGCGCATACCTGCCGAAACGCTTGAACGGTTTTGGACCATGCTGGCCCATAACCAAGGCTCTGTTTTAAATGCCTCACATCTCGCAAGGAATCTGGATGTATCTGGCACGACTATCGGCCGTTATCTTGACTTGATGACAGATCTTTTATTAGTTAGGAGACTGAAGCCCTGGACGACCAATATGGGCAAACGCCTCATTAAAGCCCCTAAGATTTATGTACGTGACAGCGGTATTACCCATGCCTTACTCAATATCCCTGACTATAACAGCTTGCTGGGACACCCTGTCGTAGGAGGAAGCTGGGAAGGGTTCGTTATTGAAAATATAATGTCTGTAGCCCCCTCGAGAGTGCAGCCTTATTACTATGGCACACCACGCGGCGCCGAAATAGATCTGATTCTTGAGTTTCCCGGCGGTACAAAATGGGCTATAGAAATCAAACGTAGTTCAGCACCATCCATATCGAAAGGTTTCTATAAAGGATGTGAAGATATAAATCCCGAAAGACGTTTTGTTGTTTATTCAGGGTTGGAGAGATTTCCCATGAACAAGGATATCATTGCAATTCCCTTACCGAATTTAATGCAAGAACTTTTAAAACAATAAAAAAGCACTCAAAGTGGAAACTACTCTATGATCATCCCGAATTATCAATCTATTTCTTCATCATCGTTTGACTCATCATCACCATAAATCAAATTACTATCAAATTCCATTACTATTACTTGATTTAAATGTACGATGTGTGCAAAATAAAAACCCGCTGTTATCCAGCGGGTTGAAATGAGTGTAGGCCCGACAAGAATCGAACTTGTATCAAAAGTTTAGGAAACTTCTATTCTATCCATTGAACTACGGGCCCAAAAAACCTATTTGTTGTCTTATGAAATGAAGACAATCAATATCTTCCCTTTCATTTTCCCCGCAAAAATAATGGTTTCTCCCATTCAACCACCATCCATTCCACTTATTTACTATCTTTCCTCTTATTCAAACCAGTCGCCATGAGATCATCCGTCAAATTCCTTTTTCCAATAATACTATTGATCATGTCACAGGATATTTTTGGTCAATCGCAGCAAGCCCGCCGCACCGCTGTTTTGAACCATGTAGCCCTTTTTGTGCAGGACCTCGCGAAGAGCACCGCATTTTACAGGGATGTGATCGGCCTCGATACCATGCCGGAGCCCTTCAAGGACGGTCAACATACCTGGTTCAAGACCGGCGACCATAGCCAGCTCCATCTCATCCAGGGCGCCGATACCCCTGCCATCCACCCCAAAAATCACCATACCTGCTTCAGCGTTCCTTCCATGGAGGTTTTTGTAGCCATGCTCATCAATCTGGGAATAGTATATGAGAATGCGGCCGGACAAAAAAACACTATCCACCGCCGGCCCGATGGCGTTCAACAAATATGGCTCCGCGACCCCGATGGTTACTGGATCGAGATCAACGACGATAAGTATTAGGGAATACATGACCGGGCAGGCGCCCAGGCACTGGCCGTTTTATGGCCGGTTATCACCGTAATAGCCATTTAATAATGGTTTCACAGGGCTCCACTCCTTAAAAGTCCTATCTTTGCTGCCCTTTTTAATGAGTTTTTCTATGAAGTTTTATACCTGGATTATCCGTTATCGTTTGTACCTCGGTATCCTCCTTATCCTTATCGGTGTGGGGGCCAATGTGTATAGCGGCTTCTGGCCGGCCTTCCCGGCATATTTTATCGGATTGATCCTTATCGCCGGCCACTTTTTCATCGGGCCCCTCCGCCTCCTCCAGGAATATATGGAAAGCGGTGATCTTGAAGGCGCTGAAAAGATCCTCAATTCCGTCAGATTCCCCAACTTGCTCTATAAACCCATCCGTTCTGCCTATTTCACCTTCAAAGGCCAACTGGCCATGATGAAACAGGATTTCGATGGCGCTGAATCCAACATGAAAAAAGGTCTGGCCCTCGGCACGCCCCTGAAAGAAGTGAAAGGCGCCAACCTGCTCCAGATGGGCATGATCGCCATGCAGAAAGGCAATATGAAACAGGGTGAAAGCTATATCCGTCAGGCTATCCGCGAAGGTCTGCCCGATAAAGAGAATGAAGCTGCCGCCTACCTGCAGATGTGCAATATCATGATGAACAAAAGAGAGTTCAGGGCGGCCAAAGAATTTTTCCGCAAAACAAAGGCATTGAAACCTACCAACCCTGAGATCATCAAACAGATCAAGGAGATTGAAAAATATATCTCACGCATCCCTGGGTAATCGAACGATCCAAATAATCAACGAGAAGATCTGACACCTGAATCAACTCAGGAAGGAAAATCTTTTTTCACCTGTTGCAAACAAGGGTCCAGGCTGTGAAGCACCTGCTCTACCAGGTCCGGTAATTTATCCGTCTCGATCCCTTTCCTCCCATTCACACTGATCGCACGGAGCTCTTCCTTTACAACTGTGATCCCCATCGCTTCCACAGCCCCTTTCAATTTATGCGCCAGTTTCGACGCTTCCTCCCAGTTCCGTTGCTGCGCTGCCTGTCGCATCTGATCGAGCATTTCAGGTGTTGTGTTGATGAACAGGCGTACCAGGCTCTTAACAAATGTTTCATCACCGCCCGACATGCCCCGCACATTCGAAAGATCATACAGTTTGTCCGGAGGAGGCAGCGGACGTTTATCATTCACCGATTGCAACACAGACCGGTTAGCCCGGTGATGAAGATTATTCGAGATCACTACAAATAAGGTGGATTCATTGAATGGCTTCGGCAGGAAATCATTCATCCCGGCAGCTTTGTATCGCTCGCGGTCGCCTTTTAAAAAATTGGCCGTGAGCGCTACGATCGGTACCCCGCCTTTCCCGTCAGGCATCTGCCGGATATGACGTGTGGCTTCCATACCGTCCATCTCCGGCATCTGGATATCCATCAATATGAGATCATAATCGGCCGATTCCACCATCCCAAGCGCTTCCTTCCCATTGTTCGCAATATCCACTTCCAAACCCCATGATTCAATGATCCGGCGGATCAGGTATTGATTGACAGTAGTATCCTCCACAACCAGGATCTTTCTTTTGCCCAGGCTCTGGTAATTGATTTCCTGCAACATGGATCTTTCAGGTTATATTATTTGGTTCTTAATTCTCCTGCCTGGATCATGCGGTAAATGGTCGATTTGCCGATATCGAGCTTCCTGGCCACCAGCAATACATCCTTGTCGTATTTGTCGAGATAATACTGGATGATCTGGATCTCATATTCTTTCAGGGTCCTTTCACGCCCATTCATGGTATGAACGTTCACTGAAGCTGCATGGATCATAATGTGTTCAGGCAATACCGTTTCCCCATCCGTCATCACAGTCGTGAGCTCCATGATCGATTTCAACTCGCGCACATTGCCGGGAAAACTATACTGCAACAATTTTTGTTGCGCCTCCGGTGATAAAGCCTTTTTAGGTACGTGGTTCTCCTGGCAGAACTGGTCGAGGAAAAATTTGGCCAGTAATATAATATCATTTCCCCTGTCGCGCAAGGGGGGCAGCAGAATAGGCATCCCGATGAGCCTGTAATAAAGGTCTTCCCGGAAGCTCTTTTTGTTCACTTCTTCCAGTAGATCACGGTGGGTGGCCACAATGATACGCACGTTCACCGGTATTACTTCATTACCACCGATACGGGTGATCTCCCGCTCCTGCAATACACGCAATAACTTGGCCTGCAGGCTGATGTCGAGCTCGCCGATCTCATCGAGAAAGAGCGTTCCATTATGAGCTTCCTCAAATTTCCCGATCCTGCGCGTTACGGCCCCTGTGAATGAGCCTTTCTCATGGCCAAACAATTCACTTTCGATCAGCTCCCGCGGGATGGCCGCCACATTCACCGTCACAAAGGGTTTCTGGCTTCGTGGAGAGTTATAGTGGACCGCTTTGGCCACCATCTCCTTACCGGTGCCTGTTTCTCCCGTAACCGATACCGTTATGTTCGTCTTCGATGCTTTTTCGATCAACGCAAAGACCTTTTCCATCGCTTCACTTCTGCCAACCAGGTATTTCGAATAGTCGTTCTTCCGGCCTACCTGCTCCTTCAGCCTTTCAACTTCATTCTTCAATCCCACGATCTCTTTCAGGTGCAGCAATACATTCCACAGCCTGTCCTTGGTGTCGTTGTCCTTTACAATATAATCAAAGGCGCCGCTGGTGATCAGGCTTACGGCAGTGCGTACGTCTTCCTGTCCTGAAATAATGATGACCTTTATATCAGGATTGATCTCCCGGATCTTTTTCAATACCACGCTTCCATCCATGTCGGGCATGAAATAATCCAGTGTTACTACATCAGGCGATTCGTGCAGGTGATTAAAAAACTCGGAAGGCTTATCGAAGCGTTTCACTTCGTAATCAGGATTGAGCGAAAGATAATGATGCAGCATGGAACCGTACCACATATCATCTTCCAGGACAAAGATCCTGAGAGCGTTCTGATTTTTCATTGTAAAGGATTATATGTTCTCAATAACGTAAAAAACATTACATTATTCCCGGATAAAGAATTTTTCCCAACGGTAAAATAAGCATTATTTCGCAATCGTAAGCCACTTGTTGTCAACAGCTAGTCTTTTCTACCACCGGGAATAACCGTTAGTATGCCCGGGAAGTCCCGGAAAGGCCGGCAAACAGGCCCATTGGCCGCTTTTTCCGGCATCAAAACCCTGATCCAATAACACTGTATCTTTGAACTATGTCCATCAGACGAGAACAACTTGAACAACAATTCCAGGAAGAATACAGCAAACTCAACGACCGTCAGAAACAGGCGGTCGATACCATTGAAGGGCCAGTGATGGTGATCGCCGGTCCCGGCACCGGCAAAACCCAGATCCTCGCCAGCCGTATCGGGAAGATCCTGCTCGAAACAGATTCACTCCCTTCCAATATCCTCTGCCTTACCTACACGGATGCCGGCGTAGTGGCCATGCGCAAACGGCTTGTTCAGTTCATCGGCCCGGATGCCTACAAAGTACATATCTACACTTTTCATGCATTCTGCAATGACATCATCCAGGAAAATCTGTCCCTGTTTGAAAAAACAGCGCTCGATCCTGTTTCAGAGCTCGAAAAAATAGAAATTTTTACACAATTAATAGATTCTTTTCCGAAAAATCATCCGCTGAAAAGATATCGCGGCGATGTTTATTTCGAGATCAACAACTTACAATCCCTTTTCAGCACCATGAAAAAGGAAGGATGGTCGCCTGATTTCATCAACAAGGCCATCGCTGCCTATATCGATGATCTGCCGAACCGGGAAGATTATATTTATAAAAGAGCTTACAAACAATTCAAGGCAGGTGATCTCAAAAAAGATAAGATCGAAGAAGAGAAGGAAAGAATGGAGAAATTGCGGGCTGCCGTGAATGAGTTCGATCATTTCCAGGAATTGATGCGCAGCCGCAACCGGTACGATTTCGACGATATGATCAACTGGGTGATCAAAGCTTTCGAAGAGAATAAGAACCTGTTGGCCCGCTACCAGGAACAATTCCTCTATATCCTCGTGGATGAATACCAGGATACCAGCGGCACCCAGAACCGGCTGGTGGAATTGCTGATCAGTTACTGGGATAAACCCAATGTATTTGTAGTGGGCGACGACGACCAGAGCATCTACCGCTTCCAGGGCGCCAATGTGGAGAACATGGAAGCATTGGTCAGGAGCTACAGCTCGGACCTCCTGGAGGTAGTGCTCTCCAATAATTACCGCTCCACGCAACCGATCCTGGATATCGCCAAATCACTGATCAGCAGAAATGAAGAAAGGCTGATCAATAAGTTCCCGGGGCTCAGTAAAGACCTGGTCTCTTCCAACCCGTCCATCAATTCCCTGATGCACCCACCCGTTATCAGGGAATATGAATCACAGCAACAGGAAATGATGGGGATTACACTGGAAGTTCAACAATTGCTGAAGGAGGGAGTACTGCCCGGTCGCATCGCCATCATCTATAAAGAAAATAAATACGGGGAAGAACTGGCTAATTATTTCAGTCTGCGGGGAGTACCGGTATACAGTAAACGAAACCTGAATATCCTGGAACTGCCGTTGGTCCAAAAGATCATGCTCTTGTTGAAGTATCTGGCCACGGAGCACGATATACCTTATAGCGGTGATGAAATGCTTTTCGAGATACTGCATTTCGATTGGTTCAATATCCCTCCCATTGAGGTGGCCCGGTTAAGCGCCGAAACGGCCAACCGGCAGTTCAGCGGCGATCCAATCTCCCTTCGCCGGCTGCTTTTCGAAAAAGCCAATACACCTGCCAAAGATCTTTTTTCGCAGCCGGCACATACAGGTATCCGTACGGCCAGTGGCATCATCGAGAAACTGATAGGGCAGGTATCCAACGTTACCCTGCAACAATTGTTCGAGACTATGATCCGTGAGGCCGGCATACTGAGCCATATCATGCAAAGCCCTGAAAAGATCTGGTTGTTGCAGGTGCTCACCGGTCTGTTCGAGTTCATCAAGGAAGAAACGAGAAGGCAGCCATTGCTGAACGTTCAGCAGCTCGTCGATATTATCGAACTGATGGAACGGGAAGGATTGCCCTTGCCGCTGGTGCGCATCAGCGGAAGTGATAAAGGCATCAACCTCCTCACGGCCCACGGCTCCAAAGGGCTGGAGTTCCAATACGTTTTCCTGGCAGGGACCAATGCGGCTTTCTGGGAAAAGAAACGCAAGCCGGGTGGAGGATACAAACTGCCCGATACCATTTTCTCTTCCACGGCCGCAGGAGGTAAACAGGGAGAGGAAGAAGAGCTGCGACGGCTTTTCTATGTGGCGCTTACCCGTGCAGAACAATTTATAACGATCTCGTATAGCCGATTCAGGAGCGATGGCAAAGAACTGGAGCCTTCCATGTTCATTGCCGAGATCAGGGACCAGCATCCCATCCCGGTTGAAAAAGTGTTCATCACCGAGAATGTACAGGCCGAATTCCAGGCCCTGTCATTCCAGGTAGCCGCTGCGCCGGAGATCGCAAAACTGGAAGAAGAGTTTGTCAGCAGGATACTCGACAGGTTCGTGATGAATGTAACGGCACTCAACAATTACCTGAAATGTCCGCTGGAGTTCTATTTCAGGAATATCGTCCGGATACCTTCCCCGAAGAATGAAGCTACCGAGTTCGGATCGGCCGTTCACCATGCACTGGAACAATTGTTCCGCAAGATGCAGGCCAACGGAGAACGCTTTCCGCCAAAAGATGAGTTCATCAACGACTTCCAATGGTATATGGCAAGGCACCGGGAAAGTTTTACGCGCGAACAATTCAACAGGAGGATGGAATATGGGGTAGATGTGTTGTCTAATTATTATGATGAATATATCCATCGGTGGAACAGGATCGTAGCCGTTGAAAGGAATATCCGTAATGTGGTCGTGAGCGGCGTTCCCCTCAAAGGCAAGGTCGACAAACTGGAGTTCGAAGGAAAAACGGCCAATGTGGTCGATTATAAGACCGGCGATCCGGATAAGGCCAAACCCAAGCTCACACCACCCAATGCCAAAGAGCCCAATGGCGGTGATTACTGGCGGCAGGCCGTTTTCTACAAGATCCTGGTAGATGGATATGAACAGAAGGACTGGAAAGTGATCAGTACGGAATTCGATTTTGTGGAACCGGATAAAAAGAAAGTCTACCGGAAAGAGAAACTCATTATCAGCCCCGGGGACATCACTACTGTTACACAGCAGATCAGGGCCGTTTGGGGTAAGATCCAGGACCGCGATTTTTATACAGGCTGCGGCAAAGAGGATTGCCATTGGTGCAATTTTGTCAAGACCAATAATCTCGCCATCGCATTGCATGAGATGGACGAGCAGGAGGAGGAATGAAATGAACGATAATCTTTCCTAAAAATCTTTTAAATCCCGCAAATCATGGTCCAGACATCCTAAGTTTGCAACCTGCATTCATCCTTTATGGTAAAGATCAACAGCTTATTGTTTTTTGTGGTCCTGGTAGCCGTTATCACTGTGAATATGCTTGGCACTGCGGGTTGCGCCAATATGGCCCCTCCCACCGGCGGCCCGAGGGATTCCCTTCCTCCCCGCCTCGTTTCAGCCAAACCACCCGATTCTGCCCGGAACTTCAACAGCAAAAAGTTCAATCTCGAATTCGATGAGTTTGTGCAGCTCGACAATACCAATGAGAACCTGCTCGTGTCACCCACACCCAAGATCCCGCCGCTCGTTGAATCCAAATTGAGGACGGTGACCGTCACCATCAAGGACACACTGGAGCCCAACACTACCTATTCCATCGATTTCGGCAATGCGATCAAGGACATCAATGAAGGAAATGTTTACAAGAATTTCAGGTATGTTTTCTCCACCGGCCATGCCATCGATTCACTCGAAGTATCGGGTAAAGTGATCATTGCAGAAACAGGCAAATCCGATTCAACCCTGATAGTGATGCTGCATACCCATCTCGATGATTCGGCCGTGATCAAGGAAAAGCCGCGCTATGTGGCCCGCCTCGACCCCACGGGCAGCTTCCATTTTCGCAACCTGCCTCCCGGCACTTTCGCGATCTATGCCTTGAAAGATGAAGGCGGCCAACGCAAATACATGAGCCAGAAACAGCTTTTCGCTTTCGCCGATTCACCTGTCAATACAGAGAAACCAGGCTCCATCACGCTGTACGCCTACCTCGAAAGGGATACCGTGAAACCCAAGCCACCCGCCACTCCTGCAAAAACAACCAAACCGTCGAAGGAAGAAAAAGATAAAAAACTCCGGCTGGAAAGCAACCTGGGCAATGGTGTCCTGGACCTGCTCGATACACTGAAATTCAGCTTCAGGCAAGCGCCCCTGAAAGAATTCGATAGCTCCAGGATCCGGCTCACGACCGACAAATACGAGCCCATCAAAGGATACCGCATCGTAAAAGACACGGGTAACCAGCATATTTCCATTTTCAATAGCTGGGTAGAGAACACTCCCTACAACCTGATCTTCGAAAAAGAATTCGCTACCGATACTGCCGGCAGAACGCTCACGCAAACCGATACGATCGCCTTCCGCACAAAGAAAGAAAGCGAATATGGCCTCGTACGCCTCCGCCTGCTGAACCTCGATCTCTCCAAAGATCCTGTATTGCAATTCGTACAGGCCGAGCAGGTGAAGTATTCGTACAGGTTTGTAACCCGTGAGTTCTATGCCAAATTATTTGTTCCCGGCGAATATGAGCTCCGTATCCTGTATGATGCCAATAAGAACGGCGTATGGGACCCCGGTGAATTTTTCGGCAAACATATCCAGCCTGAAAAAGTGCAGCCTTTGAGCCGTAAGCTGAATGTAAAGGCGAATTGGGACAATGAAGTGGATATAACGCTATAAACATTATTTACCTTTGTGGTATGCAATTTTCATCGAGTTTATTGGAGAATGCGGTGGCAGAGTTTGCCAAATTACCGGGCATAGGTAAGAAGACGGCGTTGCGCCTGGTATTGCACCTGCTGAAAACCGAACCCGAAAAGGTCACTGCTTTCGGAGAGGCCATTACCCGCATGCGCAATGAAATAAAATTCTGCCAGCGGTGCTTCAATGTGGCCGATGCAGATATCTGCTCCATCTGTTCCAATTCCCTGCGCAAACAGGATATGATCTGCGTAGTGGAGAATATCAGGGATGTCATTGCCATCGAGAGCACCCAACAATATAGCGGCACTTATCATATCCTGGGCGGCATCATTTCTCCACTGGATGGGATCGGGCCCGACCAGCTCAATATCGAAGCCCTTGTTCAACGTGTGCAGAAAGAACGGATAGAAGAGATCATTTTTGCGCTCAGTCCCAATATCCAGGGTGATACCACCATCTATTATATTCAAAAAAAATTACAACCGTTACCGGTGAAAGTCACGACCATTGCCCGTGGCATTGCCTTTGGCGGCGAGCTCGAATATGCTGATGAAATGACACTGGCCCGCTCTATCACCAACCGCCTGCCGGTAGAAAGCTATGTGGCCAACCGCTGATAACCCTCCTTTGCTATTATTGTAATATCCCTTAGATTTGCAAGTGAATTACAGGCGGATTTGTTTATTGTTCGGCCTGTCTAAAACCAACGGAACTAATAAACGCCAGGTAAACTCCCCTTTTGTTTCCCAACGTTTATATGTTTCCCGCGGCGCCTTGAATGGCCGGACCGAGCTTTGCGCATTCGCACCAATGAAGCCGGCATAAATCATTTATTATGAACATCAGACAAGAACTCGACAAACGCATCCTGATCATCGACGGCGCCATGGGCACCATGATCCAGCGGTACAAGCTCACCGAAGCCGATTACCGCGGCGAGCGTTTCAAAGACTGGCATATCGATGTTAAAGGCAACAGCGACCTGCTCTGCCTTACCCAACCCCAGGTCATCGAAACGATCCACAAACAATATCTCGAAGCCGGGGCCGATATTATCGAGACCAATACCTTCTCCAGCACAGTCATCGCCCAGGCCGATTATGAAATGCAGTCCCTCGCCTACGAACTGAATGTGGCGGCTGCACAATGCGCCCGCAGGGCCGCCGATGAGTATACTGCCAAAGACCCGTCCAAACCGCGTTTCGTGGCCGGGGCTATCGGGCCTTTGAATAAAACGCTGAGCCTATCGCCCGATGTGAACAATCCCGGTTTCCGCGCCCTCACTTTCGATGAGGCCATGGAAGCCTATTACGAACAGGTGAAAGGATTATCGGACGGTGGCGTCGACCTCCTGCTCATCGAAACCATTTTCGATACGCTCAACGCCAAGGCGGCCATTTTCGCCATCAAGAAATATTTCCGTGATACCAAAAAGGAGGAACTGCCCATCATGATCAGCGGCACCATCACCGATGCCTCCGGCAGAACATTGAGCGGACAAACCCTCGAAGCTTTCTATACGTCGGTGATGCACGCAAGACCTTTGAGCATCGGTCTGAACTGTGCCCTCGGCGCTTCCGAGATGCGCGCTCATATAGAAGAGCTGAGCCAGATCGCGGCCTGTTATACTTCAGCCTACCCCAACGCAGGTTTGCCGAACGCCATGGGTGAATACGACGAACAGCCTGAGCAAACCGCCCACTTCATCGAAGAATGGGCCGAAAAAGGATTTGTCAATATCGTAGGTGGATGCTGCGGCACCACACCGGACCATATCAGGCATATCGCCGAACACGTGAAACAATTCAAACCAAGAGAGCTTCCTGTATTGGAAACAGCTTTATAGTTCATCAATCATAATCGCAACCATTCAAGATGAGTGCAACAGCAAGGATAAAACCATATTTAAGATTATCAGGACTGGAACCATTGGTGATCCGCCCTGAAACGAATTTCGTGAACGTAGGAGAACGTACCAATGTAACAGGCTCCAAGAAATTTGCACGCCTCGTTCGTGAGAATAAATATGAAGAAGCATTGAGCGTTGCCCGCCAGCAGGTGGAAAGCGGCGCACAGGTCCTGGATGTGAATATGGATGATGCTTTGCTCGACGGTGTAAAAGCCATGACCACCTTCCTCAACCTGGTACAGAGCGAACCGGATATTGCGAAGATCCCCATCATGATCGATAGCTCCAAGTTCGAGATCATAGAGGCCGGATTGAAATGCGTGCAGGGAAAATGTATCGTGAATTCCATCTCCATGAAGGAAGGGATCGATAAATTCATCCGCGAAGCCCATATCTGCAAAATGTTCGGCGCTTCCGTGGTGGTGATGGCATTCGATGAACAGGGACAGGCGGACACGCTCCGGCGCCGCGTCGATATTTGTGAACGGGCCTATAAAATACTGACGGAAGAAGTGGGCTTCGATCCGCAGGATATTATTTTCGACCCCAATATCTTCGCCATTGCCACCGGTATCGAAGAGCATAATAATTATGCCATCGATTTCATCGAAGCTACCCGCATCATCAAACAAAAGATGCCGCTCACCAAGATCAGTGGTGGTGTGAGCAATATCTCTTTCTCCTTCCGTGGTAACGACCATGTTCGTGAAGCCATGCACAGCGTATTCCTGTATTATGCCATCAAAGCCGGCATGGATATGGGCATCGTGAATGCCGGGCAACTGGTGGTGTATGACGAGATCGAAACACAATTGCGCGAGCTCTGCGAAGATGTGATCCTCAACCGCCGGCCCGATGCTACCGACCGTCTCATCAGTTTTGCCGAGACCGTCAAGGCCAAAGGCAAGGCAGAAGTGAAAGACGAAGCATGGCGCAATGCACCGGTACAGGAGCGCCTCAAACATGCGCTCGTCAACGGTATTACCGATTATATCGACCAGGATACCGAAGAAGCCCGTCTGCAATATCCCCGGCCGCTCGATGTGATCGAAGGCCCGCTCATGGATGGAATGAATGTGGTGGGCGACCTGTTCGGCAGCGGCAAAATGTTCCTTCCCCAGGTGGTGAAAAGCGCCCGTGTGATGAAAAAAAGCGTGGCCATCCTCACACCCTATATCGAAGAGGAAAAGAAAACCAACCCTAACGCACAACAGGGTGGCGCTGCAAAGATCCTGCTCGCTACCGTGAAAGGCGATGTGCATGACATTGGTAAAAATATCGTAGGTGTGGTATTGGGATGTAATGGCTATGATATCATCGACCTCGGAGTGATGGTGCCTGCCGACAAGATCCTCGATACTGCCCAGAAAGAAAATGTAGACATCGTTGGGTTGAGCGGATTGATCACACCCTCCCTCGACGAGATGGTGCATGTGGCCCGTGAAATGAAGCGCCGCAACATGCGCCAGCCCCTGCTGATCGGCGGAGCTACCACTTCGAGGATGCATACTGCCGTGAAGATCGCACCGGAATATGAAGAAGGCGTAGTGCATGTGCTCGATGCATCGCGCAGCGTTACAGTGGCCGGCTCCCTGCTGAGCCAGGAACAAAAGCCCGATTTCCTCGGTAAACTGAAGAACGAGTATAAAAAACTGAAGGAAGATTTCGGAAATAAAAAATCAGCCAAACAATATCTCAGCTTCGCGGCAGCGCAAAAGAACCCGGTGAAGATCGACTGGGACCGGTTCACCCCGGTGAAACCAAGCTTCACAGGCATCAAACGATTTGAAGGTTACGACCTCACCGCGATCGCTCCTTATATCGACTGGAATCCTTTCTTCATCGCCTGGGAATTGCATGGCAAGTTCCCACAGATCCTGCAGGATGATAAGGTAGGTAAAGAAGCTTCCCGCCTTTATGAAGATGCCAAAGCCCTGCTGAAAAAGATCATCGATGAAAAATGGTTGAAGGCGATCGGTGTGATCGGCTTCTGGCCAGCACAGGCCACAGGCCCCGATACGGTGGTATTGCAAAACAATGGCGACACCGTTCAACTCGATTTCCTGCGCCAGCAGATCAAAAAGGCGGAAGGACAACCCAATATCAGCCTGGCCGATTTTATCAAGCCGGCTGCAAAAAACTCCAATGGGCATTTCGCAGATCATATCGGCGCTTTCACGGTAACGATGCAGGGCATCGAGCCCCATCTCGAAAAATTCATCAAAACACATGATGATTATAACAAGATCATGCTCCAGGTATTGGCCGACCGGCTCGTGGAAGCATTTGCAGAGCTGCTGCATGAACGCGTGCGTAAAGAATTCTGGGGATATGCCGGAGAAGAGCATTTCTCCAATGATGAACTGATCCAGGAAGCCTACTCAGGCATCCGTCCTGCACCGGGTTATCCTGCCTGCCCTGATCATACTGAAAAATATAAATTGTTCCACCTGCTCGGCGGGGAAGCATCTACCGGCATCACCCTCACGGAATCGCTGGCCATGTACCCTGCCTCTTCCATAAGCGGCTGGTATTTTGCGCACCCACAAAGCCAGTACTTCGGCGTGGGCAAGATCCAGAAAGACCAGGTAGAGGACTATGCCCAACGTAAAGGCATGAGCGTAGAAGATGTGGAAAAGTGGCTGAGGCCGGTGTTGGAATACGATGTGTAGTTGGCAGTGGGCAATTTGCAGTTGGCAGTTAATCCCTGATTTAGTTAAATTCTTTCCAGTATTCAGGAAACAAGAAATTGATAAAAAATTTTAAAATCCCGGAGATTAACTGCCAACTGCAAATTGCCCACTGCCAACTCTCTAATGTTCCGTTCCGCTTTCCTCATCCTTCTCCTCCTCCAGCTTATCCGTCTCCTTGCCGCGGCGCAATTTTACTTTGGGATTGTCGCGCGTGCCGGTCACGGTGAAAGGAATGCCGATAATACCGAAGGGCGGTAACCCAAGACGGCCGGTGAGATTGAATTTCCCATCGAAGCTGACCTGCCCTTCAAAACGCGGCCTGAAGCCCGCCACACGCAATTTCACGCGGTCGACGGTAATGATATTGTTGGCGATGGAAGTTTTAATATTGATCTTCGAGAGATCGGGATCTTTGATATCATCTTTACCGGTAGCGCTGCTAACGGCATTCATTAACCGGAATCCTTTCAGCTTTATCTTCTTTACCGACAGTACTCCTCCACCTTTCAAAGAGGGGAATACAGGCCCCATATTCTCATTCAGCTTTCCATTGAGGGCATAGTCGAGCGAAATGATCCCTTCTGCTTTGGCAGCGGCCGGCGCCAACTGACGGAACAGGTCGATCTCTTTATACGCTTTCTTCACATCGAGGCTATCGGCTTTGATATGATATTCGAAGAATGCGCGGCGGGGCGACTGGCTGCCATAAGAAGCATCCATCACGATCGGCGCATCTACCAGGTGGAACCCTGTTTCTTTCATGATGATCTTACCCTGGCTGATCATTACCTGTCCTTTCAGGTCTTTCAGCAACAGGCCATTGTATACGACCTTATCGGCAGTGGCAGTAAAACTGAGGTCGAGGTTGGCCGGTACGATCACTACCCCGGAAGCCCCGCCGGCAGCGGGATTAGCGGTAGAGGTATCTGCAAAGGCCATCCACTCGTCGACCAGGAAATAGGGCGTGGTAAGCTCAAAATTTCCGCGGAGCGGTTCATTGGGTTGGAGCGCATAGGCGATCACATTGTTCAGGTACCCGTTCATCACTATATTGCTCTTACCATAATTGGCTTTGAATGCATCGAACCACATTTTGTCCTGCTCGAAACGGAACAGGCCGGAGTTGATATAGAATGGCTTCGGAAATATTTCAGCGCTAAGTGCAATATCGCGGAGCTTCAGGGTGCCTTTGCCATACAGTTTATCATAGCGGCCTGCAGTGGCATCGCTTTGTTTGCCGCGGAGCGCGAGGTCTGTCTGGATCAGCCCTTTCACATTATATCCTTTCACGGCAAACACCTGGTAGATCTTGCCGATGTCGATCAACCCTTTGGAAGTGATATTATAATTCAGGTCACTGAAATTCTGCAGGGAAGCCTGCACCACGAAGGGCTGCCCATCCAGTTCGAATGAAATAGGTTTGATATTTACCTTCAGATCGGCCATGGTGCCTTTGGTATTGACAACAGTAGCATCCACCTGTATCTTTTCCAGTGGTTTTGGATAGTACTTTGTTTTTACGATCCCGTTCTTCAGGTTGAACGTGCCCGTTGTCACCGGGAATAATTTTTTGGCAGGGTTGTATTTTCCTTTGGTATTGATGTCGATATCGAGATCGCCAGCCAGGTCGATGCTGTCGAGCGGGTAGAATTGTTTAATGTCCGACAGGTGGAAAACCGACTGCAGCTTTCCTTCCACCGGAAAATCTTTCACATTGGCAATGTTGAAATAGCCTTTGATATAATTGCTGAGCACATCGGCATTGAGATCGTTCACGGAGAGCTTTGTATGGTCGTAGACCCCATCGGGGCAGGAGGCATTCAGCTTGAAATTGATATGCTGCACAGCCTGAGGCAGTGAGGCATATTTGAAATAGCCATTGTTGAGTGACGATTCGAGATTGAACACAGGGATGCTGGTGATCACGGTATCTCTCCGGAGACTGTGGGGATTGGGCCCTTTGGCGTATTTGCCGTCTGCCGTGAAATGCAGGGCATACTGGCCTTTCAGATCGAGGTCGGTAATGCCGAAGGCCCTGTTCCATTTTTCCAGGTCGATATCTGCATTGAGCTTTGCTTTCAGGTATGGTTCCTTCATACCACGCAACTGAACGATGGAGCTGAAATAGTCTTTTTCAATATTGAAGAAAATGGAATCGATATTCACGAAAAGGCTGTCGGGGTTCAATGAGGGGAGTTTCGTTTGAAGATTGAGGAAAAGATTCTTTGCCGGATAAGGTGCTTTCTTATTGGCGATATACCCATTACGTACTTTCATATCGAGATTGAGATCGGGCATCGCGTTGGTAGCGGCATTGTACCGCCCTTTGAGGGTGGCAAAGATCTCTGTATATCCTTTCACATCCGTTTTCTCCAGCCATTGCAATACGGACTGGGGCAGTGCCGTGAACACATCGTGCAGGTCCGTTTCTTTCGATTCCAGCCTGAAATCCATATCGTAGCCTTCGCTGAGGAATTCGAACCTGCCATTGAGCTGTACCGGGAGCTTGTTGATCATCAGGTCATTTTTCTCGAACAGCAGGGTCAGTGAATTGGTATTGATCTTGGTGATCAGATCGGCATGGAGCTTTTTATCGGTGATATAGGTTTCACCATTGTACGAGAATTTGAAAGAGTCCACATCCATTTTCGAATGCAGGTCGAAGATGGCTTTGCTCAGATCGCCCTCACCGGAATAACGCAAGCCCTTAGCAGTGATCACCATGGGTATCGATCGGTCGTTATAGACAAGATCAGTATGATCGAGGAGAATATTTTCCAGTTTAAGGGAAGCGCTGGTGGAATCATTAGCGGTGCTGACCTTTTTGGTGGTATCCGATTTATAGACATTATAATTGGCAATCCCATCCTTACTAACCTGAACATCTATGCGGCCATTGCTGAGATAGATCTTATTGATATTGATCGTGCTGAAGAGAGAAGTAAGGTCTATTCCCAGGGCCACTTCATCGGCCGCCACCAGGTCTTTCTGCTGGAAAGGCGCGGAGCCTTTCAGGGTGAAATCGTGGAGGGTGAGGGTGAGTGATGGGAAATGACGAAAGAAGGACAGCCGGGCTTTCGAGAAATTGACTTCACTGGTGATCGCATTGTTTGCCCAGACCTTGATCTTTTTTGCCACGAAATCGGGAAAGATATAGGGTAACAAGAACATCAACAGGAGCAGGCTACCAATGGTGATCCCTGTAATTTTAAGCCCTTTCACCAACCACTTGCGCATAGAGGGGAATTATTGTTTTGACCATTAAATTTGGAGACGCGAAATTATGGTAAACACAGGGTATTGGAACGGGGTATATCTAAGTTAACACAAATTTCGGTGCGGAATATGAAGTCGGAAGTACCCGTTTATCGGATACTCCAACAAGCCAGGGGCTTCCGACTTCTGACCTCCGACTTCCTACCTCTTCTCAAACAGCCACCACTTTCTCTTCCGGGGTTTTACCTTGAAGTTCTGCTGCATGTAGGCGTGAATATGATGCATGGCCTCATTCACATCGTCGGTGAGCAGCACCAGGTTGAGGTCTTCACGGGTGATAGTGCCTTGTGTGGCCATATATTCCATGTATTCCCATAATTCCCGGTAATATTCCCTGCCGAACAGCACGATGGGGAACTGGGTGATGGTCTTCGTTTGCACGAGGGTCAGTGTTTCGAAGAACTCATCCATGGTGCCGAAGCCGCCGGGCATGATGATGAAGGCATAGGAATATTTCACCAGCACCACTTTTCGTACGAAGAAATGTTCGAACGTGAGCGACTTATTCAGGTAAGGATTGGCCTTTTGTTCGAAAGGCAGACGGATATTGCATCCCACAGAAGTATAGCCATGTGTGAAAGCGCCTCGGTTGGCGGCTTCCATGATGCCGGGCCCGCCGCCTGTCATGGTCACGAAGCCCATGGCGCCGATGCGCTTGCCGAACTCTTCCGCCTTCTTATAGTATGGATCATCTTCCTTAAAGCGTGCCGACCCGAATACCGTGATGCAGGGACCTACGAAATGCAGGGTGCGGAAAGCTTTGATGAATTGCCTGAACACGCGCCAGGCAAATGCCAGTTCATAGCCCCGGCTTTTGGGACCTTCAAGATAAATATGCTCCTTGGATGGGATGATCGGGGCTACCGGATGTTTAACTACAGATGCTTCCATATCAAAATTGTAAATTGCCGGCCAAATTAAAGAATAAAATCATGCGTATCATCAGCTATAATGTGAATGGCCTCCGTGCGGCCATGAATAAGGGCCTGATCGAATGGTTGAAAACCGATCCGGCCGATGTGATCTGCCTGCAGGAAACCAAAGCAGCCAGGGATAATGTAGATCATAAACAATTCTCCGACCTTAAATATCATGACTACTGGTTCAGTGCCCAGAAGAAAGGATACAGCGGTGTGGCTGTGTTCACCAGGATCAAACCGGACAATGTGGTATTCGGTACAGGCCATAAAGTGAGTGATGATGAAGGGCGGGTACTGCAACTGGACTTCGGAGATATCCGGCTCATCAATGCGTATTTTCCGTCGGGTACATCGGGTGATGAGCGCCAGGCATTCAAATACGAGTGGCTCGATGAATTTTTCGCATACCTGGAAGACCTGAAAAAGAAACACCCGAAGCTGGTGCTTTGCGGGGATTATAATATTGCGCACAGGGAGATCGACATCCATGATCCGAAGGGCAATAAGAAATCTTCGGGTTTCCTGCCGGAGGAACGTGCCTGGATGGACAAATTCTTTGCAGCCGGCTGGGTAGACAGCTTCCGTAAATTCCATCCCGAGCCTCACCGTTACAGTTGGTGGAGCCAGCGTTTCCCCAGTGTGCGCCTGCAGAACAAGGGCTGGCGGATCGACTATATCAATGTAACCACTCCGCTCGAAAAGCAATTGAAAGATGCCGAGATCTATCCGGATATCAAGCATAGCGATCATTGCCCGGTGTATCTTTCGCTGACAATGAAGAAATAGTTGACAGGTTAACAGGTTGAAAAGTTAACAAGGTGAAGCCAGGGCTTCGAAGACCTCCTTATCAACCTTTCAACCTGTTAACCCGTCAACTTATCAACCTGTCAACTTATCAACCTGTCAACTCAATACGAATAATCAACTTACACGCATGATCATCTACAATGTCACGATCAAACTGGATTGGCGGATCCATGATGCCTGGTTGCGATGGATGAAGGAGGAACATTTGCCCGCCATGCTCGAAACAGGTTGTTTCATGAAAGCCCAGTTGGTGAGAATACTCGAAGTGGATGATGAAGAAGGGCCCACTTATGCTGCGCAATTCTATGCGGTTGATAAAGATCAGTACGACCGCTATATCGGTGAATTTGCGACAGGCATGCGGGCTGTCAGTATGAATAAATGGGGTGACATGTTCGTTGCTTTTCGCAGTGTAATGGAGATTGTGAACTGAGTGTGGATAAGATTTTTTTAATCTTTGTAGTGTGTAAAATAATTGTATATTCCTTTCAAACCCACTACTGATAAGCATTTCAGCCCACAGGCCGTGAAACTTAGTCTGGTAGCGGATTACAGCGTTCCAGCCTCTCGATAATGTCTCAACAGGCAGGTTCGTATTTTTCCTAAAATCCTTGCCCCAAGCGGGTTATAGCAGGTTCGGCAAATGTTAATTTTTGAGGAGAAAAATTTTGTTGGATAAAAAAAGCGGCTAAATTTGTTCCTGCATAATTTAAAAACATTACACTATGAACAAAGCTGAATTAATCGCAAAGATTGCCGATGATGCAGGCATTACGAAAACACAAAGCAATGCTGCTCTGGATTCTTTTGTTGAAGCAGTTACCAAAACCCTGAAAGGCGGTGGTAAAGTTACCCTGGTTGGTTTCGGTACTTTCTCTGTTTCCAAAAGAGCTGCCCGCAATGGCCGCAATCCCCAGACTGGCGCTGTTATCAAGATCAAAGCTAAAAAAGTAGCCAGGTTCAAAGCAGGTAAAGAACTGCAAGCTAAATTATAATGCTGCACCAACTGCATGGAAAGTTCCGGTACAGATCGTATCGGAGCTTTTTTTATTGTATGCCAGTCAGTATTTTTGCGGTCACATGATCCATACATTCATCAATCACATAAATCAATTTCAACATGGGCAGAGGAGATAAAAAAACGAAGAAAGGAAAGATCTTCAAAGGTTCTTTCGGCAAGAGCCGTCCGGCGAGAACGAAGAAGGCCGCGGCGAAGAAAGACGCGAAATAGTTTGCAGTTGGCAATAGGCAGTTGGCAGTTTGTCCCTGATATGGTTGAATTCTTTGTTATACTTAGGTAGCAAGCAATTCATGGACCTTTTAAAAGATCGGAGATATGCTGCCAATTGCAAACTGCACACTACCAACTCCCTCACGGCGCCAGCCGCTCGATCAGCCAGCCTCCTTCATCCTGCAGCGTGAACTGTATCCTGTCGTGCAGGCGGCTGGATCGTCCCTGCCAGAATTCGACGATCACCGGTTTAACGCGGTAACCGCCCCAATGGTCCGGTCGTACCAGCGGTTTTGATCTGAATACTTCCCTGAATTTATCCTCTTCTTTATCGAGCCAGCTCCGGTCACTGATCACCCGGCTTTGCGGTGAGGCCCAGGCCCCGATACGGCTACCTTCCGGCCTGCTGTTGAAATAATCATCACTTTCTTTACTGCTCACCTGCTCCACCAGCCCGGTTATGCGTACCTGCCTTTCCAGCTCCTTCCAGAAAAAGACCAGGCAGGCCCTTGGATTCTCTGTAAGCTGCATGCCTTTGAAGCTTTGATAATTGGTAAAGAACACGAATCCTTTTTCATCGAAGCCTTTCAGTAATACGATGCGTGCAGAAGGCACTCCGTCCGCGGAGGCAGTGGCCAGTGTCATGGCATTCACTTCATCGATCTCTGCTGCCATGGCTTCTTCCCACCATGCGGCAAACTGTTTTATCGGGTTGGTCTGTACATCTTTCTCTGAAAGGGACCTTTGCTTGTAATCTTTCCGGAGATCGGCGATGGTGCTCATGATCATTTCAATTTTGGAGGGTAAAGTTCCTCAATAAATACAAAATAAAAAGCACGGTTGCGGGAACAGTGCTTTTTTTGAAAAAATTGTTATGTCTTTTACATTCCATACAAACTTTTGGTAGCTACCCCGGTCCAGAACATCGCCATCAATATCCAACCGATCAGGATACTGACCACGATGAAAACGATGATGGCCACCACGAGGTAAATGGCTTTCTGATCGTCGGGGGTCTTCTTTACAGGGCCCAATCCGAGGTACATGAGATAAATAGCATAAATACCCCCTGCAATCATGCCCAGCCAGCCCAGGATGGGAACAATGCCAAGGATGCTGGCTACCCAACTGGCAGTACCGGAATAAGCAACCAATTGAGCCGAGCTGCCCAGGTCTTTCTTCGATTGAAAGTTAGGGGCCAGCAGGTCCACCACATAAGTAGTGACCACATAAGAAATGATCGCACCTACAAATGAGCCGCAGGCGGCTATGATAGCGTATTTCATTCCGAACAACCGGCCTGTCCACAGCAATGCCGATAACAGCGAAGCTGCTGTAGGTATCAATGCCATGGGAATTACGTAGGAAGTTAACAGGGACCCTAAAGTGGCCGTTTCTCCTGCCACAACATTCCATTCGGTCTTTGGTGTGAGCAGGATATTCTTAGCGCGATTGATGAGGTTCATAACTGTTAGTTTTACTAAATGTAAGCATATCCCCTTGTTCTAACAACAGGCATGGGCGGGATGTGGAAATTAATCAGGCAGGGAAATCCGGTTTGCGGGATTCTGCGGCGCGGGCTAACAGGGATTCTATTTCTCCAATTCGTTTAAGCTGGATCTCCAGTTTTTTGTTGTGCTCAGCAACCTGTTGCAGGTCATGGTTCAGCTCTTCGAGGAAGCCCACCTTCTTCATCAACTGCTGGCGCTGGAAATTGGATTCCCGGAGTTTGTCTTCCGTATCGGCCATCAGCCGGGCTATCCGTTGATTTTCTTCCAGCAAACTGAGCTGTTTCATTTTTATTTCATCGTACTCTTTCGTGAGCTTGAAATAGTTCTGCTGCAGGTCTTCGAACTCGAAATGCAGGTGTTGGGGTTTGGAGAGGTACATTTCCATCTTCTGCAACCGCTCCTGCAAGCCACTGCATGCCTCATTGGTCTTGCGCAATCTCTCCTTCATTTCACTGGCAAGAAACTGTTCCTGCTGCAATTGTTTCATGGCAGCTTCCTTTTCCATCATCAGTTTTTTCATTTCACGCAACTGGATGGTGAGGGAATCGTTCTCCTGTTGGGTCTCCACATGCTTTTTCTCCGCTTCCTTCAATGCATTCACCTGGTCGAGCAGGCGGGCAATACTTTGATTATGCTCAAACAGGCTGTCGTGCGCCGACTTCAGCTGGCCGAGATAGCTGGCAGTAGGCAGTTCCTCAACAGTAGGGGTAGTTTTGGCAGCGTTCAATTCTTTTTTCGTTTCCTCCAGTTCTATCGTGAGCAGTTCTTCATTTTCCTTCAGCTCATCCAGTTCCCTGCGCAATTGCTGTTGTACTTTTTCCTGCACCTCCAGTTCCTCATAATATTTCAGGCGCCATTCATCCGGGTCGATACTCGATTCGGCGAGAACGGATGGCTCCGCAACGGATGGCGGCATCGATTTACGGTTCACCAGGAAGAAATGTATGAAAAATCCCAGCACGATCGCGCCCAGTTGGAACACGATGATCTCCAGTACACCCAGCGAGATCTGGTAGCCAAGAATGATAAGCAGTGAATTCATAATGATTCAGAGTTGCCGTTTAGCACATCGGTTTTTTTCGGAGAATTGCACGTCTTTCAATGGAAATGAACAGGGAGGGAAAGAATGAAGAAACCACCCGTGGGTGGTTTTTCTGAAACTAAATTAATATGATCGATGCAGATATGCAAATTGGCATGATAATATTTTTCAATACCCTGACTATCATCCCTTTACCAGGGTCCCGACCCGTTCACCCCCGATCACTTTCATGAGGTTGCCCGGCTTGTTCATATCGAATACGATGATGGGCAGATTGTTCTCCATGCAAAGGGTGAATGCCGTCATGTCCATTACCCGCAGGTTCTTTGAAATACATTCCTGGAAGGTGATCGTTTCATAACGGCGGGCGGCAGGATCTTTTTCAGGATCGGCGGTATAGATCCCGTCCACGCGGGTCCCTTTCAGGATCACATCGGCCTGTATCTCGATGGCCCTCAGTGAGCCGGCCGTGTCGGTAGTGAAATAGGGATTACCGGTCCCTGCGCCGAAGATCACCACGCGTCCTTTCTCTACGTGCCGGATGGCACGGCGGCGGATATACGGCTCTGCGATCTGTTCCATTTTAATAGCGCTTTGCAGGCGGGTGTACACCCCGATCTTTTCCAGCATGGCCTGCATGGCCATTCCGTTGATCACCGTGGCCAGCATGCCCATATAATCGCCATGGGCCCTTTCAATGCCGGTCTCGGCTTCATTCATACCACGATAAATATTTCCTCCTCCGATCACAATGGCAACCTGCACGCCCAGCTCAACGATCTCCTTGATATCCCGTGCATATTGTTCAATGATCACCGGGTCCATCCCGAAATTTTTATCTCCCATCAATGACTCTCCCGATAGTTTCAACAGAACACGTTTGTACTTTGGCAGCATGAATGAATGGCGGATTTTTTGAGTTCAGTGAATGAATGCGTATGCGGTGCAAAGAAAAGATTTTTTTATCTAACTATCATGTGGGGGAGTGGAAAGTCTTTGCGGGCCAGGACGGGAAGAGGGTTGACAGGTTAAAACGTTGAAAGGTTGACAAGGAGGTCTCCGCAGTTTGGAGATATCCTTGTCAACCTTTCAACCTATTAACTTATCAACTTAACCTAAAGCAACTCTCTTGAACTCTGTCACTTTCAGACCGGCGTCAACGCTCTTCAGGTATTCGCCAACGGATTTACCGTTGTCTTTTACGAAGGTCTGGTTCACCAGGGTGCTTTCCTTGAAGAAGGCTTTCAGCTTACCTTCAGCGATCTTGGAGATCATTTCATCAGGTTTGCCGGCCATTTTCGGATCGTTCCTGATCTGTTCGATCACGATAGCCCTTTCACGTTCGATGGTGGAGGCAGGTACTGAATCGGCATCCACGGCCACAGGGCTCATGGCAGCGATCTGCATGGCGATGTCTTTGCCTACTTCGGCAGCGGGTTTGTTCAAACCTACCAGCACACCGATGCGGTTGGCGCCATGGATATAAGAAGCTACATAATCGGCGTCCACACGTTCCAGTTTGGTGATACCGATCTTTTCGCCGATAGAAGCGAGCTTATCATTGACAAGGTCGGCCACTTTTGCGCCGTTGATGGTAACATTGTTCAGTTCGTCGATGCTCTTCACATTATTGGCGATAGCTGCATCGGCAATAGTTTGTGCGAAGGCAACGAAGTCGGCATTCTTGCTCACGAAATCGGTTTCACAGCTTACGCAAACAGCAATACCGGTTTTATTATCGGCGGTCGTTTTGGCGAGCACCACACCTTCTTTGGCTTCACGGTCTCCGCGCAGGGCTGCTACCTTGGCGCCTTTCTTACGGAGCCAGTCGATGGCTGCTTCGAAATCGCCATTGGTTTCTGTCAGCGCTTTACGGCAATCCATCATACCGGCGCCTGTCATCTGGCGCAGTTTATTGATATCAGCGGCTGTAATTGCTACAGTTGACATAGTATTATTTTAAAGATTCAAAAAGGTTGAAAATTGGTGAGCCGGCCTGCAAAATGCTGTAGTTCCTCAAATGGCCCACCGATTTCCAATTACTAAATTATTAAGCTCTCGATGATCGGGCTGTGGCTTATCTTCCGCCGGGACCGGGCCTGCGGCTGGCGCCACCGGGAACACGGCGTTTGGCCTGATGGCCGCCACCACGTACTTTACCACCGCGGGCAGCTTCTGCTTCGGCTTCAGCCTGCAGGCGTGCTGCTTTCTTTTCCTTTTCATCGTCGGTCACTTCTTCCACTTCTTCGTCCTTGGCGGCCTGGCGTTCTGCCAAACCTTCGGCGATAGCCGCAGTGATGTATTGGGTGATGATAGCGATGGATTTGGTAGCATCATCATTGGCCGGGATAGCGAAATCGACTTTGTTGGGATCGCAGTTGGTATCGACCATACCGAAGGTAGTGATGCCAAGGCGTTTTGCTTCTGCCAGTGCGATATGTTCGTGGCCGATGTCGATGATGAACAGGGCGGTCGGTACGCGGCCGAGTTGGGCGATACCACCCAGTACCTTGTCCATTTTATCGCGGTCGCGGCCCAATGTGAGGCGTTCTTTCTTGGTGAGGCTTTCTGCGCTTCCGTCGCCCAGCATCTTATCGATGCTCTGCATTTTCTTCACGCTCTTGCGAACGGTATTGAAGTTGGTGAGCATACCACCCAGCCAGCGTTCTGTCACGAAAGGCATGTTCACTTTACGTGCGCACTCGGTAACGATCTCTTTTGCCTGTTTCTTGGTGCCTACGAACATGACCTTTTTACCACTGCGTGCGATCTGCTTCAGGGCTGCTGCAGCTTCCTGCAGGGCCTCGGTGGTTTTGTTCAGGTCGATGATATGGATGCCTTTCTTCTCGGCGAAGATATAAGGCAGCATTTTGGGATTCCACTTCTTACGCAAGTGTCCGAAGTGTACACCTGCATCCAATAGTTGCTGTTGTAATGAAGTGTTATTTTCCATTTTTCTGATTTGAAAATGTGATGATTTGAAAATTTGACAATGACGCACCCTCCAGTGCTTCCCGGAGGGATAGCATTAACGTTTGCTGAACTGGTAGCTGCGACGGGCTTTCTTATGACCGAATTTCTTACGCTCAACGGAACGTGGGTCACGTTTCAGCACACCGGCGGCTTTGAGGGCCGGGCGATATTCTGCGCTCAGTTCAACCAGTGCGCGGCCGATACCCAGTTTGGCAGCTTCTGCCTGTCCTTTCATACCACCACCTGCTGCATTGATCTTGACGTCGAATTTATCGAGCGACTGAATGGCTTTCAACGGCAGTTCTACCTGGCTTTGCAGGTAAACCAGCGGAAAATATTCTTTATAGTCTTTGTCGTTCACTGTGATCTTGCCTGATCCTTTTGAAAGGAAGATCCTTGTCACAGCTTCTTTACGACGGCCTACTGCATTTTTTTGCTTTTCCATGAAGTCAATTTGAAAATTTGAAAATCTGAAAATTTGAAATGGTACTTTCAAATTCCCATTTTCCTTTTTTAGAATTTCAATTCTTTAGGTTGTTGTGCAGCGTGCTGATGCTCGGCGCCGGCATACACAAATAATTTCTTGAACATTTTACGGCCGAGGCGGTTCTTGGGCAACATACCTTTTACGGCACGTTCTACCACCAGTTCGGGCCTGCGCTTCAGCAGGTCTTTCGCTGCTTCTGCTTTCTGGCCGCCGGGATAACCGGAGAAGGTCAGGTATTCTTTGTCTTCCAGTTTGTTCCCGGTGAATTTGACCTTGTCGGCGTTGATCACGATCACATAATCGCCCGTATCGACATGCGGCGTATAATAGGCCTTGTTCTTACCACGAAGAACGGCAGCTATTTTTGCACACATGCGTCCCACGGTTTGATTGGTACCGTCCACAACATACCAGTTGCGCTTAACGGTAGCCGCATTTGCATGTTTTGTAGTGAAATGAAGTTTGCTCATGATATTCTTTTTTTTAATGTTTCTGTCCGCTCCCTCCACCACCAACCTGGTGAAGCCGGAAACGGGTCGCAAAGGTAGGGGGAAGGGAGGCGATAAAACAAGAAAAGAAGGAAGAATTTTTGAGAGGAGCGTTACAATATATTGATTTTCAATAAAAATTTTGACGCCTATTTTTAATAGGTCACTGGGTTGAAGGAAGGATGCGGGTTTTGGCAGCCCTCCGGGCCGGAATGATGAACTGATCCGGCTTACGGGCCGCTGTTATCTTCAACAAAGAATTAGGCGCGTTTTGTTGGTAGATTACCAACTTTCCTTAAATTTGAACGAACAATCCAAACAAATCGAACAAGACCGAAGAACCTTTCCTTTCGAAAAGAAATTACCGGCCTGCTTAGTGGTTCATTCTATCACATTAACCCGACAAGTATGAAACAATGGTTCCTTCTCGAAAATGAAAAGGATTACAAGCTGGCAAAGGAAAGGTACCAGCAATTGAGGGAGGCCCGCAGAAGCACTCCTGAACACAAGGAAAAATTATTATTGGCCCACCTCATCAATCATTATGTGACCAAAAACTGGAAGCTCCCACCCAGCGATCCCATCGAACTGATCAAGGCACGCATGGAAGATTTCGGTTATACGGCCACCGACCTGGCAAGAGTATACGGAGATAAGGGCACCGTCAGTAAAGTTTTGAACTATAAGCAGGCTTTATCGTTAACTATGATCAGAAAATTCAGTAAGTTACTGAACATGCCGCTCGAATCATTAATCAAAGAATATAAGTTGCGTAAATAATGGCCATTCATACTCTACACCGTTCCAGCTTCGGCGATCCGAAAAATGCAGGTAATCTCCTCACAATCGAAGAAGCCCACCAGCTCCTGCAGGAATGGGTGCCCAACGAACGCCTCCAACTGCACATGAAGCAGATGGCCGCCGTGATGAAAGCCTGGGCACTCGAAAGAGAAGGCGCAGACGCCACCACTGCCCTGAAATGGGAGATCGCCGGACTGTTGCATGATGCAGACTGGGAAAAATACCCGGACGATCATTGCCGCATCATCATCGAAGAACTGGAAAGAAGGAATATCGACCCCGAGGTCATCCATTGCATCGCTTCCCACGGCCCGAAGTATTTCGGCGTGAAGCCCAACAATTCCATGGACAGGATGATCTATGTGTTCGATGAACTTTCAGGGTTCATCCATGCTGCAGCGCTGATCAGGCCCACCCGCTATGAAGGCATGGACGTGAAAAGCGTGATGAAGAAACTGAAGACCCCCTCCTTCGCCGCGCAGGTGAACCGGGATGATATCACAGATGCCCTCAGCAGGATCGATACGCCGCTCGAAACGATCATCCAGTTCATCATCGATCACCAAAAGGGGGTTCAATAGACAATCCCTTCCCGGCACACAACACTGAGCCTGACCAGGGTGGTCCTGGAAAAGTTTTTTTACGGAAAAAGTTGGCAGATTACCAACTATCGTTAATTTTGTTCCTTCCGGCATCTGAACGCGCTTTCTTTATACTGATAAGCATTTCCATTACGCATTCCCTTGATCCTGTTCCTTCAAAATAAATCAACAGAAAATGCTTATCACCGATAAAAGGCCTTTGGAAGACTTTGCTTTGGACCATGCCGATTCACGGAGCGCCATCAATAGCTGGATAGCCCTGGTCGAAAACGCATCATGGAGAACGAAACAGGATGTAAAGAAAACTTTTCCCCGCGCCAAACTACTGAAGGGGAACCGCGCCAGGTTCGAACTAGTGCATAACCGCTACCGGCTGATCGTTCTGATCGAATACATAGATCAGTATGTGGATGTGCTTTTCATAGGCACCCATAACGATTACGAAAAGCTCGATCCGTCCTCTCTTTAAATTTTATGTAATTATGGCCTATTCCCTGTTCATTCATCAACATACCAGGCAACGGACCGCTGCCAAATATATACGGATACCCGCCAGTGCTCCCAAAGAGCCGGCCCATCCTTTCATTGCTGAAGTATCAAAAAAGACCTGCAATATCGTGGACCACCGGTTGTCGATCGAAGAAGCCTACCTGATCGTTAACCAGTGTGTACGCTCAGCCGATGAAAGGCTGCACCTGAAACAGATGGCGGCCATCATGAAAGCCTGGTCGATGGAAAGAGAGGCTGCCGACCACCAGACCGCCCTGCAATGGGAGCTTGCCGGTCTTTTCCTGGATACCGGGCCGGAGATCGCACCGGCAGATCATTGCGCGCGTGTAGTCAAAAAACTGGAAGAAGCAAAAGCCAATCCCGATATCAGCCATTCGCTGTTCTCGGCAGGTTTGTCATTCCCTGGAAATCTCTCCATAGAGAAAATGTGTACCCTCCGGGATATACTCGATGTGCTGTCTGCCTTTATTCATAACAAGGCCCTCGAAAACCCCGACTATTATGAAGGCATCAACGTACAGTCGATCCTGAAAGGACTTGCGGCCACACCTCTCCAGGGCCGAATTTTCTCCGAAGACCTCGATTACGCAGTTGCCGTGCTGAATACTTCCCTCGAAGAGATCATCCAGTTTATCATCGATCATCAGAAAGACCTGGAGTGATCCTGTTCATTCTCTCAATGGATATTCCCGAATTTTCAATAATTTCCGGTACCCATTCAATGCTGCTGTATGAAAAAATGGCTTATCGGACTGGCAATCGTTATCATACTTGCTGCCCTGGCTACCTATATCTTTATTCCCGCCAAGCTCGACGTTTCCCAACATGCCCTGATCAGGACCACTGAGAACGGCTCTTACCGGGCTTTCAGCGATCCGCATCATCGTCTTAACTGGTGGCCGGCACATACCCGTTACCGTTATACCGTGATCACCAGCGCTTCCAATGTAGTAGAAATACCTATTGCAGAACAAATAGACACCATCCCTAGCTCCCTGATCATTATTCCCGAAGGGGCCGATGTGGTCCGCATCAGTTGGCAGGCACCATCTTCCGCCAGCCTCAATCCTATCAAAAGGGTCCAGCAGTACAAACAGGCCTTCGTCCTGAAAGAAGAAATGGCCCTTGTGCTCAAAAGCCTGCAAGCCTACCTTGAAAAAGAAGAGAATATCTACGGCATCCATGTAGAAAAAACGATTGTGAAAGACACCTTGCTCATCACTACGAAAGCCAGTTTCAGCAGCCAGCCCACCACTGCCGGGATCTATGGACTGATCGGCGGCCTGCAACAATATATTCACGGTCAATCCGCCAATGCCAGCGGTTTCCCCATGTTGAATGTGCATCGCAAAGACAGTAGCCATTTCGAGGTCATGGTGGCCATCCCGATCGACAAGCCAATACCGAATGCAGGAAAATTCGAGCTGAAAAGAATGGTACCGGGAAATATCCTGGTGACAGAAGTACAGGGAGGCCCTTCAACGATCAGGAATGCGTTCAATCTACTGGAGGCTTACCGGGTAGAACATCATTACGAATCACCGGCCATCCCATTCGAATCACTGGTCACCGACAGGAGCCGGGAAGCAGATACCACCAAATGGACCACCAGGCTCTTTTACCCGGTCTTCTGAACGGCCACGCTTTTATCATTTGAACCCGATCACACTTGCACTATCATTATTTCTCGCCAATATGAAAGCATTCCGCTTTTGCAGGCGCAGCTGTCTGATATGGCGCACCTGTCCTTTGATCCATAGCCCATTCACTTTCTCGCACCGGAAAGCTCCCTTTCCCTGGTTGACCAGGATTGTGCCCAGGTCCGCATCATATCGGCCCATCTGGATATTGTTGTCGTAAAAATTTCCTGCCAGTAAAATATCCGGTCGTCCGTCATTGTTGGCATCGAGTATGACCCCATCCCGGTATGGACTGATCTGCGCCTCCCAGGGCAGGGCTTTCACTTCAAATTGCATATTCCCCTGGTTGATCAGTACGGCGTTCGAAAAATAATCGGCCGTCAGCACCTGGGCGCTTTCCAGCTTTTCTCTGGTGAACAGCTCTTCCAGCGATGCTTTGGCGAAATCACCCGCGTGCAGGAAGCGTTTTTTGAGGATAGGCATTTGCTTTTCCAGCTCTCCTTTGTTGGCAAAAGGGATCTCGCGGCCTTCGAGGTAATAGGTCAGTACCTGCTCCTTTTTCCCATTACCGTCGAAGTCTTCGTAATACAATCGCACCGGTTCTTTTTCCGAAGCGGTGAGGCGGCTGTTGAGGCCCAGGTTGCCCGCGATGAGATCGATATCACCATCTCCATCGATATCACAGGGCAATATGAAATTCCACCACCCTTTTTTCGTGGTGAGCCATTGTTTGGTGAAATGCCCGTTGTTATTGATAAAAGCACAGATGCCATCCCATTCCAGGGAGAGGATAAGGTCTTTGTCGCCGTCCTTGTCGATATCGACCCAGACGGCATTGGTCACCAATCCTACCCACTCCAGATCTTTGGCATAGCTGGCCGTTACATCCCGGAAATGACCTGCATGATCGTTTTCCAGCAGGTACGACCGGGGTGTTTTACCATAATCCCAGGGCACCGCCCTTCCACCGATGAACAAGTCCGTATATCCATCACCGTTAAAATCGAAGGGCACTACGCAGGATTGCGTAACATAGATATCGTGGAAAGCGTCTTGCTGTTTCGTGAGCCGGCCTTTTCCGTCGTTGAGGTATACTCTTGGAAGAAGAAAACTATCCTTTCCATAATATTCATTGCCGCCGCTCGCCACTACCAGGTCGGGAAAATGATCGTTGTTGATGTCGACCCAGCAGGCGTCCACATCTTCGTAGGTACTGTCATTAGCAAGGGCAGGCTGTTCGGAAGGGATGAATTTACCGGAAGGCTGCTGCATCAGCAGCACCTTTTTTTCTCCTTTGGAAGCTCCTATAAAAACATCCTCCAGTCCATCTTCATCGATATCCGCTACTGCGAGTGCCGGCCCTTCAGTGGAAACGGCATGGGGGATGAGCGGTTCGCGGTCGAATTCCACGAAATGATTTTCAACATGCCGGTAGCGGATGCCGGTCTGCGGGGTGAGGTCCTGCATGGGTTGCAGGGTGTTGGGATAAAAATCGCGCAGCAGTCGGTAGTCGAAAACAGGCAGTCCTCTGGAATAGGTAAAGGATATCCGGGAGCTATCGGGTTGATGGACCCTTTGATAAGTATTATCGGGCCATATCAGCAGCATTGAATCGGGTTTTGTATTGCCGAGCCCGATCAGGAGCGGTATCTCGCCGGAAGACTGGAATCCTTTCACCGGGTATTTCTCATAGGTTTGGATATTTCTTCCTGCGAAGACGAGTACACGCGCGCCTGCGGCGCGCGGATTGTTTTCCGGCCCCTGCAGGTTGACCTGCAAATAATGATTTTGCTTCCGCTCACTGGCCATATTCCTGTACAGGATCACCGGATCATCGATCGTATTGACCACAATATCCAGGTCGCCATCATTATCGAGGTCCGCATAAACAGCACCATTGGAAAAACTGGGCCTGCCGTTCCTGATCAGTTTGCCTTCGTCTTCGAACAGCAGGTTACCCTGGTTACGAAAAAAACGATCGGGCAATTTGATCTCCGGGAAATTTTTGATGAGGGCCATATCCCGTTCCTGCATATTGCCGCTCCGTATCTTCTGTTGTATCTCGTCATTCGATATATAATTCACATAGTCGATGTCATTGAGCCGTTTGGGAATGCCATTGGATACGAACAGGTCTTTCAACCCGTCATTGTCGAAATCAACCCAGAGGGGCGACCATGACCAGTCAGTGGCATAGATCCCCGCATACAACCCTACTTCACTGAATTGTCCATTACCCCTGTTCCATTGCAGGGTATTTCTCGCATACTGGTAATGGTAACCGTTTTTTATTTTAATGTTGAACACATTGTATTCATCTTCTCCCAGCGAGCGTTTGAGGATGTAGGGGTCCGACGGCAGCATATCCACCGTGATGATCTCAGGCCAGGCATCGTTGTTCGCATCTGCTACATCCACTCCCATCGAGAACTGGCTGGTATGCATGATCTGTTGTGTGAGTGAATCTTTGAAAGTGCCATTGCGCTGGTTGATATAGAGATAATCATTTTCATGGAAATCATTTCCTACATAAATGTCCGGATAGCCATCGAGGTTGATATCCGCCACGGCAACCCCAAGACCATAACCGATCACCGTGCTGTTGATGCCGCTCTCCCTCGTTACATCCGTGAAATGCCCGTTATCATTACGATAGAGCCTGTCGCCCGACAAAGAATCATAGGTATTGCGGTAGGAATCCCTGGGCGCAAAAGTGCTGTTGTATCGCAGGGAATGGTTCAGCAGGTACATGTCGAGATCGCCATCAAGATCATAATCGAAGAAGACGGCCTGTGTGCTGAAGCCTGAAAAATCAAGTCCATATTCCTTCGCACGCTCTTCATATTGTGGTATACCGTTCTTGATGCCGGTACAGATCAGCAACTGGTTATGGCTATGGAGAGTTTCATAATTGCCGACGCGGCAGATATAGATGTCGAGCAGGCCGTCATGGTTCACATCGGCCACGGATACGCCGGTGCTCCAGCCACTATCGCGCGGTATCTTTGCTTCGGCAGTAACATCTTTGAAGTGCAGGTTGCCGGTGTTGAGGTATAAGGTGTTCTGCTGCTGGTTGGAGGCGAAAAAAAGATCGATGAGTCCGTCATTATTGAAATCTCCCGCGCCCACACCAGCGCCATTGTAGAAGTACATATACTTCAGCATATTCAATTGTGGAGTGGGTGTAAGCTTGTTGGAAAACGCCAGGCCGGTTTGCTCATGCTCCATTACTTCGAACAGGTAAGGAGTTGTATCCGAAGAACGGCAGGCAGCAAGCAGGAGCAGGAAGCCGGACAGTTTGGTGAGATGATTGATCGATTTCATGAATGTATCCGTTTCGGATGGTGAACGTTTCTATTCTTTGAGTCTGTACAATACGGGCAGCTCATCATTCTGCAATACCAGCAGGTAGCGGGTTTTGCCTGATCGTATTTCTTTGATATCCCTGATCTGCCCCCTCAGTTCCATGCCCGATTGCCGGTTCGGTATCCAGGTAAAACCGACTTTGCCATCGTTCAGCAGCAGATGCCCGAAACTGGCATCGAGCCTGCCAAACTGGGGTAGAAAACAAAAATTATTTCCACCGAGCACGAGGTCGGTCTTGCCATCATGGTTGAGATCGGTGCAGTGAATGGCATTGACAGATGATAATTGCACCATTTGTGGCAATGGCCGAACAGTGAAATGACCGTTGCCGTCATTGAGCGCGATGCAGGACGTAGGATAATTGAATGTTTTCACTTCAGCCGCTTTGATCAGTTCAGGTGAGAACAGGTCCTGGATTGATCTCTTCGCAAAATCCTCATGCTTCAGGTTTTGCTTTTTCAGTGATGGCAGTTGATCGGTAAGCTCGCGTTTGAGGAATACCGTCATATCCCTGCCGCCCACCCTTCGGGTGAAGATCTTATCTACCACACCATTCCCGTCGAAATCATTGATCCAAATTTTGACCGGTTCTTTTTCCGATGGGCGCAGGTAGAAGTTCTCCCCGATGTTCCCGAGAATGAGGTCATTGTCGCCATCCCCGTCGAGATCGGCCACGGCAACCGATTGCCACCAGCCCAGCATATTGCCCAGATTGGTTTTCATTTCTTCGAAATGATCGCCTGTCCAGGTGAAGATCCTGGGCGGCATCCACTCACCGGCCACGACGAGATCTTTTTGCCCATCGCCGTTCATATCGGCCCACACTGCCCCGGTTATCATTCCTGCATGAGCGATGGCAGGGTTCTTTTCTTTTGCGATATCGGTGAATTTTCCTTTCCCATCGTTGACCAGCAGGTACGCTGAAGGGGTTACTCCATAATTTTTCGGTTCACAGCGGCTGGCCACAAAGAGGTCGAGATCGCCATCATGATCGAAATCATTGGCTATTACTACCGAAGTATTGCCATTGTTGGGAGGAAGGGCATCGGTGCGAATGGAAAAGTTACCTTTTCCATCGTTGATGTATAACCGGTTTTGCATATTCCGGCTGCCTGATACATTATTATTGCCGCCTGAGCCGACAAACAGATCGAGATCGCCATCCCCGTCGCAATCGAAGAACAGCACAGCATCGTCTTCCATGTCTGTATAGAGCCTGAAGGCAGGCTCGTCTTTTTTCACAAAGCCATTGGGGGTTTGCAGGTAAAGCTGTCCGCCCTGGTTAGCCGCCCCGCCGATATAGATATCTTCAAGCCCATCTCCGTTCACATCTCCCACAGCGGCATGGGGGCCATCGCGGGAGATCATCATCGGGATATTCCTTTCGTAATAAAAATCCACGTAATCGTCTTCTATATGTTTATCGAAATGAGCGGGCGCCATGGTGAGCCAGGGAACGGGAGGAGGAGGTGAAGTCCTGGTCATTAATGGCGCTGTATCCGGCTGACTGATGACATACAAACTATCCACTTTCGGCCGGTCATATTTCGAATAGGTAAGGTTTGGCCAGATGATGATCATGGAATCGACAGGAGCAGTGCCGAGCCCGATCACGGCCTTGTAATCGACCGACGACTGAAAGCCGCGTCCGGGGATCACTTCACGGGTATGCACCTGGTCTCCCTGGAATATTTTGATGGTGCTGCCCACTGCCCAGGTATTCTTTCCTTTTCCTTTCAGCAACACACTGATGGAATGGTTCTTCGTGATCAGGTTGCTGTTATTACGGAAAACAAATGCCTTTTGATTCACATTGTTCACCACGAGGTCGAGATCGCCATCATTATCGAGGTCGCCATAGGCCGCGCCATTGGAGAAGGATGGTTGAGTGATACCCCAGGAAGCGCCTGCATCGCTGAAATGCAGGTTACCCAGGTTCTTGAACACCTTATTCGGGATGGGGCGTGAAGGCATTTTATCGATGATGGCATCTATCTGCTCTTTTTTACCGGTGAGGGCCATTTTCTGGATCACTTCATTGGCGAAAAAATCGATGAAGTCCTGGTCGGTCACATCATGATAAATGCCATTGCATACATAAATATCGCTGAGGCCGTCGTTGTCGGCATCGAAGATCAGCGCGCCCCAGCTCCAGTCGGAGGCCTCCACTCCGCTGTAACGGCTTGTTTCCAGGAATTTTCCATGCTGGTTATTTACCTGCAGGGCATTCTGCATGTACTGGTGATAGAAACCCTGCTTCACGGTAAGCCTGTTCACGTCGATATTCTCGAAGGAGGTAGTGGTCTTCAGCCTGAACTCATCACCGGGAAGCATATCGGTAGTGAAAATATCGGGATATCCATCATTGTTGATATCGGCCATATCGGCGCCCATCGACGAGAGACTGATATGCTGCATCCATTGTTCCAGCTCTTCCTTGAAAGTGCCGTTCTTCTGGTTGATGTAGAGGTAATCCCTTTCAAAGAAATCATTCGAGATATAGATATCGGGATATCCGTCATTGTTGACATCTCCTACCGTAACACCCAGACCAAACCCGATCAGGCTTCCATAGATACCGGCCTGTTCGCTCACATCGGTGAAATGCCCATTATCGTTCCGCAGGAGTTGATCGCCGCCACCTTTGAAGTAATCGGCCACCGGCCAGTCTTTGGCGCGCAGGTTGCGGTTATTGGCATAGTTGAGGGTGTTAACTGGAATGAAACTGTTGTTGAGCCGGTAGCAATCGAGGTCGCCATCGAGATCATAATCGAAGAATGCCACATGAGTAGTATAGGCGGAATCGGTGAGGCCGTATTGGGCGGCAGATTCGGTGAAAGTGAGATCGTGGTTGTTGATATAAAGCTCATCACTTTGTCCGACTATTCCCGGCTGATAACCCGCATTGCACACATAGATATCGAGCCAGCCATCATTGTTGATATCGACCATCACCACACCGGTGCTCCATTTTTTCTTATCACCGAAACCTGCTTTATCGGAGATATCTTCAAACTGAAAATTGCCTTTGTTGAGATAGAGTTTATTGGGACCAGAGTTGCCGGTGAGGAATACGTCGGCCAGGCCATCGTTATTGATATCGCCGATGGCCACTCCACCTCCGTTGTAGAAGTTGCGGTAGGTGAAGATGTTGAAATCGGGAGTGTCCTTTACCTGGTTGATAAAATCTATCCCGGTATTTTCCATTTGCTCAAACAGCCGGGGCGGGGCGGTTGGATGCCGGCAACCCATACAAAGTGCTAAACCGGTGACCAGCCAGTATGGAGAATACTTCATATTGACAATATACAAAAAAGAAAAGAGAGACTGTCCCGTGCAGGACAATCCCTCTTGTTAATGATTGCAATTTTAATATCCTTGGTTTTGTTTGAAATTCGGGTTCACTGCCAATTGCTGGTTGGGGATGGGGAATAACAAACGTTCGGGACCGGATTGTGGTTTTTCCTGCCAGGCGTTCAGGAATTTTCCAAAGCGGATCAGGTCCTGCCTTCTCCAACCTTCAAAGTACAATTCCCTACCTCTTTCATCCAGCAGGTTATCGAGCGTTACTGCTGCAAGAGCGCCGGCTCCTCTTTTGGTGCGGATACTGTTCACGATGGGCAATGCCGCCGGTGCGGCATTGGTGCGCACCAGCGCTTCTGCCTTCATGAGCAGCACATCGGCATACCGGAAGAACACATAATCATTATCGGAGTTGCTGTAATCACTGTTATTGGGATCATTCAATTTAGCCAGGTTATAATCCGGCGGATATTTGATCACCCTGATACCGGTCACTTCGAGATTGCTGCCGGTTTCCAGTATTTTAACTTCGGGGGTAAAGGCCAGCGGGCTGCCATTCCTGTCTTTCAGCGGCGTATTGTTCTGATCGTACTGCTGTCCAACGAGAAAGCCTACCCGTAAACCGGTTTTATCGGTAACGCCTGCATACGCATCGCCACGGCGTTTATCATTTGCATCGAACTTGTTATAAAAATCGGAAAGGGTGGCAAAGCCGTTCCATCCTCCGGGATTGTTATTGTAATGCAATCCCATGCGCCATCTTGAACGGACAGGGCCGCCTTCATCATGTGTATTGTGGGCAGTGAAGATCAGCTCTGTAGACAATGCATCATTCTTCGCTGCGAAATTATCATAGAAATTATTGGAGAGCGAATACTTGTTGCTGCTGATCAGTTGATCGGCCAGTGTGATCACCTGGGTCATATCGGCCGCATCGAACGTAGGGGCCTGCCTGTTGGCGATGGTGCCTTTGTTGAGATAGCATTTCATCAGCAAGGTCTTGGCAGCATCCTTGTTGGCCGTATAAGCCGGACCATCGGGCAATGTGGGAAGAATGGCGTTCAGTTCTCCTATGATATAGGTGAGCGCATCGACGCCCGTTTTTACGGCCGGAGCTTTCAACAGGTCTTCCCCTGCTTCACGAACAGGCACCTGGTTCCATCCATCGAGCATGGAAAACATGGCAAAGGCTCTCAGGAAGCGGGCTTCGGCAGCTTGCTGTGGAGTAGGGTTGAACCGTTGAAGGTCTGTTGCAAAGAAAACGATCTGCCCCAGGTTCGTATAGGTACTGACGATAAATGTATGATCGGCGTCCCATTTATGATTGTGAAGCACACGCCATACACCGTTATCATCCCAGTCCCCACCTCTTGTTGGCCCGATACATTCGTCGGTAGTATGTTCCTGTAAAGCCCAGAACCTCGATTGGTCCTGGTATGGAAGGCGCATGGCGTTGTAGGCGCCTTTCAACAAGGCGGCCGCATCGCTGGAAGAGCCCAGTTGCGCATCCGTTATTTCGCCCTGCAATCCCTGGTTCAGCTTGGTACAGGCCACCAGCAGAAAGGAGAACATGGCAAGCGTTATTATTGTTTTGCGGTTCATATAATAATGATTTGAGGATCTTATAATGAAAAATTCACACCCAGCAGGAAGCTCCTGGCAGAAGGGTATGGTACATATTCAATACCCACGGAAGGAACCCCGTTCACCTGTTTGTCCGTATTGACTTCCGGGTCAAATCCTCTGAAACTGGTGATCACAAAAAGATTCTGACCTGTGAGGTACACATTGGCATTTTTGATGACCTTGCCCAGATTGCCTACACTATAACTGAGGGTGGCATTGGCCAGCCGCAGGTAATCTCCTTTTTCAATGAACCGGGAAGAAGGAGCTACCGGGTTCGCCAGGTTCTCGAGCACTGGCCCACCTATCAGGAATTTGGCAACGTTACGGCGTGATGGAGAAAGGTTGCTGACGGGCAGCACCGAATTGGCTGTGTTATTGTAAATATCCTGTCCGAAAGCCCCGTTGAGGTTGGCTTCAAAACCAAACTTCTTATATCCCACACGGGTGGAAATGCCCAGTAAGGTCTTTGGATTGGGATTGCCTACATAATAGTTGGTATTACCATTGTCGGTGTAAAGGGAGAAACCGTTCTTATCGAGCCCTTCGAAACGCCTTGTATAAAATACATTCACAGGCTGGTCATTGGCGATCGCTTGTGCGTAGGCGTTAGACATGCCCTGTCCGTGCAACTGGCCGGTGATGATCCGACTTTTCAGGCCGCTCACTTTATTTTTCAGGAAGGTGGCATTCACACCCAAATCCCAGGTGAGATCATTTTGGCGGATGATGCCGACATTGACCGCTGCTTCAACGCCCGAGTTCACGACCTTACCTTCGAGATTGGTCCAGGAGGCGGGGTTTTCAGTAGGCCCGGGTACCGGTGCATAGGCATTGAAGATAAGGTCCTTGGTAGTCCTGTGGAAATAATCGACCGTAGCAGTGACCCTATCATTCCACAGACCGGCATCGATACCCACATTGGTTTGAATATCGGTCTGCCATTTCAGATCGGGGTTGCCATAGTTGAGGCGAACAAAGGAACCAGGACCATTGGAGCTGTATCTTCCGATAGCTGCGCCGGATGGGAATTCCTGGTTACCTGTTTGTCCCCATCCCACACGTACTTTCAGGTTATTGACCAGTCCGCCCTTGGCCCAGAAATTCTCGTTCGCTACGTTCCAGGCAACAGCGAAGGACGGGAAATAACCATATTTATTGTTCGAGCCGAACTTATTGGAACCATCGGCCCTGAAAGTGGCGGTGAGCAGGTACCTGTCGTTATAATTGAGCAGCACCCTGCCAAAGAACGATTGAAGCTCGCTGGTAGGATCTGCCAGGGACCGCAAGGTCCTTGATTCCTGTGATGCATATTGGAGGTAATCGGTATAATTGAGTGGATAAGTACCGAAATCGCGGGCCGACAATGCCATGCCCTGATAATCGAATTTCATGTATTCGTAACCCACCAGTGCATTCAGGTTCAGCATGGAGGTGAGCTTGGTATTGTAGGATAAGGTATAGTTGAGCTGTTGGGTCAGCAGTTCATTGTTGCCATACATGGCGAGACCGCGGCCTTCCACCTGTTCGTTATTGAGCCAGCGTGCTATCTGTCCTCTCCTGATACCTGTACTGTAATTCACGCTATAGAGCATGCGCAGTTCAAGGTCATTGGTGAATTTATAATAAGGAGAAACACTGGCGACGATAGTGCTGATCCGTGTAGCATCATCATAAGCTTCGGACATGGCCACCGGGTTGATGATAGTGCTCGACCAACTGGGATCTTTGATCCAGATAGAATCATTGGGAAGATACAATGGGTGAGTAGGGTTCCATTGCAGGGCCTGGCCGATGATGCTGCCGGTGAAACCGGCGTTATTGGTGACAGGCGCAATATTTTCCCTGTTCTGTGAACCGATCAGGTTGAAGTCCAACCCGAGCTTCTTGCTGTCGAGGAACCTGAACCCGCCGTTGAACATGGCCGAATACCTTCTGAAATCCGATTTGCGGACGATACCCTGCTGATCGACATAGCCCAGTGAAAGCCGGTAGCGCCCATTTTCATTGCCACCGCCGATCGACACGTTCACATTATTCGATACACCTGTGCGGAGAATGGCGTCCATTGCATCCACGCTACCACCGAAGTCACCATTGGTGAGGTTATACATTTTCAGGGCATCCCTGTATTCGCTGGCATTGAGGACTTTGATCTGCTTCATGATCTTGCTAAGGCCAACGGAATAATTGACATCGATCCTGGGGGCTCCGGTAGTGCCTTTACGGGTGGTAATGATGATCACGCCATTGGCGCCTCTTGAACCATAGATGGCTGTGGCCGATGCATCTTTCAATACTTCCATGGAAGCGATATCGGCCGGGTTGATGAAATTGAGTGGGTTGGCATCCGGCGTTTGTCCGAAACCGGTATTGATACCGCCTTCGACTTCGTTCGTACTGGCGACCGGACGGGCAGAACGGCCATCCAGGATGATCCCATCTACCACGAACAAGGGTTGGTTACCCGTACGCACAGAGGCATTACCCCTGATCTTGATGGTGGTGCCGCCACCGGGTGCACCGCTGTTATTCACTACCTGTACGCCGGCCACTTTACCCTGGATCAACTGATCGGGGGCCGTTTGAATACCTTTATTGAAATCCCTTGCACGAACGGAAGCGATAGAGCCTGTGAGGTCTCTTTTGCGGGCAGTGCCGTATCCCACTACCACTACTTCGTTAAGATTGATGTTACTCGCCAGGAGCGCTACATCGATAGCGGTTTTCCCGCCGATGTTGACTTCCTGGGTGTTGAACCCGATGGAGGAGATCACAAGGATACTAACGTTGGCGCCCACACTGATACGGAAACTTCCGTCGGGCCCGGTAGAAGTGCCTTTGGTAGAACCTTTCGGTACTACGGATGCACCTACGACCGGTGAGCCATCTTTTGAATCAGTAACCTTTCCTGTGATAAACCTTTCCTGGGAAAAAATGCTGGCAGCAGATAGGAGGAACGCCAGCAAAAGCAGCAGTCGTGCTTTAAGCAGTCGTTGGATGGTCATAGAATGGTTATAATTGGTTATCAAATGTTTGCTAGAACAAAAATGTGTAACCTATACACAATCTAAGCTATTTTGGTGCTCTTTCCAAATAATAATTTGGCGCAAAGCCCGTCCATGGGACATTCCATAAGTTTACCAGGACCAGTACATTCTTCAAAATTGGGGTAAGTGTGCTCCAATAAAGCCTTGTCGAGAGGGCGGATTCCGCATTCTACGGAGAGGGGCTAAATAATAAGACAACAGGGGCCATAAAAAGCTGCGGGGAAAGCAAATTAGCTGACAGCCATTTTTTTCGTCGCTTTTCCGCTGGAGAACCTGGAGGTATCGAAGCGATATAATTTACCGGGGCGATGGGGCACATCCTGCTCCAGCTCATTCACATCCACCAGCCATCCCATCAGGAAGAACTTCTTACGGAAATTCCTCCTGTCCATTTTTACGCCGAGGATCGCTTCATAGAGACTTTGCAATTCGCGCAGCGAAAATTTTTCCGGCAGGAGATTGAATACGATAGGGTGTTCTTCGATCTTCGATTGCAATTGTTTGAGGCAGGTATCGAGGATTGGCTTGTGATCGAAGGCGAGAGTAGTGATCTCCTGGATCGGATGCCAGTGCAGCTCATTGTGCTGCAGTTTCAACTGGTGGTCCTTGATATTGATCAGGGAATAATAAGCGGTGGTAATGACCCTGCCGGCCGGGTGGCGGTCCACATCCCCGAAAGTATAGACCTGTTCGAGATAAACATCGTCTAGTCCTGTGCGGTCTTTCAGCACCCGGTAAGAGGCATTGTCGAGGTTCTCATCAGGCCGTACCAGGTCGCCCAACAGCGACCATTGATCATTGAATTCTTCCAGGTCCGATTTTATCAGCAGCACTTTCAGCTCATTGTTATCAAAACCAAAGATCACACAGTCTACAGAAAGGGCGATCTGGAAATACTCCCTGTTCTCTGACCTTAATTGCTGAATAGTTTTCTGTAAAGCGGTTCCCATTGTATCAAGGTTATTATTGTGTTAGGTTAATTACCGGTCGATGATCAATTTCTGCACGGCCTGTTTTTCGCCACTGCGAAGCTGCAACAGGTAAATCCCTTTCGGCATACTGTCCCAATCGATACCTGTGCCCTGCAAAGGCAGGCGATGAATGCCTTTACTGCTGGCGCCTGTATACAGGTCTGCCATCCTCTGCCCTTGAATGTTCAGTAAAGATAGAGCGATCGTGCCATTTGCCGGCAGCTCAAATTCAATAGTGCCGGCTTTTCTGACAGGGTTGGGGTAAATGGCCAACCTAAAATTCCTGTTAATAGTAGAAAGGTCTGTGACCGGTGTTGGGTTGTTGACGATGTTCCGGTTCACGTATACGCGGTAATCGCCGGGTTGCAAGGTAATACTTTGTACGTTGCCGTTAACATTTAATGGCGTACCATTAAAATAATCGTACCAGGTCCCTGTCTGCGGGAAAGTGATGCTGCCGGTAGCAGCGGTCACGTCGAAATTCCCTGCAACTACCAGGCTTGAAGTATCTGTGGTCAGTTTCAGCCACTTGAACCCGCCCGATAATTGTTTCTCCACCGTACCTGCTGCAAACGCGGCCTGGTAGAGCGGATGCTGGCGGAGCTTCAGCATCTTCATAAAGGCATCGTATAATTTTTTTCGCGGTTCCTGCTGCGCATAATCCCAGTAGATGGGTTTGGGATCGGTGCGGCAATTATCATTGATAGTGCCATTGGTGCAACGGTTGATCGATTGGTCGTACCCCAGTTCACCAAACTGCCAGATCATTTTCGGGCCTGGTATCGCAAAGGCGAAAGCGGCTGCCAGCTCATTGCGTTTGAGCGCTGTATTGAGATCTTTCACCGAGTAGCTGCCCGATGAATTACCGTATTGCAGATTCTTGTACATCAGCCTTTCTTCATCATGGCTTTCCATATACATCACCAGGTTCGGCTGGCTCCATCCTCTCTCCGAATGAATGCCGCCACTGAAGTCGGAACCACCCAGGTAACCCATCGTTGCCTCATTGAAAGCATGGTTCATATTCCCCCAGAGCATCATGCCATAGGCCGCGAGCTCCTTTTCTTCCGAATTCTCTGCAAAATGTTCCAGGATCACGTAAGCCCCGCCCGATTTGGCTTGCACGGTATCATAGTATCCTTTCCAGATAGTGATCCGGCTGGCATCATATTTACCCCAGTTGTCCACTTCCGGGCCCGTGTTGCAGGCAGGGGTGGTACAACTGTTATTCTGCGTGAACCCTTTCGAGAGATCGAAGCGAAAACCATCGAGACGGTATTCCTTCAGCCAGTGCTCCGCTACACGCCCAACGAAATAATGGGTGGCAGCGCTTTCATGGTTCATATCATATCCCACATTGTAAGGATGGCGGGCAATGGCATTGTACCAGGGATTAGTGGCATCGGGCCGGTTATTGGCCGCATCCCAATATAATTGTACCATGGGGCTCTGGCCGAATGCATGGTTCAGTACCATATCCATGATCACGGCTATGCCCTGCTTATGACATTCATCGATGAATGCTTTCAGGCCATTCTTCGTTCCATAATATTTATCCGGCGCGAAATAAAAGGATGTATTGTAGCCCCAACTGATATTGCCTTCGAATTCATTGAAGGGCATCAGCTCGATGGCATTGATGCCCAGGCGCTTCAGATAGCTTAGGGTATCCTTCAGCGTTACCCAGTCGTGATTCCCTACAAAATCCCTGACCAACAGTTCATAGACCATCAGGTTGCGTTTATCGGGCCTGGTGAAATTATTCGTTTGCCAGGTATAGGCCGGTTCTGCCGTTTGCAGTACGCTCACGATGCCGGTAGCCTTGCCGGTGGGATAGGGTTTGAGGTTGGGATAGGTAGCGGCCGTGATATAGGGATCATTTGCCGGGTCGAGTACTTTCTGCGTATAGGGATCGGCGATACGAAGGCTATTATCCACAACATACTGGTATCCATACTCCGTACCAGGGGTGAGGCCGGTGAGCCTGATCCAGAAACGCTGCCCGTCGGGGGTTTTATTGAGCTGTGAAGCGGCATCGGCCGTCCAGTTGTTGAAATCCCCGATCACCGACACTTTGTTTTTGTTGGGGGCGAAGAGCACCAGCGTTACGGAACTATTATCCGCATCATAATTGATCCCGTCCCGCACACCGGCCGGCAAGGGCTGTACATTATTGGGGGGCGATACTACAAAATTGATGGTATCGGAGATGGTTACTGCCCCCAGTATGGCACGGCCCACGATCTGCTGGTTCCCGGCTGCCGTGATCACCGGTGAAAAAGAAATAGTGGTGGCGTTGGCAGCAGAGCCCAAGGGCGTTCCGTTGAAAAACAATTGCAGGTTGGCAGACTGGTTCGATATGTATTGCAGATCGATCGTATTGCCCGTTTCCTTACTGATAGGATCTGCCACCGGTGTAAATCTCGGCTCGAAGGGCGGCTGCAGGAACTGAGTGGCCAGCGAGTTGTCGTACACCGCGATGTACATATTGCCATTATCTACCGAAGTACTGGCAATCCGCTGCACCTGTGAACCTGTCCCGTTCCGGAAGAGGATAGCCACTTTCCGGATGGTCTCTCCGGCAGGCACTCCAAAAAAAGAACGGATATTGTTGATCGTATATTGATACTTGTTACTGCCCAGGTAGCTGGCTTTGGAGGCCGGGTCCGTGCCCGGCCAGGTGAACTTTACATATTTCCAGTCGCCGTTATTGCTGCTGAGATTGGTGATCACGCCTACATGCACGAACACATCGCTGGTATTGGCGTAATTGAACAGTCCCTGGTTGCCTTTGGAACAATCCACGGTAATGGTAATGCTGCTGTTATCTTGTGGGAAAGCAGGCGATACCGTGAGCAGTTGCGCAGTGGCCGCACCACACAACAGCAGGCAGGGCATTACGATCGATAAGAAAATTCGGTGCTTCACTTTTGTTAATAGGCTTTATAGGTACGTTTGTATTCGTCGATCTCCACGGTGTAAGTTCCTGTTGTTGCTACCTGGATATTACCGCCGCCTTCTTTGATGCCACTACCGGCAAAAGGATTGGTAGTATTATCGGTACCTCCGTAGTTGTAATCCCATGATCCCTTCTTCAGCAGGAATTTGAATTCCTTGCCGCCGGTGAGCGGTACATTGGTAGCGCGCCAGAGGCCATTGCCCTGGTAGGTAAGCGCAGGCAGGCTGGCACTGTTATTATCCCAGCCACCGGCCGTGGCATCACCGATAAGGTACATGGTGCCGGGCAGCAAAGTGTATTTCACCTGTTGTGTATTGGTGCCATCCCAGATCGCTCTCGTATAAGGAGTACTGTTAGCGAGCAGATTGGCGCCATTGCCATCATCGTCGAGCAGGCCGTCGGCGCTTCCTTTGCCCCACCATCTTGCCCTGTCGGGGGTGCTGTTATTCCATTCGGTGCCATCATGGAATTTGAATTCATCGGTACCGCTCGAAGGAGCAATGATGAGGAATTTATTGGCGGCGAGATAAACACCCTGGATGGGCGATCCGGCCGTCCAGCCCTGCATATTGCCCACTACGCCTACCTGTTTGGATTGGATATAGGCCATATTGTTGCCCACATCGATCGTAAGGCGATAGATCCCATCGGCAGTGATGCTGAAATTACCTCCCTGGTTATAACCTGTAGTGTATGCACCGTTCGCTCCGCCTCCTGCAGCGCCATATCCTGAGCCCCAGTCGCCCTTGGTCTTGAAGAATTTGAACTCATCTCCGGCCTTCAATTTGAGGTAGGCATAAAAGACCTTCGAATAACGATCGGGTTTTTTATCAGCGATGATGGGCATGGGGTTGTTGATATCCCATCCGGTGATATTGCCTACAATAAAGAATTGCACTTCTCTTAGAATATACAGGCTGTTGTTATAGGCCGATTGCTGTTGCCAGTTGCCCGATGAGGCCATTACCGTCCATTGGAGTTTCACCACTTTCGACAGATCGGTGAAATTATATTTTACCAATGAATCACTGAACTGCTTGTACGAAATGTCCAGTGCGGAATCAGAGCCGCTGTTATTGGAGGTGACGGTGAACAGCGGTTTTGAAAAATCGGGCGGGATGAGGTTATTGTTGGCATCCCTCTTTTCTTCCGTGAAATACACTTTATATTTCACTGCAGGCCCGCCGGAAGCGGGCTTCGACTGCTGCCAACTGAAATGGAGCATATCTGTTGTGGAAGTGGGATTGATGGTGGTGGTCGTAGTGGAATTGACCGGGCCATACAGAATGAACGGAGAAGCCCCATCCCCAAATCTTTTGATGAGTATCTGAAAAATGTCTTGCGATATGATCTGTGTTTCGCCGTTCGAAGCTTCCACGCTCCAGTTCAGGTCGGCGGTAGCTCCGGCCCCGATACCTTTGGACGACAGCAACTGATCGAGCTGCTGGTAGGTGACGGTGAGCGTGGTGGACTTGCCTCCATCATCGGAAGGCAATTCATATTTGTATTCTTTGATCTCCTGGCCGCGGGCCACAGCGATCCACTTGTACGTAATGGGTTTATCGACGCCCGGTTTGGCGGCTGTCCAGCTCATCTGTATTTTCTCTGCCGGTGTGGCGGAATTGAGTACGAAGCTGGTGGAAGTAGCCGGCGATTGCAGGCGGAATTTGCCTCCTTCGATGCCCTCTCCGGTTGAGTTACGGTCGAAATCGGTTTTCTGGCAACCGGCGGCGATGATCATCAAAACCATCAGCCGGGATAAAAACTGTATTGATCTCATTGTTATCGGTTGTGGTGGTGAAGGGCTTTATTTTAATGCATCGATGGTTTTTTCATTGGTGGTCCCCGTTACCGGCACCGGCTTTCCATTCGCATCAACTCCTGTTCCATCGAAATGCCAGGTGAAACGCTTCACCGTTGTATTGTTGGGAATGGTCCAGGCAAAATTAGGGATGAAGGAATAGGACCAGACCTTGTTCCCTTCCGATAGGAGGTTCCAGGTCTTTGGCTGTCCGATCACAGCATCCGATTGATCGTATAAGGTTACGGTCACAGTTTTCGGTGTCATTCGCTGTTCATCGGAATTGGTGGCCAGGTCCTGGTGGAAATAGAGGTTTATCATATCACTGACGCCCACTTTGCCGGGGAATACGCGGTAAGCTGATGGAATGAAGACGATGGGATCGAATGGGAATTTGGGAGAATCGGCTGTTTTCTTGCTTCCGTTCTTTGTTTTGATCAGGAACTGGAAATGTTTGAGCTTACCCGGATCGAGGCCATACATGCTGGTGCCGGTGAAGGAAAATTCAAAGATATTGCCCGTCTTTTGAGTCATCTTAGCAATTGCCGGCGCACTGTTCCAGTCGGTATTGGTAATGCCGTCCTTACCGGGATAATTGGCAGGATCGGCCTCTTTATTGCACCAGGTCCAGATATACAGCTCTGATTCTCCCGCTACATCGGAGCCGCTTACATCGATAGTGAAGGTTACATTGTCTTCCGCCGTAAAAACAGCAGGTTTGAAAGTGATCGTATTGAATTGGGCCTTTGCGAGAGCAGTCATCAGCAGGCATCCGGCCATTAAGAATATTTTTCGCATAGCAGTGATCGTTTAAATCTTTTTGAAATAGTAATCGTACCGCAACAGGTCTTTGCCATCCAGCCGTTTGGTCACCCGGAGCTGTAACTGGCCATTGCCCAGGTTGCTGTAAGTGGCGAGGTCCAGTTTCACCGTATCAAGGTTGTTGATCAGCGTAACCAGTTTGGGCGTCTGGGCATTGTCGACCTTCCAACTGCCCGATGGCAGATTGATGATCTTCGGTGATCCGCCTGGTGTGGTGGTGAATGCGGCCGGACTGCCATTATTCAACGTGAAAGCGACTTTGAATTCGGTGAATGGCGCTTTACTGGTAATATCTATTTCTTTGTAGGGAAATCCGTATTTGATGGCGTTCAGGTCTGCCTGCACCACTTTCTGCAACTGCCAGTTGCCTTCCATCGATTTCAGTTTATCGAATGGCTGGCCGATATCATGGATTGTTTCCGGTTTGCACGCGAAGAGCGCGGTGGCCAGGATGATGAAAAGGAAAAAATATTTTTGCATAAACAAGATTTTAGGGGTTCCTATTAAAAACATCCGCCTTCGGGGTTCATGTGGAAATTCGCATTGCTGGCCCTTTCCAGGTCGGGGAATTGCAGGATGAAACCATTGCAATTCCAGGGTGAGCCGCGTCGGTCGACATTCATATTATTACGTACCCCGATCCTTTTGATCTCGTTGAGCCTGCTTCCTTCACCAACCAGCTCCAGCTCTCTTTCCTGGCGGGCCGTGGAGATGACGAGTGAAGCATCTGCATTGGTGAGTGGGGCCAGTCCTGCCCTTGTCAGGATATCGCTGAGATCGGCTTTGGCGATATCCAGGTTCTGGTTCAGTTCACCTGCCGCTTCTGCACGAATCAGTTTCAGCTCCGTTACTGTAACGATGGGCAGGTCGAACTGGGGAAGATTGTATTTGGTGAGTACGATATTGGAAGGGTATTTCGTGTCGTTAAGCCATACTCTCCGTTTATCGCCTGCACGGCCGAAAAGGCTCAGTGTACGGGAGGAATATTTCAACACCGGCAGGCTCACATCGGAACGGAAGTTACCGCGCAGCTCATCGCCCGGTTCGAACTGGCCCATCTGGTTGCTGGCTATGAAAATGGCTTCCTTGCATTTGCCGATAGAATAGCGGTTGGTGAGGTCCGCATCCAGCTTGAACAGGAAGTCGGCCCCACTTCTCACCGACAATACCTGGTCTGCAAAACTATACGCTTTGGCAAAATCGTTCATCTGGAAATAGACTTTGGCGAGAAAGGCCAGGGCAGCATATTTCGTGGGGTTGGCCCCGTTAGATTCAGGAAGGAGCCTGGCAGCGTCCGTAAGATCGGTGATCACCTGGTTGTAGGCATCCTTCACGGAAACCCTGTCGAGGTTGGTGATACCTGGCTGCAGACGGATGGGGATGCCCGGGTGTGTATTATCCGGTGTGCTGCCATAGGGCTGTGCGAACAGCCTTACGATCTCGAAAAAAGCAACGCCCCGCAGGAACTTGGCCTGACCTTCGATATTGTTGCGCTGGCTACCTGTTTTATCGAGGTACTTCATTATTGTATTGGAGCGATATACGATATTACAGGCATCCATATAGAAATCGTTCTTGAAAGCGCCGAAGATGGAGGTCTTCCGGCGGTAGATCTCCCCGAAATCCTCTGTGAGCAATTGTCCTTCGAGGTGATCGGCCAGCAATTCTTTCAGCACCTGGAGGCGACCGCCGTAAAAATGGCCTCCGTTGAATTTGGTATAGGAGGCATTCAGGAAGGCGAGCACCCCTTCTTCGGTAGATAGCGCATCTTCTTCCTGTATCTTGCCTTCGGGCGGGCGTTCCAGAAATTTCTTGCAACCGGGCAGGCAGCCGAGGGTGATCAAAGCAACAAGGAAAATTATTATACGGTTCATAGCAAATGCATTTGTTGATTAGAAGTTCAGGTTGATGCCGAAGGTGATGGCCTTTTGTTGCGGCGGGGTGAGATAAGTGACGTTGGGGCTCATATTCCTGTCTTGCTTATCCTCAAAATCCCTCCCTATTTCCGGGTCGCCGCCGGGATATTTGGTAAAGGTGAGCAGGTTCATACCTGATACGAATACTTTGATATCGCGGATGCGGGAATTTTTGAATGCCTTGTTGGGGATGGAATAGCGCAACGTCAGTTCACGCAGCCGGAGAAAATCGGCATTGTAGAGGAACAGGGTAGAATTGTATTGCCATTCGCTGGAAAGCCCGTCGTAGGTGGAAGTATTCATGGTGAGGCGGGGATAATGCGCAATATCGCCGGGCTTGCGCCAGCGGTCGAGCAGGTCATTGCGTATATTCCAGTCCGTTATAACGCCTGCCTGGCGTTTGGCCGATCCGTCGTACAGGTTACCGCCGATCACATAGGTGAAGAGGGCGCTCAGCTCGAAACCTTTGTAGGTCCAGGAAGAATTGAACCCGCCGATATAATCGGGGATCACGCTGCCGACAGGTACGCGGTTATCGAGTGAGAAAGTTTTGGTGGTCTTGCCGTTCTTATCGAGCCATACCGGCAGGCCGTCGTTGGGATCTGCCCCATTGAAACGAACGAGGTAATTGGTGCCTACAGGATAACCGACAATGATACGGGTATCGTTGGTGCCGCCGCTGATGGCGTCGGCGGTCAGTGTACCGATGCTCACCACTTTATTGAAGTTCTTGCTGATATTGCCGCCGATATTCCAGGTGAAATCCTTTTTATCGAGCAGCTTCACGTTCAGGCTCAACTCAACGCCTTCATTCAGGATCTTACCGCCATCGATATTTCTCCAGGCTTTATTGAAACCGGTATTCTGCTGAATGCCGGCATTCAGCAACTGGTCGATGGTCATTTTATGGTAATAGGCCAGTTCGCCGGTAATGCGGTTATTATTCAAACCAAATTCTACGGCCGCATCAAAATTGCGCATGGTCTCCCATTTCAGATCGGGGTTGCCGATGTTATCGGGATGCAAGGTGGGGGCGTTATTGTAATTGGTGCCCTGGCTGATCCTGTAATAATAGGAACCGGCAGGTATATCGGCATTTCCCACGATACCGTAGCTGGCGCGGAGCTTGAGGAAATTGACGAGGTGATTATCTTTCAGGAATCCTTCTTCGCTGATCACCCACGCTGCTGAAGCGGCGGGGAAGAAGCCGTACTTGTTGTTAGGACCGAATTTGGAGGAGCCGTCGATCCTGCCCAGTACCTGGAAGATGTATTTGTTCTTGATACTATAATTGATACGGCCGAAGAAAGAAACGAAGGTCCAGGCGTCTGTTACGGTTTTTTTACGCTGGCCGGCGTTCACGAGGCTATCCCTGTTATGCTTATACAAGGAACGGTTTTCCCAGAAAGGCTTATCGGTATAGGCGAAGATATCGCTATTATATGCTCTCTGTTTGAACTCCTGTGTCTCCGTACCGGCGAGGAAGCTGAATTTATGGTCATTGTTCAGGTCCCAGTTATAATTGGCGGTAAAAGTGCCCGACAGGTTGGTATTCCAGAAGGGGTAACGTTTAGCAATACCCGGAACATCGGTACGGCCCATATAGAGGGCTGATTCGAACTGATCGTCGTACGATGTCATATAATCCACGATACCGCTGGCGCGGAGGGTAAGGTTTTTGATGGGGTTGTATTCAACGGTAAGACCTCCGAAATACCTGTTCTCGGTATTCCTCCATTTGGTCTGGTCGCGGCGGAATACGGGGTTCGAAGTGCCGTTGCGGAAATAAGTCTTATCATCGTTGTAAACGGGATAGATAGGAAGGGCGTTCGACATGGCGTCGCCGATACCGCCTGCCCAGGCTGCGGGCACTCTTTTATTGATGCCCCTGGTCCAGGAGGTGTTCAATGAGATCTTGATCTGTTTGGTAACAATGAAATCGAAATTACCGCGCATGCCTACACGTGTATAGGCATTTCCTTTCACATAGCTTTCATTATTGCTATAGCTGGCGCCCACATAGCTTCTCAGCCATTTATTGCCGCCGGTCATGCTTGCGTTGTGTTCATTGATGAAACCGGTGCGGGTGAGCAGGTCCCACCAATCGGTATTATTTTTCTGGGCCTGCTCCCAGGTCAATCCGCCTGGCAGGGGCGCCTGGCCGGTATTGCCATCATTCTCCCAGGCTTCCTGGCGCATTTGCAGCCACTCGGGGCCGTTCAGGAATTTGGGCCTGGTAGCCCAGGTGGAAAAGCCCAGGCGATTGGTATAATTGAAGCGGAGCTTGCCGCTCTTGCCTTTTTTGGTGGTGATAAGGATCACGCCGTTGGCGCCGCGGCTGCCATAGATCCCGGCGGCGCCGGCATCTTTCAGGATCTCGATCGATTCGATATCGTTCGGGTTAATGGATGCCAGTGGGTTCTGGTTCTGTCCGCCGTCGTTCTTGCGGAGGAAGGGATCGGAGATGATGGGGATCCCGTCTACCACATAGAGCGGATCGCCGCCGGCGCTGATAGAGCCGACGCCCCGCACGCGCACCACGGAACCTGAGCCAGCCAGTCCGCTACCCTGGATCACCTGTACGCCGGGCGCTCTGCCCTGGAGGGCCGCTTCGAAGCTCGGGGCGGGGATGGAAGTGAGCTTATCGCCTCCCACTTTGGCGATGGCGCCTGTAACGTCGCGCCGGCGCTGGGTGCCATAACCGATCACGATCACCTCATTGAGATTGGTGGTGGATGGTTTGAGCGAGATGTTCAGGGTATTGGTGCCTGTTAGTCGCTCTTCCCTGCTTTCATATCCTATGGCAGAGAAGACCAGCACGGTGGTAGCGGCCGGAACGGTGATACTGAAGCTGCCGTCATTATTGGCAGAAGTGCCGCCGGATGTGCCTTTCACGGTGATCGACACGCCGGTCACCGGGTTGCCGTTGCTGGCATCGGTGATCTTACCGGTAATGGTTTTGTTTTGCGCCAGGGAAGACAGGGGTAGCGCCAGGAGTAGAGAGAATATCCCCACAAGCAGTCGGGTTGGCATAAACAATCGTTCTTTTAAAAATGAAAAAATGCGTATGAAATACACATTATATAATGTGTAAATTGTACACAATTTAGGGGAATTTCGATTCCCGGAAAAAAATATACGGAATTTTTTTCAGGAAGCCTGAAGTATGAGGTCTGATGTATGAGGTCAGAAGTCGGAAGTTCCCGATACTCAAAGACCCAGAACTACAGGTATCTCCGACTTCAGACTTCAGACCTCCGACTT
>OFTY01000056.1_pt1 | contig 134702 bp, 114 predicted proteins | sample 1775061 | NCBI WGS metagenome assembly OFTY01 (sample SAMN08195773, study PRJEB24354) | sludge metagenome | isolation source: sludge from phenol fed wastewater aerobic bioreactor B | place: India: Nagpur | collected 2016-09-16 | reverse complement strand
CGGCGCGCCGCCGGGGCGGACGCGGGCCGTTCTTCCCGTCAGCGGTCGTGCGTGGCGTGGCGCCGGATCAGGTCCAGGTAGCGTTCGTTGTCCAGCGGCTTGCCCAGCCGCTGGGCTTCCCAGACGACCTCGCCCAGGGCTTCCATGATGACGTGGGCCGCCTCGTGTTCGTCGTGGCTGCGCAACAGGGCATTCCAGGCGGCCCGGATGCCGGGCGGGTGGTCGATCGACAGCTGCTCCTGGATCGCCAGGTGCATCGACAGGTGCAGGAAGGGGTTGGTGCGGCGTGGTATTGGGGGTGGCCGTCGATCTGGTCGGCGGCAATGGTCTCCAGCGGCGTCAGCACCCCGCCTTCGCGGCGCTTGCGCCAGGCGTCGGTGAAGAACGCGCGGACCTGTTCCTTGGAGGGATTGAACATGAGGGTGTGGAAAAGACGGGCCGGACCGTCCATTTTAACCCGCCGATTCGGGTATTTCCGGGGTGCCGGCCGGTAGAATAGGAGGGAAAGGCCGCCTGCCGGCAGCCAGTTTACGCTAAACTCTTATATAAGACTGATTCCCTTTCTCTTGCACAACAAACCCAGCAACACTGGAGCACCCATGTCCTATCAGCACATCAAGGTCCCGGCCGGCGGACAGAAGATCACGGTCAACGCCGATTTCTCCCTGAACATCCCCGATGAGCCCATCGTTCCCTACATCGAGGGCGACGGCACGGGCCAGGACATCACCCCGGTGATGCTGAAGGTCGTGGACGCCGCGGTCGCCAAGGCCTACGGCGGCAAGCGCAAGATCCACTGGATGGAGGTCTACGCCGGCGAGAAATCCACCCGGATCTACGGCCCGGACGTCTGGCTGCCCGAGGAAACCCTGGAAGCCGTGCGCGAGTACGTCGTCTCCATCAAGGGCCCGCTGACCACCCCGGTGGGCGGCGGCATCCGTTCGCTGAACGTGGCCCTGCGCCAGGAACTGGACCTGTACGTCTGCCTGCGCCCGGTGCGCTACTTCAAGGGCGTGCCCTCGCCCGTGCGCGAGCCGGAAAAGACCGACATGGTCATCTTCCGCGAAAACTCCGAGGACATCTACGCCGGCATCGAATTCGAGGCCGAATCCGACAAGGCCCGCCAGCTCATCGAATTCCTGCAGGACAAGCTGGGCGTCAAGAAGATCCGCTTCCCCGGCACCTCCGGCATCGGCGTCAAGCCCGTGTCGCGCGAAGGCACGGAACGCCTGGTGCGCAAGGCCATCCAGTACGCCATCGACAACGACCGCCCGAGCGTCACCCTGGTGCACAAGGGCAACATCATGAAGTTTACCGAAGGCGGCTTCCGCGACTGGGGCTACGCCCTGGCCCAGAAGGAATTCGGCGCCCAGCTGATCGACGGCGGCCCGTGGTGCAAGTTCAAGAACCCCAAGACCGGCCGCGACATCACGGTCAAGGACGTCATCGCCGACGCCTTCCTGCAGCAGATCCTGCTGCGCCCGGCCGAATACGACGTCATCGCCACGCTGAACCTGAACGGCGACTACATCTCCGACGCCCTGGCCGCCCAGGTCGGCGGGATCGGCATCGCCCCGGGCGCCAACCTGTCGGATTCCGTGGCCATGTTTGAAGCCACCCACGGCACCGCGCCCAAGTACGCCGGCAAGGACTACGTCAACCCGGGTTCCGAGATCCTCTCGGCCGAGATGATGCTGCGCCACATGGGCTGGAAGGAAGCGGCCGACCTCATCATCGCCAGCATGGAGCGCGCCATCCTGTCCAAGCACGTCACCTACGACTTCGCCCGCCTGATGGAGGGCGCCACCCAGGTGAGCTGCTCGGGCTTCGGGCAGGTCATGATCGACCACATGTAAACAGGGCATTCAGCCCCGAGGGGCCGCTCCGTGGCATGGAAGCCGGGGCGGGCGCCCGCATCAGAAGGCCCGGCTCGTCGCCGGGCTTTTTTTCGCCCGCGGCGCAGAGCCCCCGCGCGCGAAATGCGGCGCTGCTCTCGATAGAATGACCGCATGGCTACGCAAAACCCCTCCGGCCCGCGCGCACCCGTGTCGCCCGTGCGCGAGGGTGGTGACGGCGCCTCGGTGGTGCTGGAGCGGCGCACGCAGCGGGTGCAGCCGCCCAAGCTCTACCAGGTCGTCATGCTCAACGACGATTTCACCCCGATGGAATTCGTGGTGCAGGTGCTGCAGGCGTTTTTCGGCAAGGACCGCGAGACCGCCACGCAGATCATGCTCAAGATCCATCTCGACGGCAAAGGCGTCTGCGGGGTCTACACCCGCGACGTGGCCGCCACCAAGGTCGATCAGGTGCTCGATGCGGCCCAAGCGGCCGGACATCCGTTGCAATGTGTCAGTGAACCTGTTGAATAACAGGCGATCTACCCGACATACGAGAACCATCGCTTCACACGGCAAGGCAAAAGGAAATCCCATGATCGCCCAGGAACTGGAAGTCAGCTTGCACATGGCCTTCGTCGAGGCCCGGCAGCAGCGCCACGAATTCATCACCGTGGAGCACCTGCTGCTCGCCTTGCTGGACAACCCGAGCGCCTCCGAAGTGCTCAAGGCCTGCTCGGCCAACATCGACGACCTGCGCAAGTCGCTCACCAACTTCATCAAGGACAACACCCCGCAGGTCGGCGGCACCGACGAGGTGGACACGCAGCCCACGCTGGGTTTCCAGCGGGTGATTCAGCGCGCGATCATGCATGTGCAGTCCACCGGCAACGGCAAGAAGGAAGTCACCGGCGCCAATGTGCTGGTGGCCATCTTCGGTGAGAAGGATTCGCATGCCGTGTACTACCTGCACCAGCAGGGCGTGACGCGGCTGGACGTGGTGAACTTCATCGCCCACGGCATCCGCAAGAGCGATCCGCCGCAGCCCCAGGGCAACGAGGAGCGCGGGGGCGGCGGCGAGTCCGAGGAGGCGGCCGCCGGTGGCGAGCGCAACGAGAAGGCTTCGCCGCTGGAGCAGTACACGCAGAACCTCAACCAGCTCGCCAAGGAAGGCAAGATCGACCCGCTGATCGGCCGCGAGTACGAGGTCGAGCGCGTCATCCAGATCCTGTGCCGACGCCGCAAGAACAACCCGCTGCTGGTCGGTGAGGCCGGCGTGGGCAAGACGGCCATCGCTGAGGGCCTGGCCTGGCGCATCACGCAGAAGGACGTGCCGGAAATCCTGGCGGACTCCAACGTCTACTCGCTCGACATGGGCGCGCTGCTGGCCGGCACCAAGTACCGCGGCGATTTCGAGCAGCGCCTCAAGGGCGTGCTCAAGAGCCTCAAGGACAAGCCGCATGCGATCCTGTTCATCGACGAGATCCACACGCTGATCGGCGCCGGCGCGGCCTCGGGGGGCACGCTCGACGCGTCGAACCTGCTCAAGCCCGCACTCTCGAGCGGCCAGCTCAAGTGCATCGGCGCGACCACCTTCACCGAATACCGCGGCATCTTCGAGAAGGATGCGGCGCTGTCGCGGCGCTTCCAGAAGGTCGATGTGGTCGAGCCCAGCGTGGCCGAGACGGTGGACATCCTCAAGGGCCTCAAGAGCCGCTTCGAGGAGCACCATGGCGTCAAGTACGCCAACGCCGCGCTGCAGGCCGCCGCCGAGCTCTCGGCCAAGTACATCAACGACCGCCACCTGCCCGACAAGGCCATCGACGTCATCGACGAGGCCGGTGCGGCGCAGCGCATCCTCACGCCGTCCAAGCGCAAGAAGACCATCGGCAAGGGCGAGATCGAGGAAATCGTCGCCAAGATCGCGCGCATTCCGCCGGCCAACGTCTCCAACGACGACCGCAGCAAGCTCCAGACCATCGAGCGCGACCTCAAGAGCGTCGTCTTCGGCCAGGACAAGGCGCTTGAAGTGCTCGCCAGCGCGGTGAAGATGGCCCGCTCGGGCCTGGGCCGCACCGACAAGCCCATCGGCTCCTTCCTGTTCAGCGGCCCCACCGGCGTGGGCAAGACCGAGGCGGCCAAGCAGCTGGCCTACATCATGGGCATCGAGCTCATCCGCTTCGACATGTCGGAGTACATGGAGCGCCACGCGGTCAGCCGCCTCATCGGCGCGCCGCCCGGCTACGTCGGTTTCGACCAGGGCGGCCTGCTCACCGAGGCCATCACCAAGAAGCCGCACGCGGTGCTGCTGCTCGACGAAATCGAGAAGGCGCACCCCGACATCTTCAACGTGCTGCTGCAGGTCATGGACCACGGCACGCTGACAGACAACAACGGGCGCAAGGCCGACTTCCGCAACGTGATCATCATCATGACGACCAACGCCGGCGCCGAGACCATGAACAAGCCCACCATCGGCTTCAACAACCCGCGCCAGGCGGGCGACGAGATGGCCGACATCAAGCGCCTGTTCACGCCCGAGTTCCGCAACCGGCTCGACGCCATCGTGAGCTTCAAGCCGCTGGACGAGCAGGTCATCCTGCGCGTGGTGGACAAGTTCCTGCTGCAGCTCGAAACGCAGCTGGCCGAGAAGAAGGTCGAGGTCACCTTCACCGACAAGCTGCGCAAGTACCTGGCCAAGAAGGGCTTCGACCCCCTCATGGGCGCGCGGCCCATGCAGCGGCTGATTCAGGACACCATCCGCCGCTCGCTTGCCGACGAGCTGCTGTTCGGCCGCCTGACCGAAGGCGTGCGCCTCACGGTGGACCTGGACGACAAGGACGAGGTCGTCCTCGACATCCAGCCGCTGCCCAAGAAGGACGCCAAAGCCGCGCGCAGCGAGCCGGCCGAGCCGGAAGAGGCCGCCGCGGGCTGATCCCTTGCGCCTTCCCGCCGCGCACCGCGCGTGGCGCCCTCCTGCAAGCCGGCGAAGTCGCCGGCTTTTTTCTGTCTGGATGTATCAAAATTGATAGCGTCACCTGACCGGATGGCGCTGGGGTTCCGCCGTTTTCTTGCAAAAATGCGGCGGACGGGCCGCCCGCAGCCACCCAGGCGCCCCCGCCGCCTGCCGCATCCCGCACAATCGGCCGCACGGCCCGCCACACCTCTCGCTGTCCCATCCCTCGCATGAGCACCGCACCCCCACTTTCCAGCACGCACACCTTCCTCTGGCACGACTACGAAACCTTCGGCACCGACGTGCGGCGGGAGCGGCCGGCGCAGTTCGCCGCGGTGCGCACCGATGCCGCCCTGCAGGAAGTGGGCGAGCCGCTGATGATCTACTGCCAGCCCAGCGCCGACTACCTGCCCGACCCCGGCGCCTGCGTGTTCACCGGCATCACACCGCAGCACTGCCTGACACACGGCCTGCCCGAGGCGCAGTTTGCCGAGCGCATCCACGGCGTGCTGTCCCACCCCGGCACCATCGGCGTGGGCTACAACAGCATCCGCTTCGACGACGAAGTCACGCGCTTTCTGCTCTGGCGCAACCTCATCGACCCCTACAGCCGCGAGTGGCGCGACCAGTGCGGCCGCTGGGACCTGCTCGACGTGGTGCGCGCCACCTGGTCGCTGCGGCCCGAGGGGATCGAGTGGCCGCTCAACCCCGAGGGCCGGCCGAGCTTCAAGCTCGAACACCTGACCGCCGCCAACGGCCTCGCCCACGAAGCCGCGCACGACGCGCTCTCCGACGTGCGCGCCACCGTCGCGCTGGCCCGGCTGCTGCGCGCGCGCCAGCCCAAGCTGTTCGACTTCTGCTTCGCGCTGCACCGCAAGGAGCGCGTGCAGCAGGAACTCGGCCTGCCGTGCACGCCCTCGCAGGCGCGGCCCTTCGTGCACATCTCCGGCATGTTCGCGCCCGAGCGCGGCTGCCTCGCGCTCATGTGGCCGCTGGCCATGCACCCGAGCAACCGCAACGAGCTCATCGCCTGGGACCTCGCCCACGACCCCGCGGAGCTGGCCGATCTCGACGCCGAGGCCATCCGCACACGCCTGTTCAGCCGCGCCGACGCCCTGCCCGAAGGCCAGACCCGCCTGCCGGTCAAGACCGTGCACCTGAACAAATCGCCCATCGTCGTCGGCAACCTCAGGGTGCTCACGCCCGCGGTGCGCGAGCGCTGGGGCATCGACCTCGACCGCCAACTCGCCCACGCCGCCATCGCCCGCGACCTGCCCGACATGAGCGCCATCTGGACTGAAGTGTTCCGCCGCCCTGAGGCGGTGGAGCCGGTGGACGTCGATGCCGACCTCTACGGCGGCTTCATCGGCAATGCCGACCGGCGCCGGCTCGAACAGCTGCGCGCACAACCGCCCGCCGCGCTGGCCCGCGCGCGCATCGGCTTCGACGACCCCCGCCTCGAGGAACTGGCGTTCCGCTGGCACGCGCGCAACTGGCCGGAGACGCTGGACGCCAGCGGCCGCGAACGCTGGGAAGCCCTGCGCCGCGCCCGCCTCCTCGAAGGCGCGGGCGGCGCGCGCACGCTTGAGGACTTCCACACCGAAATCGACCGCCTCAGCGAAAACGCCGACGAACGCGCCGAAGCCATCCTCGGCGCGCTGTACGACTACGCGGACGCGATTGCGCCGGAACTTTGAAGGAAAACCCCAAGAATCCCAGCGCAAATCGGTGAGGTCGCGCTAGAAAAAAGGTAGCGATCAGGTGGTGCCGAAAATCCGGTCCCCCGCGTCGCCCAGGCCGGGGAGGATGTAGCCGTGGTCGTTGAGGCCGCGGTCGATGGCAGCGGTGTAGATGGGCACGTCGGGGTGGGCCTTGTGCACCGTGGCGATGCCTTCGGGGCAGGTGAGCAGGCAGACGAACTTCACCGAGCGCGGCCTGAGCGCCTTGATCTTGTCGATGGCGGCCACCGCCGAGTTGCCGGTGGCGAGCATGGGGTCGAGCAGGATCACGTCACGCTCGGGCATCTCCGAAGGCATCTTGAAGTAGTACTCCACCGCCTGCAGCGTGGCCGGGTCGCGGTAGAGGCCGATGTGGCCCACGCGGGCGCCGGGCACCACGCTGAGCATGCCGTCCAGAATGCCCAGGCCGGCGCGCAGAATGGGCACGAACACCAGCTTCTTGCCGTCGATGACCGGGCTCATCATCGTCTCCAGCGGCGTGTCGATTTCCACATCCTGCGTCGGCATGTCGCGCGTCACCTCGTACGCCATGAGCGTGGCCAGCTCGTTGAGCAGGCGGCGGAAGGTGTTGGTGCTGGCCTCTTTCTTGCGCATGAGCGTGAGCTTGTGCTGCACCAGCGGATGGCGAATGTGGTGAACCTGGTTCATGGCGGAGTCGTCTTTCTTCAAGGGTGTGGATGCGGGCGGGCGTGAGCGCGGGGCGCAGGCCCGCAAGGGGTGAATGAATCGGGCGGGGCGGCTTCGCTCACGGCGGGTCAGCGCTTCTTGCTGCCCAGCAGGCTGCCGAGCACGCCACGGATGATCTCGCGCCCCACAGTGGAGCCGATGGTGCGCGCGGCCGATTTGGCCACCGTCTGCGCGATGCCGTCGTACTGGCCGCCGCGCGGGCCGGTGCGGCCGAACAGCACCTCCTTGAGCCCGCCCATGAGGCCGCCGCCTTCGCTGGCCTGGCCGGGTGCGCCGCCGGCGGGGGGTGCACCGGAGCCGCCCGCAGCCGGCGTGCCGCCCGCGCTCGCCACGCCCGCGCGGGCGTTGAGCCGTTCGTAGGCGGATTCACGGTCCACCGCCTTGTCGTACACGCCGGCGACCAGCGAGCCGGCGATGAGCGCCTGGCGCTGCTCCGGCGTGATGGGGCCGATCAGGCTGCCCGGCGGCAGCACGAAGGCGCGCTCGGTCACGCCGGGGCGGCCCTTGGCGTCGAGAAAACTCACCAGCGCCTCGCCCACGGCCAGCTCGGTGATGGCGCGGCCGATGTCCAGCCCGGGGTTGGGCCGCATGGTGTCGGCCGTGGCCTTCACCGCCTTCTGGTCGCGCGGCGTGTAGGCGCGCAGCGCGTGCTGCACGCGGTTGCCCAGCTGCGCCAGCACGGAGTCGGGAATGTCGAGCGGGTTCTGCGTGACGAAATACACGCCCACCCCCTTGGAGCGCACCAGCCGCACCACGAGCTCGATCTTCTCCAGCAGCACCTTGGGCGCATCGGCGAACAGAAGGTGGGCCTCGTCGAAGAAGAACACGAGCTTGGGCTTGTCCGGGTCGCCGATCTCGGGCAGGCGTTCGAACAGCTCGGAGAGCATCCACAGCAGAAACGTGGCGTAGAGCCGCGGCGACTGCATCAGCCGCTCGGCGGCGAGGATGTTGACCACGCCCTGACCAGAGACGGTCTGCATGAAGTCCGCGATATCGAGCATGGGCTCGCCGAAGAACCTGTCGCCACCCTGCGACTCGATCTGCAGCAGCCCGCGCTGGATGGCGCCGATGCTCGCGGCGCTGACGTTGCCGTACTGCGTGGTGAACTGGGCCGCGTTGTCGCCCACGTACTGCAGCATGGCGCGCAGATCCTTGAGGTCGAGCAGCAGCAGGCCGTTGTCGTCGGCGATGCGGAACACGATGCTGAGCACGCCGCTCTGGATGTCGTTGAGGTCGAGCATGCGCGAGAGCAGCAGCGGCCCCATGTCGGCCACGGTGGCGCGCACCGGGTGGCCGAGTTCGCCGAACACATCCCACAGCGTCACCGGGCAGGCCGCCGGCGCGGGCGGCTCGATGCCACGCTCCTGGAGCACGGCCGCGAGCTTGGCGCTGATCTGCCCGGGCTGGCTGATGCCGGCAAGGTCGCCCTTGACGTCGGCCATGAACACCGGCACCCCGATGCGCGAGAACTGCTCGGCCAGGGTCTGCAGCGTCACCGTCTTGCCGGTGCCTGTGGCGCCGGTGATGAGACCATGGCGGTTGGCCAGGCCGGGCAGCAGATGACATTCGGTGTGCGCGTTGCGGGCAATCAGCAAGGGTTCGGCCATGGCGAAGGCTTTCGGGGGCGAGGGGCGCCGATACGGGCGGGAGCAGGTCGGTGAAAACGTAAAATCCGTGACCCCGAGATTAAATCAACACATCAGGACATCCGATGGCCGGCCACAGCAAATGGGCGAACATTCAGCACCGCAAGGGCAGACAGGACGAAAAGCGCCAGCGCATCTGGACGCGCGTGGTGCGCGAAATCATGGTGGCCGCGCGCACCGGCGGCGGTGACCCCAGCGCCAACCCCCGCCTGCGCCTGGCCATCGAAAAGGCCAAGGCGGCCAACATGCCGGCCGACACCGTCAAGCGCAATATCGACAAGGCCACCGGCAACCTCGAGGGCGTGAGCTATGAGGAAATCCGCTACGAGGGCTACGGCATCGGCGGCGCCGCCATCATCCTCGACACCATGACCGACAACCGCGTGCGCACCGTGGCCGAGGTGCGGCACGCCTTCAGCAAGTACGGCGGCAACCTTGGCACCGAGGGTTCGGTGGCGTTCCAGTTCAAGCACTGCGGGCAACTGGTGTTCGCCCCGGGCACCAGCGAGGACAAGGTGATGGAAGTCGCGCTCGAAGCCGGCGCCGAAGACGTCATCACCGGTGAGGACGGCGCCATCGAGGTGCTCACCGCGCCGGGCGACTTCGAGGCGGTGAAGAACGCACTCGAAGCCGCGGGCCTGGTGCCTGAGCTGGCCGAGGTGACGATGCGCCCCGAGAACACCATCGAGCTCGCCGGCGAGGACGCCGCGCGCATGCAGAAGCTCCTCGACGTGCTCGAAGACCTCGACGACGTCCAGGCCGTCTACCACAACGCCGAGCTGTCCGAATGAAGGTGCTGGTCATCGGCGGCGGTGGCCGCGAACACGCGCTGGCCTGGCGGCTGGCGCAGTCGCCGCGCGCGAGCAAGGTCTTCGTCGCGCCGGGCAATGGCGGCACTGCGCGCGACCCGCAGCTGCACAACGTCGCGCTGACGGACGTGCGCGCGCTGCGCGAGTTTGCACAGGCCGAAGGCATCGGTCTGACCGTGGTCGGCCCCGAGCAGCCGCTGGCCGCCGGCGTGGTGGACGAGTTCCGCGCCCATGGCCTGCGCATCTTCGGCCCCACGCGCGCGGCGGCGCAGCTGGAAAGCTCCAAGGCGTTTTCCAAGGCCTTCATGAAGCGCCACGGCATTCCCACCGCAGCCTACGAGACCTTCAGCGACGCCGCGGCCGCCCACGCCTATGTGGACGCGCAGGGCGCGCCCATCGTCGTCAAGGCCGACGGGCTGGCGGCGGGCAAGGGCGTGGTGGTGGCCATGACGCTGGCTGAGGCGCACGAGGCCATCGACTTCATGCTGCTCGACAACCGCCTGGGCGTGAGCCACAACGAGGGCGGCGCGCGCGTGGTGATCGAAGCGTTCCTGCAGGGCGAGGAAGCCAGCTTCATCGTGCTGTGCGACGGCAAGAACGCGCTGGCGCTGGCCACCAGCCAGGACCACAAGCGCCTGCGCGATGGCGACCAGGGGCCCAACACCGGCGGCATGGGCGCCTATTCGCCCGCACCCGTGGTCACCGCCGACGTGCACGCCCGCGCCATGCGCGAAATCATCCTGCCCACGCTGCGCGGCATGGAGAAGGATGGCGTGCCCTACACCGGCTTCCTGTATGCGGGCCTGATGATCGACTCGGCCGGCCACCCCAAGACGCTGGAGTTCAACTGCCGCATGGGCGACCCCGAGACCCAGCCCATCATGATGCGGCTCAAGTCCGACCTGCTCGAGGTGCTGCTGGCTGCCACCGCCGGCGAACTCGACCGCGTCGAACTGCAGTGGGACCGCCGCACCGCGCTCGGCGTGGTGCTGGCGGCCGAGGGCTATCCGCTGAATCCGCGCAAGGGCGACGCCATCACCGGCCTGCCCAAGGACGCGGACGACCTCATGGTCTTTCACGCCGGCACGGTGGAAGAGGGCGGCGCGGTGCGCACCGCCGGCGGCCGGGTGCTGTGCGTCACCGCGCTGGCCGACTCGGTCCGGCAGGCGCAGCAGCGCGCCTACGACGCCATCCGCGGCATTCACTTCGAGGGCATGCAGTTCCGGCATGACATCGGCCATCGGGCGGTCAAGCCATGAGCGCCGCCGCGGACATGGGCGCGGCCCCGGCCCCGAGCGTGGCCCAGGTGCGCGAGTGGCTCATCGGGCTGCAGGCGCGCATCACCGGTGCCATCCACGCCATCGACGGCACGCCGTTCACCGAAGATGTCTGGCGCAAGGCGCCCCATGAGCCCCTGCAGGGCGACGGCATGACCCGCATCCTGGAAGGCGGGCCGGTGTTCGAGCGTGCGGGCTGTGGTTTCTCGCATGTGCGAGGGCCGAAGCTGCCGCCCTCGGCCACGCAGCATCGGCCGGAGCTGGCGGGCGCGCCCTTCGAGGCGCTGGGCGTGTCGCTGGTGTTCCACCCGCGCAACCCCTATGTGCCCACGGTGCACATGAATGTGCGCATGCTCAGCGCCGCCCACCCGGGGCAGCCGGCGGTGGGCTGGTTCGGCGGCGGCATGGACCTCACGCCCTATTACGGGTTCGCCGAGGATGCGGTGCACTTCCACACCGTCTGCCGCGATGCGCTCGCGCCCTTCGGGGCCGACAAATACCCGCGCTTCAAGCGCTGGTGCGACGAGTATTTCTTCCTCAAGCACCGCAACGAGCCGCGCGGCATCGGCGGCATCTTCTTCGACGACTTCGCCGAGGGCGGCATGGCCAATGGCTTTGCGATGCTGCGCTCGGTGGGCGAGGCCTTTCTCGACGCCTACCTGCCCATCGTCGAACGCCGGCGCCAGCAGCCCTGGGGCGAGCGCGAGCGCGCGTTCCAGCTCTACCGGCGCGGTCGCTATGTGGAGTTCAACCTGGTGTGGGACCGCGGCACGCATTTCGGCCTGCAGTCTGGCGGCCGCACCGAATCGATTCTGCTGTCCATGCCGCCGCTGGTGAGCTGGTCCTACCAGCGGCAGGACCCGCCCGACTCGCACGAGGCGGCGCTCACGCGCGACTTCCTCACCGCGCGGGACTGGCTCGGATGAGCGAGGCGGCGGCGCCGCTGCGCATCGGCGTCTTCGGCGGCGCGTTCGACCCGCCGCACATCGCCCACGTCGCGCTCGCCCGCGCGGCCATCGAACAATTGCGGCTCGACCGCCTGCACATCGTGCCCACCGGCCAGGCCTGGCACAAGGCGCGGCCGCTGAGCGACGCCGCGCACCGGCTGGCCATGGCGCAGCTCGCTTTCGCGCCGCTGGCGCAGGCCGTCATCGACGCGTCCGAACTGCAGCGCAGCGGCCCGAGCTACACCGTGGACACGCTCACTGCGCTGGCGGCTCGCCACCCGCAGGCTGCCTTGTTCCTGGTCATCGGGGGCGACCAGGCAGCGGCCCTGCCCACTTGGCACCGCTGGCAAGAGCTGTTTCGACTCGCTACAATAGCTGTAGCGTTGCGCGACCCATCTACGCTGGCATCCGATGGTTTTTTCTCGGAATATCCGGCACTGGCGCCGTTTTCGGCGCGCATCCAACGGCTGCGCTTGCCGCTGATGCCGCTCAGTGCGACACTGATTCGCGAGCGCATCGCCGCGGGCCTCCCGGTTGCCGACCTGCTGCCCGAGCCGGTGGCGCGCTACATCGAATCCCACCACCTCTATGCTGCCCATGTCTGAATCCACTGCCAAACGAAACATCCAGAAGCTCCAGCGCGCCATCGTCGATGGCCTCGAAGACGTCAAGGCGCAGGACATCCGGGTGTTCGACACGGGCACGCTCTCGCCGCTGTTCGAGCGCGTCATCATCGCCTCGGGCACCTCGAACCGGCAGACCAAGGCCTTGTCCGCCAGCGTGCGCGACAAGGTGCGCGAGGCGGGTTTCCCCAAGCCGCGCATCGAGGGCGAGGACAACGGCGAATGGATCATCGTGGACTGCGGCGCGGCCGTGGCGCACATCATGCAGCCCACCATCCGCAGCTACTACAACCTCGAGGAAATCTGGGGCGGCACGCCCGTGCGCCTCAAGCTCGGAGCGGCCAAGCCCGCCCAGCCCAAGCCCGCTGGCGATTCGGCGCGGGGTGGCAAGGCCGTGAAGTCGGCCCCGGCGGCTCAACCCACCAAGGGGGCGAAGGCGGCCAAACCCGGCGAGGCCCGAACGGCCAGGTCCACCGCCGCCGCGAAAACCACCCGGACCGCCGCGGCCGGCACCGGCACGGTTTCGCGCAAGCGTGCCTCGGCCGCCGACGCGCCCGTGTCGAGGCCGCGCAAGTCCTCCGCAGCAGCCACCTCACAGGAAAAACCCCGAAACCCCAGCGCCAAACGGTCGGGGGTTGCTAGTAAAAAAGTAGTGAAGACGGTCGTCGTCGGGCAAACCCGCAAGCCCGCAGCCAAGCCGGCAGGCCAAGCCGCCAAGCCGGCTGCCAAGGCCGCCGGTCAGGCACCGGCGCGCAAGAGTGCCGCTGCCCCCGCGCGCAAGCTCGCCGGCCAGTAAGCCGCAGCCACCTCCATGCGGCTTCTGGTCGTCGCCGTCGGGCAGCGGGTGCCCGACTGGGCGCAAACCGCGTGGGACGACTACGCCAAGCGCTTCCCGCCCGAACTGCGCGTGGAGCTCAAGGCCGTCAAGACCGAGCCGCGCGCCGGCGGCAAGGCACTCGACGCCCTGCTTGCCGCCGAGCGCCAGCGCATCGAGGCGGCGATTCCCCGTGGCTCGCGGGTCGTGGTGCTCGACGAACGCGGCACCGCGCTCAGCACCCGCGCGCTGGCCGATCGGCTCGGCGCGTGGCAACTCGGCGGCGACGACGTGGCCCTCGTCATCGGCGGCCCCGACGGGCTCGACCCGGGTTTGCGCGCCGCCGCGCACGAGCGCATCCGCCTCTCCGACCTCACGCTGCCGCACGCGCTGGTGCGGGTGCTGCTGGTCGAACAGCTCTACCGCGCCTGGTCGGTCCGTGCGGGCCATCCGTATCATCGCGAGTGAAGCGTCACGGCCCGCAGCCCCCGACCGACTCGCGCTCCCCGAACTCGACCCCTCATGCCCACGCGCCCGGACTTCATCTACCTCGCCTCGCAAAGCCCGCGCCGCAGCCAGTTGCTCGAGCAGATCGGCGTGCCCCACCGGCTGCTGCTGCCCGACGCGCAGGAGGATGCCGAAGCGCTCGAAGCCGCGCTTCCTGGCGAGTCGCCCACCGCGTATGTGCAGCGCGTCACCGCGCTCAAGCTCGACGCGGCGCTGGCGCGGCTCAAGCGGCGCGGCCTGCCGCCCGCGCCCGTGCTGTGCGCCGACACCACCGTCGCGCTGGGCCGCCGCATCCTGGGCAAGCCCGCTGATGCGGCCGAGGCACGGGCCATGCTCGCGGCGCTCTCGGGCCGTAGCCACCGGGTGCTCACCGCGGTGGCCCTGGGAGCCGGGCGGCGCCGGGGCGCGGCGCTGAGCGTGTCCACCGTGCGCTTTGCGCCGCTCGACGCCGCGCGCATCCGCGCCTATGTGGCCAGCGGCGAGCCGCTGGGCAAGGCGGGCGCATACGCGGTGCAGGGGCGGGCGGCGGCGTTCATTGCCCACATCGCCGGCAGCCATTCCGGCATCATGGGCCTGCCGGTGTTCGAGACCGCCGAACTCCTGCGCGGCTTCGGCTGGCGCCTCTGAATCCCCCTTTGCGGAGCCCTCTCGTGCAGCAGGAAATCCTCATCAACTGGTCGCCGCAGGAAACCCGCGTGGCCGTCGTCGAGAGCGGCGCGGTGCAGGAGATCCACGTCGAACGCGCGCTCGAGCGCGGCCTGGTCGGCAACGTCTATCTCGGCCGGGTGGCGCGCGTGCTGCCCGGCATGCAGTCGGCCTTCATCGACATCGGCCTCGACCGCGCAGCCTTCCTCCACGTGGCCGATCTGAACCCGCCCACCGGCACCATTCGCACCAGCGACGCCGACGGCGCCGCCCCAGCACCGGCGGCACCGCTGCCCATCGAGAAACAGGTGTTCGAGGGGCAATCGCTGATGGTGCAGGTCATCAAGGACCCGATCGGCACCAAGGGCGCGCGCCTGTCGGCCCAGATCAGCATCGCCGGCCGGCTGCTGGTGTTCCTGCCGCACGACCGTCACATCGGCGTGTCGCAGAAAATCCCCGGCCCCTTGCGCGAGGCTCTGCGCCAGCGGCTGCAGGCCCTGGCCGGCGAGGCCGACGGCGGCTTCATCCTGCGCACCAACGGCGAGGACGCGACCGACGCCGAACTCGCCGACGACATCGCCTACCTGCGCCGCACCTGGGCACGTATCCGCGAAGCCGCGCAGAAGCTGCCGCCGCGCTCGCTGCTGCACCAGGACCTCAACCTGCTGCAGCGCGTGCTGCGCGACATCGCGGGCGAGCACACCCAGGCCATCCGCATCGACTCGCACGAGCAATTCCACCTGCTCATGGGCTTTGGCCGCGAATTCATGCCCGCGGCCGCCGCCAAACTGCAGCACTACAAGGGCGAGCGCCCCATCTTCGACCTGTTCTCCATCGACGAGGAGATCGCCCGCGCGCTCGGACGCAGAGTCGATCTCAAGTCGGGCGGCTACCTCATCATCGACCAGACCGAGGCGCTGACCACCGTGGACGTGAACACCGGCGGCTTCGTCGGCGCCCGCAATTTCGACGACACCATCTTCAAGACCAACCTCGAGGCCGCGCAAACGCTGGCGCGCCAGCTTCGGCTGCGCAACCTCGGCGGCATCATCGTCGTGGATTTCATCGACATGGGCCGCGACGACCACCGCGAGGCGGTGCTGGCCGAACTGCGCAAGCAGATCGCCCGCGACCGGGTGAAAACCGTGGTGGGCAGCTTCTCCGCGCTGGGTCTGGTGGAACTCACACGCAAGCGCACCCGCGAGTCGCTGGCCCACATGCTGACCGAGCCGTGCCCCGCCTGCCAGGGCCGCGGGCATGTGAAGACCGCGCGCACCGTGGCCTACGACATTCTGCGCGAGGTGCTGCGCGAAGCCCGCCAGTTCAACCCGCGCGAGTTCCGTGTCATTGCCAACCCGCGGGTCATCGAACTGCTGCTCGACGAAGAAAGCCCGCACCTGGCGGGCCTGTCGGACTTCATCGGCAAGCCCATCTCGCTGCAAGCCGAGGCGGCGATGGGCCCGGAGAACTACGACATCGTGCTGCTCTGATCCCCGGGTTTCGTGGGCGAAGCCGTCGCGCCTGCGCTGTGCAGCCGGGCGTACAGGCCGCCGGCGGCCACGAGCTCGGCATGCGAGCCCTGCTCCACGATGCGCCCGTGCTCCATCACCACCACCCGGTCCGCGTGCTCGATGGTGGAGAGCCGGTGCGCGATGATCAGCGTGGTGCGTCCCACCATCAGCCGCTGAAGCGCCTGCTGCACCAGCCGTTCGGATTCGGCGTCGAGTGCCGAAGTGGCCTCGTCGAGCACCAGGATCGGCGCATCCTTGTACAGCGCCCGCGCAATCGCCAGCCGCTGACGCTGCCCGCCCGAAAGCTCCGTGGCGTTGTGGCCCAGCACAGTGTCAAGGCCGGCCGGCAGCGCCTCGACCGTCTGCGCGAGATTCGCCGCCTCCAGGCAGGCCGCCACGCGCGCGCGGTCGATGGCCTGACCCAGCGCCACATTGGCCGCCACCGTGTCGTTGAACATCACCACGTCCTGGCTCACCATCGCGAACTGCGTGCGCAGCGCCGGCAGCGACCACTCGGCCAGCTCCACGCCGTCGAGCAGCACCTGGCCGGATGCCGGCAGCACGAAGCGCGGCAGCAGGTTCACCAGCGTCGTCTTGCCCGAGCCCGAGGGCCCGACCAGCGCCACCGTCTCGCCGGGCCGCACCTCCAGGCTCACCCCGTCGAGCGCCGGCGCCGCATCGTCGCGGTACTGCACCCGCACATTCCGCAACTCGATGTGGCCCTGCACCCGTGCCGGCTCGCGCGTGCCCCCGTGCTCCGGGCGAACCTGTTCCATCAGGTTGAGCCCACGCTCGAGTGCCGCCACACCGCGGGTGATGGGGTTGGCCACGTCGGAGAGCCGGCGGATCGGCGCCACCAGCATCAACATGGCCGTGATGAATGCCACGAAGCCGCCCACCGTGACCGAGCCCGCCCCCGAGCGGCTCTGCCACAACGCGATGGTGATGACCGCCGACAGCGCCAGCGCCGCCATGAGCTGCGTGAGCGGCGTCATCGCCGCCGAGGCGATGGTGGATTTCACCGCCAGGCGCTGCAGCGCCGCGCTCAGCGCATTGAAACGACCGGCCTGTGTGGCCTGCGCCCCATGCAGCCGCACCATGCGATGCGCCAGCACGTTTTCCTCCACCACATAGGCCAGCTCATCGGTGGCGCGCTGGCTCTCCTTGGTGAGGCGGTACAGGCGCCGCGACAGGGTCTTCATGATCCAGGCCACCCCCGGCACCAGCACCGCGACGATGAGGGTGAGCCGCCAGTTCAGGTAGAACAGATAGATCAACAGCGCGATCAGCGTGAAACCATCGCGCGAGAGGCCCAGCAACGCCTGCACCAGTTGGGTGGCGCCGGTCTGCACCTCGTACACCACCGTGTTGGACAGGGCGCTGGCCGACTGCCGCGAGAACAAGGCCATGTCCGCGTCGAGCAGGCGACGGAACAAGGCCTCGCGCAGCGCACGCATGCCGTCGTTGGCGATGCGCGCCAGCGCATAAGAACTCACGAACTGCGCCGTACCTCGCAGACCGAACAGGCCCAGCAGGGCGATCGGCACGAACCACAAGGGCAGGGTGCCACCCGTGAAGCCACGGTCCAGCAGCGGCTTGAGCAGCGCCGGAATCAGCGGTTCGGTTGCCGCGCCCACCAGCGTGGCGAGCATGGCCAGCGCCCAGGTGCCGCGCTGGCGGCCGAAATAAGTGCCCAGACGGCGCAGCCGGTGCAGCAACGGGGCAGGGGATGCGGGGGAACTCTGGGCCATGGACGCGATCATTCTACGGGCCGCGTCCATCCGTCACAGTTTGTGACTGCGCGGTCGCAAAAGCCCTCGCGCCACTGTGTACCATCCGCACCTGTTCCTGCCGATCTGTCATCCCCTGCGAGGCGCGACCACTGGCCTCGCTGTCTTTCTCCTGACGGAGCCATGACGAAAACTGATTCTCGCCAGCCTGCGGGCCTGGGTTCACCGTCGCGCCGTCGCGCCATGCTGGCACTGAGCGCCTGCGCCGCAGCACCAGCCTGGGCCCAGTTCCGCGTCGAGGTCTCGGGTGTGGGCCTCACCCAGTTGCCCATCGTGATCGCCCCGTTTCGCGGGGATGCCAACGCGCCCGTGCGCCTGGCCTCGGTGGTGCAGGCCGACCTCGAGCGCAGCGGCCGCTTCAAGTCCATCGACGCCAACGGCGCCCAGCTCGACGAGAACAGCCGCCCCGACCTGGCCATCTGGCGTCCCCGCGGCGCCGACGCCCTGGCCGCCGGCAGCGTCACCCGCCTGGTCGACGGCCGCTATGACGTGCGCTTTCGCCTCTGGGACATCGTGCGCGGCCAGGACATCGGCGGGCAAAACTATGTCGTCGCCGCCGGCGATCTTCGGCTGGCTGCCCACCGCATCGCCGACTTCATCTACGAAAAGCTCACCGGCGAGCGCGGCGTCTTCTCCACCCGCATCGCCTACGTCACCAAGGCAGGGCGGCAGTTCAACCTCTGGGTTGCCGACGCCGATGGGGAGAACGCCCAGGCCGCCCTCTCCAGCCCCGAGCCCATCATCTCGCCGGCCTGGGCGCCCGATGGACAGCAGCTGGCTTACGTGTCCTTCGAGTCGCGCAAGCCCGTCGTCTACGTGCACGAGGTGGCCAGCGGCCGCCGCCGCCTGCTGGCGAACTTCCGCGGTTCCAACAGTGCGCCCGCGTGGGCGCCGGACGGGCGCAGCCTGGCGCTCACGCTCAGCCGCGATGGCGGCTCGCAGCTGTTCACCATCGACGCCCAGGGCGGCGAGCCGCGCCGGCTCACGCAAAGCAGCGGCATCGACACCGAACCGGCGTTTTCCGCCGACGGCAAGTCCATCTACTTCGTCAGCGACCGTGGCGGCTCGCCGCAGATCTACCGCATGCTGGCTGGTGGCGGCAGCGCCGAGCGCGTGACCTTCAGCGGCGACTACAACATCTCCCCCGCGCTGAGCGCGGACGGCCGCTGGATGGCCTTCATCAGCCGCATCAAGGGCGCCTTCAAGCTCCAGCTCATGGAGCTTGCCAGCGGCAACGTCACCTCGCTGACCGACACCGCGGCCGACGAGAGCCCGAGCTTCGCACCCAACAGCAAGCTCATCGTCTATGCCACCCGCCAGGACGGCCGCGAGGCGCTCATGACCACCTCGCTCGACGGCAAGATCAAGGCCCGCCTGGCGGGCAAGGCCGGCGAGATCCGCGAGCCCGATTGGGGCCCGTTCCAGAATTGACATCAACCGCGTGAGAAGGAGAGATTCGATGAAACGATTTGTGCTGTCGGTGGCCCTCGTCGCCGCCCTGGCGGGCTGTGGCTCCAACGTCAAGCTCGACAACCCACCCGTCGAGGACAAGACCGGCACCGCCGTGAGCGCGGGCACGGGCGCCGGCGGCGCGAGCGCAGGCGCCAATGCCAGCAGCGGCGTTGCCGCGGTCGATCTCGGCAAGAGCGGCCAGGACATGGCCGGGCCGGCGGGCTCCAACGTGGTGTATTTCGATTTCGACAGCTATGTCGTCAAGCCCGAATACCAGGGCGTCGTGGAGGCCCAGGCCCGCTTCCTGCGCGCTGATCCGAAGCGCCGCGCCGTGCTCGAGGGCCACACCGACGAACGCGGCGGCCGCGAGTACAACCTGGCACTCGGCCAGAAGCGCGCCGAAGCCGTGGCACGGGCGCTCGCGCTGCTCGGCGTCAACAGCAGCCAGGTGGAAGCCGTGAGCTACGGCAAGGAAAAGCCCGCGGTCGAGGGGCATGACGAAGCCGCCTGGGCGAAGAACCGCCGCGTCGAGGTCAAGTACCGCTGAGGCCCGGCATCATGAGAACCCAGCTCCGACGCCTCGCGCTCGCCCTGGCTCTGAGCGGCAGCGCGGTGGCGGCGCAGGCCGCCTTGTTCAGCGACGACGAGGCGCGCACCGCCATCCTCGAGTTGCGCCAGCGGGTCGAGACCATGCGCCAGGCGCAGGAGGCCGCCGAGCGGCGTCGCGGCGAGGAGACCGAGCAGCTGCGCCGCAGCCTGCTCGATCTGCAGAACCAGATCGAAGCCTTGCGCGCCGAGCAGGCGCGGCTGCGCGGACAGAACGAGGAACTGACCCGCGCGCTGGCCGAGATGCAGCGGGCGCAGGCCTCGCTCTCGCAGTCCATCAACGACCGCCTGCGGGCGTTCGAGCCGCAGAAGGTCAGCGTCGATGGGCGCGAGTTCACCGCCAGCCCGCAGGAGAAGAAAGAGTTCGACGTCGCGCTCTCGCAGTTCCGCGGCGGCGACTTCGCCGGCTCGCAGGCCGCCTTCGTGGCCTTTGCCCAGCGCTACCCCGACAGCGGCTATATGCCCTCGGTGCTGTTCTGGCTGGGCAACGCGCAGTACGCCACGCGCAACTACAAGGAGGCGGTTGCCAACCTGCGCGCCATGCTCACGCGCGCGCCGGATCACCCGCGTGCTCCCGATGCCCTTCTGTCGATCGCCAACAGCCAGGTCGAGCTCAAGGACACGCGCGCTGCGCGGTCCACGCTCGAGGAAGTGGTCCAGCGCTATCCCCAGTCCGAAGCCGCCATCGCAGCGAAGGAGCGGCTCGCGCGGCTGCGGTGAGTCAGCCGGCTTGCGAACTGCATGACCCCACACCGCAGTCGCGGTGCGGGGCTTTCGGGGGCTGCGCTCGGGTGCCCAAAGCCGGCTCCTAAAATCGGCGCATGCCCCCATCCCCCGAACTCTCGACGCTGACGTCGCTCGTGCTGTGGGCGAGCTTCGCCATGTCGGCACTGTTCGCCATCATTGCGCAGCGCACGCACTTCTGCACCATGGGTGCGGTCAGCGACATCGTCAACCTCGGTGACTGGACCCGCATGCGCCAATGGGCCTTCGCGGCGGGCTGGGCCATGCTCGGCTTCGGCCTGATGGCGTGGGCCGGCTGGATCGATCCGGCCCGCACCGTCTATGCCTCACCGCAGTGGCTGTGGCTGTCCGCGTTGACCGGCGGCGTGCTGTTCGGCTTCGGCATGGTGCTGGCCTCGGGCTGCGGCAGCAAGACCTTGCTGCGTCTTGGGGGCGGCAACCTCAAGGCGCTGGTGGTGTTCCTGGCCATGGGGTTTGCGGCCTTTGCGACCATCAAGGGCGTGTTTGCGGTGGTTCGGGTGTCCACCGTCGAACGGGTGTATGTGGAGTTCGCCGGTGGTACCTCGCTGGCCGATTTCGCCGCGGCGGCGTTCGGTGTCGATGCGCGGCGGGCCGGACTGTGGCTCGCGGTGCTGCTCGGCGGCGCGCTCATGGCCTGGGCACTGCGCGGACGCGACTTCCGCACGCCGGTGAACCTGCTCGGCGGGCTGGGCATTGGCAGCACCGTGGTCGCCATGTGGTGGATCACCGGGCACCTGGGCCATGTGCTCGAGCATCCCGTCACGCTCGAAGACACGTACGTCGCCACCGGCAGTGGCCGCATCGAGGCGCTGACCTTCACCGCTCCCATGGCGTACACCCTTGAATATCTGCTGTACTTCAGCGACCGCAACCGGGTGCTCACCGTGGCCGTGGTGTCGGTGGCAGGCATGGTGGTGGGGTCGGCGCTGTATGCCGTGCTCACGCGCAGTTTCCGCTGGGAGGGCTTTCGCAGCACGGAAGACCTGGTGAACCACCTCGTGGGCGGAGCGCTGATGGGCATTGGTGGCGTCACCGCCATGGGCTGCTCGATCGGCCAGGGCTTGAGCGGCATTTCCACGCTCAGCGCATCGAGCTTCGTCGCCGTGGCCGGCGTCCTGACGGGTGCGGTTGCGGCGTTTCGCTACCAGATCTGGCGGTTGGAGCGCAGCGCATGACGCTGCCCGCGGACGACAGCCCTGATCTGGCCCGACGCTTCGGCGGCCTGGAGCGATTGTTCGGAGTGGAGGGCGCGGCCCGCATCCGGAGGGCCCATGTGGTGGTGGTCGGCGTCGGCGGCGTGGGCTCCTGGGCGGTCGAGGCGCTGGCGCGCAGCGGCGTGGGGCGGCTCACGCTCATCGACCTCGATCACGTGGCCGAATCCAACGTCAACCGCCAGATTCACGCCACCAACGCCAGCATCGGCCAGGCCAAGGTGCAGGCGATGCGCGAGCGCATCGCCTTGATCCATCCCGCGTGTGTCGTTCACGGGGTGGAGGAACTCGTCACGCCGGCGAACTGGTCGGCGCTGTGTCCGCCGGATGCCGATGCGGTGATCGACGCCTGTGACCAGGTGGCCGCCAAGACGGCGATGGCCGCCTGGGCCCGGGCCGCAGGCCCATGCTTCGTCACGGTGGGCGCGGCCGGTGGCAAGCGTGAGGCGCAGCGGGTCGAGGTGGATGATTTGTCGCGGGTCACGCACGACCCCTTGCTGGCCCAACTGCGCTACCGACTGCGCCGCGAACACGCGGCACCGCGAGGCACGACCGCGCTCGGCGTGGACTGTGTGTTCAGCCGCGAGCCGGTGCAGCCGCCCGACCCGTCTTGCGCCGTCTCGGGTGATGGCACGCTCAACTGCCATGGGTTCGGATCGCTGGTCAGCGTCACCGCGACCTTCGGCCTGGTCGCGGCCGGCCGGGTGCTGCAGGCGCTTGCGAAAAAGTCTGCATCGCAGGGGTGAGGATGGAAAAACTGGTTTTCATTAGGCTATAATGCAAGGCTTTGCTGCACGGCTCTCGTTGCGAGAAACATGGAGCAAACCGGGTCGTTAGCTCAGCTGGTAGAGCAGCGGACTTTTAATCCGTTGGTCGCAGGTTCGAATCCTGCACGACCCACCAATGTCAAAGAAAAAAGCCCGGTTCGTCCGGGCTTTTTCGTTTCTGCCGCGGCGAGAGCGACTGCGGTTGTGCGTGAAATACCGGCGCAAGCGCACGGGGCTTCCGGCCCTCACGGGCGCCCTGGCGAAGAGGTCTCGCGCAGGCGACGTACCGCCGCTTCGATGGCCGCGGCGTTGAGTTGCCCAAAGTGTGCATCGACGCGCCGGCCCTTGGCGTCGTAGAACACCGTGGTGGGCAGGCCGCGCGAGTCGATGGCTTCACCCAGTGAACGGTCGGGGTCGAGCAAGACTTCGCGCAAGGGCAGGCCGCTGCGCGAGAGCCAGTCGCGCACCACGGTGGCCGACTCCCCCTGGTTCACGAACACGAAAGCCACGTCGGGATGCCGCTGCTGCGCGGCCGCCAGGGCGGGCATTTCGGCGCGGCAGGGGCCGCACCAACTCGCCCACAGGTTGACCACGGCCGGACGGCCCTCGAGCGCCTGCGCCAGTGTGAGGCTGGCGGGCGTGCCGGGCTCGATGCTCGGACCAGCGGCGGAGCCAGTTGGTACGAGGCGTTGCAGCACGACGTTCGGCGGCCCTTCTCCGATGGGCGGGTCGGCGGCGAACTGCCCGCCGATGAACGCAATCAGCCCCGCGGCGCTGCCGGCGGCCAGCGGCTTGCGCAGCTCGGGCGCACGCCAGGCGCGGCCGGCCAGCCAAGCCAGGCCGGCGGCATAACCGGCGAGGGCGTGCCAGCCGCCATCCCTCAGGTCGAGCACCGCCCACGGCAACGCAGCGTAGGCGGAAAGGTTCTGCAAGACATGGGCGAACCGCGCGGCCAGCAGCCCGATCAACACCGCCTGCGTGATGCCGCGTGATGCCCGCTGGGCGCGGGTCCCAGCATCCACGCCGGCGTTCGGGCCCTCACCGCGGCGCGCAAGCCTGGCGGCCAGCGCACTGGCGAGCCAGGCCGAGCCGAACAACAGGACGGGCGTCAAGGGCAGGGCGATGGGGCCAAGGGGAATCGACAACATGGAAGACCGACGGTGTGAACGGTTGCCCACTCGGGAGCCAGCGCATGGCAGCCGCCATCAATTCGGGTGCCGGGCCACCCACTGGCGAGCCGCATGCAGCCACAGCGCGCACAGCAGCACCAGCACGGCAGCCGCACCGGCGGCAGATGGGCCGATGAGCACGAAGCCCATCATCTCACGCAGGGCCGGAACAGCCAGCGCGAGGCTCAAAATCGCCACGACGGCTGCGGCCATTCGGCCGAGCCAGCGGTTGAGGTCGCGCAGGTCGAACCATGCCGGGCGCGGGCTGTCCCGGTTGACCAGCACCAGCAGGAACAGGGCCATTACCAGGCCGATGAACACCAGCAGCCGCAGCTCGCCCTCCGGCCAGTCCGTGAGGAATTGCAGCAGGGCATGGCCCCCGAGCAGCACGAGGGCGATTCCCGCGCCCTGCAGCAGCCCCCCGGCGATGTTGTCCAGGCCGAACGGGCTGGCCGAGGGGTCACGCGGTGGGCGTTGCATCACGTCGGGGGCGGCGGGCTCGGCCTCGAAGACGACGGCGCAGGCCGGGTCGATGAGCAATTCCAGCAGAACGATGTGCAGCGGCAGCAACAGCACCGGCCAGTGCAGCAGCGCGGGCAGCAAGGCGAGCGCGATGATGGGGACGTGCACCGCGAACACGAAGCGCGTGGCCTTGGCGATGTTGTCAAAGATGCGCCGGCCCCCGCGGATGGCCTGCACGATGCTGGTGAAGCTGTCGTCAAGCAGCACCAGGGCGGCGGCCTCGCGGGCCACGTCGGTGCCGCGCTCGCCCATGGCAATGCCCACGTCGGCGGCCTTGAGCGCCGGCGCGTCGTTGACGCCGTCGCCCGTCATCGCAACCACTTCGCCATCGGCCTGCAGGGCGCGCACAAGGCGCAGCTTGTGTGTGGGGGCCAGCCGGGCGCACACGTCCACGCCGCGCAGGCGCTCGCGCAGGGCGGTATCGTCGAGGGCGGAGAGCTCTGGCCCGGTCACGATGGCCGCGCGCTCGGACAGGCCCACCTTCGCGGCAATGGCGCGTGCGGTGGCGGGATGGTCGCCAGTCATCATCACCACGCGAACCCCGGCGGAGCGGCACTGCGCGATGGCGGCGGGGACCTCCGGGCGTGGCGGGTCCATCAGCCCGAGCAGGCCGAGAAACTCGAAGTCGAAGTCGTGCTGGCTCCGGGGCCATGCGGCACCCGGCTCCGGGGCGTGCCAGGTGCCGCGGGCGACGCCGAGCACGCGCAGCCCTCGCTCGGCCATCGACTCGACCTGCCGCTGGATGGCTTCTCGTTCATCGGCCGGGAGATGGCACAGGTCCGCCACGGCTTCGGGCGCGCCCTTGGTCGCCAGGGCGTACACCTCGGGGCGTGCGGTGGCGAATACGCGGGTCATGGCCAGGATGTCGGGCGCGAGATCGTAGTGATGTGCCGGGCTGCGGTCGTCGTGGACGTGTTCGGTGCCTTGCAGGCGGGTGTGGCCGAAGGCCTGGATGGCTTTCTCCATCGGATCGAACGGGTCGACGGGCGTGGCCAGCATGGCGAATTCGACCAGGGTGTGGAAGCGCTCGGGCAGGTCGGCATCGGCGGTGTCGAACACCGCCTCGCCTGCGGCCAGCGCGGCCACCTGCATGCGGTTCTGCGTGAGCGTGCCGGTCTTGTCGACAGCCAGCACGGTGATGGCGCCGAGCGCCTCGACCGCAGGGATGCGGCGGGTGAGCACCTGGGATCTGGACAGCCGCCAGGCCCCGAGGGCGAGGAACACGGTGAGGACCACCGGAATCTCCTCGGGCAGGATGGCCATGGCCAGGGCAATGCCTGACAGCAGACTCTCCAGCAGCGGCCGGCCGTCCCACAGCCAGCGCAGCAGGACCAGGGACAGCGCCAGGGCCAGCGCGACCAGCGTGAGCCAGCGGATCAGCCGTGCGGAGGACCGCTGCAAGCCGGAATCGACCTCCGTGGTCGTCTTCAACGCCGTGCCGATGCCGCCCACCGCTGTGCGCGCACCGGTGGCGGTCACCTCGGCCAAGGCCACACCCTGGGTGACGACGGTGCTGCCGAACACCGTGTCGCCGCCCCCCTCGCCCGGCGCCGGTGCGCCGGGCGAGGCGGCCGCGCGTTTGCTGACCGGAACGGACTCGCCGGTCAGCAGGGATTCGTCCACATCGACCCGGCCTTCCAGCAGCCGCGCGTCGGCGGGGACGCGGTCGCCTTCGCGCAGCACGAGCAGGTCGCCCACCACCACGTCGCGTCCGGCGATGCGTTGCTCGCGGCCGTCGCGGATCACCAGCGCCCGCGGGGCCGAGAGGTCACGCAGGGACTCGAGTGCGCGCTGGGTCTTGCGTTCCTGCGCGAGCGTGATGCCGATGACGACGAACACGAAGCCCAGCAGCACCACGGCCTCGCCCGTGTCGCCGAGCAGCAGATAGATGCCGCCGGCAGCCATCAGCATCAGAAACATCGGCTCGCGCAGCACGCTCAGCGCAATCGACCAGGTGGATCGGGGCGCTGCGCCGGGCAGCATGTTGGGGCCGTCGCGCGCGAGCCGCGCGCGGGCCTCGGCTTGGCTGAGCCCGGAGTGTGCCGAGCCGAAGGGGAATGCCGATGCCGCTGTGGCGGATGGAGCGGGCGCGGCCCCGTTCGCTGCGGCATCGCTTGGCGGTGGCTTCTCCATCTCGGAAGTTGTGAATGAATCGGGCGGGGCGGGTTCGTTCACAACGTCTCAGCTCACCTGGTAGTCGTTCAGCGAGGGACGCCGCACGGCGCGGACGTATTCCCGCGTGAAGCCGGGGAACAGGGCGACGATGCGGCCGTTGTCCATGCGGTACCAGCTGCGGCACAGGCTCCAGACCGAGCCGGCGAGGCGCGACTGCAGCGCGTCGTTCCAGCGGGCCTGCGCGTCGGCGCGCACCTCGATGGCGCGGTGGCCACCGTTGCGAACGGCGCGCATGCAGCCGAGCACGTGCTCGACCTCGGGCTCGATGTAGAGCAGGGTGGAGGTGTGCCCGGTGGCCGTGTTGGGGCCGAGCAGCAGAAAGAAGTTGGGAAAGCCGGCCACGCTCACGCCCAGAAAGGCGTTGGGGCCCTGGACCCAGGCCTCGCGCAGGGTGCGGCCCTCGAGGCCGCGCACGTCGACGGAGGCGAGCAGGTGCACGGTGTCGAAGCCGGTGGCACAGACCAGCACGTCGAGCGGGTGCTCGCGCCCCTCGGTGGTGACGATGCTGCGCTCGGTGATACGGGCGATGGGCGCGGTCACCAGCTCGACGTTCGGCTGGGCCAGCGCCGGGTAGAAGTCGTTGGAGTAGATGATGCGCTTGCAGCCCAGGGGGTAGGGGGGCGTGAGGCGTTCGCGCAGCGCGGGGTCGGCGATCTGGCGGCGGCGCAGGGCCTCGGCGGCGCGCAGCATGCCGCGCCGCGCCAGCGTGCCCTCGTCGAAACCGCGGCGCCCCCACTCCAGCACCTGAACCCAGAAAGCCCGCACCGCCCAGGCATAGGGCGGGATGTGGGCGAGCAGCCGGTCGAGCGCGGTGTAGCGCCGGTCCAGCCGCGGCAGCACCCAGTTGGCGGTGCGCTGAAAGACGGTGAGGTGCGCCGCCTCGGCAGCGATCGGGGGCACCAGCTGGGAGGCGGTCGAGCCGGTGCCGATGACACCGACGCGCCGCCCGCGCAGCGGGATGCGGTCATCCCAGCGGGCGGAGTGCAGCCGATCGCCGGCGAAGTGCTCCAGCCCCTCGATGTCGGGCCAGCGCGGCTGGTTCAGCGGGCCGGTGCTGCAGACGAAGAACCTCGCGCGCAGGTGCTGGCCGGCCTCGGTGTGCAGATGCCATTGGCCACTGGTGGCATCGAACTCGGCGCGCGCGAGCCGGGTGTTGAAGCGGATGTGCGGCAGCAGCCCCAGCCGCTCGGCCAGCCGCTGCATGTAGGCCTGAATTTCGGCGGCGGAGGCGAAGCGTCGCGTCCACGCCGGGTTGGGCGCGAAGCTGAAGCTGTAGACCGGCGCGGGCACGTCCACATGGGCGCCAGGGTAGCGGTTGTCCCACCAGGTGCCGCCAAGGCCGGGTTGTTTTTCGAGGATGACGAAATCATGCCGTCCCTCGCGCAGCAGCCCGGCCGCCATGCACAGGCCGGACATGCCCGCGCCGAGGATGACGACCTCGCGCGGCTCGGCGTCGTCGGCAGCGCCATCGGTGGGGCCGCGCGGCGGCGTTGCGGCGTCGAGGTGTTCGAGCAGAAAGCGGGCTGCGCGGTCGACCGCCGCGTCCGCGCTGGGCAGGGCGCGCACGTGCATCTGGAACACATGCCAGCGGTGATGGGTGACTTCGCAGCGCACGGCGGGGTTGCCGGCGGCTCGCAAGGCGTCGTGCAGCGCCAGCGCCATGGGGTGCAGCAGTTCATCGGTGCCGCACTGGATCAGCACCGGCGGCAGGCCGCGCAGATCACCGCGCAGGGGCGAGACGAGCGGGTCGCCCAGGCGCCCGGGGTGTGCGGAAGCCGCGCCGGGTCCGGCAGCGCCGGCCGTGTAGAGCCGCGCGCATGTCGTGGCCCAGGCGGCGCTGAGCATGGCTTCGCCGGGCGGTTCGGGCGGGGGTGGGTCGGGCACCACCACGTCGGCCCAGGGCGAGAGCAGCCACAGCGCAGCGGGCGCGGGCTCGCCGGCGTCGCGCAGCGCCAGGGCCAGGGCGAGCGTGAGCCCGCCGCCGGCCGAATCGCCGGCGACGACGACCGGGCCTCGCGCGCGCAGCACGCGGTAGACCGCCCGTGCATCGTCGAGGCCGGCCGGAAACGGGTGCTCAGGCGCCAGACGGTAGTCAGCCGAGAACACGGGCAGGCCGGTCGCCCAGGCAATGCGCGCGGTCAGCGCCCGGTGGGTGGCGCTCGATCCCACGCAATAGGCGCCGCCGTGCAGGTAGAGCAGGCTTGCACCGCGCAGCGGCGGCCCTTCGCGGCGGCACCACAGGCCGCGCACGCCGGCGATCTCCGCGGCTTCGATGTGCACGCCGCGCTGCACCAGGGCAATGCGCGAGAGCGCCTCCAGCCACCGCCGCTGGAACCCGATGGAAAAGCGCGGCGAGAACACCGGCTTGAGCAGCAGACGCAGCGTCCAGCGCAGCACGAACGCCACGATGCGCTCGCGCAGGCCGGTGGGGGTGAACTCCGATACCATGCGGTCTCCTGTGCGGGTGGAACCCAGTGTAGCGCCGAGTCCGGCACGGCACGTGCCCATCGCAGCTGTTTCAGAGACAGTCGATCGCTATCAAAAAACATAGCAATCTATGACCATTTCGCGCTGGGGTACCGGCGTTTTCGTTCTGACCCTGGCGTTGCAGGCGGCTGCCAGCGGGGTGTTCCGCTGCGTGGACGCCCAGGGACGCGTCACCTTTGCCGACCAGCCCTGCGAGGGCGGTACGCGCGTGCGCCCGGGCGCGCCGCCGGGCGCGGTGGTGCGTGAGCGCATCGAGCTCACGCCCGAGCAGCGCAAGCGCCTGCTCGCCGATGTGCAGGTGGCGCTGGAGCAGCAGTGGCAGAAGGAGGTGGAGGTCACGCTCGATGCGAGCGGCTTCTCGGCGCTGAACCGCAGCACGCAGGATGTGTACTGGTTCGTCACGCCGGCCGAGCCCATCGCCTGGATTCCCGTGTGCCTGGACAACCGCATCGCACCCGGCCAGGCGCTGCGCGTACCGGCGAGCGAACTGCCGTCGGGCACGGCGTTCAAGTTCCACTGGTGGTACAAGGGCAACGAGATCAACCCCGGCTCGGGCTACTACACGGCCGACCGGGTTCGCAGCATCCCCCTGAAAACACCGCCCCGGTCGGCCGGTCGACTCCGTCAATCCACGCACCCATGAACGCTCGTCTCACCTCCGTTGCCCTCGGGCTGTCCCTGCTCGCCCTGGCGGAACCCGGCCTCGCCCTCAACCGGTGCGTTGATGCGCAAGGCAAGGTCAGTTACTCCGACCTCCCTTGCCCCAGCAACGCGCAAGGCGGCAGCATCACCGTCAAGCCCGCCAGTGGCGAGGCCGCCACCGTGCGACGCAATGCCGTGGGCGACATGCCCGCCAGCGTGCGACGGGCGGCGGCGAACCAGCCCGACACCGTCTCAGGGCAGCGCGCACGCATTGCGGCCATCGAGGAAGCCATGCGCGACGTGGAGCGCAAGATGAACGCCGATCGCGACGCCACCGTCACCCAGATCGACAAGCTCTACCGCGAACTCGGCGACCGCAACCGCATCGCGGACCTCACGCCCGAGGCGGCGCAGGCCTCGCAGGCGGTGACGTTCTCGCACATCCAGAACCTGCAGCGCGCCGCGGGCGAGCGCATGCGCGCCTACCAGGAGCAGCTGCGCCAGCTTCAGGACGAAAAGCGGCGGCTCGAGGCGCGCTGAAGCGCGCGCCGCGGACGCATCAGCCGCGCGCGGCGGGGTCGCGCATCAGCCCGAACAGCACGGCGGGAATGGCCGCCAGCGGCACGAGCAGCGTCAGGTTCAGCAGGTGGACGATGAATTGGTCGAACAGTTGCATGGTGGGCTCCGGGTTGCATCGAAAGATCGAATGGAGCGCATGGTGCGCGGCGCAGCACCCGGGCGCCACCGACTTGCGACGCACTGCCGGAATCGTGCGATGAACGGGTCTGGCAGCGGATGAACGGTGGGCCGTCACGACCGCTTGCACACCGGCCGCCGGTTTTGCCTATGATGCGGCGCGGAGAGTTGCCCCCGATGCCCACCCACCCGTCCTCATTCGCCCTGGCGCTGCATTCCACGCGCCGCCTCGACGCCCGCCGCGCCGCGGCGGCCGCGCTGGGTGGCTTGCTCGCCCTGGGCCTGGTGGGCTGCAGCACGCCGCCGCGCCCGGCACCGACCGTCATCACCCCGGCGCCGATTCAACCACCGCCACCCCCACCCACCAGCGACCCCGAAACCGCCCATCTCGCCACCTTCACCACCCGGCTGGCGGCGGCCAACGTGGTGCAGCCTGCACGCAGCGGCGCGAGTGGGCAGTTCGACGCGGTGCTCGATCTGCGCACGGGTCTGTTCCGCTGGAAGATGAGTTTTCAGAAGACCTCGGGCCCGGTGACGGCAGCGGCCTTTCACGGCCCGGCGGCCGCCGGCGCCAATGCGCCGCAGCGCCTGGGCTTCGCCCTGCCGGTCACGAGCCCTTACGAGGGCCGCGCCACGCTCTCGCGCGAGCAGATGGACGAGTTGCGCGCGGGGCGCTGGTATGTGCTCATCAGCACCGCACGCCATCCGCGTGGGGAGCTGCGCGGGCAGGTCATCGAGCGGTTCTGAAGCCTGCAGGCACGCCCGACGCGCGCCGGCTTGGCCCGCGTGCCCCGGGGCCTGCTCCGCGTTGCCTCAGCGAGCGTCGCCGTCGCTGCGCGGGCGGCTGGCTTGCATCTTCTCGTCGCCTGGCGTGAGGTAGAGCGCCAGCCCCACCGCAATCAGCACCAGCGGCCACCAGGTGCGCAACAGACGGGCGATGTCGATCTCGAACCAGCCCAGGTTCACCCCCAGCGCCAGAACGCCGACGACCACCAGCACCGTGGCGGCGAACTTGCCTTTGAGTTTCATGCGGGCGCTCCTTTCGTGTGCCTGGGGCCATTATGGCCAGCGCGCGCCGTGCACGAAAGCGCGATGGCACCGCCCGCTTGCGCGGCGGCGATGCGTCACGCGCGCGGTGGCGCGCTCAGGTGCCTGTGCAGCCGCTGCGGCGCCAGCGCCCGTGCCTGCGACAGCGGCACCGGCAGCGGCTCGCCACAGAGCTGGGCGGCCAGCACCTCGCCGCAGAGCACCGCCAGCGTCATGCCGCGCGCACCCATGCCGGTGCACACCATCAGGCCGCCCAGGCCATCGGGATCGAGCGCGCCGACCACCGGCAGGCGGTCCGGCACGGTGCAGCGCACAGCGGCCCAGGCGCGCACCTCGGCCCGCTCGAACTGGTCGCGCAGGGCCTCGCCGCCGGCGGGCAGCAGCTGCTGCAGCCTGGCTTGCAACTGCCCAACCTCGCCCGCGTCGATCCGCGGTTCGGCGCAGCCGCGCTCGAAGGTCGAGCCCAGCACCCAGCCCAGGTGGCCGTCCAGCGGCACATGGCCGATGAAGTTGCCCAGGCCGTTCACTGGGAAGCGCGGCAACGCTTCAGCGTTCGGCGGCAGTGGGCCGAACACGAGCTGGCCGCGCAAGGGGTTGAGCGGCAGCGCAGGGCCGCCGGCCGAGCGCAGCAGCGCCAGGCTGTCGAAGCCGGCCGCAACCACGGCCACCGCCGCTTCGCCGAGCACTTCGCCCGCAGCCGAGCAGGCTTGCCAGCGGCCATCGGCGCCGCGCTGCAGGCGGGCCACGGCCTGCGCGGTGCGCACGCAGCCTGGGGGCAGGGCGGCCAGCATCGCACGCACCAGCGCGGGTGCACGCACCCAGCCGGCGCGGGCGTGCCAGTGCGCTGGCTCGGTGGCGGGGAACCCGGCCGCGGCGAGTTCATCGGCCTGGGCGGGGCGGCTCCAGGCGTGGCCGGGGGCGTCGGGCGCCAGCCAGTCGGCGGGCAGGTCGCGCGCGTCCTTCAGGCGGCGCTCGAGCACGCCACTGGCGGCCCAGTCCGCTCCCTCCGCCAGCAAGGCCGCGGTGCGCGCGAGCGTGGCCTGCACGCCACTGCGGCTGAGCCGCGAGAGCGCGCGGTCATCGGGCGAGACATGCGGCGCCACCACGCCCGCGGGCAGGCCGGAGGCGCCTGCGGCGGGTGCGTCGCCGCGCTCGAGCACGGTGACCTGCCAGCCGCGCTGCGCCAGGCTGTACGCCACGGACGCCCCCGAGAGCCCGGCGCCGATGACGATTGCGCTGCGCTGCGGGCCCGCCCAGCGCGGCACCGGTGCGAGCGCCGGCCGGCGGCGTTCCCAGTGCGGCGCCCAGCGCGCGCGCAGGCATTCGCGCTTGGGCGGCAGGCCCGGCGCCTTGTCCACGTCGAAGCCCGCCTGGGTGAGATGATCGCGCACGCTGCGCGCCACCGTCCAGGTGGCCGCGCGTGTACCGGGGCGGCACAGCCGGGCGACGGCTTTGAGGGTGTGGGCGTCCCACATGGCGGGGTTGTGGGCGGGGTCGAAGCCGTCGAGAAACACGCTGTCAGCCTCGAACGCGAGTTCGCGCAGCATGGCGCCCACGTCGCCCACGCACAGCGTGAGAAGCACGCGCCCCTGCGCGAACGTGAAGCGGTGAAAGCCGGGCAGCAGGCCCTGCCAGACCGCTGCCAGCGCCTGCGCATAGGGCTGCAGCGCGGGCAGGTGCGCGATGCTTCGCAGAACGTCCGCTGCGGCGGGCGGCCAGGCTTCAATGCCGACGTAGTGCAGGCGCTGGGGGCGGCGCGCGTCCTCGGCCCAGGCCTGCCAGGTGGCGAGGAAGTTGAGCCCGAGGCCGAAGCCGGTCTCGAGGATGCGCCAGTCGGGCGCGTCGGCCCATGCCGCAGGCGCATCCGCACTCAGCAGGCCGCAGCCGCTGAGGAAGACGTGCCGCGCCTGCGCCAGGCCGCCCTGGGCATCCGGGCTGCGACTGCGGTAGATGTCCTGGAAGCGTTCGTTCCAGGGGCTGCCGTCGGGCAACCACGAGACGGGGCTCTCAGCCGGCATGGGTGGGAGGCGGGATGTCCCCAGCGGCCGGCGCAGGCGCGCTCAGCTCGCGGGGCTTCTTGCGTGAGCGGTGGCGGCTGGACGCAGCGGGGGCAGACCCTGCGCAGGAGGCGGGGTGGCGGGCGCTCCTCAGTTCGTCGGCGGCACGTAGCCCGCAGCCTGGTCGGCGCCTTCGCCGAAGAAGTGCTTCTCCATTTGCCGCGCGAGGTACTGGCGGGCGCGCGCATCGGCGAGGTTGAGGCGGTTCTCGTTGACCAGCATGGTCTGGTGCTTGAGCCAATCGGCCCAGGCTTGCTTGCTGACGTTTTCCCAGATGCGCTTGCCCAGTTCGCCGGGGTAGGGGGGGAAGTCCAGCCCTTCGGCTTCGCGGCCGAGCTTGATGCATTGAACCATCCGTGCCATGGAGAATCCTTCGTGATAATGACGGTATCGACAAGGCCGGGATTGTCCCCGTTTTTGTCGGCCGCCAGAGCCGCCTTTCGTCAAATCCCCGCGCCCGCAGCCCGTGCGCCGCGCGCGACTTCCGATCCGTCATGTTCGAAACCACCGCCCCCTCCCGCCTGCCGCGCCAGGTGTTCGCCGCCATCGCCCTCGTGTGCCTGGGCATGCTGGGCTTCGGGCTGTATCTGCAGGAGGTGGTGGGCCTGGTGCCCTGCCCGATGTGCATCGTGCAGCGCTATGCGTTGATCGGCGTGGCGCTGATCGCGGCAGTGGCCGTGCCGTTTCGGCGCGCGGGCGTGCACCGCGGGGCGGCGGTGGCGGTGGTGCTGGTGGCGGGCTTTGGTGCGTTCACCGCGGCGCGGCAGAGCTGGCTGCAGTGGTATCCGCCCGAGGTGGTGAGCTGCGGCCGCGACTTCTACGGGATGATCGAGAGCTTTCCCCTCAAGCGGGCGCTGCCGATGATCTTCAAGGGCAGTGGCGACTGCTCGCAGGTGGACTGGACCTTCCTCGGCGGCTCGATCGCGAACTGGTCGTTCCTGGTGTTCTGCGGCCTGGTGCTGGTGGCCGCGTGGCTGGCCGTGCGCGCCAGAAACTCCTGAATTGATAGCGCAACCTGACCGGTTGGCGCTGGGGTTTCGCGGAAAATACCGAGAAAACGCTCAGTTGAGGCGTTTGACGAGCACCTGGCTGCGGCGGTCCCAGTTGTATTTGCGCTTGCGTGCCTCGGGCAGCCAGTCGGGGTCCACCTGCTGGAAGCCGCGCTTGAGGAACCAGTGCATGGTGCGGGTGGTGAGCACGAAGATGCTGTCCAGGCCCAGCGCGCGGGCGCGCTGCTCGATGCGCTTGAGGACCTTTTCGCCGTCGCCCTGGCCCTGCGCCTGCGGCGAGACGGTCAGCGCGGCCATCTCGCCGGTGCGCGCCTCGGGGTAGGGGTAGAGCGCCGCGCAGGCGAAGATCACGCCGTCGTGCTCGATGACGGTGTAGTTGGCCACGTCGCGCTCGATCTCGGTGCGGCTGCGCTTGACCAGGGTGCCGTCGCGCTCGAACGGTTCGATGAGCTGCAGGATGCCGCCCACGTCGTCGGAGGTGGCCTCGCGCAGTTCCTCGAGCTTTTCGTCCACGATCATGGTGCCGATGCCGTCGTGCACGTAGATCTCCAGCAGCAGCGATCCATCCACCGCGAAGGGGATGATGTGGCTGCGCTCGACGCCCGCCTTGCAGGCCTTGACGCAGTGCTGCAGGTAGAACGCCGTGTCGGTCGGGCGCTGGCCCGCGGGCATGCGCTCGAGCAGGGCCTCGGCGGCGGCCAGTGGCAGTTCGGTGTCAATGGGGTTGTCGTCGGATTCGGGCTCATCCGGCCGCACGCGGATGCCGGGAATCTCGGTGACGAAGATCAGCTTGTCGGCCTGCAGCGCAATGGCCACCGAGGTGGCCACTTCCTCCATCGTGAGGTTGAAGGCCTCGCCGGTTGGGGAGAAGCCGAACGGCGAGAGCAGCACCATCGCGCCCATGTCCAGCGTGCGGGTGATGCCCATCACGTCCACCTTGCGCACCAGGCCGGAGTGCTGGAAATCGACGCCATCGACGATGCCCACCGGCCGCGCGGTGATGAAGTTGCCCGACATCACCCGCACGGTGGCGCCGGCCATGGGCGTGTTGGGCAGGCCCTGGCTGAAGGCGGCCTCGATCTCGTAGCGCAGCTGGCCGGCGGCCTCCTGCGCGCAGTCCAGCGCCACCTCGTCGGTGATGCGCACGCCGTGGGAGTATTTCTCCTCGTGGCCTTTGAGGCGCAGCTGCTCGCTCACCTGCGGGCGAAAACCGTGCACCAGCACGATCTTCACGCCCATGCTCTGAATCAGCGCCAGATCCTGCGCGATGCTCTGCAGCTTGCCCGCCGCAATCGCCTCGCCGCAGACGCCCACCACGAAGGTCTGGTTGCGGAACTTGTGGATGTACGGCGCCACCGAGCGGAACCAGGGCACGAAGGTGAAGTTGAAGACGGTGGACATGGGCAGCGCAGGGATAATCCGCGATTCTCCACGAAAGCCTGCCCCCGTCCGTGTCGCTTGCGTCCCCGCTGAAGATCGAATTTCCCGAGTCGCTGCCTGTCTCGGCACGCCGCGAGGAGATCATGGCGGCGATCGCCGCGCATCCGGTGGTGATCGTCTGCGGCGAGACGGGTTCGGGCAAGACCACGCAGCTGCCGAAGATGGCGCTGGCGCTGGGCCGTGGGCGACTCAACGCACGGCCCGGCGAGCGCCCCCGGCTGATCGGCCACACCCAGCCGCGGCGCATCGCGGCCACCAGCGTGGCCAGGCGCATCGCCGAAGAACTGCACACGCCGCTGGGCGAGGTGGTGGGCTTCAAGGTGCGGTTTCACGACCGGCTGGCCCGGGACGCCTCGGTCAAGCTCATGACCGACGGCATCCTGCTGGCCGAGACCCAGAGCGACCCGCTGCTGCAGGCCTACGACACCCTCATCATCGACGAGGCGCACGAGCGCAGCCTCAACATCGACTTCCTGCTGGGCTACCTCAAGCAACTGCTGCCGCGGCGGCCGGACCTGAAAGTCATCGTCACCTCGGCCACCATCGACGCCGAGCGCTTTGCCGCCCACTTCGCATCGGCGCGCGGGCCGGCGCCGGTCATCCAGGTCTCGGGCCGCACCTACCCGGTGGAACTGCGCTGGCGGCCGTTCGAAGAGTCGCGTGACTTCGGGCTGAACGAAGCCATCGCCCAGGCGGTGGACGAACTGTGGCAGCAGCCTTCGCAGCAGGGCGACGTGCTGGTGTTTCTGCCCGGCGAGCGCGAGATCCGCGAGGCAGCCGACCACCTGCGCGGCCATCTCGCGCACGCGCCGCTCACGCGCGGTGCGGAGGTGCTGCCGCTGTTCGCGCGGCTCTCGCAGGCCGAGCAGGACCGCATCTTCGAGCCGCACGCCGGCCGGCGCATCGTGCTGGCCACCAACGTGGCCGAAACCTCGCTCACCGTGCCGGGCATCCGCTATGTGATCGACGCGGGCACGGCGCGCGTCAAACGCTACAGCCTGCGGCAGAAGGTGGAGCAGCTGCTGGTCGAGCCGGTGAGCCAGGCCGCGGCCAACCAGCGCGCGGGCCGCTGCGGCCGCGTGGCCGAGGGCGTGTGCATCCGCCTCTACGACGAAGCCGAGTTCGCCGCGCGGCCGCGCTTCACCGACCCTGAAATCCTGCGCTCCTCGCTTGCCGGCGTGATTCTGCGCATGAAGTCGCTGCACCTGGGTGCGGTGGAGGACTTCCCGTTCATCGACGCGCCCTCGGGCCGCGCGATTGCCGACGGCTACCAGCTGCTGCAGGAACTCGGCGCGGCCGACGAGCAGCGCGAGCTCACGCCCCTGGGCCACGAACTGGCCCGGCTGCCGCTGGACCCGCGCGTGGGCCGCATGATTCTCGAAGCGCGCGAGCGCAGCGCGCTCAGCGAGGTGCTGGTCATCGCCTCGGCCCTGTCGGTGCAGGACGTGCGCGACCGGCCCATCGACGCCCAGGCGCAGGCCGATGCCGCGCATGCCAAGTTCGACGACGACCGCAGCGAGTTCTCCGGCCTGCTGCGCCTGTGGCAATGGACCGAGCAGACCCGCGGCGGCCACGGCCAGACGCACAAGCTCTCCAACCGCCAGTACGAGCAGCTGCTGCGGCAGAACTTCATCAACCTGCGCCGCCTGCGCGAGTGGCGCGACATCCACAGCCAGCTCCTCACCGTCGTCACCGAGCACCGCTGGCGCCTCAACGAAGCGCCCGCCAGCTACGAGCAATTGCACCTGTCCATGCTCGCCGGCCTGCTGGGCAACGTGGGCTGCAAGCAGGACGAGGAGGACGTGTACCTCGGCGCGCGCGGCATCAAGTTCCACCGCCACCCCGGCGCGCACCTGCGCAAGAAGCCCGGGCGCTGGGTGGTGTGCGCCGAGCTGGTGGAAACCGCCCGGCTCTACGGCCGCGGCATCGCCAACATCGAGCCGGGCTGGATCGAGCAGGTCGGTGCGCATCTGCTCAGGAAGCAGGTGCTCGACCCGCACTGGGAGAAGAAGGCCGCCGAGGTGGTGGCCTTCGAGCGCGCCACGCTCTACGGTCTGGTGGTCTACAGCGGGCGGCGGGTCAACTACGCCCGCATCGACCCCGTGGCCGCGCGCGACATCCTGATCCGTGAGGCGCTGGTCGCGGGTGAGTGGGACGGCAAGCTGCCCTTTCTCGCCGCCAACCGCAAGCTCGTCGCGCAGGTGCAGCAGCTCGAGCACAAGGCGCGCCGGCAGGACGTGCTGGTCGACGATGCGCTGATCCACGCCTTCTATGACCGGCAGATTCCGCCCGAGGTCTGCACCGCGCGGGCGCTGGAGGACTGGTGGCGCAGCGCCTCGCGCACCAACCCACGCCTGCTCTTCCTCAGCCGCGAGGAGCTCATGCGCCACGAGGCCGCCGGCATCACCACCGGCGCCTTCCCGCCCGTGCTGCGCCTGGGCGGGGTGGACTGCACCGCCAGCTACCTGCACGAACCCGGCCACGCGCGCGACGGCTTGACCGTGACCGTGCCGCTGTTCGTGCTCAACCAGGTCAGCGAGGCGCGCTGCGAATGGCTGGTGCCGGGCATGCTCAAGGAGAAGATCCAGGCGCTGCTCAAGAGCCTGCCGCAGAAGCCGCGCAGCCGCTTCGTGCCACTGCCCGAGAGCGCGGCGCGGCTGGCCGAGGAACTCGGCGCGCAAGACGTGTTCGGCCAGGGCAGCCTGATCGACGCGCTGCTCGAGCGGGTGCGCCGCGACAGCGGGCTCGATGTCAAGCGCAGCGACTTCAAGCTCGACATGCTCAGCGCCCACCTGTTCATGAACCTGCGCGTGGTCGACGAGCACGGCCGCCAGCTCGGCGAGGGCCGCAGCCTCGGCGCGCTCAAGGCCGAGCTCGGCGGCAAGGCGCGCGGCGCCTTCCAGGCCCTGGCGGCGCTGCAGCGCACCGGTGCCGGCCCGTCGGAGCCCGCGAAGACCCCTCAGATCACGAAATCCGAGGAAAAACCCCGGAACCCCAGCGCCAACCGGTCAGGAGCTGCTACAAAAACTGAACCATCCAATGCCCCATCGGCCGACGCCCGCTACACCAGCTGGGCCTTCGGTGAACTGCCCGAGCTGATGGAAATCCGCCGTGGCGCACAGACCCTGGTCGGTTTTCCCGCGCTCATCGACCACGGTGATGCCGTCACCCTCGAAGTCTTCGACGAGCCCGAAGTGGCTGCCGCGCGCCACCGCGCGGGCTTGCGCCGGCTGTTCGCGCTGCAGATCCGCGATGCGCTGAAGTACCTTGAGAAGAACATCCCCGACCTGCAGAAAATGGCCGTGGCCTTCATGCCGCTGGGCACGCTCGAGGAACTGCGCACGCAGATCATTGACCTCGCGCTCGACCGCGCCTTTTTGGTCGAGCCACTGCCTGCCGGTGAGGCCGCCTTCACCCAGCGCCTGGCCGAAGGGCGCAGCCGGCTCACCCTGATCGCCAACGAGGTCACGCGGCTGGCCGGGCTCATCCTCACCGAATACGCCGCCGCCGCGCGCAAGCTCAAGGACAGCCGCCCCGGCCCCGAGGTGGCCGCTGACGTCACCCAGCAGTTGCAACGCCTCGTGGGCAAGACCTTCCTGCTCGCAACGCCCTGGGCCGCGCTGCAACACCTGCCGCGCTACCTCAAGGCCATCGTGCTGCGGCTGGACAAACTGCGCGCCGACCCGGGGCGCGACACCAGCCGGGCCGCCGAGGTGCGCGCCATGGAGTCGCGCTACTGGCGCCTGGTGGCCGAGCGCAAAGGCCAGGTGGACGCCCGCATGACCGAATACCGCTGGCTGCTGGAGGAACTGCGCGTGAGCCTGTTCGCCCAGGAACTGCGCACCCCCCAGCCGGTCAGCGTCAAACGCCTGGACAAGCTCTGGGCGCAGTTGGTGCATTGACGCAGGCACCCCGCCGCCAACGGCGCCGAACGCCGCAAGCGGTCACTCAGGCGGCAGGTGCGAGGCGGCGCTGTCCTGCGCAGCCGCCGCGCGCTTGCGGGCGCGGATGCGCTGGCGGTCCAGGTACCAGGCGAGGAAGGGCAGCAAGGCCATGGAGCCGGGAATCGCCCAGACGAACAGATACGGGCTCACGGCGGAGGCCGAGCGCACCATCTCCTTGAGCCGCGCCTTGTCCTCGTCGGTCCACTTGCCGCCGCGGCGCTCCTTCATCAGCAGTGGCCAGGCGCCTTTGATGCGCACCAGCTCGTCACGGAACCGCCGCGTCTCGCGCTTGTTGCTGGCCAGAATGGAATGAAACCAGGCCGGCGCCTTGGGCATCTTGGCGCGGTAGTGCAGGGTCTCGTCGCCGTCGAGGGCGTCGCTGGCGGCACGCGCGTCCGCAGCCGCCTGGGCCGCTGCCGGGGCGGGCTTTTCGGGCGAGGGCGAGGTGGGCGCGTTCATGCGCCGAATTATCTGCGCCGGTGATGGCAACGGCATGACGCCGCACCGGAAAACGACAGCAATCGCACGGTCAGAGCCGCGCAAGCCGCTCGATGGCCGCGCGCAGCGTGTCGTCGCGCTTGGCGTAGCAGAAGCGAATCACCTTCTGGTCGAACCCGTCGCCGTAGAAGGCCGAAAGCGGAATCGCCGCCACGCCCACCTCGCGCGTGAGCCACTGGCAGAACTCGGCTTCGGGCAGGTCGCGCTCGGCCACCGCCAGGCCCGAGATGTCCACGCACTGGAAATAGCTGCCCTCGCTGGGCAGCAGCCGAAACCGCGTCTGCGCCAGCCCGGCGCGGAACAGGTCGCGCTTGGCGGCATAGAAGCCGCCCAGGTTCAGATACGGCGCGGGGTCGGCCATGTAGGCAGCCAGGCCGTGCTGCACCGGGGTGTTGACGGTGAACACGTTGAACTGGTGCACCTTGCGAAACTCGGCCGTCAGCGGCGCCGGCGCGCAGACGGTGCCCACCTTCCAGCCCGTGACGTGATAGGTCTTGCCAAAGCTCGACACGATGAAGGCCCGCGCGGCCAGCCCATCGAACTGCGCGGCGCTCCAGTGGCGCTCGGGCGCGTAGACCATGTGCTCGTACACCTCGTCGCTGATGAGCAGCACGTCCGTCGGGGCAAGAATCTCCTGCAGCCGCAGCCAGTCGTCGCGGCGCCAGATGGTCGCACTCGGGTTGTGCGGGGTGTTGACCAGGATGGCCCGCGTGCGCGGTGTGATGGCCTGGGCGATGCGGCCGAAATCAGGCCGGAAGCTGCCCGGTTGCAGCGGCACGCGCACCACCACGCCGCCGGCGAGCTCGATGTTGGGCACGTAGCTGTCGTAGCACGGCTCGAGCACGATCACCTCGTCGCCCGCGCGCACCACGGCCAGGATGGCGGTCAGAATGGCTTGCGTCGCCCCCGCGGTGATGGTGATTTCGGTGGCCGGGTCGTAGCGGCGGCCGTACAACGCCTGCACCTTGTCCGAGACCGCCTGGCGCAGCGCGGGCACGCCGGGCATGGGCGGGTACTGGTTGTGCCCGGCGCGCATGGCCGCGGTCACGGCATCGACCAGACGGGGGTCGCAGTCGAAATCCGGGAAGCCCTGGCCGAGGTTGACGGCGCCCGTCTCGGCGGCCAGTGCGGACATGACGGTGAAGATGGTCGTGCCCACGGCGGGCAGCTTTGATTGCAGGGCTGGGGTGCGTTCGGTCATGGACGTCGGAGGAGGGCGGTCAGCACAAAAGGTCACAGCTCATAGTCGGCCACATGGCCGGTCATGGCTCGCTCGATCAGGGCGCGGTCGAGGCGCTCGCTGAGGAATTCGGCAAACTTGAACACGAAATGCCGCAGGTAGGCGCCGCGGCGAAACGCCACGCGGGCCACGTTGCGGCCGAACAGATGCCCCAGTGGCCGCACCACGAGGTCGGTGCCAGCATCCGGGCCGCCGAGCTCGCGCACCGCCATTTCCGCCACGATGCCCACGCCCAGACCCAGCCGCACGTAGGTGGTGATGACGTCGGAGTCGATCGCCTCGAGCACCACGCGCGAGATCAGTCGGCGCTGGGCGAACGCCTGGTCGATGCGCGTGCGGCCGGTGAAAGAGGGGTGGTAGGTGATGAGCGGCTCGCGCGCCAGGTCTTCGAGGCTGACCCGCTCGACCCGCGCCAGCGCATGGCCGGCCGGCACCACCAGCATGTGCTGCCAGTCGTAGCAGGGCAGGGTGACCAGCTCGTCGTACTCGGCCAGCGATTCGGTGGCGATGCCGATGTCGGCCACCTCGTCGAGCAGCATGCGTGCCACCTGCTCGGGCGTGCCCTGGTGCAGGGCCACATTGACCTTCGGGTACGCGGTGCGCAGCCTGGCCACGGGCTGCGGCAGCACGTAGCGGGCCTGGGTGTGCGTGGTGGCGATCGACAGGGTGCCGCTGTCCTGGGCGCTGTACTGCTCGCCAATGCGCTTGAGGTTGTTCACCTCGCGCAGGATGATCTCGATGCTCTTGAGCACCTGCTGGCCCGGCTCCGTCACGCGGCGCAGGCGCTTGCCGTGGCGCGCGAAGATGTCCACGCCAAGCTCCTCTTCCAGCTCGATGATCGCCTTCGACACCCCCGGCTGTGAGGTGTGCAGCGACTTGGCGGCCTCGGTCAGGTTCAGATTGCGGCGCACCGCCTCTTGCACGAAGCGGAACTGGTGGAGGTTCATTTTTAATCGGCTATATGAAGTGCCGAAATTATAAGAATTTGATCTGATTTTCAGCATCGCCGCGCGCCACGCCGGCCATCAATCCAGCGCGATGCGTGCGAGCAGATCGATGACGCGCGGATCTTCGCCCACGGGCGGCAAGGCGTCGATGCGCACGCCCGGATGCCGCGCCCGGGCCGCAGCCAGCAGCGCCGGCAAATCCTCCCGCGCATGCCGACCGACGCCCAGGAACAGCGGCAGCACCCGAATCTGCCTCGCGCCGCCGCGAACCAGGGCGTCCACCGCCTCGTCCAGCGTCGGCGCCATGAGTTCGAGAAATGCGCAGGCCGTGGGCACCGTGGGCGCCATGGCGCGCAGACGCGCCGCGACCGCGTCGATGCTGGCGCGCCAGAGGGGGTCGCGCGAGCCGTGCGCAAACAGGATGACGGCGCTGCCGTGGGGCGTCGAAGCGGGTTCGCTCGGTGTTTTCATGCGGCCCCGGCGGCGTCAACGGCGCAGCACCAGCCAGCCGAATGCCGCCAGTGAAATCAGCGAATACAGCAGGCTCGGCCCCGCCGCCGTGAGCCAGGGCTGCCAGTTCTGCACGTTGCCGATGAAGCCGAACACGTTGTTGAGCAGGAAGAAACTGATGCCCGCCATCACCCCGCCGAACACATAGCCGGTGATGCTGCCCGAGCGGAAATGCAGATAGCCAAAGGGCAGGGCCAACACCACCATCACAAGGCAGCTCAGCGGGTAGAACAACTTGCGCCAGAAGGCCACTTCGTACCGCTGCGCGCTCTGCTCGTTGGCTTTGAGGTGCCGCTGGTAGGTGAACAAGTCCCAGGTCTTCATGCGCTCGGGGTTGAGCACCGCCGCGGCAACCATCTCCGCCGTGAGGCCGGTGGACCATTGCCAGGACGGCAGGCTTTCCCGCAGCACATGGGCGCCGCGCTCGCCGGTCGAGAAACGGGTACGCGTCACGTCGAACAACACCCAGGCGCCGGGCTCGAACGCGCCGCGGGGCGCCTGGATCTGCGCGCGGAGCCGTCCGTTGCCATCGAACTCGAAAATACGCACGCCCAGCAGGCTGCCGTCGCCCGCAAGCGCCCGCACGTTGACCGACACCGAGGCGTCGCCTTGCCGCTCCTTGAGCCACGCCCCGGTCTGCCCCACGGTGATCACGCCGAGAAAGCGTGCCTTGAGCAGTTGCGCCGCGCGGTCTGCCTGCGGCGCCACATAGTCGCCCACGACGAAGGTCAAGGCCACGAACACCAGCCCGATCTGCAGCAGGGTGCGCAGCGCGAGTGCGGGGCCGAGGCCGCTGGTGCGCAGAATGGTGAACTCCGAACTCTGCGCCAGCCGCGACATGACGAAGACGGCGCCGATCAACACCGCGATCGGCAGCAGTTCATACAGATGGCTGGGGATCAGCAGCGCCACATAGAGCAGGGCCTGGCTGAACTGGTAGCCGGCACCCCCGCCGCGTCCGATCAGCGGCAGTTCGTCCACCAGATCGAAAAAGAAGAAGAGGGCGAGGAAACCCACGGTGACGAAACCGACCGCGCGGATGATCTCCGCGTGTATCAGGCGGCGCAGGGTTTTCATGACGCCTCCCGGGCTGCGGCGCGGCGGGTGAACAGGGCGCGCACGCTCCAGCCCCGGTGCCGCGCCGCCAGCCACGTCAGCGCCAGAACGAGCGCCCCGCCGTGCAGAGCGAGCAGATAGGCACCCAAGCCCACCCGCCCCTGCGCAATCCACGCCTGGCCCAGGTTGATGAGGTTGTAATAGACGACGAAGGTCAGCAAGGCCATCACCAGATTGCCGCTGCGGCTTGCGCGCGGGTTCACGCTCGACACCACCAGTGCCAGCACCACCAGATTGGTCGCCGCCAGCGCCAGGCCGAGCCGCCACGACAGTTCGGCCTGGTACGGCGGCGTGTTCATCTGCAGCAGGTCCAGCGTGGGCACGGCCTTGCCGGGTTGCGCGTCGCCCATGGCCAGGGCGCCCGGGCGGATGCGCACGCCGTACTCGGCAAACTCGCTCACCTGCACCTCGAGCGAGCCGTCGCGCGGGGTCTCGATGCGCTGGCCATCGTTGAGCACCAGAAAGCGCTCGCCCTGAATCGTTTCGATGCGCCCGCCGCGGGCGGAGATCACCGCGGCCTTGCCTTGCTCGACCGAGGAGATGAACACATTGCTGCCCTGGCGCTCGCCGGGGCTGTCCTTGTCGACGAAGAACACCCGCGAGCCGTCGGCCGACTCCTGGAACTGGCCCGGCGCCACGCGCTCGATGTCGCCGCGCTTCTCGTAGCGGTCGCGCATGTCCTGAATCTGCTGGTTCGACCAGGGCCACACCAGCAAAGCGAGCAGCACCACCGCCAGCAGCACCGGCCAGGCGAAGCGGAACAGCGGCGCGAGGAAGCCGGCCAATCCGCGGCCCGCGCCGTACCAGATCACCATCTCGGAATCGGCCTGCATGCGCGAGAGCGTCGAAACGATGGCAATGAACAGGCTCAGCGTGAGCAGCGTGGGCAGGTGGCTGAGCACCGTGAAGCCCATCACCAGCATCACCTCCGACGGGTTGACCGCGCCGCGGTTGGCCAGGCCGAGGGTGCGGATGAGCATGATGGTCATCACGATGGTGGCCAGCACCACCAGCGTCGCGCCGAAATTTCGCGCCAGCTCCCTGCGGATGGAGGAATGGAATAACATCGATTCAAAGGAAAACCAAGATTATGAACTTCGACCTCATCCCCCTCGACCGTTCCGAACTCGCCCGCCATCCGGCCGATGCGCTCGTGCTGCTGCTGCCCGAAGGCGCCGCGGGCGCAGGCAAAGACGCCTTGTCCACCTTCATCGCGCAGGCCCAGGCCAGCGGCGACCTCGACACCCAGGCCGGCAAGTGTCTGCAGGCGTGGAAGGTGGCGGGCGTGGCCGCGCGGCGGGTGCTGCTGGTGGGCTGTGGCGACGGCTCGGCGGCGCGCATCCGCAAAGCGGTTGCCGCTGCGGTCACCGCGCTGCGCGACGCGCCGGTCAAGCACCTCGTGCTCGCGCTGCCCGAGACGGCCGCCTCGGCCGGCGTGCAGGCCGCCGTGCTGGCCGCGGCCGACGCGAGCTATGTGTACACCACCACCCAGTCCAAGCCCGAGCCGCGCAAGCTCAGGCAGCTCAGCCTGGCGGTGGCCGACGTCGAGGCCAGCCGGGACGCGCTCGCGCGCGCCAGCGCCATGGTGCAGGGTGTGGAACTGGCCAAGGAATGGGCCAACCGCCCGGGTAACCACGCCACGCCAACGCATCTGGCCCAGGCGGCCCAGGCGTTGGCCAAGGGCGTCTCGCGCATGCGCTGCGAGGTGCTGGGCCCCAAGGAGGTCGAGAAACTGGGCATGGGCGCGTTCATGGCGGTGGCTCAGGGCACCCATGAGCCGCTGCGCTTCATCGTGCTGCGGTACGACGGCGCCGACAAAGCCCAGGCGCCGGTGGTGCTGGTGGGCAAGGGCATCACCTTCGACAGCGGCGGCATCTCCATCAAGCCGGCTGCGGAGATGGACGAAATGAAGTTCGACATGAGCGGCGCGGCGAGCGTGCTCGGCGTGTTCCGCGCCCTGGCCGAACTCAAACCGGCGCTCAACGTCGTGGGTCTCATTCCGGCGTGCGAGAACCTGCCGGATGGCCGCGCGGTCAAACCTGGCGACGTGGTGACGAGCATGAGCGGGCAGACCATCGAGATTCTCAACACCGACGCGGAAGGCCGGCTCGTGCTGTGCGATGCGCTGACCTATGCCGAGCGCTTCAAGCCGCGCGCCGTGGTGGACATCGCCACGCTGACCGGCGCGTGCATGATCGCCCTGGGCGGCGTGCGCAGCGGCCTGTTCTCCAGCAGCGACGCGCTGGCCCGCGCGTTGCAGGACGCTGGCGAAGCGGCGCACGACCTGTGCTGGCGCATGCCGCTCGACGACGACTATGCCGAGGGGCTCAAGACCCGCTTCGCCGACGTGGCGAACGTCGCCGGTCGCGCGGCCGGTGCGGTCACAGCGGCGAAGTTCCTGCAGCGTTTTGCCGGCAAGTTCGATTGGGCGCACCTCGACATCGCCGGCACCGCCTGGAAGAGCGGTGCGGCCAAAGGCGCAACCGGGCGGCCGGTGCCTTTGCTGCTGACCTATCTTCTCAACACCGCACCCACCGAGCCCCGCACGGCTGAGGCGGCCGGCAAGGGCAAGGCCAAGCAGGCATCCAACCCGGCGAAAAATCGCGCCGCGTGACCAGCCCGGCGGCGGGGTGGGGCGCATGACCGAGGTGGTCTTTCACGTGCGTGTGGCCGACCCGCTGGGCTACGGCTGCCGCTTGCTGCGCAAGGCCTTGGCGCGGTATCCGCGCATCACGGTCACGACGACGCAGGGCTTAGGCGCGCGGCTCGACGAGGCATTGTGGACGTTCTCCCCGCGCGACTTTTTGCCGCACGCATTCGCCTCGGCCCCGGAGACTCTCCGCTGGTCCACGCCCATTCTGTTGGTCGAGGCCGACGGCTCGCCAGACGTGGCGCTGCCGCCCGCGCCCTTGCTGGTCAACTTCAGCGGTGAGCCGGGCGTGGAGGCGGCCGGCACCTTCGATCGGGTGATCGAGGTCGTGGGCGACGGGCCGGAGGAGGCCGCGGCAGCGCGGCGGCGCTGGAAGGCCTATGTCGCCGCCGGCATGGCAGTCAGCCATCGCGACCTGAGCGACTGGGTTGCCGCCCACTGAAGTTGTGGCTCTGATCGATGGCCGATGGGTCAGTTTGAGGGTCCGGGCATCAGTTGTGCTCACACCGCATTCATGCGTGTGATGCCGTGACGGGAATTCCACAAGACCTAGCATGTTCCCTATGGCCCGGGCCCGAAATTTGCGATATGTTCGCCGCCGTTGAGGCACAACAACCATTCTCAACTTTTCATCCTCTGGAGATCTTTATGCAAATGAAACTCAAGCTGACGGCTGTTGCCGCGTTGGCCGCTGCGGCGGGCCTGGTGTCTGCGCAGGACGTGCAAGTGGTCAAGATCGGCCACGTCGCCCCGATGTCCGGCGCCCAGGCTCACTACGGCAAGGACAACGAGAACGGCGTGCGCATGGCCATCGAGGACCTGAACGCGCAGAACATCAGCATCGGCGGCAAGAAGATCAAGTTCGAGATCGCAGCGGAAGACGATGCTGCCGATCCCAAGCAGGGCACGGCGGCTGCACAGAAACTGTGCGATGCCAAGGTCAACGGCGTGGTCGGCCACCTGAACTCCGGCACCACGATTCCCGCTTCCAAGGTCTACCACGACTGCGGCATTCCCCACATCACCGGCGCTGCCACCAACCCCGACCTGACCAAGCCGGGCTACAAGACCACCTACCGCATCATCGCCAACGACAACGCGCTGGGCGCTGCGCTGGCCATCTATGCGGCTGACGCGCTCAAGCTCAAGAACGTCGCCGTGATCGACGACCGCACGGCCTACGGCCAGGGCGTGGCCGAGGTGTTCAAGAAGACCGCCGAAGCCAAGGGCATGAAGGTGGTGGATCAGCAGTTCACCAACGACAAGGCCACCGACTTCATGGCCATCCTGACCGCCATCAAGGCCAAGAAGCCCGACGCGATCTTCTACGGCGGCATGGACGCCCAGGCCGGCGCAATGCTGCGCCAGATGGACCAGCTGGGCCTGAGCAACGTGAAGTTCTTCGGCGGTGACGGCATCTGCACGAACGAAATCGTGAAGATCGCCGCCGGCGCCAAGAGCCTGAACAACGTGGTCTGTGCGGAGGGCGGTTCGTCCATCGCCAAGATGCCGGGCGGCACCGAGTGGAAGAAGCGCTACGACGCGAAGTTCCCCGGCCAGTTCCAGATCTACAGCCCGTACACCTACGACGCGACCTTCGTGCTCGTCGATGCGATGAAGCGTGCCAACTCCACCGATCCGAAGGTCTACATCCCCGAGATCATCAAGACCAACATGAAGGGTGTGACGGCCAACATCGCTTTCGAGCCCAACGGCGAACTGAAGAACCCCGCCGTGACCCTGTCGGTGTACAAGGACGGCAAGAAGCAGGCGCTGAACTGATCGCGTCGGGCATCCGCGCAGAAGCCACCCTCGGGTGGCTTCTTTTTTTTTCCATTTTTGGCGCGTCGGGCGGGGGCGCACGGCGAGGGCGCGGCAATCGCTTTCGGGTGACGAACCGTGCAGCTCGTATGACATTTTACATAATATACATCGTATCAAGTATAAAATGCGGCAAGCGCCACCGCTGACGATGCGCGTCCAGAACCCACTGCAGCCACTGGCCTGGCCGAACTCGTCGAACGTCGTACAGAAGCGAACCCACGCAGCGACGAGCCTGCGGCCTTGGGCAAACGCCGCGCGATCACCACTTGCCGGCCGGCCGCCGTGCGCGGACGAAGGCGGCGATGAGTTCGGCGGAGTCGGTGCGGTTGACGCCGTTGGCGAAGTCGATGGCGGTCATGCCGAGGTCGTTCTTGAGCATGGGGTCGGCGCCTTCCTCGAGCAGCAGCTTCACCGCCTCCGGTGAGCCGTAGCGCGCAGCCATCATCAGCGGCGTGGTGCCGTTGGGCGATGTGGCGTCAATGTAGGCGCTTTCCTCGAGCAGCAGCCGCATCATCTCGAGCTGGCCGCGGCTTGCGGCGTAATGCAGCGGCGCCCAGCCGGGCTTGTTGACGTCGGCGCCGCGGTCGATGAGACGACGCGCGAGGTCGATCTGGCCGGTGATGGCCGCGATCATCAGCGGGCTTTCGTCGTCCGGGCTGCGCTTTTCGACGTCGGTCGCGGGCCAGTCGATGAGCACCGAGGCGACTTTCGGCGAGGGCTCGCGGACCGCCAGGAACAGGCCGGTCCGGCCTTTGGGGTCTGGCGTGTTGGGGTCGAAGCCGCGTTGCAGCAGCCGGCGCACGGTTGCGTCGTCGTCGCGCGTGACAGCGGTGAAGAAGTCCTCGTAGGCGCCCGCCCACGCGGGGGTTGCGATGCCGCAGGCCGCAGCCGCGACCGCCGCGAGAAGCCAGCGCCGCCGATGCAGGTTCATGCCTTCACGCGCCAGAACAGGCGCTCGAAGTTGGTGCGCGTCAGTTCCCCGATCGCCTCGACCGCCATGCCGCGCACGGCGGCAATCTGCTGGGCCACCAGCGTGACGTAGGCCGGGGTGTTGAGCTTGCCGCGGTGCGGGGCCGGGGCGAGGTAGGGGCTGTCGGTCTCGATCAGCAGCCGGTCGGCCGGGACGAAGGCCGCCACTTCGCGCAGCGCCTGGGCATTCTTGAAGGTGACGATGCCGGAAAACGAGATGTGGAAACCCAGGTCCAGCGCCGCGCGGGCGACGTCCATCGACTCGGTGAAGCAGTGGAACACCCCGCCGACGCTGCCTTCGCGCCCGTCCTCGCCCTCCTCCCGCAGGATGGCCAGGGTGTCGTCGGCGGCGCTGCGGGTGTGGATGACCAGCGGCAGGCGCGTCTGCTGCGCCGCGCGGATGTGGGTGCGAAAGCGCGCGCGCTGCCACTCCAGATCGGCGACGCTGCGGCCGCCTTTGCGGCCCTCCATGTCGTAGTAGTCCAGACCGGTCTCGCCGATGCCGACCACCCGCGGCAGTGCGGCGCGCTGCACCAGGTCGTCCAGCGTGGGTTCCTGCACGCCTTCGTTGTCCGGGTGCACGCCGACGGTGCACCACCAGTCGTCGTACTGCAGCGCCAGCGCATGCACGGCGGGGAATTCCTCGAGCGTGGTGCCGATGCACAAGGCCTGCGTCACACCGGCGGCATGCATGGCGGCACGCACGGCGGGCAGCTGCGCGGCGAGTTCGGGGAAGTTGAGGTGGCAGTGCGAGTCGGTGAACATGAAATGTGGGCAAAAACCGCGAAACCCCAGCGCCAATCGGTCGGGTTTCGCTATCGAAACATGAGCTTCCGCACGGCCGCCCCACCCTGCTCCGGCGATCGGCGCGAAGGCCTCACTCAGATGGTCTGCGTGCCCCGGTCCGACGCCAGGTGGGTGCCCAGCATCTCTTCGATCTTGATCTTGAGTGCGCGGGTCTTTTCGTCGGCCGGGAAGCGCACGCCAACGCCCTGGGTGCGCCCGCCGGCGGCGCGCGGCGGCGTGATCCAGGCGACCTTACCGGCCACCGGGTAGCGCTGCGGGTCGTCGGGCAGCGTCATGAGGATGTAGACGTCGTCGCCGAGCTTGTAGTCCTTGGCGGTGGGCACGAAGATGCCGCCGTCCGTGAAGAGCGGGATGTACGCCGCGTACAGGGCGGCTTTTTCCTTGATGGCCAGCTGAATCACGCTGGGCCGCGGGCTGGCAGACGGATGGGGCGTGGTGTTCATGGGCGGCTTGCAGACGGTGGCGCGAAGTGTAATGCCTTGAGCGCGCGCGCGGCCTGGGCCTCCAGCGCGAGCCCGGGCTGGAAAGGGTGATCAGCGGTGCGCGCGGCCTGCCGCAGTTCGGCGGCCCAGGCGGTCAGGGCCTCGACGGCGGCGGGGCCCCGGGGCACGGGGGGCAGGTCAGCGGCGTCAAAGAAGCGCGGCGCGGCGCCGCTGGCCTGCGCGAGCAGGTCGTGGCAGAGTTTCTGCAGCACGCCAATCGCCCAGCCCAGCGGCTGGCCAGCCAGGGCGGCGGCTCCTTCGCCGCGGGCGAAAGCCTTGGGCAGCGCCGCCCAGGCCGCGGCGGGCTGGGCGCCCAGGGTCTGCGCCAGGCTGAGCGCGTCGGCCGGGCGGCCGCCAGCAGCCCGCAGCAGCACGGCGGCATCTGGCGCGCTCAGCCCCTGGTCCACCAGCCAGCGCTGCGCCTGCGCTGGCTCGGGCCAGGCCAGCGTGTGGGCCTGGCAGCGGCTGCGGATGGTGGCGGGCAAGGCATGCGCGGCGTCGCTGGCGAGCACGAAGCGCACGTCGCCGGGCGGTTCCTCCAGCGTCTTGAGCAAGGCATTGGCGGCCACCGTGTTCATGCGCTCGGCCGGGTAGATGAGCACCGCGAGCCCGCGCCCGCGCGCGCTGGTGCGCTGGGCGAATTCGATGGCCTCGCGCAGCGCTTCGACGCGGATGTCCTGGCTGGGCTTGCGCTTCTTGTCGTCGATGTCGGCCTGGGCTTTCTCCGACAGCGGCCAGCCGCGCGCGAGCAGTTCGGTCTCGGGCATGAGCACGGCCAGGTCGGCATGGGTGTGCACGTCGATGGCGTGGCAGCTGGCGCAGTGGCCGCAGGCGCCCTCTTCGTCGGGCTCCTCGCACAGCCAGGCGCGCACCAGCGCCAGCCCGAGTTCGGCCTGGCCGAGGCCCGAGGGCCCCTGCAGCAACCAGGCGTGGCCGCGCTGCGCCAGCAGGCGCTTGAGCTGTACGGCCAGCCACGGCGGCAGGGCGGGCGCGGCGGCTGCGCTCACGAGCCGCCTCCGGCCTCGGGCCAGCGGGCCTGGATCTGGCGCAGCACCTCGGCCCACACGGCTTCGACCGGGGCGCCGGCGTCGATGCGCACGATGCGCCCCGGCGCGGCGTGCAGGCGCTGCAGATAGCCCTGGCGCACGCGGGTGAAGAAGGCCACCGATTCGGCCTCGAAGCGGTCCGGGCTGCGCGCCTGCGCGAGCCGTTGCGCGGCGACTTCCGGAGCGACGTCGAACCACAGCGTCAGGTCGGGCTCGATCAGGGTGCCCTGCCCTGCGCCCGGCGCGGCGTCGGTCTGCACCCAGCGCTCCAGGGTGGCAAGCACCGTGCGGTCGAAGCCGCGGCCCTCGCCCTGGTAGGCGAAGGTGGCGTCGGTGAAACGGTCGCACAGCACCGTCTCGCCGCGCCCGAGCGCCGGGGCGATGCGCTGCACCAGATGGTCGCGCCGCGCGGCGAACACCAGCAGGGATTCGGTCAGCGGGTCCATGCCCTCGTTGAGCACCAGCGCGCGCAGGGTCTCGGCCAGCGGGGTGCCGCCGGGCTCGCGGGTGCAGGTCACGGTGTGGCCGCGCGCGCGCAGCCAGGCCGCCAGCGGCTCGATGTGGGTGGATTTGCCCGCGCCGTCGATGCCCTCGAAGCTGATGAAGCGGCCGCTCGGGCGGCGCACGGTGGATGGGGGCGTCATGAGGGCCTCATTGTCCGCGCTGGTAGGTGTTGACGGCGCGGTTGTGCGCGTCGAGCGTGGCGCTGAACTGGCTGCTGCCGTCGCCACGGGCGACGAAGTACAGCGCGTCGGTCTGCGCCGGCTGCACCGCCGCCAGCAAAGCGGCGCGCCCCGGCATGGCAATGGGTGTGGGCGGCAGGCCGGCGCGGGTGTAGGTGTTCCAGGGGGTGTCGGTCTGCAGGTCGCGCTTGCGCAGGTTGCCGTCGAAAGCGGCGCCCAGGCCGTAGATGACCGTGGGGTCGGTCTGCAGCGGCATGCCGCGGCGCAGGCGGTTGACGAACACGCCGGCGATCAGCGGGCGGTCGGCGGCGCGGCCGGTTTCCTTCTCCACGATGCTGGCGAGCGTGAGCGCTTCGTCCGGCGACTTCAAGGGCAGGTCGCTGCGGCGCGCCGCCCAGGCGGCCTCGAGGTGGCGGTCCATGGCGCGCAGTGCGCGGGCGAGCACGGCGAGGTCGCTCGTGCCCTTGCCGTAGGTGTAGGTGTCGGGAAAGAAGCGGCCCTCGGGCGCGACGCCGGGGCGGCCCAGCGCGGCCATGAGGGCGGCGTCGTCGAGCGCGCGGCTGTCGGGCCGAAGGTCCGGCGCCTGGGCCAGCGCGGCGCGCAGCTGCCGCCAGTTCCACCCCTCGACGAGGGTGAGGGTGCGCAGGCTCTCCTCCCCGCGCACCAGCTTGCGCAGCAGGCTGCGCGGCGTGGTGCCGGGTTCGAGCGCGTAGTTGCCCGCGCGGATCTGCCGCGCCTGGCCCGAGAGGCGAAACCAGGCGTAGAGCGCATCGGGCGAAACGGGCACGCCCGCATCGGCCACCGCCTGCGCCACCGCGCGCGGCGCGGTGCCGGGCTCGATGGCGAGGTCCACGGCCGTGGTGCCCGCGATCGGCAGCGGCGCGTTGACCCACCACAGCCCTGCGGCGGCTGCCGCGCCCGCCAGCACCAGCAAGGCCAGCAGCGTTTTCAAGACCCGACGCACGACGCTGATTCCTTCCTGTTCAAGCGGCTCGACCAAAGCCGGTCATGATAATTGAGGCCATGACCGAACCCACTGCCTCTCTTCCTGCCTGCAACGGGGTGGCGCCGCTGCCCCATCTGGGCGTCATCCGCGCCGAGGGCGAGGACGCCGCCCGCTTTCTCCACGGCCAGCTCACCCAGGACTTCGTGCTGCTCGGGCCCGACGCGGCACGGCTGGCCGCACTGTGCTCGCCCAAGGGCCGCATGCTGGCGAGCTTCATCGGCATCAAGCCCAGTTCCAACGAGGTGCTGCTGATCTGCCCGGCTGACGTGCTGGCCGCCACCGTCAAGCGCCTGAGCCAGTTCGTGCTGCGCGCCAAACTGCGCCTGAGCGACGCCAGCGCCGATTTCGAGCTGCGTGGCCTGATGGGAAATGCTCTCGAAACCATAGCGAAAGATGACAGGTTGGCGCTGGGGTGCCGGGATTTTTCTTCGGGAAAGCTGATTTTTATGCCCTCTGCGCCGGGTCTGGAGCGCGCAATCTGGCTCGCGCCGCGCGGCACGCCCGAACCTGCGGGTGCGGCGCTCGACCCCGCCCTGTGGGCCTGGGCCGAGGTGATGAGCGGCGTGGCCTGGGTCAGCGCGCCCATCGTCGATGCGCTGGTGCCGCAGATGCTCAATTACGAGTCGGTTGGCGGCGTGAACTTCAAGAAGGGCTGTTATCCGGGGCAGGAAGTGGTTGCGCGCAGCCAGTTCCGCGGCGTGCTCAAGCGCCGGGGGTTCATCGTGCATGCCGAGGCGCCGCTGGCGGCCGGGCAGGAGGTGTTCAGCGCCGCGGACCCCGAGCAACCCTGCGGCCTGGTGGCGCAGGCCGCGCCCTCGCCCCAAGGCGGCTTCGACGCCATTGCCTCGCTGCAGATCAGCGCGGCCGAAGCGGGCGATCTGCATGCCGGCGCCGCGGATGGCCCGGCGCTGCGCCTCAAACCCCTGCCTTACGCGCTGCTGGCGGACGTCTGAGCCTGTTCGCATGGCCGCGCCGCCCTCACAGGCGGCTGCGGTACGGCTCCGGGATGTGCGCACGCACGGCGTCCTTCTGCTCGGGCGGGGCGGCGGCCAGCGCAGCGCGGTAGGCGGCAAGGGCCTTGGCCTCGTCGTGCACCGGGTTGGCGGCGGCCCAGATGTCGCCGCTCTTGAGGTGGCCGTCCACCGCGTATTGCGGCCAGCCCTGGGTGCGCAGTTCGAGCGCGCGCAGCGCCAGCGGCCAGTCCTGCGCGCGGCCGCCGAGCACATAGGCGCCGTTGAGCAGGTCGAAGTCGTAGCTGCCCTGCTCCACCAGGCGCTTGGCGAGGTAGTAAGCCTCGCCCTCGCGGCCGCTGCGGCTGAGCAGAATCACCTCCAGCGAGTTGAGCGAGGGCGCATCGGGCTGCACGTCGCGCGCACGCATGAGCAGGACCACCGCCTTGTCGAGCTGCCCCATCTGCGCATAGCCGCGCGCCACGTTGGCCAGCAGCGCCACCACATACGGCCGCGAGGCCAGCACCGACTCCCACACCCAGGTGGCGTCCTTCCAGTCGCCCCAGCGTGCCATCTCGTCGGCGGCCATGGGGGTGATCTTGCGGTAGTGCGGGTTGATGGCAATGCCTTCGCGCAGGTTCTGCAGCATCTCGCGCTTGTAGCTGTCCCAGCGCGGGTCGTTGTAGGCGCCGGACTGCGTGATGGTGAGCGCGATCTTGACCGCGCGCACGATCTTGCGCTCGGCCTCGGCCGCCTGCTGGCTGATGTAGGCCGCCAGCGCCAGCGCCAGGGCCAGCGCGGCCAGGGCCAGGCGCGAGCGCACCGCGTTCCACGGCACCGCGCGCACGCCGCACCAGCCGCGGCACGGCGCCCAGCCCAGGCGCGCATCGGATGCGGCCAGCAGGCCGAGCATCAGCGCGAACAAGGCCCCGGTGCTGGCCAGCCGCCACGGGAACCCCGCGTTGCTCACCAGCAGGAACATCGCCAGCGCGATCAGCACCAGCGCGCAGGGTGCGGCCTCCGCAGCGGCTGCGTCACTGGCGGCAAGCCGCCAGGTGCGCCACGCGGCGTTGAGCGCATAGCCCAGCAGCGCCAGCAGGAACAGCGCGCCGGTCAGGCCGTATTCGGCCAGCAGTTGCAGGGGTTCGTTGTGCGCGTAGTAGTCGGTCTCGAGCTGCGAGCCCGCGGGCAGGTAGCGCGGAATCTGCACCTCCCAGGCACCGGCGCCCACCCCGGCGAACGGGTGCGCAGCCACCATGCGCGCCGTGGCCTGCCACATGCTCCAGCGCATGGAGAACGAGCGCTCGGTGTACTCCGCACGCTCGGTCATGGAGGCCGAGCGTGCCAGCGCCCGCGCAAACGGCGTGGTGCCACGCTGCTCCAGCCGGTGTTCCTCGAGCAGTTTGGCATTGCCGGTGGGGATGACGCCCAGCGCCAGCACCGTCACCGCAAACAGCGCCGGCACCAGGAGGCGGCTGCTGCGGCTCCACTGCGCCACCGCCGCGCGCAGCGTGGCCCGCAGCCGCCAGGCCGCCACCGGCAGCAGCAGCGCCAGCAACAGCAGGGCGAGCAGCGCCGAGCGCGTGCCCGTCATCAGCACCGCGACCAGGTTGAACGCGGTGGTGAACGCCAGCAGCGCCAGCACCGGGGTTTGCCGCGCCCGCAGCAACAGAAGCAGCGAGAACGGCAGCGTGCAGACGGCGAACTCGGCAAAGAAATTGCGGTTGACGAAGGTGGAGGCCGGGTTCGGCCCCTGCGGAAACAGCGCGAAATCGCCCCAGAACTGCAGCGCCGTCCAGAAGCTCGCCAGCAGCGCGCCGCCGTGCACGCCCCAGGCCAGGCGCTCGACCCGCTCGGCATCGGCCGTTTGCAGCACCAGCCAGGCCAGCAGCGCCAGCACGAACCAGCGAATGGCCTCCACCCCACCCAGGTAGGCGTGCGACCAGGCCATGCTGCCCAGTGCCCACAGCATCAGCGCCAGCGGCAGCCACAGCAGGGCGTGCCAGCGCAGCGGCTCGGTGCGCTGGCGCTGCGCCCAGAAGAACAGCACGGCCGCCGTCAGCACGCCGAAGGACACGATCATGGACTTGAGCGTGTCCTGCAGCATCTCCTCGCTGGGCACGCCCAGGCCCGGCGCCAGCACCAGCGTGGCCGCGAGCACCGCCACCGCGCCGCCGTCGGCCAGCGGGCGCGGCACGGGCAAGGGGCTCGCGCTGGGCGCGCGGCGCGCGGATGTGGTGGCCGTGGATGGCGATGCGGGCGTTGGGGGCGTTGGGGGCGCATCGCCCGGCAGGGCGGCGGGGGTGCCGGTGGCGTCGGGCTTGCGGGGTTTCTTGCGGGCCATGCGGGGGCGGGGATGAAAGGTGGGACGGCGCGAGTTATTCGTTCACAACATCTCAGCGCCCTGCGGGCCGCGCCAGCGCCATCTGCACATGGGGAATGCCCACCTCGTCGAAGGGCTCGCCGCGCACGGCAAAGCCCAGGCGGCGGTAGAAGCCCTCGGCGCTGCGCTGGGCGTTGAGCAGCACTTCGGTGTCGCCCCGCGCCCAGGCGGCGTCGAGCAGCGCGTGCAGCACGCGCGCGCCCTGCCCGCTCCCGCGCATGCTGCGCAGCACCGCCATGCGGCCGATTCGGCCGGTCTGCGTCCCACCACCGGCGAGCGGCAGCAGCCGGCCGGTGGCCAGGGGCTGGTCGAGGCGGTTGAACACCACGGCATGAATGGCGGTGGCGTCGGCGGCGTCCCACTCGTCCTCGCGGGCGATGCCCTGCTCCTCCACGAACACCTCGGTGCGCACGGCGGCGGCCGGCTCGCGCAGCGTGGCCCAGTCGCCCACGGCCACGCGCACCACGGGCTGGCCGGCTTCGAAGTCCTGCAGCAGCGTGCGCAAGGCCTCGGGCACGGGCTTGGAAGTCTGCGTGGCCGGGTCGGCGAACACATAGACCAGTTCACCGCCGACCAGGAACTGCTCGCCACGGAACACCCCGCCCTCGAAGGTGAGCGAAGTGGTGCCCACGCGCGCGCAGCGCAGGCCCACGTCCAGCGCGTCGTCCGCGCGGGCGCTGGCGTGGTATTCCACGGTGGCCTTGCGCACGTAGAGGTCACCGCCGAGACGCTGCATCGCCGCCTCGTACGGCAGGCCTAGCGCGCGCCAGTAGTCGGCCACGGCGGTGTCGAAATACATCAGGTAGTGCGCGTTGAAGACGATCTTCTGCATGTCCACCTCGGCCCAGCGCACGCGCAGCCGGGTCAGGCAGCGAAAGTCCGCGCGCTTCACGAGCGCACCCCGCCGCAGCGCTTCGCGCAGGTGACGCACGCGACGGCCGCGCCGTGGCAGCATGGCGCTTGCTTCGATGAACGAGGAGACACAGGCATGGCTTTCATTTACTACGTGACGCAGATTCACATCGACTTCGGCGCGCTGGCCCAGCTTCGCAGCGAGTGCGCGCGGGTGGGCATGCGCCGACCGCTGATTGTGACCGACGCCGGCGTCAAGACCGCGGGCCTGCTGGAGCGGGCGCAGGCCGCACTCGCAGACCTGGCCGCGGCCGTGTTCGACGCCACCCCGTCCAACCCTACCGAGGCCGCGGTGCGCGCGGCCACCGCGGTGTACCGCGAGGCTGGCTGCGACGGCCTGATCGCGCTGGGCGGCGGCAGTGCCATCGACTGCGCCAAGGGCGTGGCCATTGCCGCCACGCACGAGGGGCCGCTGAAGACCTACGCCACCATCGAAGGCGGCTCACCGCGCATCACCGAGCGCGTGGCGCCGCTGATTGCCGTGCCCACCACGGCCGGCACCGGCAGCGAGGTGGCGCGCGGCGCCATCCTCATCGTGGACGATGGGCGCAAGCTCGGCTTCCATTCCTGGCACCTGGTGCCCAAGGCGGCCATTCTGGACCCCGAACTCACCCTGGGCCTGCCGCCGCGGCTGACGGCCGCCACCGGCATGGATGCGATCGCGCACTGCATGGAAACCTTCATGGCCAGCGCCTTCAACCCGCCGGCCGACGGCATTGCGCTCGACGGGCTGGCACGCGGCTGGGCGCACATCGAGCGCGCCACCCGCGACGGGCAGGACCGCGAAGCCCGCCTGAACATGATGAGCGCCTCCATGCAAGGCGCCATGGCGTTTCAGAAAGGCCTGGGCTGCGTGCACAGCCTGAGCCACAGCCTGGGCGGCCTGGACCCGCGGCTGCACCACGGCACGCTCAATGCGGTGTTCCTGCCCGCGGTGATCCGCTTCAACGCCGAGGCCGAATCCATGCGCAAGGAGCGCCGCCTCGAACGCATGGCCCACGCCATGGGCGTGCCCGCCGCCGCCGACGTGGCCGAAGCCGTGCGCGCCATGACCGAGCGCCTGGGCCTGCCCACGCGCCTGCGGGACTTGGGCGTCACCCCCTACCAGTTCGACGCCATCATCACCGGCGCCCTGGCCGATCACTGCCACAAGACCAACCCCCGGCTGGCAAGCGCGGAGGATTACCGGGGGTTGTTGGAGGGGAGTTGGTGAGGCAGGAAGGCGGGCTTTTCGTGCTTTTCGGGCTTTTCCGATACCGAAAACCGTTTCCGCGAACGGTACGGCCATTTAACGCCGTGGAGGCTGGTTAAAAGCGCTCAATCATTCGCCCGTCGCGTGAACGGGCTGTTCTGTCAATCACTGGACTTGCTACGGCTCGATGATTCGTTGGTGGGCTTTTGAACTTGGAGTTCATGCACTTGCTGTGCAAAGTGTCGAGCCAGATACAAGCGATCGAAGGGCGTCGTGAATTTTTCAGCCAGAATTCTGTCGTCGAGATCAAACCACGAAGCCGTTGATGAAAAGTCTCCAGAAATCACCAGCCATACTTCGTCGCAACGACTCTTGTATGCAGAGTACCTACTGTTCTTTTTCGCGAGGACACGATCGACGTCTTCCCGCCTGAGCGTATTGAGCCAGGCAGAGCGTGACTTGCCGAAAAATGTTTCGTTCGGCGAATCCAACCACAAAATGCGAACAAAATGAAGTATGGATGGCAATGTTATATGCTCACAGCAATCGCGCAACTCAACGCTCCCGCCCGGCTCGGGAATATTATTGGATACCAAGCCGGCCAGTGTCTCGGCGTGCGATATGATATCCTTTTCGATCAATCTGACATGATCGTTCAGTGAGAATAAAACATCAAGGGGCGGAAGTTGTCGACCGATGTAGATTTCTTCTGCTTTTCCTATTATTTTGTCGTGAGCGGCTTCGATTTCCTGTTCGGGTTTATTTCCAGGTGCTGGCTCTAAGTAAAGATCGGTCAGTTCGATACCGATCACGCGATCGGATCCATGAATTAAAAAATCTGGTTCCTCCGACGGTTCCATTTCTCCGGCCGGAACTTGGTTTGCGAATTTCAGGAAGAAATCCAAACGGCTTCGCTCAAGCTGCTTCTTGGGTGGGGTCATCAACGGGGTGCCTCTCGTAGAGGGTCTCGAGCTTTCTGCGCGAGGCTGCCTGCGCCTTATGGCGTGGATCCTCAGTGGCCGTCATCGGGAATGTTTGCGCACTTTCGGCCTGCCTGTGTCGACCCTAATGGCGCAATTCGTTCACAGCGGCTCGACATCCATACTCTTTCCTTTCACCACCCACTCCGTAAACTCCTCCGCCAGTTGCCGCGCAGCGGCCACGGCCGTGCTCCAAGCCTGGACGCGCGCGGCGAGGTTGGGGCCGTAGTGGGTGAAGTCGGTGCGGTCGGGGAGTTTGGCGTTGGGGAGGGTGCGGACCCAGTCGGGGTCGGGGGCGAGGACGATGGCGCGCTCCAGGAAGGGCGTGGCGGCGTGGCGCCACTTGAGGGCTTTGTCGAGCCAGCCGGGCACCACGTTGTTCTGGAAGTGCGGGTAGAGCACCAGGCCGGCGCCGCCCTGGGCGGGCGCGGCCCGGTAGTCCAGGTGCAGGTGGTAGTCGGTGATGCCGCCGTCCCAGTAGGCGCCGGGCGGCGCGCCGGGGATGTCGTGCACGGCTTGCAGCACGAAGGGGATGGAGCAGCTGGCCTGCAGCGCGGGCATGAAGTTCTGCGCGGTCAGCGGCAGCGCGCGGGTGCGGAAGTCCCGCGTGGCAAACGGCAGCGCATGCGGCGTGGTGGAGAACACCACGCGCTCGAGCCATGCGCCCAGGGCGCGGCGCTGCACGGCGTTGGCGGCGTAGGCGCCCAGGTAGCCCAGCGGGGTGAGCAGGCCGTGTTCGCGGCGCAGCACATGGCGGCCGCGTGAGGTAAGGATGTGCAGGCGGTAGCGGGGGTGGTTCAGCACCTCGTCCACGCGGCCGCCGTAGAAGGCCTCGAGGTTGCGGCCGAAGGTCTCGCTGACCTGTTGCGCGGTGGGGCGCTTCTGGCCGGGGGGCAGCTCGTAGTGCTGGCGGATGTAGTCGTGTTCGAGCCGCTCGAAGGCGCTGACCGCGTCGTCCAGGCAGGCGGTGGCCATGCGCCAGGCGCCGATGGACGCGCCCACCAGATGCACCGGCTGGGTGCTCTGCGGCAGCCACTGGCCGAAGATGAAGCGGTCCAGCGGGCCGAGGATGAGGCCCTTGGGCCCGCCGGCGGCGGCGGGAATCACGGCCACGTCCTGCGGGCGAAGGCCGTGGCGCTCGATGTGCGCCCGCGCCACGGGGCCGGCGTAAATGCGAAGGGCTCGGGGGGCGCTCATGGGTGTGATTTTCTAGGTTTTTGGCCGGAACCCCAGCGTGAAACGGTCAGGTTGCGCTATGGTTATTGAAGCTATCAACCGTCCTTGCGCAGGCGGGCGAAGGCGCTTGCCATGGCGGTGTGGGCCGGTGGCTGCGGGGCGTTGCGGCCGGCTTTGGCATGGGCGCTGCGGCCGGCGGGCTCGAAGCGGTTGTCGCGCGGGGCGTCGCGGCGCGCGGGGGCGGCGTCGAGCTTCATGCTCAGGCTGATGCGGCCGCGCGCGTGGTCGACTTCCAGCACCTTGACCTTGACGATGTCGCCGGTCTTGACCACCTCGCGTGCGTCGTTGACGAACTTGTGGCTGAGCTGGCTGACGTGCACCAGCCCGTCCTGGTGCACGCCCAGGTCGACGAAGGCGCCAAATGCCGCGACGTTGCTCACCGTGCCCTCGAGCACCATGCCGGGCTGCAGGTCGCGCAGGTCTTCCACGCCCTCGGTGAAGCGCGCCACCTGGAAGTCCGGCCGGGGGTCGCGGCCGGGTTTCTCCAGCTCGCCGAGGATGTCGCGCACGGTGATGGCGCCGAAGCGCTCGTCGGCAAAGCGCTCGGGGCTCAGGCGCTTGAGCACCTCGGCGCGGCCCATGAGCTCGGTCACGGGCTTGCCGGTGGCGGCGAGGATGCGCTCGACCACGGGGTAGGTCTCGGGGTGCACGCCGGTCATGTCCAGCGGGTTGTCGCCGCCGCGGATGCGCAGAAAGCCCGCGCTCTGCTCGAAGGCCTTGGGCCCGAGGCCGCTGACCTCGAGCAGCTGGCGCCGGTTGCGAAAGGCCCCGTGCGCCTCGCGCCAGCGCACCACGGCGCGGGCCACGCCGCTGGAGAGGCCCGAGACGCGCGCGAGCAGCGGCACGCTGGCGGTGTTGAGGTCCACGCCGACGTGGTTCACGCAGTCCTCCACCACGGCGTCGAGCGTCCGGGCGAGCTCGGCCTGGTTCACGTCGTGCTGGTACTGGCCCACGCCGATGCTTTTGGGGTCGATCTTCACCAGCTCGGCCAGCGGGTCCTGCAGCCGCCGCGCGATGCTGACTGCGCCGCGCAGGCTCACGTCGAGGTCGGGGAACTCCTGCGAGGCGAACTCGCTGGCCGAATAGACGGAGGCGCCGGCCTCGCTGACCACTACTTTTTTGAGAGCAACCATCGACCCATCGGCGCTGGGGTACGGGGATTTTTCGATGAGTTTGAGCACATCGGCAGCCAGCCGGTCGGTTTCGCGGCTGGCGGTGCCGTTGCCGATGGCGATCAGCGCCACCGCGTGCTTGCGGCACAGCTGCACGAGCGTGTGCAGCGCGCCGTCCCAGTCGCGCCGGGGCTCGTGGGGGTAGACGGTGGCGGTGTCCACCAGCTTGCCGGTGGTGTCCACCACGGCCACCTTCACGCCGGTGCGAATGCCCGGGTCCAGGCCCATGACCGGTCTGGCGCCGGCGGGGGCGGCCAGCAGCAGGTCGCGCAGGTTGTCGGCGAACACCTTGATGGCGACCTTCTCCGCCTCTTCGCGCAGGCGGGTGAACAGGTCGCGCTCGATGGACAGGCTGAGCTTGACGCGCCAGGTCCAGGCCACGCATTTGCGCAGCAGCGCATCGCCCGGCCGGCCCTGGTAGCGCCAGCCCAGGTGCTGCGCGATGCGGCCCTCGGCCAGGCTGGGCTGGCCGGGTTCGGGCTCCACCGGCAGCGCAAGCTTGAGCTGCAGCACCTCCTGCGTGCGCCCGCGCAGCAGCGCCAGCGCGCGGTGCGAGGGGATGCGGCCGATGGGCTCGGCAGCGTCGAAATAGTCGCGGAACTTGGCCACCTCGGGGGCCTGGGCGTCCTTGCCCTCCACCAGCCGGCTTTGCAGCAGGCCCTCGGCCCACAGCCATTCGCGCAGGGGCTGCACCAGGGTGGCGTCTTCGGCCCAGCGTTCGCTGAGCAGGTCGCGCACGCCATCGAGCACCGCGGCCACGGTGGAAAAGTCCGCGCCCTCGACGCTGCCGGCCGGGCGCACGAAGGCCTCGGCCTCCACGGCGGGGTCGAGGTTGGGGTCGGCGAACAGCCGCTCGGCCAGGGGTTCGAGGCCGGCTTCGCGCGCGATCTGGCCCTTGGTGCGGCGTTTGGGCTTGTAGGGCAGGTACAGGTCTTCGAGCTCCTGCTTGGTCGGTGCGGCCTCGATGGCCGCGCGCAGCGCGGGGGTGAGCTTGCCCTGCTCGTCGATGCTGCGCAGCACGGCGGCGCGGCGGTCTTCCAGTTCGCGCAGGTAGGCCAGCCGCGCTTCGAGCTCGCGCAGCTGCGCGTCGTCCAGGCCGCCGGTGGCCTCCTTGCGGTAGCGGGCGATGAAGGGCACGGTCGCGCCGCCGTCGATCAGGTCCACCGCGGCCTGCACCTGGCGCGGTGCCACCTGGAGTTCAGCGGCGATCTGCGCGGTGATGCGGGTGGCGGTGTGGGCCGCCAGTGCGGCATCGGCGCGCGCGCCGCGGGCCGCGGTGTCGTCCGCGGCGGTCGAGAGTTCAGCAGTCATCCAGAAAAAACAAACGAATCACGAAAGGGAAATGGGTTGGGCATGGACCGGTCGTGCTGGAGCCGGTCCAGGCGTCGCGGGGGCGCTCTCAGGTGCTCAGGCGCTTCCGATGCGCACCACGATGCGGCCGCGCACCTGGCCGTCCATCAGCGCATGGGCGCGGGCGATGGCGTCGGCCAGCGGCACCTCTTCCACCATCGCGTCGAGCAGCGCGGGGTCGAGGTCGCGCGCCAGCCGCGCCCAGGCGCGTTCGCGCCGCGCACGCGGGGCCATGACGGAGTCGATCCCGGCCAGCGTGACGCCGCGCAGGATGAAGGGCAGCACCGTGGTCGGCAGGTCGTTGCCCTGCGCCAGCCCGCAGGCGGCCACCACGCCGCCATAGCGCATCTGCGCCAGCGCATTGGCCAGGGTGTGCGAGCCCACGGCATCCACCACCGCAGCCCAGCGCTCTTTCTGGAACGGCTTGCCCGGCGCGGCGAGTTCGGCGCGGTCGATCACGGCGGCGGCGCCCAGTCGGTGCAGGTAGTCTGCCTCGTGCGCTTTGCCGGTGGCTGCGACCACGCGGTGACCCAGGCGGGCCAGCAGCGCCACGGCCACGCTGCCCACGCCGCCGGTGGCGCCGGTGACGAGCACCTCGCCATCGCCCGGCTGCACGCCGTGGTCTTCCAGCGCGAGCACGCACAGCATGGCGGTGTAGCCGGCGGTGCCGATGGCCATGGCGGCTCGCGCGCTCAGGCCCTCGGGCATGCGCACCAGCCAGTCGCCCTTGAGCCGCGCCTTCTCGGCCAGACAGCCCCAATGGGCTTCGCCCACGCCCCAGCCGTTGTGGATGAAGGCGTCGCCGGGCTTCCAGTCCGGGTGGGTGGATTCGATCACCTCCCCTGCCCCATCGATGCCGGCCACCATGGGCCACTGGCGCACCACCGGCGCGCGGTGGGTGATGGCCAGCGCGTCCTTGTAGTTCAGCGTGGACCAGGCCACGCGCACCAGCACGTCGCCGGCGGGCAGTTGGGCCTCATCGAGCGTGCGCAGGCTGGCGCGGAAGCCGGCCTCGTCTTTTTCGAGCAGCAGGGCTTGGAACATGGGGTGCGGAGCGGGTGAAGAAAGGTTCGATGCGCCGCAGGGCACGCGACGCGAAGGGCCGCATTGTGCCGCGCGACGCGGCTGCTGTTTGTCACCTGCAGGCGAAATGGCGCAGTCTGTTACAGCGCGACAATGGCTTACGCCACCTTATTCATTTGACTTGTGAGGTTTGAGCCCGTAAGCTGCCGCGAATGCGCGTTCTGATTCTCAGCCTGCTGCTGTACAGCAGCGCCGCCCTGGCCGAGCCGCCCCAGGCATCACCCACCGACACTCCCCTGAGCACTGGCGAAGCGCCCGGCTTCATCGGCCGCGTGGGCGAGCGGCTGACGAACCAGTTGCAACTCGCCCGCGACACCGTGGGCGACACCGCGTCCGACCTGGTGGCGCACGCCATGGGCTTCCTCGGCGTGCCCTACCGGCGCGGCGGCAACTCGGCGGAAACGGGTTTCGACTGCAGCGGCTTCGTGCGCAACGTGTACGAACAGACCGTGGGCCTGGTGCTGCCGCGGCGCGCCAATGAACAGGCCCAGGCCACGCAGACCATCGACCGCGAAGACCTGCAGCCCGGCGACCTGGTGTTCTTCAACACCATGCGCCGCGCCTTCAGCCACGTGGGCATCTACGTGGGCGACGGCAAGTTCATCCACGCCCCGCGCTCGGGGGCCCGGGTGCGGGTGGAAGACATGCGCGAAGCCTACTGGCGCAAGCGCTTCAACGGCGCGCGCCGCGTCGCGGTGAGCGAGGCGCCGACGGCCCCGGCCCGCCCCTGAGCGGGAACTGCAGACAGCCCGCAGCACCTGCTGGCGGGTGACAAAGGGACGTCGTTCGGCCCGCCGGTATACGCCCCGTTGCTCCGAATCGCGCCGGCTTGGCCGCGTGCCCTGCTTTGTCGCCCGGAAAAGAAAAAGGCCCGTCGAGTGACGGGCCTTTTCATTCTGGTGGGTGATAGTGGGTTCGAACCACTGACCCCTGCCGTGTGAAGGCAGTGCTCTACCGCTGAGCTAATCACCCGGAAAACCGGTGCGGTTGCTGCGCTTTCGCGACTTGCGCCGTGCGGTGCAGCGAAGCTTCGCATTATGCCACAAGATTTTCGGGGTTCGGCGCGGCGGGCCGCGGCCAGAGGGTGCGGCCGCCGCTGGCCTTGTCGAGTTCGGCGAGGATTTTCTCGTGCGCGGCGCGCTCGGCTTCGCTGGGCGCGATGACGGGAAGGTCGAACTGGCGCAGGTCGATGCGCACGGCGCCGTGCTGGGCATGGCCGGGGCCTTCGTCGCCGGGCTCGATGAGCAGGGTTTCCTGGCCACGGGTGAGGCCGATGTAGACGTCGGCCAGCAGCTCGGCGTCGAGCAAGGCGCCGTGCAGGGTGCGGCCGGAGTTGTCCACCCCCAGGCGTTCGCACAGCGCGTCGAGGCTGTTGCGCTTGCCGGGGTATTGCTGCTTGGCCATGGCGAGCGTGTCGGTCACACCGGCCACCAGGGCTTCGAGCGGGCCACGGCCCAGGCGCTCGAGTTCGGCGTTCAGAAAGCCCATGTCGAACGCCGCGTTGTGAATGATGAGCTCCGCGCCCTCGAGGTAGCCGAGGATGTCGTCCACCACCTCGGCAAAGCGCGGCTTGTCGCGCAGGAACTCGTTGCTGATGCCGTGCACCTTGAGAGCGTCTTCGTGGCTGTCGCGCTCGGGGTTGAGGTAGAGGTGCAGGTTGTTGCCAGTCAGGCGCCGGTTGACCAGTTCCACGCAGCCGATTTCGATGATGCGGTCGCCCGCAGCCGCCGACAGGCCGGTGGTTTCGGTGTCGAGGACGATCTGGCGCGCCATGTCAGTGGTTTTCCTTGGCGTGGTTGATGGAGTAGCGCGGAATCTCGATCACCAGGTCCTGCTGCGCCAGGATGGCCTGGCAGGACAGGCGCGACTGCGGCTCCAGCCCCCAGGCGCGGTCGAGCATGTCGTCCTCGCACTCTTCGGTGGGGTTGAGGCTGTCATAACCCTGGCGCACGATGACGTGGCAGGTGGTGCAGGCGCAGCTCATCTCGCAGGCGTGTTCGATGGCGATGTCGTGGTCGAGCAGCGCCTCGCAGATGGAGGTGCCGGCCGGCGCGCTGACTTCGGCGCCCTGCGGGCAGTATTCCGGGTGCGGCAGGATCTTGATGACGGGCATGTGGGGTCTCGCTCGGTCGGCTGGCGGGGTGGAATCAAAGCGTGGCGACGTTCTTGCCGGCCAGCGCCTGCGCGATGCCGCGGTTCATGCGGCGTGCGGCGAATGCCTCGGTGCCCTGGGCCAGCGCCTTGCTGGCGGCTTCGATGGCGGCGGCGTCGGCGGCGTTCGCCGCTGCGTCGCGCAGGGCGGCCATGAGGGCGTCGATCTGCGCGCGCTCGGCGGCGTCGAGCAGGTCGCCGTCGGCGTCGATGGCGCTTTGCGTGGCCATGAGCAGCCGCTCGGCGTCCACCCGCGCCTCGACCAGGGCGCGCGCGCGCATGTCGTCCTGCGCCGTGTGGAAGCTCTCCTGCAGCATGCGGGCGATCTGCTCGTCCGACAGCCCGTACGAAGGCTTGACGTCGATGGCCGCCTCCACGCCGGAGGTCTGCTCGCGCGCGCTCACGTGCAGCAGCCCGTCGGCGTCCACGGTGAAGGTCACGCGGATGCGCGCGGCCCCGGCCGCCATGGGCGGAATGCCGCGCAGCGTGAAGCGCGCAAGGCTGCGGCAGTCGGCCACCAGATCGCGCTCGCCCTGCACCACATGCAGCGCCATGGCGGTCTGGCCGTCCTTGTAGGTGGTGAAGTCCTGCGCCATGGCGGTGGGGATGGGCGTGTTGCGCGGGATGATGCGCTCCACCAGCCCGCCCATGGTCTCGATGCCCAGCGAGAGCGGAATCACGTCGAGCAGCAGCAGGTCGCCGCTGGCGTCGTTGCCGGCGAGCTGGTTGGCCTGGATGGCTGCGCCCAGGGCCACGACCTCGTCAGGGTTGAGGTTGGTCAGCGGCGCGCGGCCGAAATACTCGCCCACCGCGCGCTGCACCTGCGGCATGCGCGTGGAGCCGCCCACCATGACCACGCCCTGCACCTCCGCAGGCGAAAGGCCCGCGTCGAGCAGCGTGCGGCGCACCACGGCCATGCAACGCGCCGTCAGCGCGGCCGTGGTGGCCTCGAAATCGGCTCGTTGAACAAAAAATTCGCCAGACCCCAGCGCCAGATGGTCGTGCAGCGCTACAGTTTCGTGAGTGCTCAAGGCCTCCTTCACCGCCCGCGCGGCGCGGCGCAGGGCGGCGCGGGCGCTGGCGTCGGCGGCCTGCAGGGCGCTCACGCGCGAGGTGAGCCAGTCGGCCAGCGCGCGGTCGTAGTCGTCACCGCCGAGGGCGGAGTCGCCGCCGGTGGCCATCACCTCGAACACGCCCTGGCTCAGCCGCAGCACCGACACGTCGAAGGTGCCACCGCCAAGGTCGAACACCGCGTAGACGCCCTCGCTGGCATTGTCCAGCCCGTAGGCGATGGCGGCGGCCGTCGGTTCGTTGATGAGCCGCAGCACGTTGAGGCCGGCAAGCTGCGCCGCGTCCTTGGTGGCCTGGCGCTGGGCGTCGTCGAAGTACGCGGGCACGGTGATGACGGCACCGAAGAGCTCGGCGTCGAAGCTGTCCTCGGCGCGCTGGCGCAGCGTGGCGAGGATTTCGGCGCTGACCTCCACCGGCGTCTTCTCGCCCTGCACCGTCTGCAGCGCGACCATGCCGGGGTGGTCGACGAAGTGGTACGGCAGCTTCTCATGTCCGGCAATGTCGGCCAGCCGGCGGCCCATGAAGCGCTTGACCGAGACGATGGTGTTCTCGGGGTCGGCCACGGCGGCATCCAGCGCCGCGTCGCCGATCTGCCGGCCGCCGCCGCTCAGGTAGCGCACCACCGAGGGCAGCAGCACGCGGCCCTGGGCGTCGGGCAGGCATTCGGCCACGCCGTGACGGACGGCGGCGACCAGCGAATGCGTGGTGCCGAGGTCGATGCCGACGGCAATGCGCCGCTGGTGCGGGTCGGGTGCCTGGCCGGGTTCGGAAATTTGCAGTAGCGCCATGGTGTCAAAGGGGGAACCGGCCGCAGCACCTGGGCGCCGGCGCGGCTCGTGAAAACCGTGTGAGGTCCGGCGGGCGCCGCAGGCGCAGCCGCCGGATGCAACCCGCTATTGTCGCGCCGCGGTGGCGAGGGCCTCCTCGGCCAGCGCGTGGCGGCGCTCGGCCCGTTCCCGCGCAAACCGCTCGATGAACATCAGGCGGCGCACCAGCGCGGCGGCGCGGGGTATGTCGTGCGCGTCGTCGATGGCCTCGCGCAGGGCAGCCAGCGTCTCGTCGCGCGCGGCCTGCACCTGCGTGCCCAGTGCATCGAGCTCGGCGAGCGACCCCGCTTCGTCGAGCGCCTCGCGCCAGGCCATCTGCTGCATCAGGAAGTCCGCCGGCATGGCGGTGTTGTCCTCGGCGCGCACCGGCACGCCGGCGAGTTCGCAGAGGTAGGTCGCGCGGCGCAGCGGGTCGGACAGGCGCTGGCGCGCCTCGTTGATGCGCACCGACCACTGCATGGCCAACCGCCGCGCGGCCTCGCCCTGGGCCGCGAAGCGGTCGGGATGGGCCTCGCGCTGCAGCGCCTTCCAGCGCGCATCGATCGCCTCGCGGTCCTGCGCGAAGCGACGCGGCAGGTCGAACAGCTCGAAGTCGTCGGATTGCAGGTTCACGCCGGTTCCCGGGAGAGGGTCAGAGGCCGAGAGGGAATTGGGCGTGCCCGAGGGGGCGCTCCAAAGCGCGTCCGGCAAGGCGCAAAGCACAGCCGTAGCGGGGACTACGGCGCGCATTTGCAACGCCGTCGGGCGGGTTTTGGGGCGTCAAAACGGGCATGACCGGTTTCCTCTCGGCCTCTCAGACCCGGAAGCTCTCGCCGCAGCCGCAGCGGTCGCGCTCGTTGGGGTTGTGGAAGCGAAAGCCCTCGTTGAGGCCCTCGCGCACGAAGTCGAGTTCGGTGCCGTCGATGTAGGCCAGGCTCTTCGGGTCGACGATGACCTTCACACCGTGCTGTTCCACCACCTGGTCCTCGGGCGCGATCTCGTCCACGTACTCCAGCTTGTAGGCCAGCCCCGAGCAGCCCGTGGTCTTGACGCCCAGGCGCACCCCCAGCCCCTTGCCGCGGCGGGCGAGGTACTTGGTGATGTGCTTGGCGGCAGCTTCGGTCAGGGTGATGGACATGGGCGGGCGGTACGGGCGGCGGTGGATGGGCGCGGGCGGATCAGTTCGCGTGCTTCTTCTTGTAGTCTTCCACCGCGGCCTTGATGGCGTCCTCGGCGAGGATGGAGCAGTGGATTTTCACCGGCGGCAGCGCGAGCTCTTCGGCGATCTGGCTGTTCTTGAGCTGCGCGGCTTCGTCGAGCGTCTTGCCCTTGACCCATTCGGTCACCAGCGAGCTCGAGGCGATGGCCGAGCCGCAGCCGTAGGTCTTGAAGCGCGCGTCTTCGATGATGCCGGTGGCCGGGTTGACCTTGATCTGCAGCTTCATCACGTCGCCGCAGGCGGGCGCGCCGACCATGCCGGTGCCGACCGTGTCGTCGCCCTTGTCGAAGGAGCCGACGTTGCGCGGGTTTTCATAGTGGTCGACGACTTTTTGCGAGTAGGCCATGGTGAGGTCCTCCGGAAAAATGAAACGTTCAGTGGGCCGTCCACTGGATGGTGGAGAGGTCGATGCCTTCCTGGTACATCTCCCACAGCGGGCTGAGCTCGCGCAGCTTGGCCACGTTGCTGCGGATGGAGGCGACCGCGTAGTCGATCTCCTCCTCCGTCGTCCAGCGGCCGATGGTGATGCGCAGGCTGCTGTGGGCGAGTTCGTCGCTGCGGCCCAGCGCGCGCAGCACATAGCTCGGTTCCAGCGAGGCCGAGGTGCAGGCCGAGCCGCTGGACACGGCCAGCCCCTTGACGCCCATGATGAGCGACTCGCCCTCGACGAAGTTGAAGCTCAGGTTGAGGTTCTGCGGCACGCGGCGCGTGGGGTGGCCGTTGAGGAACACCTGCTCCACGTCCTTGAGGCCGGCGAGCATGCGCTCATGCAGCACGCGCGCCTTGGCGTTGTCCTGGGCCATTTCCAGCCGGGCGATGCGAAACGCCTCGCCCATGCCCACGCACTGGTGGGTGGGCAGGGTGCCCGAGCGCAGGCCGCGTTCGTGGCCACCGCCGTGCATCTGCGCCTCGAGCCGCACGCGCGGCTTGCGCCGCACGTAAAGCGCGCCGATGCCTTTGGGGCCGTAGGTCTTGTGCGAGGCCAGGCTCATCAGGTCCACCGGCAGGGTGCGCAGGTCGATGTCCACCTTGCCGGTGGCCTGGGCGGCGTCCACGTGCAGCAGCACGCCCTTCTCGCGGCAGATGCGGCCGATTTCGGGGATGTCCTGGATCACGCCGATCTCGTTGTTCACCAGCATCACGCTGGCGAGTACGGTGTCGGGGCGGATGGCGTCCTTGAAGCGGTCGAGGTCGAGCAGACCGTCTTCCTGCACCGGCAGGTAGGTCACCTCGAAGCCCTGGCGCTCGAGCTCGCGCATGGTGTCGAGCACGGCCTTGTGCTCGGTCTTGACCGTGATGAGGTGCTTGCCCTTGCTCTTGTAGAAATGCGCAGCCCCCTTGAGCGCGAGGTTGTTCGACTCGGTGGCGCCGCTGGTCCAGACGATTTCGCGCGGATCGGCGCCGACGAGCTCGGCCACATGGCCACGGGCCTTCTCCACCGCCTCTTCCGCTTCCCAGCCCCAGGCGTGGCTGCGCGAGGCCGGGTTGCCGAAGTGCTCGCGCAGCCAGGGAATCATCGCGTCGACGACGCGCGGATCGACCGGCGTGGTGGCGCCGTAATCCATGTAGATCGGAAAGTGCGGGGTCATGTCCATGGGGATACCTTGCGAAAAACGAAAAGCCGCGGCGCCTCAGGCCCGGGCCGGTGGGGCGACGCTTCAGCCCTTGGCGAACGCATTGCCCAGCGCGAACACCGAGTTGGGCGCGGTCGTGCGCACCGGCTTGACGGCGGGCATGGCCGAAATAGCGCGCTTGACCATGGGCTTGCTCTCGATTTTGACGCCTTGCGCAAGCTGGTCGTCCACCAGCTTCTGCAGCGTGACGGAGTCGAGAAATTCGACCATGCGCTGGTTGAGCGCGCTCCAGAGGTCGTGCGTCATGCAGCGGCCGGCCTCACCCATGCAGTTTTCCTTGCCGCCGCAGTGGGTGGCGTCGAGCGGCTCGTCCACGGACAGGATGATGTCGGCCACCGTGATGTCCTCGGCCTTGCGGCCCAGGGTGTAGCCGCCGCCGGGGCCGCGGGTGGACTCGACCAGCTCGTTGCGGCGCAGCTTGCCGAAGAGCTGCTCCAGGTACGAGAGCGAAATCTGCTGCCGCTGGCTGATGGCAGCGAGCGTGACGGGGCCATTGGCCTGGCGCAGGGCCAGGTCGATCATGGCAGTGACGGCAAAACGGCCTTTGGTGGTCAAACGCATTGCAAACTCCTCGCCTGTCGGCATGAACTGTTCCAAACCCCGTTTGCGGCCCTGGCCCGGCAACGGATACCGCCCTGCCCTCACCGGCTGCGCGCGCCTGAATGCCGCGCGGCCGGACCTCCCAAGGTGTTTTGATGTGGCTGACGGGCGTTAGTTTAGCACAAAGTCGAGTGAATTCGTCGGCTATAAAAACCGTGGAGTCTGCGGTGTTACCTGTTGGTTCATTCGGCTGGCGGGCGCGGGTTCAAGCGGCACCACCGGCGGTGGGTGGCGCCATGCTGTCGGTGTCGGCCACGACGGCGCCGAACACCCGGGCCTTGAGCCGCGCGAGATGGTCGCGCACGGCGGCGGCTTTTTCGAATTCGAGGTCCTTGGCGTAGGCCAGCATCTGTTTTTCCAGGCGCTTGATCTCGCGCGCCATGTCCTTCTCGCTGAGGTCTTCGAGCTCGGCCGCCGCGCGCGCAGCCTGCTCGAGCCGCTCGGCCTCGCGGCCGGCCTTTTCGCTGTAGACGCCGTCGATGAGGTCGCGCACCTGCTTGACGATGCCGCGCGGCGTGATGCCGTGCTGGGTGTTGTAGGCCATCTGCTTGGCGCGGCGGCGCTCGGTCTCGCCGATGGCGCGGCGCATGGAGTCGGTGACGGTGTCGGCATACAGAATGGCCTGGCCGTTGACGTTGCGCGCGGCGCGGCCGATGGTCTGGATCAGGCTGCGCTCGGAGCGCAGAAAGCCCTCCTTGTCCGCATCCAGAATCGCCACCAGGCTCACCTCGGGAATGTCCAGCCCTTCGCGCAGCAGGTTGATGCCCACCAGCACGTCGAAGGCGCCCAGGCGCAGGTCGCGGATGATTTCCACGCGCTCGACGGTGTCGACGTCGGAGTGCAGGTAGCGCACCTTCACGCCGTTCTCGGCGAGGTAGTCGGTGAGCTGCTCGGCCATGCGCTTGGTCAGCACGGTGATGAGCACGCGCTCGCTCTTCTCCACGCGCAGCCGGATCTCCTGCAGCACGTCGTCCACCTGGTGGGTGGCGGGCCGCACCTGCACCTCGGGGTCCACCAGCCCGGTGGGGCGCACCACCTGCTCCACCACCTGGCCGGCGTGGGTGTTTTCATATTCCGCCGGCGTGGCCGAGACGAAGATGCACTGGCGCATGCGGGCCTCGAACTCCTCGAACTTCAGCGGCCGGTTGTCCAGCGCGCTGGGCAGCCGGAAGCCGTATTCGACCAGCGTGGTCTTGCGTGCGCGGTCGCCGTTGTACATGCCGCCGAGCTGGCCGATGAGCACATGGCTTTCGTCGAGGAACATCACGGCGTCGCGCGGCAGGTAGTCGGTGAGCGTGCTCGGCGGCTCACCGGGGGCGCTGCCCGAGAGGTGGCGCGAGTAGTTCTCGATGCCCTTGCAGTGCCCCACCTCGCTGAGCATTTCGAGGTCGAAGCGGGTGCGCTGCTCGAGCCGCTGGGCCTCGACGAGCTTGCCCATGCCCACGAGTTCCTTGAGTCGCTGGTCGAGCTCGAGCTTGATGCTCTCCACCGCGGCGAGCACCTGGTCGCGCGGGGTGACGTAATGGCTGCTGGGGTAAACGGTGAAACGCGGAATCTTCTGCTTCACGCGGCCGGTGAGCGGGTCGAAGAGCTGAAGCGCCTCCACCTCGTCGTCGAACAGCTCGATGCGCAGCGCCAGCTCGGAGTGCTCGGCCGGGAACACGTCAATGGTGTCGCCGCGCACGCGGAAGTTGCCGCGCGCGAAGTCCTGGTCGTTGCGCTGGTACTGCATGCGCACCAGCTGCGCGATGAGCTCGCGCTGGCCGATGCGGTCGCCGCTGCGCAGCGTCATCACCATGCGGTGGTAGCTCTCGGGGTTGCCGATGCCGTAGATGGCGCTGACGGTGGCCACGATGACCACGTCGCGCCGCTCCAGGATGCTCTTCGTGCAACTCAGGCGCATCTGCTCGATGTGCTCGTTGATCGCGCTGTCCTTCTCGATGAACAGGTCGCGCTGCGGCACATAGGCCTCGGGCTGGTAGTAGTCGTAGTAGCTGACGAAGTACTCGACCGCGTTCTTCGGAAAGAACTCGCGGAACTCGGAATACAGCTGCGCGGCCAGCGTCTTGTTGGGCGCGAACACGATGGCCGGCCGGCCCAGGCGGGCGATGACGTTGGCCATGGTGAAGGTCTTGCCCGAGCCGGTCACGCCCAGCAGGGTCTGGAACACCTCGCCGTCGCGCACGCCCTCGGTCAGGCGCTCGATGGCCTCGGGCTGGTCGCCCGCGGGCGGGTACGGCTGGTAGAGCTCGAACGGCGAGCCGGGAAAGCGCACGAAGCGGCCGCTGCGCGCTTCGTCAGTCACCACATCTTCGGTCATGCCCCGAGTATCCCGCGAACCCGGCGCCCCACGGTGACGCCGACGATGTCCTGGCGCAGCCCGCCCGTGCGCCCCCGCGATGCGAAGGCCCGGTAAAATCGCGGGTTTTCCCCGGTGCCACCGGCACCCTCTTCCCCCGACCTCACCCACGCCAGGCAGCTCACCATGTCCTTGTTTTCCGCCGTCGAAATGGCCCCCCGCGACCCGATCCTGGGCCTCAACGAACAGTTCAACGCCGACCCGAACCCCAACAAGGTCAACCTCGGCGTGGGCGTGTATTTCGACGACAACGGCAAGTTGCCGCTGCTGCAGTGCGTGCAGGCGGCCGAGAAGGCGCTGATGGACAAGCCCAGCGCGCGCGGCTATTTGCCCATCGACGGCATTGCGGCCTATGACGCCGCCGTCAAGGCGCTGGTGTTCGGCGCCGACAGCGAGCCCGTGCAGTCGGGCCGCGTGGCCACGGTGCAGGCCCTGGGCGGCACCGGCGGCCTGAAGATCGGCGCGGACTTCCTCAAGAAGCTCAACCCCGGCGCCAAGGTGCTGATCTCCGACCCGAGCTGGGAGAACCACCGCGCACTGTTCTCGGCGGCCGGCTTTGCCGTGGACACCTATGCCTACTACGACGCACAGGCCCGCGGCGTGAACTTCGAGGGCATGCTCGCCAGCCTGGAAGCGGCCGCGCCGGGCACCATCGTGGTGCTGCATGCCTGCTGCCACAACCCCACCGGCTACGACATCACGCCCGAGCAATGGGGCCGCGTGATCGCCGTGCTCAAGGCGCGCGGCCTGGTGCCCTTCCTCGACATGGCCTACCAGGGCTTCGGCCACGGGATTGCCGAAGACGGCGCGGTGATCGGCAAGTTCGTCGCCTCGGGCATGGATTTCTTCGTCGCCACCTCGTTCTCCAAGAGCTTCAGCCTCTACGGCGAGCGCGTCGGCGCGCTGAGCGTGCTGTGCGAGAACAAGGACGAAGCCGCCCGCGTGCTCAGCCAGCTCAAGATCGTCATCCGCACCAACTACTCCAACCCGCCCACCCACGGCGGCGCGATCGTCTCCACCGTGCTGGGCAACCCCGAGCTGCGCGCGCTGTGGGAGAAGGAGCTGGGCGAGATGCGCGTGCGCATCAAGGCCATGCGCCAGAAGCTGGTCGATGGCCTCAAGGCCGCCGGCGTGCAGCAGGACATGGGCTTCATCACCCGCCAGATCGGCATGTTCAGCTACAGCGGCCTCACCAAGGACCAGATGGTGCGCCTGCGCAGCGAGTTCGGCGTCTACGGCACCGACACCGGCCGCATGTGCGTGGCCGCGCTCAACAGCAAGAACATCGACTACGTGTGCAAGGCCATCGCCGCGGTGGTCTGACGCGCTCCGGAGGCGGGCCTGCGCCGGCCGTGACACGCCTGGAAAGCCGCCTGCGGGCGGTTTTCTGCTTTTTTTGGCGAGACCCCAGCGCGAATGGGTCAGTTCTTGCTATCAAATTTGAACCGTTCTAAGGGCGTTGCAGGCGGGATGATCCCGATGCAGCGCCCGGCCACATCGGTTATATTGCACTGCAACAATTCTTTTCGCAGGCCACGATGCTCTACCAGATCTACGAAACCCAGCGCAGCTTCATGGAGCCGTTTGCCGACCTGGCCCAGGCCACGGCCAAGCTCTACAGCAACCCGCTCTCGCCCCTGGGCCAGCTGCCCATGGCGCCGCGCGTGGCAGCGGCCTATGCGTTGCTGCACCGGCTGGGCAAGGACTATGAGAAGCCCGAGTTCGGCATCCGCACGGTGACGGTGGGCGGGGTGGAGGTGGCCATCCACGAGCGGGTGGAGATCGACAAGCCGTTCTGCGAACTGCGCCGCTTCAAGCGCTTCAGCGACGACGTGGCCACGCTGGAGACGCTGAAATCCCAGCCCGCCGTGCTGATCGTGGCGCCCCTGTCGGGCCACTACGCCACGCTGCTGCGCGACACCGTGCGCACCATGCTGCAGGACCACAAGGTCTACATCACCGACTGGAAGAATGCGCGCCTGGTGCCGCTGTCCGAAGGCGAGTTCCACCTCGACGACTATGTGAACTACGTGCAGGAGTTCATCCGCCACCTGCAGCGCGAGTACGGCAACTGCCACGTCATGAGCGTGTGCCAGCCCACCGTGCCGGTGCTTGCCGCCGTCTCGCTGATGGCCTCGCGCGGCGAGCCCACGCCCCTGTCCATGACCATGATGGGCGGCCCCATCGACGCGCGGCGCTCGCCCACGGCGGTGAACAACCTGGCCATGAACAAGAGCTACAGCTGGTTCGAGAACAACGTCATCTACCGCGTGCCCAGCAACTTCCCCGGCGCGGGCCGGCGCGTCTATCCGGGCTTCCTGCAGTACACCGGCTTCGTCGCCATGAACCCGGACCGCCACGCCACCAGCTACTACGACTATTTCCAGGACCTCATCAAAGGCGACGACGCCAGCGCCGAGGCCCACCGCAAGTTCTACGACGAGTACAACGCCGTGCTCGACATGGACGCGGCCTACTACCTCGAAACCATCAAAACCGTCTTCCAGGACTTCAAGCTCGTCAACGGCACCTGGGACGTGCGCGCGCCCGACGGCACGCTCGAGCGCGTGCGCCCGCAGGACATCAAGACCACGGCGCTGCTGACCGTCGAAGGCGAACTCGACGACATCTCCGGCTCGGGCCAGACCGAAGCCGCGCACGACCTGTGCACCGGCATCGTGCGCAAGGAGCAGCACCACCTCGTCGTCGAGGGCGCGGGCCACTACGGCATCTTCAGCGGCCGGCGCTGGCGCGAGCGGGTCTACCCCCACGTCAAGGCCTTCATCGCCGAGCACCAGCCGCGTGCGGCCGCGGCACCGGCCCCGGCCGCTGCGGCCGAACCGGCCCCGGGCGAACCCGCCGCCGCTGTGGCAGCCCCGACAACCGCGACGGCAGAGGCCGCCCCCCGCAAGCCCCCCCGCCGCCGCACCCGCAGCGCCTGAAGCCGGTTGGACGGAAGGCCGCCGCGCCGCTCCCGTCCGGTTCGCCTGAGCGCACTGGCCCCATTCCGAGATGCCCGAGCCCACCGCCCTGCCCCCGCTGCGCGAGGACCTGGCCGCGCGCATCGACGCCGCGCTGCCGCAGACCCAGTGCACCCGCTGCGGCTATGCCGACTGCGCGGCCTACGCGCACGCCATCGCGGCCGGCGAGGCCGACATCAACCAATGTCCGCCCGGCGGCGCCGAAGGTGTTGCGCGTCTGGCCGCCCTGACCGGCCGGCCTGCGCGCGCGCTGAATCCAGAGCACGGCGTCGAAGGTCCGCGCAGCGTGGCCGTGATCGACGAGGACTGGTGCATCGGCTGCACCGTGTGCATCAAGGCCTGCCCGACGGACGCCATCGTCGGCGTGAACAAGCGCATGCACACCGTCATCGAGCCCTACTGCACCGGCTGCGAGCTGTGCATTCCCGTCTGCCCGGTGGACTGCATCAGGCTCGAAAACGTCAGCGGCGCCGCCACCGGCTGGGACGCCTGGTCGAGCGCGCTGGCCACCCAGGCGCGCGAACGCTACGCCGCGCGCGCGCGACGCCGCCAGCGCGAGGAGCGCGAACGCACCGAGCGCCACGCCGCCGAGGCCGAGGCCAAGCTCGCCGACATCGGCGCGCATTCGCAGCACACCGACCCCGCCGTGCTCGAGAAAAAGCGCGCCATCGTCGAGGCTGCGCTCGCGCGGGCCCGCGCCCGGCTGGCGCAGGGCTGAAAATCGGAGGGGTTGCGGCGCTTACTTGCGCACGCCCACCGTGGCGGCGAGCTTGTCGAACTGCTCGGGGCTCGGGCTGGCGAAGTTGAAGCGCGGGCCCAGGTCCAGCGCCACGGCCAGCGGCTTGCTCGGCGCCGTCAGGTCCCGAAACAGCGCCGCCGTCTTGCGCACGGTGGCCTCGTTCACGCTCGGGTGGGCGTACAGCCCGAAGCCCACGCCGGTGGCCTTGGTGGGCACGATGACCAGCCGCGCCTTGTGCAGCTTCTCCGACCGCGCGGCCAGACCCTGGGTGCTGAGTTGCTGCGCGAGGTCCTGCCGCGTGGAAATGCCGATCCAACTGCCCTCTTCCCAGGCGAATGCGGCCTTGGCGATCAGGCCCTGCTGGCCGACGGCGGCCTGCGGCGCCACTTCTTCCACGTAAGCGCACAGACCCTCGTTCTTCACGATGGCCGCCTCGATACCCGAGGCCGTGCCCATGCAGCGCGAGCGCTGCAAATGCTCGAGCACGGCTTTCTGCTCGGCCGCGGGCAGGCTGCCCAGGGCCACCGGCGGCGCATCGGCCGGCGCGCTGGGCACCACCTGGGTGATGGCCAGCACCGCGGGGTGCACCGGCTCGAGGTTGACGGCCACCGGCTTGTAGCCGCTGAGCGCACCGACCAGCACGTTGGCGTAGATCCAGCAGTACGGCGCGCGCCCGGAGGCGGTCACGTCGTCGATGCGCTTGATCGGATAGAGCGGCTGCGTGGGCAGCCCGCTGCCGGCCAGAAAGCCGCGCAGCTCCTGCTCGGCGATGGTGATCTGGTGGGCGGCCTCGCCGCGGAAGAGCTGCGGGTTCAGATAGGCGCCGCCTTCGCAGGCCTGGGCAAAAGCCGCGCCGGGCAGGGCCAGCGCGGCGGCAAGAACGATCGAGGTGAGCTTCATGGGCGTGTCTTCAAGGTCGTGAACGAACCCTTCAAGCAAGATTCGTTCGCAAGGTCCGAGTGGAAAGCCCGAAGCCTAGGAAGCTCAGCCCAACGCGGGCAAGCGGAAAAGCCCGCGAACGCCACGACGCCCGCGTTTCTTTCTCAGCCCATTAGAGGTTTTGATGCCTGTCAACTCGGTGACTGCAGCCTGGCCGGACGCGTCACGCCCCCGCGCGCTCGAGCTGCGCGAACGCCTGCACCACCTCGGGCGGCGCCTGCACCAGTTCGATCAGCACCCCCTCGCCGCCGATGGGGAACTCGTCGTTGCCCTTGGGGTGCAGAAAGCAGATGTCGAAGCCGGCCGCCCCCTTGCGGATGCCGCCGGGCGCAAAGCGCACCCCCTGCGCCGTGAGCCATTCGACGGCCCTGGGCAGGTCGTCGATCCACAGGCCCACGTGGTTGAGCGGCGTGGTGTGCACGGCGGGCTTCTTCTCGGGGTCCAGCGGTTGCATCAGGTCCACCTCCACCTTGAACGGCCCGCTGCCGATGGCGCAGATGTCCTCGTCCACGTTCTCGCGCTCGCTGCGGAAGGTGCCGGTGACTTCCAGACCGAACATCTCCACCCACAGCGTGCGCAGCCGCGCCTTGTCCGCGCCGCCGATGGCGATCTGCTGGACGCCCAGGACTTTGAAAGGACGAGCGGTATCGCGGCGATCCGGCGCCGGGCCGCCCCAAGCCGGATCAGCCCCCTCGGGGGGCAGCGACCCGCGCAGCGGTGGAGCGTGGGGGCCAGTCATTGCGCGAACTCCACGATGGGTTGGTCCACCGCCAGGCTCTCGCCCTTGGCGGCCAGCACCTTGGCCACCACGCCGTCGGCGGCGGCGAACAGCACGTTCTCCATCTTCATGGCCTCGATGACCGCCACGCGTTCGCCGGCCTGCACCTTCTGGCCCGGCGCCACGGCCACGTCCACCAGCAGGCCGGGCATGGGCGAGAGCACGAAGCGGCTCATGTCCGGCGGCGCCTTGAAGGGCATGAGGGTGTGGAGCTCGGCCATGCGCGGCGAGACGACCAGCGTGTCGATGCGCGTGCCGTTGTGCTGCACCGACAGCGCCAGCGGGTTGCGCGGCGTGCCGCGTTCCATCTGCGCGGTGAACGGCCCGCCGTTGACGGTGCCGCTGATGCAGATGTCGTTGAGCCGCGAAGCGCTGCGGATTTCATAGCGCTTGTCGCCCACCTGAACCCGGGCTGCGCCGGTTTCGCCGACGAATTCGTCCACATGCACGGGGGTGTGCAGATGCTGGCCGTCGGGCTTGAGCGTGATGACCACATAGTCGCGCCCCGCGTTGACCGCGTAGCCGGGCAGCTGGCCGCTCAGGCCCGCGGCGCGCTCGCGCGACTTGCGGCGCACGAAGGCGGCGAGCGCGACGAGGAAGTCCGGGTCCTCGTGCGGCACGTCCTCGGCGGCGAAGCCCTTGCCGTAGTGCTCGGCGATGAAGCCGGTATTGAACTCGCCCGAGACGAACTTCGGGTGCGCGAGCAAGGCCGCCTGGAACGGGATGTTGCTCTGCACGCCGCGGATGACGAAGCCGTTGAGCGCCTCGCGCATGCGCGCGATGGCGTCGGCGCGGTCGCTGCCGTGCACGATGAGCTTGGCGATCATCGAGTCGTAGAACATCGGGATCTCGCCGCCCTCCTGCACGCCGGTGTCCACCCGCACGCCGTGCGCCAGGCTGGCCTGGCCCTGCTGCAGGTCCTGCGCGGGCGGCTTGAAGTGCACCAGCCGGCCGGTGCTGGGCAGGAAGTTGCGGAACGGGTCCTCGGCGTTGATGCGGCACTCGATGGCCCAGCCGTCGCGGCGCACCTGCGATTGCGTCACGGTGAGCTGCTCGCCCGCGGCAATGCGGATCATCCACTCCACCAGGTCCAGCCCGGTGATGCTTTCCGTCACCGGGTGCTCGACCTGCAGGCGGGTGTTCATTTCCAGGAAGTAGAAGTCCTGGTCCTTGCCGACGACGAACTCCACCGTGCCCGCGCTCTGGTACTGAACGGCCCGGGCCAGTGCCACGGCCTGCTCGCCCATGGCGCGGCGGGTGGCATCGGAGATGAAGGGCGACGGCGCTTCCTCGATCACCTTCTGGTGGCGGCGCTGGATGGAGCATTCGCGCTCGTTGAGGTAGACGACGTTGCCGTGCGCATCGCCCAGCACCTGGATTTCGATGTGCCGGGGTTCGAGCACGTACTTCTCGATGAACACCCGATCGTCGCCGAAGCTGTTGCGCGCCTCGTTGCGGCAGGAGGTGAAGCCCTCGAGCGCCTCCTTGTCGTTGAAGGCCACGCGCAGGCCCTTGCCGCCACCGCCCGCGCTGGCCTTGATCATGACCGGATAGCCGATGTTGCGGGCAATCTCCACGGCGTGCTCCGCCGAGTCGATGGCCTCGTTCCAGCCGGGAATGGTGCTCACCCCCGCCTGCTGCGCGAGCTTCTTGGACGCGATCTTGTCGCCCATGGCGGCGATTGAGTGCGCCTTGGGGCCGATGAAGGCGATGCCCTCGTCCTCGCAGCGCTGGGCAAAGCCCTCGTTCTCGCTCAGAAAGCCGTAGCCGGGGTGAATGGCCTGTGCGCCGGTGTCTTTGGCTGCGGCGATGATCTTGTCCGCCACCAGGTAGCTCTCGCGGCTGGGCGCCGGCCCGATGCACACCGCCTCATCGGCCAGCAGCACATGCCGCGCGTCGCGGTCGGCCTCGGAATACACCGCCACGGTGGCAATGCCCATCTTGCGGGCGGTGGCGATGACGCGGCAGGCGATTTCGCCTCGATTCGCAATCAGAATCTTCGTGAACATGTGTTTGTCGCTCTCACTGAAATTCGTTTGAAGTAGTTGGCAAACGGCTGAGCCGCGTCAGACCATCCCATGCATCAAGAGTCGGCAAGTAATCCCGAGGATCAAAGAATCCGACCTCTTCCAGCGTCCATTGCCCTCGGCCGAACTGACAAGCATTGCATGCCGTCACCAAGTTCGCCTCATCATTGGTTCCACCTCTGCTGTGCGGAACGACATGATCGAGGGAGGCGCTGAGGGCCGCCAGCGCAGCGTGTTTATCCGCATTTCGTGCCCCCCACCTCGCCACGTCCGGCAAGCAGATATGCAACCGCGTCCGCATGCTGCGTTCGATAATGCGTACGCCGCAGTACCGACACCGCCAACCATCTCGCACGTAAATTGCGCGCTCAAAGCTTGATGAGGGCATGCGCTGGGCACTGCGCTCAAACTCAGCGTCGGCAGTAGGCATCGCCGATTGCCAATGCACCGCTGGATTGACCGGACCTGTCACTAGAGCGGTGTACGCGGCAATGATGGGCATGTCGGCAGCTGCTACCAGTTGTCGGGCGCCAGCTGTATCACCCACCAACAGGCAGTCTGCGGCGGATGCCAGCAAATCTGCCGCAGACGAAAGCTGCGGAATTGGCGTCAGAAAGCACCGTCGCGCAGGGACATGGATTGGCAACATGACGGCCTACAGCGGAATGTTCCCGTGCTTGCGCCACGGGTTTTCGATCTTCTTGTCCTTGAGCATCACCAGGCTGCGGCAGATGCGCTTGCGGGTTTCGTGCGGCAGGATGACGTCGTCGATGTAGCCGCGCTCGGCGGCGACGAAGGGGTTGGCGAAGCGGCGTTTGTATTCGGCTTCGCGCTCGGCGAGCTTGGCCGGGTCCTTCTTGTCTTCGCGGAAGATGATTTCCACCGCGCCCTTGGCGCCCATGACGGCGATCTCGGCGTTGGGCCAGGCGAGGTTCACGTCGCCGCGCAGGTGCTTGGAGGCCATCACGTCGTACGCCCCGCCGTAGGCCTTGCGGGTGATGACGGTGATCTTGGGCACGGTGCACTCGGCATAGGCGTAGAGCAGCTTGGCGCCGTGCTTGATGATGCCGCCGTACTCCTGGCTGGTGCCGGGCATGAAGCCGGGCACGTCGACGAAGGTGATGACGGGGATGTTGAAGGCGTCGCAGAAGCGCACGAAGCGCGCGGCCTTGATGGAGCTCTTGATGTCCAGACAGCCGGCGAGCACCAGCGGCTGGTTGGCCACGATGCCAACGGTCTGCCCGTCCATGCGCGCGAAGCCGACGATGATGTTCTTGGCGTTCTCGGGCTGGATTTCGAAGAAGTCGCCGTCATCCACGGTCTTGAGGATGAGCTCCTTCATGTCGTAGGGCTTGTTCGGGTTGTCGGGCACCAGGGTGTCGAGGCTGAGCTCGCAGCGGCTGATCGGGTCGCCGCTGGGGCGCACCGGGGGCTTTTCGCGGTTGTTGAGCGGCAGGTAGTTGAAGAGCCGCCGCAGCATCAGCAGGGCCTCGACGTCGTTGTCGAAGGCCAGATCGGCCACGCCGCTCTTGGTGGTGTGGGTGATGGCGCCGCCGAGTTCCTCGGCGGTCACCTCCTCGTGCGTCACGGTTTTCACCACCTCGGGGCCGGTGACAAACATGTAGCTGCTGTCCTTGACCATGAAGATGAAGTCGGTCATGGCCGGCGAATACACGGCGCCGCCCGCGCAGGGGCCCATGATCATGCTGATCTGCGGAATCACGCCGCTGGCCATGACGTTGCGCTGGAACACCTCGGCATAGCCGCCCAGAGACGCCACGCCTTCCTGGATGCGCGCGCCGCCCGAGTCGTTGAGGCCGATCACCGGGGCGCCGACCTTCATCGCCTGGTCCATGATCTTGCAGATCTTCTCGGCGTGGGCTTCACTCAGGGCGCCGCCAAACACCGTGAAGTCCTGGCTGAAGACGAACACCAGGCGCCCGTTGATCATGCCGTAGCCGGTGACCACGCCGTCGCCGGGAATCTTGTTGTCGGCCATGCCGAAGTCGGTGCAGCGGTGCTCGACGAACATGTCCCACTCTTCGAAGGTGCCCTCGTCGAGCAGCACTTCGATGCGTTCGCGCGCGGTGAGCTTGCCTTTGGCGTGCTGCGCGGCGATGCGCTTGTCGCCACCGCCCAGGCGCGCAGCGGCGCGCTTCTTCTCCAGTTGTTCCAGGATGTCGTGCATGGATGACCTCGGTTGAATCAGTTATGAATTTGATAGCGCCCTATGACCGGTTGGCGCTGGCATCGAGCAGTTTTCTTGCCGCAGCGGAGGCTGGGAGGGCGCCGGCGGCCACCTCGGCGCTGATGTGCGGCAGCAGTTCGCGCACCAGCGGGTGGGTGCGAAAAGCCTCGCGCAACCCGCTGTCGATGCGCTCCCACATCCAGGTCAGCGCCTGCTGGCGGCGGCGCGCCACCAGGTCGCGCGCGTCGCGGCAGGCCAGCACCGCGTCCCAGAACGCCACCAGGCCCTCGCCCTTGAGCGCGCTCATGCGCAGCACCCGCGCGCGCCATTCGCTGGTGCGCCCGTGCTGGGTGAACAGGCGCAGCGCGCTGGTGATGTGGGCTTCGGCGCGGGTCGCGGCGTCGGGGTCGAGGTCGGCCTTGTTGATGACCACGAGGTCCGCCACCTCCATCACGCCTTTCTTGATGGCCTGCAGATCGTCGCCCGCATTGGGCAGTTGCAGCAGGGCGAACACGTCGGTCATGCCGGCCACGGCGGTTTCGCTCTGGCCCACGCCCACGGTCTCGACCAGCACCACGTCATAGCCCGCGGCCTCGCACAGCAGCAGGGTCTCGCGGGTCTTCTCGGCCACGCCGCCCAGGTTGCCGCCGCTGGGGCTGGGGCGGATGAAGGCCTGATCGTGCACCGAGAGCCGCTCCATGCGCGTCTTGTCGCCCAGGATGGAGCCGCCCGAGACGCTGGACGAGGGATCGACGGCGAGCACTGCCACCCGGTGCCCGCGCCCGATCAGGTACAGGCCCAGCGCCTCGATGAAGGTGCTCTTGCCCACGCCGGGCACGCCGCTCAGGCCCAGGCGCAGCGCGCCGCCGCTGAAGGGCAGCACGGCGGTGAGCAGGGCGTCGGCCTCGCGGCGGTGTTCGGGCCGGGTGGACTCGATCAAGGTGATGGCCTTGGCCAGCGCGCGGCGCTCGCCCCGGCGCAGGCGCTGTACCCAGTCGTCGAGTCCGGCGGGTTCGTGGCTCATGCCGCCGCCCCGCGGTTGGGCTGCAGGAAATCGGCCAGCCGCCCTTCCCACACCCGGGTGCCGATGTGCTGCAGGGGGATGTCCGCATCGACCAGCACCTGGCCGCCGAGCGCGCGCCAGCGGTCGCAGAAGAGGAAGTCTTCGCCGACGTAGTGGCCCTCGTGCACGCCGGTGTCGAACAGCGCCATGTAGTGGGGGTTCGGCGGGTCGTTGCTGTCGCGCAGCCGCAGTTCGGGGTGCGCCGCGGCCAGCCGTTGCAGGGCGTCGCGGCGCAGGCGCATGAATCCGGTACCCACTCGCGAGGCCACGAACAGCTCACCGACGCGGGTGATGGTGGGGCCGAACTCGATGGCAAAGCGCGGCGTGGCGGACTTGCGCGGATAGGTCGCGGCCACGAAGGGCACGTCCCACGCCAGCAGGCGCAGCAACGACTCGGGCTGCCAGGCGATGTCGGCGTCGATGAACAGCAGATCGTCCCAGTCTTCGGCGAGAAACCGCGCCACCAGCCGGTTGCGAGCGTCGGCGATCAGGCTGTTGCCGATCTCGTAGGCGATGGTGTAGCGCACGCCGTGGCGGCGCAGCAGGTCGGCGCTGCCCATCAGGGCCGCCACATGCCGGTAGTCCAGCAGGCCGTCCATGATCGGCGTGGCGATCATGAGCGAGCGCGGGCGCTTCGGTGGCGGCGTGTTCATGCGCGCAGCGGCGGGCAGGGGTACAACCGCTCAGCGGGCGACGGCGTGCCGGATGTGTTCCAGCACGTCCTTGGCGCTGGCGGGAATCGGGGTGCCGGGGCCGTAAATGCCTTTGACGCCGGCGTCGTACAGGAATTCATAGTCCTGCCGCGGAATGACGCCGCCGACGAAGACGATGATGTCGTCCGCCCCTTGTTTCTTCAGTTCCGCGAGGATGGCGGGCACCAGCGTCTTGTGGCCTGCGGCCAGCGTGGAGATGCCGATGGCGTGCACGTCGTTCTCGATGGCCTGGCGGGCGCACTCCTCGGGCGTCTGGAACAGCGGGCCGATGTCCACGTCGAAGCCGAGGTCGGCGAAGGCGGTGGCCACCACCTTGGCGCCGCGGTCGTGGCCGTCCTGGCCGAGCTTGGCGATCATCACGCGCGGGCGGCGGCCATGCGCCTCGGCGAACTGCTGGATTTCCTGTTGCAGCTGGCTCCAGCCCTCGGCGGAATCGTAGGCAGCGGCGTACACCCCGGTCACCTTTTGCGTGTCGGCGCGGTGGCGCCCAAAGACTTTCTCCAGCGCATCCGACACCTCGCCCACCGTGGCGCGCAGGCGGATGGCCTTGATCGACAGGTCCAGCAGATTGCCCTCGCCGGTGCGCGCGCATTCGGTGAGCGCGTCGAGCGCGGCCTGCACGGCGGCCGCGTCGCGTGTGGCTTTGATGGCGGCCAGGCGCGCGATCTGCTGCTCGCGCACCTTGACGTTGTCCACTTCCAGAATCTCGACCGGGTCTTCCTTGGCGAGCTTGTATTTGTTGACGCCGACGATCACGTCCTTGCCCGAATCGATGCGCGCCTGTTTCTCGGCGGCGGCGGCCTCGATCTTGAGCTTGGCCCAGCCCGAGTCCACCGCGCGGGTCATGCCGCCCATGGCATCGACCTCTTCGATGATCTTCCACGCCGCGTCGGCCATGTCCTGGGTGAGCTTTTCCATCAGGTAGCTGCCGGCCCAGGGGTCGATGACGTTGGTGATGTGGGTTTCTTCCTGGATGATGAGCTGGGTGTTGCGCGCGATGCGGGCGCTGAACTCGGTGGGCAGCGCAATGGCCTCGTCGAAGCTGTTGGTGTGCAGGCTCTGCGTGCCGCCGAAGACGGCCGCCATGGCCTCGATGGTGGTGCGCACGATGTTGTTGTAGGGGTCCTGCTCGGTCAGCGACCAGCCGCTCGTCTGGCAGTGGGTGCGCAGCATCAGGCTCTTGGGGTTCTTGGCGCCAAAGCCCTTCATGATGCGGCACCACAGCAGCCGCGCGGCGCGCATCTTGGCGATCTCCAGGTAGAAGTTCATGCCGATCGCCCAGAAGAAGGACAGGCGCCCGGCGAAGGCATCCACGTCCAGCCCCGAGGCCACCGCGGTCTTCACATACTCCTTGCCGTCGGCCAGCGTGAAGGCCAGCTCCAGCGCCTGGTTGGCCCCGGCCTCCTGCATGTGGTAGCCGGAAATGCTGATGGAGTTGAACTTCGGCATGTGCCGGGCGGTGTAGCCGATGATGTCGCCGATGATGCGCATGCTCGGCTCGGGCGGGAAGATGTAGGTGTTGCGGACCATGAACTCCTTGAGGATGTCGTTCTGGATGGTGCCGGCCAACTGGTCCTGCGCAACGCCCTGCTCTTCCGCAGCCACCACGTAGCCGGCCAGCACCGGCAGCACCGCGCCGTTCATGGTCATGGAGACGCTGACCTTGTCGAGCGGAATGCCGTCGAACAGGATCTTCATGTCCTCCACGCTGTCGATGGCGACGCCGGCCTTGCCCACGTCGCCCACCACGCGGGGGTGGTCGCTGTCGTAGCCGCGGTGGGTGGCCAGGTCGAAGGCCACGCTCACGCCCTGGGCGCCTGCGGCCAGCGCCTTGCGGTAGAAGGCGTTGCTCTCCTCGGCGGTGGAAAAGCCCGCGTACTGGCGAATCGTCCACGGCCGCACCGCGTACATGGTGGCCTGCGGCCCGCGGATGAAGGGCTCGAAGCCCGGCAGCGTGTTGGTGTGGGGCAGGCCCTGCAGGTCCTCCGCGGTGTAGAGCGGCTTGACCGCGATGCCATCGGGCGTGACCCAGGTCAAGGCGTTCACATCGCCGCCGGGCGCGGATTTGGCGGCGGCCTTGTGCCAGTCTTCGAGGCTGGCGGCTTTGAATTCGGGGCTGGGCGTGGTCATGCGGCGCTCGTTCGTGGAGTGAACTCAGTTTACATCATTCATAATTATTGATGCAAAATATGGCGCGAAGCTGACAGGCCCTGTGCCACCAAAATTCAAGAACACCCGACCCGACCCGTCCCAAGCACCCATGGTTGCCCTCACCCTCGCCCCGCGCGCGCTGTACGAAGAAGTGGCCGAGCTGCTGCGCCAGCGCATCTTCCGGCGCGAACTGCAGCCCGGCGCGTGGATCGACGAGATGCGGCTCGCGCAGGAACTGGGCATCAGCCGCACGCCGCTGCGCGAGGCGCTCAAGGTGCTGGCCGCCGAAGGCCTGGTCACGATGAAGGTGCGCCGCGGCGCCTACGTGACCGAAGTGTCGGAGAAAGACCTGCGCGACGTCTACCACCTGCTCGCCTTGCTGGAGGCCGACGCAGCGGCCGAAGTGGCGGCGCGCGCCGATGCGACCGATCTGGCCGCCCTGCAGGCCCTGCATGGCGAGCTCGAGGCCGCCGTCGCCGACCGCGACCGCTTCTTTGCCGTGAACGAACGCTTCCACATGGCCTTGCTGGAGCGTGCGGACAACCGCTGGCGGCTGCAGATGGTGGCGGATCTGCGCAAGGTGATGAAGCTCAACCGCCACCACTCGCTGCTCAAGCGCGGCCGCATCGAAGAGTCGCTGGCCGAGCACCGCACCCTGATGGCCGCCCTGCGCGCCGGCGACGCCCAGGCGGCGCGCGACGGCATGCAGCGCCACTTCGCCAACGGGCTCGAGGCGGCGGGCTAAGGCAACGCTGAACAAGTCCCTCGCGCGCCTCGCATCCTGGAGGCGGGCGGGCTGCCTCAAAAGCAAATGCTCGCCATAGCCCCCGCTATGGCTGCGCTTTGCGCCTTGCACCCCATCCCGCGGCCAGGCGCGTGCCACCGCGGGGACTTATTCAGCGTTGCCCTAAGAGCGCGGCGGGCGAGCCGGTCGCTTCGAAGCGCCCCTCAATGCGCCACATCGCACGCCGGCGCGAATGGCGTGCGCATCACCTGCAGCGTGACGTGGGTGATTTCGAAATGGGCGTGCAGTTCGTCGGCCGCGTGCTGCAGGAAGGCGTCGTCACTGCCGGCGGGCATGACCAGGTGCGCCGTGAGCGCCACCTGCGAGGTGCCGGGCGCCCAGATGTGCAGGTCGCGCACCTCGGCCACACCGGGCAGGCCGGCCAGCAGCGCGCGCACGGCCAGCGGGTTCACCCGGTCGGGCACGCCGTCGAACAGCAGGTGCAGCGACTGCCGGAACAGCCCCCAGGTGCCCACCAGAATGACTGCGGCAATCAAGAGACTGACCACCGGGTCGAGCCAGAGCCAGCCCATCCACAGCGTGAGCGCGCCGGCCACCACCACGCCCAGCGACACCAGGGCATCGGCGGCCATGTGCAGAAACGCGCCGCGGATGTTCAGGTCCGACTCGCCGCCGCGCATGAACAGCAGGGCGGTGGCGGTGTTGATGACGATGCCCACGCCCGCCACGGCCATGATGGTGCCCCCCTGCGCCTGCGCAACGCCATCGGCACTGAGCAGCCGGTGAACCGCCTCCCAGGCCAGGCCGCCGATGGCCACCAGCAGCAGCAAGGCATTGGCGAAGGCCGCCAGCACCGAGGCACGCTTCCAGCCCCAGGTGTGGCGCGCATCGGGCCGCAGCTTGCCCGCCAGCGCCCCGCCCCAGGCCAGCACCAGGCCGGCCACGTCGCTGAGGTTGTGGCCGGCGTCGGCCAGCAGGGCCAGGGAATCGACCTTCCAGCCGTAGAAGGCCTCGATCACCACGAAGGCGATGTTGAGCCCGATGCCGATGGCAAACGCCCGGTCGAAGTTGGCCGGCGCGTGGGCATGTCCATGGCCGTGGTCATGCCCGTGGTGGTGCGGGTGGGAATGGGGTTCAGGGTGGGGGTGGGAGTGCGCGCCGCTCATGCGAGCGATGGTAGCGCAAAGGCAACGCTGAACAAGTCCCTGCGATGATGCGCGCCGGGCCGCGGGATGGGATGCGAGGCGCAAAGCGCAGCCATAGCGGTTGCTATGGCGAGCATTTGCAACGAAGCAGACCGCCCGCCGCCAGGATGCGCGGCGTGCGAGGGACTTGATCAGCGTTGCCCAAAGTTCAAGCCCGCAGCCACTGCTCCACCTTGTCGCGGCTGGGCACGCCGCCGGCGTGGACCACCTTGCCGTTGATGACCACGCCGGGCGTGGACATGACGCCGTAGGCCATGATGTCCTTGAGTTCCTCGACCTTTTCGAGGTGCACGGCCACGCCCCGGGCCTGGGCGACCTGTTCGATGAGGGCGAGCGTGTTCTTGCAGTTGGCACAGCCGGTGCCGAGTACCTTGATGTCCATGCGGTGCTCCGAATGAATGGCGGGATCGATCAGCAGCACTTGCCCGAGGTGCCGGTGCCGCAGGCGGCGGTGGCGTCCTTCATGCCCAGGGCCTTCATGACCTTGGCCGCGGGGCAGAAGCCGGTGAAGCCCATCTGGAACAGGTTGGCGCCGACGAAGAAGGTGAGCCAGAGCCAGCTCGGTTGGCCGAGGTTGATCTGGCCGCTGAAGTGGGCCAGCGCGAGGCTGGCCATGATCATGAAGCCCGCGAAGAGGCTGATGGCGCGGTTGACGGTCATGGAGTGCTCCTGAATGAAGAGAGAAAGTGAAAACGGAGAGTTCGGGGCGTGACAGCGGTCACAGCACGGCGTTGAACACGAAGCCCACGAGCAGAATGCCCGCAGCCACGATGCCGGCGAAGGTGGCGATCAGCCGCAGCTTGAGCACCTTGCGCAGGATGATCATCTCCGGAAGCGACAGCGCGATGACGCTCATCATGAACGCCAGCACGGTGCCCAGCGCCGCGCCCTTGGCCAGCAGTGCCTGCACGATGGGAATCACGCCCGCGGCATTGGTGTACATGGGCACGCCCACCAGCACCGCCAGCGGCACCGCCCACCAGGCCTGCTTGCCCATGATGGAGGCCATGAAGTCCTCGGGCACGTAGCCGTGGATCACCGCGCCGATGCCGATGCCCGCAAGAATGTAGGGCCAGACCTTGCCGACGATGTCGCGCACGGACTTGAAGCCCGCCTCGATGCGGTCGGACAGGGTGAGGCCGCCCTCCTCCACCGCGGCCGAGACCTTGGGCATGTCGCGCACCCAGTCTTCGAGGTAGCGCTCCATCTTCAGGCGGCCGATGATCCAGCCCGAGACGATGGCCACCGTCAGGCCCAGCCCCAGGTACAGCGCCGCCACCTTCCAGCCGAACATGCCGAACAGCAGCGTCAGCGCCACTTCGTTGACCATGGGCGCGGCGATCAGGAAGGAGAAGGTAACCCCCAGCGGCACGCCCGCCTGCACGAAGCCGATGAACAGAGGCACGGCCGAGCAGGAGCAGAACGGCGTGACGATGCCCAGGCTGGCCGCCATCACGTTGGCCACGCCCTCGGTGCGGCCGGCGAGCAGTGCGCGGGTGCGCTCGGGCGTGAAGTAGCTGTTGACCATGCCCATGACGAACACCACGCCAGTGAGCAGCATCAGGACCTTGGGCGCGTCGTACAGAAAGAACTGCAGCGCGCCGCCGAGGTGGCTGTCGCGATCGACCGGCAGCGCGGCCACCAGCGCCTCGGAGGCAGGGTCGAGCGCTTTGTAGATCGCCAGCCAGACGACGGCGGCGAGCACCAGAAAGACCACGGGCTGGCGCAGCGGCCAGGGCTTGGATGGGGCAGTGAGCGTGTTCATGCTTCAGAAGACGGCTCCGGTGCGAAAAGGATGCAGCCTGGAACTGCCGGCCACCAAAAAACCGGTCGTTGGGTGCCCGCTTTCGGAAAAACAACGGGAACCCCAGCGCCAACCGGTCAGGTGGCGCTATCAAAATAGGACCACCTGGTTGCCCCCTGCTCCGCCCGGCCCGGCGCGCCTCACTCGCGCTCGATCTCCAGGTAGGTCTGGTTGGCCAGCTGCGGCAGCCAGACCTCGGCATGCTTGAGGCCCATGAAGGGCTTGGCGTCGAAGCTCTTGACCGCCGCGCCGATGTCGAGCCCATCGTCCACCGCCTTCTTCATGTGCGCACGCAGGGCGCGCAGCAGGTCGCGGGTTTCCTTCTGCGCGGTGGCGAGGTCGGTCACGCGACCATGCCCGGGCACGATCAGGGCCGGCTTGAGCTGGTCGATCACGTCGAAGCTCGCCAGCCAGGTCTTGGTGCGGCTGACTTCGTGCAGGCCGAGGATGCGGTCCACGTACACCACATCGCCGCTGAACAGCACGCCGGTCTGTGGCAGCCACACCAGCGTGTCGCCCGGCGTGTGGCCGCCGCCGCGGTGCTTGAGCTCGAACACCGTGCCGCCGAGCTCGAGCCGGGTGTCGGCCTCGGTGAGCCAGCGCGTGGGCAGCGTGGGCACGGTGCCCACCAGCCGGTCCTTGAGCACGCGGGAGAGCCCCTCCATGTGCTCGCCGCTGCGGGCCTTCATGTCGGCCTCGGCGTCCCGGTGGGCGATGATCTCGGCGCCCTTTTCCTTGAAATAGCCGTTGCCAAGCCAGCGGTGGTCCTGGTCGCCGGTGTTGATGACCCAGCGAATCGGCTGCGGCGTGACGGCGCGCGCCGCCGCTTCGATCTTGCGGGCCACCTCATAGGTGGGGCCGCTGTCGATCAGCACCGCGCCCGCGTCGGTGACGACCAGGCCGATGTTGGCATTGAGCCCCTCGTTCTCGGCCGTGCGGCCCTCGGTGTCGCCGATGTAGGCGTAGACCTTGTCGGCCACGCGCTGGAACTGGACCTCGACGGCTGCGGCGAGGGTGGACGCCGCGCCGAGCACGGTGGCGAGCAGGACAGTGCGCAGGCTGCGCGGGAGGGCTTTGGATCGGTTCATGGGAGAGAAGACGCGACGGATGGAAAAAAGACGCACCCCGCCTGAAGCCGCCGCCTACGACGGGACGCCGGCGCGCCGCCCGGCGAAATCCTCGACCCGGCCGTGCTCGTCGAATCGCACCTGGCAGGCCTCGGCCAGGCGGGCGCGCAGGCGCTCGCGGGCGCGCTGCACGCGCGACTTGGCAGCGCTCAGGCTCAGGCCGTGCTGCGCGGCGTAGTCGGCCTGCGGCATGCCCTCGAGATCGCAGCGGGTGATGATGTCGCGGTCGGCATCCGACAGCTCGGCCAGCACCGCGGGCAGGCAGGCGGTGAGCGCGTCCACGGCAGGAAGCTCCTCGGTCTCGTCGATCAGCGTCTCGGGCAGTTCGACCGTGTCGCGGGCCACGCGCAAGCTGTCGGCCAGCAGGTTGCGCGCCACCTCGAACAGCCAGGCGCGGGCGTTGCGCACGTCGCAGAAGCGTGCGCCCTGCCGTAGCGCCTTGATGAACAGCTCCTGCATCAAGTCATCGGCATCGGCCGGGTCGCGCAGGCGCGCGCGCAGCCAGCGGCGCAGCTCGGCCTCGTGCGTCGTCCAGGCGCGGGTGATGCAGGAGGGTGTGGTGTCTGCGGCCATCTTGGATGAAGACTGAACGCGGCTCATGGCGCACAGCGTACCGCGAATCGGGCCGCGGTTTCGGCCGCGTGCGCACGCGGGCCCACCCCGCCGGGCCGCCGGCCTGTGCCCCACCTGGATGCCGCGCGGGCCGCGGCGCGGCCAACCAAGACCCACCCGTGGGCGCGCGGGCGGCGATTTCCGAGCAAAACCCCCTCAACCCCAGCGCCAACCGGTGCGGTAGCGCTTCCTTTTCAGGAGCATCGAACAGGCGGATCAGCCCTTCATCAGGTCGCGGATCTGCTGCAGTGCGGCCGGGTCGTCCATGGTGGTGAGGTCGCCGGTGTCGCGCTGTTCGCACACCGCCTGAATCGCGCGGCGCAGCACCTTGCCGCTGCGCGTCTTGGGCAGCACGGTGACGAAACGCACCCGCGCGGGCCGGGCCACGGCGCCGAGGTCGTGGTCCACGCGTTTCATGATCTCGCCTTCGAGCCGCAGTTCGGCCTGCGCGTCGCCGAGCACGCTCGCGTCCTTGAGCACGGCGAACGCCATGGCCACCTGGCCTTTGAGCGAATCGGCCACGCCGACCACGGCCACCTCGGCCACGTTGGGGTGACCGGCGATGCTTTCCTCGATCTCGCGCGTGCCCAGGCGGTGACCGGCGACGTTGATGACGTCGTCGGTGCGGCCGAGGATGAAGAAGTAGCCGTCCTCGTCGCGGATGCCCCAGTCGAAGGTGGAATACACCAGGCGGCCGGGCACGCTCTTCCAGTAGGTGTTGACGAAGCGCGCGTCGTCGCGCCAGACGGTCTGCATGCAGCCCGGCGGCAGCGGCCCTTCAATGGCGACCACGCCCTTCTGGTTCGCGCCGGTGAGTTCGGCGCCGGTCTGGTCGTCGAGCAGCTTGACGTTGTAGCCATAAACCGGCTTGCCCGGCGAGCCGAACTTCGGCGCGGCGTCGTCCACGCCCTTGCAGATGGCCAGAATCGGCCAGCCGGTCTCGGTCTGCCAGTAGTTGTCGATGATGGGCTTGCCCAGGCCCGCGCTGATCCACTGCGCGGTGGGCTCATCCAGCGGTTCGCCGGCAAGGAAGAGCGCGCGCAGGCTGGAGAGGTCGTACTTGGTGAGCAGCGCCGGGTCCTGTTTCTTGAGCACCCGGATGGCCGTGGGCGCGCTGAACATGACGGTGACCTTGTACTTCTCGACCAGGCTCCACCAGATGCCGCCGTCGGGTCGGATCGGCAGGCCCTCGTACATGATGGTGGCCATACCGGCGATCAGCGGGCCGTAGATGATGTAGCTGTGGCCCACCACCCAGCCGATGTCGCTGGTGGAGAAATACGTCTCGCCGGGGTGGCCGCAGTAGATGTGCTGCATGCTCGCCGCCAGCGCCACGCAGTAGCCGCCGGTGTCGCGCTGCACGCCTTTGGGTTTCCCGGTGGTGCCGCTGGTGTAGAGGGTGTAGCTCGGGTGCGTGGCGTCCACCCACACGCAGGGCACCTGCGCGTGCAGGTGCTGTTCGCGCAGCGGCGCCCACAGGCGGTCGCGGCCCTCGACCAGCGGCAGCGGCGCCAGCCCCCGGTCCACCAGCAGCACCGACTCGGGCTTGTGCGCCGACTGGGCGATGGCCTCGTCGAGCAGCGGCTTGTAGGCAATCGCCTTGCCGCCGCGCGAGCCCGCATCGGCGCTGACGATGACGCGCGGCGCGGCGTCCTCGATGCGCGAGGCCAGCGCGCCCGCGGCAAAGCCGCCGAACACCACCGAGTGGATCGCGCCGATGCGCACGCAGGCCAGCATGGCGAACGCGGCCTCGGGAATCATGGGCATGTAGATGAGCACCCGGTCGCCCTTTTGCACGCCCAGGCTTTGAAGCACGGCGGCCATGCGCTGCACCTCGGCGTGCAGTTCGGCAAAGCTGTAGACGCGCTCCTGCTCGGTCTCGGTGGACACCCAGATCAGCGCGTTCTGCGTGGCGCGTTGCGCCAGGTGGCGGTCCACCGCGTTATGGCACAGGTTGGTCTGGCCGCCGACGAACCAGCGCGCAAACGGCGGGTTGCTGTAGTCACAGACCTGCTGCGGCGGCGTGTGCCAGTCCACCAGCCGGGCCTGCTCGGCCCAGAAGGCGTCGCGGTCGTCGATGGAGCGGCGGTAGAAATCGGCAAAGTTCGTCATGCGGCAGTCTCCTCGGGGCACGGTGCGGGCAGCACTCGGGCGGCCGCGCAATGCGCCGGCCGCCTTCCAAAATTCATAATTATGGAGAACGGGCTTTCGACAAGCTGACGGGGCGGTGGCCGACGGCAGGCTTGGCCGATACGTTCCGGCCCACCGACCGAGCGCCGGCGGGCGTCACTTCTACCGAATCAGCGCCTGCACGGCCTTGAACTGCGGGTGCGCCGCATCGCGCAGCCATTCGAAGGCCACCATCTCGGTGGTCACCAGTTCGGCGCCGGCGGCGGCCAGGCGGTCGAAGGCGGCGTCGCGGTTGCGTTCGTGGCGCGAGCCGCAGGCGTCGGTGACCACCCAGACGTCGAACTCCTCCTCGATCAGTTCCAGCGCGGTCTGCAGCACGCACACATGCGCCTCGCAGCCGGCCAGCACCAGGGTTTCGCGCTGGGCCGTCGGCGCGGCCTCGGGTCTGCGCAGGTGGCGCGGCAGGCTGCGCGCATTGCCCCGGGGCGCGCGCTGCGCGGGCCGCAGCACGTCCAGCAACCCGTCGGCCACGGCGCTGAAGGCCATCTTGGGCAGCACACGGCGGCACTGGCTGCGCAGCGCGGCGGGCATCTCGCCCAGGCGCGCGGGGTTCTGCTCCGTGCCCCAGACCGGCACCTCCAGCAGGCGCGCGATCTGCGCGAGCTGCTGCGCGCGCGCGAGCACGGCCTCCCCCTCGTGGATGGCGGCCATGAGCCGCGGCTGGTAGTCGATCAGGATGAGCTGGGAGTCGGCGGCGTCGAGCAGCATGGCAACGGAAATGTGAATGTTTGGGACGATAGCGCCCGCGCCCGGCATTGTCGCAGCGCGCGCGGGCGCCGGGCTGTGATAGTCTGGCTCGGCCATGCAAGCCATCCCCGCCCTGCTCGCCCGTCCGCTGCTCGCCCTGTGGCTGTGCGCCCTCGCGCTGCTTGCGGGCTGCGGCGGCGGCAACGACGCCACGCCGACGCCGCCCCCCGCCCCCGCTCCACCCCCCGGTCAGGGTACGCTGGTGGGCAGCCAGCCGCTGCCCAGCGTGCCGCTGGCGGACTTGCAGCGCGCCGCGGCCAGCCTGGCCGACCAGGGCTGGACGGCCGCGCCGCGCTACGCGGTGCAGTCCTGGCGGCTCGATTACCTCACCCTCGACGGGCGCAACCGCCTCGTCACCGCCTCGGCGCTGGTCAGCGTGCCCGTCAAGCCCGCGGGGCGGCCAAGCCCGGTGCTGGCCTACCAGCACGCCACCAGCTTCTACGACGACGAGGCGCCCACCCGCCGCGTGCGGGCCGACGAGGCGCCGCTGCTGCTGGCCTCGCTGGGCTACATCGTGCTGGCGCCGGACTACGTGGGCTTCGGCGCCTCGCGCGGGGCCGAGCACCCGTACCTGCTCTCCGCCCCGAGCGCGGCCGTGGTGGCCGACCTGCTCACCGCCGCGCAGACCTGGCGGCGCGGCGCCGGCGTGCTCGACAACGGGCAGCTCTTCGTGGCGGGCTATTCCGAGGGCGCGTACGTCAGCATGGCCGCGTTGCGCGCGCTGCAGGCCGCTGGACGGCCCGAGGCCCAGGCGGTGGAACTCGCCGTGCTCGGCGCCGGGCCGTATGACGTGGGCCTGACGCTGGAGCTGCAGCTGGCGCGGGTGCGCGCCGAAAACCCGGCGCTGGCCGCGCTGTTCAACCCCAATCTGCTGCGCGACCTCGGCAGCACCCTGCGCGACGAGGTGCGCCGGCTGATTCTGCGCACCCTCATCCCGGCCGACGCAACGGTGGGCTACCAGCCCACCTTTCTCGACAACTTCCTCGCCGACGACGATGCCGCCGTCGAGCGCGACAGCAATGTGCACCGCTGGGCGCCGCGCCGGCCGCTGCGCCTGTTCCACGGCCGCGACGACCGCACCGTGCCTTACGCGGTGTCGGTGCAGACGCTGCAGACGCAGCAGGCGCTGGGCGCCGCCGACCTGAGCCTGACCGACTGCCGCGCCACCAAGGCCGACCACATCGGCTGCGTGCCCGACTATTTCGCCTTCGTGCTGGCGCAGTTCGGCCGCCGCGCGCGGGATTTGTGACGGGCCGCGCGGGCGTGGCGCCTGGTTGACCGAAGTCAACTTTTCGGCGCGCGGCCCGCGCGCGGGCCCGCTAAGGCCGTCGGCCCCTGTAAACTTCCCTCACACTCTGGCCCGCCCCTTGGCGGGCCGCCGTCAGCAACCCACCCGGAGCCCCGCATGTTTCCCGAATACCGCGACCTGATCACCAAGCTCAAGACCACCGACCACCACTTCACCCGCCTGTTCGACCAGCACAACGCGCTGGACCAGAAGATCACCAACATGGAAAACCATGTCGAGCAGGGTTCGCCGGTCGAAATCGAGAACCTGAAGAAGGAAAAGCTGCTGCTCAAGGACCAGCTCTACGCCATCCTGAAGAAAGCCGCTGCCGAGCAGTAATCAAAAACGATAGCGCCACCGCACCGGTTGGCGCTGGGGTTGCGGCAAAAATCCTTCCAAGTACGCCCCTGGGGCGCCGCCGCAGCCTCACCGAACCGCCCGCAGACCCCTTCGGGCGTTTTCATTCCCGCAAACGACCGGCCCGCCATCCGCGCGAAGGGCGCCCCCCACGGCGACCAGGGGCCCGGTGGCACACCCCTCAGCCCGCCGCGCGCAAGGCCGCGCGCAGCCGCTGGCCGATGTCGGGGCGGGCGGCGAAGGGGTCGGGCGGGTTGTGCTGCTCCACGATGGCCTGCATGCGGTCGCGCACGTTGCCCAGCGCCTGCGGGTGGCTGTAGATGTAGAAGCGGTCGGCCGCGACCGCTTCGAACACCGCCTGCGCCACCTCGGCCGCCGTGACCTTGCCCGAACTCACCGCCTTTTCGCTCATGGCCTGGCCAATGAGCTGGCTCTTGGTGGGCGCGGCCGCCGCCAGCGCGGCCGGGCGGTTGCGCTCGCTCTGGGTGATGCCGGTGGGCACGAAGTACGGGCACAGGACGCTGGCGCTCACCTGGTCACTGACCAGGCGCAAGTCTTGGTAGAGCGTCTCGGTCAGGGCCACCACGGCGTGCTTGCTGGCGTTGTAGATGCCCATGTTGGGTGCGGTGAGCAGGCCCGCCATGCTCGCGGTGTTGACGATGTGGCCGCGCCAGTTCGGGTCGGCCGCCGCGGCTTCGAGCATCATGGGCGTGAACAGGCGCACGCCGTGGATCACGCCCCACAGGTTCACGCCCAGCACCCACTGCCAGTCGGCCACCGAGCTTTCCCACACCAGGCCGCCCGCGCCGACGCCCGCGTTGTTGAACACCAGGTGCGGCGCGCCAAAGCGCTCGCGCACGGCGGCGGCGAGCGCCTCCATCTGCGCGGCGTCGGCCACGTCCACGCGCTGCGCGAGCACCTGCGCGCCGGCGGCGCGCATTTCCTGTGCGGCGGCCTCCAGCGCGTCGGCCTGCACGTCCACCAGCACGAGGTTCATGCCGTGGCGCGCGCCGATGCGGGCGCACTCGAGCCCGAAGCCCGAGCCCGCGCCGGTGAGCACGGCGGTCTTGCCTTGAAAGTCGGAAATCATGGGGAAGGTCTCCTGGGGGTGGGGTTCATCGGCGGGCGGATCATCTCCACATGCGCGATGCCGTCTTCGTCGTACGGCGCACTGTCGGTGACAAAGCCGTGGCGCCGGTAAAAATCCTGCAGATGGGCCTGCGCGCCGATGCGCACCGGCTGCGGCCCCCAGAGCTGCGTGAGCAGCCGCAGCGATTCGCGCATCAGCGCATGGCCAAGCCCCTGCGCACGCGCCTGCGGCGCGGTGACGACGCGGCCGATGCTCGCCTCGGCAAACGCCAGCCCCGGCGGCACCAGCCGCGCGCTGGCCAACAGCCGCGCGCCGTTGGCGCACAGGCCGGCGCCTGGCGCGAGGGTCGCCGCCCCCGCACGCCCAGGCGGCGCGGCCCCGCCAGGCGCTGCGGGCGCGGGGTGCGCGGCTTGCGCGACCTCACCCAGCACATGCAGGCAGGCGGTGTCGAGCCCATCGAGATCCTGGAACGCGCAGGCCTGCTCCACCACGAACACCTCGCTGCGCAGCCGCAGCAGCGCATACAGGCTGGCGGGCAGCAAGGCGTCGAAGGGCAGGCAGCGCCAGTGCACGGCGCAGGCGGCCGGCGGCGTGGGCGGCGTCGGGCGGGCGTCGGTCATCCCGGGCGGTGCTGGGCAGCGGCGCGACTCAGCGCGGCCGCGCGCGCTCCAGAATGGATGCGAAATCGGTGGTCGCGGGCAGCGAGCCGAAGCTGTAGCCCCAGTGCCCGGCCAGGCGCGACTCACAGAAGGCCGAGAACACCGCCGCAGGCGCCGTCTGCGCCAGCAAGGCCGCCTGCACCGCCAGCGCCACGTCCTGCGCGAGGCGGCGGGCCTCCATTTCGTTGGCCATCAGCTCCACGCGCGTGGGCAGGCTTTGCGCGAGCGCATCGAGCGCCGGATGCTGCCCCAGCGCGGGGCGCAGTTCCTGGGCGAGCGCGGCGGCGGCGTCGGCCTTGCGCAGCGCGCGCAGCAGGTCCAGCGCCATGATGTTGCCCGCGCCTTCCCAGATGCTGTTGACCGGCATTTCGCGGTAGATGCGCGCCATGATGCCTTCGCCGCCCTCCTCCACGTAGCCGTTGCCGCCCAGACATTCCATGGCCTCCTGGCCAAAGACGCTGCCGCGCTTGCAGATCCAGAACTTGGCAATGGGGGTCAGCAGGCGCTGCATCACGCGCTCGTGCTCGTCGGTGGCGGCGCGGTCGAAGCTGCGCGCCAGGCGCAGGGCCAGCGCGGTGGCGGCCTCGGATTCGAGCGCGAGGTCGGCCAGCACGTTCTGCATCAGCGGCTGCTCGATGAGCTTCTTGCCGAACGCCGCGCGCTGCGCCGTGTGGTCGATGGCGATCGACAGCGCCTGGCGCATCAGGCCGCTGGTGCCCAGCGCGCAGTCGAGCCGGGTGAGCGTGCCCATGGCGAGAATCTGCGGCACGCCGCGCCCCTCCTCGCCCACCAGCCAGGCGGTGGCGCCGGCGAATTCCACCTCGGAGCTGGCGTTGGCCTTGTTGCCGAGCTTGTCCTTGAGCCGCTGGATGTACAGCGCATTGAGGCTGCCATCGGGCAGCACGCGCGGCAGGAACAGGCAGGAGAGCCCGCCGGCGGTCTGCGCCAGCACCAGAAAGGCGTCGCACATGGGCGCGGAGAAGAACCACTTGTGCCCGGTGACCTGGAAGCGCCGGCCCCAGTTGTCCTCGCCATCGGGCACGGCCTGGGTGGTATTAGCGCGCACGTCGGAGCCGCCCTGCTTTTCCGTCATGCCCATGCCCAGGGTCACGCCGGCCTTGTCGCGCCAGAGCGTGAGCCGCGGGTCGTAGGCGCGGGCGGTGAGCTGCGGCGCCCAGTCGCGGTAAATGGCGGGGTTGTCGCGCAGCGCGGGCGTGACGGCGTAGGTCATGGAGATCGGGCACAGCATGGACGGCTCGACCTCGGTGAACAGCATGAAGGCCGCCGCGCGCCGCACATGGGCGTGGCCGCTGGCCTGCTCGGCATCGGAAAACGGCGTGCCGTGCAGACCAGCTTCAGTGGCGGCGCGCATCAGCGAGTGGTAGCTGGGGTGGAACTCCACCTCGTCGATGCGGCGGCCGAAGCGGTCGTGGCTGCGCAGCTGCGGCGTGTGCACATTGGCCAGGCGCGCATGGGTCTGCATCTCGCGCGTGCCCAGGCCGGCGCCCAGGGCGCGCAGGCCCGCGGGGTCGAGCGCGGGGGCGTTGAACTTCAGGCCGTCCTGCAGCGGCCGGTTGGCCTCGAACAGATTGACATCCACCAGCGGTTCGGGCTGGTTGAACACCTCATGCGTGCGCAGCGTCATGGTGCAGACCTCCTTGCGTCGGGGGAAAAGCCGGGCCCGTCAGGCCCGTCAGATGAGCTTGACCAGTTGCTTGCCCAGGTTGCGGCCCTTGAGCAGGCCGATGAAGGCCTCGGGCGCGGCCTCGATGCCCTGGGCGATGGTCTCGCGCGGGCGCAGCTTGCCCTGGGCGACCAGCGCGGCCAGTTCGGCCAGCGCCTCGGGCCAGACCTCCATGTGCTCGCTGACGATGAAGCCCTGCACCTTCAGCCGGCTGACCAGGATCAGCGCCGGGTGGGCCATGGGCAGCGGCTGGCCGTCGTAGCCGGCGATCATGCCGCACACGGCGATGCGGCCGAAGGCGTTCATGCGCAGCATCACCGCGTCGAGCACCATGCCGCCGACGTTCTCGAAGTAGCCGTCGATGCCGTTCGGGCAGGCGTCCTTGAGCGCCCTGGACAGCGAGGCCGCATCCTTGTGCAGCTTGTAATCGATGCAGGCGTCGAAGCCCAGTTCCTCGGTGGCATAGCGGCACTTGTCCGGCCCGCCGGCGATGCCCACCACGCGGCAGCCGCGCGCCTTGGCCAGCGCCGCAAACGCGCTGCCCACGGCGCCGGTGGCCGCGCTCACCACCATGGTCTCACCGGCCTTGGGCTCGATGATCTTGACCAGCCCGTACCAGGCGGTCACGCCGGGCATGCCCACCGCGCCCAGGTAGTACGACAGCGGCACCTGCGTGGTGTCCACCTTGCGCAGCGCGCCGCTCTGGCCGGCGTCGACCACGCTGTATTCCTGCCAGCCGCCCATGCCCACCACCTGGTCGCCGGGCTGGAACTTCGGATGGCGCGACTCGACGACCTCGCCCACCGTGCCGCCGATCATCACCTCGCCCAGCGGCTGGGGCTGGGCGTAGCTCTTGCCCTCGTTCATGCGGCCGCGCATGTACGGGTCCAGGCTCAGGTAGTGGTGGCGCACCAGCACCTGGCCATCCTGCAGAGGCGGGGTGTCCACCGTCTGCAGGCGGAAGTTGGCGGGCGTGGCCTCGCCCTGGGGGCGGTTGTCGAGGACGATCTGGCGGTTCTGTGGCATGGAAAGCTCCGATGAAAACTCTGTTTTTGATAGCATCAACCGACCGGTTGACGCTGGGGTTCCGGCAAAAAATCTGAAAAAATGGCTCAATCGGTGGCCAGTGAGGGCTCAGGGGCGCCACTGCTGGCCTGCGGACGCCGCACGTACTTGAAGGTGCCGGTGGCATGGGCGCAGGCGCGGCCTGCGTCGTCGTAGAGCGTGGCCTCGGTGAAGGCCATGGACGCAGTGCGGTGCAGCAGCCGGCCCTGCGCGCGCAGCACGGCGCCAGGAGGCGCGTCATCGGCCAGGCGCGCGGGGCGCATGAAGCTGGTCTTCATCTCGATGGTGACCACGCCGAGCTCGGGCTGCACGCTGCGCGCGGCCGTCGCCATGGCCACGTCGAGCAGCGTCATGCACGCGCCGCCGTGGGTGACGGCGAAGGAGTTGAGGTGCTCGGGCCGCGGCGCGAAATGCAGCTCGGACTCGCCGCCCTCGAAGCGTTCGAGCGTGAAGCCCAGGTGCTCGACGAAAGGGATGTGCGCACCGAAGGCAAGGCTCACGGGCGGCCTCCTCGGGTGATGTGCCTCTTCATCACAGCAGACGCGGTGAAAGCGGGCGTGGCCGGTGCGGTCACCGCATCTCAGCCGCCGGTGACCACGCTCACGCCGCCATCCACCGCCAGCCACTGGCCGGTGATGTGCTTGCCGGCGTCGGATGCGTAGAGCACGGTCAGGCCCTTGAGGTCCTCGTCGTCGCCCAGCCGCCCCAGCGGTGCGTGGGCGGCCAGCCGCTCTTCGCCGAGGTTGCGGAGCGTGCCCGCCGTCATCTTGCTGGGGAAGAAGCCCGGGCAGATGGCGTTGACGTTGATGCGGTACTTGCCCCATTCGGCCGCCAGCGCGCGGGTGAAGTTGATGACCGCGCCCTTGGAGGTGTTGTAGGCGATGGTCTGCATCTCCGGCGGGTTGCCGCCCAGACCGGCGATGGAGGCCACGTTGATGATGCGGCCGCTGCGGCGCTCGATCATGCAGCGCTTGGCCACGTGCTGGCTCAGGATGAAGTAGCCGCGCACGTTGAGGTTCATCACCTTGTCCCAGGCCTCGACCGGGTGGTCCTCGGCCGGCGCGCCCCAGGCGGCGCCCGCGTTGTTGACCAGGATGTCGATCGGGCCCATGCGCTCGAGCGTGGTGTCGGCCAGGCGGCGCAGGTCGTCCTCGCGCGCGCAGTCGGCGGCCGTCCAGCGCGCGTCGATGCCGGCGGCCTGCAGCTCGGCCACGGCCTCCTCGAGCTCGTCAGCCTTGCGGGCGGCCAGCATCACGCGCGCGCCGGCCTCGCCCAGCGCATGGGCCATCTGCAGGCCCAGGCCGCGCGAGCCGCCGGTGACGAGCGCGGTGCGGCCACTCAGATCGAAGAGTTGGGTCACGGTACGTGGGGTCATGGTCTGTGTCTCCTGGGGTCGTTCGGGTCGAAACCGGTGGCGGGGCGGTGCGGTGGCCCGGCGCTTCAGAAAGCCGCCTCGGGCAGGTCGGCGCAGGTGCGGTCGCGCGCGCGCACCACCTGCAGCCAGGCGCCGATCTTGGGCAGTTCGTAGTGGAAAAAGAAGCGCGCGGCCGCCAGCCGGCCGGTGCGCGCGTCACTCTTGGGGGCCGCGTGGGCGGCCAGCGCCACGTCGAGCCAGATCCAGGCCAGCACCGTGTGGCCGAAGGCCTGCATGTAGGGCACGGCATTGGCCAGCGCATCGGCGGGCTCATCCGTGGCCCAGGCGGCCTTGGTGGCCGCGCCCACGTCCTGCAAGGCCCTGGCCAGCGCATTGGCGTGGGCGGCCAGCTCGGGCTGGTGCAGTGCACGCTCGATGGTGGCGTTGATGCGGCCGGCCAGCAAGGACAGGCCCTTGCCGTTTTCCATCAGCACCTTGCGGCCCAGCAGGTCCATGGCCTGGATGCCGTGCGTGCCCTCGTGGATCATGTTCAGGCGGTTGTCGCGCCAGTACTGCTCCACCGGGAAGTCGCGCGTGTAGCCGTAGCCGCCGTGCACCTGGATGGCCAGCGAATTGGCCTCCAGGCACCACTCGCTGGGCCAGCTCTTGGCAATGGGGGTGAGCACCTCCAGCAGCAGGCGGGCGTCGTCGGCCGCTTCGGGGCTGCCGGTGTGCTGCTCGTCCACCAGGCGCGCGCAATAGAGTTCCAGCGCCAGCGCGCCCTCGGCGTAGCTCTTTTGCGCCAGCAGCATCCGCTTGACGTCGGCGTGTTCGATGATGCGCACCGGCGGCTGCGCGGGGTCCTTGCCGGCGGGCCCCACCGGCCGGCCCTGCGGCCGGTTCTTCGCATAGTCCAGGCTGGCGTGGTAGCCCGCCATGCCCAGCATGGTGGCGGCCATGCCCACCCCGATGCGGGCCTCGTTCATCATGTGGAACATGCACTTGAGACCTTCGCCGGGCCGGCCCACCAGGTAACCGATGGCGCCCGCTTCGCCGCGCACCGGGTACTTTCCCTCGCCGAAGTTCAGCAGCGTGTTGGTGGTGCCGCGCCAGCCGCACTTGTGGTTCAGGCCCGCCAGCGCCACGTCGTTGCGCTCGCCGGTGAGCCGTCCCTCGGCATCCACCAGCCGCTTGGGCACGATGAAGAGGGAAATGCCCTTGACACCCGGCACCAGCCTGCCGTCCGGCCCCGGAATCTTGGCCAGCACCAGGTGGATGATGTTCTCGGTCAGTTCGTGCTCGCCGGCCGAGATCCACATCTTGTTGCCCTTGAGGCGGTAGCGCGGGCCCAGCGGATCGGCCTCAAAACCCTCACCATCGGGTACGGCGCGCGTGGCCACGTCGCTCAAGCTCGAGCCCGCCTGCGGCTCGGACAGGCACATGGTGCCGGACCAGCGGCCCGAGAACTCGTTGAGCGCGAACACCCGCTTCTGCGCCTCGCTGCCATGCGCCATCAGCAGGTTGGCATTGCCCACGGTCAACATGCCCGCACCGATGCTCACCGAAGCCATGGCAAAGAAGGCGTTGGCCGCGGCCTCCACGGTGTAGGGCAGTTGCATGCCGCCGATCTCGGCATCCTGCGCGGCGCTGAGCATGCCGCTTTCCGCATACGCACGCCAGGCCTCGTGCGTGGCCTGCGGCAGGATGACCTTCTCGCCGTCGAACTGCGGCTCCTGCGTGTCCACCAGCCGGTTGAAGGGCGCGTACTTCTCGCGGGCGATGCGCTCGCAGGTGTCGAGCACGGCCGCGAAGGTCTCGCGGCTGTGGTCGGCGAATCGCTCACGTTGACACAGACGATCGACCGCCAGCCAGTCGTACAGCAGGAAGTCGACGGTGGGTCGCAGGCTCATAGTGGCTCCGGAATGAACAAGGGGCGGCACCAGCCGCCCCTCGCATGACAGACTTAGAGCACCTCGAACACGCCGGCAGCACCCATGCCGCCGCCGATGCACATGGTCACGCAGACGCGCTTGGCCCCGCGGCGCTTGCCTTCGATCAGTGCGTGGCCGGTCAGGCGCTGGCCCGACACGCCGTAGGGGTGGCCCACCGCAATGGCGCCGCCGTTGACGTTGAGCCGGTCCGCCGGAATGCCGAGCTTGTCACGGCAGTAGATGACCTGCACGGCGAAGGCCTCGTTGAGCTCCCAGAGGTCGATGTCGTCGATCTTCAGGCCCAGGCGCGCGAGCACTTTTGGCACGGCAAACACCGGGCCGATGCCCATCTCGTCGGGCTCGCAACCGGCCACCGCAAAGCCCAAAAATCGCCCCAGGGGCTTGAGGCCCTTCTTCTCGGCCAGCTTCTCATGCATGACCACGCAGGCGCCCGCACCGTCGGAGAACTGGCTGGCATTGCCGGCAGCGATCACCCCGCCCGGCAGCGCGGGGCGGATGTTGCGGATCGCCTCGACCGTGGTGCCAGGGCGGATGCCCTCGTCCGCGCTGATGGTCACCTGCTTGGTCATCAGGCCCATGACCGGGTCGGCCACACCCATGGTGACGGTCATCGGCACCATCTCGTCGTTGAACAGGCCGGCGGCCTGGGCTGCGGCGGCCTTCTGCTGGCTGGCCGCACCGTACTCGTCCATCTGCTCGCGGCTGATGCCGTAGCGCTTGGCCACCTGCTCGGCCGTCTGCAGCATGCTCCAGTAGATCTCGGGCTTGTGCTGCACCAGCCAGGGGTCGGCCAGCATGTGCTGGTTCATTTCCTGCTGGACGCAGGAAATGCTCTCCACACCGCCGGCCACGAACACGTCGGCCTCGCCCGCCTGGATGCGCTGCGAAGCCAGGGCGATCGTCTGCAGGCCCGAGGAGCAGAAACGGTTGACCGTCATGCCCGAGACGCTCACCGGGCAGCCCGCACGCAGCGCGATCTGGCGCGCGATGTTGGCGCCGGTGGCCCCTTCCGGGTTGGCACAGCCCATGATGACGTCGTCCACCTCGGCCGCCTCGATGCCGGCGCGCTGGATGGCGTGCTGCACGGCGTGCCCACCGAGGGTGGCGCCATGCGTCATGTTGAAGGCCCCTTTCCAGCTCTTGGCCAGCGGGGTGCGTGCGGTGGAAACGATGACAGCGGAAGTCATGAGCGCAATCTCCGGATTCAGTTGAAGGTCTTGCCTTCGGCGGCAAGCCGGGCCAGCAAGGGGGCGGGTTGCCAGAAGGCCGCATCGTCATGCGGATTGCGGGCAAAGCGCTTCATCGCCTGCACCACGTTGAACAGGCCCGTCTCGTCGGCATAGAACATCGGGCCGCCACGCGAAACGGGGAAGCCGTAGCCGAAGATGTAGACCACGTCGATGTCGCTCGCGCGCTGGGCAATGCCCTCTTCCAGCAGCCGCGCGCCCTCGTTGACCAGCGCAAACACCAGGCGCTGCACGATTTCCTCGTCGCTGATCTTGCGCGGCGTGATGCCGATGGAGGCGCGGTAGTCCTCGATCATCTTCACCACCTCGGCATTGGGGATGGCGTCGCGCTTGCCCGGCACGTAGTCGTACCAGCCGGCGCCGGTCTTCTGCCCGAAGCGGCCGCGCTCGCAGAGCAGGTCGGCCGTCTTGCTGTACTTCATGTCGGGGTGTTCGACGGCGCGGCGCTTGCGGATGGCCCAGCCGATGTCGTTGCCGGCCAGGTCACCCATGCGGAACGGCCCCATGGCAAAGCCGAACTTCTCGATGGCCTTGTCGACCTGCGCGGGCGTGCAGCCCTCGTCGAGCAGGAAGCCGGCCTGGCGCACGTACTGCTCGATCATGCGGTTGCCGATGAAGCCGTCGCACACGCCGGCCACCACCGCCGTCTTGCGGATCGTCTTGGACATGGCCATCACCGTTGCCAGCACGTCCTTGGCCGTCTTCTCGCCGCGCACGATCTCCAGCAGCTTCATGACGTTGGCCGGGCTGAAGAAATGCAGGCCCACCACGTCCTGCGGGCGCTGGGTGAACGAGGCGATCTTGTTGAGGTCCAGCGTCGAGGTGTTGGAGGCCAGAATGGCGCCCGGCTTCATCGTCTCGTCGAGCTTGCGGAACACGGCCTCCTTGACGCCGATGTCCTCGAACACCGCCTCGATCACCAGGTCGGCGTCGCGCAGGTCGGCATAGTCGAGCGTGGGGCTCAGCAAGGCCATGCGCTGCTCGTATTTTTCCTGCTTGAGCTTGCCCTTCTTGACCTGGGCCTCGTAGTTCTTGCGGATGGTGGCGATGCCTCGGTCCAGCGCCTCCTGCTTCATCTCGAGGATCTTCACCGGGATGCCGGCGTTGAGGAAATTCATCGAGATGCCGCCGCCCATGGTGCCGGCGCCAATCACCGCAACCGAGCGGATCGGGCGCAGCGGCGTGTCGGCCGGCACGTCACCGATCTTCGATGCGGCGCGCTCCGACTGGAACAGATGGCGCAGCGCGCGGGATTCCGGCGTCCACATCAGGTTGATGAAGATCTCGCGCTCGAAGCGCATGCCGTCGTCGAACTTCCGGGTCGTCGCCGCTTCCACGGCATCGATGCACTTGAGCGGTGCGGGCAAGCCCTTGGCCATGCCCTTGACCATGTTGCGCGCGAACTGGAAGTACGCCGCGCCCTGCGGGTGCTTGCACGGCAGGTTGCGCACCAGCGGCAGCGGGCTGCCATCGGCATGGCGCGCGCCAACCTCCGTGGCAAACGCCAGCGCCTCGGCGGCGAGCGTCTCCGGCGAGGCGGCGAGCTTGTCGAACAGTTTCTGGCCGGGCAGTTGTGCCAGCATCTCGCTCTTGACCGGCTCACCGCTGACGATCATGTTGAGCGCAGGCTCCACGCCGAGCACCCGCGGCAAGCGCTGGGTTCCGCCGGCGCCGGGGATCAGCCCAAGCTTGACCTCCGGCAGCGCCACGTTGCAGCCAGGCGCGGCGATCCGGTAATGGCAACCCAGCGCCAGTTCCAGGCCACCGCCCATGCAGACCGAGTGGACGGCCGCCACCACCGGCTTGTCCGAGCGCTCAACCGCGAGGATCACGCTCAGCAGATTGGGCTCCTGCAGCGCCTTGGGCGTGCCGAATTCGCGGATGTCGGCCCCGCCGGAAAACGCCTTGCCGGCGCCCGTGATGACAATGGCCTTGACGGCCGCGTCCGCGTTGGCGCGCTCGAGCCCGTCGGTGATGCCCTTGCGCGTCTCGTACCCCAGCCCGTTGACCGGCGGGTTGTTGAGCGTGATGACCGCCACGCTGCCGTGGACTTTGTATTCAGCTGTCATGCCATGCGTCCTCGAAAAAATAAAAAAGAACGAGCGTTCGATTTTTGGATTCTAGTGAGCTTCCCGCAAAACGTGTGCACCGTTTGTCGCGGGCGAGACGGCGCCCCCCTGATGGCGGATTCAGCGCGATCGCCACCGCCCGGACCGCATCACGCGTTCGGGGCCAGCCCCACCGCGTATCGTCAGACTTCCAGCCACTCCTTGCGCACCGCGCTGTCGGCGCGCAGAGCCTGCGGCGTGCCCTCGAACACGATGCCGCCATGCCCCATCACCAGCACGCGGTCGGAAATTTCCAGCGCAATGGTGAGCTTCTGCTCGATGAGCAGCACCGACACGCCCTTGCTCTTGAGCGTCTGCAGAAACGCCCCGACCTGCTCCACGATCTTCGGCGCCAGCCCCTCGGTGGGCTCGTCGATGATGATGAACTCCGGGTCGCCCATGAGGGTGCGGCACAGCGTGAGCATCTGCTGCTCGCCCCCGGAGAGCACCCCGGCCTCGGTGTGCTCACGCTCCTTGAGCCGCGGGAACATCGCGTACATGTCCTCGTAGCTCCAGCGACCGCGCGGGGCCGAGCCCTTGAGGCCGAGCTGCAGGTTCTGATGCACCGTGAGCTTGGAGAAGATGTCGCGGCTCTCGGGCACATAGCCCAGCCCCAGGTGCGCGATGCGGAAGGTGCGCAGCCCCAGGATGTCCTGGTCCTTCCAGCGCACCGAGCCGCGCGCGTCCACCAGGCCCATGATGGCTTTGGCCGTGGTGGAACGGCCCGAGCCGTTACGGCCGAGCAAGGCAACGATCTCGCCCGGCTTCACCGTGAAGTTCACGCCATGCAGCACATGGCTCTTGCCGTAGTAGGCGTGCAGTTCCTTGACTTCAAGCATGGTCGTCAACCTCCGGCCTGCGCCTGCGCGATGACCGAGCCGAGGTAGGCCTCCTGCACCTTCGCATTGGCGCGCACCGCCTGCGGGGTGTCGAAAGCCAGCACCTCGCCATACACGACGACGGCAATGCGGTCCGCCAGGCCGAACACCACGCCCATGTCATGCTCGACGGTGAGCAGCGTCTTGCCCTGGGTGACCTCGCGGATCAGTTCGATGAAGTGCTCCGTCTCCACATGGCTCATGCCGGCGGTGGGCTCGTCGAGCAGGATGACCTCGGCCCCGCCGGCGATGGTGATGCCGATTTCGAGTGCGCGTTGCTCGGCATAGGTGAGGTTCATCGCCAGGGTGTCGCGCTTGCGGTCGAGGTGGATGCGGTGCATCAGCTCGGTGGCCCGGGCATTCGCATCCTGCAGCTTCGAGAGGCGTTGCCAGAAGCTGTAGCGGTAGCCCAGGCTCCAGAGCACCCCGCAGCGCAGGTTCTCGAACACGCTGAGCTTGGGAAAGATGTTGGTGATCTGGAAGCTGCGCGAGAGCCCGAGCCGGTTGATCTCGAACGGGCGACGGCCGTCGATGCGCGCGCCGTTGAGCAGGATTTCGCCGCTCGTGGGCGCAAAGCGGCCGCTGATGAGGTTGAACAGCGTGGACTTGCCCGCGCCGTTGGGCCCGATGACGGCCACGCGTTCACCGCGCTTCACGCTCAGGTCGACGCCGCGGATGATCTCCGTCTTGCCGAAGTTCTTGCGCACCTGGCGCAGCTCCAGTGCCGGCGTGTCGGTGGAAACCATGGACATGCTCAGCGCCCTCCCGCCGCCTGAAGGCGGGCTTCGATGTCGTGCTGCACTGCATCCCAGCGGCGCGCAAAACGCCGGCGCGCCCACTCGAAAGCCGCGGCCCCAAGCACCGCCACCCCGGCAGCGCCGAACCAGCTGCCGGCCTGCCGGGCATGCAGCTCGATGCCGGCGAACTTCAGCAGGTCGTCACCGCCGGCGTTGAGCTGCAGCGCATAGACCAGTTCGATCAGTGCCGCCGCGCCCAGGAAGGCCAGCAAGCCGGTGACGGCCAGCAGCCCGTACGCCGGCAGCAGCGCGCGCAGCCGCCCGAAGCGGGCCACCCGCCAGTTCATCATGATGAGGCTGGCCAGCCCGCCCGGTGCGTACATGACCATGAACAGGAAGATCAGGCCCAGGTACAGCAGCCACGCCTTGGTGAACTCGGACAGCAACATGAACGCCAGCACCATCAGCACACCGCCGATGATGGGCCCGAAGAAGAAGGTCGCGCCACCGAGGAACGTGAACAGCAGGTACGCGCCCGAGCGGCCCGCGCCCACCACCTCTGCGGTCACGATCTCGAAAAGCACCGCGCCCAGCCCGCCGGCGATGCCGGCAAAGAAGCCGGCGATCATGAACGCCAGGTAGCGCACCCGCTGCGTGTCGTAGCCGATGAACTCGACCCGCTCCGGGTTGTCGCGCACGGCGTTGAGAATGCGCCCGAGCGGCGTCAGCGTGAAGGCGTACATGGCCAGCACGCTGACAAAGGTGTAGACGCCGATGAGGTAGTACACCTGAATCCCCGGGCCAAAGCTGATGCCCAGAAAGGGCTGGCCGATGACCCGGTTGCCCGAGACGCCCGCCTCGCCGCCGAAGAACTCCGCAAACATCAGGGACATGGCGAACACCAGCTCACCCATGCCCAGCGTGATCATGGCAAACGCCGTGCCGGCCTTCTTGGTGGTGACGTAGCCGAACAGGGCAGCAAAGCCCAGGCCGGCCACGCCGCCGACGAGCGGGATGAGGCTGACCGGCACCGGCAGTGAGCCCGCGGCGGCCATGTTCAGCGCATGAATCGCCATGTAGGAGCCCAGGCCCGAATACACCGCATGCCCGAAGCTGAGCATGCCCCCCTGCCCCAGCAGGATGTTGTAGGACAGACAGGCGACGATGGCGATGCCCATCTGCGAGAGCATGGTGATGGAAAAACTGCTGCGAAACAGCCACGGCAGCACCAGCAGCAGCACGCCGAAACCGGCCCAGATGAGCCAGGCGGGCTTGCCAGCCGGCGCCGCCACGGAAGACAGGGGAGAGGAAGCCATGTCGGTTCAGCCCTCGCGGGTGCCCAGGAGACCCCGCGGGCGGAAGATGAGGATGAGCACGAGGAAGAGATACGGCAGGATGGGCGCGACCTGCGCCAGCGTGAGCGACAGCACGCTGTTGGACTGCCAAGCGCTCGAGAGCTTCACGCCCAGGTCCTGCAGCAGGTTGAGCAGCGAGTAGTCGATGGCCACGGCAAAGGTCTGGATCACGCCGATGAGCAGCGAGGCCAGGAACGCCCCGGCCAGCGAACCCAGCCCGCCGACCACCACCACCACGAAGATCACCGAACCGACGGTGGCCGCCATCGCCGGCTCGGTGACGAAGGTGCTGCCACCGATCACCCCGGCAAGGCCCGCAAGCGCCGAACCCGCGCCGAACACCAGCATGAACACCCGCGGCACGTTGTGGCCCAGCGCCTCGGCCATGTGTGGGTGGGTGAGCGAGGCCTGGATGACCAGCCCGATGCGCGTGCGGGTGAGCAGCAGCCACAGCGCCAGCAGCATGCCCAGCGCCACCAGCATCATGAAGCCACGGGTGGCCGGAAACGGCGAGCAGACGACGCGCACCCCCGCTTCGGTGGCCGAGCACAGCGCCGCGGGCGCCGCGCCCCACACCAGGCTCAGGCCCTCGACGCCGTGGTGCACCAGCGTGAACGCCGGGCCGCGAAGAATGTCGGGCGGGTTGAACTCCAGGGCCGTGCGCCCCCAGACGAGTTGCACCACCTCCGTCAGGATGTAGGACAGCCCGAAGGTGATGAGCAGTTCGGGCACATGGCCAAACGCATGCACCCGGCGCAGGGCCCAGCGTTCGAACCCGGCACCGAAGGCGCCCACCAGCAGCGGCGCCACCAGCAAGGCCCACCAGAAGCCGACCAGGCCCGACACCGTGTACCCCAGGTAGGCGCCCAGCATGTAGAACGAGGCGTGCGCGAAGTTGAGCACGCCCATCATGCTGAAGATCAGCGTGAGCCCGGCGCTGAGCATGAACAGCAGCAGCCCGTAGCTCACGCCGTTGAGGGTGGAGAGAAGCAGGAATTCCATGTGGGTTCGTGTGGGTCGAAGCGTCGCGCAAGGCGCATCCTGCTCGCCGGCACACCGGCGGCGCGCCCGCGGACGGCAAAACCAGCGCCGCCCCCGAAGAGCCGAGGCGAGCGCCTGCCCGATCGAAACGCCACCGGCGCAGCACCGCCGCCGCGCCGGTGTGACCCCGTCAAAGAACGGGCATCAGGGGCGCTTCATCTGGCAACTGGTGGGCGTGCTGGCCACGTAGGCCGGGAACTCCTTGACCGGCACCAGCGTCATGCCGGTGTTCTCCGGGCTGTAGGGGTACTTCTTGTCGGCCGGCTTCCAGACGGTGATGAAAAGCGGCTGCTGGAGCTGGTGGTCGGTCTTGCGCATCTCAACCTCGCCGTTGAAGCTCTTGAAGCGCATGCCCTCCATCGCGGCGGCGACCTTGACCGGGTCGGTGGACTTGGCCTTGGCCATGGCGTCGCCGAGGGCGTTGAACACATGGATGACCGCGCCGGTGTACATGTCGTCCTTGTAGCGGTTCTTGAAGTCGGCCATCCACTTGTCCATCTGGCCGCCCATGTTGTAGTGGTTGTAGGCCACCTGGTAGACCCGCCCATCGCCGTTCTTGCCCAGCGCCGAGGGGGTGCCGGTGACGCCGGTGTAGTAAGTGAAGAACTTGCCGGTGTAACCGCCTTCGTTGGCCGCCTTGATGAGCAGCGCCAGGTCCGAGCCCCAGTTGCCGGTGATGACGGAGTCCGCGCCGGAGGCCTTGATCTTGGCGACATAGGGCGCGAAGTCGCGCACCTGGGCCAGCGGATGCAGGTCGTCACCGACGATCTGCACGTCCGGGCGCTTGCGCGCGAGCATTTCCTTGGCGTATTTGGAAACCTGCTGGCCGTGCGAGTAGTTCTGGTTGAGCAGGAACACCTTCTTGACGTCGGGCTGGTCCTTGATGAAGCTGGTCAGCGCTTCCATCTTCATCGAGGTGTCGGCGTCGAAGCGGAAGTGCCAGTAGTTGCACTTGCTGTTGGTGAAGTCGGGGTCAACGGCGGCGTAGTTGAGGAACACCACCTCCTTGCCGGGGTTGCGCTCGTTGTGCTTGGCCACCGCTTCAATGAGCGCACCCGCCACCGACGAGCCGTTGCCCTGCGCGATGTAGCGCACACCCTGGTCGATGGCCGCCTTGAGGGCGTTCAGGCTCTCGGCCGGGCTGAGCTTGTTGTCGAAGGACACCATCTCGAACTTCACGCCGGCCGGGTTGTTCTTGCTGAACTGCTCGGCGAAATACTTGAAGGAGTTGAGCTGGTTGTTGCCCACCGGGCCCATGAGGCCGGTGAGCGGGTCGATGTGCGCAATCTTCACCGTCTCGCCCTGCTGGGCGAGGCTGAGCCCGGACGCCAGGGCGAAGCTGGCCAGCGCCACGATCTTGACGGAATACTTCATGAACAGGTCTCCTTGAATTGTTGGGGGTGGGTGGGTTGGCTCGCTAGCCTACGCGTGCGCCGCACAAGCCCGATCAGGGAATGCCCCTAGGCCCTATCGCGCGGGCGACTGGGCCCGCGCGACGGCGCCGTCAGACGCCCGGCAGGCGGTAGTCCCTGAGCAGCTCGCGCAGCTTGGTCTTGAGCATCTTGCCGGTCGCCCCGAGCGGAATCGCGTCCACGAACACCACGTCGTCGGGGATCTGCCACTTGGCGATCTTGCCTTCGTAGAAGGCGAGCAATTCGTCCCGGGTGAGCTCTGCGCCCGGCTTCTTCACCACCACGACGATGGGCCGCTCGTCCCACTTCGGGTGCTTCATGCCGATGCAGGCCGCCATTTGCACGGCGGGGTGGGCCATGGCGATGTTCTCCACGTCGATGGAGCTGATCCACTCGCCGCCGGACTTGATGACGTCCTTGCTGCGGTCGGTGATCTGCATGTAGCCGTCGGCGTCGATGGTGGCCACGTCGCCGGTGGGGAACCAGCCATCGACCAGCGGGTCGCCGCCTTCGCCCTTGAAGTACTCGCGGATGATCCACGGGCCCTTGACCAGCAGATCGCCCGAGGTCTTGCCGTCCCAGGGCAGCTCCTTGCCCTCGGCGTCGACGATCTTCATGTCCACGCCGAAGATCGCGCGCCCTTGCTTGAGGCGGATCTTCATCTGCTCGGACTCGGGCAGCACCAGGTGCTTGTTCTTGAGCGTGCACAGGGTGCCCAGCGGGCTCATTTCGGTCATACCCCAGGCGTGCAGCACCTCCACGCCGTAGTCGTCCTTGAAGGCGGTGATCATGGCCGGCGGGCAGGCCGAGCCGCCGATGACGGTGCGCTTGAGGGTGGAGAAGCGCAGCCCATTGGGCTTCATGTGGCCCAGCAGCATCTGCCACACCGTGGGCACGCCGGCGGCATAGGTCACGCGCTCGGCCTCCAGAAGTTCATAGACCGATTTGCCATCGAGCGCCGGGCCGGGGAACACCAGCTTGGCGCCGGTGAGCGCGGCGGAATACGGAATGCCCCAGGCGTTGACGTGGAACATGGGCACCACGGGCAGGATGGCGTCGCGCGCGCTCAGGCACATCACGTCGGGCAAGGCGGCCCCGTAGGCGTGAAGGATGGTGGAGCGGTGGCTGTAGAGCGCGGCCTTGGGGTTGCCGGTGGTGCCGCTGGTGTAGCACATGCTCGAGGCGGTGTTCTCGTCGAACTGGGGCCAGGTGTAGTCGGTGGGCTCGGCGCCGATCCAGGTCTCGTAGCTCACGAGGTTGGGGATGCCGGTGTCGGCCGGCAGCTTGTCGGCATCGCACAGTGCCACCCAGCGCTTGACGGTGCCGCACTTGGCGTGAATGGCCTGCACGATGGGCAGGAAGCTCATGTCGAAGCACAGCACCTGGTCTTCGGCGTGGTTGGCGATCCAGGCGATCTGCTCCGGGTGCAGCCGTGGGTTGATGGTGTGCAGCACGCGGCCCGAGCCGCTGACGCCGAAATACAGCTCCAGGTGGCGGTATCCGTTCCACGCCAGCGTGGCCACGCGCTCGCCAAAGCCCACGCCGGCGCGGTCGAGTGCGCGCGCCACCTGGCGCGAGCGGCGGGCCACGTCGCGGTAGGTGTAACGGTGAATGTCGCCCTCGACGCGGCGCGAGACGATTTCGGCGTCGCCGTGGTGCCGCTCGGCGAAATCGATCAGGGCGGAGATCAGCAGCGGTTGGTTTTGCATCAGGCCCAGCATGGGGAGCTCCTTGTATGGGGATGGAACGGACGGATCGGCGCGATCGTAGCGAGGCCGTCGCAGCCAGACCAGCGGGGTTGACCCGCAGCCGTCACCTTGCGGACAGCGCGCGCCGCGCCCACCCCCGCAATGCCCCCAGCGCGCGCACGGCGTCGGTCCAGCGCGGACAATTCGCCCCATGAACACCCCGGCCGAAGACTTCCTGCGCGCGGCGCCTGCGCTGGTGGATGCGAGCCTGCGCTGGCGGCACCGTTTCGCCACCCTGGGGCCGGACTTCTACGCCCGGCTCGCGCCCGAGCCGCTGCCCCATCCGTACTGGGTGGCGCGCAGCGACCGCCTGGCCGCCGAGCTGGGCCTGGACACGCACTGGATGGCCAGCGACGATGCGCTGGCCGTGTTCGCCGGCAACGCGCCGCTGGCGGGCAGTTCGCCGCTGGCGAGCGTCTATGGCGGCCACCAGTTCGGCAACTGGGCGGGCCAGCTCGGCGACGGGCGGGCGATTCTGCTCGGCGAGCTGCTCACGCCCAGCGGCTCGGGCATGGAGCTGCAGCTCAAGGGCAGCGGCCTCACGCCGTTTTCGCGCATGGGTGATGGCCGGGCGGTGCTGCGCTCGAGCATCCGCGAGTTCCTGGCGAGCGAAGCGATGCACGCGCTGGGCATTCCGACCACGCGCGCGCTGTGCATCGTCGGCTCGAACGCGCCGGTGGTGCGCGAGACGGTGGAGACGGCCGCCGTGGTGACCCGCGTGGCGCCGAGCTTTCTGCGCTTCGGCCACTTCGAGTACTTCGCGTGGCGCGGCAAGGCCGAGGCGCTGCGCGCACTGCTGGATCATGCGGTGTCGCACTTCTACCCCGAGTGCCAGCGCACGGACGTGGCCGAGACCGCCTGCGCACTGCTCGCCGCCGTGACCGCGCGCACCGCGCAGCTCATGGCGCAGTGGCAGGCGGTGGGCTTTTGCCACGGGGTGATGAACACCGACAACATGAGCCTGATCGGGCTCACGCTGGATTACGGGCCGTTCAACTTCCTCGACGCCTTCGAGCCCGGCCACGTCTGCAACCACACCGACGTGCTTGGCCGCTATGCCTTCGACCGCCAGCCCGAGGTGGCCCGCTGGAACCTGTTTTGCCTGGCCGAAGCCCTGCTGCCGCTCATCGGCGAGCCCGAGCGCGCGGTGCAGGCCCTCGCCCCCTACCCTCGGCTGTTCGCCCGGGCTTTCGAGGCGCGCCTGCGCGCCAAGCTCGGTCTGGGCGACGCGCGGCCCGGCGACGGCGCGCTCATCGACGCGCTGCTGGCCCTGCTGGCGCGCGAGCGGGTGGACTACACGATCTTCTGGCGTCGGCTCTCGCAGCACATGGCCGGCGACGCGCTCGCGCCCGTGCGCGACCTGTTCCTCGACCGCGCCGCGTTCGACGCCTGGATGCTTCGATATTCGGAGCGCAACCGCACCGTTTCGCGCTGGGGTATGGGCGATTTGATGCTCAAGACCAACCCGAAGTACATTTTGCGCAAGCATCTGGCCGAACAGGTCATCCGCGCGGCCACCGCGGGCGACTTCGCGCCGCTGGCGCGCCTGCAGGCGGTGCTCGAAGCGCCATTCGACGAACACCCCGGCTGCGACGACCTGGCCGACTTCCCGCCCGATTGGGCGGCCCACCTCACCCTGAGCTGCTCCTCATGACCGTGCAGAAATCCGACGACGAATGGCGCGCCCTGCTCGCCGCCAAGGGCGCCGAGCCGCTGGCGTTCGAGGTCACCCGCCGCGCCGCCACCGAGCGCCCGTTCACCGGCAAGTACGAGCAGGTCTGGGCCGACGGCAGCTACCACTGCATCTGCTGCGGCAACCTGCTGTTCGACTCGCGCACCAAGTTCGACGCCGGCTGCGGCTGGCCGAGCTTCAGCCAGGCCGTGCCCGGTGCCATCACTGAGCGCATCGACCGCAGCCACGGCATGGTGCGGGTGGAGACGGTCTGCAGCCAGTGCGGCGCGCACCTGGGCCATGTGTTCGAGGACGGCCCGGCGCCCACGGGACTGCGCTACTGCATGAATTCGGCTTCGCTAGACTTCGAGCCCCGCACCGATTCCGCCGCCGAATGAAACTCGCGCTCGATTTCTTCCCCATCCTGCTGTTCTTCGCGGCCTACAAGTTCGCCGACATCTACATCGCCACCGCCGTGCTCATGGCCGCCACGGTGCTGCAGATGGGCGCGATGTACGCCATCGACCGCAAGCTCACCACCATGCACAAGCTCACGCTGGTGCTGGTGCTGGGTTTCGGCGCGCTCACGCTGGCGCTGCACGATGAGCGTTTCATCAAATGGAAGCCCACCGTGCTCTACGCCGGCCTGGCGCTGGCCCTGGCCGTGGCGCTCTGGGGCCTGCGCAAGAACTTCCTCAAGCTGCTGCTGGGCAGCCAGCTCAGCCTGCCCGACGCGGTGTGGCACCGCCTCAACGTCGCCTGGGTGCTTTACTGCGGCTTCATGGCCAGCATCAACGGCGTTGTCGCGGCGTTCTACAGCACCGAGACCTGGGTGAACTTCAAACTCTGGGGCTATGCTTTTCCGCTGGTGTTCATCCTCGGGCAGGCGGTGTACATCTCGCGCCACCTCGAGGCCGACGACGCCCCCGGCCCCGCCGACCGGCCATGATCGCCCCGCTGCCCCTGCATGAACAGATGGCTGCGCGCCTGCGCGAGCGCCTTGCGCCCACGCGGCTCGAAGTCATCGACGAAAGCGCGCTGCATGCCGGCCACGCCGGCGCCAACGGCACGGGCGCGGGCACGCACTTCCGGGTGCGCATCGCCTGCCCCGCCTTCGACGGCCTGGGCCGCCTGGCGCGGCACCGGCTTGTGTATGATGCGCTGCACGATTTTTTCGCTGCAGGTGTGCACGCCGTCGCCGTCGAAGTGGCGTGACGCGGCGGCCGCGCTGAACTTTTCGGCGGCGGCCGGTGTCCACGCAGTTCCCCTTCCAGACCCTCAAGGAACCGTTTCATGAAGAAGCCTGTGCTGCGCTCCGTCGCAGTCGCCACCGTCATCGGCGCGCTCTCGTTCGGCGCGCTGGCGCAGAACGTCGCCATCGTCAACGGCAAACCCATTCCGAAGTCGCGCATGACCGCGCTGGAGCAGCAGCTCGCGCGCTCGGGCCGCCCGGTGACGCCCGACATGCAGAACCAGCTGCGCGACGAACTCATCGCCCGCGAGATCTTCATGCAGGAGGCCAGCAAGCGCGGGCTGGATGCCACGCCGGAATTCAAGGACCAGCTCGAACTCGCGCGCCAGTCCATCCTCATCCGTGAGCTGTTCAACGACGTGCAGAAGAAGAACCCGGTGACCGACGCCGAGCTCAAGGAGGAATACGCCAAGTTCGTCGCCGCCAACAGCGGCAAGGAATACCGCGCCCGCCACATCCTCGTCGACAGCGAGGACGAAGCCAAGAAGCTCATCGCCCAGATCAAGGGCGGCGCCAAGTTCGAAGACGTCGCCAAGAAGGCCTCGAAGGACCCCGGCTCCGGCGCCAACGGCGGCGATCTGGACTGGGCCAGCCCCAACAACTTCGTGCCCGAGTTCTCCGACGCCATGGTCAAGCTCAGCAAGGGCCAGATGACCGACACCCCGGTGAAGTCCCAGTTCGGCTGGCACATCATCCGCCTTGACGACGTGCGCGATGCCAAGCTGCCCACCTTCGAAGAGCTCAACGACCAGCAGAAAGCCCAGCTGCGCAACCAGCTCATGCAGCAAAAGCTCGCCAAGTTCCAGGACGAACTGCGCGCCAAGGCCAAGGTCCAGTAAACCCGGACGCCTCGCGCTCCCCCGAACAGCCCGGCCCGCGCCGGGCTTTTTCATGCCCGCCCGCGGCAGGCTTCAAGTCAGCGCAGTGCCTGCCAGGCCATCAGCGCGCCGATGAGCACCGGCTGGTGCAGCATGTACCAGGAGAGGCTCCAGCGGCCGAGCAGCACCAGCGGCCGCGTGGCCCGCGGCAGGTTGGCGCGCAGCCAGCGCGCATCGCCCGCCAGCAGGCCCTGCCCCGCAGCCAGCCCCCACCACACCACGCCCAGCCACGGAAACACCGGCACATAGTCCTCGGTGATGGGCTTGCGGCTCACCCAGCCCAGCCAGGCCAGCGCCTTTTCATCGAAAACCCAAGGAAAACCGCCATACCCCAGCGCCGAATGGACATGACTCGCTACTGAAGGTATAGCAATCGCAAGCGCCCCCAGCGGCCACAACCAGCGGCCCAGCGGGGCACTCAGCCGCGCGACGATCAGCATCACCGCCAGCCCGTGCAGCACCCCGAACCAGATGAAGCTGCGCGGGAACATCAGGTACGAGCCCGCACTCACCAGCAGCGCGCAGCCCGCCACCTGCGCCCAGCGCCGCCAGAAGCGCGGCCACGGCTGCGCCTGGTGCAGCGCCACCGCCTGGCTCAGCCCCGCGGTGAACAGGAACAGGCTCACGATGGCGGTGCGCTGGGTGGTCCAGAACGGGTCGCGGTAGAAGTCGGCCTGCAGCCAGCCGAAGTGGTTGAGGTCAAAGCAGAAATGGAACGCCGTCATCCACACCACGGCGGCGCCGCGCAGGGCATCGATGGCGTCGAATCGGGGGGAAGTGTCGGCACGCATGGGCAGTGCCGCGCATTCTGGCCGAAAAAAACGCCCCGGGCGGGGCGTTATCGTCAGACGAGGTCGGACGCTCAGAACGACAGATCCTTCTCCACCTCGGCAGCCTTGCGCCGCGCCAGCGCGAGGTTCGCCTTGCTCTTGTCGAGCACGAAGTAGATGAACACACCCTCCTTGCGCGACATGGGGCGGATGATGTGGTACTGACGGCCCAGGGTGATGAGGATGTCCTCGATCACGTCGTTGAGGCCGAGGGAGCGCATGGTCTTGAGCTTGGCGCGCACCACCTCGGTGTTGCCCGCCGCGGCCATTTCAAGGTCCACGCCGCTGCCCACCGAGCCCAGCATCATGCCGCTGTTGGAATCCACCACCGAGGCGCACATCGCGCCGTCGACGGTCATCAGTTCGTCCAGTGTCTGTTTGATCGTTGCCATGAGAAATCTCCTGAAGTGGCATGCGGCAAAAGCCGCGTTGAAGAAAACGAAAGCCCTGGCCCCTTGCGGGCCGGCGCGAGTGAAAGCTGAAAGGTGACTGGATGGGGGTCGGCTTAACGCTCGACGAGCTGCCCGAGCTCGAGCGCCTTCTGCGCCAGAGTGATCTCATCGACCGGAATGCCCACGATGGACGTGACCACCAGCAGCACACCAGCGACGCACTCCATCACGTGGACATTGCGCTTCTCATGCTGCAGGGCGATCGTGCGCAGCGAGCCCAGGGTGCGAAAGGCACCGCCCGCGCGCTGATAGAGCCGCCAGAAGTCGATCATCAGCTCGGCCCCATGCTCGGGCAGGTCCATCGTCTCGCTGCGCTCCCAGATGAGCCCGGAATCCGCATCGACCAGCACGCAGGACGTCACGCCGCGCACCTGCGCGAGCGCGGAGAGTTTGTGGCGCAGGTAGCGCGATTTCATGAGTTCACCCGAATCAATGCCGAGCGCAGCCACCTCGCGGCGGACGCCTCTCTGGCGGGAACTCCCTGACGGCCGCTGCGTGCGAGGATCCAGCCAACTGTTGTTGGCGCTGCCCCGCATGGGCGGTTGCCCTGCGGTCTTGTGATGGGTTGACCCGCTAGGGTGCCTGTCGAATGCATCGGTTCGATGAACCTGCGCGACAACGGATGCTTCAGTGCGGAAATCCGTGATTTCCTGACGCAATCCTTGCACTCACCAGCACAAGGTCGCCAAGGTGACTGCGTACCCCTGCCCGTATATCACCGTGTGCGCCGCCGGTCACCGCAGCCATGGCCCACCCCGCGGGATAATCCCGCCATGCCCCTGCCCGCCCACCACCTCGAACTGCTCTCCCCCGCGCGCGATGCCGACATCGGCATCGAAGCGGTCAACCACGGCGCCGATGCCGTCTACATTGGTGGCCCCTCGTTCGGCGCGCGCGCCAGCGCGGACAACCCCGTCTCCGAGATCGAGCGGCTGGTGCACCATGCGCACCGCTTTCACGCCCGCGTGTTCGTCACGCTCAACACCATCCTGCGCGACGACGAGCTCGAGCCCGCGCGGCGCCTGGTGCACCAGCTCTGGAATGCGGGTGTGGACGCGCTCATCATTCAGGACATGGGCCTGCTCGAACTCGACCTGCCGCCCATCGAACTGCACGCCAGCACCCAGTGCGACATCCGCACGCCGGAAAAGGCGCGCTTTCTGCAGGACGTGGGCCTGTCGCAACTCGTGCTCGCGCGCGAACTCACGCTGCAGCAGATCGCCGCCGTGCGCGCCGCGACCGACCCCGCGCGCAGCGCCATCGAGTTCTTCATCCACGGCGCGCTGTGCGTGGCCTACAGCGGCCAGTGCTACATCAGCGAAGCCCACACCGGCCGCAGCGCCAACCGCGGCGACTGCTCGCAGGCCTGCCGCCTGCCCTACCAGGTGCTCGACGCAAAGGGGCGCTTCGTCGCGCACGACAAGCATGTGCTGTCGATGAAGGACAACAACCAGAGCGCCAACCTCGGCGCACTCATCGACGCGGGCGTGCGCAGCTTCAAGATCGAGGGCCGCTACAAGGACATGGGCTATGTGAAGAACATCACCGCCCACTACCGCCGCCTGCTCGACGAAGTGCTGGAAGCCCGCCCCGACCTGGCGCGCGCCTCGGACGGGCGATGCCGCTACAGCTTCACCCCGGACCCGAACCAGAACTTCAACCGCGCCTTCACCGACTATTTCGTCAACGGCCGCCAGGACGACATCGGCGCCTTCGACACGCCGAAGAACGCCGGCCAGCCGATCGGCTGGGTCACGTGCGCCACGGCCGACTTCTTCGAGTTCGAGGCCGACGACCCCGCCCTGACCCTGCACAACGGCGACGGCCTGTGCTACTTCGACCAGCAGCAGGAACTCGTCGGCGCGCAGATCAACCGCGCCGAGCCCACGGGCACCCCCGGCCACTGGCGCGCCTGGCCCAAGGACCCGATGAGCAGCCTGCGCGACCTGCGGCGCGGCACGCGCATCCACCGCAACCGCGACATGGCCTGGGTGCGCGCGCTGGAGAAGAAGTCCGCCGAACGCCGCATCGGCGTGTGGATGCGGCTCAGCGAATCGCCGAGCGGCCTCGCCCTGCAACTCACCGACGAGGCCGGCCACGAAGGCCGCGCCACGCTGGACATTGCTCACCAAAGCCCCCGCGAAGGCGCCCGCGCCGCCGAGGTGCTGCACGAGCAGCTCGCCCGGCTGGGCGACACCATCTTCGAGCCGCTCGACATCACCATCGACCTGCCTCGCGCCTGGTTCGTCCCGGCCTCGCAGCTCAACCGCCTGCGCCGCGAAGCCGTGGCCGCGCTGGAGGCGGCCCGCGAAGCCACGCGCGAGCGCGGCCAGCGTGCCCCCGCCGTGGAGCCGCCGGTGCCCTACCCCGAAGACACGCTGAGCTACCTCGCAAACGTCTACAACCACAAGGCGCGCGACTTTTACGCGCGCCACGGCGTGAAGCTCATCGCCGCGGCGTTCGAAAGCCATGAGGAAGACGGCGAGGTGAGCCTGATGATCACCAAGCACTGCGTGCGCTACTCGCTCAGCCTGTGCCCCAAACAGGCCAAGGGCGTCACCGGCGTGCAAGGAACGGTGCGCGCCGAGCCGCTGACGCTGCAACAAGGTACCGAGCGCCTGACGCTGCGCTTCGACTGCAAGCCGTGCGAAATGCACGTCGTGGGCCGGCTCAAGCGCAGCGTGCGCGCCGCCGCGCGCGAGGTGCCGATGCAGTTCTACCGCACCCGGCCCGCGCGCTGAGCCGCTGGCCGCGTGCGTTGCCCGTTCAGCGCGCGCGCAGCCGCTCCCAGGCGGTGGCCGCCAGGGCCAGCACGGCGCCAAGCACCACGCCCACCGCGGCACCAAGCACCATCGACAGCACGGACGGCCACAGCCCCGCCGGTGGCCAGCCGGCCGCCGCCTGCGCCGCTGCTTCGACGGCGTGGTGCAGCGGGCCGATGCCGTGCACGAGAATGCCGCCGCCCACGGTGAACATGGCCGCCGTGCCCAGCACCGAGAGCGTGCGCATGAACTTCGGCGCCGCGGCCAGGATGCCGCGCCCCAGCGCGCGTGCCGCAGCACCGGGGCGCTCTGCCAGCCACAAACCCAGGTCGTCCGCCTTGACGATGGCCGCCACCAGCCCGTAGACCCCCACTGTCATCAGCAGGCTGATGCCCACCAGCACGCCCAGGCGCTGCAGCAGCGGCTGCGCGGCGACGACGCCCAGCGAAATCACGATGATCTCGGCCGACAGCACGAAGTCGGTGCGCACGGCGCCGCGAACCTTCTCGCGTTCGGCATCGGCAACCGAGACGCTGGCGGCGCCATCCTGCGGCGATGCAGCGGGCGCGTGGGGATGAGCCTCGTGCGGCAGCCAGCGCGCGAGCAGTTTTTCTGCCCCCTCGAAACACAGAAAAGCCCCGCCAAGCATCAGCAAGGGCGTCACCGCCCAGGGCGCCAGGGCGCTGATGGCCAGTGCCGCCGGCACGAGAATGGCTTTGTTGACCAGCGAGCCCTTGGCCACGGCCCAGACCACCGGCAGTTCACGGTCGGCGTTCACGCCATGGACCTGCTGCGCGTTGAGCGCCAGATCGTCGCCCAGCACGCCGCTGGTTTTGACCGCGGCGCGCTTGGTCATGACGGAAATGTCGTCGAGCAGCGTCGCGATGTCGTCGATCAGCGCGAGCAGGCTGGCAGCGGCCATGGGTGTGTCCTCCGTGTCTGTCGATTCAGCCCACCCAGCGTCGCGCGTTGCGCCAGATGCGCATCCACGGGCTGGCGGCCGAGGCGTCCAGCGGCGTCCAGCTCATCTGGATGTTGCGGAACACGCGCTCGGGGTGCGGCATCATGGCGGTGAAGCGGCCGTCGGCCGTGGTGACGGCGGTCAGGCCGCCGGGGCTTCCGTTGGGGTTGAAGGGATAGACCTCGGTCGGCTGGCCATGGTTGTCCACGAAGCGCATGGCGGCCAACGCCTGCGCCGCGTCGCCCCGCTGCGCGAAGTTGGCGAAGCCCTCGCCGTGCGCCACGGCAATCGGCAGGCGGCTGCCGGCCATGCCCTGGAAGAACAGGCTGGGCGAGTCGAGCACCTCCACCATGGAGAAGCGCGCCTCGAAGCGTTCGCTGCGGTTGGTGGTGAAGCGCGGCCAGGCCTGCGCGCCGGGAATGATGTCGGCCAGTTCGGCGAACATCTGGCAGCCGTTGCACACGCCCAGGCCGAAGGTGTCGCCGCGGGCGAAGAAGCGCTGGAACTGCGCCGAGAGCGCCTCGTTGAAGGTGATGGAGCGTGCCCAGCCGATGCCAGCGCCCAGGGTGTCGCCATACGAAAACCCGCCGCAGGCGACGATGCCCTGGTAGTCGGCCAGCGTGGCGCGGCCGGCGAGCAGGTCGGTCATGTGCACGTCGTCGGCGTCGAAGCCGGCCTCGGTGAAGGCATAGGCCATCTCCACATGCGAGTTCACGCCCTGCTCGCGCAGGATGGCCACGCGCGGCCGGGCCAGGTTGAGGAAGGGTGCGGCGACGTTTTCGGCCGGGTCAAAGCTCAGCGCGACGTGCAGGCCGGGGTCTTCGGCCTGGCCGGCGGCGGCGTGTTCGGCATCGGCGCAGGCGGGGTTGTCGCGCTCGCGGCAAATCTTCCAGCTCACCGTGTCCCAGATCTGGTGCAGGTCGGGCAGCGGGGCGCTGAACACCTCCTTGGCGTCGCGCCAGACGGAGAGCGCGCCTTTGCCCGCAGGCAGCAGCGAAGCCTCGGGCCGCGTCTTGCCGATGGGGTGGCTGCAGGCGCCCAGGCCGTGCGCGCGCAGGGTCTGCAGCACGGCGTCGCGCTCGGCGGTGCGCACCTGCAGCACCACGCCGGGTTCCTCGTTGAACAAGGCTTCGAGGGTGCGCCGCTCGCGCCGCGCACCGACCTGGCCGGCCCAGTTCTTGGCGTCACCCACGTCGGCGCGGCTGTCGGCAATGCCGTCGCCCTCGGTGACGAGCAGATCGACGTTGAGCGCCACGCCCACATGGCCGGCGAAGGCCATTTCGGCCACCGCGGCCAGCAGGCCGCCGTCGCTGCGGTCGTGGTAAGCGAGGATGCGGCCTTGGGTGCGCAGATCGTTGACGGCGGCCACCAGCGCTTTCAGGTCAGCCGCGTCGTCCAGGTCCGGCACCGCGCCGCCCGCCTGGCCCAGCGCCTGCGCGAGGATGCTGCCGCCCATGCGCATGCGGCCGCGGCCGAGATCGACCAGGATGAGGGTGCTGTCTTCGCATGCCGCATCCAGCTGCGGCGTGAGCGTGCCACGCACGTCGTCGAGCGTGGCGAAGGCGCTGACGATGAGGCTCACGGGCGAGACGACCTTGCACGCCTGCTCCCCATGCGACCACTGCGTGCGCATGGACAGGCTGTCCTTGCCCACAGGGATGGACACGCCCAGCGCCGGGCACAGGTCCAGCCCCACGGCCTTGACGGTGTCGTACAGCGCGGCGTCCTCGCCCGGCTCGCCGCAGGCGGCCATCCAGTTGGCCGAGAGCTTGACGCGCGGCAATTCGATGGGCGCGGCCAGCAGGTTGGTGATGGCCTCGGCCACCGCCATGCGGCCCGAGGCCGGCGCGTCGATGGCGGCCAGCGGCGTGCGCTCGCCCATGCTCATGGCCTCGCCCGCGAAGCCCGCATAGTCGGCCAGGGTGACGGCGCAGTCGGCCACCGGCACCTGCCAGGGGCCGACCATCTGGTCGCGGTGGGTGAGCCCGCCCACCGTGCGGTCGCCGATGGTGATGAGGAAACGCTTGGAGGCCACCGTGGGATGGCCGAGCACGGCGGCGACGGCCTGCTGCAGCGTGACGCCGTCGAGGTCGAGCGCGCCCGCCTCGCGCGGCACACGCGAGGCGGTGCGCGTCATGCGCGGCGGCTTGCCGAGCAGCACGTCCATGGGCATGTCCACCACGGGCTGCTCGCCGTCCTGCACGACGAGTTCGCGCGCCTCGGTGGCCACGCCGACGACGGCGTGGGGGCAGCGCTCGCGCGCGCACAGGGCCGCGAAGGCGTCGAGCGACTCGGGCGCGATGGCGAGCACGTAACGCTCCTGGCTCTCGTTGCACCAGATTTCCTTGGGTGCGAGGCCGGACTCCTCCAGCGGCACGGCCCGCAGGTCGAAGCGCGCGCCCCGGCCGGCGTCGTTGGTGAGTTCGGGGAAGGCGTTGGAGAGGCCGCCGGCCCCCACGTCGTGGATGGCGAGGATGGGGTTGGCTTCGCCTTGCGACCAGCAGGCGTTGATGACCTCCTGCGCACGGCGTTCGATCTCGGAGTTGCCGCGCTGCACCGAGTCGAAATCGAGCTCGGCGGCGTTCGCGCCGGTGGCCATGGAGCTGGCCGCGCCGCCACCCATGCCGATGCGCATGCCCGGCCCGCCCAGTTGCACCAGCAACGTGCCGGCCGGAAACGCCACCTTGTGCGTGAGCCGCGCGTCGATCTGGCCGATGCCGCCGGCGATCATGATGGGCTTGTGGTAGCCGCGCTGCACGCCGGCCACCTGCTGTTCGTATTCGCGGAAATAGCCGGCGAGGTTCGGGCGGCCGAACTCGTTGTTGAAGGCCGCCCCGCCCAGCGGCCCTTCGATCATGATCTGCAGGGGGCTGGCGATGTGCCCGGGCTTGCCGCCGGGTGCATCGGCCAGGCCGCCCCAGAGCTTGCCCACGCTGAAGCCGGTGAGGCCGGCCTTGGGCTCGGAACCGCGCCCGGTGGCGCCCTCGTCGCGGATCTCCCCTCCCGCGCCGGTGGCCGCGCCGGGGAAGGGCGAGATGGCCGTGGGGTGGTTGTGGGTCTCCACCTTCATCAGCACATGCTGCAGGAGAGTCTCTTTTTGATAGCGCCAACCGACCGTTTCACGCTGGGGTTCCAGCGGTTTGGCCACAAAAACCTCGGTCGGACGGCCTTCGATGACCGAGGCGTTGTCGGAATACGCCACCACGGTGTGCTGCGGCGCCATGCGGTGCGTGTGGCGGATCATGGCGAACAGGCTCATGTCCTGCGGCTCGCCGTCGATGGTGAACTGGGCGTTGAAGATCTTGTGCCGGCAGTGCTCGGAGTTGGCCTGCGCGAACATCATCAGCTCCACGTCGGTGGGGTTGCGGCCCAGGCGGGTGAAGGCCTGCACGAGGTAGTCGATCTCGTCCTCGGCCAGCGCCAGGCCCCAGGCCTGGTTGGCCTTAACCAGCGCCGCGCGGCCGCCGCCGAGCACGTCCACATGCTCCAGCGGCGCCGGCTCCAGCTCGGCGAACAGCGCGCCGGTGGCCTCGCGGTCGGCCAGCACGGATTCGGTCATGCGGTCGTGCAGCACGGCGCCCAGGCGCTCGCGTGTGGCGGCGTCGAGCGTGGCGCGGCCCAGCAGCGGCCGCTCGAGCGTGAGGCTGAACTCCGTCACCCGCTCGATGCGATGCACCGCCAGACCGCAGTTGCGCGCAATGTCCGTCGCCTTCGACGCCCACGGCGAAATGGTGCCGACGCGCGGCGCGACGATCAGCACCGCGGCGTCCGCGGCCGCGGGCGCGGCCGGTTCGCCGTAGCTCAGCAGCGCGGCGAGCCGATCGCGCATGGCAGCATCGACCGGGGCGTCGGTGGCGACGACGTGCAGAAACCGCGCCGAGACGCCGCGCACCCGCGCGTCGATGGCCTGCAGCCGCGGCAGCAGCTGGCCGATGCGAAACGAGCTGAGCGCGTTGGCGCCTTCGAAGAGAGTCAGGTGGGGAGAAGTCGTCACGCGCGTGGCCCGGAGTGGTGGAGCAGGAAAAATGACAGGAAGCGATGCGGCGCGGCGCCTCGGCGCGCGAGCGCTTGCGGCCAGGCGGGTCGGCGCCGCCTGACCGCGCAGAAACCCTGATTTTAGTTGGCCCGCCCCACACGGCCGACGAACCAAAGGGGCCGGTGGGATAATTCAAAAAATGAGCATTCATCTGCACACCGAGGAAGAAATCCGGGGCATGCGCGTGGTCGGCCAACTCACCGGCCGCCTGCTGGACTACCTCACCCCCTTCGTCAAGCCGGGCATCACGACCAACGAGATCGACCGGCTGGCCGAGACCTACACCACCGAGGTGCTGGGCGCCATCTCCGCGCCGCTGAATTACCAGCCGCCGGGCTACGCGCCCTACCCCAAGTCGATCTGCACCTCGATCAACCACCAGGTCTGCCACGGCATCCCCAACGACAAGCCGCTCAAGAAAGGCGACATCGTCAACATCGACGTCACCCTCATCAAGGACGGCTGGCACGGTGACTCGAGCCGCATGTTCATCGTCGGCGAGGGCTCGATCGCCGCCCGGCGCCTGTGCGCGCTGACCTACGAGGCGCTGTGGCTGGGCATCGAACAGGTGCGCCCCAGCGCGCATCTGGGCGACATCGGTCACGCCATTCAGAGCTTTGCCGAGCGCAACGGCCTGAGCGTGGTGCGCGAGTTCTGCGGCCACGGCATCGGCCGCAAGTTTCACGACGAGCCGCAGGTGCTGCACTATGGCCGCCCGGGCACGCTCGAGCGCCTCGAAGCCGGCATGATCTTCACCATCGAGCCCATGCTCAACGCCGGCCGCCGCGAGATCAAGGAGCTCGGCGACGGCTGGACCATCGTCACCAAGGACCGCTCGCTCTCGGCCCAGTGGGAGCACACGGTGCTGGTCACCCCCACGGGCTACGAGGTGCTCACCCAGTCCGAGGGCGCGCCGCCCCCTCCCGCCTTCGTGAAGCAGGCCGTCGCCGCCTGACGACACGCCGGCGCCCGCCCGATGCACGCCCCGCCGCAGGCCGTCGCCAGCCGCCGCGAGCGCTTCCTCGGCGACAAGGCCGCGCTGTTCGCCGCCCTGCCCGATGGCGCCTCCACCCGCGGCCTGCGCCGCACCCTGCAGCGCGCCGCCGCCCTGACCGACGACTTGCTGCGCGGCCTCTGGCGCGACGCGGGCCTGCCCGAGGCCTGCAGTCTGGCCGCCGTGGGTGGTTACGGCCGAGGCGAGCTGTACCCGCACTCCGACGTGGATGTGCTCATCCTCCTGCCCGAGGGCAGCGACCCGGAGGCCGACCCCGCCCTCAAGGCCTGCATCGAGCGCTTCATCGGCAGCTGTTGGGACAGCGGCCTGGACATCGGATCGAGCGTGCGCACCCCGAGCCAGTGCACCGCCGAGGCCGCGCGCGACGTCACCGTGCAGACGGCGCTGCTCGAATCGCGCCCCCTCGCGGGCGCGGCCACGCTCTACCGCGCGTTTCGCCGCGGGTTCGAGGCGGCGCTCGACCCCAAGGCCTTCTTCATCGCCAAGACGCTGGAGCTGCGCCAGCGCCACCACAAGTTCGAGAACACCCCTTACGCACTCGAGCCCAACTGCAAGGAATCCCCCGGCGGGCTGCGCGACCTGCAGGTCATCCTGTGGGTGGCCCGCGCGGCCGGCTACGGCAGCACCTGGGACGAACTCGCACGCAAGGGCCTGGCCACCCCGCTGGAGGTGCGGCAGATCAAGCGCAACGAGGCGCTGCTCGCCCTCATCCGCACCCGCCTGCACCTGGCGGCCCGGCGACGGGAAGACCGGCTGGTGTTCGACCTGCAGACGGCGGTGGCCGAGCGCTTCGGCTTCGTCAACCGGCTCGGCCCCGACGGCCGGGTGCTGCTGCGCGCCAGCGAAGTGCTGATGCGCCAGTACTACTGGGCCGCCAAGGCGGTGGCACAGCTCAACCAGATCCTGCTGCTCAACATCGAGGAGCGGCTGAGCACCCCCGAGGGCAGCGCCAGCGCGGCGCTGCGCCCCATCAACGAACGCTTCTTCGACAAGGCCGGCATGATCGAGGTCGCCAGCGACGACCTCTACCAGCGCGAGCCGCACGCCATTCTGGAAACCTTTCTGGTCTACCAGACCACCGTCGGCGTCAAGGGCCTCTCCGCGCGCACGCTGCGCGCGCTCTACAACGCGCGCGGCCTCATGGATGCCCGGTTCCGCCGCGACCCGGTCAACCGCGCCACCTTCGTGCGCATCCTGCAGGAGCCCCAGGGCATCACCCACGCCATGCGGCTGATGAACCAGACCTCGGTGCTGGGCCGCTACCTGTGGGTGTTCCGCCGCATCGTGGGTCAGATGCAGCACGACCTGTTCCATGTCTACACCGTGGACCAGCACATCCTCATGGTGTTGCGCAATGTGCGGCGCTTCTTCATGCCCGAGCACACGCACGAGTACCCGTTCTGCTCGCAGCTCGCCGCCGGCTGGGACAAGCCCTGGCTGCTCTACCTCGCGGCCCTGTTCCACGACATCGCCAAGGGCCGCGGCGGCGACCATTCCGCGCTGGGCGCGCAGGAGGTGCGGCGCTTCTGCCGCGCGCACGGCATTGCCCGCGAGGATGCCGAGCTCGTCGAATTCCTGGTGCGCGAACACCTGCTGATGAGCCAGGTCGCGCAGAAGCAGGACCTCGGCGACCCCGACGTTATCGCCGCCTTCGCGCAGCGCGTGGGCACCGAGCGGCGGCTGACCGCGCTGTATCTGCTCACCGTGGCCGATATCCGCGGTACCAGCCCCAAGGTCTGGAACGCCTGGAAGGGCAAGCTGCTCGAGGACCTGTACCGCGCCACCCGCCGTGCGCTGGGCGCCTCCGCCCCCGACGCGCAGACCGAGGTGCAGAGCCGCAAGCGCGAGGCCGAGGTGCTGCTGGCGCTGCATGCCCTGCCCTTCGAAGCCCACCGCGCGCTGTGGGACACGCTGGACGTGGGCTACTTCATGCGCCACGACGCCGACGACATCGCCTGGCATGCGCGGCAGATCACCCGGCACCTCGCGCTCGGCGGCGCCGGCGCGCAGGCGCCGCTGGTCAAATCGCGCCGCTCGCCGGTGGGCGAAGGCCTGCAGGTGCTGGTCTACAGCCCCGACCGCGCCGATCTGTTCGCACGCATCTGCGGCTATTTCGAGCGCGCGGGCTTCAGCATCCTCGACGCCAAGATCCACACCACCGCCGACGGCCATGCGCTCGACAGCTTCCAGGTCGTCAGCGCCAATCTGCACGAGCACTACCGGGAACTCATCACCATGGTGGAGAACGGGCTGGCGCAGGCGATCGACGCCACCGGCGCACTGCCCGCGCCGGCGCGCGCACGGGTGTCGCGGCGGGTGCGCAGCTTCCCCATCACGCCGCGGGTGGACCTGCGGCCCGACGAGAAAGGTCAGCGCTGGGTGCTCTCGGTCTCGGCCAGCGACCGCCCCGGCCTGCTCTACGCCATTGCGCGGGTGCTGGCGGCGCACCGGGTGAACCTGCAACTGGCCAAGGTCTCCACGCTCGGCGAGCGGGTGGAGGACACCTTCGTCATCGAAGGCGAAGCCTTGCAGCACAGCAAGGCGCAGATCGAGATCGAGACCGAGCTGCTGCAGGCGCTGGCAGCTGATTGATCAGGTCGTCGCGTCGTCCAGCGCCTCGAAGGGCACGCGGGCGGCGGGTTGCGGCAGCCGGCGCACCTGCGGCAGGCTGCTGAGCAGCGCGGCCGCCGCCGCCAGCGCCAGCGCCGCCAACCCGGCGAAAGCCAGCGCCGCGCGCAGCCCGATGTGCTCGCCAATCCAGCCGCCCAGCAGCGCTCCGGGCCCAGCCGGCAGCAGAATCAGCCAGCGCATGGTGCTGGTCATGCGGCCCAGCAGCGGCTCGGGCGTGACGGCCTGCCGCAGCCCGATGAAGTTGATGAAGATCAGCACCGCCCCCACCCCGAACAGCCCGAGGTTGAGCGCAAACGCCGCCACGCCCCACGGGCCGGTGGGCGCGGCCGCCAGCAGCAGCCAGCCCACGCCGGTGAGCGCAAACCCCGCCAGCAGCGACGGACCCGGCCCGAAGCGGCGGCTGATGCGGTCGCCCAGCAGGCTGGCCGTGACGGTGCCCGCGCCAAGCGCGATGTAACTCGTGCCCACAGCGCTTTCGCTCATGCCGAGCTGGCGCGTGGCCACCAGAATCTGCACCACGATGGCCGACTGGTGCGCCACCTGCCACAGCCCCACGCAGGCCGCCAGCGTCCACAGCAGGCGCTGGCGCGCGACGAACACCAGACCTTCGCGCAGGTCCCGCCAGAAGCTGCCGCGCAGGCTGCGCTGCAGGTTCTCCTGCACCGGCGTGGCGCGCAGCACATAGGCCGAGAGCAGCAGCATGCCCGCATCGGCCAGCAAGGCCAGCGGCGCGCCGAGCACGCGAATCAGCACCCCCGCCACACCCGGCCCGGCCACCTCGGCGCTGGAACTCGCCAGGGAGTTGCGCGCATGCGCCTCCACCAGGCGTTCGCGCGGCACCACCTGGGTGAGCACGATCTGCGCGGCCGAGCCCGCCACCGTGTGCACCAGGCCGCCGACGAAGCCCACCGCGTAGAGCCAGCCCATGCTGAGCCAGCCCAGGGCCCAGGCCAGCGGCACCGAGCCCACGGCCAGCGCCAGCAGCACCTCGCCGCCCACGTAGAGCGGCAACTTGCGCACACGGTCGAGCCAGACGCCCGCAGGGAGCGAAAACAGCACGAACGGCAGCAGCTCCACCGTGGTCAGCCAGCCCATCTGCGTCGGCGTGGCGTGCAGCAGCACCGCCGCCGTCAGCGGAATGGCGAGCATGGTCACCTGCGCGCCGAAGGAGCTGATGAGAATGGAGGTCCACAGGCGGCGGTAGACCGCGTCGCGCAGCAGGTCACCCTGCGGCAGCAGACGCTCGCGCCAGCGGACCATCAAGGCAGCCGGCATCAGTCGTCCTCTTGGGCGTCGAGGCCGGGGAACAGCACCTCGGTGAAGCCAAAGCGCCGGAAGTCGCGCACGCGCATAGGGTAGAGAATGCCGTCGAGGTGGTCGCACTCGTGCTGCACCACGCGCGCATGAAAGCCCTCGGCCACGCGCTCGATCGGGTCGCCGTAGGCGTCGAAGCCCCGGTAGCGGATGGCGCGCCAGCGCGGCACCACGCCGCGCAGGCCGGGCACCGAGAGGCAGCCCTCCCAGCCCTCTTCTGCCTCGTCACCCAGCGGCTCGCTGACCGGGGTGCACACGCCGCT